>Ga0207952_1000028_pt1 | contig 201281 bp, 190 predicted proteins | sample SubbioR12Aug_8Ca_FD_184831 | JGI IMG/M metagenome (GOLD analysis project Ga0207952, IMG submission 184831) | Serpentinite rock and fluid subsurface biosphere microbial communities from McLaughlin Reserve, California, USA - CR12Aug_8Ca (SPAdes) | ecosystem: Environmental > Terrestrial > Deep...
ATTCCCGCCCTGCCACTTGCTTGGCGGCGACAAACTCGCCCATGACCCAGTCGCCCATGATTTGCATGCCGGCCTTGCCATTGATGAGCAAGGCGGTAGTGTCATTCCAGTTTCGCCCCGGAGATGCAGTATCGATATAGGAATGCAGGCGCTTGAAGCTGAGCAGCACTTTGCGAAAGGCTTCAGAACTCATGGCGGCAGCATCGCGGTCACGCAATACGCTCAGGTACAGATCCTTGCCACCAACATTCGCCAGCATGGCCATGAAGACGATAGTCTCTTGCCAGGCCTGGCCTCCATGTGCCAGCGGCACCAGACCTGCGGCCTTGAGTTTGTCGAGGGCAGCAAACATCTCATCCGGCGTCACTGGTTCCTTGTCTATGCCTGCTTTTTTGAAGGCAGCCCTGGAATACCATATCCAGGTTGGCATATGGATATTCACAGGCACAGCATAATAATGGCCCTTGATCTTGAGCACATTGCGTATGGGTTCGGGCAGGGTCTTGTCCCAGTTTTCTCTGGCGGCGACATCATCGACATTGTTCAGCATACCTTGCTCGACCACGTCCTGGAATTGCCGGGAAATATTGAATTGCGCAGCCGTTGGCGGATTGCCACCGACCATGCGGTTGATGGCAACAGAGCGGGCCTGGTCGCCACCTGCAATCGCAGTGTCTGCCCAGATGCCACCTGCGGCGCGATAGGCGTCAGCAAACTTGGCGACAGCGGCTGACTCACCGCCAGAAGTCCACCAGTGCATGACTTCTGTCTTTTGTCCTGCAGACTGTGCAGGCAAATGGATGGATGCGAGGCTGCCCAACAACATGGCCAGCGCCAGTTTATTCAGTGTACACATTTTGTCTCCGCGTTGACGGCATCCAGACAGCAGTTCATGGCCTGCTTTTTTCTGGTGGCTTATCAGTTTTACGTTTCTTGCCTGTCAATTTAGCACAATTGGAAACGTTACCATAAATCCTGGCAAAATATAACACCCAGGGTTTTCTAGTGTCAACACATTGTCATCATGAAGCAAAATAAGTAAATTCATATCGCAATTTTTGTTGCAGAGATTATTCAGGGGGGCAAACATTACTTTCAGCGTCTCACCATCTTTTCACGCAATTGCGCGACAATCAGATCAACAAAACTCCTGACCTTGCCAGAAGCATAGCGACTCTCCCTGTGCACCACATGCACTGGCAAGGGTGCCGTTTCATAGTCCTGCATAATGCGGCATAATTGCCCATCCTCAAAATACCCATCCACCTGGTAAGACAACATGCGGCTGATACCCAGGCCAGCCAGGCTCGCCTCTATCGCTGCATCATTGCTGCTGACGGTAAGACGCGGTTTAACCTTGACGGCCATGCTTTGCCCTGCATGGCTAAAGCGCCATTCGACCATGGGCGTGACTCCGGTAGCGGCAATGATGCTGTGTCTGCTCAATTCATCCGGGCTGGCAGGTGTGCCATGCTGTTGCAGATAGGCAGGCGAGGCACACAGGACGCGACGTATCTGCCCTACCCGTATGGCTTTCATACTGGAGTCTGGTAATTCACCTATGCGCACACCAACGTCTACGCCTTCTTCCAGCAGATTCACGACACGGTCAAGAAATAATGCCGACACATCCATGGCCGGATAGCGTTGCAGATATTCAACAATGCCGGGCATGACAAACATCTTGCCAAACATGACGGGTGCAGTGACGACCAGATGGCCCCGCGGTTCGGCATTGATACCAGCAGTGGCTTCGTCAGCTGCTTCTACATCGGCAATGATGCGGCGCGCATCTTCCAGATAACGCTGGCCTGCTTCTGTCACTCTGACAAAACGGGTACTACGATTCAGCAGCTTGACGCTGAGCCTGGCTTCCAGCGCGGCAATGGCACGCGTGACTGCCGGTGGCGACATGGCCAGACGGCGGGCGGCTGCGGCAAAGCCTTCTTCTTCAGCGACAGCCACAAATACGGTCATCAGGTGCAGCTTATCCATGGCGCTCCGGCGATTATTCCGCTATTTACAATAATTAATTGTAAATGATGGCTATTCTTGAGACAAACGATATTGCGTAAATTTGAGTATCGATAACTCAGCAAAAATTTACTTAAGGAAGAATAAAGATGGATAAATCACAGGAAATCGCACGCCCACCCCTGCCACCTTTCACGCTGGAAACAGCAATACAAAAAGTGCGCATGGCAGAAGATGGCTGGAATACGCGTGATCCGAACAAGGTGGTACTGGCTTATACCGTGGATACGGTGTGGCGCAACCGCCATGAATTCCCGCAAGGGCGTGAACAGGTCAGGGAATTTTTACAGCGCAAGTGGGCTGCTGAACGTGAATACCGCCTCATCAAGGAAATCTGGGCATTTGGCGAGAACCGCATTGCCGTGCGTTTTGCCTATGAGAGTTGCGATCATGAAGGTAACTGGACACGCTCTTATGGCAATGAGAACTGGGAATTTGCTGACAACGGCCTCATGCACAGACGCCTTGCCAGCATCAATGATCTGCGCATCAGCGCAGATCAGCGTTTATTCCACTGGCCCCAGGGCAGGAGGCCGGATGATCATCCCGGGCTCAGTGCTCTTGGTTTATAAGTCAAACCAAGATCCAGCCCGAACAGGGGCCGCAGGAAAAACACGCGGCGTATGATCTCGTAACTAAGGAAACAGCTTGCTCCGGTCAGCGCAACCAGCAAGATACCTTCTGGCAGGGCAGGCAGGGCCAGCGGCTTCATGCTGTGCGCCATGATGACGATATACGTCTGGTGCAGGATATATACAGGAAACACTGCCTGCGTCAGATAGCGTCTTGCCGGGCTGTCAAAGTTCAGGTACTGCCTGGCATAACCACAGGCTGCAATAATCGCCGACCAGGCCATGCAAACCCAGATGCATCGCTGGAACATCATCAGCCATTTCGGTGTCTCCGCATAGTCGATATTGAAATAAATGATGAGGAAGAGCCAGCCACCTGCTGCTATCTTCAGGGCATGCCAGCGCATGGCAGCAAGTTCTTGCCAGAACGCAGATGAATTCGCGATCAATGCACCAAACATAAAGACGAACAAATAACAGGCATGGTTATACCAGTCTGCAACCAGGCCATGATTCGATGGAAAAGCACTTAACAACAACATGCGAACGATGGCCAGATAAGCAATGGGCAGAACCAGGATGCGCCAGCCCTTCATCTGCTTTTGCAGCCAGTTGCGAGCAGCCTGGAACCATGTCGGTTTGAACGCCAGCCAGAACCACAGCAACACACTATATACCCACAAGTAGGAAACAAACCACAGATGGTTCCAGGTCGGCAGATCCAGTACCTTGCCTTCTATTTTGAAGCCACGGAAACGATGCAGATACAACTGCATGAATTCACTATAACTGCCTGCGTAGGCCAGTTTTTCTACCACCTCCAGATAAGCTTGCGGCGGTACCACGACATACATGCCAAAGATCAGCGGCAGCAAAAGACGCAGGCTGCGGTTCCGCAGGAATTTTCCCGTGGCGATTTTTTCCAGCATAAAGGACGATGCCACGCCAGAGATGAAAAACAGCAAGCTCAGACGCCAGGGGCTGGTCAGCATCATCAGTGGCTGTATCGTGCTGCTGGCATGCGGGCTTTTGACATGCCAGCCCCATTCAACATAGTACATACCCACGTGATACAAGATCAGCAGAAAGAAGGCAATGATCCTGACCCAATCGAGAAAATACAAACGCTGAGATGGCAAACCTGGCAGTGCTATGCTTGAATTTGACATGATTCCAATTATTGGTTGTTGATGAACACAGACGCCATACTAAAAGCATGATCAAATTCGCACCAGACAAATGTGGCAGACTGGATGTGGGCAGGGGTGAAATGGAAAACAAGAAAAATCCAGACTCATTTGGACTTATCTGGATAAGCCCTGCACCACTTCATCCCTGTGCTGGCGGCTGCATGGCAGTCTGGTGTCATTCAGCAGCACCAGTTCTGCATCACCTTTTTGCGCAGGCAATATCTGGGCAATCTGATCCAGCCTGACAATATGGCTGCGGTGGCAGCGCACAAAATCCTGACCCAGCCTTTCCTGCAAACCCGACAGAGTTTGCCGCATCATATGCTGATGTTGACTGGTAAAGATCATCACATAATTATCCGCGGCTTCCAGCCTGAGGATATCTGCCAGCCTGATGACGGTGACACGGCCTTTTTCATTCAGGAGCAAATGCTGTTCTGCCAGGGCTTTCTTTGTACCGCTCCGGCGCTCTTGCACTTTTTGCAGGGCGCGCAAGAACCTCGCCTCATCATAGGGCTTGAGCAGATAATCGATCGCATTTGCATCAAAAGCCTGCAGGGCAAACTGGTCATACGCCGTGACAAAAATAATCAGTGGCACAGGAGCCGTCAACTGACTGGCGACGGTGATACCATCCATCTCTGGCATTTGTATATCGAGGAGAACCAGGTCGGGCTGCTGCTTTTGTATGCAGTCCAGTGCTTCCCTTCCGTCCCTGGCTTCTAATACGACGGCTTCTGCTACATGCTCGGCCACCAGCCGTCTGAGCTTATCCCTGGCATAGGCTTCATCATCGACGATGAGGATTTTCATGGTGCTATGCCTCCGGCATCAATGGGCAGGCGCAATTCGGTCATGACGCCAGATGGCCTCACATCGGTCAGTTGCAGGCTGGCATTATCCTGATACAGGACTTGCAGGCGCTGGCGCAAATTGCTGATGCCTACGCCTGAGACTTGTCCGCTATCCTGTAAATGACCAGCGTCATCCTCAATGCGCAGGATGACTTGCCCGGCCTCCTTATATGCACTGATCTTGATGTGAGTAAGCTGGCTGCGTTTTTCTACCGTGTGCTTGAAACTGTTTTCCAGTATGGTTTGCAGGCTCATGACTGGCACTTTAGTGCTGAGCACATCGTCAGCAATATCCCAGTTAATTTCCACCCTGTCGACAAAGCGCAAGCTCATCAGTTTTGCATAGGCTTGCAACAGTTTCAGCTCATCTGCCAGGCTGGTTTCGCTATGCTGGCCCAGCTCCATGCTGACACGTAGTAATGTCGCAATCTGGCTCAGGGCAGTGTCGGCCAGTTTGACATCGGTATACATCAGCGATGAAATGGTATTGAGTACATTGAACAAAAAATGCGGCTGCATTTGCTGTGTCAGCCTGTGCAATTGCGCTTCGCGTAACAGTACCTGGGATTTTTCTGCGTTTTCTTTTTCTTCCAGCAAAGAGGCATAGGCTTGCAGGCCAAAGATGACGACATAGAACATGCCAAAGAACATGAAAATCTTGCTGCACTCGTAGATATAAACCGTGATCCAGCCATCGTGATGATAGCTCAGCCCCAGCAAGGCATAGACTGAGTGACGCAGGCTGTACACCAGCACGACAAATAGGGTACTGAGCAAAGGCAGTGGCTTGATTTGCTGCCAGAACCACTTGGCAGGTGTCTGCAATAAATGTCTGTCTGTAAGCCTGCGTCTTTGCAGCATGAGCAGGGCTGTGCCGACGAGGGCAGAAGAACTTTCCCAGAAGATGGGTTCCCAGATATGCTTGCCGCCGTCCTTGAGATGATCTTGCACGGCCACCGCCACCATCAATGTCCAGAACAAAAACCAGCCTGTAATTACTGGTTTTTTAATCTTGTCCCAATACGCGAATCCGTCCATCATTGCGCCACGAGATTACTGGTACCCAGCCATTTGCCACTGGTACTCAAATCACGCGTCAATTCCAGCACGAGTTTTTCTACTGCCATGGCTGCATTTGTCAAAGGGATATTTTTGGATGCACACAGGGTTACTGTGCGCGACAACTGTACATCGCTGATAGGGCAGGCGCGCATTTCACCGCGTTCGATTTCTGCCAGCATGGGTGACACGGGCAAGATGGTCGCCCCCATGTCGGCCAGCAGGGCTGATTTCAGGATTGCGATGGAAGTGATGTCGATGACATTGTCGATGTGCTTACCCTGCTCCCTGACCACCTGCTCTATGCGTGGCCGCACGCCGTGCTGTATGCTGGGTAAAATCAGGGTGGCCTGCAAGGCCTGGGCCAGGGTAATCGATTTTCGCTTGCAGGAAAATTGCGAATCTGTGCGTGTGATATACATCATTTCTTCTTCAACCAATGGCTTGCTGGCAAAGCCGCCCAGTTGACCATCATCGAACAGGATGGCCAGGTTCAGGCGGCCTGAACGCAATTGCTCCGTCAGGTTACCGGTCAATTCTTCTGTCAGTTGAAACACGATATCGGGGTAAGCTGCACGTACAGCTTTCAACAAAGGAAAAGCCAGCGCGCCCGAAGCACTTTGCGGTATGCCAAGTGCCACCGTACCGCTGGGTTTGTCTGTCGATTGGGCCACAGCTGATCTGGCATCGCTGACTTGTTTCAAAATGGCCAGCGCATGTTCATAGAATATTTTACCTGCGTCCGTGGCTTGCATGCCCTGTGCAGACCTGTGCAACAGCATCGCACCCAGTTCTTCTTCAAGTTGCTGCAATTGCTGTGTCAATGCCGGTTGCACGATATGCAGCACGCGCGCGGCGCGCGATAGCGAGCCGTGATCGACGATGGCGACAAAATAACGTAGCTGGCGCAATTCCATTTTTTATTCCACAGGCTTGATCGCCCGTCTTTCTATTGATGAAGACAGGATCAGGGAAGTCGACGTCACGCCGCAACGCGCCAGGCTGGTAATCACCCGCTCCAGCTCGCGCACAGAAGGTGCAACTACTTTGACAATCACGCAATCTTCGCCGGTAATGGCATGGCATTCAACTACTTCTGGTACTTGTTCGGCAATTTTCAGAACTGGCGTATCCGTTCCACGGCTGGCGATGCGGACAAAAGCGGTAATGCCATAGCCCAATGCCTCGGGATTGACCCTGGCATGGTAGCCGGTGATGACATTGGCTGCCTCCATGCGCTTGACCCGTTCAGTCACAGCAGGCTGGCTCAGATGTATGCGCCGACCTATCTCGGCCATGGTGACCCTGGCATCGGCCTGCAAAATCTCGAGGATTTTGCCATCCATCAGGTCCAATTCTATCTTCATGGGAAAAGCCTGCTTTTTCGTTGAGATTAAAAGAAATGTACCTGATTTACCTTTGATTATCCATTCAAAATTCAATGTCACTAACATACACTGTTTACTTGAAATTAATTTTAGCCTTCCCAGTCATGCGCCATTTGCCACGTAAAGTCTTACTTGCCCTGCTCACCGTCTACATAGTCTGGGGTTCCACTTACTTTGCCATACAGGTGGCTTTGAAGGCTTTTCCGCCTTTCATGATGATAGGCACGCGCTTTCTGGTAGCAGGCGCCATCTTGTATGCATGGCAAAAATGGCGCGGCGCAGCCAACCCGACTTTGCGTGAATGGCGCGATGGCGGAATAGTCGGTATTTTGATGCTGGGAGGTGGCACTGGCTTGACGGCGGTGGCGCAGCAATATGTGTCCTCGGGTCTCACAGCAGTCTTCATTGCCTGCTCACCCATGATTTTGTCTGGCTTGTCAGGCATGTTTGGTGACTGGCCCAAGCGCCGTGAATGGACAGGCATACTCTGTGGTTTTGCCGGTGCCATGCTGCTGGCATCTGATGGCCAGTTTTCAGCACAACCGCTGGGCATACTGTTCTTGCTGGGGGCGATATTGTGCTGGGACGTGGGTTCAATTTTGTCGCAAAAGAAACTCAAGATGGCGGCGGGCGGCATGGGCTTTGCCAGTGAGATGCTGGTAGGTGGCTTGTTCCTGTTCATCATCAGCCTGTTCAAGGGCGAGCAACTGACAGGTGAAGTCACCGTCAATGCAGTGGCTGCCTGGGCTTACCTGGTGGTGGCTGGTTCGCTGCTGGCATTCACGGCCTATATGTATCTGCTATCCAAAGTACCGGCTGGCCTGGCTGCCAGTTATGCCTATGTCAACCCCGTCATTGCCGTTGCACTGGGTGTGGTGTTTGGTGGTGAACATCTGTCCATGCGCGAATTGCTGGCCATGAGCATCATCCTGGGCAGCGTGGTTGTGCTGACCAGTGCGCATCAAAAACCCAAGGAACAAACTGCCAGTTGATTTGGAAGTTAGCGGGTGACAGCAAAGCCTGAGCGGTTTGCTGTCCTGCTTTAAAAGAATTCTGCAGTATCGTTGGAAACTTCGGTATGCAAATCACCGCTGGTGACCAGGGCATCGTAATAACAGGTACGGTTACGGCCGTTGCTCTTGGCAAAATACAGGGCCTGATCAGCCCGACCAACGATGGCAACGGCTGGCTCGAATGGGTCTATACGGGCATAGCCTATGCTGATGGTCACTGTCCCCACCTGAGGGAAATGGTGTTGCTCTACATTCTGGCGGAAACGTTCGAAAATGCTGTGTGCGTCTTCTTTTGAAGTTGAACGTAGCAAAATCACAAACTCTTCCCCGCCGAAGCGGAACAAGCGGTCAGATGGACGGAAAGAACTGCGCAAGAGATTGGCGATCAGGATCAGGACTTCATCGCCATATAAGTGACCAAACTGGTCATTCACGCGCTTGAAGTGGTCAATATCGAGTACCGCCAGCCAGTGCTGACGCTCAGGCTCATGGCTGCGGCGCTCTTCTTCTTCGCGCTCTGCCTCGGTGCTGGCTTGCTGTTGCAAGGCACTGCTGCGCAAGACTTTGGAAAAATTGTCATCAAAAGTCTTGCGATTGAGCAAACCAGTCAATGAATCACGCTCACTATAGTCAAGCAGGTTCTGGAAGTTGCGATAGACAATCAGCATGCCACTGACGACTTCCATGGTAGTGGCCGTATAATTGGCAGGCTTGTAGATTTCCAGGCAAGTGTGCAGCTTTTCATTAATCCAGATAGGTAGCCAGATGATCTTGCCACCGTCGATGGAGTGTTCTATGACTTGCTGCTGCAGTGCAATACCCTCTTTCAACTGCGGGTAGAGTTCTATGGCATCACTGGATGAGGGCGCTGTATGGGTTTCGTCGGCAATGGCGACATTGCCCTCCTGGATGCTGATATGCGGTTTGATAAAGACTTGCTGACCGACAGAAACAACATCGAGTACCCGCGCCGACTCTGCGTGTGTCAATTGACGCAGCGCAGTAATTACTGAAATATTCAGTAAGTCATGATCGCGGTGCCCGGTAATTTCTACCAGGTGTTTAATGATTGATTCCATGCCCTGTATTCCTGCATCTTCCTGCCGATTCCAGCCGACTCCTGCAACATTACCAGTACGAACTCGCCAGCAATAATCAACACTGTAACTTACCAGTGCGTAGATTGCCCTTATACAATAGTATAACAAACAGGGCTGGCTTTACCTGATATTCTGCAAACAATTCCAGCACGAACATCTTTTAGACAAAAAGCACTAAATATTCAGACAAAACCATTTGTAAATAACGACAAGCTTTCTGTCCCGTGCAGAACTACAGTAATATAAACAGGGCATACGCAAAATTGTCCCAGCAAGGCGTAGCGACGAAGACAGTACTTTTAGTACGGCTAGGAGCTGCAACGCAGCTGGGGCGGTTTTGCGTAAGCCCTAATAACAAGAGAGCATTTAAACCACTTAATTGGCAGGATGAAAACCATGTGCAATTCACTCGTGAAGTTCTCCTCCCCAGTCATGATGACTATATTGATGCCGGTATTGATAATTGCAATGCTGGCCAGCGGTACAGCATATGCTGGCGCTGTAGTCCAGGTCACTGACAGCAGTGGCCAGCCAGTTCAGGATGCGGTGGTCTATGCAGAACTTGCCAGCGGGCCTCAGCTTGCCAAAACGGCCAATGCCGAGATACAGCAAAAAGACAAGAAATTCATGCCCTTTGTCACAGTGGTGCAAACCGGCACCTCGGTTTCTTTTCCCAACAATGACACGGTCAGGCATCACGCGTATTCATTTTCACCGGCCAAGCCCTTTGAATTAAAACTGTACTCAGGCAAACCCGCTGCCCCCATCATCTTTGACAAAGCCGGGACTGTGGTGGTCGGCTGCAATATCCACGACCAGATGGTGGCCTATATTCATATAGTAGACACCCCTTACTTTGCCAAGACCGATGCCGCAGGCACAGCCAGGCTGCCGAATATGCCAGCCGGTAAATATGTCCTGAAGACCTGGCATCCGAAACAGCCAACAACAGCCAGCGTGCAGGAGCAAGGTCTGCAAATGGACAATAACAACCCTGGCCTCACAGTCAAACTGAATTACAAGGCCATTTAAGATTGCTTTTCCATGCACAATTTGAGGAAAGTTCATGCGTTTGCATAGTTTGGAAAGCCGTGTCGTTACCCTCTTCATAGGCTTGCTATTGACAGTACAACTGGCGGCGTATTTCGCCATCGGCAATGCCATCGACAGAAATGCACGCAATGCCGTTGAAGACAGTTTGAAAATCAATGAAAAAATCTTGCTGCGCCTGCTGGACCAAAACGCGCAAAAACTCATACAAGGGGCCATCGTCCTCGCCAAGGAATATGCCTTTCGTGAAGCCATAGGTACGCATGATACTGAAACCATCGTTTCCACTTTATCCAATCACGGCAATCGCATAGGTTCAGACCTGACCATGCTGGTGGACCTCGACAGAAAAATCACGGCTTTCTCGAATACCAGCAAAAACAGCCGCACTGGTAATGGCGGCGGCGCAAACAATGAATTGAGCAGCAGCCTGCAGCAATCGGTCGCCACCCTGATACGGACGGCAGAAAAAACAGGCAGCGCTGCCAGCACGGCCATTGTCGATGGCAAGCCTTATCAAATGGTGGTGGTGCCCATCGAAGCGCCAGTCACGATCAGTTGGGTGGTCATGGCTATCCCCATAGGTAAAGCCCTGGTGACGGATATGCATGAATTGTCGCGTATGCAAATCAGTTTGCTGACTTCAGAAAAACAAGGGCGCTGGACAGCCAATGTCTCCAGCCTCAGCGATGAGAATGCCAGCAGGCTGGCACAACAATTACCCAGTTCTGAAAAACAGGTCAATTACCTGCCTGCCTTGCAAATCGATGACAACCAATACAGCGCACGCATACTCAAACTGGCGCAGAATGAAGAGTTCAGTACCATCGCCGTTTTGCAATTATCCATCAGCCAGGCAGTTGCACCCTACAAGGAATTACAACGCAATATCCTGATACTGACAGTGTTCGGTGCAATCGTTGCCAGCATCATCAGCGCCATTACGGCCCGTCGCATTACCGGGCCAGTGCGACAGCTGGCCGAGACGGCACGCAGCCTGGGTGCTGGTGATTACACAGCCACCATCAATGTCAAACAAAAGGATGAAATTGGTGATCTGGCGCGCACCTTCATGACCATGCGCGATGGCATCGCCCAACGTGAAAAAGAAATCAGCCGTCTGGCTTACTGGGATACGCTGACCAATTTACCCAACCGTGCCCTGTTCACCGACATGCTGGAAGAAGCCATCGCCAGCGCCCGCTCCCACGAAAAATCTTGCTATGTCCTGATGATGGACCTCGACCGTTTCAAGCATGTCAACGATGTCATGGGTCATCGCTTTGGCGACATCCTGCTGAACCAGGTTGCCATACGCCTGTCTGCCGAACTGGGGCCGGGTGGCACCAAACCGGCGCGCCTGGGTGGTGATGAATTTGCCATCCTGCTGCCAAACAGCACCAAGGAAAATGCGCAGGACCTGGCCAACCGCATCCTGCGTTCGCTGGAAAAACCGATCTCCATAGAAGACCAGACTGTTGATCTGGGAGCAGGCATAGGCATTGCCGGTTTCCCAGAACATGCCAGCGAGGCCCAGGGCTTGCTGAGCAGGGTTGAAGTCGCCATGTATGCCGCAAAGCTTGGCAATAGCGGTGCCATCATCTATTCGCCCGACATTGACAAATCCAGCCAGCAAAGCCTGTCACTGCTCAGTGAACTGAGGGCAGCACTGGAACAACAAGCCTTCCGTCTGTATGTCCAACCCAAGGTCGGGCTGGACCATGGCCAGGTCGTTGCCGTTGAAGCGCTGGTACGCTGGATACATCCGGAACGCGGCTTTATCTTCCCTGACCAGTTCATCCCCTTTGCCGAGCAAACCGGCTTCATACGCCAGCTCACTCACTGGGTCATGAATGAAGCAGCACGTGTATGCCATGTCTGGAAAGAACAAGGCATACACTTGAAAATCTCGGTGAATATTTCTACCCGTGATTTGCTGGACCAGGACTTGCCTGGCAAATTTGCCCAGATACTGCACACCAACGATGTGGAACCAGCCTCATTTTGTCTGGAAATTACCGAGAGCGCCATCATGGATGACCCGGTCAGGGCTTTCCAGACCCTGGATCGCCTGCATGCCATGGGGCTGGAATTATCGATAGATGATTTTGGAACTGGCTATTCTTCCCTGGCTTACCTGAAACGCCTGCCGGTCCATGAATTGAAGATAGATAAATCTTTCGTGCTCAAGATGGAAGAGGATATTGACGATACCAAGATCGTCAAGTCCACCATAGACCTGGGTCACAATATGGGCTTGCGCGTGGTTGCCGAAGGGGTGGAAAACCTGGCCGTCATGAATCTGCTGAGAGAAATGGGCTGCGACCAGGCTCAGGGCTATTACATCAGCAAACCCATGCCTTCAGCCGATTTACCAGCCTGGCTTGACAAATGGCAAGAACAACAGGCACAGGCTCAACCAGCGACACAATCACAAGCACAGCAAAGCTGAAACCAGATCAGGCCAGATGCACGAACTGGCTGGACTTGCGGTCACGCTTGCGGTTATACATGCGGCTGTCAGCAATCTTGATCAGCCGCACATAGTCACTACCATCTTCGGGGAAGCTGGCCCAGCCTATCGATACCCCCACACTGACGACGATATCGTCCAGCGAAATGGGTTGTTCGACAACATTGCAGATTTTCTCCACCATATTATTGACGTCTATGGAGTTCTTGGTGTCTTTCAGCAGCAGGACAAATTCATCACCGCCATAGCGTGCCACTTCATCGGTATCGCGTATGGCTGAGCGCAGGCGGGCAGCGATGATCACCAGCGCCTTGTCACCGGCGTCATGGCCATGATTATCATTGATGTACTTGAAGCGATCCAGGTCAATGAACAGCAGGCTGAAACCTTCGCTGGCGCTGGGGTTTTCGAGTGCCAGCTTTTGCAGATAATTGATCTGGGCGAACAGGGATTCACGATTCGCTACCTGGGTCAGTTTGTCATAGCGCAGCTTGTTTTCCATCTCGACAAAAGTCTGGGCCAGCATGCCTATCTCGTCAGTACGGCGAATTTGCAGGCTGGGCATGGGTTCGCCATTGCCAAATTTTTCTGCTGCTGAAGTCAGCTTGCGGATATCGCGTATGACACGCTCAACGATGGTCAAGCCTATGGTCAGCGCAAAGATGATACAAGCCACAGCTATCACCATGCTTTGCATGAAACCCTGATTGATACTACTCATGAAATCGGCACGCGGCACGGCGACCACGGTCAGCCAGTTCAAGCCCTGCTTGTTGCCCAGCGGTGAAATTGCCACATCAATGGTGCCACTGCTCAGCTCTATGGACTGAGTCTGGGTAGCTGGCAATTTCAAGTTCCCCACCTTTTGAAAGGTTTCGCTGATCAAGGGCGTTTTCATATCGATGGCGCGCATGCGCTCAGGTGTGCCATTGACGGTACGCTCTGGCAGCTCCTGCCCTGAAGTCGCGACGATATAGCCATCGGCATCAACGATATAGGCAACACTGTTTTTACTGATTTCCAGCTTGCGCAGGAAATTCGACAATTCCTTGAGGGTCAAATCCGTTGCCATGACACCAGCAAATTCATGGTTCTTTTGATACACGGACTTGGCCAGGGTGATGGTCGGGTAATGGAAAGAAAAATTATTATAGATTTTTGACCATACCGGTTTTTCCGAATTTTGCGCGGTCTTGTACCATGGCCGCAAGCGCGGGTCGAATTCATCACTGCGCAGGACATTCGAGCGGTCACCTACATGGCTGACCCGAAATACTGTGCGCTTGTCACCATCAGGCTCACGCCAGAACAGTTGCACGGTTTCCTTCGAGATCCGGTAGACGCCAACAAATCGGCCGTCACTGCCACCAAAATAGACGTAATTATTGACATCCATGAACAAGCCACTGGCAGCCCAGAATTTCTCTTCCAGGGATTTCATGTCTGAAGAAAAATTTTGTTCCTTTGGCAAATTGCTGGTACTGGGTGCCACTGATTCCAGCGCAATCAGGGCACCATCCAGATGTTTTTCAGTCGCATGATTGATACGGTTGACCATATCCACCAGGATGCGCTGGGTCAGGGTATAGACGGCATCCGTCCCGGCCTTCATCGAGACCCAGCCTATGGCGGCGGACACGCCGATCACCAGCACGGTAATCGGTATCACCAATTCTCTTCGCAAAGACGAACGACTCATACTTGGGCTCAAAAAAAAAGATCGGTAATTTTCTCTTGCTTGCTCTGTCCTGTATCCTTCCACTCCCGCCGTCTTGCAGGGCTTGAGTTTTTTCAGAAATTATTCCCGGAAGGAAATTCAAGGGGCTTAAGTATATACCGTTAAAAATTGTTAAAACCAACTTATGCCACAACACAGAAATTAAATCTTGCGTATTGTGGTAAAGGGACGCTTGCACCACGTCAATATACCAAACAAGATACTGAGCAAGATACTAAGTTCAGCCTGGCTTTTCATCCATTTTTTATACATTGAACCGGTTAAGCTCAAGAAAATTCCTCTTAAGCAACCAACATATTATGGACTTATACGTCACCGATAGCGTAGTTGCGCAGTTAGAACGGCGTTTGACCGGTACGGTGACGCAAGAACAACTGAATGATGCACTGAAGCTGGCCTGGCATCTACGCCAGCGCAATAGCGCCCGTGCCCTGTTGTTATGTGAAACTATCAGCACCTTGCTGAATACCTCCAGCCGCAGCGATACGGACAAAGCATTGGTCTACCTCCGCCTGCAATTAATACGGGCAGAAGAAAAATGGCTGCATGCCGACCTTGAAGGTGCGGCCGCCATAGTGCAGGCCATACTCAGGCACCCCGACGTCCACCTTGACCGCGCCAGCCTCAGTGACGCTCATCGCATGCAGGGTTTTATATTTTCAGATCAGGGCAAGCATGTGGAATGCGACATCGAAATGGCCATCTCCATAGACGAAGCCAGCAAGGCCGATGATATCTTGCGCAAGCAAAGCACGGCGGCAGCACTGGCCAGAGTCGCAGTTTTACGCGATGACAAACTGGCAAAATCTTATTTTGACCGCCATTTTGAATCCAGGAATCCCCCAAAGGAATTTCACCCCGGCCTGGCAGCACTGATGAATGACTTCCTGGGTTTGTATGCTGGCCTCAACGGACAACTGGATGAATCAGGTGTTTTCCTGAAAAAAGCTTACGAACAATGCCTGGAATCCGGCCAGATACGACGTGGCATCCTGACGGCAGCCAATATTGGCTACAACTACAGCAATGCAAATGATTTTGAATCTGCACTCGAATGGCTGCAAAAAGCCCTGAAGCTGGCCAAACCCACAGGCTGGTCGCCCAGCATAGGGAATTGCCTGATGCAAATCGGCGACACTTTGCGCAAAATGGGCTCACTTGATGCAGCAGAACATATGTTGCATGAAGCCCTTGAGCAATTGGCCAAACTCACCAATTCACGCAATTATGCCCTGACCATCAGCGTGCTGGCCGATGTCGCACTGGATCGCCGTGACTATCACCTGGCCCTGAATCTGTTTACCCAGCTCAGCATGCTGCCGGGCGCACAAGAACAGGCAGACTTGCAAGAAACCGCCCTGCGTGGACAAGCAAAGGCCCAGGCCAAACTCAAGCCCCCCGTACGCGAAGCCACTACCAGCAAAACTGCGACGCTTGTTGCAAAGCGTTAATTCGTCTTGTATTCGGCTTGCATTTGGCTTGTATAAGCTTCGTCAAGCTTGTATAAATAAATCTTGCATAGTTTCGCACCGGCAAGATGCTGCTTAGCTCTGCTTCTTTATTATCAGCCGCGACAATTCACATGCTGCCACGACCTCAACTACTTATATCCAGCCTGGCCCTGCTCTGCATGATGCATGCGAGTCTGGCTGTCGCTCAAGCCTTGCCTTCGCCAGACCAGGGCAGGCTGCTGGCTACTGGTGGCGTCACGCAACTGGAAGGTGCTGGCGGCGGCGGGCTGACACCGTGGGCTACCATCACCGGTTATGGCAGTGAAGACAGCTATGGTATGACTGCCCACGTCACCCAGGTTGGCACGCAGGATTACCGTTTGCGTACAGCAGGGGTTGCCATAGGCATCGCCGACAGACTGGAACTCTCGCTGGCAAAACATAGATTTACCGGCAGTCTGGCACCACTGGACAAGCTGGAATTACAGCAAGACATCCTTGGCATTAAACTCAAAATTGCCGGTGATCTGGTCACCGATCAGGACAGCTGGCAACCCCAGGTAGCAATCGGCGCCATGTATAAACGCAATCACGCCATCAAGGGCCTGGAGGCACTGGGTGTCACCAGTGTCAAACAACTGGGTGCCATCAATGACAGTGGGGTCGATTACTATTTGTCTGCCACCAAGCTGCTGCTGGAACATAGCCTGCTGATCAATGGCACTTTGCGCCTGAGCAAAGCGAACCAGATGGGTTTGCTGGGTTTTGGCGGTGACAAGCGTAACCGCTATCAACTCTTGCCTGAGGTATCGCTAGGCTACCTGATCAACCGAAAACTGGTGGCTGGACTGGAATACCGCAGCAAGCCTCAGAACCTGGTAGTCGATAATGAAAAAGCGTATTACGATGCCTTCCTGGCATGGTTCCCCAGCAAAACTGTGTCACTGACGCTGGCTTTTGCGCATCTGGGTGACATCACGGTCTTCAATCCAAAAAACCAGCGTGGCTGGTATGTCTCGCTGCAAATCGCTCAGTAAGGACTGCCTCATGAAAATATACAGTTATATCCTGGCGATTCTACTGAGCGTCAATACGGCAGTTCACGCCCAGTCAGGCACAGCCAGTTTGTATCAGGACCTCGGCAGTGAAGCCGGCATCAGCAAGATTGTTGATGAAAGTATTATCATCTTCTTGCAGGATGCGCGTATCAAGGACTCATTCAAGGAAACCAATATTCCCCGTCTTGCGCAATTGCTGAAAGAGCAATTTTGCGTCATCAGCGGCGGTCCCTGCAAATACAGTGGCGACGACATGAAAGTCGTGCACCAGGGCCTGGGCATCAATGCAGCGCAGTTCTACGCTCTGGCAGAAGATGTACAAATCGCCATGGATAAACTGGGCATTTCATCTGCCACACAAAATCGCCTGATGGCCTTACTCGCGCCCATGAAACGCGACATCGTTTTCCCAAAATCCAAGACTTGATCTTTTTTTGCATCATCCCTGAATCTGATTTTCAGTAGCCTTCGTATAAAGAGCAGATGTGCGACTGATGTTCGGTTAGTCACGCAAAATTACCGCTTGATCCGAAGGAGATATGATGCAAATAAGTAAAAAAATCGTCAACCTGGCCCTGCTAAGCTGCAGTGCTGCCTGCATGCAAACCAGCCTGGCACAGGACATGTTAAAACCCGATATGGGTAAGCTGACCGCGACCGGTGGTGTCAGCCAGCTCGAAGGCGCGGGCGGCGGCGGCTTGACCCCCTGGGCACTCATCACCGGCTATGGTACGCGTGACAGTTATGGTGCGAATGCCCATTACACACAAGTCAATACCCAGGATTACAGCCTGAAAACCTATGGTGTCGCTGTTGGTATAGCCGACCGCGTCGAACTGTCACTGGCCAGCCAGGAATTCACAGGTTCATTAGCACCCCTGAATGCCTTAAATATCAAGCAAGACATTTTTGGCCTCAAGGTCAAGCTCGCAGGCGACGCTGTGTATGAGCAAGATAGCTGGATGCCACAGATAGCAGTGGGTGCCATGTACAAACGCAACAAGGGCATAGGCGGCCTGGGTGCACTGGGTGTGACAAATGTCAAACAACTGGGTGCAAAGGACGACAGCGGTGTTGACTACTATGTGTCCGCCACCAAGATACTGCTGGAACAAAGTCTGCTGCTGAACGGTACCTTGCGCATGACCAAGGCCAATCAGATGGGCATACTGGGTTTTGGCGGCGACAAGAAAGACCGCTATCAACCCATGCTGGAAACCTCGGTCGCTTATCTGCTCAACCGCAAACTGGCAGTCGGTGCTGAGTACCGCATGAAGCCACGCAATCTGGGCGTGGATAATGAAAAAGATTATTACGATGTGTTCGTTGCCTGGTTCCCCAGCAAAAATGTGTCTGTCACTGCCGCCTATGCCACGCTGGGCGACATCACCATCTTCAATCCAAAAAATCAGCGTGGCTGGTACTTGTCCCTGCAAGCCGGATTCTAAGACCCTCACTGATTGCAACACATTAGAAAGATCACATCATGAACAACATACTCACGCATATCAGCAAAATCGCGATCGGTTTCTTCCTGCTGAGCAGCTTGACTGCCCATGCGCAAAACAGTAACGACGCGCTATATCAAAGCCTGGGCGGCAAGACCGGCATCAGCACTTTCGTCAATTCCTTCGTTGCCATCGTGCTCGAGGATGCGCGCATCAACAAGGCTTTCAAGGAAACCGATACTGAAAGACTGGCCAGTCTGCTGACCGAACAATTCTGCGAACTCAGCGGTGGTCCTTGCAAATACAGTGGCCGCAGCATGGCAGAATCGCACAAGGACATGCAAGTCACCAATGCCCATTTCAATGCCCTGGCAGAAGACTTGCAAATCGCCATGGAAAAGCATGACATACCATCATCAGTACAAAACAGGCTGATCGCCAAACTCGCTCCCATGCAACGCCCTATCGTCACCAAATAAAAAATCGTAAAGACTGATTGGAATAAAGATGAAACCATCTCTGCAAAAATATCGCCTATTGAAGCATCGTCTCGTGCTTACTCTGGCTGTGTTACTGGCGGCAAGCTCACCCATGCTGGCGCATGCAGCCAAACTGAATTTTCTGGCTGTCGATAAAAATGGTAATCCCATGCCTGATGTCGTGGTGTATGCAACGCCAGCAGGCATGCCCTTGCCAGCTACTGAAAAAACTGAGGCGACCATAGCGCAAAGTGATATGCAGTTTTCACCGTATGTGACGGCGATACGCACAGGCTCGCAAGTCAAATTCCCTAACTACGACAAGATGGAACATCATGTGAAGTCCTTCTCGGCAGCCAAGGAATTTGAAATCAAAACCTATGAGCGCGGTGTCGTACCACCACCTGTGATCTTCGACAAACCCGGCATCGTCATCGTCTACTGCCTCTTGCATAACTGGATGCGTGCCTATGTGCTGGTGCTGGATACACCTTACTTTGTCAAGACTGACCAGAATGGTGTGGCGATGCTGGATAAACTGCCGGATGGGAATTACGAGCTGAAAGCCTGGCATCCTAACCTGGGCAGCATCAAGCCTGCTTTGAGTCAGAGCATCAAAGTCAATGATCAGTCTGCACCGGTCAAGTGGCAATTTGATTTTGTACCTGTGCCAAGAAAGTCAAAATCTCCGGGCTAAAAAATGAAGCCGGGCGCGAGTGCCCGGCCTCATCCCAACTGCACTTTCTCAACTAGGCTTTGCTCAAACTCTCCAGCCATGCGGCAAACTCTTTATCCATGCCTGTTCCCCAGGATCTGACCAGGGCCTGATAACGCGGATAATCTCCACTGCGGGTGAACACCAGCATCTGATCTATCTCCGGCCTGTGTTTTTCCATCATGAAGCGCACTGCCAGATAACCCCAGCTATATATGCGGGCCGTGCCATTATTGTTTTCATAGCCAGTATCAAATAACTGGCTCAGGGCATAAGTCTTTTCTCCCGCGGCCTTGATGGCAGCCGGATTATCCTTGCCCCTGGAGACATATTCAGCGATGCCTTCTGTCCACCACACCAGGTAAGGTGTCAGCGGTGCGGGCTTGGCGCAGTTTTCTGGTGGCGCATGTGAGTCATGCAGGTTGGCGCAAAAGTCGCCGTACAGATTGAAACGACCATCAAGGTAATGCACATACTCATGCCCGAGGTTGAGGACACTGCCATCTTTTTTCTGGTTGGCGACAAACTCAGCCTGGTTACCTGGTCTTTCAGGATAGCCTTCCAGATACATGCCGCCATTATTGGTAGGCATATCAAAATGCTGGGTAGCATATTTGACGAAGTCTTCTTTGGACTGGTAAATATTTGCCCGCAGGCTGCTGTTGCTGTCATCCCTGACTGGCTTGCCTTTGGTCGCAAACATGTCATGGAATTGCTGCTCCAGCACGCCCAGCATCTGACAGGACTTGCGTTCATCTTCCGGCGTCAATGCCTGCGAACGCAGGCTCAGCGTGGGGCTGCACTGATGCACATGTGTGAGCACTTTTTGTATTTGCTGTTCACGCTCAAGCTCACGCGGGCCTAGTGTTTGCTGTGGACTTGTGCTGCAGGCAGCCAGTCCCAGACTCAGGGCTATTAGCCCGGTATTTCTGATTTTCAATTCATCTCCTTTTTCCGTTTCCGCTTCTATTTCTCTGCATCTACTTCTGCACCTACTTCTATTTCTCTGTTGATAACAAGCTTTATATCTTGATATCAGCTCGTTGTAAATATGCCGCAAATATTTTATTAATATACCTTAAATATATTTATATTGGTACATTTGAGTCCCGCCGGAATTTGCATTTCATCTTTTCTGTATCAAATCCAGCGGCGACCAGCAATGACATGCCAGCAGCGAAAACCACCACTGCGCTCACACGCAGCGTGAAAAGCGGCACATGGATTTGCCCAATATAAAGAGAAGGATGGCCCTGCCTGACAACAGAAAAGCAGGAGCCAGACCCAGAAGATATCCATTTCAGCAAAGGTAATTTCGCTGGAATGGAGGTGGCTGTTCATTCGAGGGATTGAATAGTGAGACTGAGGGCAACCTCAAAATTATGGAGCATACTTTGAAAAACTTACCAACAATGAAAAAATCCGCATTGGCCATTTCCCTGGCGCTGATGGGATTGCAAAGCGCCTATGCACAAGACGCTGCGCCTGTACAAAAAGTGGTCGTTACAGGTTCCAATATCAAACGTGTTGATAGCGAAACAGCCTCTCCCGTGCAAATCCTGACGCGTCAGGAAATCATGGAAAGTGGTGCCAATACCGTCAAGGACATCCTCGACAATCTCAGCAACAATGACCGCAGCGCCATCAGTGACCTGGGTGGTGCCAACTCCTGGGCCAGCGGCGCGTCCGGCGTATCCCTGCGCAATCTCGGTTTGACTGCCACCCTGACTTTATTGAATGGCCGCCGTCTGCCCAGCTATGGTTTTGCTGATGGCTTGCAAGCGACCTTCGTCAATATTGATGCCATCCCGGCCAATGCCATTGAGCGCATCGAAATCCTGAAAGACGGCGCATCTGCGATTTACGGTTCCGACGCCGTTGCCGGTGTCATTAACATTATTACCCGCAAAGACTTCAAGGGTGTAACACTGAATGCCAGCGCCCAGCAATCGCTGCGCAACAGCATGCTGAACAAATCGCAGACTGCTTCCATTACCGTCGGCACTGGCGACTTTGAAAAAGATGGCTATAACGTCTTTGGCCATCTGGAAGCCTATCACCGTGGCGCTTACAAAGATCGCGACGTCTTCAATATGCTGCCTGAATGGTATCTGAAAATGAACCCGGACCGCGCCACCCTGTCCACCGGCGCTTATCCTGGCAACTATACTGGCCGCTATCCCGCCAACTATGCAGATAAAACACTGGCTGGCAAATCCTTCACTACGGCTGCACCAGGTTGCGCACCAGAATTGCTGATCGGTGGCTTGTGCCGTTATGACTACTGGAAAGACAGTGATGCCAATCCTGCGGCAGACCGTGTCGCCTTCTTCAGCATGGGCAGAAAAAAGCTGGGTGACAACCTGACAGGTTTTGCCGAAATCAATTTCTCCAACACCAAGAGCACTTACTACACCTCGGTCCCACGCAGCAATATCACTGGCGTGCCATTGACCTGGTATGACTCCATCAAGGGTCAGATGCAGTATTTCACCGACCCGCAACTGCCGGTTGGTCATGCTTTCAATCCTTACTCTTTCCCGGTAGGTTTGAATTATCGTTTCGCTGATAATCCAGAGATGTTCAAGAATGTCGGTGAAGCCAGGCAATACCGTGTAGTAGCAGGTCTGGAAGGCAATCATTTTGGCTGGGAATGGGATAGTGCCATCGGCCGCATGAGCTCTACTGCGACCCAGAAACAGCATCTGTACCGTGACCGCTATGGTTATTACGATGCCATCGTCAAGGGCGAATACAAGTTTGGCGGGACCAACTCGCAAGCCGTGCTCGACAAGATGTTCCCTGAAATGGGTTCGCATGGTACATCGACACAAACCTTTTTTGACTTCAAGGCCTCGCGTGAGTTGATGGCGCTGGGTGGCGGGCCTTTGCAATTGGCAACTGGTTTTGATTTGCGTCATGAAACTTTCGAGCAAGCCAGTAGTGATAATGTACTAAATGCACAAATTGTCCAGTTCAGCGGTGTGTCGATACAGGGCTCACGCAATGTTGGTGCAGCATTTGCCGAATTGAGCGCACCTTTCACCAAACAGCTGGAAGGTAGTTTTGCCCTGCGTGCAGATAAATCCGGCACGACTGAAGCTGCTGTCGTGCCAAAACTGGGCCTGTCCTATAAGGCTACAGATTTCCTGATGTTGCGCGGTACGGCAGCAGAAGGCTTCCGCGCGCCTAGTTTGCCAGAGACTGGCAATGGCGGCGCATCCTGGTTCAACAATGGTTATCTCGATCCAAAACGCTGCGCCATGGCGACACTGATGTCCGACGCCTTGAAAAAAGGCAATGCCATCGACCAGGCCAATGCCAGCACTGCCTACAGCCTAGGTTGCTCAGTCAGCTTCCCGGCCCGCGTCTTGCCCAACAAGGATTTGAAACCAGAAAAATCCAATAGCTTCACCCTTGGCCTGGTCTTGCAAGCAACCAGGGACACCAGCATCACCATTGACTATTACAGCATCAAGCGTCGCGATGAAATTTCTGTTTTGGGTGTCGATGAAACCCTGGCCAATGAAGACAAGAAAGCTGGCCTGGTTGAACGTGGTGCCATGACGACCCAGGATATCGATCTCGCCCAGCGCGCGTCTGAACTGGCAGGTAAACCACTGGGCTTTACCATTGGCCCTATCGCCACCATCGGTGCGCAATATGCCAACCTGACCAAGACCAAGGTTGCCGGTGTCGACGTGGATGTCAACAGCAAATGGAATCTGGGTGAAGCAGGCAAACTCAATACCGGCCTGGAAATGAATTACCAGACCGACTACCGTAGCTGGAGTTCATTCACGAATGACTATAGTGAAAACTATGCAGGCCGTCGCGGTGTACCAAAAATCCGTGCCATTGCCAAACTGGGCTGGGCAAGAGGCGACTGGAACGCAGGTACCCGCATCTACTACACCAGCGGCACAACACTGAGCTGGGGTGACCTTGACAGCGCCAATACCGAGCAAGGCTGTATCGACCGCGGCGTCGCCGCCGAGCAGTGCAAGATCGCTGCCGACACCACAGTGGATTTTTCGCTGAACTACAAAGGCTGGAAAAACACCTTGCTGACCATGAACCTGTTCAACGTCTTCAACCGCGACACCGTCATGCAAATGCGCCCAGGCAGTTCTTTGCCTTTGCGTGGACGTGTGTTGAAACTGTCGGTGGAACATAAGTTTTAAGACAGTGATTTAAAAAGATCAAAGGCAATCGCATTAACATCAAAACCGGTGAATCAACCGGTTTTGATGTTGCAGTGGCCTTTGATTTTGCTTTGCAGTTGCAGTTGATTTTGACTTTTCGCAGTTCCCCATGTGTCGACGCCGTTTGTGCAGGACAGAAAATGGAAAAAGAAGGACCGCTGTCTGAGCGAAGCGAGTTTCGGGCCTTCCCATTTTTTGTCTTGCACAAACGGGAACCCCCTTCAGGGGGCGACGACGCCTGGGTCGCCTTTTTGGCCCACCTTTTTTGGCGAGACAAAAAGGTGGGTAGCTGCCGGTCTACCACCGGTCGGCAATTTCAAAACACGTGTGAAGGCATTTCAAAATCCAGCTCGCAAAACTTTACAATTCTGGCGTTAATAAACTTCTCAGCATGCAAAGAACGCCGCTGGATTCCAGCTAACCCCACGCTGGAATGACGTAAATATGCACACGGCACATTATGGTGCACAGCAATTAATAAACGTGCAAATACTTGCATTAGTCATACATCACTAGCATAGCCACTATGCCGATTTCGTCATCCCCACCAACACAAACCATCAAGACCCAATCCCCGCCTTATACTATCCTCCCCCGCATCCATAAAAACCCAAACCGGAGTTCCAGCATGACATCAGGCATAGGCGGTTCCACTGCAGATCTAGAATTAGCCAGCATCCAGGCAGACTTGAGCGATGTCAGCCCCATCAGCGCAGCAGAACGCCAGGCCAGGGTAGAAAAAGCGGCCAGACTGATGCAGCAAAATGGCGTGGATGCGATGATCCTGCCGGCAGGCAGCAGCCTGTATTATTTCACTGGCTTGCGCTGGTATCCCAGCGAACGCCTGACGGCTGCGATCCTGACACCAGATGCCAGGCTGACCTATGTCTGCCCTGAGTTTGAAGACTCCAAGCTGCGCGAAACCCTGGGCGCAGAGGCCGACATCCGTTTATGGCAGGAGGAAAATGATCCCTGCCTGCTGATCAAGAATTTTTTGCAGGATGCAGGCTACAAAACAGCTGTCATCGCACTCGATGAAAATGCGCCCTTCTTTGTCTTTGATGGCTTGCGCCAGGTTTTGCCACTGGCACAAATCATCAATGCCAGCAGCATCACGGCAGAATGCCGCATGCATAAATCTGTGGCCGAGCTGGCCATCATGCAAAAGGTCAAAAACCTGACGCTGGAAGTGCAAAAGAAAGCAGCGAAGATTTTGCATGAAGGCATTTCTTCTTTTGAAGTTGCCCGCTTCATTGACCAGGCACACCGTGCCTATGGCGGCAGCGCATCAACATTTTGTATCGCCAGCTTTGGTGAAGCGACTGCCATGCCGCATGGCCCGGATGCCGAGCAATTCTTGCGCGAAGGTGACATGGTACTCATCGATACCGGTTGCAAGCTGCATGGCTATAACTCGGACATTACCCGCAGCTATGTGTTTGGAAAACCCAGCCAGCGCCAGCGTGATATCTGGGAACTGGAAAAAGCCGCCCAGGCAGCCGCATTTGATGCTGCACAAATCGGTGTGCCGTGTGAACAAGTCGATGCCGCAGCCAGAAAGGTATTGGCCGCAGCAGGTTTTGGTCCTGACTACCAGTTACCTGGCCTGCCCCATCGCACTGGCCACGGCATAGGCCTGGACATCCATGAATGGACTTATCTGGTCAAGGGCAATCAGCGTCCGCTGGCGGCGGGCATGTGTTTCAGCAATGAACCCATGATCTGCATAGAAGGCGAATTTGGCATACGCCTGGAAGACCATTTCTATATGACAGAACAGGGGCCGCGCTGGTTCACTGCTCAAAGCCATGCCGTCGATGCACCGTTTGGCCGCGACTAAAAAATCAAGCCGTAAAAAAACCGGCAAATAGCTTTGCCGGTTTTTTATGTGTCCTGACCTGATCTGATGCCAGGCTTACTTCTTCTTGACAGGTGCCGGAGCTTTAACCGCATTCTTGGATTTCAGGAATACCGGTCCCCAAACTGGATGACCAATTTCAGCGGCTGATAAATTGAAAGCCGGGTCCAGCTTCAAAGCCTTGTCGAATTGCTGACGGCACAATTGCGTACGCGATGTGACGCAATAGCTGAATGCCAGAATCTTCAGGGCACCGAGTTGCACGTCCTTGTTGTGTCCATTCCAGATTTCAGTCGCGGCATTGAGTTTTTTGATGGCTCCGTTGTAGTCACCACCATCATACAGGGCAGTGCCTTCTTTCAAGGCCAGCACATCTGCATTGAGCGCAGGAACAGCTGGCTCTGCGGGTGGTGGTGGCGGTGGAGGCGGTGTTTCTTTTGGCTTTACTACGGGCTTGGGTGCTGGTGCCTGTTTGGGTGCGGTTTCGCAACCCTGCAAGATGGTACATGCCATCACCAGACCCGTCACATAAAGCGCTTGGGTTAATTTCTTCATTTTTATTCAGCTTTATTTATTTGTAAATTCATGTTCTATGGTTGCCGCACTGTTTTTTCCAGCATCGATTTCAGTAACGAAGTCTGGAAAACCAGGATTGGTCACCCTGATCTTGTGCTTGCCAGCGGTCAAACTTATGTGCTTCAAAGGTGGGCTGGCACCTTGCTGCACACCATCTACAAAAACCGTGCCCCAGGGTTTAATCGCCAGCTTGAGATTGAGCTTGGTGGCGGCAGCCTTGGCAGCTTTAACTTCTTTCAGGCGCGCTTGCGCCGCTTCAGCAAATTTACCCTGAGGATATTGCTGCAAGTATGCAGTCAATGCCTCGGGGGTAACTGTATTATCGTCTTTTAATTTGTCCCAGGCCAGTTTCTCAGGGTCTTGTTTTTCATTCGCTTCAGCCACGCTGGCTGCCACAGGTGCGGCATTACTGGCAGCAACTGACTCCGCCTTAGCAACCGGGACAGCCACAGTTTCTGCACTAGCTGTGGCTGAAGTGGGCACTGACTGCTGCGCTATGGCAAGCGCAGCATCGTTTGTTTTGTTGCTGCCCGGACGTGTCGCAAAATAAGCTACCAGCAAGACAGCTGCTGCCGCCAGCATGATAAATGGCAAAGGACGGGCGCGCACTTTAGCTGCCAGCCCGCCGCCTTGCTCTTGCTGGGCCTTGGGTTCTGGCCTGTGGGTTTTCACGGCTGTCGGGTCTTTGCCAGGGACGGCACTCAGCATATCCGGTCCGTCTGCCTGTATGCCGGCAGTGTGCTCCTCCCTGCCTTTACGCGACTTGCGTACAGATGCAAAAGAGCTGATCCCCAAAAGCTGGCGGAATTCTTCCATGCTTTGCGGGCGGTCTTGCGGCTGGATAGCCAGCGCCAGGTCTATGGCCTTGAGGAACTTGGTACTGAAACCTGCATGCTCACCATCCTGCATGGGCAACATGGTGTCTTTGACTACACGGCCTACTGATATCGGTGGCGGCGATTTCATGATGGCGAAATACATGACAGCTGCCAGGGCATAGATGTCCGTCCATGAGCCCTGGGGCATTTCCACGTCATCGGCGTATTGCTCTATCGGTGCATAACCAGGCTTGAGGATGACCGTCATGCCCTGCGTCATGTCGCCAATGATCTGGCGGGCAGAGCCAAAGTCCAGCAAGACAGCCACACCATTTTTTTGTACGATGATATTGTCAGGTGATATATCCCTGTGCAATATCTTGGAGCGGTAAAGCGTATCCAGGGCTTCGAGTATCTGCTTGAAGATGAATCTCAGCCAGGCTTCGGTCACCAGTTTGGGGCGTTTGTTGACAATTTGCTTCAGGGTATGGCCATCGTAATGACGCATGACCATGTAGGCTGTCTTGTTTTCTTCCCAGAAGCGATACACCTTGACCAGTGAAGGATGATCAAACTGGGCCAGCAGGCGCGCTTCATTGATAAAGCTTTTCAGGCCAGCCTCAAAAGTGGCTTTATGGCGTTCAGACCTGACCGTCACACTGGTGTCGGCAGAACGTCCGGCCAGGGCACCAGGCATGTATTCCTTGATGGCGACCGTACGTTGCAATGAATGATCGAAGGCCAGATACACGATACCAAAGCCACCCTCACCCAGAACTCCGGTGATTTCAAAGTCATTCAGCCGCGTGCCGATAGCGAGACAATTCTCGGTACCTGCTACAGGTGCAGTTGAGGCTTCAGTGGCGAGTATTTTTTCTGTGTTCAAGGCTTACTCGGATTGTAGTTTCTTGGTTGAAGCAGCAGCGGCATGATATTCACGTCCCAGGCTACTACTTCACGCATAAATTCAGCTGTTATCTTATTTATTGTGCAGACAAATGGCAAAAGCCGAGAAATTATCCCTGTTAATTGCTTTTGACGTACTAATATTTTTTTCTGCAATGGCATTCATTTTACTCAACCAGGCCTCACTACTGCCTGTTGTTGCCAGACAAAATTCCATTTCATGCTCATGTACCCATTCCCAAAAGCCATCGGTACACATGAGAAAAGCATCGCCATCGCTTAAATCCATGGCATCTGCCGTTACTTCCGGGCTACTGTCACCTTCTGCACCTATCGCAGCAAACAGCATATTGCGCTGAGGATGATGACGTATTCGCAGATAGTCAGCCATCCCGGCATCCACCATACGCTGGGCCTGGCTATGGTCTTTCGACACCATCTTGATCCTGCCCTTGCGAAAGTGGTAGATCCTGGTATCTCCCATATGTGCCCACAGGGCACAACGATTACTCTTGTCTATCAGCAGCGTGGCAATGGTGGTGCTCATATGCCGCTGGACTGCATTATCACGCTTGCTTTGTGCCACCTTCACGATGGCCCAGTCCAGATAAGAACGCAAAGCCCTGGAACTGAATGAAGCTTCCTGGACAAATTTTTCCATGACTGCATCGATGGCTATCTTGGCAGCCATTTCGCCGCCAGCATGACCACCCGTGCCATCTGCCAGTACAAAACAGGCAAGGCCATCTTCATGAGCCCAGGCCAGCGCATCTTCATTATTCTTTCTACCGCCTATGGCTGTGAATTGCGCTGTATCCAGATGCATGACTGGGGAAAGTGTAAGGTTTTGCACAGAAAACTAGCGATTCTGCTCTGCTTTTTCTACTTCTTTCTCATAGGCAAGCAAAAACTCTTTACCGAACAGGGCTTGAAACTCATCTTTTTTAGCAGATGAAATAGTATCAAATAACTCACTGAACTGGTCCCACATGGCCGCCTTGCGCCTTGCAGGGTTAATCTGGTCCAGTAAGCCTGGCGTACCCAGTTGCGCTTCTACATGAGCAGGCTGCAAATTTTTCAGTATGGCTTCAGTCACCGCCTTATTGCCTGCTGCCACGCCCATCTGATGGGTACGTATGTCAAAAAAAGCATCTTCCATCGCCTCTGCCGGTGCCATGAAACCAGGCATCTTCTTGCGCAGCATCTGGGTCAGGACGGTTTTACTGTCCGGGAAAAATTTTAAAGGATTGTTTTCCCTCAACACAACCATGGTTACTTCTGCTTTCACTTCGCGTTTCAGCAAGGCGCGTTGCGAAAGCTCTTCCATCGCCCCTTGTACAGAGGCGGCCATGAACTTGCCCAGGGTTTCCATCAATTCCACCGTCAGACCGGAAGCCAGATTCAGTTGCTGCAGACCGGCACCTTGCAAAAAGGCCTGGATGAGTTCATTGGCATTACCGACGGCTTTAGTAGCATCTGTCTTGGTGGCATTGGCATCGTTTGCGGCAGCTTCAGCCTGAGGGACAGGTTTGCTGATGGCCTCGGCGACTACCTCGACTGGCTGGCTGACAGCTTCAGGACGCAACAGGAATTGTGGTGGTTGTGTTGTGCTTTCTTCTTTTGCAACTGGTTCAGTTGGTGCAGTTGATGCAACAGCCTGTGGCTGAGGTTTGTCTTCTTCAACAGTTTTAACTTCACTGCTATCTGCTGCTGACTCAGACACTGCGGGAGCAGAAGGTGCAGCAGATTCTACAACTGCCTGCGCTGCATCATTGGCAGCGGCAGCCTGAGCGGCTTCAGCACGCAATACATACAAACCTATCTGTATCTCGTCACCCGGATGAATTTCAAATGCTGTCTCAGCCTTGATTTCCTTGCCATTGATGCTGACAGGGTTAGCCAGGCTGAGATTATTGATAAAATGCTGACCGCCGGTGCTCCAGACATGGGCCTGGGTACGCGAAACAAAGTGTTTTGGATCTGGCAAGGCCAGGAAATTCTCAACATTACGCCCTATCGTTGCTGGTTCTGGTCCGAATACTGCAAAAACAGGTGTATCTGGTGCTTCGTTATTATAAGAAACAACGGCAATTTTAATCATTAGTGGCACTCCAAAACCATTTTGTATCGCCTGTAAAATAAGTATCCTGAACAGGCCGTTTGAGATAATCTTACGACAGTGCTTTTATGTTGACACTTTTACAGGAACAACAAAGGACTAGCGCAAAACAGTTCTGCCATTTTGCGTTCAGCCCCTAGTTGATAACTTGCCATGTCAACACGTACTCGAAGCTTACCCGATTATCATGAAATCGGCGACTCAGCCAGGCCAAGTTTTTCGGTTTGCAGCAAACATTGAGCCAAAGTACGACATTTACTACCAAATATGTCATTGAATTTTAGTATTACTGAACGCAATTAAACAAAATGCAGCTCAGTTTTTTAGGTCAACGCTGTTTTCGTAACAGCATTTAGTCTGGATATTTGTTATATATGAGGCAATGGTAATGAGCAAGTCTGAACACAATGAGCCTGCATCATCAGAAGTTACGGGCACATTTCATTATCAGGAATTGATAGAGTCGCGCCTGGGCCAGCCTATTGCTGCAGATTTGCTGGAAGCGGAAGCGCAAAGACTGGCAGCATCTCCTGGTGCCAAGCTGGCAGCAGGACGCGTAGCGTTGGGCTGGACGGTCGAACAGGTAGCCGCCCAGCTCAAGCTGGCACCACGGCAAATCATTGCACTCGAAAAAGACGACTATCCCGCCCTGCCGGAGGCAGCGATAGTCAAAGGCTTCACACGCGCATATGCGAAGCTGGTGAAACTCGACCCCGACCCCATTCTGGCATTGATCGTGATCGATACGGATAAGATAAAACGACAAGCTGCCCGGTCAGGGGCAGCAAAACGCCCCGGCAATCCGCCAGCGAATCAGGCGTTCCCACTCGGCTTAGTGATCTGCCTGTGTATTGTCGCCGCACTGGCTTACGCCTATTTCAACTTGCAACATTAAGCCTGTGCTGTAAGCCCTGCCTGCTTGAACAGGCAGGGTGCTACATCAGAAGCTATAGGAACCTGTCACATAGACCGTCCTGCCCAGTGCGTCGGTGTAACGGCCATCATATCCGACCTGGTCACCATTGCCTTCCTTCAAAGACAGCGGCGGATTAACGTTAAACAGATTGCGTATACCTACAGTGAAAGCCAGGTTCTTGCGCAATTGCGCCCGTGTCTGCCAGTCAAAAGTGGTGTAGGCCGAGACATCGCGCTTGACCGTGACAAAATTACCAAAGCTACCATCAGCGTTCACTTCACGCACGGAAGCTGCTGCGTCGTGATAACCAGAGCGATAATTCATGGTAAGTGCATGAGTGAAAATGTCTGAGGTTTTCAGCGTTGCGACCAGTTTGCTGATGACACGGAAAGCCACTGCATTGTTTTCATCATAGCGGCCTACACTGCGTACCGTCGGGCTACCAGGAATATCAAAGTCTGACATCAGCATATAAGTACCGGTCCAGTTCAGGCCCAGCTTGCCCAAAGGAGTAGCTGTCTTGAAGCTATGATCCCAGTCTATGCCGCGATAATGTGCATTGGCGATATTGTAGGATGGCAGCGTGCCCACCAGGATATTGCCACCCTGGCCTGGCTCATAGAAAGTCGAGAACAGGTTGGGATAACGCTCAGGATGCCCAAAAACAATCGCTTCAGGCAGTTGCGCAATCTGGTTCGCCATTTTCACGTCCCACAAATCCAGGCCCAGAGACAGATTGGAAGCGGGCTCTATGCGCAATCCTATGGTGGCCTGCTTGGATTCTTCAGGCTTCAAGCCATTTTCACCCGTCAGACGATTACCACCGGTCAGCACATCATACTGGGTAGAACCCATGCAATTCACTGCACGTGGATCGGGTGACTTGACCGGGCAAGGATAAGTGCCACCAGTGTTGCCGCTATGTGTCAGTGGCGACGTGATATCGCTCATGCTGGCCATCTTGAAACCTGTACCATATGAGGCGCGCAACAAGAGATTATCGAAAGCACGGTAGGCAGCAGACAGTTTGTAAGTCAGTTTGTCAGCCTTATTACCCTGGGTCGCAGCTGCGATGGGCTTGCCCTGCTCATCAAAATTGGCCGTGTTGGTGACTGCACTGTAGTCGTCATAACGCAAGGCTGCAGTTACATCGAATTGCTTGCTGAAAGGCAGCAAGAGTTCTGCAAAGGTACCCCAGTTTTTACGGCTGGCGGCAATCGGCAAATCGCCTGGAGAATCACCCAGAGGCGCATCGGTGTAATTCGGTTGCAAGGCATTGGTCCCCATACCTATTGGTGTTGCAGTGTAGTCATAGCGCTGCTTGCTAAAATCCACACCCAGACCCAGTTGCGATTTGCCGCTGCCTATGGCGAACAATTCACGCGAACCGCGCAGGCTCAGCACATCCAGGGTGCTCTTGGAGCTGGACCAGTTTTCATGCAAGACGGCGGGTGACAAAATCGCGGCAGAAGAACCGGCCGGTGCAAATGGATCGTACTTGCCACTGTCAACGATGGCATAGAATTTATCCTTGCTCAGGAAACCACCGGCGAAATCACGCTTGCGCTTGGAAATGGAGTGGGTATAGGACAGGTTATAGTCAAAGCCAAAAGCATTGCCATCCGTACCTAATACCAGATGCTGTGCTTCGGTAGTGTAAGCAGTGTTACGGCCACCGGCATCAGAAATACGCAGGCGCATCCTGGCTGAATCGAGGTCTGCCGGGTTGACACCGAGTGCACCCAGATAAGGCGTCACGTATTTGGCAAACAGCGGGCTGTCCAGACCAAGGCTCAAAGGCTGTGCGGCAGGTGCATAGCGGCCGGTTTGTGTGAACTTGGAAAGCACAGCCTCTGCAAAGATATTGGTATCGCTATTGAGTTTGTAATTCAGCGATGAAAACAGACTGTCACGTTTAGACTCAGGGATTAATTGCACTGTCGACGCATAATCATAGCGGCAGCGATTTTCTACCTGGAAGGTATTTGGTCCACAAGACTTGTCTTTCAAATAGTTTGGCGAAAATAAAATGGGATCAGCGCCGTTCTTGAAATTCAATTGTGCAATGGATGGGCTGGAATTGTCTGACAAAAACCAGGTCGCATAATTCTTGCCGTTTTCAGAAAATCTTCTGACACCAGTATCGGCAAATGAACGCTGCGAAGAATTCAGCATGCTTTGTTCATCATGGCTATACGATACCAGTACGTTATAACCATCTTTTTCAAGATCGCCAAAACCTTTGGAAATACCGACGCGATATGATTTGCCACCAGATTGCTGTGGCTGGGTATAACTGAAATCCACTGCCGCTTCTGTCTGGTTTTTACGCAAGATAAAATTGACGACACCGGCAATCGCGTCAGAGCCATACAGGGTAGATGCACCGTCTGTCAAAATCTCTACCCGCTCAACTGCGGACAGGGGGATGCTGGCCAGGTTGACGGTACTGCCTGCGCCATAAGATGCCAGCCTGTGTCCATTCAACAAAACCAAAGTGTATGCTGCGCCTATATTGTGAATGGATGCAGTTTGCAAACCACCGCCACCGCCATTGATGGTCTGGTTGGCTGTGCTGAAACCTTGCATGCTGGGGAGTGCGGCGATCAGGCTTTCGACATTGGTCGCACCACTTTTTTCTATATCGGAACGTGACAGGGTCTGCACCGGCAAGGCAGTTTCCTGGTTGATGCGCTTGATGGATGAACCCGTCACTTCAACGCGCTGCATGGCCGGGCTGGCGTCTTGCGCCAGTGCGCTACCGGCCATCATGCTCAGGCCTAGTCCGCTAGCGAACATCAGTCTCAGCGAATGGGATAATACTTTTTCTTTCATTTGTCTGCTCCGGATTTGGAAAATATTTTTGATTTTCTTGCTGCTTGCTATAGTTTTGCTTGTTGGTCTTGCTTAATGGTCTTGCGTATTAATTTCTGAATTAGTGTTTGCTTGTAATTTGCTTGTTGCTGGTCTGGAAAACCCGGGCTGTTTTTGTTGAAGATGAATGCACGAAAAACTGCCTGTCCCCGTATTTGCTCTGTTCATCGTATGAATCACCTGATGCAAATGACAGACAGGCTGGATCACAGGCTGTCTGCTTTTTCACGATCACCAGCCTTTGCTCAATCAGGAGCTGGTATCTGCCAATTCATGGACATCGCTACGCTGTTTCTGATACAAAATTGCCATGCCGTTTTTTAATATATCATGAATATATTTTAAATATACGTAAACTTTTGCGGAAATTTTAAGCAAATCCAAATAGTTTTTTGTTGTGCCAATTTCCACAAAGGAGCACATGCAAAACGTCAAGACAGCCAGCCCCGTGCGCTTTAAGCTGGCGCTTTTGAAGCAGGAGCATGCACATGCCAAGTGCAACGAGTGTCAAGATTGCGAAGAGTGGAAAGAGTGCAACCTCAGCAAGAACTTTCTCCAGCTGGACACCCTCGTCCGAGGTCTTGCAGATCAGCAGTCTGGATTGCCATACTGGGGGTGAACCGCTGCGCATCATCACCAGTGGTTTCCCCATCCTGCCCGGCAAACGCATACTGGAAAAACGTGCCTATTGCCAGACTCACCATGATCATCTGCGCACTGCCCTGATGTTTGAGCCGCGTGGTCATGCCGATATGTATGGCTGCCTCATCGTCGCGGCGGAACGTGAAGACAGTGATTTTGGGGCGCTGTTCCTGCACAACGAGGGCTATAGCACCATGTGCGGCCACGCCATCATTGCCCTGACCCGCGTGGCGCTGGAAGCTGGCGTGGTTGCCAGCAGCGGCCCTATGACGACCATCAAGATAGACGTGCCGGCCGGGCAGATCACCGCCTATGCCGAGATGGACAATGGCAAGGTCACGCGCACTTATTTCGACAATGTGTCGTCCTTCGTCGTGGCCATGGATGTCATAGTCGATGTGCCCAGACTGGGCAAGATCAGTGTCACACTGGCTTATGGCGGCGCCTATTATGCCTATGTCGATGCTCCCAGCCTGGGCTTGTCACTGGCAGCAGACAATCACCGGCAAATCATCAGCATGGGGCGTGCCATCAAGGCGGCGGTGCAGGCACAGATCGCCATACACCATCCCTATGATGCTGAGCTCGGCTTCCTGTATGGCTGTATATTCTCTGCACCGTCGACCACGCCCGGCGTACATAGCCGCAATGTCTGCATCTTTGCCGATGGCGAGCTGGACCGAAGCCCGACTGGCAGCGGAGTGTCCGGCCAGGCTGCCATCCTGTATGCGCGCGGGCAATTGCGCCTGGGTGAAAGCATCACCATAGAAAGCATACTGGGCAGTCAGTTCAAGGTAGCGGCCTATCATCCGCACAGCTATGGCTACCACAGCGCCATCATTCCCCGCGTAGAAGGCAGCGCCCACATCACAGGACGCAGCACTTTTTATCTGGACCCGCAAGACCCTTTGATACAAGGATTCATATTCCGATGAAACCTGAATTCACACTAAGACTGAGCAAATTGCGCCAGCGCATGGCAGCAGAGGGGCAGCAAGCCCTGCTGGTATTTTCATTAGACAATCTGCGCTATCTCGCCAATTATTCCGGCGAAGCTGCCTATGGCATCGTCACGATGGATCAGGTATTTTTGATTACCGATTATCGCTTTGTCGAACAGGCAGAAGAAGAATGCTTAGCATGCCAAATCATCTGCCGCAACCGCGATCAGCAAAGCCTGGGGCAGGCAATACGTGAAGTGCTGGATGCGAGCCATATCAGCACTTTGCTGTTTGAAGCCGGGCATATCAATTTACAGATGTGGTCAGGCATAGTACAAGAAATGACAGGCATTGCCTGTACCTCCAGCTCAGGCGTGGTTGAAGAATTGCGCAAAGTGAAGGATGCATGGGAGATAGCGCAAATCCGTAAAGCGGCAGCAATTGCCGACCAGGCCCTGCATGACAGCCTGCCTTTGCTGAGCCCAGGTATCAGCGAACGTGACTTTGCACTGGAGCTTGAATACCGCATGCAAAGACTGGGTTCTGAAGGCTTGTCCTTCCCCAGCATAGTCGGCTTTGGGCCGCGCTCTGCCCTGCCGCATTGCATACCTTCAGACAAAAAACTGGCTGAAGGCGATCTCGTCGTCATTGATTTCGGTGCAGTAGTGAATGGCTATCGTTCAGACATGACACGCAGCTTTGTTGCGGGCAAGGCAGATGGACGGCAAAGAAAGATATTTGACACCGTACAAAGTGCGCAACAGGCGGCATTACAGAGTCTGCATGCAGGCCAATTGGCCACCGTCACCAGTGCGGCAGCCAGTAATGTTTTACTGGCTTCGGAATTTGCTGCCTATACCAGCACAGGTCTGGGTCACGGTGTAGGCATACAGTTGCATGAACAGCCTTTCATCAGCCCGGTTTGCCAGGACAGGCTGCAAGCCAGCTACGTGGTCACCATAGAACCTGGCATTTACATCCCCGGCTATGGTGGTGTGCGCATAGAAGATGATGTTGTCATCCTCGATGATGGCTATAGCTTCATCACCCATGCCCCCAAAGTTTTTGAGTTGCCAATTTAAATCTCTCTTATGTCCACCACTACACCTGTAACGGGCCGCAGCCCTTTTCATAAAAATTTCTATGTGGCGAACAGCATGGAAATTTTTGAGCGCCTGGCCTGGTATGGCTTCTTTACCCTGTCATCCCTGTACATGACCAGCCCTGTTTCACAAGGTGGCCTGGGTTTGAATGATCAGGAGCGTGGCTTCTTGCAGGGCATGATTCCCTTTCTGCTGTATCTGCTGCCGGTGATCACCGGCGCACTGGCAGACCGCTATGGCTACCGGCGCATGTTCCTGATTGCCTTTAGCATCATGTGTCCGGCTTATTTCCTGCTGGGCCAGGTACATGGCTTCTGGAGTTTCTGTGCCGTCTTCCTGGCTGTTGCTGTCGGCGCCGCCTGCTTCAAACCAGTGGTGGTCGGTACCATAGGCCGCACCACCGACGACACAAATCGTGGTCTCGGATTTGGCGTGTTTTATACCATGGTGAATGTCGGCGGTTTCCTGGGGCCGCTGGTGGCGGGCTATGTCAGGGCCATCAGTTGGGATATGGTCTTCCTGATGTCTTCTTTCTGGATCTTGCTGAACTTCATCCCGGCGATATTCCTGTACAAGGATGCCGAGCATCACGAAGGCTGCGCCGATCAACGCAGCCTGCATCAGGTCTTGCTGGAAACCCAGGAAGTATTGGGCAATGGCAGGCTGGCCTTGCTGGTCGTGCCTGCCATCATCGGCATCATGATCGCAGCAAAAGGTGGCATCAGTTATACCCAGTATTTCATTGCAATGGCGGGCTGGCTGGGCATTAATTTTCTCTGGAGTGCGCTCAACAAATCTGGCCACCAGAAACACTGGTATCAGCAAGGCATACGCATAGGCAATGCGCAATTCGTCATTTACCTGCTGATCATGACAGGTTTCTGGACTATCTATAACCAGCTCTTCATCACCCTGCCCTTATACATACGTGATTTTGTCGATACCACTGATCTGGTACTGTTGATAGGTAAATATAGCCCGGCTGCACTGGACTTCCTGGCAGCAGTCAATGTAGAACAATTGACGGCTGTCTTGCCTGGCCTGGCTGCCAAGCTGGGGCCTTATGCGGATACCCAGCTCATGGAACAACTGCGGCTGGAACTGGTGAACTACAAGGTCATGCCACCCCTGGAGCAATTGCAGTCTGGCTTGCAGGCCCTGCATGCGGGCAAGATCAGTGCGGCACAACTGGCGGCGAACTGGAGCCAGGCTTACCGTCAGGTCAACCCTGAATACATCGTCAATCTGGATTTTGGTGCAGTCGTACTCTTGCAAATTGCCATCAGCACCTATGTGCAACGCTGGAAAGCCCTGCCTGTGCTGGTCATGGGCACGCTGGTGCTAAGTCTCAGCCTGTGGATGGCTGGCCTGTCGAACGCCTTGTTATTTGGCGGTGTCAGCGTCTGCATGGCGGTGTTTGTATTTGCCCTTGGAGAAATGATCGCCTCACCCAAGAGCCAGGAATATGTGGCAGCCATTGCGCCAAAAAGAAAAACCGCGATGTTCATGGGCTATTACTTCGTGTCCATGGCACTAGGCAATTTATTCGCCGGGCTGTTGTCGGGATGGTCGTACACCGTGCTGGCGCGGCAAATGCATCAACCAATGTTGATGTGGAGTTTGTTTGGGGGGATAGGAATTATTACTTCTGTTGCGCTGCTGGTGTTTAATTTGCGGCTGAAGAAGACTGTGCAAGGTTTTGCCGTGGCGACCTAAAAAAAACGGCATGCAAATTTGAAGTGTAGGTTGGGCTGATGAAACGTAGCCTAGCGAGGCCCGGCCCAACCTACAAGATTGCTTAGATCGCTTGAATCAACGCAAACCCATAAAATCTTTTTTACCAATTTCCACACCGTTATGACGGAACAAGGCATACGCCGTTGTCACATGGAAAAAGAACTGTGGCAAGCCGTAGTTCAGCAGATAAGCCTGGCCAGTGAAGGTCTGTTCTTTTGGTGTACCTGGGCGCAAGACGATGCTGCGAGTTTCGCTGCCTTCAAATTTGGATTCATCCAGTGTCGCAATGAAAGCCTTGGTCTTGGCGATGCGCTCTTGTAGTTCTGCAAAAGTCTGTTCATTGTCTTCATAGGCTGGCAATTCAGCTTGTGCCAGACGGCCAGTTACGCCTTTGGCGAAGTCGGCAGCGATCTGTACCTGGCGTGTCAATGCCAGCATGTCCGGGAACAAACGTGCTTGCAAGAAATTTTCTGCAGGAATGTTCTTGGCTGTAGCATGTGCTTCAGCTTTTTTCAGGACATCACTCAGACTATCGAGCATCTGGTTGAACACGGGGACAGAGGCAGCGTACATGGAAATGGACATGGAAATCTCCTAAATAGTTGGCAGAATGCGCCGAATGGAGCTGCATTATAGGGCGTATGGAAGATTTGCGTATGAGGCTATATTTTTTTTATTTAGCCATCAATCAAGATATCGAAACTGGTTTCTCCTTCTCCATTAATCCTCAGTTTGTGCTCATAGCCATGTCTGTTCAAGACTTCACGTACAAACATCAGACCTATGCCCTGGCCACCTTTCTTGGTGGTAAAGAAGGGTGTGAATAATTGCCCATGTGGTACATCTGACAAAAGCCTGGCAGAGTCGGTCACGGATAACAGTATCTTCCTGTCTTCCTCGTTACGCCTTAAAGCAAGGTGCACATAGCCAGCATCTTGCTGGTCGCTTTTGATGGCAAGCTCGACTGCCTCTATGGCATTCTTGACGATATTCAACAGCGCCTGCTCCATCAGCGGTGCATCGAGCATCAGCAAGGGCAGGTCATCACGCGTAATCCAGTTGAAACTGATGCCCAGCTCGCTGCATTGCTGACGATACAGATAAACTATGCCATCCAGCATGGCTGCCAGGTCATGCGGCTTCAGCTCGGGTTCAGGCATTTTGACGACGCGGGTAAATCTTTCTATGAATTCACCCAGATTCCCATTTCTCTTCCGCACGGCGGCAATGGCAGTCATGAAATCCTGGCAATCTTCAGTGCACAATTGGCCGCTGTAAAACAGCAGAGATTCCAGCACTGAACCGGTTGCAGCCACGGTATTATTCACTTCATGTGCAAGTACGCGGATAAGCTTTTCGTAAGTGGCTTTTTCTGAACTAGCGAGTTCAGCCGTGATTTCATCTATCAACAGAAAGTCGCGCTTAAATCCGCGGTCCGTGAATTGATTTCTCTGACAACGGTAACGCCGCCCCTCAGTATCGCTATACACTGCACTCTCGCCCGGCAACAGTTGGTGTAGCTGGGTCAGCAATTCATTCTTAATCGCGCCGGGCTCTTCCTGCAATAACTGCGGCAAGCTCAGCCCTGCAATTTCATTTACATCCAGCAAGTGCTGGGCGCTGGCATTCATCAGGCTGATCTTGTCATCAAAATCAAAAACGATGACCGCTGTCGGCGTGGCTTCCAGCAAGCGATCCAGAAAGCCACGCTGTTCGCCTAGCTCCAGTCTTTCCTTGTACAAAGCTTCCAGCATGCGGTTGAACAAGATGACCAGTCCATTGATTTCGGTATTGCTGTCAGGCTTGATGCGGCTAGAGTAATTTTCATCTTGCAAGAGGTCGTGGAATTGCTGGGCAAAGTCCAGCGGCTGCAAGACTTTATTGACCAGGTAAACACCCAATCCCAGACTGCAAGCCAGCCCTAGTTCCAGACAGACGATGAGCAGGGGCCGATCCAGATAAAAACTGAAAGCCAGTACCAGGAAGATGCCATGTATGCCAACCAGATAAGCCAGCAAACGCCGCTTCAGGCTCATTGCTGGTCCTCGGCATTGGTATCAGTTTCATTCGTGCTGATCTGATGTTTTTCCAGGCGGCGATACAGTGAAAACCTGCTCAGGCCCAAGACCTTGGCAACACGGGTAATATTGCCCTGGTGCTGTTCCATGGCCTTTTCTATCATGAGTTTTTCTACCTCGTCCAGAGTCATGCCAGCAATACTCACATCCTGCCCCTGCGCTTCTTCATGCTGCTCGGCAAACAGGAAATCCTGCTGTTCCAACACGGGCTTGCCTACCAACAGCAGGGTGCGCTCCAGGCATTGCCTGAGCTGACGTATATTGCCTGGCCAGCTACGGCTGCCCAGCCATTGCAGTGCTGATGGTGCCAGGCTGACAGCCTCCATGCCATAGCTATTGACCAGACTTGCCATAAGACGATTTGCCAGCAGGGGAATATCACTGCGGCGTTCACGCAAAGGTGGCAAGCGTATGGTGATGAGGTTCAGGCGGTAATACAGGTCTTCACGAAATTCATTGCTGGCAACCAGTTCGGCCAGTTCTCGATTGGTGGCCGAGATAATGCGCACATCAGCCTGCTCAGACTTGCTGGCACCTACCGCCTGATAAGTCTGGTTTTGCAATACCCGTAACAGTTTTACCTGGTCATTGCGGTTCAGTTCACCGATTTCATCGAGAAATAAACTGCCCTGGCTGGCCATGGCGAAATGACCCTTGCGATCGCTTTTGGCGTCAGTAAAAGCACCGCGCACATGGCCAAACATTTCACTTTCAAACAGGCTGCTGGTTACCGCGCCCATGTTCACTTTGACGATGTGCTTGCTGGCGCGAGGGCTGTTGCGGTGTATCGCATCGGCGATTAATTCCTTGCCAGTACCACTCTCGCCGAGGATCAGGACTGAAGCATTGGTTTTAGCAACCCGGCCTATGGTCGCCAATACCTTCAGCAATTCTGGATGTTCACCGATGATGTCGGTGAAATTAAACTGCTGGTCCAGCGTCTGGCGGCTCGCGTTAGCAGGCATGGCAACTTGCGCCATATCCAGAGTAGCGCGTATTAATTCCTGCAAAGAGGTGTTATTCCAGGGCTTGGTAAAAAAATCTGCTGCTCCCAGTTTGACGCCACGCACAGCCAGGGCAATCGAACCCCAGGCTGTCATCAGCAAAACAGGCAGTGCCGGATACAGTCGTTTGATGTCTGCCAATAAAGCCAGTCCCTCTTCGCCTGTGGTTTGCAAAGAAAAATTCATGTCCTGTAAAACCAGGTGTATTTCCTGTGTTGCCAGTATTTGCATGGCCTGTTGCGGATCATCGCAACTGACGCTGGTATAGCCAGCTTGCTTCAATAGCAAAGCCAGCGACACCAGCACCGAGCTGTCGTCATCTATGATCAGGATACGTTGGTTTGTTAATGCTGCTGGCATGGCCTTATCTATTGCCTATGTGTGAAAACAGGAACGCAGGCTTCACACCTCTGAGTGTGAAGCCTGCCAGCTATCTTAAACGTTTTGGTCTGTGATCAAGAATAATTTTATTCGTAGTGCAAGGCTTCTGTCGGACTAAGGCGACTGGCACGCCAGGCTGGGTAAAGCGAGCAAAGCGTAGAGATAGCAAATATAGCTGCCACAGAGATCACGGTAGCGGTAATGAATACCGTCCAGTTAATGGCATCTCCCAAAACCCCGGTCAATGGCAGTTGTATCAGCAATACCATCCCTACCAGCATGGCAATGGAACTCAGCAACAATTGCTCGGTGACGATTTGCTGATAGATATGCCTGCTACTGGCACCAATGGCACGCCGCAGACCTATCTCGGGGATACGTTGTGTCGTATTTTGCCAGAGCACGCCAAACAAACCAAAGCCAACCATGATGAGCAAGAAGACTGCAATGACGGCCATGATCATCAATGGTACGGTGTCCAAAGTCATTTTGGATTTACGCATTTCTGCCAGAGGTGAAATCCTATAACCCCAGTCACTGCGTATGAGCTTCAATTGCTGGTTCAGTTTTTCTTCAAAGGCGCGTGATGTACCTGGTTTTACTTTAATCAGTACCACCTCCATTCGCTCATCTTCCGCAGCCCGGGAAAAACGCCTGATGAGAAAATTGGTGGGTGCCATGAATTCTCCTTTATTGCGGAAATCTTCAAATACGCCGGTGATACGTAAGAACTTGCTTTCTTTTGAACCCGGTTCATTATCGGTAACCAATTGTCCCACCGCACTTTTGCCAGGGAACATGCTGTCAGCCAGCTTTTTATTAATGACGATGGCTTTTTCCGCTCGGCCCTCATCCTCACTGGAGAACCAGCGTCCCTCCAGCAATTTCATTCCCAATAGTCCAGGTGTTTCATCAGCCATGTCCGTCAAGTTCACCTCAAAACCTGACTTGCTGTTGGGTAAAAACAAATCCGAGCGCCAGGTAGAATTACTATATGGTGAATAGTTGATGAAACCGACTTGTTCCACCTCGGGCAGGGCCGACAGGCTACGCTGGAAATTTTCGGTCACGATGGGGTCATTTTTTTTATCAGATCCGCCTGAACTCAACATCCTGACTGACCACACGTCCTGAAGAACAAAGCCTGTGGGTAGATGATATAGCTGGTAGTAACGGGCACTCATCAGCGCCAGCCCGAAGACAACACAAAAAGCCAGCAGGATTTCCAGGCTCAGCAATAAGTTCTTGAACTTGCGCTTCCAGATGGGCTTGAGTATATGAAAAAACATTATGCAGCTCCTTTGAGGGCAAGCACGGGATCAAGGCGCGACATTTTCCATGCCGGGATGACACCAGACAAAACACCAAACACGATGGCGATCACAAAGCCATAGGAAAACACGGCAAAGCTCAAATCCACCTTCAGATAAGGGATCAGTTCTGCATTGCTGAGCCAGATCAGGGTCAGCTTGGTGAATATCAGCCCAACTAGTGCACCGAACAGGCAGAGCAGGATATTTTCAATGACGAATTGTTTGACCAGTTCACGATTACTAGCACCAAAGGCTTTGCGCACGCCGATCTCGGCTGCTCTTTCCATGATGCGGCCAGAATTCAGATTGACCAGGTTCAAGGCGGGCAAAAGCATGAAAAGTAACATGAAAAATACCACGCCAGCCAGTAACTGTGCAGACCCTGAATCGGCAAGCTTGTCATGACTCAAGATACCTCTGGCAAAAAAATCCAGCTTGCTGTCCGCCCACATATAGGTTTCATCCCAGTGCGTGGGTTGATCGGCATTAATTTGTTTGACGACCTGGAGAAGTTCATCTCTGATCAGAGGCAAGTCTGCAGCGCTCTTACCCATCAGCATGGCATTGAAATTACCCGTATATTGCTCACGGTACTGTGACGAGGGAAAGGTTGTGACGGGTACCCAGATGTCTGCAAAAGCATTCATATGTATAACGTCTTCCACCACACCGATGATTTCAAACTGCTGTCCGCCGGTGTTGATTTTTTGTCCCACGACTGCAGCGCTGCCGAATATCTTTTTCGCTGTACTTTCATTGACGACTGCGACGAAGCGCCCCTGCTTGACATCCTCTTCAGTCGGCACGCGCCCGGACAAGAGTTTGAAATCCAGTATCTGCCAATACTCTGCATCGGCACGGCGCATCATGATTTCATTGACACTGTCTTTTTGATAGACAGACACGGATTCCGGGCCAGTGACCGCCGCCACTTTCTCCACGGTCTTCATCTTGCGCAAATATTGATCAATGACTTTATAGCCTAATGGACTTCTCCAGGTTTTGTTTTTACTGACCTGCGTGATTGTGCCGATTTGCAAGAAGCGCTCGCTCCTGCCTTCCACACCGGTAGGGAAAAACGTGGCTTGCAAAATCGCTGTCACCACGAGCAAGACCACCATGGTCAGCACTATGCACAGCAGGTTGATGGCAGTGAACAATTTGCGCCGCATGTACACCTTGCAGGCAATCTGGAAATAATTTTTTAGCATGGCACGGTTCCTAAGCGACCAGTTGGCCGTCAAATACCCGCACTATGCGGCCACCCTGTTTGGCCTGACGCTCATCATGGGTAACCATGACGACAGTCGTGCCCTCATGACTGAGCTTGAGCAGGATATCCATGACCTCTGCCCCCATCTGGCTATCGAGATTACCTGTCGGTTCGTCCGCCAGCAAAACACTGGGGCGACCGACCATGGCACGGGCGATGGCTACCCTCTGTTGCTGACCACCAGATAACTGATTCGGATAATGATCCATGCGCGCAGACAGGCCCACCCTGGCCAGCGCTTCTTCTGCCAGCCTCCGGCGTTCCTTGGCACTGCAAGAGCGATACAGCAAGGGCAGTTCGACATTATCGATAACACGTAAATCATTGATGAGATGGAAGCTTTGAAAAATAAAACCAAAGGTGCGATTACGCATGCTGGCAAGTTCCTTGTCGCGCCAGACTTTCATCTCAGCCCCATCGACGGCAATCTTGCCCTTGCCCGGTCTGTCGAGCAGGCCGATCAAATTCAACAGCGTACTTTTTCCACAGCCACTAGGGCCCATGATGGAAACAAATTCGCCCTTTTTGACATGTAGATTAATGTCACGCAAAGCCAGGGTTTCGACCTTATCGGTCTGGTAGGTTTTGCTGACGTTTTCCAGCTTGATCATGATCGTTTCCTTTTTATTTAATTTTTATGCTTGAGGTTTACTGCGATACCCTGAAACTGTTTAAATGCTTGAGGCTGCTGATATCTGAAATCACCAGTCTGTCTCCTTCTTTTGCGCCCTGCAAGACTTCTACCATTTTGCTATCACCCAGGCCAATCTCGACGCTGCGCTTTACTGCCCGGCCATCTTCCAGCACATACACATCCTGTCTTCCCTTGCCACTGATGGCCGGCCCATTTTCAACAATCAGACTGCGTGCTTTTTGTTCGGTGATGATATTCACTTCCACTCTGAGTTTGTGCCGGAGTGAAGGATGATTTGACTTATCCAGAACGACGATCAGTTTCACCGTGCCGTTCTGGATTTCGGGCAAGATGGTTTGCACTTCACCTGCCATGATTTGTCCGCTGTATTCAACCCGCACTTTCTGGCCGGGATTGAGATAGCGTGCATAAAAATCCGAGATGCTGGCTTCCACCTTGAAGTTATTTAATTCAGATACCTTGGCGATCAGTTGCCCGGTATTCAGGCTGGCACCTTCATCGGCCAGCATCCAGGTCAGCAAGCCATCGAATGGGGCTTTGACCTGGGTTTGTTCCAGCAGTCTTTGCTGCAATTCCATCTGCTTTTGAAATATGGATTTTTGCAGGCGTGCAGCCTCGATATTGCTTTGTGTGGTGCGGCGGGTATCTGTCAGGGTTTCTTTGTGCTGGCGCAGTTGCACTTCATTGCGTTTGACTGCCAGTTCTGCCGCTTGCAAATCAACTGCAGAAGTAATGCCTACCGGTCCCAGTTTTTGGTAACGTGCCAGCTTGACTTTATTGCTCTGCAAATCCAGTTCCAGCAACTCAATTTCACTGGCAATTTTTTTCAGGTTGGCATCCATTTCCATGGCCAGCACCTGCCCCTTGATATCTTGCTGGGAAATCTGTTCACGCAAATTATCGATGGCCAGACGTATGGTGTGGTCATCCAGTACCATCAGCAATTCACCGGCATGCACTGTCTGGCCAGCCTTGGCAATGACTTTGCGGATGCGGGACTGGTTGGGACTGGACAATTGCTCTTCATGAACAGGGATGACGACGCCCGCTGCATTGATGGTATTGTCGATAGCTCCTACACGCACCTGCCCCACACGTATCTCACCCAGGCTGACGCCGGGACTGACAAGCCGGTTCACAGCCCACGCCGCACCCGTGACAGAAATAGCGGCAGCGGCAAGCAGCAAGATCGTCTTGCGCCTGCGTTTCTTGAGTATGTCGTGGCTGAGAGCCTGATCCATGTTGAAACCTGATGTAAGTAATTATCAGATCAGGTTTGCAAGCACTGTGCCAGCTGAGTTAATTCAAATTAAATCGTTTAAAATCAATTGCTTACACTACACTAATTGGAAAAGATGATGGAAAATTGGGATAAATCCGTTCGTCAGCGAACGCTGGTGTGCGAATTAGCACGGTGATGACGGAATGGAAAACCGTCGCCCAAATAAAAATCCCCTTTCACAGAAGAAAGGGGAAATGTGGCAGCTCACTCTTTTAAACTAGGACTTACGCAAGGCCGTCCCAGCAAGGCGCTGCTCCGCAGACAGTACTTTAGTACGGCAAGGTGCTGCAACGCAGCTGGGGCGGTTTTTCGTATGTCCGTTTAGAACCTGTTTACGATCTGTAGCGAGCGGACGTCAGCGGGATGAAGAGCAGCACAAAAAGCGGAATGTACTGAAGTACATGAGCATTTTGAGCAGCGCATGAGTCCCGATCACGTTCGCGCAGTAAGATCGGAAACAGGTTCTTAGAAGCGATAGCCTACGCCTACACCTACCAGCCAAGGATCAACCTTGACGGCGCTCACTTTGGCACCACTGATCGTCACGTCACTGCGTATCTGTACTTTTTTCACATCCAGATTCAGCGACCAGTTTTTGTCGAGTTTGAAATCAATGCCAGCCTGTATCGCCAGACCATAGCTATTGCTTTCCAGACCACCTGCGCCTTTGAGCAGGTTCACATCAGAAATGCGGGTGTAATTGACACCGGCGCCAACATAAGGATTGATTTGTGAACCAGGGGCGAAATGGTATTGCGCTGTCAGCGTCGGTGGCAAATGCTTGAAGCTGCCAATGATGGCGCCATCGAGCATGACGTCATGCTTTTGTGGGTAAGTCAGTATCAGTTCTGCAGACCAGTTCGGTGTAAAGAAATACGTGATATCGACTTCAGGGATTTCCTTGCTGGTCACAGTAATACGGTCGGCAGCGCCGACGCCACCCACAGGGTCAGAACCATTTGCGGGGCTGATATTGACGACACGGGCACGCACTTGCCATGGGCTCTGTTCTTGAGCCATTGCCTGGGTCGCAGTGAAACCGATAGCTGCCAGAGAGAGTGCGGTTACAAGCTTTTTCATTTTCATTTCCTCTTTTATCAACAGTGATGAGTAAAGTGTAAATCCACACTGCTTGCAGGGGTTTGAGTTATATCAACTTTGGTGCGGAGCAGCATACGCGTCTTTTTTGGCTAAATATTCCGTCCTGTGCCTGCTTGAGGTATCCTTGCAGGCATTCTTATTCCCTATGAAAAATCAAGAAAAATGGCTAATTACGTCTACACCATGAATCGCGTCGGCAAAATCGTCCCGCCGAAGCGTCAAATCCTGAAAGATATTTCCCTGTCCTTCTTCCCTGGCGCCAAGATAGGTGTGCTGGGTCTGAACGGTTCAGGCAAGTCTTCCCTGCTGAAAATCATGGCAGGTATAGATAAAGACATACAGGGCGAAGCAGTGCCCATGCCTAACCTGAACATTGGTTACCTGCCGCAAGAACCGCAGCTTGACCCTGAACAAACCGTGCGCCAGGCAGTTGAATCTGCACTGGGCGAAGTATTTGAAGCCAAGGCCAAGCTGGAAGAAGTGTATGCCGCCTATGCAGAAGAAAATGCTGACTTTGATGCGCTGGCCAATGAGCAGGCACGTCTGGAAGCGATTATCTCCACCTCCGCAGGTGACAATGTAGAACTGCAACTGGAAATGGCTGCCGATGCGCTGCGCCTGCCACCATGGGATGCCAAAATCGGCGTTTTGTCCGGAGGTGAAAAACGCCGTGTCGCCCTGTGCAAATTGTTGCTGTCCAAACCAGACATGCTCTTGCTTGATGAACCAACCAACCATCTGGATGCTGAATCCGTCGACTGGCTGGAACAATTCCTGTTGCGCTTCCCTGGCACAGTCGTGGCGATTACCCATGATCGCTACTTCCTTGACAATGCTGCTGAGTGGATTCTGGAACTGGATCGTGGCCATGGTATTCCATGGAAAGGCAATTACTCTTCCTGGCTGGACCAGAAACAAGCCCGTCTGAAGCAAGAAGAAGCGACAGAATCTGCACGCCAGAAAGCCCTGCAAAAAGAACTGGAATGGTCACGCCAGAATCCAAAAGCGCGTCAGGCCAAGAGCAAGGCGCGTCTGGCCCGCTTCAATGAGATGAGCGAGCATGAATACCAGAAGCGCAATGAAACCCAGGAGATTTTCATCCCTGTGGCCGAACGCCTGGGTAATGAAGTCATTGAATTCAAGAACGTCAGCAAAGCCTTTGGTGACCGCCTGCTCATCGACAATCTGAGCTTCAAGATCCCGCCTGGCGCGATTGTCGGCATCATCGGCCCTAACGGCGCTGGTAAATCGACCTTGTTCAAGATGATCAAGGGCCTGGAAACACCGGACAGTGGCGAAGTGGTGCTGGGCCAGACTGCTAAGATTTCTCTGGTTGACCAGTCACGTGAAGACCTGGGCAATACCAAGACCGTGTTTGAAGACGTGGCCAACGGTGCCGACATTTTGACAGTAGGCCGTTTTGAAATGCCTTCGCGCGCCTACCTTGGTCGCTTCAACTTCAAGGGTGGTGACCAGCAAAAGATCGTTGGCAACCTGTCTGGTGGTGAGCGTGGCCGTTTGCATCTGGCGAAAACCCTGCTGCAAGGCGGTAATGTCCTGCTGCTGGATGAACCATCCAATGATCTGGACGTGGAAACCCTGCGTGCGCTGGAAGATGCCTTGCTGGAATTTGCTGGCAGTGTCATGGTTATTTCCCATGACCGCTGGTTCCTCGATCGTATCGCCACCCACATCCTGGCGTTTGAAGGCAACTCCCAAGTCAGCTTCTTTGATGGTAACTATCAGGAATATGAAGCCGACAAGAAAAAACGTCTGGGCGAAGAAGGTGCCAAGCCAAAACGTATCCGTTACAAGCCTTTGACTGTGTAATTTGGGAAAGTAAATACCCCGTCTGCCCGGTATGCGTATTGCCTATGCCTGTTGTAACTCAACAAGCATATGCAAAATACAACATACTGGGCATATTTGTTTAGTTTGGGTTTAGTTTGTTTAACAGTGTGTTTTGTTGCAATGCGGTAAGCTGCTGAAAAATATAGGTTTTTCTTGAGCAAACATGAGCAAAGGCAACATATGATGCTGAAAAAACATTTATCTCCTATCCTGCTTTGCCTGGCCCTGAGTCTGCAATCTGGTATGGCGCTGGCCAATTCTGGCAAAGATGCAAGTTCTTCAGCCAGTGCAGGTGCAGCTACGGCCAAACTGGAAGCTTTTGTAGTCAACCTTTCCAGCACAGAACGCTACCTGCAACTCAGCATGGCCTTGCAAATTGCCAATACAGAAGTCAGCGACAGGATAAAGATGTTCATGCCCAAGGTAAGGCATACCCTGATCCTGCTACTCAGCAGCAAGGACGGTGAACAATTGCAAAGCCTGGATGGCAAGCATCAGTTGATGGAAGAAATCAAGAATGGCGTCAACAAGACGCTGGACCTGAAGGAGCGCGACGGTGTCACCGATGTGTTCTTTGAAAACTTCGTCATTCAGTAAAATCCGCCTTGATCAACCTTGACCACAACAGCTTTCCAGCGCAATTTCCACCATATCGCTAAAGCTGTTTTGCCTTTGTTCTGACGTCATGCTTGCGCCTGTGCGCAGGTTATCTGCCACTGTCAGCAACCCCAGGGCTTGCACGCCATGTTCGGCAGCGACTGAATACAGGCCTGCCAGTTCCATTTCTACTGCCAGTATCTGCATTTTTTCCATAAGATCGAAGAGCTGTGGCTGTACGCTGTAAAACAAGTCGCTGGAAAATACATTCCCCACCCTGACAGGTTTGTGCAGATAAGCGGCTGTTTCCACGGCTCTGGCCAACAGGGGATAGTCAGCAATCGCCGCGAAATCATGGTCCATGAAACGCATGCGATTGACCTTGCTGTCGGTGCTGGCCCCCATCGCGATGATCACATCCCCCAGTTGTATGTCGCCGCGCAAAGCGCCGCAGGACCCCAGCCTGATGAGTTTTTTCACACCGTAATTGCGTATCAATTCAGTCGCATAAATGCTGATCGAAGGTATCCCCATGCCATGCGCCAGCACAGATATCTTCTGCCCACGATACCAGCCGGTATAGCCCAGCATATTGCGCACGGTATTCACAAGCAGGGCATCACTGAGCCAGTGGTCGGCAATCATCTTGGCCCGCAAGGGGTCACCGGGCATGAGGACGATGTCGGCAAAGTCACCTGGCGCGGCATTGATGTGGGGAGTAGTCATACTGTTTCTATAGAAAAAGCTGATGCCGGCAGGCGCAAACTGCCGCGCATGCTCTGCAATAATTGCTGTGGTCGTGGCGTGGCTGTTTCGGTAAATGTGCAGGCGGCCAGCAGGCAATTGCTGGCCAGGGCCAGGCTATCAGCGTCGTTAGCATGAATGATGGCCAGTGGCGTATCGAGGTCCATGAACTGGCCCAGCTCTGCCAGTTGGCTCAGGCCTGTGCTGGCATCCGGCTTGCCCCTGCGACTGCTACTCAGTTGCAAGCCCAGCAAACCTATGGCCCGGGTATCCATCTTGCTGAGGTATACACCGGCAGGGGCAAAGATGGCCTGTTGCAGGCTGGCACGTGGCAGGTAATGAGCAAATTTATCCAGCAAATCTGCCGGGCCACCAAGGGCTGTGCAAGACCTCTCAAACACTTGCGCCGCCTTGCCACTATGTAAGACATCCAACAGATACACCTGCGCTTGCAGTGGATTGTTTGCCAGACCAGCCAGCAATAACATCTCTGCCCCCAGTGCCAGTACTGTCCGGTGCAGGCGCTGCGGGCAGCTATCCGTGCGCAAGTAGCGCAGTGCTTCATTTATTTCCAGTGCATTGCCAACGCTGGGGGCCAGTGGCTGACTCATATCGGTCATCAGGGCAGAACATGCCAGGCCCGCCGCATTGGCCGTGTCTATGAGACTCTTTGCCAAAGCCTGTGCCTGCGCCAGTTCCGGAGTTTGTGCGCCATTGCCGCATTTGATATCCATGACCAGTGCGTCCAGCCCTGCTGCAAATTTCTTGGACAGGATGGATGCAGTAATCAAAGGCAGACTATCTACTGTCGCCGTTACATCGCGTATCGCATACAGCCGCTTGTCAGCCGGTGCCAGATCAGCAGTCTGGCCTATGATGGCCATGCCGCACTCTTTTACCACGCGACGAAAATGCGCCAGATCAGGCGTCGTGCAATAACCGGGTATGGCTTCCAGCTTGTCTTGCGTGCCTCCTGTATGACCCAGGCCGCGCCCGCTGATCATGGGCACTATGCCACCGCAAGCCGCCACCATGGGTGCCAGCACCAGGGATACCAGATCACCAACGCCGCCAGTAGAATGCTTGTCTACTACCGGGCCGGGTAAATCCATCTCATCCCAGCACAAGACTTTGCCAGAATCGCGCATGGCCAGCGTCAGGGCAGCAGCCTCTGCCGCCGTCATGCCCTGGAAGCAGGTCGCCATGCAAAAAGCTCCGAGCTGCGCGTCTGTGATACTGCCATCCACCATGCCGCTGACCAGGGCGGCTATCTCTTGCTGATCCAGCGCCTGGCCTGCGCGCTTCTTGCGTATCAGCTCTTGTGCCAGCAGCATCTCAGTATCCTGCCTTGATCTGTGCCGGTTCATCGCGCAGGCAAGCCTGCAAATTACTCAAAAGGCTGGATGCACCAAAACGAAAATGCGCAGGGCTCACCCAATCCTGGCCCAGGATGTTATCCGCCAGTGCCAAATAGGCAGCTGCTTCTTCCGCCGTCCTGACACCGCCTGCGGCCTTGAAGCCACAATGACCGCCGGTTTCCTTGATCACGATCAGCATGGTTTCTGCCGCCGCCAGCGTGGCATTGACTGCCACCTTGCCTGTAGAAGTCTTGATAAAGTCTGCCCCTGCCGTGATTGCTATCAGGCTGGCGGCGCGGATAAAGGCATCGGTCTTCAGCTCACCACTTTCTATGATCACCTTCAAAAGCTTGTCACCACAAGCTGCCTTGCAAACCCTGACCATCTCTGCCCCGGTGCTGGTGTCACCTGCCATCAATGCCGCGTAAGGGAAAACCAGGTCCACCTCGTCTGCTCCATAGGCGATGGCCGCCCTGGTCTCGGCCACTGCGACATCCACGTCAGCCTCGCCATACGGAAAATTAACCACCGTCGCCACTTTGATGGCTAGCGTGCGAAATTCACGCAGCATCTTTTTTGCATGCGGGATAAAGCGCGGGTAAATGCACAGCGCCGCCACCTGTCCTTGCTCACTTCTGGCCACATTACACAAGGCCGTGATCTTTTCCCTGGTGTCATCCTCATTCAGACTGGTCAGGTCCATCAGGCGCAGAGCGCGGCTGGCTGCCTGCTTCAAAGCCGTATCTGGGGTGGAAGACATGGTTCTTGCTCCGGTAAAAACAAACGTTAAAGATACGGCGCATGTGGATGCCACTGCTTGATATACATCAGACATCAAGACTATGCTCAGAATACGAGCAATACAGTTTATGTATACCCAGACCCAATTAGCCGCCAAAATAGCGGTTTTGCCCCATCCAGCACCCCATGTACCAGCTCGCCGCCCCTGCTTTTGCCGAAATTGAAATCAAGAAAAGCCGTTTCCTGGGCCAGCTCTACCCCCTCAACATCCGCGCCGAAGCGCGCCAGCAACTGGCACAGATACGGGCACAGCACCCGGATGCCGTACATGTCTGCTGGGCGCTGATCTGCACTGGCGACTCTGGCCTGGATGATGATGGCGAACCGTCAGGCACCGCCGCCAAACCCATGTACAACGTGTTGGTACACAAGGACGTGACCAATGTGCTGGCCGTGGTCGTGCGCTACTGGGGTGGCACCAAGCTGGGGGCAGGAGGCCTGACCCGCGCCTATGGCCAGGCCATCTCGGACGCATTCAAGGTCGCCGAACTGACAGAAGTTGAATATATGTTTGAATGGGACATAGTCTGCGCCTATGCCGATGAATCCCATGTACGCCGCCTGTGCGACAAGTTTGCCGCCAGCGTCACCGAACTGGCCTATACCGAATCGGCCACCATCAGCATCAGCCTCAAGCAAAAACTCGCCAGCAACTTTGAAGCCGAATTGATAGAAATGCTAAAAGGGCAAGTCAGCATCATCAAACCTGACTAAAAGCCTTCATTTTCCCGCTCGCCAGCCCATTTGGACCTAGCAGCTTTTTACATGTAAATTACTGTCAATTAACATGTCATTTACATATAAAATAGGTCTACTTGTCACTCTGAGTACATAGTTTTGTAATAAAGTTCGCTGTATTATTGCCGTTACATCTTGTTACGACTGGCAACTATCTTGCGTGGATAGATAGCTGCCAGTAGCAAGTCGGCATCAAAAATAATAACCATGCAAGAAACAAATGCAAAATACCAATCTGGCTAGCAGCGGCATTACTGATTTGAATGAAGAAAGCGTCAGCCTCAGACATTACGAATTCAAAAAGCGTCTGGGTGAAGGTGGCTTTGGGCAAGTCCATGAAGCCTGGGACAGCAAACTCTGCCGCCCTGTCGCCATCAAACAGCTCAAAGCCATAGCGGGCACGGAAGGCCCAGGAAGCACAATCCAGACCACCAGCCTGCTCAAGGAAGCCCGCCTGGCGGCATCATTGAAGCACCCCGCCTTCGTCAAGATATTTGCGATTGAAGAAGAAGACAATAGCCAGTCCATCGTCATGGAACTGGTGCCGGGTCTGACCCTCAAGCAATTGCTGCAACAACACCCGCAGCAGCCCCTGCCAGAACAACAAGCCATCAACATCATCAGCCAGGTCGCTGAAGCCATGCAGGAAGCCCACGCAAGCGGCCTCATCCACGGCGACCTGAAACCATCCAACCTGATGGTGCAACCCGACGGTAAAGTCCGCATACTCGACTTTGGCCTGGCATCACAAACCGATGCACAGGCCACCACGTCCATGAGCCAGCTCGACCCGCAAGGCACGATAGCCTACATGGCCCCGGAACGCATGATGGGCAACCCGGCCAGTGTTCAGAGCGACATCTACGCCCTCGGCATCATCCTCTACGAAACCCTGACAGGCCAACGTCCCTTCGCCAACGCCAGCGGCCTGGCCCTGGCCGCCGCCCTGATGCAATCGAATTCCGATACCTGGGAATTTCCAGCAGGATGTAAGCCAGAACTGATCAAGCTGGTGCTGGCAATGACGGCGCGGCAGACTGAGAAACGTCTGAACAGTATGCAGCAAGTGCATGAACAATTGCGTGGGTTGATGAGTGTGCCAGCACTAGTGGCAACAGGTGTTGCTGGGAATGTAAGCAGCATTTCAGGCAAAGGATGGAAGGCGCTGAGCAAGCCGAAACGCTTTGCCATCGTCATTGCTGCCATTATCGCTCTGGGATATGTCGCCTGGCAGGCTACGCCTTATCTTGAAATTGACAAAATGTCGTTGAAGCCTTACTCCGAATCATTGACTATGAAGCAAGGCTTGGAAGCATTAAAGCAGTTTGATAGGCCTGGCAGTCTGGACAAGGCTACACAGTATTTTGAAACGATCTTAAAGCACGATGCAAATAGCGCAGCAGCAGTAGCAGGTTTATCGCTGGTGTACAGTTTTCGCTATACCACAGACGGGCAAGACGAAATTTGGTTGCAAAAAGCAGATGCAAGTGCTCAGCAAGCCGTCAAAATGAATGGGCAATTAGCATTGAGCTATGTCGCCCGGGGGGCAGCAACTTCGAGAAAGGATGCCCACGATCAAGCCTTTGCTGATTTAGAACGGGCACTGGTATTAGATCCAGAAAACTACTTCGCCTGGTTCATAAAGACTACCGTACTAAGAAAAGCTCGTCGATTCGATGAGGCAATAAATTTCGCAGAGCTTGGGATTCAAAAATTTCCGCATAATTCAGTATTCGCCAGTGAACTAGGCACTGCAAAGTATCTAAAAGGTGATTACGAGGGTGCGGAAAAGGTATTCCGATTAGGAATAAAGATGGAACCTGATGCAGTACAACCATACGCAAATCTAAATGCTGCACTTCTAAGATTAAATCGCAATGATGAGGCACTGACAATTCTGCAGCAAGGATTACAAATACGACCAAGCGCTGCTTTGTACACAAATCTTGGAAATGCTCTGTTCATAAAAGGAGATTATTTAGCAGCCGTAGAAGCCTTCCAACAAGCTGTATCTAACGATAAAGGGAACCCAAACAATTACTTTGGTTGGGCTAATTTAGCAGATACCCTCCTATGGATTCCAAGTCGGAAAGTTGAAGCGCAAACTGCCTATGCCAAAGCAATAGAACTCCTGCAACCTAGATTGGACCGTTCTCCAAACGATGTCACATTGATGTCACGTATGGGCCTTTATTCAGCAAGAGTTGGGAATAAAAGTAAATCGGAAGAATTGATAAAACATTCAATTGAGTTAGCTCCTAAAAGTGGCGACATTCATTTTCGGGCTGGTCTGGCATATGAATTGCTAGACAACAGACCACTGGCGCTGGATGCTATACACAAAGCTCTGGAATTAGGATATCCGGTGAAGTTAATTGAAGCAGAACCTGATTTACTTGCTTTAAGGCGTGACGCTCTCTACAAAAAAAAGTAGAGGATTGCTTGCGTGATTTTCTATTGTAGAAGATCGTGAATTTCGAAATAAGCATTTTACCCATGAAAGGTGCAAGCTAAGCAACTTGCACCTTCTAATCAACAAGGAGAAAAAACTTGGCAACTTACGTTTTTATGATCAATTATGACCGCCGGGGCAATGCCGTTGGTGAGTTTCTTAGTCCAATTCCACCTCTGACTTTAAATGGCGTACCAGATTTTGCTGATGGTGATTCAATTAGTTATCAATATAATTTTGTCAGTCACGGTATTGCACAAGGTGAAAATTCATCCGTAATAAACAATAGCCAGATTTCAGCAAGTCCTGTTCAAAATGGTGGAGGTCCATTTCCTGATGGTGCTTACACTTACAACTTAGACAACACTAACAATTTCACAGTGGCTTTGGGTAATACGACAACACAGACTGAAAAATGGAGAATTCAAGGTTCCTTCATATCTTCATTAACAAACCCAGGTGTGGTGGTCAAATGGGATCCTGAATGCGACGTAGGGTCCGGAGGCTAATCCTTCTTAATCTCTACCAACTTCAAATACCGCCTCAAAGCCTCACTAGGCGTTTTTAATAAGGCGGCGCAAGCCTCTACATCGCCAGCACTGGTTTCCAGTGACTGGCGAATTTCTTCTGTGGGTATCTGTTCGGCGCGGCGTATCTGGCTGTGGTTGTCGAGCAGCTTGTACATGGATGGGCGCGAGACACCAAGCTCTTGCGCTGCGCCCTGTATGTACCAGTCATTGTTTTCCATCGCGCGTAAAACATCGTCGTCACTGAGCTCGGCCAGTTTTTTGCGGGGGCTGGCTGGCTGCGGAAATTTGCTGTCTGAGACTATGCTGGCTTGTGCCACGCTGGATGGAGCTTTGTGCGTGGTTTTGACCAGGCTGGCGAGTTGTGGCACTTCACCCAGTTGCAGGGCCAGCAGGGCGCGGCGCAGGACGTGGGACAACTGGCGGATATTTCCTGGCCAGTCGTAATTGGCAAATTCGCTGACCAGTGCCACTGGCAGGCTGGTGCCTATTTCGTTAGACAGTTTGCTGGTGCTGAGCAGGTGCAGCAGCAAGACGCCTATATCTTCACGGCGGGCGCGTAGCGGTGGCAGGTGGATGATGAAACTTTCCAGGCGGCGCAGCAGGGCCTGGTTGAAGCCTTCGCTATATAAATCCTGGTCGGTTGCGGCGATCAGGCGGGCGCTGGACTTTTGGTCTTGCTGGGCACCGAGCGGGCGGTAGTCACCGCTCTCCAGTACGCGCAAGAGCATGGGTTGTATGCTGGCCGGGGTATTGCCTATCTCATCGAGGAAGAGGGTTGCGCCTTCTGCCTCGGCAAACAGGCCTTTGCGGGCGTTTTGTGCGCCTGTGTAGGCACCTTTGACGGCACCAAACAAATCGGCAGCGGCCAGGGCTTCGTTCAAGGCGGCCATGTTGACACTGACCAGTTCTGCATTGGCACGCTTGCTATAGGCGTGGATGGCGCGGGCGGCGATTTCTTTACCGGTGCCGGTTTCACCCAGCAGCAAGACGGGCAGCTCAGTCCCGGCGACCTGGCGTATCTGGTCGCGGGCGACGATGGCGGCACTGCCTACACCGATGAAACCAAGGGCAGGATTGTGCTTGGGCAGGCAGCGCATCCAGTGCAGGCAGATGATGATGGCGCGGCCCAGGCCGAGGATGACGCCTGCTTCTACCTGTTCGCGGCTGAGCGCCACGGGGGCATTGATCCCTACTCCATTGGCCTCGACCACCATGCGGCTGGCAGGTGGGGTGATGAGGATGTTGTCATACCCATCGCGGCTGATACGTACGGGATCACGCGAGATGCCGCCATAGCCCAGCGGCAGGCCGTCTTTGCCGGGGTGACGGAACAGTGGCAGGAAGCGGTTGATCTCAACCTGACCATCAGGATTGCTGGCCATGAACTGTTCACCTATGCGCTGGCTGTCCGGATGCCAGATGATGGTCAGGCCCAGCAGGGCCGAGGCATTGTCAGCCAGCTTGGCCAGGGGTGAGGTCAGGGTGTAGTCGGTATCGGTCATTGTGTTTGCGGTGAAGCTGGTACTTGAATGTAAGCGACAGTGTAAAGCGCCAATGTAAATTTGTATGCTTTACATGTCAATTGTGGTCGAAAAAGCCTCTTCTCCCTAGGGAAACGATGCTGGCACGAGCTTTGCAAATAGACATGCATAGCGCAAGTGAACCTGCTTGCCATCTGAAGGAGAGAATCATGCCAACCACTCAAATCTTGCTTGCTGTACTCAATCTGCTGTTGTTCATGCTGCTCAGCAAAATGGCGCTAAAAGCCAGACTGGCCCGCAACATAGCCATGCGTTTGCTGACGGATGACGTGTATTACCATGAAACCCGTGGCGTGCTAATACAAAAAAATATGGAGAGCGCCAAATTGTCTTGCGGCCGCGTCCGGATCAGCAGCATCGCCAAAATTCCTGCCAGCCGCAAGCAAGACCCGCAAGTGGCCTGGTTTGCGGCAGTCCACACATCTACCCACATGCGCCTGCGCCCTTTGCCAGAAGCAGCACCGTCGGTGCTGGAAGTGCCGTATGCCTTATGGGCCACCACCTGGGCATCGAAAGATACGCCCTGGTCTACCACGGACAGCCTGAAGCAGGAAAAACAGCCAGCACTGATGGCCGAAGCTGTGGCTGAACCTGTCGTCGAAGTTGCCAAAGAAAAACCTGTCCGCAAACCCGTCAAATCACCCGGCAAGACCGCCCCAGATTTGCTGGAGATGGGGATGATGCAGCGCGTTGCCTTTTAAAAATCTGGAGCACTGAAGAATGCCAACCGTATTTCAGGAGTTAGCCATGAAGCCAGCACAGCCATTCACGACTGCAGACATGTTATTGAAGCTAGACCCGGTTGGTGACTTTGACCTGTACCAGAATTGCCTGCCACCCATGCTGAGATTGCAAGCCAATCTGTTTGGCGAGCGCACACCGACCGAGGCAGAAGAAGCCGCGGCAGTAGACAATTTCAGGGCCTTATACGGTGCTGCAAGAGATGGGTTTGACCGGCGCAAGACAGACCGGCGACTGGACCCGGCCCGCTTGGCGAAGGCCGCGAACTATCAGCGCCGCAAGAATGACAATAGCAGTAACAGCGTGTGAAAAAATAAAACCAAGAGCCATAAAAAAACAGGATCAGAGATGACGACAGAAAAAAAAATGCTCGCCCCGGATGAACAAGATCCACTCGTCAATTTTGCGCCAGAGGAACCTGGCCTGCAATGGCAAAGAATCACAGGCATGGCTGTGCATAATGATGCCAACTGGGAGCTGGAAATTTGCCGAATGACGTGCATGACGCTGGCGGAAGCCAAGGCCTTTGCCGCAGCAGATGACCGCATCACTTTTTTCTTTTATGTCAAACACTACGCCATCATGTGCCGCCATCAGGTCTTGCATGCGGGCGATGTGGTATTTTTTTCTGGTACACCTACGCTGGTGGCAGAAAGCGGCGCTGACAGTTTTGAAAAACCGGCAGCAACAGGCAGCCGTTTCAGCATCACGGCGGCTCCTGGAAATAACTGGCTCAGCATACAGGCACAAATGCAGGTACCGTTTTTAAGCAGTACGCAAGCGCATGCCTATCTCTGGCCATGCCTGCTGCCAGGCCAGGGGCATGGCGCAGATCGCGGCAGCACATCGCTGGGTGGAGGCTTGCAGGCTGTACTCAGTTATAGCCCGCCACAAGAAGCCGGTGCGGATATGGCTGCACATCCCTTTGCCCAGGGTGGCTGGTGGGTGTGTGGACAATATGTACATGCGGGTGGCAAGCCTCATCCCGTGCAAGCCTGTTTTGGTGGCCCTTGCATGGCAGTCAGCCCTGGTGACATCTTGAGTTGCCGCATCGTGTATGAGGCAGCCAGCCGCAACTGGCTGCAAACCATCACCAATCATAGCAATAAAAACAGCGTGTCTTTCCCGGTATCGGTGACGCAAAAATCCGGGCAGGCCCAGGAAAAAAATACCCTGGGCTTTTGCCTGGAAAAACTGTTGCCAGCCCGTCATGGGCTAGCCAGGCATGATGATTTATACCAGTGCCTGAGTCTGTTCAATATCATCGCGAAAGTCGCTTACCCGCAAGGCAATCTGGGGCAAGACCTGAACCATTTGCCCTACCTGGAAAATGCCAGGCTCAGTGATGACCAGACCAGTTTGCATATAGGCCGCATCGTCCTGTACAACCCCATGATGCATGTGGGGGAGTAATCAGCTTATGTTGCTCTCCGTTTTCCAGTTGTTGAAAAACGTCTTGAATACGGCGAGCACTTTATCGATATCTGCAGCAGAGATATCCAGATGAGTGACCATGCGCATATGCGGCGTCACCCTGGCGATGATGCCATGCTGGCGCAGCAGGCTGTCAAGACCAGCGCAGGCCGCGGCGGGCAAATCAGCATAAACGATATTGGTTTGCGGGGTTTGTACGCTCACGGCATCGATCTGGCGCAAGCCATGCGCCAGGCGTTCTGCGTTGTCATGGTCTTCGGCCAGGCGTGCCAGTTGATGTTCCAGCGCATACTGGGCTGCTGCAGCCAGCCCACCGGCCTGGCGCATGCCACCACCCAGCATCTTGCGCCAGCGCGTCGCCTGCGCAATGAGTGCCTTGTCACCGCAGAGTACAGACCCAACCGGCGCGCCCAGCCCTTTGGACAGACACACAGAAACACTGTCAAAACCCCTGACTGCCTCTCTGGGGCTGATACCCAGTTTGACGATGGCATTGCAGATACGCGCGCCATCCAGATGAGTGGCCAGGCCGCGCTCATGGGCCAGGCTGGTAGCTGCCTCTGTGTACTCAAGAGGCAATACCTTGCCGCCTATGGTGTTTTCCAGTGCCAGCAAACGGCTGCGGGCAAAATGGAAGTCATCGGGCTTGATAGCGGCGGCGATATCTTCCAGGGCTATCGTGCCATCGGCCTGGTTTTGCAAAGGTTGTGGTTGTATGCTGCCCAGCACGGCCGCGCCGCCACCTTCATATTTATAGGTATGTGCCTCTTGCCCGGCGATGTATTCATCACCGCGCCCGCAATGGCTGAGCAAGGCCAGCAAATTGCTTTGCGTGCCGGAGGGGGCAAACAAGGCAGCTTCATAGCCAAACAGGTCTGCGGCATAGTCTTGCAGGCGGTTGACGCTGGGGTCGTCACCATAGACATCATCGCCAAGCTCGGCGGCATGCATGGCGGCACGCATGGCCGGGCTGGGGCGGGTTACGGTATCACTGCGCAGGTCTATCCAGCTGCTTTGATTTTCTGACATGGTTTTCCTTGTAAGACTGGCTATTTGCATATATGCATTCTAGCAATTTTCATCTGACAATTTTTAAAAGCAAAAATGCGCCTATCCATGCAACAGAAAACGCTACACTGTTGCTCTTGTTCATGCTTACCAGATCAACCACTCATGCGCAGTCGCACGGCCACATTTGCTGCCAGTCTGTTTATGCTGCTGGGCTTTATCAGCCCGGTGGTGGTATCTGGTCTGGTGGATTTTTCGCCGGGCCTGATTGACTACGTGGGCAAACGCTTTGGTGTGGAGGGGCCACGTCGCCTGACGCAAATGCAAGTTGCCATCAACAAGATCAAGACCACAGCCGGCAAGGACTTTGCCAAAAATGTCTTGCGCTCGGCCGATGGGCTGTATGAAATGCCGGTCCTGCGGCAGGTGAATGATTTTTATAATCGCGTACCCTACCTGAGCGACCAGGAACACTGGGGCGTCAATGATTACTGGGCCACGCCGGTGGAAATGATTGCCTCATGGGGTGGTGATTGTGAAGACTATGCAGTGGCCAAATACATGACCTTGAAAGACCTGGGCATACCGGCCGAGCGTTTGCGTATCACCTATGTCAGGGCGACGCGCATAGGTGAAACCCATATGGTGCTGGCGTATTATCCCAGCCCTGCGGCAGAACCCTGGATACTGGACAATCTGGAAGATGAGATACAGCCAGCCTCGGCCCGTACTGACCTGGTGCCTGTCTATAGCTTCAATGATGATGATTTATGGCTGGCCAGCGGCAATACCCGCAAAGGCGGAGCATCGACGGTGCGCCTGTGGAAAGACCTGATTGAAAAGATGGCAAAAGAAAAACGCCTGTGAGGCGCTTACTCATTCGGCTGCTGCCACAACAATCCTTTCCGGCGCGCCGAAATAAAACCCCTGGCCACATTCTATATGGTCGGCGATCAATAATTGCAGGCTGGCTTCTGTCTCTACATTTTGCGCCACCAGGGAGATACCCAGGGATTGTGCAAATTTAACGATGGCACGTAAATGCGCATGACTGTTTTCATTCTCGGACACTTCCTGCACCAGGCCACCATCGAGCTTGATGTAATCTGGTGGCACTTCGCGGATGAAGTTCAAGGCATGCGGGTCGAGGCCAAAATGATCGACACCAAAGCGCACACCGGCAGTACGCAGGGCGCTGACAAATCGCCTTGTGACGGCATGATCCCTGGCGCAGGCAGATTCACTGATCTCTACCGAAAGGCGTGCTGCCAGCTCCGGCGAATATTTCAGGCGGGCTATCAGCCAGTCGCGGAATTCCTTGCTTTCCATGGATTGCAGCGAAACATTGACGGCGATATTTTTGTAGTTGCCGGGATTTTTTTGCAGCATGTCCATGATCAGGGTGATCACAGCCTGGTCTATCTCTGGCATCAATTGATGACGCAAGGCCATGGGCAGGAATTGATTGGCAGGCACCAGATTACCCTGGGTATCAAGCAGGCGCGAAAAGACTTCGTGATGGACCAGCTGGCGCAATTGCAGGCGCATGACGGGCTGGGCAAACAAGACCCAGCGGTTTTCTGCCAGTGCATCGCTGATCATGGTGCGCCAGCCATGTGAGCCGGCCAATGCCGCTTCGCTGTCTTCCATCGCGGTGAGAGTGATTTGCCCATTGCCCGACTGACGCATGGTTTCTATGGCGAGGTCAGCATGAGAAAAGATATCGCCGCGCTGCTGTGCTGGCCCAAACACCACGGCACCCGCTGCCAGCCTGACCTGGCGCGATGCGCGCAGCAAGACTTGATTCAGCCTGTAGTGCAGGGCATCAATCAGCAAGTTCATGGCCTTCTGGTCTACATCAATACAGACCACAGCCATGGAACTGCCGCCTATGCGGCCAAGGACATGGCTATATTTGCTGACGACTTCCTGCAAGACTGTCGCAACGTCGGCCAGCAAGGTATCGCCCTGTTGATAACCATAGTGGTTGTTGTATTCTTTCAAGCCATCGAATTCGAAAACGAAGATAACGGCACTTTCAAAACGCCCGTCTTCTGACAGCAGATGATTGAAACGCAAATCGAAGCCATGGCGATTTTCCAGTCCAGTGACTTTATCGATGAAGGCGTCACGCCTGAAACCATCGGCCCGGCTGATTTCTGCATCCAGCATACTGGAGATGCGTTCTGTCATATGATTCATGGCAAGTACCACGCGCTGCAGCTCACGTGTTTGCGGCACGATCTCTATGCGCTGAAAACGCTTGGCCTGTATGGCGATAGCGACTTCTTCTATCTTTTCCAGCGGGCCGAGTATGATCCTGAGCAAAACGGTGGTCAGGCCCAGCACGATGAGATACATGACAAACATCCATAAAGCCATTTCCTTCATCGACCGCCACAAGTATTCATAGGCATAGGCAGGATGGCTGATGACGATGACTTTACCCAGTTGACGCCAGCCGGAAGAAATGAAAGCCTCGCCTGCCGGTGTTTGCAAATCAAACAGTGAGGGCATCCAGGCAGGTACATTGTCCTTGCTGCCCGTCAGTTCTTTGTTGTTGATGACTTTGCCTGCTGGATCAAGTACCACGATTTTCTTATAATAGCCGCGGTCAAACAGGGTGGAAATCTGGATATTGGCCAAAGTCTGGTCGTTTTTGACCAGCGCCTCTTCCAGCGGCCGTGACAGGGCCGTGGCAGCATCCTGTGCATGTGAGGCCAGTTGCTGTTGCAAATAATCCCGTGTCGTCAGCACCGACAAGGTTTGCAAGCCAATGAACACGGCAAAAAAAATGATGGAAATTGCGAGCAGTAGTTGGCGTCTCAACGTCATAGGGTCTCTTTGTGTGTTTTCATTCCCTGTTTCAGTCTGTTATTTTTTATAAACCACGGCCAGATGGCGACTTTAACAAGAAAATAGCATTTTCCACATATTTCTTCTGCTTTATTTCGAGATTTACATAAAATTATATTTGTGTGTCAGGCTTTATCCAGTGTGCCTCTCGCAACTATAAACAGCTATAAACAGGGTGTGAGGCGGTTTGCACCAATTCCCGTCAAAGTATTTTAATAAATTTTATATGACCGATATCAATATTTTACGTAACAAGATCAATCTGGAAACCGCAGCCTACCCCTGGAGTGAATTATTGCGCCACTTTGCCAGCGGTGCGGTACTGGTAGTGAAGCCCGGGCTGGACCTCGTCGAAGTGGCCCTGCTGATGGCGCAAGACCATGCCGACGAAATCGCCGCCTTGCTGGGAGAGGGTTATCTGGCGAAGGTCAGCGATGAACAAGCCCAGGCCTGGCTGGAGCAGGATGCCCAGCACTGGACGGTTGTCGTCAAGCCCTGGATACTGGTGCAGGAACGCGAAAAACAGGCTTGAACTTTTAATAAGCGGCCAGGGTCTGAATCAGGAAATCGGCTTTGAAAGGACAAGATGCAATTTGTGCTGACGGAAACTGGCAAACCTGTCAAAAACCCCGGGCTACCAGTGATGACTATTTTCCTGGTCATTCTGGCTCATATTCTTTTTTGGCAATTATTGCAAAGTTCCAACAGCGCTTTATATCCCCACAAAAGCACGGATATTCACTACCTTGAGCTTTTACAAGTCCCCAGACCTGTCGTCACGGAGCCAGTAAAAACAGCCAGTCTGCCTCTCAAACCTGTGCAGGCGACTAAATCCACCATCAGGCAAGTGCCAGCAAGCCGTAGTCAGGCAGCACCACCAGTCACAGAACCAGTTGCTGAAGTTACAGACAAGCACAAGCCACCTGCGCAGCAAGCCAGCAGTGATGAACGCCCCGGCGTCACCGCACCCGGCCTGGACCTGGACGCCGTGCGTAGCTCTGCCCTGGCGATGGAGCGCAAGCGTAGACCAACGGAAATCGAACAAATGCAGGCCAGCCACCGTCAGGCTGACAGCCTGGAAAAACGCCTGGGTGAAGGCACCAAAAGGGCAGAAAAGAAAGATTGCCTCAAGGCATTTTCAGGCATAGGCGTGCTGGCTGTCATCCCCCTGGTAGCGAGCACCGTTATAGACACTGGATGCAAATGGTAATGCTTTGATCAGCTCGGCTATAATGCCGGATTCCGCATTTTGATTTGTTGTTGACTTGTTGTCATTTTTACTTAAATGGCAATTTTCATTTTATATCTGGATCATTCATGAAAAAAACTTCTTATCTGTTCGCCGCCATGTTGCTGGCAGCACTTGGATCTGGCTTCTCCCCCGTGACTGTGAACGCTGTTCAGGCGCAAGAGGCTGCCGAACCTGCCAAGCAAACCGTGCGTGCAGAAATGGGCAAGCCACTGAATGAAATTCAAGAATTATTGAACGCCAAGCAATACCCTCAGGCACTGGAAAAAATTAATGCTCTTGATGCCCTGGACAAAAAAACGCCATATGAAATGTTTGCCATTCACCGCCTGCGTGCGGTAGTTGCGTCCGGCACCAATGACTCAGCCCTGCTGGCAAGCTCCTTTGACAGCATGATCAAAACAGAATTTCTGAAAGAACCAGAAAAACTGCGTTTGATGGAAGCCATGGCTGGTACCTGGTTCAATGAAAAGAAATATCCGCTGGCCAGGGAATGGGCAAGCCGTTATCTGGCGAAAGACCCGGCTAATCAGGGCATGAATAATCTGCTGGCGCGCGCTTACTATCTGGAAAATGATTACGCCAATACCATCAAGGTATTGAATGCCCAACTGGCAGAAGACGACAAAGCCAAGCGCACTCCTACCCTGGACAACCTGAAACTGCTGGGTGGCTCTTATCAGCAAATCAAGGATAAAAACGGTTATGCAACCGTACTGGAACGCCTGATTGAGCTGTACCCGCAAAAAGAATACTGGGCAGATATTCTGTACACCATAGAAAACCGCCCTGGTTTCTCTGACCGCCTGCGTCTGGACATGTATCGCCTGTTGCTGAAAACCAATAATCTGGAAGATGGCGCGCAGTTTGTGGAAATGGCAGAACTGGCCTTGCTGGCTGGTTTGCCTGCGGAAGCCAAAACCACAGTTGATGCTGGCTATGCTGCCAATGTACTGGGTGCGGGTAAAGATTCTGCCAAGCACAAGCAATTGCGCGACAAAGTCAACAAACAGGCTGCTGACGATATCAAGACCCTGGATGCAGGTGAAGCCTCTGCAAAAAATGCAAAAACCGGCGTAGGCTTGCTGAACATAGGCTACAACTATGTCATCAATGGCCAGCATGAAAAAGGCCTGGCACTGATGGAACAAGGTCTGGCCAAAGGTGGTTTGAAATCTGTCGATGAAGCCAAGCTGCATCTGGGCATGGCTTACCTGCAGGCAGGTAATCGCGACAAGGCGGCAGAAGTGCTCAAATCCATACAAAGCAAAGACGGCGCTGCTGATCTGGCGCGCTTGTGGTTGCTGGTTCCTCCTGCTGGCAGTAAAGCTGCACCTGCTGCCAAGTAAGTGATTCAGGTAGTTCTGTCTTACTGATGTAGATAGAAGTAAAAGTAACGCGGCATACCAATTGGTATGCCGCGTTTTTTATTGCCGCAATTAAAGCACTGACACACACATAAAAAAAGGCTGTTTTGCATGATGCAAAACAGCCTGTCAAATTCAGGACCGCAAGCTCTGATTACGGTACTGACGGTACTCCTTTGGATACTCTTGCTGCCCAGCCTCAATGAGGCCCGGGCAAAAATTTACAGTGAATTATGAATGGTATGCAGACTCACCATGGCTGGTGATGTCCAGACCTTCACGCTCTTCATCTTCCGGTACGCGCAGACCAACGACCAGATCAACCAGTTTGTAAGCCACGAAGGACACGACACCTGACCAGATGATGGTCGTGCCTACCGCTGTTGCTTGCGTCATGACCTGACCGAAAATATCGTATGGATCAGCCGACATTTTGTTGGTGACATAATCAAATATACCTTGGCCACCGAGGGATGGTGCAGCAAACACACCTGTCAGCAAGGCACCCAGGATACCACCCACGCCATGTACACCAAAGACGTCGAGAGAATCATCAGCGCCCAGCAAACGCTTCAGGCCATTCACACCCCACAGGCAGACGATACCTGCCAGCAGACCAATGACCAGGGCGCCCATAGGACCGACAAAACCACAGGCTGGTGTAATGGCGACCAGACCAGCTACTGCACCGGATGCACCACCCAGCATGGATGGCTTGCCTTTGGACATCCACTCACCAAACACCCATGACACAGTTGCTGCAGCGGTTGCCAGCAAGGTATTGATGAATGCCAGTGCTGCGACATCGCCTGCTTCCAGCGCGGAACCCGCATTGAAACCAAACCAGCCCACCCACAACAGGGATGCACCTATCATCGTCATGGTCAGGGAATGAGGTGCCATGGATTCTTTTCCATAGCCCACACGTTTGCCGATCAGGTAAGCACCGACCAGGCCAGCTACCGCTGCATTGATATGTACAACGGTGCCACCAGCGAAGTCCAGCGCGCCTTTTTGGAACAGGAAACCAGCCTTGGCAGTTTCAGTCGCCAGGGTAGCAGCATCCTTGATTGCATCAGGGCCAGTCCAGAACCAGACCATGTGAGCAACAGGCAGGTAACTGAAAGTGAACCACAAGACCACGAACAAAAGAACCGCCGTGAATTTTGCACGTTCAGCAAATGCACCGATGATCAGGCCGCACGTGATGGCCGCGAATGTTGCCTGGAAGGCGACATAAGCAAATTCAGGTATGACGACACCTTTGCTGAAAGTCGCTGCGGTGCTGAAGCTGGCTTTGGCAGGGTCCCAGATACCATTGAGGAACATACGGTCAAACGAACCGATGAACCTGCTGCCTTCGGTAAAGGCCAGTGAATAACCGTAGATGCACCACAGGACGACAATCACTGCGAAGATCATGAAGACCTGCATCAGGATGGACAGCATGTTTTTGGAGCGGACCAGGCCACCATAGAACAAGGCCAGACCAGGGATGGTCATCAAGATAACCAGCAGAGTGGCCACCATCATCCAGGCGGTGTCGCCTTTATTTGGTGTTGGTGCAGGTGCTGCAGGAGCTGCCGCACTGGCGGCAGCTGGTTCAGCCGCGGCTGACGGGGCAGAAGCGGGCGCAACCACAGCAGCTGCCGGAGCAACTGCAACTGGTGCCGAGGCACTGGCCGATGCAGTCGCAACAGCAGCCGAGGCTGCTACTGGCTCAGCTTTGGCCGATGCATCCTGGGCTGACGCCACAGAGATGAAACCGACGGTGACCAGCAAGGCCGTCCCTGCCAGTATGTTCTTCAACAATTTTTTCATGTGAACTCCTGGTAGGCTATCAGAGTGCGTCGTTGCCGGTTTCACCGGTACGAATACGCACAACTTGTTGCAAGTCATAGACAAAAATCTTGCCGTCACCAATCTTGCCGGTGCGGGCCGCAGTTTCTATCGCTTCGATGGCGCGATCAACGATGGCATCATCCACCGCTGCTTCGATTTTTGTTTTAGGCAAAAAATCGACGACGTATTCAGCACCACGATATAACTCGGTATGACCTTTCTGACGGCCAAAGCCCTTGACTTCAGTCACGGTTATCCCTTGTACACCGATGGTAGACAGCGCTTCGCGAACTTCATCGAGCTTAAAAGGCTTGATAATTGCGGTAATCAGTTTCATGCTAGCCTCGAATATTAAAATGTTTTAACTGCAGACAATACCAAAGTCGTTTTGCCTGTGAACTTGCCAGCCGGGGTGACATACAGTTTTTTCTCTGCATTCGTGCCCAGTGCGGCGATACCAAAATTCACGCCAAAAAACTCTTTATTCACACCAATTTTCCAGTCGGAATAAGAGTAAGCACCGTTGTTCTTGATGGTTTGATGACCAGCATGCAAAGCCAAGGTATAACCTTCAGACAAATCAATGTTGGCACCGATATCCAGATAGCCACTGTTCTTGCTATCGACAAAACCGAACAGGTTGGTGACGGAATGTGAATACTTGATATAAGCAGGGCCCATGCCTAACTGACCGTAGATTTCTGTCGTGTTGGCATCAGCAAAACCTGGCACTTTGTTCAAGCCATTGGATGGATAGACATACGTCAGTACACCGACGTCATATGAAATATCCTTGGCGATCTCACCTTTTTTACCAGCATAGATATCCCATTCAAGATCGCCACCACCACCTGCATCCTTGGTCCATTTAATCGTGGACAACCAGGTACCGGCATAAAAGCCGCTGGGGTTGTGGACATAATCAGCACCGCCCTGCAATGCAGGATCAAGACGTGATTGCGCAATTGCACGATAGCGGTATTCGCTGACTACACCTATATTGAAGCTCACTTCATTGTCTGGCTTGGCATCTTCTGCATGGGCAAAACCACCAAGGAATGATGTGGCTACAGCAGCGGCGATTACTAATTTTTTCATTGCGCTTCCCCCTATTGAATAAAGATTTGATTTGATTGAAACCGGTACAGCATCCCTTTTGCACATCTTTGAAGACTTGGCTTTGTGCATTGCATCTGAAGGACACTTAAATTCTTCTTTCCCTTTCCTGTTAGCAGGAGTCGTGCCAACCATGAATATCCATTCAAGTAATCTGGTATATAACGACGTAGGTGACTGTCTTCATCTGCATACAGCCCCTTATTAATATTGCAGCGCAATACCAGTGGCCGGGCGAGCAAGATGCGCTATCATTGCTCTATAGGTAAAATTGCAAGCGAAAATGCATGTTTGCGCACCAATATGGAGCAACATGAGGATTTGCACAAAAAAGTAGCAAAGCCAGATTTGCACCATTAATGTGCAATTACAAAATAGAGGATAAAAATGGATAAGCAAAATTTCTTTAATGACATGCAAGCCAAGATCAGCCAGGTACTGGAAAATTCACCCGCCAAGGACATAGAAAAGAATGTCAAAGCCATGATGAGCCAGGGATTTTCCAAGCTGGACCTGGTGACACGCGAAGAATTTGATATCCAGGCACAAGTCCTGGCCAAGACCCGCGCCAAACTGGAAGCTCTGGAAGCCAGGGTAGCAGCACTGGAAACGCCACAAAAAGACGCTTAAGCAGTACGCATGTCCTTAGCCGTCCTCAAGAGCCGCGCCCTGAATGGCATGGATGCGCCGCAGGTCACTGTAGAAGTGCATCTGGCAAATGGCTTGCCTGCTTTCACTATCGTTGGCTTGCCCGAGACTGAAGTCAAGGAATCCAAGGACAGAGTCAGGGCAGCCTTGCAAAATGCCCGCTTTGAATTTCCGGCCAAGCGCATCACGGTCAACCTGGCCCCAGCGGACTTGCCGAAGGAATCTGGCCGCTTTGATTTGCCCATTGCCCTGGGCATTTTGGCGGCTTCCGGGCAAATCCCGGGAGATGCACTGGAACAATACGAATTTGCTGGTGAATTGTCCTTGTCAGGCGAGTTACGCCCGATACGTGGCGCCCTTGCCATGACGTTTGCGATTTGCAAAAGCCAGCAACAGTCACAACAGGAACCAGCCTTTATCTTGCCCCGTGCCAACGCGGACGAAGCAGCCCTTGTCAGCGAAGCCGCCATCTATCCGGCAGATTCGCTGTTACAAGTATGCGTCCACTTCGCTGGGGTCGATGGAGAGCAAAAGCTGCAACGCCATAGCCCTGCATCACAGGCAACTCGCCCGCATTACCCTGACTTTGCCGAAGTCAAAGGCCAGCTCCAGGCCAAGCGGGCGCTGGAGGTGGCTGCGGCAGGAAACCATTCCGTGATTTTGATTGGTCCACCAGGTACCGGCAAATCCATGCTGGCCGCCCGTTTCCCGGGCATTTTGCCCACCATGACCGACCAGGAAGCACTGGAGTCGGCAGCAGTGCAATCACTAACTTCGGGTTTTTCGATAGACAAGTGGAAAGCACGGCCCTACCGATCACCTCATCACACAGCTTCTGCCGTGGCACTGGTAGGCGGCGGTGGTACACCAAGGCCAGGCGAGATTTCTTTGGCTCACAGAGGCGTTTTATTCCTCGATGAATTACCAGAATTTGATCGCAAAGTGCTGGAAGTATTGCGTGAACCTCTGGAGTCAGGTCATATTAGCATCTCAAGGGCAGCGAGGCAGGCGGATTTCCCTGCACGTTTCCAGTTGATTGCGGCAATGAATCCCTGCCCATGTGGCTACTTCGGGCATAGCAATGGTAAATGCCGCTGCACGCCTGACATTATTGCCCGTTATCAGGGCAAGATTTCCGGCCCCTTGCTGGACCGCATAGACATGCAGATACAGGTGGGTGCCTTGCCGCATAGCGATTTGCTCAAGCAGGCCGATGGCGAACGTAGCGCCGCTATCCATGCGCGCGTGGAAACTGCCTTTGAGAGACAACAGCAGCGTCAGGGCAAGGCCAACAATCTTTTGTCCACGACTGAAATTGATCTGCACTGCAAACCGGACGAACAAGCCGGGCTGCTTTTGCGCAATGCCATGAACAAACTCAACTGGTCGGCACGTGCCTACCATCGCGTATTGAAAGTCGCCCGTACAATTGCCGACCTGGCTGGCTCTGCACAGATAGCAACGCCACATGTGGCGGAAGCGATACAGTACCGGCGGGCGCTCAAAGACCAGTGAATTGGTCGTGCAATGCCGATACGCATTGCACTTTCTCCTGTATCAAGCACTCAGTGTTTTAATGCCTGAACCGGGAATCCAATTCAAGAATAAAACACTGAATCTGGCAGCACGAAGGCAATGTTTTACTTCCAGACTAGCTTGGTACGTATTAACCAATCTTTGCGACTGGCAATTCCTATGCGCCCACCATTGATTGCACGCGTCACTTTCTCAATGTCATCCTGATCAGCAAAAGCATTGCAATTTTTTGCCTGCCATTCAGATGCGGCAACTGCCAGGCACCATGTGGCACTGATAACTTCATCAGGATTTTTGACGAAGTCTGGCGCTGCAGGATCGCTCCCGGCTAAAATTTTGCTCGCTTCCAGGTAGCTGTCTTTGCCAGTTAGTTGAATCAGACCGCGTCCCCGGTAGTTGTAGCCATCATTTGTTTTATTATTTCCCATGCGTCCGCCATATACTTCGTTCGCCAGTTTTTGCGGGTTATTTGCATATAGAGCGGGATCAAGTGGCCCCGTGGGTTGAAAGCGCGTTGGCCATACCTGAGGCAGGCGTGCGGCACTGTAGTTCAGATTCTCGAACTGGATGCTCAAACCACCACATTCGTGCAGGATTTGCGCCATAAAATGCGCTACACGGAGTTTGTTATCTGAAATTCCAAATTGATCAAGTATCGCCTGACCGTTCTGAAAAGCCTCCCTGTAACTCGATCGTGCATTGGGGGTCAGCTTCAGAATTTGAGCAAGAGTTACGCTTACAGCCATGTTGATTTTCCTTTTATATAAAGTAATTTTCTGCATCCTGTTAACTGGTGAATGCTCAGGGACTATCAGAGCTTGTGTGCTCTCAGCAAGCTTAGTCAATACATGGTGCTGGCTTTGATGTTGATTTGCTTGTTGTTGATTTACTCGTATTCAGCGGGTGTGCTCCTGAGCTGATCAACTTGGCCCCAACATTCTTGGCAAACGCCTGGTATTCACTCTTTGTGTCACTGCCTGATCGCGATACTTCAATAATTTTCTCTTTACTGGGGTAAAGCGTCCATTCTTCGATTTTTAAATCATTGGTTTCATACCGCAACATGTCGCTGCTTTGCCCACTCTGTACGGCATTCAAGCTGTCAGGAAAAGCAATTGCGCCTTTTGACTTGAGTGAACAACTGAGGGAGTACGCTCTGTCGGATTTCTTTTGGGAGGTAAAGCTAATGTCAACTTCATATTTCATCTCTGCATCTTCACCCAAGGCGCACTTCCATCCAGGAATGTCGAATGTGGCAGGCAGGGGGGCACTGCCCCGATACTTGATCATGAGCTGGGCCTTTTTTTCGCCCTTGATTCTTTGCCTGGCGATCACTGAATAGCCTGGAGGGACATCTGCCGGAGGTGTTACTGAATAATAGGTGACCTTATACTCATCTGCCTCTGTTTTTGGCAGAGCAAGCAATTTAATCACGTCGTCCGCGGTTTTAGGCCCTCCGGCCAAAGGCTTCCATCTTATGGCGAATTCTGCGTCCCTATCAGCAGCTTGTGCACTGTCAAGCATCGCAATAAGGAATAGCAGGCCTGTGCCAAGGATGCGTACTCTGGTATGCCACATAATTATGCCTTTTTAATTGATGGTAACGACAAGCCCTTGCTGATAAAAATGAACCGGCTCTGCCCAAGCTTTAGTAACTGAACATGACACAATAAATATAATTAACATTACTAAAATTAACAACTTATTTAATTTTTTATTAACTATGAATGCGTCCTGGTGTGCATCAATTGCCTGCGCACACGATCTGGCCTTTTCTTGCAATGTATTCTTTCGTGCTCGCTGCTTACTTCCTGCTGTTACAGCACGTTACGAAAATTTCGCAAAATAAGCCTAAACTTGGTATCACAATTCGCTGTCTGTCGCGTTGTAGACAGATACTCAATCGAGGGGCAAGCATGAAAATCCAATTCAAGCTGCAGCATGCGCTGAGCGCCAGCCTGCTGATCTTGCTGGCTGCCTGTGGCAGCCAATCCCAGCAACATGCAGATGACAATGGCAGGCAGGGCAAGACACTGACGCAAGCAGCAGTTGCGCCAGAACAGTTATTGAACCGCCTGACCTGGGGTAGCAACCCCTCCAGTTTGCAAGCCTTGCAGGCAGTAGGGCCTGATCGCTATCTGGACCAGCAATTGCGTGCCCGTAATGCCGTCTTGCCGCCAGCGATACAGAGCCAGATTGATGCGATGACCATATCACGCCAGCCATTGCCGGATCTCATGCGCGATCTGGAAGCCCGTCGCCTTGCCTCTGAGCAGCAAAAAGGGACGGACGACACCTTGCGCAAGGAATACCAGCAAGAATTGACACGCCTGGCCAGGGAAGCCTCTACCCGCGCACTCTTGCGTGACATTTACTCGCCCAATCAGTTGCAGGAACAAATGAGCTGGTTCTGGATGAATCATTTCAATATCCATAATGGCAAGGCCAATGTGCGCGCCATGCTGGGTGATTTTGAAGAACAGGCAATACGGCCAAATGCCCTGGGTAATTTCCGTGATTTATTGCGAGCCACGGTCATGCACCCTGCCATGCTCAGGTATCTGGATAATGAACACAATGCTGCCAACCGCATCAATGAAAACTATGCGCGTGAATTAATGGAATTGCACACCATGGGTGTAAATGGTGGTTATGGCCAGAAAGATGTGCAGGAACTGGCAAGGGTGCTGACAGGTGTGGGTATCAATCTGAGCAAGGATGCGCCACGCATGAAGCCTGAGCTGGAGAAAATCTACGTCAAACAGGGCTTGTTTGAATTCAACCCGCAACGTCATGATTTTGGCGAAAAGCAGGTATTGGGCAAAGCCATCAAGGGCCGCGGCATGGCTGAACTTGATGAAGTGCTGGTGCTGCTATCCAGACAACCCGCAACTGCCAGTTTTGTCAGCCAGAAGCTGGCGACGTTCTTTGTTTCGGACACGCCATCAAAAGACCTGATCGATAAAATGGCACAACGCTTCCTGCAAACCGATGGTGATATAGCAGCCACTTTGCGCACCATGTTTAATAGCCAGGAATTTATCGCTTCACTGGGCAAGAAATTCAAGGACCCGCTACACTATATGCTGGCTTCGGTACGACTGGCGTATGACGGCAATACCATCGTCAATACTGGCCCCATGCTGAACTGGCTGAACATGATGGGCCAGCAATTGAATGGTCGCCAGACACCGGATGGTTATGCACTCAATGAAAGCGCATGGGCCAGTTCTGGCCAGATGACAGTGCGCTTTGATATTGCCCGGTCGATTGCGGGTGGCAACCCGGCCTTATTCCGTGTGGAAACCACAGCTGCCGCGCAAGCTGCACCAGCCATGCAAGGTATGCAAACGTCACAAGGTATGCAGTCTGCACCGGTAGTTCAGCCTGCACCAGCAACAGTGCAAGCCGCACCGCTAGAAAAACCGCCACAACCGGCGCTGGCGGCATCTGCCTATGTAAAGAGCTGGAGCACAAAATTCAGCCCTGCAACTCAAACTGCCTTGAATCAAACCCGCACGGCGCAGGAATGGAACACGATGTTCCTGGCCTCGCCGGAAATGATGCGGCGCTAAATGTACAGTCGGTGAATACTGGCAATTGTTACGGAAAGGTCCACCATGAACCGTAGAGACATATTGAAAGCGATGGCGCTGCTGCCATCATCTGCCATGCTGGGTTTGAGTAGCCAGGTCATGGCTGCACCCGCTACCCAGAACCGTTTGCTGCTGGTGTTTTTGCGCGGCGGCTATGATGCCAGCAATTTGTTGGTGCCTACTTCCAGCAATTTCTATTATGAAGCCAGGCCAAATATTGCCATCGCCAGACCGGGCTCCATACCGGATGCAGCACTGGCGCTGAATGCCGACTGGGGTCTGCATCCGGCTCTGCGCGACACGATTTACCCCATGTTCCAGCGGGGTGAAGCATCCTTCATCCCCTTTGCCGGTACAGATGATTTATCGCGCAGCCATTTTGAAACCCAGGACAGTATAGAAATGGGCCAGCCCCTGAATGGCAGCCGCGATTTCCATTCCGGCTTTTTGAACCGCCTGGCCAAAGTATTAGGCAATAACGGCAAAGTCAGCGCCATGTCATTTACTGACCAGTTACCACTGGCCATGCAAGGGCAGGCGCATATCGCCAATACCGCGCTGCGCAATGTCAGCAAGGCTAATGTTGATCAGCGCCAGCGTGAACTGATCATGCAGATGTATGCCGATACCAGCCTGTCACAAGTCGTCAAGGATGGCTTTGCCATGCGCGACGAAGTAGCCCGTGAAATGGCAGAAGAAATGAACAGCGCCAACCGCAATGCCATCTCGACCAAGGGTTTCGAGCTGGAAGCACAACGCATCGCCAAACTTATGCGTGACAAATATGCACTGGGCTTTATTGATGTCGGTGGCTGGGATACCCATGTCAACCAGGGTGCGGCAACTGGCACGCTGGCCGTCAAGTTTGAAGAACTGGGCCGAGGACTGGCAGCCTATCGTACTGAAATGGGCAGCGCCTGGCGCAATACCACAGTCGTGGTCATCAGTGAATTTGGCCGTACCTTCCGCGAGAATGGCAAACGCGGCACCGATCATGGCCATGGCACGGTGTACTGGGTGCTGGGTGGTGGTATCAAGGGTGGGCAAATCGCCGGTGAACAAGTGTCACTTGAAGCGGGCAAATTATTCCAGAACCGTGACTACCCTGTACTGAATGAATATCGCGCCGTGCTTGGTGGTTTATTCAGCCGCCTGTATGGCTTGAATGCTGGCCAGGTAGAACAGGTGTTCGCCGGTGTCAAAGCACGTGATCTGGCTTTGCTGTAATCGCTTCGAGGCCAGTCAGGCCTTCCTGATGTAAAGGCAGGTCTATGTAAAAATGTGTGCCCGGCTGTGCCGGGTCTTCACTCATGTAATAACCTATGTCGCCATGCATCTGGCGTATGATGGCCTGGGATATCGCCAGGCCAAGCCCCGTACCACCTTTGGCACGAGTATCTGAAGAATCTGCCTGCGAGAATTTCTGGAACAGGCGTTCACGGAAACTTTCCGGTATGCCCGTACCCTGGTCGATGACTTCTATGCGCACCATGTTCCCCCCCCTGTCCATGCTGAGCACCCTGACCTTTGCCCCTTCAGGAGAATACTTGCAGGCGTTCGACAAGAGATTGGCCATCACTTGCTGAAAGCGCCCGGCATCGACCATGACTGCCGCCTGCTCTGCCAGCTTGTCGATGACGATTTCCGTCTCTATGCTTTGTGCAAAACCCTGATTATTATTCACTGCTGTCTGCAAGAGGTTTTGCAGGTTCAGGCTTTCAAAGACAAAGTCCATTTTTCCGGCTTCAATTTTTTGAATATCCAGCAAGTCATTGATAAGCCGGGTCAGGCTTTCGCTATTCTTGTGTGCCATGCCCAGCAAGGCCGCGATTTTTTCTGGTACCAGTCCCATGGCACCACCCACTACCAAACCAAGCGCACCACGGATTGCGGTCAAAGGTGTGCGCAGTTCATGGCTAACAGTGGAAATGAATTCACTCTTCATGCGTTCCATCCTGCGCCGCTCGGAAATATCGCGCACGATGACGATGAGTTTGCGCCTGCCGGCATGGTAATACTCGGTAATCGCCAGCTCTGCCGGAAACAGACTACCATCCTTGCGCATGCGTTCGGCCTCGGTGCGCAGGCAACCGGTTTCCAGGAACTCCCTGCGGCTCATGGCCAGGCCCAGCAGATCAGGCTGGCCTGGTGGCGAGAAAAATTTGCCATTCTTGCCTACCACTTCATTGGCCGGATGCCCGTAGATGGCGACGGCTGCCGGGTTCAGTGCTTCTATCTTGCCAGTGTCATCGATCATGATGATGCCGTCTGCCGCGTTCTGGAAAATAGCCTGTAACCTGTCGGAAGAATCTTTCAGGGCAATTTGCTGCTCAGTCAGGTTTTTCAGCAAATGGGCCTGGTTGCGGTTGATGACTTCAGCTTGTTGCTTGAGTTCTGTCGTGACCAGTAAATCCTGCTCCCGCCTTTCCAGCAAATTCACCAGCACACTGAAAGCGGCGACGATGGCGAGGATGCCGCTCATGGCAATGACCACGATACCGGTACTGATTTTGCGCCAGTCCGCCAGGTACAAGTCTTCATCGACAGAAAAATTGATGATCAGCGGATACTTTTCCAGCGACTGTATGGCAGCCATGCGGGTGATTTGCCTGCCGCCTTCAGCCATGCGCGGATTATTGCCGATAATGACACCCGACTTTTTATTTTGCCCATGTACCAGCTCATAAGTGCTGCCTGTCAGATTACGCATGCCCATGACTTCGCCGCGCTCAGGCCAGCGTGCCAGGTAAGTGAAATCATTGCGCAGCAAGCCTATGGAGGCATGGCCGTCCGCACTGAGTTTTTCATAAAACTGCGAGTAAAAAGAGGGCGACATGCCGAGGATAACGACACCTATAAATTCACCATCGCTGCCCGTCAGCCTGTGGCTGAGGAAGAACATCCATTTACCGGTGGTCTTGCTGCGCACGGAAGAACTCAGGAATATCCCCTGTACCGGATTATCACGCTGGGCAATGAAGTAATCACGGTCCGCCAGGCTATAGGTAGGCGCGGGAAAAGTGCGCGAGGTATTGATCACATTGCCGTTAACATCTAGCACGGAGATCACTTCTACTGCTGGTGAAAGCGACGCTTTTTCACGCAGGAACTGATGAAAATCATGGGTAGATAATTTGAGTGTCAGGTATTCTGCGCTGACGCTCCAGCGGTCTTGTATGCGCTCGGAAATGCTGTCGAGTGCGGTATAGGCAAAGTCCATTTGCTGGCTGACGGTTTCTGCCAGCACGACACTGAAGGTCTCGGTCTGTTTTTCCCATTTGCCGATTTCCTGTATGCGCAGCATCCAGATAGCCGTTGCCGCACCGACGAAAATAGCCAGCACCAGACTGGCCGCCAGCGCAATGGCTAAACGGCTGGTAGGTAATCCTGCTGGCTTCATGTCATGTCGTCCGGTCTTGCTCAAAGCGCATCCTTGTGCTCAAGTCTGGCAAGTTGTTGGCACTTGCATGTTGCCCGAATATAGAGTCGTAGTATCAGATATCACCAAGTTACCAGAATGATAAAGCAAAGCAAGCTAAAAACGCATTCTACCCCGACAGCAGCCAGCCATCGCCCTGCCCGAAATTGCAGCATAGGAAAGAATATAAGGGAAACCCAAGAAATTGCATCTGTTACAGCAAATTTGCAGACGATTTACCACGCTTTCATGGAAGAAACTATTTTTTCCTGTCAAAAACACTGCGGAAATGTTACGGTTTTATGCAGCCAAGCCAGCGTCCACGTGACAACCAGCTTGCCATAAATCTATAACAAGCCATTAGAAAGGGAGCAGGCAAAATGAGAAAGAGCGTTTTGGTTTCAGGCCAGGGTCTGGTCATCAGTTTGTTGCTCAGCAGCGCCCCGGCGTGGGCCGAAATCACTTCTTGTGAAACCATTAAAGACAAAGTCGCAGCAAAACTTGAACGCAAGGGAGTGAATAATTACAGCCTGCAAGTGGTCTCAAGCGATACAGAAACCAAGCACCGCGTAGTAGGAAGCTGCGAAGGCGGCAAGAAAAAGATTATTTACAAAAAAGAAAAGGCCAGCGGTAAAACTGAAGAGTAATCAGGACTGGTAACACGCCACAGCAAATAGTAAAAACAAAGCGGATTCGCCTGCAGGCAGCGGGCGGATTCGCTTTGTTTTGAGGCTGTCTTACAAGTCCATCAGCATGTAATGCGCAGTGCCAGTATAAGTCGCCAGTGTTGTCTTTTGCTCAGTGTCCAGATCAGTCTGCTCTATGAAACCCAGGCTTTGCCAGTAAGACCGTGTGCTTTGTACCGACACCAGGCAGGCATGTTGCCAGCCCTGTTGCCTGGCATGTGCCAGGGCGAATTCCAGTATGGCGCGCGCCAGGCCCTTGCCCTTATGTTCAGTTGCCACTGCCATGTCATGTAAATACAGTGCATTGGCCGGCCGGGCGATTTGAAAATCCTGCCCCAGAGCAGAAATTTTCCCGCGTATTGAGGGATAGGCCGCCAGATAGGCAAGTATCTGGTTATCCTGTACTGCTACCCAGGCACATTCTGGCGCGCTGGCCAGGCGGGCTGCCAGCAAGGCAGGTACTTCCACCATGTCGGCCACATAAGCCTGGGTCTGTATCTGATAAACCGCAGCCAGATCATCTGCCTGCATGGTGCGCAACAACACGGTCATAAACAATTATTTTGTGGCCTTGGCACTGGCACTGCCTTCCTGGGCGCTGGCCGAGGCTTCTGATTTTGCCAGCTCTGGCTTGACGACATCGATCTTGTTTTCACGCATGTAGTCATTCATTTCCTTCCATCCCGCATACACGGCCGCCCTGGCGGCATCCGGGTTAAGGGCATAGCAGTCTTCGATGGCGCGACCGGCATGGCGGCAGGCGCTGCCAGTTGCACGGGCATCCGACTCGCGTGCAGCGGCGTCCTTGGCAGGGTCGGGCAAGCCCAGACGGTCGCAGGCCGTCAGCGATGTCAGCATCAGCAGAAAAATCCCGGGAAACTTGGAAAGTGACATCACAGCACCAAAAAATTAAGTAAAAACAATCAAACAGATCTGCTTATGATAACCCAGTGTATACCTGCACAGAATGGCTTGTTGCTCAGGACAGAAATGGAATCACCGCCTAATTATCTGGCTAGCCTGCCATCTGCATGCAAAAACAGCCGGAATCTTCCCAAAGGATTTATCATATAGCGCTTTGTTCAGGTTTATTGTTGACGGCAAGAAAGCCATAAACATGAATGTCTTCTTGCAATCTCATTCGCAATCCCCTTCGCAATCTTATTCAAGCCCACTCCATGAAATCTGTCATCCATCGTGCCGTATTGTTTGTTAGCCTGGTATTGCTGAGCGCCTGCAGCCCCAAATTTGACTGGCGCGACGCCCGCAGCAATGACGCGCCGTATACTATCCTGATGCCAGGCAAGCCTATGAGCGATAGCAAGGACTTGCAACTCGAAGGTATCAGCTTGAAAATGAGCATGCTGGCTGGTGAAGCCGGGGGCATCAGTTTTGCCGTCGGCAGCACCAGGGCCGAGGATGCAGGTAAAGCTGGCCTGATCATGGAAGCCATGAAGAAAGGCATGATCAATAATATTCAGGGAACAGCAGAAACCACAAAAACCACAGCACCGGACACCGTGGAAGTGCGCGGCAAATTGCGTAATGGCCAGCCTATCATGATGGTAGGTCGCTTCCTGATACGCGGTCCCTGGGTCTATCAAATCGTCATGCTGGGCCAGGAAAAAGACATGAAACAGGAGGTGACAGATACCTTCATGACCTCATTCAAAACGCACTGAATCAACAATCTGAAACAACAAATGGGCATTTTGGGATTATTATATGAGTAAGCGTAGCCAGCCTTCTGTGCTCAAGCGCAGACTTGGCTTGCCCGTTTTGCCTACATCAGACTTATCAGATTACAAGAAAAGGGGAAGTGTCCATGCTGATCACGTTTAAATCCAAAGCTGCCACAGAAATCACCATGTACAAAGAGCATGCCCGCCGTATCCTTGACCTGCTGCACAAGGATGTAGAGCGCGGCATCATTACGCCTCCGGAACTGCCACAAGCAATACAAAAAATCGAGGCAGCTGTCGCCGAAAGCAAGGCGCATCCGATTTCTGAAGAAGTCAGCCGCGATGTGAATGCCCATCACAATGAAAATGGTGATGATAACGAACATGAAACACCAGAGCCCGTGAGCTTTGCCACCAGGGCCTTCCCTGTGCTGGAAATGCTGCACGCTGCCAACAAGATGCAACGCGAAGTCATGTGGGGCGTATAAAGCCATGACTTCCCACGTAGAAAATACCAGGGAATTCGAATTGCAGACCGCCGATGGTAAGGCGATTTTTGTGCGCGACTGGCCGCTGGCAGAGGCCGTCATGGCCCAGCCGCAGCAAGGCGTAGTCATCATGCATGGCCTGGGCGAGCATTGCGGGCGCTATGCCCATGTCGCCAGGTTTTTCAATGCCCTGGGGTTTGTCGTGCGCACTTATGATCACCGTGGCCATGGTCAGTCTGACGGCGGCAGCGGTGATGTCCCAGACTCCATGTGTCTGCTGCGTGATGCGCAGATGGTCATCAGCGACTTTAGCCAGCAACTGGCGGGGCCGCCTATCTTATTAGGGCATAGCATGGGTGGCTTGTTTGCTGCCCGCTATGCTCTCGAACAACTGACACCGTTACGTGCACTCATCCTATCCTCACCAGCGCTGGCGATACGCATGTCGAACTTGCAGCATGGTTTGCTGAAAGTGGCTTCCAGCCTGATACCCGGCGTCGGCTTGCCAAATGGTTTGCAAACCCGCTATCTGTCACATGATGGTGAAGTGGTGCAGGCCTATGAAAATGATGCCCTGGTACATAATCGCCTGAGCGCGCGCTTGCTGACCAGCATGTTGCAAGCCATGGATTACTGCCATGCACACGCGTCAGAATTAAGCATGCCCTTGCTGATGATGGTGGCGGATGACGACCATCTGGTCGACCCGGCAGGCAGCCGCCGTTTCCTGGAAAAGCTCAGCAATGACCAGCTCAGCGCGCATTTTTATGCAGATTTCTATCACGAGATATTTAACGAGCTCGATGCCACCAGGGTATTCGACGACTTGCGCACCTGGCTGGAACTACAGCAATTTACCCCTTTGGAACAGATACAACAGGCAGCCTGAGCTGGTGGATTTTCAGATGTTGGTGTAGAAGCTGGCGACAGGAAGGCAGAGTGGTCCGGCGTGCTGGCGGATCACAGAAAGCGAATGCAGGCGACAAGGCTGTTACACTAGCGCCCTCTCGCCTTATCAGGCTGACCATGTTAAATTGCCACCAAAGCAATTTATTGCAATAAAAACTATCCAGACATATGCAAGATCAACCAAGAAAAACCCTGGGCCGACCAGCCAAACCTGCCCGCAGTGCCAGTACGGGTAGCACTTCCCCTGTGCCCAGCAAACCACAGGTGGAATTTGAAACCATAGAAATCAAGGCTGATTCCCTGGCTTTCAGCCTGGTTGGTGCCGCACAGGCAGTAGCCTATGTACTGGAAGGTACCGCCTTGCCGCAGGCGCTGAGCAGGGTCTTCACGCAAACCAATCCTTTGCCGCAAGCTCGTGGCGCGATACAGGATATCGCCTACCGCACCATGCGCCAGGTCGGCCGGGTCGATGCCTTGTTGAAGATCATGACCAACAAGACGCCAGAACCAGCCTTGTTATATAGCCTGCTGTGCTGCGCCTTGACCTTGCTGGTGGGCAATGAGGGTGATGAGGAAAAGGCGTATGAAGAATTTGTGGTGGTGGATCAGGCAGTAACTGCTGCCACTTCCAGCCCGCATATGGTGTTTGCCAAAGGCATGGTGAATGCCGTACTGCGTCGCTATCTACGCGAAAAAGATGAATTACTGAAGCTGGTCATGAAGCAACCAGCAGCCGCCTGGAATTACCCACAATGGTGGGTAGACCAGTGCAAGGCAGCGTACCCACAAGACTGGCAAGCCATCTTAAGCTGTGGCAACCATGCCCCGCCCTTGACTTTACGGGTCAACCAGCGTGCCAGCACGGTAGCAGCTTATCTCGAATTACTGGCCAGCCAGCAAATCGGCGCGCGCCAGATAGGCCCGTTTGCCGTGCGCCTTGATCGCCCCATGCCTGTGCTGAACATCCCCGGCTTTGAAGCTGGTGTAGTGTCAGTACAGGATGCCGCCGCCCAGCTGGCTGCGCCTTTGCTGGATGTGCAGGCAGGCATGCGTGTACTGGACGCCTGTGCAGCCCCCGGTGGCAAGACTGGTCATTTGCTGGAACTGGCGGATATAGAGCTGACCGCAGTCGACACTGACCCGGCCCGTATCCAGCGCATCCATGAAAACCTGGCGCGCCTGAAACTGTTTGCCACCATCAAGGAAGGCGACGCCTGCCGCAATAACTGGTGGGATAGCCAAGCCTATGACCGCATCCTGGCTGACGTGCCCTGCACTGCCTCAGGCGTAGTCAGGCGTCACCCTGACAGCCGCTGGTTGCGCCGCAAGACTGATGCAGCCCAGCTGGCAGCACTGTCCGCCCGCATCCTGGACAATCTGTGGCGCATGCTGAAACCGGGCGGCAAGATGTTGATGGTCACCTGCTCGATCTGGCCACAGGAATCGGAAGCCCAGGCCGCCGCATTTGCGACGCGCAATGGGGCAGAACGACTGGATGCACCTGGCCAATTACTGCCCAGCCTGGCAACTACGTCCGAAAGCAACAACGAACATGATGGTTTGTTCTATGCATTGTTTCAAAAACCACTGCAAAATTAACGAATGCCAACAAGTTCAAGCTATCATTAGCAGACTTTTGATTTCGTATTGATTGCATGTTCAGACGTTTCGCTTCCCTGCTGCGCCAGTTATCGCTGACTTTGATGTTGGCGCTGCTGGCAATGGCAGTGACGCCTGCAGCCCAGGCCGCCGATGTGGAAGTCAAAACGGCAAGAATAGAAGCCAGCGACGAAGGTTATCGCCTGGCGGCCACTTTTTCACTGGAACTCAGTGACAGCCTGCGCAAGGCTATCCGCGACGGCATCCCCGTCTCGTTTACTACCGAAGTTGAACTGACCCGCTCGCGCTGGTACTGGGTGGATGAAAAGGTGGTGCGTAGCGAATACCTGGTCAGGATTGCCTATAATGAGTGGACGCAGCAATACAACGTCACCATCAATGGCGGCCTGCAACAGAATTTTGCCTCTCTCGATACCGCACTGAACCTGGTCACCCGGCCAAATCGCTGGCTGATTGCAGATAAATCCCTGCTGTCTCCCGGTGCCAACTACAACGCAGCAGTGCAATTGCGCATGGGCCTGAGCAAGATCCCCATGCATTTGCAGATACCCAGCTTCAACGACAGTCACTGGAGTCAGAAAACCGAGTGGAAGCGTTTTTCCTTCAAGGCTGAAGACAAGTGACAAGATTTTTGCGGTATGCGCTGATTATCGGTGGTGCTCTGATGAGCATCCTGCTGTTCTTCCTGACCACCGTTTCCGAGAATTCCTCGCGCTTTGAGCGCTATTATGAATGGCTGCTGGATGCCAATGCCGTCGTTGCGCTGGCCCTGCTGATCCTGGTACTGACCCTGGTATTGCGACTATTCCGCCGTTTCCGGGCACGTGAGTTTGGCTCCAAGCTGATGACCAGGCTCGTGGTCTTGTTTGCCCTGGTGGGTATCTTGCCAGGCACGGTTATTTATGTGGTATCGGTGCAATTCGTTTCACGCTCGATTGAATCCTGGTTTGACGTCAAGGTCGAATCTGCCCTCGATTCTGGCAAGAACATGGGCATGACTGCGCTGGATTTCCTGCTGGCAGACTTGCAATCCAAGGCCAAGGACATGGCTTCGGAATTGTCTGACCCGTCTGAAAGTTCGATGTCCATCCACCTGTCACGCCTGCGTGAACGCATGCAGGTACAGGAAGCCACCATCGTCAACAGCAAGGGCCGCCTGATTGCCTCTGCCAATGAAAACGTCAACAGCCTGCTGCCTGAATTGCCTACCCAGGATATGCTGAGGCAAGTCAAGTTGTCGCGCTTTTATGCCGCCAGGGATGAGAAACTCGTCCCTACTCCAGGCAGCGATGACGACCCGGCCACTGCTTCAGCCAATGCTGCCAACACCACAAACACCGCCAGCGGTATCACTGAAACCCGTGGGGCAACCCGCCCCGCACTGGCACCTGAACCTGCCCGTATCCTGCGTTCCCGCGTGGTCGTACCTTTGCGCATGAGCACAGGCTGGATTTCCCTGCAAAACGAAGCCCTGTATCTGCAATTGATACAGCCCGTACCCATCAACCTGGCCATGCACGCTGAAGCCCTGAGCAATGCCTCGCGTGAATACCAGGTGCGCTCTATAGGCCGGGTGAACCTGAAAAAGATGTACATCATCACCCTGACGCTGACATTATTGCTGGCAATTGTCGCCGCCATCACCAGCGCCTTTTTGATTTCAGGCGAATTGGCCAGGCCATTGCTGCTGCTGGCAGAAGGCACCAAGGCCGTAACCGAGGGTAATTTCTCGCCCCGTCCCATCGTCACCAGTACTGATGAACTGGGCAGTCTGACCAAGTCTTTCAACACCATGACGAGGCAATTGTTTGACGCCCGTGCCACAGTAGAAAAAAATCGTAACGAGCTGGAAAATGCCAAGGCTTATCTGGAATCGGTACTGGCAAACATGTCTGCCGGTGTGATGGTGCTGGATCAGAATGGCAATCTGGTGACCTGTAATGAATCAGTAGAACGCATCCTGCAGCGCAGACTGGAAAGCGAAATCAATAAACCCCTGGCAGATATTGATGGCATGCAGGCTTTTGCCTTTGCGATTTCCAAGGCTTTTTCTGAGCAGCATGCACAATCTGCAGCCGGTGGTGAAAACGAACGCGAGCAACACTGGCAGCAGCAGATCGAAGTACCCCGTCCCAATAAAGGCAAAAAAGCAGTGACAGGACCTGCAGTACCGGGTGAAGCGGTAGTTGCTGAAGATGAGCAAAGCATTACCTTGCTGGCGCGTGGTTCGCATTTGCCAGTGGCATCGGGCAGTGGCTATGTTGTTGTGTTCGATGACATCAGCAATATCATTTCTGCCCAGCGTTCCATCGCCTGGGGTGAAGTAGCGCGTCGCCTGGCACATGAAATCAAGAACCCGCTGACACCTATACAATTGTCAGCAGAGCGCCTGCAAATGAAATTGCAGGACAAGCTCAGCGAATCCGATGTCCTGATACTCAACAAGAGCACCACCACCATCGTCAACCAAGTGACTTCCATGAAGCGCATGGTCGATGATTTCCGTGACTATGCACGCACGCCACCGGCAGTGCTCATGCCCCTGAATCTGGCTGGCCTGATCGATGAAGTCCTGCATTTGTATATTGCCGGTGATGGCCGTGATGCCATCAAGCTGACGCTGGCCGCTGATTTACCCAAGGTCATGGGTGACGCCACCCAGATGCGCCAGGTAATTCACAATCTTTTACAAAATGCACAAGATGCGGTGGCCGACAATACCACTCCTGGTTTTGTCCCGCGCATTGATGTCATTACCGATGTAGTGCGCTATACCGGTACTGACCAGATTGCTCACTCTGCAGTACGCCTGTCAATTATCGATAACGGCCCGGGATTTTCCAGCAAAATCCTGGCACGCGCATTTGAGCCCTATGCCACTTCCAAGCCACGTGGTACTGGCCTGGGCCTGGCAATGGTAAAGAAAATCATTGATGAACATGGTGGCAGGATCGATATTCAAAATCGCAGCGATACAAACGGTGCAAAAGTAGCGATTTTGCTGTTAAAGTTAGCACCGGATGCAAATACGGCATAAGTTCGCCATACTTGCAGACGGCTATTCGTCTGATGTTCCCAAAAGAGGAATACAGAAAAAAATGCAGTAGGGGCACTTTGAAATTTTTTATCCGGTAGTGCATGTGGTTTTCAGCAGCCAGCCTGCAGAAAAACTTATGTGCCACCGGACATCTAACGGTAAGAAGCACCCAAGAAAACATAGAGGCGGTAATAGGGTAGATTTATGGCAAACATATTGGTCGTAGATGATGAAATGGGTATCCGTGAATTGTTGTCTGAAATTCTCGGCGATGAAGGTCATGTGGTTCAACTTGCTGAAAATGCTCAGCAGGCGCGTCAGGCTAGGCAAGAAGCCAGGCCGGATCTGGTCCTGCTTGACATCTGGATGCCGGACACAGATGGCGTTACCCTGTTAAAAGAATGGCAGCGTGATGGCTTGCTGACCATGCCTGTGATCATGATGTCCGGGCATGCCACGATAGATACTGCGGTTGAAGCAACCCGGATAGGTGCCTTGAATTTCCTGGAAAAACCCATCGCCCTGCAAAAATTGCTGAAAGCAGTACAGCAAGGCCTGACCCGCAGCACGGAACCAGCAAAACCTGCTGCCCCTGCCTTGCGCGTGATCAGCAATGACAGCCCTGCCAGCGCCAATATCTCAGGCAGCTTTGGCAGTGCTGCACCAGCCTATGAAGCCAGGCATTTTTCTGCTGCCCAGCCCGTAGCCGCTGCACCAAATAATCAATTCGCCAGCCTGTCATTTGACTTGCCCCTGCGCGAAGCAAGGGATGCTTTCGAGCGTATCTACTTTGAATACCACTTGAACCGCGAAGGCGGCAGCATGACCAGGGTGGCAGAAAAAACTGGCCTGGAACGCACGCATCTGTACCGCAAACTCAAGCAATTGGGTGTCGAGTCCATGAAATATGCGAAGCGTGGCGAGTAAGCCATAAGTATCAGTAGCAGTGTGAATACCGCAAAAGCGCAATTACACCTGATACATGGCGCGAGTTATACCCAGAGGGAGGCAGCAATCGCAGCCTCCCTTGCCTGTTTACCTGATGATAATGTAGGTAACAACGCTTGCAAAAATGTCGTCATCCTCGAAGGCTTGCCAGATGGGCAAGATATCCTGCAACCTACTGAGCTGCTACATATCAGCCGTATTGCCCCCGGCTGTTTTTGTTGTATAGGCAACCTTAGTCTGCGCGTCACTCTGAACCGCGCACTCAGGCAAAAACCAGCTAATATATACCTAGGCATCGCCAGCGGTGCCCATCTGGATAAACTCCTGCTCACACTCCAGGACCCCACCTACCATCAACTGCTTGAGATCACAAACAACACCAGCTTGTGAACCAATGTTAAGTCGCTAAAGTAGCGACGTTGCCATGCCGTAATACTTCATAGCAGCACGGAATTGCCTTGTGTACCATGTGTTACGGGAGTAAAAGTCCCAGAGCAAGCTTAGCGCAGTAGCTTAATCTGGGATTGTTCTTGAAATTCGCTGTATGCAACATCATGTAAGCACCATGACGCATCAAAATGCACAACCACGCACCACCACGGTTACCCAGAGGAAATATTCCTCCCGCCAGAAAGGATGCACAAAATGAACATCATCTATAACAGCGATCAATACAGCGTCATAGAATATGGCGCAGATACCGACCATGAAGCCCTGCGCTTTGGCGGCTATGAAATCACTGACAAGGCAGTACGTCGTGAATGGTTTATTGGTGGCCCCCTGGCAATCAATTTCCGTAAAGATGTGACGGACCTCATCGCCAGTGAACCCAGCATAGAAGAAATCGACGACTTCCTTGGCCAGTTTGACGGCTTTATGGGACAAAGCGTTTTATTGCATTAATCCGCACCACAGGTATCGGGCTTCGTCAACAGACTATGAAAGCGGCGCGAAGATAGGACAGATATGGACGATGGCTGTCGTCTGTATTGTTTCGCGCCTGTTCACCGTCTGTTTTACATGCCGGCAACACAAATCTCGTAACGTCAAGCACTGGCCAGTCTCAATATGCGGCCATCTATACAGAACATCATCTGGTTTTGATATCCTGAAAAGGGTGGAGTGATATCTTCAGCGTATCATTGCCATACTATTATCCAGAATTACCCTTTTCAGGTTCAAGATCATGAGTACTCAACTGCACGACTTTATCCGCGGCCTGCCCAAGGCAGAATTGCATTTGCATATAGAAGGTTCACTGGAACCAGAGCTGATGTTTGCCCTCGCCCAAAAAAACGGTGTGCGATTACCCTACGCCAGCGTAGAAGAAGTACGCGCCGCCTATGACTTTGCAGACTTGCAGTCCTTCCTGGATCTGTATTATGCCGGTGCTGCCGTACTGCAAACTGAACAGGATTTTTTTGACCTGACGCATGCCTATATAGAGCGCGCCCTGGCTGACAATGTGCGCCATGTGGAACTGTTCTTTGACCCGCAAACCCATACTGCACGCGGCATACATATCACCACGGTATTTTCCGGTATCGCCCGCGCCTTGCGCGAAGCGCGTGCCAAACATGGATTTTCTGGTGCCATGATCTTATGTTTCCTGCGCCACCTCAGTGAAGAAGATGCGATTGCCACGCTGGAAGCAGCCCTGCCCCTGCGCGATGAATATGCAGACCTGTGGACAGGCGTGGGCCTGGATTCTGCCGAAGTTGGTAACCCGCCAGAAAAATTTGCCCATGTTTTCACGATAGCCCAGGCTATGGGTTTTCGTCTGGTGGCGCATGCTGGTGAAGAAGGCCCGCCAGCCTATATCCATAGCGCTCTCGATGTTTTGCAAGTTGAACGCATAGACCATGGCGTGCGCGCAGAAGAAGATCCAGCCCTGATGGCCAGATTGCAGCAAAGCCGCATGCCTTTGACGGTATGCCCGCTGTCGAATTTAAAATTATGCGTAGTCAAGGACATGCGTGAACACAATCTGGCGCGCATGCTGCGTGCCGGTTTATGCGTAACCATCAATTCAGATGACCCTGCTTATTTTGGTGGTTATATGAATGCGAATTACATCGCCACTGCCGATGCGCTGGAATTGGGCAAGGAAGAATTAGTACAACTGGCCCGCAATGCCTTTGAAGCTTCGTTTGTGTCAGATGAGCAAAAACAGCTCTGGCTGGATGATCTGGAAAAATACGCGCAGCAACACTGAGCGCCATCAACATAGGGCGTTCCTGCCACGTTAGAAGCCGGAGCAGGAATGCTGGACATATCTCGCCACATCTCGCTTTAATTCACAGCCATCAATGCCTGGGCATCCGCCCCTGCAGCAATGCGCATGGGGCTGGATGCATCGGTCGCGGCATACCACACGGCCTCTGCCACATCACTGGCATGGGTCAGCAGAGACGGCGATTCAGCCCATCCGGCAAACACGCCTTGCGCCAGCTCAGCATAAGCGGGTGGGAAGCTTGTCTGCATGCGTGGCCTGGCATTGTCACCAAAGCGAGTCTCTGGCGCACGCCCTGGCAATACCAGTTTCACACTGATATTGAATTGCTGCAGTTCCAGCGCCAGCGATTCAGTAAAGGCATTCACTGCTGCCTTGCTGGCGGTATACACAGCCAGCAGAGGCAAGGCTTTCAGGGTAACGCTGGACGTGACATTGATGATGACGCCCTGCTTGCGCAGCCTGAACTGCGGCAGCATGGCCTGTGTCATGGCGATGGTTCCCAGAGTATTGGTTGCAAAGACTTCACGCGCTATTTCCATATCTGTCCCTTCCAGCGCGCCCAGCATGCCTATGCCAGCATTATTGACCAGCACATCGACCTCTCCTGCCGCCTCAACCGCTGCGCGTATGCTGTCTGGATTGCTGACATCCAGAGCCAGCAAACGCAAGTGTTCTGAGCGTGGCAACAGGTCTTCGTGCGGTGTACGCATGGTGGCGATGACTTTCCAGCCGTGCTCAAGAAAGTATTGAGCCGTAACTAGGCCGAAACCGGATGAACATCCGGTGATAAGTACAGTTTTCATGATGATGCCCGAAAGTGGTTTTTTGGAAATCAGACTATAATCAGTCGAAGTCGGACTATCCATAACCAATAGTCCATATTTAATTAGCAATCGTCTGGGAATTTCATGACAGCAGCAGATCCTCTTGCCGAAGTAGTCAGCCTGCTACAGCCTCAGGCCAGGCATGCAAAAGTCATCAAGGCTGCAGGTTCATGGCGGGTGCGCCGCAATGAACCGGGGCAAAGCTTCTATTGTCTTATGCTTGAAGGCAGCAGCCGCTTGACAGCGGCAGGACAGGCCCCTGTACTGCTGCAACAGGGGGACTTTGTACTTATCCCCGCCACCCAGGGCTTTAGCATGTCCAGCATGGAAGCACTGGCCGAGGAAGAGGCTGATACCGAACCGGTAGCCTTGCTGCATGGTGAATTCAGGCTGGGCAGGCAAAGCGGCCCACCTGAGGTGATACTGCTGGTGGGGCATTGCAGTTTTGCTTCTTCGGACGCCGCCTTGCTGGTGTCGCTGCTGCCGCAATTGCTGCATGTCCGCGGTGAACAGAGATTGAGCGCGCTGGTACAGCTGATCAGCGAAGAATCGCGTGCGCAGCGGCCCGCGCGGGAAGTCATACTCGCGCATCTGCTGGAAGTCTTGCTCATTGAAGCCCTGCGTTCCAATGCGGGTAGTAATGCATCGCCCAGCCTGTTGCGCGGGCTGGCAGACGAAAGACTGGCGATTGCACTGCGCTCCATGCATGAAAATATCCAGCAGCCCTGGACGGTGGCGCAACTGGCCAGGCAGGCGGCCCTGTCGCGTTCAACTTTTTTTGAACGCTTCAGCCGCACTGTGGGTATCGCACCTATGGAATACCTGCAAACCTGGCGCATGGCAAAGGCCAAGAAAATGCTTGCACAGAAAGAAGCCAGCATCACAGAAATTGCGGAACATGTAGGTTATGGCTCCGCCAGCGCATTCAGCGTCGCCTTCAGCCGCCATGTAGGTATGCCGCCCACGCATTTCGCCAGGGAGGCGATGAAGGCAGCAGGCTGATCTGCCTTGCAAGCGCAGGCTCAGATCACATTCTTTTCCAGCAAAGGCTGGTTCAGTAGCACGCGCTGTGCAGAAAGAGGCGACAGATCCAGGCTGCTGTAAACGCCGTCTACCAATAGCTCTGCAATACCACGCCCGGTAGCGGGTGCATGTTGCATGCCATGGCCACTAAAACCATTCGCCAGAATCAAGTTGGCTAATTGCGGATGTGCACCGATGACAGCATTCTGGTCAAACACATGGTATTCATAATAGCCAGCCCAGGCTCTTTGCATGCGAAGGGCCTCAAAGGCGGGAACACGATTCGCCATGATTTGCCAGACCGCATCGAACTGTTCGTAGTCTGCTTCCAGCGGCGCATCATCGGGATCATCTTCTGGTGGCAAGCCACATATCCAGTGCTGGCCTTCTGGCCGCAACCACAAACCGGATGGATCAATGATGAGAGGGCAGGCAGGAGTATGTGCCGGACTGGATACAACAAACACTGTGCGCTTGCGACCAACCACAGGCAAATCAAAACCCGTACCCGTCAACAAAGACCGTGCCCAGGCACCGGCTGCATTGACGGCGGCATCGCATTTAATGACCATGCCATCCTGCAAACGTACGCCGGTTACTCTACCCTTCTCATGCTCAAAACCTTGTGCATCTGCCTGCAGATAACTAACACCCAGGCTGCGTGCCTTGCGGCGAAATGCCATCAGCAAGGCATAGCCATCAAACCAGCCTTCACCGCTTAGGCCCAGCGAACCTAAAGCCAGATCATCGACGTTCAGCCAGGGGAATTTCTGCTTTAGTGCAGCTTGATTTAGCAGGGCAACATCCACCTGCTCAGCTATTTGTATCTCATGATTTTCATGCAAAGTGGCGGCACCAGCCTCAGTGGCCAGATACAGGTAACCATGTTCGCTGAGACCCAGTTCCGGCAACTCGTCATCAACCGCGAGGTGCTGGTGCAAGTCACGCAGGAAGGCGATGCCGAATTGCGACATCTGTATATTCAACGGCGTACTGAACTGCTGGCGTATGGAACTCGCAGACAGTGCAGATGAAGCATGGGTATAAGTAGGGTCACGTTCGAGCACGGTGATCCTGCCCTGGAAGCGTGGATGCACTGCCAGAAAATAAGCCACTGCACTGCCTATGACACCACCGCCAACGATCACTATATACCTGTTATCCATTGCTATCCTCAGAATCTTAATCCAAACCTGCGCCGGTAATCCTTGGGCGTCACTTGCGCCCAATGCTTGAAGATTTTACTGAAGCTCGACACATCTTCATAACCGCAACGCGCAGTAATATCTTCGAGCGACAGGCGCGTGGTTTCCAGCAAGGCCTTGGCGCGCTCCACCCTCAATTGTTGCACATAGTGGATGGGGCTGAGTTTCATCGATTCCTGAAAACGCCTGAGCAAAGTCCGCTGGCTGACATTGCAATAGCTGGCCAGGTCGGCCATGGCCCATTGCTGATCCAGGCGTTTGTTCAGCCAGCGCCGTGCACGTTCAATAACGGCATGGCCCTGATCCTGCATGATGGCCTTGGCGACATAAGGTGCCTGGCTATTTCTATTGGCATCGACCACCAGTATCTTGGCCGTCATCTGGCGCAGTTCTTCACCAGCAAAATGGCCCACCAGCCACAGCGACAAATCGATATAAGAAGTCACCCCGCCGGAAGATACCAGTTGACCATCCTGCACAATCAGTTCTTCTGCTTCCAGTAACACCTGGGGGAAATTCTTGCGGAAATAAGCACTTAGCCACCAGCTTGTAGTGGCGCGGCGGCCGTCAAGCTTGCCGGTACGCGCCAGCAGGCTGGTGCTGGAGCAGCTGGAAATCAGCAGGCCATCGTCCCGCAGATAACTCTCCATCAGCGCCTGTTCCGGTGCCAGTGCATCCAGCAAACCATCAAGCTGGCTGCTGTCTCTGTGATCTATGCCCGGCACCATGAGGGCATCAAGCTTCTGCTCATGAATGTCCCGCGCCTGGAAATGCAGACCATCTACTTCTTGCAGTATGTCACCACGGGCACTGACCCAGAAGGCTTCAAATTGCACAGGCTTGGCACCAGCTGGGCGTATGCCAGCAAGGGTATTGGCAATATTGAATACATCCAGCGGCATGACTGCCCCGCTGCGCAGGCAACCGGGATAGACCAGTACGCCTATGCGGATAACTCCTTCCTTTGTCGTTTTCGTCATTTGGCCGCCCTGTCCAATTAAGACTTTTATTTGTCGATTCAGCCAATGGTACTTCTTTTCTGCAGGCGGCACAATGAAGTCTCTTACAAGCAATCACACAAGGAGTACGACATGCCCTACGTGCAAATCAATACGATTAAAGGAATGCTGAATACGGAACAGAAGCAGCGCCTGCTGGAAAAAATTGCCGATGTACTGGTGGAAGTGGAAGGCGGTGGCAACACTGAATTCAAGAAGTCCATCTGGATCAATATCCAGGAAAGCGAGGCAGAAGCCTGGTCCATGAGTGGCTTGCGTCCCACAAGCCAGCAAATCGCACAATTTACGACGGCCAGAGATGCCGGGGCAAGCACACAAAACACTGAGGTGGCAATATGATGAATTACCCTGCCCTTTCCAGCTTCGTACTGGCCCTGCTGGCACTATTCCTGAAAGCCAGTCTATTGAGCGGTGTACAGGTCATCAGTCGCATACGCAGCCGCCGCTACCTTTTGCCAGAGGACGCAGGTATGTTTGGCCTGCGCTCTGTAGAAGCAGAGGCAGATCTGGTACAGCGCTGCGCCAGAGTCTGGCGCAATGATGTAGAAAACCTGCCCCTCTTTCTCGCCCTGGCACTGACTTACACCTTGCTCGGTGGCACACAATCCAGCGCCAACTGGCTGTTTGGCAGCTATGTGCTGATACGTTATCTGCATACCGCCGTCTACCTGCTCGGCCTGCAACCCTGGCGGGCCATCCTGTATCTGTCGGGCATGGCAGTGTGCTGGATGATCGCTATCAGAATACTTCTGCAAATGCATCCGTAACCCAGTATGCTGTTATCTTCGATTGGTTGATCCAGTTTATTGGGGGGGAGCAAATGGCATTCATAGGTCCAGACGTCAAACTCGACAAGCCCGCGTATATCCATGACACGGCGCAACTGTATGGCAAGATCAGCGTAGGCCAGAATGCCTCGATCTGGATGAATGTAGTGGCACGGTCAGAACACAAGGAAATCATCATCGGTGCCTATACCAATATCCAGGACTTTGTCATGCTGCATATCGGTGACCAGACACCCACCATCATAGGCAGCCATTGCTCCATTACCCACCATTGCACCATACACGGCTGCAGCATAGGCGACAACTGCCTGATAGGTATCAATTCCACCATCATGGATGGCTGCGTGATCGGCAATAACTGCATTATTGCCGGGCACACTTTTTTGAAAGAAGGTACTGTCATTCCTGACAATTCCATCGTCATGGGTACGCCGGGCAAGGTCATACGCACGCAAAACAATTATGTACGCAACCGCCTGAATGCCTATATGTATTACAAGAATGGCCTGGCGTATGCGCGTGGTGAATACAGGGAATGGGCCAGGGAAGAATTTCCCGCGGAAATCATGGCAGAAATTGCCATATTGAATGCCCAGCTTGCCGCTGGAGAATGACAATTTAGGTTAAAAACGCGGCACAAATTCACCAGCGCGCAGAATGGGATTGACATGCCCACGGCAAATATACAAACTGAAAGCCTGGTCGCATTTAGCACATTCAAGGCACAACCGCAGTTAGCGCAGTTTGAACAGAAAGGGAAGCCGTGGCGAATACCCTGAGCAAATTCTTCAACCGCCTGTTCGGTGCGGAGCAAGGCGCGCCTGTCAGCAGTCAGCCTGTGCCTGGATCTGCATCCTTACCTCACCCTGAAGTCGAGCCTGCACCCAAAGCGCCAGAACCGGTCATCGTTGCCAAACCTGCGCCCGTTGTCGCACCTCAGGTACAAGCGACCATAGTGGCAACACCTGAGGCACCGGCAGCCAACGCCGCCGCGCCAGAGAAACTAATCGCGTGGAAACCGGCTCTCCCTGTCGACAGTCTGTTCTTTGACTGGATCATGGGTTACCCCGGCGAAGGTAGCAGTCTGATAGACAATGAACAGCATGCCTTGCAAGCCTTATATAAATTACTGGCATCGGACCTCAATGATGCTGTCATCGTGCCACGTGTGCCCAGCGTGATACCCCAATTGCTGAACAGCCTGCGCAGCAAGACTATCTCTACAGGAGAATTGTCAGGACAGATCGTCAAGGACGTCGTGCTGGTCGGTGAAGTCATCAATACCGTCAATAGCGCCCTGTACAACCCGGCTGACCGCATCAACAGCCTGGAAAAAGCCGTCATGATACTGGGTGAAGAAGGCTTGCGCCTGGTGATTTCCAAGGTGGCCTTCCGGCCTATCATTAACCTCAATGCAGGCAAGTTCACGCGTCGTGCGGCCCCGCATATCTGGGCACAGTCAGAAAAATGTGCGGTTGCCTGCCATACCCTGGCGCGCGACATGGACCCCTTTCATGCCTTCCTGACTGGCTTGATGAAAAATGTCGGCCTCATCATCGCCTTCCGGCTGCTGGACCAGGTTTGCGTGCAAGGTAAATTCAAGTATTCGCCTGCCTTCCAGCCCATCTTCGCCTCAGTTGCGGCGACCCTGTCTTACCGCGTTGCCCAGCGCTGGGAATTTCCTGCGCATGTCATATTGGCGCTGCAACAGCAGACTGGTGGCAGCAAGGCCATAGAATGGAGCCCACTGGGCCGTTTGCTACATACGGCAGACCTGATCGCCAAGACTCGTCTGCTGGTCAATCATGCGCAATTGAATAGTGCCGACAAAAAACTCAGGCTAGGTCTCAGTCCGGATGAAATCCACTGTCTGGATCATTTGAATGAAATCCAGCTATATGACACAACCGGGGTACAGCAACATCCGGAAGCAGAACCACAAACTCAGGCAAGGAGTGTGGGACAATAGTGGCCATGGCAAATATTGCCCAACTCACTAAAGAAAACCCACCATGCATATCCCCGGACTTGGGCAAGTAGAAAAAGATGAAGAAAATGGCTGGTACATCAGCCAGCCCATACTCATCCCCGCCTTGCAAGAGCAAGAATATGAATTCCTGCTGGAAGGCTATGACGAAGCCGATGATGCCAGCAAGGCCGACTTCCATATCGCCATTGCCAACTTCATCAAGCTTGATCCTGCCGTTCTGAAAAAAGCAGAAGCCGATATCTTTGCCTATTATCAGGATGTAGCCAATTATCGCAAATCCGAAAAACTGGATGTGGTGCAGATAGCCCAGCCAGCAGATGTCTGGCAACACATACAGTATGGCTATGAAGCCCTGGTCAGCCAACGCCCGAATGGCGACAAGACTGTCTATGTTTCTGTTGAATGTGATTGCGACTGGGATGAAGAAAATGGCTTGCAACTGGTTTTCCGCAATGGCACGGACATCAGCAAGCTCGGCCCTTTTGACGATTACCTCAGCAATGCCGATGCCTTTGGTGAAGCCAGCCTCGATAAAGTAGTGTATCAAAGCCGGGGCTAATGACGACAATTGAGATCAAGCCCACAATTGATATCAAAGTCTGGGCTGATTTTGCCGGAGCCGATATGCTGTCCCAGTTGATCTGGGACGGTTTATCGGAAGCGGATGGCGCATGGCACTACATGAATTTCACCGCAGACATGTCGATCTGGGAATCTACGCAGGACGCCAGCACCATCACCATGATTTACAAGAATGATCACCTGACGCAATTACTGGTGACACCTGGCATTGCTTACGACTACCTGTTACCCCTGATGCAGAAATTCCAGCTCACTGCAATGCCATAAATATTGGCTTCAGGTTTCTGTCAAAGGCAATACGACAGTGAAGGTAGAACCTTCATCGACCACGCTTTCCACCCTGACAAATCCCCCATGTGATTCTGCCAGTTGCTGAGTGATGTACAAGCCCAGGCCCAGGCCACCGGAGGAATCAGAATTCAGGGCGCGCTCAAAGGGTGCGAAAATACGCTGCAGGTTTTCATCAGAGATACCTATGCCCCTGTCCTGCACCCGGATATGCACGCTATCGGCCTTCACCACGCCAGACACGGTAACAGGTTTTTGTGCGCCATAGCGCAATGCATTGGTAAGCAGGTTGATGAGCATTTGCTCTATGCGGAACTGGTCCCACATGCCAGTTACAGGCTCTATGGTTTCCAGCTCTATGGTGCTGCCACTAGACACTGCCTGGGCACTCAGGTCATTTACGACACGCTGCAACAAACTGGACAGCTCGGTAGGTTGACGGCGTATGGATAGCTGGCCACTCCTGATACGCGAGACATCCAGCATGTCATCAATGAGACGTACCATGCTTTCAATCTGGCGGCGGTCACGCTCCACCATTTTACGCAGATTGCCTTCATTAAAAAACTCAGTGTTATTGCGATCCAGTTGCAGTGTGCGTAACTGCGATTCCAGAAACAGGGTATTCAAGGGTGTGCGCAATTCATGCGCCACCATGGACATGAAATCATCACGCATGCGCACTGCGCGCTGCAATTCTTCCTGTGCAAAATGCAGGTCTTTCAGCAAGGCCTCCTGCTGCGCCCGGCTGATTTCCAGTGCCAGCACTTGCCTGCGGCTTTCATTGCGTTGCTGGTAGAGGGCGACGAATACATTCACCTTGCTTTGCACTGCATGAATGTCCAGAGGTTTATGCAGAAAATCTACCGCACCTGTTTCATAACCCTTGAAGGCATAATTGAGTTCCTTGCCCGCCGCACTGACGAAAACAATGGGAATATGCCGGGTTTTTTTTGTACTGCGCATCATTTCAGCCAGTTCAAAACCATTCATGTCCGGCATTTGCACGTCCAGTATGGCCATGGCAAATTCATGCTCCAGCAATAATGCCAGCGCCTGGTCGCCAGAGCTGGCCTGGAAAATCTGGCGGCCCTCATGACGGATGATGGCCTCCAGCGCCTGCAGGTTTTCTGGCTTGTCATCGACGATCAAAAGTTTCGCTATGTTGTTCGTGTTCATACTGTAGTTTTCAATCTTAATAACAACTGATGAATCTCATGCAAGGGCAGTATCAAGTCAGGCTGCATTTGCGCTATGGCGGCATTCGGCATGGTAGCGACCTGCGCCTCGCCAGGATCCTGGACTACCGTTAATCCTCCATGATTTGCAATACACGTTAAACCATTTGCTCCATCCTGGTTGGCACCTGTCAACAAAATGCCAAGCAGGGCCTTGCCGTAAACATGGGCAGCAGATTCCATCAATACATCAATCGATGGGCGCGAAAAAAATACCGGTGCTTCACAACTGAGGGAAAAACTATAATCCACTTCCACTGACAAGTGATACCCGGCACTGGCAAAATATAAAGTGCCGGCAACTATCTGGTCTTTATCCCGCGCTTCCCTGACTGGCATCTTGATGAAATGCGCAAACAGTTCAACCAGCTTGCTTTCGCGGTTTTCCGGCAAATGCAGCAAAACGATGATAGGTAAACCAAAATCTGCAGGTAAGCCTGTCAATATATCCTGTAATGCACTGATCCCCCCAGCCGAGGCACCAATCACGATGGCTTTTATCTTATCTGTGCCGGGCATGGTCACAACATTCAAAGCTTGCGGAACAAGCGGTCTTGCTTCGACAATGCCGTGAACTTGTCTGCATAGGCAGAAAAATCCAGACTCTCTTTACTACCCAGTGTCAGGAAACCTTTATGGCAAAGAGATTCATGAAACAATCCCAGCGCCCGGTTTTGCAGGCCCTTGTTAAAATAGATCAGGACATTGCGGCAGCACACCAGATGCGTTTCTGAAAATACACTGTCGGTTGCCAGGCTATGATCGGCAAAAGTAATATTCTCTGTCAGACTGCGGTCAAACAGGGCCGTGTCATAAGCGGCTGTATAGTAATCAGACAGATTATGCTTGCCACCAGACTTTATATAATTGCTGGCATAGCCTTCTATTTTTTCCAGCGGATAAATACCCTTCTTGGCTGTTTCCAGTGACTGTGGATTAATATCTGTCGCATAAATCAAGGTGCGTTCCAACAAGCCTTCTTCACGCAACATGATAGCCATGGAATACACTTCTTCACCTGTGCTGCATCCGGCAATCCAGATTTTGAGAGAAGGATAGGTTTTCAAAAAAGGAAAAATCTGCTCACGCAATCCATAAAAATAAGTCGGGTCGCGAAACATCGATGAAACCGGTATCGTCAGGTATTGCAATAATTGCGAAAACACTTTGGGATCATGCAAGACCTTTTCCTGCAAGGCAGAAATAGTCGCGCATCCCAGTTGATGGATGGCGTGCGACACCCTGCGCCTTTGTGAAGAGCCGGCGTAATCACGAAAATCATAGCTGTACTTGAGATAGATAGCTTCCATCAGCAAGCGCAGCTCTATGTCATTAATACTAATCTGCATGGCGCTCCAGATGTGGCATCCATATGCGTAGCAAGGCATACAGACGGTCAAGGTCGATAGGTTTGGCCAGGTAGTCAGTCGCACCGGCCTGCATGCATTGTTCCTGATCGTCTTTCATGGCTTTCGCTGTCACCGCGATGATAGGTAGTTTCTGGAAGCGTGCATCCTGCCGTATGCGGCGTGTTGCTTCCAGCCCATCCATGCCCGGCATCATCACATCCATCAGGACCAGGTCAATATCCGGCACTTCATCGAGTTTGGAGATGGCCTCAAAACCATTGCGGCCTATCTGCACATTTACACCTTTTTGCTCCAGTGCACTGGTCAGGGCAAAAATATTGCGGACATCATCATCTACCAGCAAAATCTTGCGGCCTTCAAAGATACGGTCACGGCTGCGCACCTCTTTCAACATGGTCTGTGCCTGCGATGGCAATTGCGATTCCACCTTGTGCAGGAAGAGGGTCACTTCATCGAGCAGGCGTTCTGGTGAGCGCGCGCCTTTCAGGATGATGGAGCGTGAATATTTCATCAGATCAGCTTCTTCTGCCTGCGTCAGATTCCTGCCGGTGTAGACAATCACGGGCGGGAAGGACGGGATATTTTCCAGGGTCATGCGTTGCAATAATTCATGGCCCTGGATGTCAGGCAATTTGAGATCGATGATCATGCAATCGAATACTGTGGTGCGCAATAACTGCAAAGCCTGCTCACCTAGCTCTACTGCGGTGATTTCCACGTTCAGGTCACCCAGCAACTGGATGACACTATCCCTTTGTCGTTCATCATCTTCCACAACCAGGATGCGTTTGATTTCCTGGGTAAATTTCTCTTCCAGCTTCTGGAACACGTTTTTCAACTGGTCACGTGTCACCGGTTTGTTGGCATAACCTATCGCTCCCAGATGCATGGCAGCATCACTGCGCTCCATGCCAGATACCATATGGATGGGAATATGACGTGTCAGCGAATCTTCTTTCAATTGCTGCAAAACTGTCAGGCCAGAGCGGTCAGGCAGACGGATATCCAGCAAGATGGCATCCGGCAAGAACTGACGCGTCAGTTCCAGGCCTTCCTGCGCACTTTGCGCTACCAGGCAATTGAACTGCATTTCATGCGCCAGCTCATACAGGATGCCTGCGAATGTCAGTTCATCTTCGATAACGAGTATGGTGCGGTTGCGGGTAGACAGATTAGCCCTGTCGTCCGGGAATTCTACAGTCGCAACTACAGTGACAGTTGCAGGCTCAGATGCGTTCGCCGCTGAAGTTGGGAGCTGGGTGGCGACAAGCGGTAATGGAGCAGAAGCAGGCTGCTGCACAGTTGGATTGTCTGTCACTACGGGTGGCTGCCATTGCTCTGGCAGTGTCAATGTAAATGTACTGCCCTTGCCTATCGTACTGCAAACCCGGATACTGCCACCCAGCAAGTTGCTGAGGTCACGTGAAATCGACAAGCCCAGGCCAGTGCCACCATAGCGGCGGTTGATCGTGCCATCAGCCTGCTGGAATGCCTCAAATATCGTTTCATGCTGGTCTGTTGCTATGCCTATGCCAGAATCAGAAACGGCAAAACTGATCATGTGATTCTGGTCAGCAGCAATGCGCAAAGTCACGGTCCCGGCTTCAGTGAACTTGATGGCATTTGACAACAGGTTCTTTAATATCTGATCTACCCGTGCAGGGTCAGAAACGATCAACTCTGGTGCTGTAGGCTCGATTTCAACAGTGAATGCCAGTTTTTTCTGGTTTGCCAGAGGCTGGAAAGTCCTGCTTAATTCTTCTGCCATTCTGCGCAAGACTATCTGCTGCGGACTCAGTTCCAGCTTGCCTGCTTCTACCTTGGAAATATCGAGTATGTCATTGATCAAGTTAAGCAAGTCATTACCAGCAGAATAAATGGTCTGAGCAAACTTGATTTGCTCTTCATCCAGATTGCCCTTTTTATTATCCGACAACAGCTTGGCCAGTATCAACGAGCTATTCAGTGGCGTACGCAATTCATGCGACATATTCGCCAGGAATTCCGATTTGTACTTGCTGGCTCTTTGCAAATCCTGGGCATTTTTTTCCAGCTTAACTTGCGCCGTATTCAAGTCTGCATTTTTACGGTCAAGTACACTCGTCTGTTCTGTCAGTTGATCATTGATTTGCTCAAGTTCAGCTTTTTGATTTTCCAGATTCGCTTGCGACTCTTCCAGTACGCGTGACTGTTCTTCCAGCTCTTCATTTGCCGTACGCAGTTCTTCTTGCTGCACCTGCAATTCTTCATTCAATTGCTGGGTTTCTGCCAGCACCTCCTGCAATTGCTGACGGTATAGTGCTGCACCTATGGAGGTACCTATATTGTCTGCCAGCAGTTTGAGCAGATCGAGATCACGTTCCTGCACAGTCTCCATGAAACCCAGTTCCACGACACCATTGACTTTGCCTTCATTGGAAAAAGGTAATAGCACAACCATTTTTGGTTTGCTATTACCCAGGCCGGAGGCTACTTTCAGATAATTATCCGGAACATCATGTAATCTCAATAAGCGGTTTTCTCTTGCGGCCTGCCCGACCAGTCCCTCACCCAAAACAAATGAACGCCCCAGAATTTCGTCATTGGCAAAGCCATAAGATGCCACTCTTTGCAAAACATTACCACCTTCATGCACATAAAAAGCAGCAACACTGACATTCAAATATTTCGCTAAAAATTCGAGTACGCGGTCTCCAACGGCAGGTGCTGCCAGTTGGCCTATGACTTGTTCGGTCAGCTCCGTCTGGCCGGATTTTAGCCACGCCTGCTGCTGCAGCACCAGCGCATGATCTGCATGTTTTTTGAGGGCATTGCCATAAGAAGTTGAGAGACCCAGCAAATCGCGCCTGCCCAGCATGGCTAACAGACCTGCCAGTACCAGCGAAATCGTGAGATAAATGCCAATGATCATCGTGACGGTCTGTTTGGATGCGTTATTGCGCTCCAATAAGAGATTTCTCTCCATCGCAATGGCATCATCGAACTCATTGCGTAACTGGGTAAACAGGGCCCGGCCACGTCCGGCACCAATGGCGACCAGATAGTCTTGCTTGTTGCGCTTCATGTCTATGATGCCCAGAGAATATTTTTCCCACTCGGCTTGCAGACTTTGTATGCGCTTGAAGCGCTCAACCTGCACAGGATTATCGCTGACCATCTCTTCCAGGCTGCGTAAGCGGTTGGCTATTTGTGATTTATCGATGCTATAAGCAGCAAGTACACTTTCTTCGCCAGTAACAAGATAGCCCCGCATGCCACTCTGCAGATTGACTGAATATTGCGATGCTTCATTGATATTGGCGATCACCTGTACGGTATGCTCCACCCATTTCAACGCAGATAACAAATAAAAGATCATGCCGACAAAGATGGCGGCGCTGATGACACCGACCACCAGCGGGAGTGAAATATTTCGGAAAAGAATACGCTTGAACTCATCCTGGTCAGTTTGGGAGACTGGCGTGATCATGCTTTTTCCTGCCTTTGCATAGGGACGAGGTTGACTGAATATGGCGTACTACTGTGTCTTTGGGTACTCATACGTTTTCCGGTTCGTTCTGATCGCAGTGTTGATTCAGCATGCCTGGATACGGTAGCCAACCACGCACCATATCCCATGCCTGGCTATTCAAGCACAGCAGGGGGAATGTAAAAATTTTTTAATTTTTGATTATATAGTTTTTACAATCAGAATCTCATTCAGCAGAAATCGATGAGAAATTGCAGATTGTAATAAATCCATGCAGTATCTTTTGTGCGATAGCTCGCATAGCGCATACCGCGCCATGCAGCTTGCCTGGGAAATAGATGCGGTGTTAGATACGGTTTTGTGCGGTGGACTACAGAAAAGCAGGCACGATATGGTCTCAGCCACGCACCACTGAATACGAGTAATGATAATAGCCACCGCCATTCGCGCATGAACCCATGGGAATGACGTAGCGTGGCGCCGTCATCTGGTCATAGATGCGCAAGGCATCTGCCAACTTGTTGGTCAATGTGCCGGCAACGATTATCAGGCCAGTTTCGGATAAGTGAATAAAACAAAGTGATAGAGATTAAAAGCCGCATGCGTGAGTATTACCCATTCCAGCCTGCGGGTCTGGTGATAGATGATGGCATAACCAAGTCCGGCAACCGTGGCCAGCGCAGCATATTGCGTACCGCCGCCAAGATGGGCCAGGCCAAACAGGATTGCCGACACGGCTATCGCGAGATAGCCATAGGCTGGCTTGTTACCCAGGCGATAGATGGCTTCCTGTATCAGACCACGGAAAAAAGCTTCTTCTGCCACGCAAGTCAGCACAAGGTTCACTGCAAAGAAGAGCAAAGTCGCTTCTGGCAACTTGGGGAGAAAACGGAAAAAATGCGTCGCCAGACCCAGCCCTGTGAGAACTACGATTGTGAGCAAGGCTGGCAGGGCAATGCGCTTGCCATCTGCCAGGAATTGCTTCCAGCTTCTGGCGCGCGAACAAAACAGGCTCAGCAGCAGATAGCCCGCCATGCCTTTATCGAAATTGGCATACAGGGTAAAAGGGATGGCATCATCGCTGAACCTGACTTTGTCCAGCAACAGGATATTGTGAAAACCGGGCACTTTGTGCATGGCCAGTGCCAGTGCTACCAGCAGTGCCAGCACACCAGCGACTATGCGCAAGGCAAGTGGAAAAGTATTCCGGGCGCATGCCCACAGCAAGAGTGCCAGTACCAACAATACTAGCGCTGCCACGGGTGAGACGAGACCGCTGATCAAAGCCAGTATTCCTGCCAGTGCAGCAAGCAGGTGACCGGGTACCAGGTTTTTGACAGGCCCGGCCAAAACTATTGCAGGTAACCAGGCTGCCGCGATGGCAGCATACAAGAATAGATAGGGAAGTATCTGGAGGAATGGCAACTCAGGCACTGTAGTCATGGGCAATAATCCTGTCAGGCGGTTGTTTAGGTCATACAAGACCGCCAAGGATAAATAACTTTATAAAAATGTCAATATTTGTCCCTGGGCTTGTATCTAGTATGTATTGCGCCAGACAACTACACCAGTACACCAACACACCTTAACGCACGCTGAAACTTTTCCCACAAGCTATCGCCACCCTGTTCCAGGCATTCATGAGACCAATAACAAACGCCAGGTCTACCAGTTCTTTTTCAGTAAAGTGCTTAGGCAATTCCTGTTGCAGCGCTTCATCAACATGCTTGCCTGCGATGCCTGTCAGTGCTTCGCTCCAGGCCAGTGCAGCTCTTTCTTTTTCACTGAAACAAGGAGCTTCGCGCCAGCACACCAGGCTATTGAGACGCTGGAAATTGTCACCATGTTCGAGCAAATCATGTGCATGCTTGTCTACGCAAAAGGCACAGCCATTGATTTGAGATACCCGCAAAAATACCAGATCGATGAGGGATTTGCCAAGGCTGCTGGCATCCAGCACCGTGTTGACACCAGCAAGGGCTTGATAAGCAGCAGGTGCCAGGCCAGGGAAATTGAGTTTGAGTGTCATGATAATTCTCCAGTTTTTGAATGAGTCAGCGAAATTGCTTTCTTCATCTATAAGACGCTGGAGAAAACCGGTTTGTGACAGACGACTTGAATAATTTCTTAAATAGCTGTCGCAGGCAAAGTCATGCCCTGATAAGCCTGCAATTTATCTGGATTGCGTATGGTGTACAGATCCAGGATTTTTTCACCATCGCTGACGATGGAGATAGTCGCATCCAGTTTGCCATCGATAAAGCGCAGCAAGCCTGGTTCACCATTGATACTGACTTCAACAAACTGCATGCGTTGGGGATAAGTTCTGGCGACGACATGGTAGAGGCGCGATATACGTGCCGCACCATGCAGGACGCGGTTGACAGAAGCCACCTTGCCGCCGCCATCCCCTATCATTTGTGCGTCATCGGCAAACAGGGCATTCAGGGCTTTCAGATCACCGCTTTGTGCCGCCAGACTAAAACGCTGCAGCAATTGCCTGTGATGATCGCGGCTGACCGCAAAGCGCGGTTTTTCTTGTAGCACCCTTTCTTTTGCGCGGTGTACCAGTTGGCGGCAGGCGGCTGCTGTCTTATTGAGCATGCCTGCCACTTCCGGGTAATCCACATCAAATACCTGGTGCAAAAGAAAAGCCGCGCGCTCTTCTGCCGATAATCGTTCCAGCATGGTCAGGAAGGCCAGCGAGACATCGCTGCTGAATTCCGCCATCAGTTCTGGCGTCTGGTGATCGACTTCTATCATGGGCTCTGGCAACCAGGGGCCCGTATAGTTTTCGCGCTCGCGCTTGAGGACGCGCAACCTGTCCACGCAAAGACGGCTGATGACAGTCACCAGCCAGGCCTGGGGTTCACGGATTTGCAATAACTCTTCATCGCTGAGCGCATGCCAGCGCAGATAAGTGTTTTGCACCAGGTCTTCAGCCTCGGCCCGGGACGCCAGCATGCGATAGGCAATGCCAAACAGGCGGGGTCTGTGGTCAGTAAAGCTTTGCAGGCGGTTCATCATGGTGGCATCCGGTAGGTACATGATGATAAGACGAATCAGGCTTTGCGTTTGTGACAGTAAATAGAAAAAAAAAACCGCAAATTTTTCAATGTGCGGTTTTTTTGTCAGCTTAAGCAAGTCAGAATCTGTGGCGTATGCCAGCAATGACGCTGGTCGCACGGTCCGCCGTACTGATCTTGTCACTCATCAGCACTGCATAGACGTCGGTACGTTTGGACAGGTTGTAGTCATAACCAGCCGACAGGGTATCGCGCTTGTATTCTGTATTGGCTGTCAGCGTGCCATTGCGTTTGGTGTTTGCATAGGCCAGCAAGATATCGCCACCACCTGCAGGTATCTTGGCACCCAGGCTATAAATCTTGTCATCCATCTGCTTGCCAGCGGCATTGTCATTTTTGCTGGAAGTGTAAGTAGCATACAGTTTGGCGGCTGTCAGGTCATAGCTGGCACCGACAAAGTAAGCGGTCTGGTTATTGATGGAGGCAAAATTTACAGGTGCTGATGTGGCATCAACAATCGCTGAACCACCGAGAGGGTTAGACACCTGGACTTTTTGGTAAAAGGCACTCAGGGCCAGCGGACCATTGAAGTACAAGGCATTCAGGCCTATGTTGCGCGTGCCAGTATCACCGGCTTTTTCACCAAACTGATAATGCATATTGGCACTGAAGCCATCGAAATTCGGTGTGCTATAAATGATTTCATTGCTCCAGCCAGAATCACCGGCGGCAGAATTGGCCCAGGTACGTGAAGCAAAACCGCCGGATGGTACGTACCAGTGCAACACCAGAGGCGAAACGTCGAAAGAATCACCAAAGGGATTGAAAATCACCACAGGCAAGAAGCTCGGTGCCAGGTCACGCCCCAGCGAGACACGGCCAAAGCTGCCAGACAGGGCGACATTGGCATCACGAGAAAACAGGGTATCGCCACCAAAGCGGCCAGACTCCCCGGTGTCAGGGCGCAAAAAGGCTGTCAGTGCAAACTCCGCCTTGAGGCCACCACCGAGGTCTTCTACCCCTTTGAAACCAAACCAGGACGTGGTCATGCCACCGGGTGTGATAGCAGCTGTGCTGGCCTTGTCACCACTCATTTTGACCGAGCCTACCGACAAATCCACCAGGCCTTGCACGGTGACACTGGATTGCGCCAGCGCACTGCCTGCACACAAACAAGAAGCAACTGCCAAAACCATGAATTTCATTTGCATTTTCATCTTTTTTCCTTCTCTCAGATTTAACAACGATTTTTTCAGCGTGGTGGCAATTCAAGCTTTGTCAGCTTAATCTTGGGCAGGCAGGACTTGGGTACGTCCCGCCAGTCAACAGGCGCTGCATTTACTTAGCTACATAGGGATGTACTTGTTTCCAGTGTTCTGCAATATCGATGCGGCGGCAGACCCAGACCTTGTCATGCGATTGCACATAATCAAGGAAGCGCTGGAAGGCACGGAAACGCCCGGGCCGCCCCAGCAAGCGGCAATGCATGCCTATGGATAGCATTTTTGGTGCATTGTCGCCCTCAGGATCACCTTCGGCATACAAGAGGTCGAAACTGTCTTTGAGGTAATCATAGAAATGCTCGCCCGTATTAAAACCCTGGGGCGTGGCAAAGCGCATGTCATTGCTGTCCAGGGTGTAGGGCACGACCAGGTGAGGATGCTGCTGGCCATCGCTGGTCGTCACTTGTGTCCAGAAAGGCAGGTCATCGCCATAGTAATCAGCATCATAGGCAAAGCCGCCATGCTCGACGACGAGCTTGCGGGTATTCGGTGAATCGCGCCCGGTGTACCAGCCCAGCGGCGCTTTGCCAGTCAGCTCGCGCATGATTTGCACGGCTTGCTGCATGTGTTCACGCTCCAAGGACTCTTCCATACTCTGGTAATGTATCCAGCGCAGGCCGTGGCAGGCGATTTCATGGCCAAGTTCGCCAAAAGCCTGGGTCAATTCTGGATGGCGCTGCAAGGCCATGGCGACACCAAACACGGTCAGCGGCAACTGGCGTTTTTCAAATTCACGCAAGATGCGCCAGACCCCGGCACGTGAGCCATATTCATAGATGGATTCCATCGACATATGGCGCGCTTCATACGCTGCTGCACCAACGATCTCCGATAAAAACTGCTCGGACGCACGGTCACCATGCAGTACACAGTTTTCCCCACCTTCTTCATAGTTCAGGACAAATTGCAGGGCTATCCTGGCATGGCCTGGCCATTGCGCATAGGGGGCATGGCGGCCATAGCCTATGAGATCGCGAGGGTAGTCACTAAATTGCGTGGACTGCGTCATACTTTTATTCTCCGGATGCAAAGTACTCAGGACAAGTGGATGCCCATTATTCTTGTTAAGCGCTGAAACTGATTCGCTGAAACTGATTTAAGGAATGCAAGTGACGTGCCATCTTTGCATTTGCACTAAATCATTTTTCAAATTCGTCTACGATTGTCAGCAATTTTTCAAGCTTAGATATACTGCTTTTAGTATATGTTCTATTACGCATCAATTAAACAACATAGTATTACTCACAACAAATGAAGCTCGATAAAGCCTGGTCATTAAATGCTGTGTAAGCGCCCTGTAACAAAGGCAACCGTCTCACCTTCGTGACGACAAGCGCGGCAGGCTTGTTACAATGCAGCCCATGCGCCTGCAATCCATAGACCAATTCCTCATCCAGCCTCCCCAGCCTGAAAACCTGGCAGGTTTCCGTCGTTTTTTACTGGAGTTCTGGTACTTCGGTATCAAGGAGGTGCGTGCCTGCCTGTTTGTCGGCCTGTTTTTTGCGTCGATACTGATCGTGCCCAGGGCAGGGCTGTTTGGCTTGCCGCGTTACGACGTGTTGTTTGTGATTGCGTTGCTGATACAGGGCGGCATGGTCTGGAGCAAGCTGGAAACTGTCGATGAACTAAAAGCCGTCACCCTGTTCCACATGGTAGGTTTTGCACTGGAAGTGTTCAAGGTATCGGGCCAGATACAGAGCTGGGCCTATCCTGAATTTGGCTATACCAAGATTTGGGGCGTACCACTGTTCAGTGGCTTCATGTATGCCAGCATAGGCAGTTACATCATCCAGGCCTGGCGCTTGTTTGATTTACGGATACGCCATCATCCCCCTTACTGGATGGCCGCGCTGATAGGCATACTGATTTATGTGAATTTTTTCACCCACCATTATATTGGTGACTATCGCTGGTACATGGCGGCTTGTGCATTGGGTCTGTATGCGCGTTCATCCGTGGTATTCCGCCCGCTGGACCGTGACCGCAGCATGCCATTGCTGCTGTCTTTCATACTGATAGGTTTCTTTATCTGGCTGGCAGAAAATATGGGAACCTTCTTTGGCATCTGGCGTTACCCAAATCAACTAGGTGCATGGTCTACCGTGCACCTGGGCAAGTGGAGTTCATGGTCTTTGCTGGTCATCATGACTTTTACCATCGTCGCCCATCTCAAGCACATCAAGCGACATATCCATATCGCAGAATAAGCCCATACTTTTTATGATAATTGAGTCTGCTAAGTGCGTCTGATAAGTGAGCAGGCAAAAAAATAGCCCGCTGAATTCGCGGGCTTAAATCCAAACCTTTAGGAGGTGTTGGAGGAGACAGGTACTACTTTAATGCGCCGCAACATATCTGTATGCTTTATTATGCATATATCAGGTATACATATTTTGAATATCTCATTAATGCGTAAGACCACTCAATTTATCTTCCTATGAGACTCTATTGGAATATAAATACCAGTGATGATTTAGCCATTTCTAGAGGCATTACTCAACTTGCTATACTGGCGAATCTGACCATGACGCTGATGACTTATTTGCGCGCAGGCTTGCGCTTCAGGAGCAGCAACTGGCCTTGCCGCAGACAGGTATTGACTATATGGTCGGCCCAGGCCCGGGTGACCAGATAATTACTGCCGCTCATTTCTTCTTCAGTGGCTACCACGCCAGTCTTCAAATCTATTCTGGCTTTGTGATGTAGCCATAACAAGCCCGGTTCTTCGGATGGATGAGTAAAGAACTGCATAATCAAAATCGATTGATCTTCTTTCCAGTATCCATACAAGGCAGTTTCACCACTCTCCGTTTCTACCGTGGCAATATGGATATGCTGCACTGCATTTTTGGGAGGCGATGCATACAGATTGACAAACTGTTGCAAGGCCAGACGCATATCTTTTTCTATACGAGGTTTTTGAGGAAGCCTTACTGCTTCAGCATTCGTCACCTGATCCATTGCACTCGCTTGCAGGCAAATGCAGGTAAGCAAGGTCAAGAGACAGGCTCGATAAATAAATGCGGTTTTCAAAAGCATAATGGCAGTGGGCAATAAGCAGGTACGGGAAGCAGATCTTACGCACACTGTATGTTTTTACAAGTGCCGGAGAATCACCAGCAATTGCTGTCACATCCGTCAGCCTGAACAGGCAAAAAAAAAACCCGCAAAATTTGCGGGTTTAAATCCAAACCTTAGGAGGTGTTGGAGGAGACAGGTGTAACTATATCGCAGCGCAACAAATTCACCAAGATCTATTTTCACATATCAATCATTCATAAATCGAATATCAATCTGGGTCAAAATATTTCCTGTCAGAATTGAAATTAATAAAATTAACATTGCGGTTATAGGTAAGGCGATAAAAAGGCAAAAAAAAAACCCGCGACCTTGCGGTTGCGGGTTAAATCCAAACCTTAGGAGGTGTTGGAGGAGACAGGTACTACCTTATCGCACCGCAGCAAATAAAGCTTCTTTATTTTTGGTATACCAGTTATCACCATACCCAATATCTTGTTTAAAAACTCCCGCTTCCATCTATGTCTCATCTATATTTATCTGGTGGTGGCAGCACCAGTGCCAGATATAAATAAACGCTCACTTTTGATTAGTCGTGAGGCGGCGCAACAGCCATTCCAGTGGGCCTTGTGAAAATTTGCGTCTCCACAGATGAGAAAATACCAGGGCGCATGAGAAAAATACGAAGGCAGCAGCTACCGCCATACCCAGGGTCTGGCCTTCCAGATAACCCAGTTCTTCCAGCACAACCATGCCCGGTAACACATGCGCAAGATAAAGGCTTAGTGCCAGTTGCCCGGTGTGCACCAGGGCACGCATGACCAGAGCCTCCGCAAATTTTTCTGCCAGATAAATACACAAGACGATGACTATGCAGGCACTGCCAGCGGCTGAGATCATATACACAGGCAAGGGTGGCATGGGATCAGTTTTGCTGAACAGATAGCGCAAACTGGCGGTCTGCTCCCAGTTACCCAAGGCATAAAACAATACCCAGGCTAACAACTGGGCGATGATCATCGCTGTCACACCAGCCAGCAAAACCCGTCTGCGCGTGGCGGGCGCATGCATATCCAGCCGCCCTATCACCAGGCCCACCAGTAAGAAACCAGCCCAGGGAAAGAAAGGATGGAAACCATTGAAAAACAGATTCAGCAGAAAGCCAGAGGCTGTCCAGAAATTGGAATAATGCAGCAAATCCCAATTCCAGTTCTGGCTATAGTCAACACTGAAAAACAGTGTAGTGAAGATCAGGCAAAAAGCTGTTGCCAGTATCAATAGCAAACGGGCTGATACTGTCAGCAAGGCAGCTGCCAATGCGATATACACCCCATAATAATGCAGTATGTCGGCAGGCCATATCCAGATATACAGCAAACCAAAGCCAAACAGAAAAGCAGCGCGCTTCAACAAACTTATTCTCTGCTGACGCAGAGCTGTTGCATCCCCTGCAAGCCTGGCGGTATTCGTCATGAGACTGATACCCACACCCGCCAGTATCACAAACAATGCAGAGGCACGGCCATCAAGATGGGCAAAGATGCTGATCCACCAGGGGTCATGTCCCTCTTTTACAGCTTGCGCGTGCATGACGACTTTGAAATTCACGATGATCATGCCAAGGATGGCAAATGCACGCGCCAGATCGTAACCCAGAATTCTTTGTTGCTTCACTTGCATTCCATTCACGGCTCAAAGAATAGCAAGATAACAATCAAGTATTTAAATGGCAAGCTGAAAAGTGCAAAGGAGCAACTTCTTTGAGCTTAGGCTGCTCTACAGCGCACCTGGGCATGGCATGTGGGCAGCGTGGATGGAAATGGCAACCAGTCGGCGGATTAAGCGGGGATGGAATTTCCCCCTTGATGGCGATGTATTCCATCTTGCGCACTTCCAGCCGGGGTGCAGATGCCAGCAAGGCTTGCGTGTAGGGATGGTTAGGCCGCTCAAAAATTTCTGTCGTCGCGGCTGATTCAACCACGCGGCCCAGGTACATGATGAGTACGCGGTCAGACACATGCCTGACGACACCAAGGTCATGGCTGATGAACAGATAAGTCAGGTTCAATTCATCACGCAGTTTGATGAACAGGTTCAAAACTTGCGCCTGTATCGACACATCCAGCGCCGCTACAGCTTCATCGCATACCAGCAATTCAGGCTTAACGGCGAGTGCCCTGGCGATGCCAACGCGGGCGCGCTGGCCACCAGAAAACTGGTGCGGGAAACGTTTCAGCACAGCCGGGTCCAGTCCTACTTTTTGCAGCAGGTGTTCTACATATTCCTGCTGTTCTGCAGCCTTGATGATGCGATGCACGACAGGTGCTTCACCGACGATGTCTTGCACACGCAGGCGCGGATTCAGCGAGGCATACGGATCCTGGAATATCATTTGTACGGCCAGTTGCATCTGCCTGCGTTTGGTATTATCCATGTCTGCAAGGTTATCACCACGCCACCAGCGCGTACCGTCAGACAAGCTGTGCAGGCCCACGGCCATGCGGCCTAGTGTGGATTTGCCACAACCTGATTCACCGACCAGGCCGACAACTTCACCTGCTTGCAGACTCAGATCGACCTGATCAACAGCGTGCACGATTTGCTGTTTGCTGTCAGCACCAAACAATTGCGTGAGTTTGTCAGTCAGCGCTACAGGTTTGGCAAAACGCTTGCTGACCTGGCGCAGTTCCAGCAAGGCTGGCTGGCGGATATCAGTCATGCCTCACCTCTGCCACTGCGTGCATGGGGTGGAAGCAAAGTACGCTATGGCCCTGCAAAATTTCTGTCACCGGCGTCTGTTCACAAACCGCAGTAGCACGTTCACAGCGCAGGCGGAATGCACAGCCTTGCGGCAAATTCAGCAAGGATGGAGTTGCCCCCGGTATCTGACGCAAGCTTTGCCCATGCAGGTTGCGTGATGGTGATGAGGCGATCAGGCCGTGGGTGTAGGGATGCCAGGCCTGCTCCAATACTTGTTGCACGCTGCCGCTCTCGACTATCTTGCCTGCATACATGACGGCGACAGTATCAGCCAGGCCAGCCACGACGGACAGGTCATGGGTAATCCAGATCAGTGCCGTGCCAGATTCGCGGCATAGCTTTTGCAATTCATACAGGATTTGGCCCTGTATGGTCACGTCCAGCGCGGTAGTCGGCTCGTCGCAGATAATCAGCTCAGGCTCATTCAAGAGTGCAATGGCGATTGCTACCCTTTGCCGCATGCCGCCAGAAAACTGGTGCGGATAGGACAACAGTCTTTCATCTGGCGAGGGTATACCAACTTTGACCAGCGCGGCGCGTGCCATGTCGCGTGCTTTTTCGCGACTCACATCTTGATGGGCAAAGATGGTTTCCATCATTTGCGTATCGATGCGCAGGACCGGGTTCAGGGTCATCATCGGGTCCTGAAATATCATGGCGATACGGTTGCCACGGATTTGCCGCATGGATTCTGCCGACAGGCTGCGCAAGTCCAGTCCCTTGAACAAGACCTTGCCTGCCGTGACTTTGCCGGGAGGATCGATCAGGCCCATGATGGAGTAAGCCGTCATGGATTTGCCAGAACCGGATTCGCCGACCAGGCCCATGATTTGCCCGGGCTGCACGCTGAAGCTGACATTATTCACTGCGCGCACAGTACCGGCACGGCTGGCAAATTCAGTTTGCAGGTTTTGTACTTCCAGTGTTGTGATCGTCATATTTTCACCCACCTACTGCGTCTGCAAGCGCGGGTTCAGTACATCGCGCAAATGGTCAGCCACGAGATTGATGGATACCACCGTCAGCAACAAGGCCAAGCCGGGATAAAAACTGATCCAGTATTTACCGGACAACAGATATTGATAACCATTGGCGATCAGCAAACCCAGTGAAGGCTCGGTCACTGGCAAACCCAGTCCCAAAAATGAAAGCGTCGCTTCCAGCGAAATCGCCGATGCTACCTGCAAGGCTGCGATGACGATCAGTGGCGGCAGGCAATTCGGCAACAAGTGACGCCAGATAATGCGCGCCGGTGACAAGCCCAGGCCGACTGCCGCTTCTATATACTCTTTTTGTCTTTCCACCAGTGCCGCGCTGCGGGCAGTGCGCGCATAGTAAGCCCATTGCACCAGCACCAGCGCAATGATGATCTTGCCTACGCCTTGCCCTGTCAGCGCCAGCAAGATCATGGCGATCAGGATGGCAGGAAAAGATAACTGTATGTCAGCGATACGCATGATGATGGCTTCGACACGACCACCCAGATAACCCGCCAGTAAACCAAGACTAAGCCCGATTGCCAGCGCAATCACGGTACTGGAAAAACCAACGATGAGGGAAATACGCAAGCCGTAGAAGATGGCCGACAACATGTCGCGCCCCTGCTCATCAGTGCCTAGCAAAAAGCTATGCTTGCCATCGGCAGAGAGTTTGCCGGGTTCCAGGCGTGAATCCATGACATCCAGCGCCATCAGGTCATAAGGATTTTGCGGCGAGATCAGTGGTGCAAATATCGCCAGCAAGACCAGCAGCAATAAAACCAGGCTGCCCAAACTGGCGATGCGGCTGGCAAAGAAGTCGCGCAAAAAACGCTGCAAAGGCGTTTCAATTTTGGGAGTGATGGATTCAGTCATCGCCGTCATAACAATCAGCCCCGGCTTTCTGACAAACGCACGCGCGGGTCCAGCAATGAATACACCACATCCACCACCAGGTTGATGAGAATGAACAGACTGACAATCAACAGCAAATAGGCAACGATGACCGGCCTGTCCAGCACGCGTATCGAATCAATGATGAGCTTGCCCATGCCTGGCCAGGCAAACACCGATTCAGTAACAATCGCAAAGGCGATGATGGAACCAAATTGCAAGGCAATCACGGTGACGATAGGGATCAGGATATTCTTGAGTACATGCACACCGATGATGCGGCTATTGCGCAAACCCTTGGCGCGGGCAAAGCGTACATAGTCTTGCAGCAGCGCTTCTTGCGCACCAGAGCGCGTCAGGCGTATCACCATGGCGATGTTGAAAAGCGCAAGGTTAAGCGCAGGCAAGAGCAAATGCCTGAGGCCATCGATACTCAAAAAACTCACAGGTATGCCCAGCAAGAGTGTAGTCTCACCACGCCCGCTGGAAGGCAACCAGCCCAGTTGCACGGCAAACACCATGATCATCATCAGCCCGACCCAGAAAGTGGGAAGGGAGAAGCCCAGTATCGATACCACCATGATGCTTTTTGCAGCAATGCTGTCAGGCCGCAAACCAGCCAGCAAACCCAGCGGTATGCCCAGCAAGATCGCAATCAATATGGCAAAGACCGCCAGCTCCAACGTAGCTGGCATACGTTCCAGGATCAGGCCCAGTGCCGGTGTGGCGTAAACAAAGGAGCGCCCCATATCACCAGCCATGGCATTTTTCAGGAATAGCCAGTATTGCTGCGGCAGGCTTTGGTCCAGGCCGAAGGCAGTGATGATGCGCAGGCGCTCTGCCTGATCTGCCTCAGGGCTGATCAGAATATCGATTGGGTTGCCTATGGCATACACACCAGCAAATACCAGCAGTGACATGAGCAGCAAAACAGCCAGGCTTTGCAGCAGGCGGCGCAAGATGAATCCTGACATGTATCAGGCCTGCCTTGAGATTGTCCGCAGATACAGGAAATCCGCCAGGGCTGGCACATGGCTGGTTTTCCGGCATGAAAGTTTCATGAGTATCTTCATTGCGTATATATAATGATTTACTGTCTTTTAGCGAATTTTACAGGCTTTACTCCAGGCTCGTGCAGACTGTACCATCTGCTACACTGGGCAAGCCGCTGACCTTGCCCGCGGATCTACCCGCATTTACCGAGCTTACATGCCCCTCATCAAGCGTATTGCCCTGCATCTTTTCCTGATCCTGCTAGTCCTGATACTACCGCCTGTGGTGTATGACTACATCAGTCATACTGAACTCAGCAATGTGCCTGGCATGCTCATGCTGGGTGGCCTCAGTTACCCTGTTTACTTTTCTTACCTGGCAACACGCCTGCATAGCGCCCGCACCAGACTCATCTTGCTGCATCTGATCGCCATGCTGACAATCTCTTTCTTCATGCTTGTGGCAAGCGGTCGAACCACCCCGCTGATTGTGGTCTTGTTGCCCGCCATTTTGGGTTTGATCACGCTGCCGGCGGCTGCCATTGCCTGGTTATGCAAAAAAATCCCGCTGGCAATCAACTGTGTGTGGAGCAGCCTGATATCAGGACCGATAGGCCTGGCTCTCAGCATACTGGCCATTTATGGCGCGGGCATGAGTGCCATGTCTGGAATGCGCTGGTAAGGTAAGCTGTCCAAGGTATTTAGTCAAAGCAGTTTTTGCAGCATGGATATACGATCAAGGGAGAGCTTGACTACTACCAGTTTGCCTGGAATCTGGTATCTTTCTCCATACTGAAGAAACATGTGCTTGGCAGGTATTGAGACATATACTGCGCTGACTATCATTTTTCTTATCAACAGGATAACATCCTGAAAAAATAGCTTGCACGTATCTGCCAGTAGCTTATTGCCAGCGCATTGATGCAATGCAATCCGGAGACAAAAAATGAATCTGATCGACCCTATCGTCCAATTCCAGGCCGAAATCCAGCAAATCCGGCGTGATATCCACGCCCACCCCGAGCTTTGCTTTGAAGAACACCGCACCTCGGAAGTCGTCGCGAAAAAACTGGAAGACTGGGGCATACCCATCATCCGTGGCCTGGCTGGCACAGGCATCGTCGGTGTACTCAAGAATGGTACTAGCGAGCGGGCCATAGGCTTGCGCGCCGATATGGATGCCCTGCCCATGCAGGAAATCAATACCTTTGCCCATACCTCAAAACACGATGGAAAAATGCATGCCTGCGGCCATGATGGTCACACAGCCATGCTGCTGGGCGCGGCACATTACCTGTCCAAATACAAGGAATTTGACGGCACGGTCTATCTGATCTTCCAGCCTGCCGAAGAAGGGGGTGGCGGTGCGCGGCGCATGATAGAAGACGGCATGTTTGAGCAATATCCCATGGATGCGGTATTTGGCATGCATAACTGGCCGGGCGTAGCAGTAGGCAATTTTGGTGTCACACCTGGTCCCATGATGGCCTCATCGAACGAATTTGAAGTCATCGTCAGGGGCAAGGGTGCCCATGCGGCGCAGCCTCACAAGGGTATAGACCCTATCATGGTCGCGGTACAAATGGCGCAGAGCTGGCAAACCATCGTCAGCCGCAATGCCAGCCCACTGGAGTCAGCCGTCCTGTCGGTCACGCAAATCCATTCCGGCAGCGCCACCAATGTCATCCCTGATGAAGCGACGCTGATAGGCACGGTACGCGCCTTCAGCACCGAAATGATAGACCTCATAGAAAAACGCATGCGTACCATCGCCGAACATACGGCTGCGGCTTTTGATGCCCAGGTGGATTTCCGCTTCAAGCGTAATTACCCGCCCCTGATCAACCATGCCAAAGAGACCGCCTTTGCGGCAGAAGTGATGCGCAGCGTAGTAGGCGCAGACAAGGTTGATGACCAGGTAGAACCCACCATGGGCGCAGAAGATTTTTCTTTCATGTTGCAAGCCAAACCGGGCTGCTATGTCTTTTTGGGCAATGGTGATGGTGGCCACCGGGACATGGGCCATGGCCTTGGACCTTGCAACTTGCACAATCCCAGCTATGACTTTAATGATGATTTGCTACCAATAGGTGCAACTTATTGGGTCAGGCTGGCAGAAGCCTACTTGAAAAAAACTACCTGAGCAGCCATCTAAGCAGCCTGGAATGACATAAAATCATCCCCCATATTTACCAAAAATTACCCAATTTTAACCAGATCAGATAAGAAGACTTTCATGGCCGACGAAAAAGAGAATAACGTATCACAAGCACGCAGCCCTTTCCTCGAAGAAAAGGCCTTTAAATCTCGTACTGTGCTGGTATTTGGCACGATCAACGACAAACTGGCGTCAGAAATCTCCCAGCGCCTGATCGCCCTGTCGGCAGAGTCCAAAGAGCCTATCACTATCCTGGTCTCGTCTCCTGGCGGCCATGTGGAATCTGGCGATGTCATCCATGACATCATCAGGTTCATCGATGCTCCTGTGAATATCGTTGGCACTGGCTGGGTAGGTAGTGCAGCAGTGAATGTGTTCCTGTCGGTACCGAAAGAGCGCCGTGTCTGCCTGCCAAATACCCGCTTCCTGATCCACCAGCCTAGCGGCGGTTTTGGCGGCCAGGCAACGGATATTGCTATCCAGGCCCGTGAAATCGTCAAGATACGCGAACGCATCGCTGCCCTGATCGCCAAAGAATCTGGCCAGACACTGGAAAAAGTGACTGCCGACATAGACCGTGATTTCTGGATGAGCGCTGCTGAAGCCAAGGAATATGGCCTGGTGTCACGCATTATTGTCAACCAGAGCGAACTGTCCTGAGCGAGCTTCTTTAGCCTTCGTTAAGGCTGTAGTTCGAGTTTGAAAAAATGCCCGTCATGATAGACGGGCATTTTTTTATCAAGCTGTATTGATTAAGCTTAAAACTCTTCCCAGTCATCTGTCGCTGCCACCGGCTCTTTCCTGGATGCAGCAGGCTTCACGGTTTTAGCTGCTGGCTTGGATAAGCTACGCACTGCAGCTTTGCTTGCCGCGCTTTTTACTGGCGCAGACCTGGCCACTGGTACTGGTTTGCTACTGACTGTGTGCGCCTGGTCAAGTTTGAAGACACTGACGATGCGGCTCAGGTTTTCTGCCTGGTTTTGCAAGGCACCTGCCGCTGCTGCAGCCTCTTCCACCAGTGCGGCATTTTGCTGCGTCATTTGATCCATCTGGGTCACCGCAACATTGATTTGTTCTATGCCGGCACTTTGCTCAGTACCTGCAGCTGTGATTTCGCTGATGATGTCACTGACACGCTTGACGCTATCAACCACTTCTTTCATGGTTTCGCCAGCCTGATCAACCAGGCGCGTACCCTGACCTACCTTGTCGACCGAGTCATTGATCAACTCCTTGATTTCCTTGGCGGCACTGGCGGAGCGCTGTGCAAGATTACGCACTTCTGAAGCCACCACGGCAAAGCCGCGGCCCTGCTCACCAGCCCTTGCAGCCTCAACCGCTGCATTCAAAGCCAGGATATTGGTCTGGAAGGCAATGCCATCAATAACAGCAATGATATCGACGATTTTTTTGGAAGATTCATTGATGGAACCCATGGTATCAACCACTTGCGACACTACATCGCCACCCTTTTGCGCCACCGCAGAAGCAGAATGCGATAACTGATTGGCCTGGCGTGCATTATCACTATTGTGCTTGATGGTGGAAGTGATTTCTTCCATGGACGATGCAGTTTCTTCCAGTGAGCTGGCCTGGTTTTCGGTACGATTGGACAAATCCATATTGCCCTCAGCAATTTCCTTGGTCGCAGCAGCGATTTCATCAGTCCCCTGACGAACTTCAGTAACCACCTGCAACAAGCTGTGATTCATTTCCTTCAGAGCCTGCAACAGCAAGCCAGTTTCATCTGTGGTATTTGATTGAATATCACTGGTCAGGTCGCCGGCAGCCACCGTTTGCGCGACTTTGACGGCATCTTGTAAAGGCCGCGAAACAATACGGGCAATCACGTAAGCGAGCACCATGCCCAGGAAAATGCTGATGGCCAGGACGCCAATAATCAGGGTGCGTGAACTTTCATAAGATTCGGTCCCTTTCTGGTAGGCATGGATACCACCCTGAACATTGGTATCAACCATTTTATCGACCAGTGCGCGCACCTTGGTATTGAGCTTGGATGAGTCTCCGCGCATCAGTGCCATGGCGTCCTTGCTATTACCTTCACGTGCCAGCGCTGCTATTTTGTCAGAGATTTGCAGATACTCAGCCATGGACTTGCTGTATTCATCAAATTGCTTTTTTTCTTCGGGATCAGCGACCAGACGTGCATACGCTGTTTCATTTTCCTTGAGACCAGCAATTGCCTCCTTGGTACGGCTTACATATTTTTCGACTTCTTCAGGATTTTCTGCAGAAACCAGTTGCGCCTCCTGGGAGCGGATGCGCGACACCCTTTCCTTGATACCCATGGCAGCATTCACACTGGGCATCCAGTTGGTCCCCAGGTCATAGGCATTTTGATTGACCTTCGCCAGCATGGTAATGGAAAACACCCCCAGGAAAATCGTCAGTAGCAATAACAGACCAAATCCGACAAACAGCTTGGCTGAAATTCTTAAGTTATAAAACATCTTCATCACGGCTCCCTTAAAAAGGCCGACAAAATGCTGGTAATTAACGCAATACGGCCAGACAGTTTCCTGGTTAAAACTCTTCCCAGTCATCAGTAGCCTTGACAGCTTCCCTTTCTTTACTAACTGAATTTACTTGTGGTGCTTTGCGTATAGCGCCCGTTGCCGCAGGTTTGCCCAATTGCCGGGCAACTGCCTTGGATTGTTTGGGTTGAGAAACCGGGGCAGCATGCACATGTGTCAGCTTGAAGACACTGACAACCTTGCTCAGATTGGCGGCCTGCTCCTGCAAGGCTCCGGCAGCAGCAGCGGCTTCTTCCACCAATGCAGCATTCTGTTGCGTCACATGATCCATTTGTATGATGGCAGTATTGATCTGGTCTATGCCTGAGCTTTGCTCAGTGCCTGCTGCTGTAATTTCACTGATGATATCGCTGACACGTTTGACGCTATCCACCACTTCCTGCATGGTGACACCGGCCTGATCGACCAGGCGTGTACCAAGTTCGACCTTTTCTACAGAATCATTGATCAGAGTCTTGATTTCCTTGGCAGCGCTGGCTGAACGTTGCGCCAGGTTACGCACTTCTGAGGCGACTACGGCAAAACCTCGCCCCTGCTCACCGGCACGTGCCGCTTCAACAGCAGCATTCAAGGCCAGGATATTGGTCTGGAAAGCTATGCCATCAATAACAGCAATGATATCGACGATTTTTTTAGATGATTCGCTGATGGAACCCATGGTATCCACCACTTGCGACACCACACTGCCACCTTTTTGCGCGACGGCAGAAGCAGAATGCGATAACTGATTAGCCTGGCGTGCGTTGTCGCTATTGTGTTTGACGGTAGAAGTCAGCTCTTCCATTGAAGAAGCGGTTTCTTCCAGCGAGCCTGCCTGGCTTTCCGTGCGTGCCGACAAATCCATATTGCCATTGGCAATTTCTGTAGACGCCGTAGCGATCAGATCGGTGCCTGTCCTGACTTCGCTGACGACAGACAGAAGACTGGCATTCATCTCCTTCAGGGCTTGCAGGAGTTCACCTGTTTCATCCGTGGTTTCGACTTCGATATCACTGGTCAGGTCGCCAGATGCCACAGTCTTGGCAACCCTGACCGCTTCTTGCAGGGGGCCAGCTACCACTTTAGCTATCCAGTAGGCCAGCAATAGGCCCAGGGCTATCGTAACAATAATCAGACTGAGTATCAGGGTCCTGGAATTGGCATAAATCTGCTCACCCGTGCGGTATTCGGCAATACCACCATCAGAGTTGATTTTCACCATCTTGTCTGCCAGGGCCAACAAGTCTGCATTCAGTTTTGAAGATTCACCACGCAAGGTCGTGCGTGCTTCTTCCATATTGCCAGCGATGGCCTGTGCAGTCAGTTTTTTTGCTTCGACTACATACGCTTCCCATACCTTGCTGTAATCAGCAAACATCTTTTTTTCTTCTTCTGAGCTCATGAGTTTGACATAGTCTTGCTCATATTTTTTCAGCTCGGCTACATAATCATGCCAGCGCTTTTCGTACTTCTTCAAATTGGCTTCATCGCCCGCCGACAAGACTATCTGCATTTCCTGGGTGCGCAGGCGAGAAATTCTTTCCTTGATGCCCATGGCAGCATTCACGCTGGGCATCCAGTTGGTTCCCAGCTCCAGTGCCGTGCCATTTACCCGTGATAATTGAAAGACAGAAAAACCACCCAAAAAAGCTGTCAATATCAGCAACAAAACAAAGCCCACAAACAGCTTGGCTGAAATCCTCAGGTTATAGAACAATTTCATGGTAAGTCCTTTATTGAAAAGAACAACAGAATTGCAGAGGCGGGAAATGAGAAGCTTACTTAGACTATATATGTAGTTTTAGATGGATTTGTTGCAGATTGCAAATTTCTCGCTGGAAATTTGTAGTAATCCAGCAAAAGCCACACAAAAAAAAGAAAGCTGACTAGCAGCTTTCTCAGGAGCAACGAAGCAAGAAAAAATCAAGGCAAAACCGTGATTACCTTGACAGTTGCATCCACGGCGGAGCGTTCTATATAACCGATGCCCGTCGGATTGGCGGCGACTGCTTTCTTCACTTCAGCATAGTTATGCATTTCTTTCGGTGCAGTACCCTTGCCCGTGAAAACCAGTTTGGACCAGATAGTCTTGACCTCGGATAAGTCCTTGTCAGCCACTTTTTTATAAAACTCGGCACGGATAGGGGAGTTGTCTGGCAAATCCACAGGGGTGAACATCGCCGACTTACCGAGGAAAAACTGGGATGCCTGGGCAGCAGTCATCGCCGTTGCCGGGTTGGCTGTATTGACGATGACAACCAGCTCTGCAGCAGAGGCAAACGATGCACTGGTGATGACAGTTGCGGCCAGCAATAAGTGTGTTAAATGCTTATTCATCGCGCGCCTCCATCAAAATACAAAATCAACTGCTGCCGCAAATACCGTGACCGGGCCTTTGAAACCAGGCTTGGCATTAATGAATACGCCTGGTCCATTTTCTGGCGACATCCTGTCGAGTTGCAGTTTTAATGCGGCTGATTTATGGAAGTCCCAGCGTACACCTATGCTGTTGCTGGTTTGTATAGGTGAAGCCGATGCCAGGCCATTTGCCCCCAGGGTATAAGGCAACAACGGTCCCGCAGTGGGCAAGCCAGCAACAGTGCGTGGGCTATCCTGTGTTGCCGAGGCATGCACAAAATACGGCAGGAAGGCACCCATGCGGTAACCAAACATGGTGTACCAGGATGTCGTGTCAGCTATAGACAGGCTGGCAGATTTACGTTTGCCATATTCTGCCTGCACAACCATGCTCTTCCAGTCCACACCCAGACCAACTGAAGTGAAAGATGCCTTGGTGTCATTCACTGCAATCGCATTCGCTGCAGAAGTCAGACCAAACTTCGTCAGGCCGGATACCAGGGTGTTCAGATTGGTAGAATTATCGACAGTGACATTCGCATCGACACGGCCAAAGCGCAGAGTGAAAGGACCGTTTTCGGCAACAATATTAAAGCTCGATACCTTTTTGAATTTCGCCGTAAAGTTACTACGGTTTTCTGAATCAGTCACACCATAGGCAACTTGCGCCGTGAAGGTGGTATCACCAACACTGGTCTGGTACAGCAAATCTGCACCATCCAGGCTTTCCAGCGTGACCTGGGTATACATTTCTACTGGCGGACGCAACATGGTGTTGGCATAACCGACATTGCGGTAATCAGAAATCATGTAGACCGGCAAGCCTATACGGCCTACGCGTATGTTCAGGCTTTCAGAAACCTTGGCTTTGGCAAAGGCCCAGGCCAGTTCTGCACCAAAATTGTCCGTCACATTTTTGCGCACCAGACCCTGCCCAGTGAAAGACAACCAGTCATTCATTTTTGCGGTGACCTGCAAACCCAGGTTGGAATCCACCCCGGTTTTTGCGCCACTGGTGACGCCAGCCAATTGATTGGGGCGAGCAAATTCTGCGTCAGAAGAATTGCTGCGCGTCAGTGCAGCAGTACCAAATCCGCTGATGGTGATATTGGATGTATCCTGGGCCCAGGCAGCCGATACGGCGGATGTCATTGCCAACAGAGTGATAAAAGGCTTCAATTTCATGCTATCTCCTTGAAAGTTTCCTCATTGTAAGTTTTATTTTTTGGGCAGAGTTAAGCTATTTCCTTAGAGAAACAACTCTATAAATTACATACTGATAACTCAACAGATAACAATAAAACACCGACTTTTTTAATGCCTACTGGGAGATGCTTGACGGAAATATAGATATTGGGTTGCCTTTTCAAATTAGTTGATGGACAGACTTACAAAAAGGCATTTCACCATTTCTTGCACATTCCGTGGCGAAATGCAGACAGTTCCAGTGACACCAAAACAATAAAACTGCACCTCAAATGAATGGATGAACCAAAACAGTGCGCACTTTGCTGGTTCAGGTTTTTTTGGAAATTCATTAAATGAAATAAAAAAAACCTGAGTAAAAAATACCCAGGTTTTTCATTTTTTCTGCTATTTCGTTTGCAGTAAAAAACAGGCTTTACATATTCTTGCAATCTGTTTTTTTGCCCTGCATACGACATTCGGTAATCAATTTTCCTTGCTTGTTCCAGGCCTGGATTTTCCAGCTTTGCTGTTCACGTTCCATAGTCGTGAAACCGACTTCATTGGAGTTGCTGAAGTAATCGAGTTTAGCTTCTGTGTAGGGCGTGGAATTTGCCGCCAGCGGCGTCGGCAAAGGGGTGTCCAGCGAAGAACCACCATTGCCAGCAACGAATTGCACAGGATGATCTGTGCTGAAAGTCAAGGCTTCAAACAAATGCACATGCCCTGCCAGTGTCGCTTGCACCTTGGACGGAAACAATCGCGTGGTATTCAAGGTTTGCATGATGTCTTGCATGGCGAGATTGCCAGGGAAGATATTCAGTGGCCCGTCTTTTTTACGTTCAGCAGCAAAGGCCAGCACAGGATGATGGTCGATGAAGATATTAAAATCTGCACTTTCTGCCAGCTTGTTGACGGCCTTGAACTGCTCCATATACAGCTGATAAGCAGCATCGGTTTTTGCGAGTGGTTTGATGGGCACTTTGGCTGAATCAAAGATAATCAGTTGCGCCTGCTCGCTGCCTATACGCCCCAGCGGTACGGCATAAGGGTCGCTATAGTCGCCACGCAGGTCATCTGATTCATCGACACAATCACGTCCTCTCTTCAAAGGGCGCGGGTCCATCAGACGCCACCAGCCCTGTCCTGCGCGTACACAGGTTTCATGATTGCCGCGCACGACTACCCAGGGTGCGGCCTTGAGCAAGGCAGTGGCAGGAGAAAAGAAATCTGCCTGCCAGGTATCCCAGCCATAACCCCATGGGCTGCCTGCACATTCCTTATTCCCTTCGGGACAGGCATTTTCGCGATAGTGATAATCACCAACATGCACAACCAGATCAGGCTTGAAGCGCGCTGCAGTTTCCACCATTTCACGGAAAGCCCATTTCTCGCTGTCATTGCAAGACTGGAAGTAATTGTCTGCCACTTTCAAACGGCAACCGGTATCACCAATGACGATGATTTTTTGTGCTACAGGTTTTGGTATCGGTAAATCCCGTCCGCCTACACTGGCTGTCCTGGTCGCGGGCAGCAAGGGCGCTTCACAAGTCAGCACAGGAAAATCAGAAGGCTTGCTGTCTTCCGGTTTGCTGGCGGTCTTGCGCAAAGGCAGGGTATTTGCCCCGGCCCTGTGGTTCATCGCGACCAGGTTGCCATCCTGCATAAGAGAAGGACAGATATTGTCTGTCGTCACAGCGCGGGCAATGGCCTGGCCATTTTCCCCAAGCACGACCCAGGCAGCCTGAATTTTTGTATCGTGTTGGGTAGGCAGGCTGCTACAGGCGGCCAGCAAACTGCTGATGGCAGCAAGAGCGAGCAGCCGTCGTCCTGGCAAGCTATGTGTGTGCATATTGTTCTCCATCCTTTATTTCAATCCCAATGTCTCGTAGGTCAGTCTCTTGAAGTCAAACGAGAACGGGTGCCAGAAGCTCATCAATCTTTGTGTCATCAATACGCCAGCGATATTGTGGTGTGGCGATATCCACCAGTGCGTGCCTGCAATACCACCCCATTCAAACTCGCCAACGGAAGCAGGTGGGTCTATTGATGAAGGCTTAAGCGTTACCGCGCCACCCAGTCCAAAGCCCTTGCCTGGTACATCACCAACACCAGGGAAAGCAATGCCAGTACCAGCGGGTAAATGATTTTGCATCATCAGCTTGATGGTTTCTGGCCTGAGCAGGGTATCGCCATCGGGCATGAAGCTGCGCATCAGCGAGAGCATGTCCTGCATGCTTGATACCAGTCCACCGCCGCCAGACAGGCGTGCTACTGGCGTCGTAAAAGCGCCGGGATAAGGTGATTTATCGAGCTTGCGCAAACCACGCTGCAAGATATTTTGCGGGTCTGTGCCTGCATAGTAAGACGCCAGCCTGTCCAGCTTATGTTCAGGCACGACAAAGCTGGTGTCATGCATGGCCAGGGGATTGAGTATGCGCAGTTGCAGGAAGCGGTCAAAACTCATGCCGCTAACCACTTCGACCAGCCGCGTCAGTACATCGGTGGCTATCGAATATTCCCAGGCTTCACCAGGATGAAAACTCAGTGGCAATTCTGCCAGCACATCCATCATCTCAGCCAGAGTAGTAAAGGCATTCATGACCCGTTTTTCATTGTAGGCCTTGTACATGACCGTACCATGATCGAGCAGGCCATAACTGAGACCGGCGGTGTGACAAAGAAGATGCTTGATGGTGATCTTGCTGCGTGCTGGCTCGGTATCATCAATGCGGGTCGCACCGTGTTTAAGCACATGCATGTGCGCCAGTTGTGGCAGGAATTCTTCTGCAGGCTGATCAAGCTCGAGCTTGCCATCTTCCATCAGCAACAAGACTGCCACCGAGGTAATCAGCTTGGTATTCGAAAACACGCGGAACAGATGATCATCGCGCATGGGCGTCTGGCTTTCGCGGTCGGCCCAGCCTGTGCAGTGCTGGTGCACCAGTTCGCGTCCGGCCAGCACGGCGGTCGAGACACCAGACAGGATTTGCCTGTCCACATATTTTTGCATCGCTGCGTTAACTGCGCTGAAATCGTAAGTCATTGGCTAAATGTTGAAAGCAACAAAGCCTACATATTAGCGCAAGGACTTAGCTCAACATATATTGCCAGCTAAAGAACACCGTCAGCCCGACGATGATCGTCGCCAGTTGATGCCTGGTCACCGCACACAACAAGGTTGCCACAGTTGCTGCCACCAGTTGCGGATTACGCCAGCTCAATTCCAGTTCCTTGCCATGCGGCGACAAAATCATGGGGACGATGATGGCAGTCAGCACCGTCACAGGCACAAACTCCAGCGCCTTTTTGAGATTACCGGAAAATGCCACTCGGTCACCCAAAATAAAGATCAGCGCCTTGACCAGAAAGGTGATGATGGCCATGCCCAGGATAGTCAAAGTGATATTCATGCCTGCTCCACTACGATTTGTTTTTCTTTATTGTCTTGTTTACTAAAGCGCGACACCAGCATGCCAGTCGCCACCCCAAAGGCAATTGCCACCAGCAAACCCAGTTTGTAGGGCAGATGCTGCAAGGCATAGGCAGTGCTGCCAGCAACGATGGCTGCCAGCAAATGCGGGCGCTTGAACAATTGCGGCACGACGATCGCAATAAAAGTTGCCACCATGGCAAAGTCCAGGCCCAGGGTCTGTAATTGCGGGAATATCGCCCCGAACATCAGGCCTATCAGCGTCCAGACTTGCCAGTTGGCATACATGGACAAGCCAGAACCCAGGAAATACCAGTGCCCCAAAGCATCTTGCGGATGCTGGCGATAATAGCCGTCAACCACGGCAAAGGTCTCGTCCGTCAGCAAAAATCCCAGCCCCCAGCGCCAGCGCCTTGGCAGATGCCTGACATGAGGCATCAGGGCAGCCGCATACAGCATATGCCGCAAATTAACGATAAAAGTCGCCAGCCAGATCACCAGCATGCCCGTATGGCTGGCAATAAGACCAGTCGCAATGAACTGGCTGGACCCGGCAAACACCGCCAGCGACATCAACTGCCCCTGCCAGGCTTGCATTTGTGCCGTGGCGACGAGGGTGCCAAAGATCATGCCGAAAGGGGCGGCACCAATCAGCATGGGGACGGTGTCGCGGACTCCAGCGGTGAAGTGCTTCATTCTTGTGCTTGAGGGCATGGGGTGATTCCATATTGCATTGCGATTGAATGGGATCTTGCCTGTTAATTTGGGAATGGGCTTGTACGTTCTTGCGGTTTGGGGGCGATAACCAAAATAAGATTCAACTAGCTCTGAACGAAGCTGTATCCTTAATTATCCAGCCGCAATTTTAAAAACGTGATTCCACCGGGCTGGCGCTCCAGCGTGCTTTTGGCTGGAATCCAGCGGCGTTCGCTGCATATCGTGAACTACATTGACTTCAGATCCGTAGTTTTGCGCTCCTGCAATTCAAATACTTGCACGCGTCACTTGAGATTGCTGGCCGGGGGTAGCCCGGCGGCTACTCCCTTTTCTTGTCTCGCCAAGAAAAGGAAGCAAAAGAAGGCGACCCAGGCGTCGCTGCCCCCTAAAGGGGGTTCCCTTTGCTGCAAGTCAAAAAATGGGAAATGCCCGAAACTCGCTACGCTCAAACAACGGTCATTTCTTAATCCATTTTCTGCCTCGCAGCAAAGGCATCGACACATGGGAACTGCGAAAATCAACAACAACGTCAATACGACCGTTAATTGCTTTACTTAATACACAACTGATCGAACCGTCGAAAGTAAATTCAAACCCGCCATCTCCCCGGCGCAATCCCAAACGCCTTCTTGAAATGCCGCGTGAAATGACTCTGGTCCGCAAACCCCGTCATCGTCGCAATCTCGGTCACAGACAGATTCTGCCGCAGCAAACTCTGGGCGCGGTTCAGCCTCAGTTGATTACGCCAGGCATGTGGTGGCATGCCAGTCGTGCGGGAAAACAAACGGGCTGCATAGAAACTGGACAGACCAACCTCTTGCGCCAGTTCAGTCAGGCTGATGGCATCGCTGAGGTCTGCACTGAGTCTCGATTTCATCATTTCTACCCTGACCGCATCGGGCAAGATAGTTTTTATGGCCGGACGGCTACGGGCATAGCGCGACAGCATCAGGGCAAAGCCTGCTGTCAGGGCATTTTCAGCAGCGAGCGGGTCGCTACCTGCTTCCAGCAAGCGGTGTGCAAAGGCAAGTTGGGCAGATACTTCGGCATCCTCGATTACACCATCCGGCAACCAGGGCACGCCAACGGCCGTGCCTGCCATGTCGCTGGCGAGCTGCTGCATCCACTCTACCGAAGGGTAAAAGGCGCGGTAGGCCCAGCCATGCTCAGTGGCCCTTTCACCCGTATGCACTTCGCCGGGATTGATGGCAGCGATGCAGCCAACCGAGGCCAGGCAGCGGCTGCCGCGATAGCGGTAAGTTTGCGCGCCTGACTGTATGACGGGGATGGAAAAGCTCTCGTGCCAGTGCGGGGCAAACTCTTGCGCAAAGTATTCAGCCGTCAGCAACTCAGCATCCGGCATCAGCGGGCTGCGCCAGAAATGGGCGTCGTCACGGAAGGTGGCTGGTTTGTCCATACACAAAGAATGCTGTAAAGGTTTGATTATTAAAGGCTATTCTATACTTAGTCGACTAATCGTACATTTGACACCACCATACATTTGCTTGAAACCTATGCATCGGCAGAATTTTGTACGCAAGCGCGCTTTCATTTTTTACTGATGCTGGAAAACAACGTAAAACAGCCACATGAAAAATTTAAACGATTTCTTCCAATTTGATATCGGGCAAGCAAATTCCATCTTGTGCCAAATGACAGATAGATTTTGAAATTGTGTGCTGTCGCCACTTATAATGTCAGGCGTATGTCCGCCATGTTGTTGTCGTGATGTACAGCAACAGGCTTACTCCCTACTCTAGAATCTTGAATACCGGATGGAAAAATCAAAGTGACTTCTGCTGATGCACCCATAGTACCCAGGCTGGAACTGAACAACATCTGCAAACGCTATCCGGCGGTGGTCGCCAATGATGGTGTCAATCTGCAGGTGACGCCCGGTGAAATCCATGCGGTACTCGGTGAAAATGGTGCAGGCAAATCGACGCTGATGAAAATCATCTTTGGTGCCGTCAAGCCAGATTCAGGCTCGGTGCGCTGGAATGGCCAGGAAGTCAGGGTAGCGACACCGCAGGATGCGCGCAAGCTGGGCATTGCCATGGTGTTCCAGCATTTCTCTCTGTTTGATACCCTGACCGTGGCCGAAAACATCGCCCTGGGCCTGGACCAGAATGTGAATATGCTGGAGCTGGCCGAGCAAATCGCCAAGACCGGTGAAAACTATGGCCTGGAACTGGAACCGCACCGCCATGTACACACCTTGTCAGTCGGAGAAAGACAACGTGTGGAAATCGTGCGCGCCCTGCTGACCAAGCCGCAATTGCTGATCCTCGATGAACCAACGTCGGTACTGACGCCGCAAGCAGTGCAAAAACTCTTTGTCACACTGCGCAAGATTGCCTCCGAGGGTTGCAGCATCCTGTATATCAGCCACAAGCTAGATGAAATCCGTGAACTCTGCCATAGTGCCACCGTCATGCGTGCGGGCAAGGTCACCGGGCATTGCGACCCGGCGCAGGAAACTGCTGCCAGCCTGTCGCGCATGATGATAGGTGAGGATTTGCCACCATCTGCCCATTCCGAACCAGTCACCCTGGGTGAATCGCGTTTGCTGATCAGGCAATTAAGTCTGCCCAAGGCACATGCCTTTGCCACCGCCCTCGAAGACATACAACTGGAATTATTTGGTGGTGAAATCGTCGGCATCGCTGGTGTATCCGGCAACGGCCAGCAAGAGCTGCTGGCTGCTTTGTCCGGTGAAGACAGACGCGCAGCGCCGCAAATGATAGAACTGAAGGGCAAACCAGTCGGCAACCGTGGCCCTGAGAGCAGGCGCAAGTTGGGCCAGAGTCTGGTGCCAGAAGAAAGACTGGGCCGTGGTGCTGTACCGGAAATGAGCCTGACCAGCAATATGCTCCTGTCACACCAGCACGAGCCCTTTGTCAGCAAGGGCATGATCAATTTTAGCCATACGATACAGGCAGCGGCGGACATCATCGCCCGCTTCCGCGTCAAGGCGGGCGGACCTGCGGCACTGGCACGCAGCCTTTCGGGTGGCAATCTGCAAAAGTTTATTGTGGGCCGCGAAATCACGCGCCAGCCCGATGTGTTCATCGTCGCCCAGCCAACCTGGGGCGTTGATGTGGGTGCGGCAGCGCAAATCCATGATGAGATACGCAAGCTCAAGCAAGCTGGTTGCGCCGTGCTCGTTATCTCGGAAGAACTTGATGAATTGTTTGAATTATGTGACCGCATGCACGTCATCGCCAAGGGCCGCTTGTCGCCATCGATAGCGACCGCCAGCGCGACCAGGGAAAAGATAGGATTGTGGATGAGTGGTTTGTGGGAAGAATGGACAACGGCAGAAACGGTGTCTCTCGGTAAAACCGGTGGCAACGGCAGCCGCAAAAAGAAATCATACAGCAACGAGCGGGGTGAGCATGCTTAAGCTGGAATTGCGTGCCGCCAGTTCGCGCAGCATGGCCTACCTTTCTCCTGTGCTGGCTTTGCTGCTGACCATCTTTTTCGGTGCCCTGCTATTCATGGCACTGGGTAAAAACCCCTGGACTGGTTTGCAGGTATTTTTGATAGAACCGATACGCAACAAGGCTGCCATCGCCGAATTATTATTGAAGACCACACCGCTGGTCTTGTGTGCGCTAGGGCTGTCGGTCTGTTACCGCGCCAATGTCTGGAATATCGGTGCCGAGGGACAGTTGATCGCAGGTGGCCTGGCCGCGGGCAGCACCATATTGTTTTTTGATACTGGCACGCCAGGTTTGTCGGGCGGCATGGTCTTGTTGCTGGCAACTTGCGCGGGTGTGGTTGGTGGCAGCTTATGGGCATCGATCACCGCCTTGCTGCGTGATCGCTTCAATGCCAATGAAATTCTGGTGTCGCTGATGCTGACCTATATCGCACAATTGCTGCTGATGTATGCCGTCAATGGCCCGCTGAAAGACCCGCACGGCATGAACTTCCCTCAGTCCAAGGTGTTTTCCAGCGATTATCTCTTGCCACACCTGTTCTCGGGTAGCCGCCTGCATATAGGTTTTATCGTCATGCTGGTCGCCAGTGGTTTGATGGCAGTGTTTGTGTATCGCAGCTTTGCTGGTTACCGCTTGACGGTAGGCGGGCTGGCACCGCTGGCAGCGCGTTACGCAGGTTTCTCCAGCCGCCGTGCCTTGTGGACATCATTGCTGATATCCGGCGGTTTCGCTGGCATGGCAGGTGCTTTTGAAGTGGCCGGGCCCATAGGCCAGGTCTTGCCTTCCATTTCGCCCGGTTATGGTTTTGCCGCCATCATCGTGGCCTTCATTGGTCGTCTGAACCCCATAGGTACCATCTTTGGCGGACTGGTGCTGTCGCTGTTCTACCTCGGTGGCGAGATGGCGCAATCGCGCCTCGGTCTGCCTTCTGCCATCACCGGTCTTTTCCAGGGCATGCTGTTGTTCTTGCTGCTGGCTTGCGACACCCTGATCAATTACCGCCTGCGTTGGCAGAAATAAGCGACCATGGAAAATTTTGCTGCACTTATCGCCGCCTCCATCAATTCCGGCACACCGCTACTGATCGCAGCGCTCGGCCTGCTGATCAATGAACGTGCAGGCGTGCTCAATCTTGGTGCCGAAGGCATGATGCTGGTGGCTGCCATCACCGGCTTTGCCGTGGCACATCAGACTCATATGCCTTGGCTGGGTTTTGTCGCTGGTGCGGTTGCCGGCATGCTGATGGCAACCCTGTTTGCCTGGCTGGCACTGGTGCTGGTGACCAACCAGGTGGCAACTGGCCTGGCCTTGTCCATCTTTGGTGCTGGCCTGTCAGCCTTCATAGGACAATCTTTCGTTGGTCAATCGCTGCCTGCGGGGCCACATGGCATCCCGTTTTTATCGGACATCCCCTTCCTTGGCAAGGCCCTGTTTGACCAGCATATGGCGGTGTATTTTGGCCTCTTGCTGTGCGGCGGCATTATCTGGTTTTTGTACCGCAGCCGCGCTGGCTTGGTGTTGCGAGCCGTGGGTGAATCACCAGAATCTGCGCATGCCCTGGGTTACCCTGTACGCAAGATACGTTATCTGGCGCTGCTATTCAGCGGCGCCTGCTGCGGCATCGCTGGCGCTTACCTGTCGGTGGTGTATACGCCAATGTGGGTGGAAGGCCTGGTTGCAGGACGTGGCTGGATTGCACTGGCATTGACCACCTTTGCCACCTGGCGTCCGGCACGGGTCTTGCTGGGTGCTTTATTGTTTGGCAGCGTAACGATACTGCAATTCCATTTCCAGGCGATAGGCATTGCCTTGCCATCGGAAATTTTATCCATGCTGCCGTATCTGGCGACGATTATCGTGCTGGTATTGATCTCGCGTAACCCTGACTGGATACGCCTGAACATGCCAGCCTCACTGGGCAAGCCTTTCCGCCCGGGGTCTGCTTAAGTATCTATAGATGTCATTTGCTGTGCGTTTTTTTGATTACAACTGAAAATCAAACCAAGGAAGCTATCCATGAAAATCTCTCGCAGAAAAACCCTGGCAGCCGCGCTGTCCCTGGCTATTGTCGGTCTTGCTGGCTGTAGCCAGAAAGAAGAAAGCAAATCCGCCAGTGCCAGTACAGCAACGCCTGCGCCAGCCAGCAGCGCTGCAGCACCAGCCGCAGCCGAGCCTTTGAAAGTAGGCTTCATCTATGTAGGACCGGTAGGTGATGCAGGCTGGACTTATGCCCATGATGCTGGCCGCAAGGCAGTGGAAGCCAAGTTTGGCGACAAGGTCAAAACTACCTTCGTTGAAAACGTACCGGAAAGCGCCGCTGATGCAGAACGCGTGATCCGTGACCTTGCCAATCAGGGTAACAAGGTCATCTTTGGCACCACCTTTGGTTATATGGAAGCCATGCTCAAAGTCGCCAAGGATTTTCCTGATGTGAAATTTGAACATGCAACAGGTTACAAAACTGCCGACAATATGGCGCAATATGATGTGCGCACTTATGAAGGTGCCTACCTCGCTGGTGTGGCAGCAGGCAAGATGAGCAAGTCTGGCAAGCTGGGCGTGGTTGGCTCCATTCCTATCCCTGAAGTGCTGCGCAATATCAATTCCTTCACTCTTGGCGCCCGCTCCGTCAACCCTAAAGCCACCACCAAGGTAGTCTGGGTCAATAAATGGTTTGACCCTGGCAAGGAACGCGAAGCCGCCAGCACCCTGATAGGCCAGGGCGTGGACGTACTCATGCAAAACACTGACTCTGCCGCTGTGGTACAAACTGCGGAAGAAAAAGGTGTCTACGCCTTTGGCTGGGACAGTGACATGAGCAAGTTCGGTGCGAAGGCCCACGTGGCGGCATCGGTCATAGACTGGGGCGTGTACTACACCAAACGCGTCGATGAAGTGCTTAACAAAACATGGAAATCAGACACCACCTGGTGGGGCCTGAAAGAAAACATGATAGACCTGAAAGCCTTCAACGCCAGCCTGTCAGACGAAGTCAAAAAACTCATCGCCGACAAGCGCCAGGGCGTCATCGACGGCACAGGCCCGATCTGGAAAGGGCCTATCAAGGACAATACTGGTAAAGAAGTATTGGGTAAGGATGCAGTGGCTGATGACAAGTTCCTGCATGACATCAAGTTCTATGTGGAGGGTGTGGAGGGCAAGGTTCCGGGTTAAACGACATGCTGCATGTTTGAATCAGCCTTCCCGCTGTTTCATGCACAAACATGAGCTTCTCAAGCGCGAGCAGGTCCTTGACTGAAATTGAAGATACCTCCAGCCAATCACTGGAGGTATCTTTATTTTTATCTACCTGCTGCGATTCATCAGCAATCGCATGGATGCCATGCCAGCACGATAAATTCAGTGCGGTTCACAGAGTCTGCGCTTTACGTCAAATATTTAAAATTTGTACATCATCGATACGTGGTACATTGAATTGCAGTCTTTTCAATCTTCACCAGTCTCACTATTCGTGCAGCGTTTTTTCGCGATGATGTTCCAAAGACAAAATCTCCCATAGTTACATACACAAGTATTGAGTAACATCAAAGTGGGAGTGCTTTTGAATACCTCAAACACGCAGTCATTGGCGAAATCCCTGACTGGTATCCGCGGCCTTGATGAAATCACCGAAGGCGGATTGCCCAAGGGCCGTCCCAGCCTCATATGCGGCAATGCCGGATGTGGCAAAACCATCCTGGGCATGGAATTCTTGTTGCATGGCGCGCTTGATTATGGCGAACCCGGTGTCTTTGTTTCATTTGAAGAAACCGATGAAGACCTCGCCAGCAATTTCAATACCTTAGGCTATGACCTCAGGGATCTGGATACCAGGAAGCTATTATTAATTGAGTATATCTACATAGAACGCAGTGAAATTGAAGAAGCTGGCGACTACAATCTGGACGGGCTTTTCATACGGCTAGGCCAGGCGATTGATGCAATTGGTGCGAAAAGAATAGTACTCGATACCATAGAAGTGCTATTTGGCGGTTTGTCCAATACAGCCATCCTGCGCGCAGAATTACGCCGTCTGTTCAGGTGGCTCAAGGAAAAAGGCGTGACGGCCATTGTCACTGGAGAGCGCGGAGAGTGTACTCTCACGCGTTATGGCCTGGAAGAATATGTGGCCGATTGCGTGATCCTGCTTGATCTCAGGGTTGAAGAACAGATTGCCACACGGCGTCTGCGCATAGTCAAATACCGTGGCAGTGAACATGGTGCCAATGAATACCCCTTCCTCATCGACAAGCAAGGCATTTCGATATTGCCGATCACCTCGCTTGGCCTTGATCACACAGTATCAGATGAAAGAATTTCCAGCGGGATTCCGCGCCTCGATACCATGCTCAGCGGAGAAGGCTATTTCCGTGGCAGCTCCATTCTGGTCTCAGGCACAGCAGGCTCAGGCAAAAGCAGTGTCGCGGCCAAATTCGTGGAAGCGGCCTGCAGCCGCGGCGAAAACTGCCTGTACTTTGCCTTTGAAGAATCGCCACAACAAATCATGCGTAATATGCTCTCCATAGGGATAGACCTTGCCCCTTGGGTGGAGCGGGGGCTGCTGCGTTTTCATGCATCACGACCTTCTGTACATGGGTTGGAAATGCATTTGGTCACCATGCACAAACTCATACTTGAATGTAATCCGGCGCATGTCGTGGTGGACCCGATATCGGCTCTGACCGTGGTTGGCTCAGACACTGAAGCCAAATCAATGCTGACGCGCCTGATCGACTTTCTCAAGACCCGCAAGGTGACGACTATGCTGACTGGCTTAACCCATGTCGGCGACAAGCTGGAAGCAAGCAATGAAGAGATTCCATCCCTGATCGATACCTGGATAAGTTTGCGTGATATTGAGCATCAGGGCGAGCGTAATCGCGGCATGTACATCTTGAAATCACGCGGCATGGCGCATTCTAATCAGATCCGCGAATTCATCTTGAGCAACAAGGGTATAGACTTGTTTGATGTCTATCTGGGCCCGAAAGGTGTGCTGACTGGCGCGGCCAGGGTGGGGCAGGAAGCTCTGGACAGATCCAACGTCGTCTCACGTCAACATGATATACAGCGCAAGAAGCGCGAATATGAACATAAACGACAAGCGCTGGAAGCCAATATTGCGGCGCTACGCGAAGAATTTGATACTGCCACCGAAATCATAGAAAGCCTTTCAGAAGAAGAAAAGCAAAGGGATGCAGTTATTATTCATGACCGCGCTGATATGGCAAAACTAAGACGTGCTGATTTGACTGCTCTTTAGAAAAGAGGCTTACACCATGTTTGAATTAATGACAGTAACTGGAAAAATACCGCTATCAATGACGAATACTGATAGTAAGAAATGGATGCTACGTCTTTACGTAGCAGGCCAGACCCATAAATCCGTCATCGCGCGCGCCAATCTCCACAGAATTTGCGAGCAGCATATGCCAGATAAATATCATGTCGACGTCATCGATTTACTGGAAAACCCGCAGTTGGCCAAGGGAGATCAGATTCTTGCCATCCCCACCCTGGTGCGTGATACGCCAACACCCATGAGAAAAATCATTGGCGATCTGTCCAATACCGAAAGGGTATTAATGGGATTGGATGTTCATCCTGAAGATACATAAGCCGGCGCAAAAAGTGCCACTATGATTCTTGCCCATTGTCCTGACTGTCCGGTGCACACAGCAATTCGTACAGAACATCTTTTCGAAAAGCATGGGATGCACATTATGTTTGTTCTATCAAAGGTGTGATTGATGACATGCCTGATACATTGTGTCTGCTGCAGGAAGTTGATCAAACGGAGTACCTATGAACATTGCTTCAAGCGTGCGTCATTTACTGCCGGACTCATCCGCTGAAATGGACAGTTTGCGTGCGCGCCTGCGCGAAGCAGAAGAAACTCTGGATGCTATACGCTACGGACGCGTTGATGCCCTGGTCATATCAAAAAATGACGAAGAACAGATTTTCACTCTGCAAGGTGCTGAACACACTTATCGCATGATGGTCGAAGCGATGAACGAAGGCGTGATAACACTGGCAAGTGACGGGACCATCCTGTATTGCAATCGCTGTTTCTCCGATATGCTGAAAATAGCCCTGAACAAGATCACTGGTACCTTGTTACAAAAATATGTTGCCCCGACCAATATTGCTATGGTCGAAAAAATGCTGCAGGGTATCGAAACCGAAAAAGCGGAGATATGGCTGCTCGATGCCGATGGCAAGGACCTGCCGGTTTTTCTGTCGCCACAGATACTGCAAATCAAGGATGAACCAACCGTTATCTACATGGTTGCCATGGATTTGACCTCTCACAAAGAATACGAGGCCAGGCTGGAACATCAGGCAAATTATGATGCATTAACTGGCCTGGCAAACAGGAACCGCCTGCATGATCGCCTGAAGCAGGCTATCGTATCTGCAGAACGTTATAAGCATCAGGTCACCGTTGCCTTTATCGACATTGACCTGTTCAAATTCATCAACGACAGCCTCGGCCATTATGTCGGCGATGAATTACTCAAGGCTGTCGCCGCGCGATTGAAATCCTGTGTACGCGAAAATGATACGGTGGCTCGCCACGGCGGTGATGAATTCGTGGTGGTGATTGACCATTCAGATGAGGCTGTTATTTCCTTGCTAATGTCGAGGATACTGGCTTCGGTCGCCGAACCCGTCATCGTGGACGACCGTGAATTACAGGTTACCTGCAGCATAGGTTTCAGTCTCTATCCTATCGATGGTCTGGATGCAGACACGCTCTTGAAAAATGCCGATGCGGCGATGTATCGCGCCAAAGAGCAAGGACGCAACAATGTGCAATTTTATACAGAAGAATTGAATCAGAAAATACGCAAGAGACTCTCGATGGAATCCATGCTGCGGCATGCATTAGAGCGTGACGAATTTTTCCTGCAATACCAGCCACAGGTTTCCCTACAAACCGGGACTATAATTGGCTTTGAAGCATTGATACGATGGAATCATGCATCGCAAGGGATAATTTCACCGCTCGACTTTATCCCCCTGGCAGAAGAACTGGGTCTGATCGTCCCCATTAGTGAATGGGTGCTTCGCACTGCCTGTACACAAATGCAGGAATGGCATAAAGCTGGCTTTCCCAAGATCAGCGTTGCAGTCAATCTGTCTGCCCGTCAATTCAGACAACAGGATCTGGTTGAAGTCATTGCAAGCATATTACAAGAGACTGGCCTTGCCCCTGCTTACCTGGATCTTGAACTTACTGAAAGCATGATGATGCACAATGTTGAGTCAGCAGTTGTCACGCTGAACAAACTCAAGCATATGGGTATCAAACTGTCTATCGATGATTTTGGAACAGGGTATTCAAGTCTGAACTATCTGAAACGCTTCCCTATCGATTTTCTAAAGATCGATAAATCCTTCGTCAAGGATATCACCAGCGATTCAGATGACGCCGCAATTGCCTGTTCCATCATCGCCCTGGCACATAGCCTCAGGCTCAAAGTGATTGCCGAAGGGGTAGAAACTGAAGATCAACTTGCCTACCTTGCATCCCATTCTTGCGACGCAATACAAGGTTATTATTTTAGCCGCCCGATGTTGCCAGCGCAATGTGAGCAATTTTTTTTGGACGATAAGCGCTTATCGTCAAACCTTGGGGGGAAGCCGGTGGATGAAATCAAATAAAAGCAAGTAAGCGAGAACTTAAACCATCACCTTAGCCGAAGCCTCCGCCACTATCCTTCGTAACCACTGCACTTCCGCCGCCGCATGTGCGCGTTCATGCCAGAGCATGAAGAACTTCATCTTGGGTACCGTAATCGGCATGGGCAAGACTTCTATCGGCCAGTCTCTGGCGCATTGCACTGCAAAGCTGCGGCTGGTGGTGAAGATGAGGTCGGTGCGTGAGAGTACGTAAGGGACCATGCCGAAGTAAGGAATGGTCATCTGTATCTTGCGTTTCAGGCCCTGCTCAGCGAGTGCAGTATCAATGATGCTGCGGTGGCCCATCATGTAAGGCGTGGGGGCCAGGTGGGCCATTTCCAGGTAATACTTGATCGACAAACCCTTGCTGACTACCGGGTGTTTGCGGTTCACCATGCACACCACTTCATCTTCAAACAATTGCGCCAGATGCAGGTGGGGTGGTAAGTCTGGCCAGTTGCCGATGACACAATCCAGCTCGCCACTTTCCAGGCCAGCGGCATAATCAAAACCGGCATTCAGGGCATGTACGGTCAGGCCGGCATTGGGAGCCTGTTCGCGCAGTTTTTCTATGATCAGGGGGATCAGCAAGGCACTCAGGTAATCCGGTGCACCGAGATGGAAGATGCGCTGGGTTGAAGCAGGCATGAAGGCGGGTGCCGGGCTGGCGATACTTTCTAGTACATTCAAGCCCTGGCGTGCAAGCAACAAGAGTTCTTCACCGCGCTCAGTCGCAGTCATGCCATTTTTGCCGCGCACCAGAATGGCATCCCCTGTGATTTCACGCAGGCGTTTCAGCATATTGCTGATGGCGGGTTGTGATTGCCCCAGCTTCATGGCGGTGCGGGTGACGCTGCGCTCAGTCAACAGGGTATGCAGGACGCGCAAAAGATTGGTGTCCAGTTGATCCATCAAACGCTGCTGGCTCATGCTGCTACCTCTGGCAGGGGCAATACATCACCATCAACAAATACCAGCATCTGGCCAGATGCACACTGGGTCCAGCTTTCATTGGTAGTCAGCGGCTCGGTGACGATGATGGCAACCTTGTCGGCGGGCGTGGTCAATTGAGAAAAATCGACGGCCACATCTTCATCCGTCAAGGCGGCGGTAGTGAAGGGATGCTGGCGTACGATGTAGTAGAGCTTGGTCGAACAGTGGGTGAACAGGGCTTCGCCATTCGAGAGCATCATATTGAAGGTGCCATAACTGGCGATTTCTGCCGTAATTTCATGCATGAATTGCGCCAGTTGTTGTACGGATGGCAATTGTTCGCCAAAGTGACGGCGCATGCGTTGCAGCAAATAGCAAAATGCTCTTTCACTGTCGGTATTGCCAACCGGCTGGAAGCTGCCGTCCAGCACAGGCGCAAATTCCTTCAGATCGCCATTATGGGCAAATACCCAGTAGCGGCCCCAGCATTCACGCACGAAGGGGTGACAGTTTTCCAGGCTGACCTGGCCCTGGGTAGCCTTACGTATGTGGGCGATGACATTCTTGGATTTGATGGGATAGCGCTTGATGAGCTCAGCCACCGGTGACTCCACCGCTGACTGATGATCGACAAACAGGCGTACACCGCTGCCTTCAAAGAAAGCGATGCCCCAGCCGTCCTTGTGCTCGTCCGTCAAACCGCCGCGTGTTGCAAACCCGGTAAAACTGAAGACGATATCAGTCGGGGTATTGCAGTTCATTCCTAGTAATTGACACATGATGCATATAGTGAAAACAGTTTGACCATACCTTAACATAGGCAAACCCGCTTATTATTCCCATCTTTATAAGATTTTTGAGTTTGCTTATGTTATTTGCTGTCAGATTTACCGACAAAACAACGATGCGCCATGTCCGCACTGAATATATGGCTGCCCACATAGACTAGGTGGCAGCGCGCCAGGCACAAATCAAGGTGGCAGGATCACGGCGTTATGATGCTGGTGAACATCCCATAGGCGCTTGATGGATCATTGAAGCCGAAACAAAGGAAGAGGTGGAAAGCCTGTGGCAAACCGACCCTTTCTGGGTCCACGGCATGCGTGAAAGCGTAGAAATTTTGCACTGGTCCAAGGCTTTTCCAGAGACAATAGCGGAAATCTGAGGCTGCATTAAAGGTCTGACAACATGCCTATGGTAAATGTTTTACATTTTGACCGTAGACTAAGCCGGTATTGAGGCAGATAATATTTTACACAAGACCTGATTACGGGTGAATAAAGGATAATCATGCAAAGCTTCAGCACTGACGCCTTGTTACTGGCGGTACCTGAATTAAAAGATGTTGCGCCCAAACACTACCCTGACCTTGTGTTACTGGCAGCGCAGAAAACATTCAAGACACGCAAGCCTTTCTGGCGTGAATTTATGTCTGGCCTGACAATATTTGCAGCCGTTTATCTGTCTAACCGCATTGCTGCGCCGGATTCGATATGGATCAGCTGTGTGCTGACTGCTGGCCTCGCCCTGGTTTCCATGTTTGCGATAGACCTGGTGTACTTCCGCAAGTTAAAGCCTGCAATCATCGACAGGCTTGCCAAGATCAAGCTTGGCGTAAAAGAGTAAATTCGGAATAAATCTGGAGTAAATCCGGCTTTGGCCTGAGGTTTCAAGCCTGAGGTTTAGCGTTTCAGGCTTAGAATTTCAGGCTTTGATGGCAAACACTTTTTGAAACTCACGTTTGCCCTTGCTGGTCAGTGCCAGCGCCCGGCTATCGAGGTCACGCTCCAGCCAGGCGCGGTTGATCAGCAAATTCAATAAAGCTGCTCCCAAAGCGCCACCCAGATGTGGTGTGCGCTCACTCCAGTCCAGGCAGGAACAGGCAAAACGCCGCCTTGCCTTGCGGGTAGTGGCAATATCCAGCCCCAATTCTTCCAGGCCCTTGCTGCCCGCTGTTGTCAGTTCATAAGCAGTTTCTTCACCGTCCACAGGTCTGATCCAGGCTTGCTGCATCAGATAATCATGCACGCCTACTGCCACTTCACCCGCCATATGGTCATAGCAGGTACGCGCCTTGCGCAGACGGTCTGGGGTATTGGGTACAAAGCGTGATTTGGGCAAACCGGCAATCAGCAAGAGGGATTCAAGCGCAATTGCGACTTCATTACTGGCGAGCTGGTAATAGCGGTGCTTGCCTTGCGCCACTACATTCACCAGATGCTGTTCTAGCAATTTGCTCAAATGTACGCTGGCAGTGGAGGGGCTGACCTCGGCCACGACAGCCAGCTCGGTACTGGTGCGGGCACGTCCGTCCATCAGGCTGCACAGCATGCGGGCACGCGCTGGCTCGGCGATGGCACCTGCCAGCTTGGCTAATTGGGTGTCGGCGTATTCTATTTGGGTGGAATTTTCTGCATTCATAGTTTGATGGTAGACGAATTGTTCAATGCAAACAAGCCCTATACTGCATTTCACTACTTAGCCACCAAACTTAGCATCACGCCTGCCATGACACAGAAAATCTCTATCCTGACTGCCCCTTGCCATCCAGACCCTTATCCTTACTATGCCAGCTTGCGTGAAGGCCCAGCACTGGTTTTTGATGCGGAACTCAAATGCTGGATAGCCAGCCGTGCCGCCATCGTGCAACAAGTGCTGGAATCGACTGCTTGCGCCGTCAGGCCAGTGGCAGAAGCAGTACCGCGCAATATTGTGGGCGGCACAGCAGGAGAGGTATTTTCACATCTGGTACGCATGAATGAAGGCCATGCACATACAATGCCCAAGCAAGTAATACAAAGCTCACTACGCAAGCTGGAGTTGTCTGGCATCGCTGAATATACACAGCAGCATGCCGCTCAACTCGCGAGCAAATATGATGTCAGGACAGGAAACGGGCTGACACAATATCTGCTAGCCTTGCCCATCCATGTCATGGGTAGCGTATTGGGATTTGAAGAGGATGCCCTGCCTGCCCTGGCAAACTGGATGGCAGATTTCGTACGCTGTCTTTCCCCCTTGAGCACAGCAGAACAAATTGATGCGGCGCATGTGGCAGCACAGGCTTTGCAAGACAGCTTCCGCCTAGTGCTGCAAGACAGCCAGGCAAAACAGTATGGATTTTTGGCAGGCTTGCAAAGTGAAGCCACTCAACTTGGCTGGCAGCATGCTGATGCCATCTTGTCCAACCTGATAGGCTTGCTGTCGCAAACGTATGAGGCCACTGCTGGGCTGGCAGGCAATAGTCTCGTTGCTCTGCAAACTCATCCTGACGCACTGAAGATCATGCGTGAAGGTCGTGCAGAGTTGCCACAAAAATTGCGTGAACTGGTAGCCGAAGTCGCCCGCTATGATGCGCCAGTACAAAACACCAGACGCTTCGTCAACCAGACTTGCGAAATCGCTGGTCGACACCTGCAAGCAGGTGATGTCATCGTCGTATTGCTCGCCGCTGCCAATCGTGATGTGGCGGCAAATGCTGACCCTGACATTCTGCAACTGGAGAGAGCAGACAGAAAAGTATTTACCTTTGGTCATGGTCGCCACACCTGCCCTGGCCAAGACATTGCTGAGTGCATCACCGCCACTTGCCTATCCCACTTGCTGAGCACACCCGCATTTGATTTTGCTGCACTACGCTGGAATTACAGAGCTTCGCTGAATGGCCGCATCCCGGTATTTACTCACAACATATAAAACAAGGAGAACACATGATAGCCGTGATTTTTGAAGTCATACCCCATGCAGAAAACAAGCAGGAATACCTGGATATCGCCGCAGGGCTTGCACCTTTGCTCAGGGAGATGGATGGTTTTATTTCCATAGAGCGTTTCCAAAGCCTGATTGACCCCGGCAAGATCTTATCTCTGTCTTTCTGGCGTGATGAAGCCGCAGTCGCCAACTGGCGCAATACTGAAGAGCACAGGGCGGCGCAATCGCAGGGACGCGGCCATGTCTTTGCGGGCTATCGTTTGCGCATCGCATCTGTCGTGCGTGACTATGGTTTGCTGGAGCGTGAACAAGCACCGGCAGATAGTCGCCATGTGCATGGCTAATGCACAAGTGCACCCCAGATTGATGACGTAGTATCCCGCCAAACCAGAAACAATTTTTATATCAATAGGGCTTACGCAAAATCGTCCCAGCAAGGCGTCAGCGACGAAGACAGTACTTTAGTACGCAGCTCCTAGGAGAGGAGCTGTAACGCAGCTGGGGCGGTTTTTCGGAAGTCCTAATCAAGAGAGAATATCAACATGTCTGAACTACAGCTCTACCTGAATACGCATTTCCTGAACAAAGCACAATTCGCAGCAGCCTGTGCTATTTCTGAAGCAGAATTAAATGACTTGCTGGCAGCACACATACTGCCTGGCCCTTCTTATGTGGTCTCAGAAAAAGCCACCATCAACTCTGCTGTATTTGGTGAGTCAAATGCCACTGACACAGTTGCTGGTGAATATTTTCGTGCCTGTCATACGGTCTGGTGCGACAGGGCAAGACAGTTGGTGGCAGAACACGGATGGGCAGCAGCTCCAGAACTGATGAAGCAAGAATTTTTGCGTGACTATATCGCTGCGCTGACAGAATTGAATACCATTACATGGCACCTGCAAGACTGCTTTGCAGCGGATGGCACGGTAAACATAGCGGGACTGACGGAAAATGCAGAGCTTCACTGGAAGCATTTTTTGCTCGGCACATTTGGTATCTGTACCGCCAATCCAGTCTCTGCAACCGAGATTGCATGCAAAGGTGTTTTACAAGAAAAGCTTAGCCACCTGACAGCCAATGGCAGCAGAACTGATTTCAGTGCAACGGAAGCAAGAGACATCTTGCCGGTAGTTGATGCCTTTGCTGAAGTAGTCATGTGGTTTTCACCGGCAGAATATGCACGCTCGAGTCGCAAGCGCCTCGTCGACGATATACGACCACGCCTGCTGGCTGCCATGGCGGCGTAAGTCTGCACATGCGACCAGGGTAGTTTTCTTCAATACACAACAAGCGTGGCCCGGTATAAGTCTGTCTGCCGACTCACTTATACGGACCACGCTTATGCTCACTCTCAACTTCAACCTCTATCTCTCCATGGCTGCCTTTGCGCTGGCCGCATCCATTTCACCTGGCCCTGTGAATATTGTGGCTTTGCGCTCAGGCACGCAATATGGCTTTCGTGCCAGCCTGGCCCATGTCAGTGGTGCGACCATAGGGTTTACGGTCTTGTTATTCCTGACAGGCCTGGGCCTGCATGAACTATTGATCATCATGCCCGCACTGACGCAAATCATACAATGGGCAGGTGTCGCTTTCTTGTTGTTCCTGGCTTACAAGCTGGCTGTTGACAATGGGCGACTGGATGTCGATGAAAATGGCAAGGGGCCTTCTGCCTGGTATGGCGCACTCATGCAATGGCTTAATCCCAAAGCCTGGCTGGCATCTATCGCAGGCATGGGTGCCTATGCAGCAAATGGTGATACCAGCATGGTCTGGCATTTCACCATTATCTATTTCTTCATTTGCTATGCATCGATAGCCGCCTGGGCTTATGCGGGAACGGCCTTGCGCCAGCTCTTCAAAAAGCCTGCGCTGATGCGTACCTTTAACCGCAGCCTGGCGGTGATGCTTTTGATCAGTGCAGGGTATCTGGTGCTGAGTTGATAGTGTGATTTTTATGCCTGATACTGCCCAGGCGTTGCGGCCAGCAAGCGTTTGAATACCCGCTGGAAATGTGCCTGATCAGCAAATCCCGCTTCCAGTGCGGCATCGGCAATGGAAGCACCTTGCCGCAATTTTTCTTGCGCATATTGCACGCGGCGATTGATGAGGTAAGCATGCGGCGTCATATCATATTGCTTCCTGAAGGCGCGAAATAAATAGGAAGCGGACAAACCTGCGTGAGCAGAAATATCATCCAGGCTCAGGTCTTGTGTACAGTGCGCGTGAATAAAATCAGCCGCCAGTTTAAGCCTGGAATTTTCCAGATGCAGTTCTGCAGTAGCAGATTGCAAGTGCTTGTGCACTTCAGAAAAATACTGAATCACACTACCCTGCTTGCTGAGGAGTTCTGTGTCGGGGTCAATCAGGGTTTGATATAAATCCAGCAGGCCTTCATACAGGAAAACATTGTCAGACACTGGGCAGGTATAGGCTTGAAATTCTGGATTTTTTTGTTGCCCCAGTTCAGCCTGCAAAGCTGCCAGCCAGCTGGCATCAACGTACAGCATGCAAAAAGCCCATGGCAGATTATCGTCGGGGCTGCAGATATGCACCTGCCCAGGATTGATAATCACCAGCTCGCCTGCATGTACATGATGCTGCTTACCCGCCATGACAAAATTGCTGGCCCCAGCAGTGATCGCACCTATGCAAAAAGTTTCGTGTGCATGTTTGTCATAACTGTCTGAACGGCCTTCTGCCAGATAACGCGCCTCGATAAATGGCAGCCTGTCATCACGCCAGAAGCGCGGGACAGTGTCTGCCAGAGTCTTGAGTCGCGCCATGTCTGATGTCGCTATTTGCCGATACAAAAGCGCGAGAAAATCACACCAAGCAAATCATCTGAAGTAAATTCACCCGTGATGCTGTTGAGGCGGTCTTGTGTCAGGCGCAGTTCTTCGGCAAACAAATCCAGTGACTGGTCATTTTGTGCAGCATATTCTGCGGCATTTTGCAGATGCTCATGCGCGTGTTTGAGGGCGATCAAATGACGTTCGCGGGCAAGGTACAATGATTCACCAGTTTGCTCCCAGCCTGCGATACGCAGTAATTCCTTGCGCAGCAAATCTATGCCTACATGTTCATGTGCTGACAGATAAATATGCGTCGCATCTGACATTTCATCGACGCTGGCATGATGGCCGGACAAGTCTATTTTGTTCCAGATACGGATGACCGGCACGCCATCGGGGAAACGGGCGACGATAGCTTCATCGGCACGCGTAGGGCCGCGACTCGCGTCCAGCAAATGCAGGATGACATCGGCTTTTTCCACTTCCGCCCAGGTGCGTTCTATGCCTATGCGTTCTACCGTGTCGATAGCATTGGCCACCTGACCCTCTACGGGTTCGTCATGTTCGTGACGTATGCCGGCAGTGTCGATGATGTTGAGGGGTATGCCTTCGATATGAATGGTCTCGGTCACCTTGTCGCGGGTCGTACCAGCGATAGGTGTGACGATAGCGACATCATCACCCGCCAGTACATTCAGCAGAGATGATTTACCAACATTGGGCTGGCCTGCCAGCACCACATTCAAACCGGCGCGCAACAAGGCACCCTGGGCTGCTTGCTCAAATACTTTTTGCAGAGCGGTTTGTATGGTCGCCAACTGACCGCGGGCGTTGGATTTTTCGAGGAAGTCGATTTCTTCTTCCGGGAAATCCAGCGTCGCTTCCACCAGCATGCGCAGGTGCACGACTTTTTCTACCAGTGCATGAATGACTTTGGAAAAAGCACCAGACAGGGATTGCGATGCCGATTTGGCGGCAGCCTCGGTCGATGCTTCGATCAAGTCAGACACAGCTTCTGCCTGCGCCAGGTCCAGCTTGTCGTTCAAAAAGGCGCGCTGGGTGAATTCGCCTGGTTCTGCCAGTCGCAAACCTGCATCCTTGCCCGCTTCCAGGCAGCGCGACAACAGCATTTGCATGACGACCGGGCCGCCATGGCCTTGTAGTTCCAGCACATCTTCACCGGTATAAGAATGCGGTGCCTTGAAGTAAATGGCGATGCCCTGATCGATGACTGTGCCATCTGCCTGGGTAAACGGCAGATAACTGGCATGACGCGGCTTGAATTGGGTAGTACCAAACAAGGCAGTGACGACAGGGGCAAGGTCTTTGCCGGAAATGCGCACGACACCTATGCCACCACGTCCGGGGGCGGTGGCAATGGCAGCGATGGGAATGGGTTCGTAGATCATATTGAAATTCTATCTGTGCTTGCACACTATGGGTGCAAATTAGTCTGTGGTGTTGTGACGGAAATGCGACAGGAGTTTATACATACACGAGCAGATATTGTCGGTGGGGACGCCAATGCGGCAAGGTTTTGCTCAACAAATTACGCCATAAAAAAAGCCCGCAAGCAAACTTGCGGGCTTTCTCATTTGCTCAATTTCTAAGCTCTATCCTCAGACCTTGTGTTCAGGCGGGATCAGCTTGTTATTGATGACCCATTGCTGCCCGATCGACAAGATATTGTTGACTACCCAATACAATACCAGGCCAGACGGGAAGAAGAAGAACATGACAGAGAATGCCAGAGGCATGAACATCATCATCTTTGCCTGCATAGGATCAGCCGGGGCCGGGTTCAGCTTGGTCGTGATATACATGGAAATCGCATAGATCACTGGCAGGATATACCATGGATCAGGTGCAGTCAGATCCGTGATCCAGCCCACCCATGGTGCGCCGCGCATTTCCACGCTGGCTTGCAAGACCCAGTACAGAGCCAAAAACACCGGCATCTGGATCAGGATAGGGAAGCAACCGCCGAGAGGATTGATTTTCTCGGTTTTGTACAACTCCATCATGGCCTGGTTCATTTTTTGCGGATCGTTTTTGAAACGTTCACGCACAGCCTGCATTTTCGGTGTTACGACCTTCATCTTGGCCATGCTGCGATAACCAGCAGCCGACAAGGGGAACAGAGCCAGTTTGATGGCAATCGTGAAGACCACGATAGTCCAGCCCCAGTTACCCAGCATTTTATGGATTTGCTCCATGACCCAGAACAGTGGCTTGGCGATGATGGTCAATACGCCATAGTCTTTCACCAGTTCAAAGCCAGGGGCAATCGCTTCCAGCTTGGCAGATTCTTGCGGGCCGGAATACAAATGTGCATTCATGCTCACTGTTGCGCCTGGTGCCACTGTACCCATAGGCAAGACATTACCGACTGCAAACAGATTGGGATCAACCTGTTTCGTGAAAATTTCACGCTTGGCCTTGTCTTGCGGGATGAAAGAAGACACAAAGAAGTGTTGCAGCATTGCTATCCAGCCATTGTCCGATGCTTTTGCATGGCTGTCTGTACCCTTGGCAATTTTCTCAAAATCCAGTTTCTGGAATTTTTCTGCTTCGGTATACACAGCAGGTGCATAGAATTCGCCGCTGCCAGAGAACATGCCGCCGCTTTCAGGCTTGGTGCCGTCGTGCAACAGTTGCAGATACAGGGATGGCGTGATTGCTGCCGTACCAGTATTGGTCACATCATGACGCACATCGATCAGGTACTCACCTTTTTTGAAGGTATAAGTCTTGGTCAGCTTGACGCCGCCCTGCTCAGCTTCCAGCACCAATTGCACCTGATTACCGCCTTCCAGGGTACGTACACCTGGTTTGGCAACGAAGCCGGATTTATGGTTAGGGAAAGGGCCACCCAGCAAGCCAGTTTGCGCCAGATAAGTGCGCTTGGCTGACTGATCAAACAAGAATACATTTTTTGTAGGATCAGTATCATTTTTATGCTTGAGCAATTCCAGTTTCTTCAGCTCGCCACCGATGGTATCAATATCTGCCTTGATGACATCAGTAGTAATGGTAATGGTTTCGCTCTTGATCACCGGGGCTGCAGTTACATCGCCAGCAGTAGTAGCTGCGGTGGCGCTGGCCGATGTTGCGGTTGCAGCAGTGGCACTATTGCTGGCAGAAGCCGAGGCACTGGCTATTTTTGCAGGTGGTGGCGGAGCAAACATAGACGGCTTGCCGTTATATTGCCCCCAACCATTCCAGAGCATGAGCAGCGAGAAAGAGAAAATTACCCACAGGACGGTACGTTTGATATCCATTTGTGTATGTCAGGAAAGGGGAGAAGAATGTCCAGTGTGCTTGCCATCATGGCAGCACTGGGCAGATGTGGGGGCAGTTTGCGATTTTTCACTAGCGGGTGGCACGTTATCCACGCCACCGGGGTGCCATGGGTGACATTTGCACAGGCGTTTGCCTGCCAGCAAGCTACCCCTGGCGGCACCGTGCATCTTGATGGCCTCTGCCGCATACTCAGAGCAACTGGGGTAAAAACGACAGTTCTGCCCCAGCATGGGACTAATTGCCAGTTTATAAAATCTCAGCAACAGGAGCAGCAGGGTTTTCATCACACAGGCCCTATCATTATGTACTGCTTGCAGGCGGCTTATGATTAGCCGATGCGCCAGGCAGTGCACAGGCTGGTGCAGCAAACAGACGCAAGATTTCCGCCCTCAACTCACGCTTGAGCTGGGCAGTCGTTGCCGGCCCGGCCTTGCTGTTAACAGGGCGGGACAGTCGCACGATGCAATCCACATTCAGCAATGCTGAATGACGGAAAATCTCGCGGGTGACACGCTTGATGGTATTGCGCGTTACAGCTCGCGGCGCAAACCGTTTGGCGGCCACCACACCCAGACGGGCATGCGGCAAATCATTGGTTCTGGTGTACAGCACAAAATGCGCGGTTTTTTGCACGGGGCGCAAACGAAAAACGGATGAAAACTCATCCGTTTTAACGATGCGTCGAACGCGGGCAAAATCCACGCCGCCTGCACCTGCCTGAACTGGCTCAGTTATATTATTGATCATGCGAATTCAGCAAGGCTGGCGCAGACCAAAACTGATAATCAAGCTGCCAGGCGTTTACGGCCTTTGGCGCGACGTGCGTTCAGAACAGCGCGGCCACCGCGGGTTGCCATGCGTGCGCGGAAACCGTGAGTGCGCTTGCGGCGAACGACGGAAGGTTGGTAAGTACGTTTCATGTTGGTCTCGCTAATTGAGCAATAAAAAAAATCGGAATTACGGATAAAGGCTGTCTTGGGTGCGACTTCGGCTTGCACATTTTCGTCAGGCCTTTCGCCTTTACTGCCCCAAAACCGCTGCTCATGGTGTTGCGCATCAATCCATCAAAAAACCGATAATTAAAGCCGCACCAATAAAAGAGGGGTAGGGAACCCTGAATTAGACACCATTTTTGCTTTGCGTGTCAATCACTTAGCGCAAAAATTAATCAGTCAGGGCACATCCATTGGTGCAATGCAAAGAATAAATTTAAACCCAAACCTGTGGATAACTCGGTCAAGCGGGGTTAAAATAGCGGATTAGCGCGGCACCGTTTTATGTCTTTCAGACAACTTACCCAGCGATAGAGGCGCAAACCTCTCGGTAATTCTTAGTAAGGTCTTACTAAGTTCGCATCGGTAGAATTTAATTCGGCACCGCGCATTTGCATTTAATAATTAAAGTCATACATGGAAAATTTCTGGCAGGCCTGTTCGTCCCAACTTGAGCAAGAGCTTCCACCACAGCAATATAGCGCCTGGATCAAACCGCTATTCCCGCTTGACTTTGAAAACGGCAAGCTGCGCATCGCTGCGCCCAACCGTTTCAAACTGGACTGGGTCAAAGCCCAGTTTGCCAGCCGCATCACCGACCTGGCTAACCAGTTCTGGGATGAAGAAGTGGAAGTACAGTTTGTACTCGACCCACGTGGCAACAGAAAGCCTGCTCCCGCAGCGGCGGCCGCGCCACGTTCACAAGGTTTGAATGCCGACCTTGATGCCCAGGGCAGCGTGCCAGAAATGATGTCTGAACCAGCGCAACCAGAAGTGTCACCGCGCCGCGAACAAAGCCGTATTAATTCCGACCTGACTTTTGACAGCTTCGTTACCGGTAAGGCCAACCAGCTGGCGCGTGCTGCTGCCATCCAGGTGGCGAATAACCCTGGCGTTTCCTACAACCCGCTGTTCCTGTATGGCGGCGTAGGCCTGGGCAAGACGCATTTGATCCACGCCATTGGTAACCAGATCCTGGTTGATAACCCGAACGCGAAGATACGCTACATCCACGCTGAACAATATGTGCGCGACGTAGTGACCGCTTACCAGCGCAAGGGTTTTGACGAGTTCAAGCGCTACTACCATTCGCTGGATTTGTTGCTGATCGATGATATTCAATTCTTTGGCGGCAAGAGCCGTACACAAGAAGAATTCTTTTACGCCTTTGAAGCACTGATCGCGGCCAAAAAGCAGATCATCATCACCAGTGATACTTATCCCAAAGAAATCACAGGTATGGATGACCGCCTGATTTCCCGCTTTGACTCTGGCCTGACAGTCGCGATTGAACCGCCAGAGCTGGAAATGCGCGTAGCTATTCTGCTCAAGAAAGCCTATTCAGAAGGCGTGAATATTTCAGATGACGTCGCCTTCTTCGTCGCCAAGCATTTGCGCTCCAACGTGCGCGAACTCGAAGGCGCATTGCGCAAGATTCTGGCTTACTCCCGCTTCCATGGCAAAGAAATCACCATCGACGTGGTCAAAGAAGCCCTGAAGGATTTGCTGTCGGTACAAAACCGCCAGATTTCCGTAGAGAACATACAGAAGACAGTCGCTGACTTTTTCAATATAAAAGTTGCCGACATGTACTCAAAAAAACGCCCGGCCAATATCGCCAGACCGCGCCAGATTGCGATGTACCTGGCCAAGGAACTCACGCAAAAGAGCCTGCCAGAAATCGGCGAGCTCTTCGGCGGCCGCGACCACACTACAGTCTTGCACGCAGTACGCAAGATCACCGCAGACCGCACCAAGAACCCTGAATGCAACCATGAGCTGCATGTATTAGAGCAAACGCTCAAGGGTTGATGGCTAGGATGTTGTAGGATGTGCAATTGGGATGGTTTTGGCAGTAATTTGTATGGCAGTTTTGTAGGGTGCGCCGTGCGCACCAAGGCAGTAAAACCAGCTAAAACGGTGCGCACGGCGCACCCTATGGGTTGGCAAGGGTTTTGCTCTGAAATCAGCGATACGCGTAAGCGTCAAACGCCACGGGATTCCAGCCTGCGCTGGAATGACAGTTTTAAGGGCACGGCTCGAATTGAAGCAGCAAGCTGTTTAAAGCTGCACGAACAGTATTAACGTCATCCCAGCGAAGGCTGGGATCCATCTACGCAAGAGCCGTTTGCGCAGAGCGACGAACAAGTTTGTAGGGTGCGCCATGCGCACCAAAGTAACAAGCAAGACCGCAGTAAATATGTGTAGCAGTTTATAAAAAACAGTAAGAGATAATTTAAGTTCCTTATCAACATACAAAGTGAGGATATTCAAATGCAATTGGTTAAAACCCACCGGGACACCCTGCTCCGGCCTTTGCAAATTGTGAGTGGTATTGTCGAGCGTCGGCATACATTGCCGATTCTGGCCAATATCCTCATTCGCAAAGACGGTGAACAGGTGTCGTTCCTGTCGACAGACATAGAAGTGCAGATCACGACCAAGGCAGCCATAGGTTCTGGCGGCGACAGCATTGCCACGACAGTTGCGGCCCGTAAATTGCTGGATATTTTGCGCGCCCTGCCAGATGACAATGATGTTGTCCTCAAGCTTGAAAACAAAAAGATGAGCGTGCAGTCAGGCAAGTCGCGCTTCTCCTTGCAAACCCTGGCGGCGGAAGAATTCCCTACCGTAGCCCAGGCCGAGCATTTCAATGCCAGCGTCAATTTGCCACAAAAAACCCTGAAGCACCTGTTCAACATGGTGCATTTCTCGATGGCGCAACAAGACATTCGCTATTACCTGAATGGCTTGCTGCTGGTCGTCGATGGCAAGAACGTCATCGCCGTGGCAACGGATGGCCACCGTCTGGCATTTTGCCAGGTCGAAGTCGAGCAAGAATTCCCGCGTCATGAAGTCATCATCCCGCGCAAGACCATCATCGAGATGCAGCGCCTGCTCGAAGACAAGGAAGACCCGGTACAGATCGACATCGCCAACAACCAGGTCAAACTGACGTTTGCTGATATTGAACTGATTTCCAAACTGGTCGAAGGCAAGTTCCCTGACTTTAACCGCGTCATCCCAAAAGGCTATAAAAACAGCTTCACTCTGGGCCGTGAGCAATTGCTGCGTTCATTGCAGCGTGCCGCGATCATGACGTCGGACAAGTTCAAGGGCGTGCGTTGCGTCATCACCCCTGGCCTGATGCAAATCCTGTCGACCAATGCCGACCAGGAAGAAGCGATAGAAGAAATCGAAATCGACTACGGTGGCGACAGCGTGGACATCGGCTTCAATGTCAGCTATCTGCTCGATGTATTGAACAACCTCAAATGCGACCAGATATCGGTGTCTTTGGGCGACTCCAATTCATCCGCACTGATCACTATCCCCGACAACACCGACTTTAAATATGTCGTCATGCCGATGCGGATATAAGTTGTAGATATTGATAAATGCCGTGAACCCAGCGTTCACGGCAATCTCATTACCGTCATTCCAGCGCAGGCGGGAATCCAGTGTCGTTCGCCGTAGCGCATCAACAACGCAGACACTGAATCCACCTGTACCGGAATGACAAAGCAGTCCCTGAATATGTTTCACATTGGGCGATTTACACAATTGTCCAAAACAGTTCGTTTTTTTAGAAGGTAGCCATGTCCGATAACACCCAAGACAACACTCCAGCCCAGCCCAATCAATACGGCGCGTCTTCAATCCAGATTCTGGAAGGCCTGGAAGCCGTGCGGAAACGCCCCGGCATGTACATCGGTGACACCTCGGACGGCACCGGTCTGCATCACCTGGTCTTTGAAGTGCTGGATAATTCCATTGATGAATCCCTGGCAGGTCACTGTACCGAGATCAATGTCACCATCCATAGCGACAACTCCATCTCCATCACCGACAATGGCCGCGGCATCCCTACCGGCATCAAATGGGATGACAAGCACGACCCTAAACGCAGCGCCGCAGAAATCGTCATGACCGAGCTGCATGCAGGTGGCAAGTTCGATCAAAACTCATACAAAGTATCTGGCGGTCTGCATGGCGTGGGTGTGTCCTGCGTGAATGGCCTGTCCAAGTTGCTGAAGCTTACTATCCGCCGCGATGGCAAAATGTATGCGATGGAATTTGTCCGTGGCGTGCCGCAAAACCGCGAACTCGAAACTGTTGATGGCATCGTTACATCCCCCATCAAAGTCCTGGGTGACACCGACAAGCGCGGCACTGAAGTCCACTTCTGGGCCGATGAAGAAATCTTCACCCATGTTGAATTCCATTATGAAATCCTGGCCAAACGCATACGCGAATTGTCCTTCTTGAATAATGGCGTACGCATCAAGCTTAACGACCACCGCACTGGCAAAGAAGAATTGTTTGCCTTTGAAGGCGGCACCCGTGGCTTTGTTGAATACATCAACAAAAACAAAAGCATACTCAACCCAACGATTTTCCAGGCCACTGGCGAACGCCTGTCTGACCAGGGCACCAACATCACTGTTGACGTCTCCATGCAATGGAACGACGCCTACAATGAACAGGTATTGTGCTTCACCAATAACATCCCGCAGCGCGACGGTGGCACCCACCTCACCGGCCTGCGTGCCGCGATGACCCGCGTCATCAACAAGTATATTGAAGAACACGAATACGCCAAGAAAGCCAAGGTAGAAGTCACTGGCGACGACATGCGCGAAGGTTTGACCTGCGTCTTGTCCGTCAAAGTGCCAGAACCAAAGTTCAGCTCGCAAACCAAAGACAAACTCGTCTCCAGCGAAGTGCGCGGCCCGGTAGAAGAAATCGTCGCCAAGACCCTGTCTGACTTTTTGCAAGAACGACCAAACGACGCCAAGATCATTTGCGGCAAAATCGTTGAGGCATCCCGCGCCCGTGAAGCCGCCCGCAAAGCCCGCGAACTGACGCGCCGCAAAGGCGTCATGGACGGCCTGGGCCTCTCATCCAAACTGGCAGATTGCCAGGAAAAAGACCCGGCCCTGTGCGAACTGTACATCGTCGAAGGTGACTCTGCGGGTGGATCAGCCAAGCAAGGCCGCGACCGCAAGTTCCAGGCCATCTTGCCACTGCGCGGTAAAGTCTTGAACGTAGAAAAAGCCCGCTTTGAAAAAATGCTGTCCAGTGAACAGATCACCACCCTGATCGCCACCCTGGGCACCAGCATAGGCCCGGACGAATTCAATGCCGACAAACTGCGCTACCACCGCATCATCATCATGACCGATGCTGACGTTGACGGCGCCCACATCCGCACACTGCTGCTGACCCTGTTCTATCGCCAGATGCCACAATTGGTAGAACGCGGCCACATCTACATCGCCCAGCCACCACTCTACAAAGTCAAGGCCGGCCGCGATGAACGTTACCTCAAGGATGACGCAGAAGAAGCCACCTACATGATGACCGTGGCCCTGACTGGCGCATCCCTGACACCAGGCACAGGCGCAGCCCCTATCACTGGCGAAGCCCTGGGCGAACTAGTACGCCAGTACAACCTGGCCAACGCCATCATGATGCGCCTGACCCGCGTCATCGACCGCGCTGCCCTCACCGCCATCATGACCGGCGTCACGCTGAAACTGGATAACGCAGAAAACGCAGAAGCATCCGCCATCGCCCTGACCGCCGCCATTGGCGACAATGCAGTAAAAGCAGTAGTACGCAGCGACGAACTCTCAGGCGCATTCAGCCTGCGCATAGAACGTCTGTACCACGGCAACATCAAGGTCAGCAGCATCGATGCCGACTTTGTTGACGGTGCCGATTACCAGGTACTGGAAAACGCCGCGACGACCTTCAAGGGCCTGCTCACAGAAGGCGCATTCATCCGCCGTGGCGAAGGCGAAAAAGCCAAGGAAATCGCCGTACACGACTTCCACCAGGCCATGCTCTGGCTGCGCGACGAAGCCGAACGCGGCGTCAGCAAACAGCGCTATAAAGGTCTGGGCGAAATGAACCCAAGCCAACTCTGGGAAACCACCATGGACCCCACAGTCCGCCGCCTGCTCAAAGTACAGATAGAAGACGCGATTGCCGCTGACCAGATCTTTACAACCCTGATGGGCGACGACGTGGAACCACGCCGGGCGTTTATTGAATCCAATGCGTTGAGGGCGGGGAATATTGACGTTTGATGTTGTTGATGTCTTATTGTTAGCTGAAAAGGTCAATCAGTAAATGATTGACCTTTTTTTATTTCTTGACATTCAACAACATGAAGTAGCGTAATACGACCACTAAATAGCATTTGATATTTATTAACAAAATAGTTAGCACATTAGCCAACAAAAAGAAATACAATTAGTATCATCCATGCATCTTACCTGTTGATTTCTCAAAGCAAATAAGACAAATAAAATGAATAAACCAGTTTCAACCGAACTCCACTTTGATGTAAGTAGCGGTCTGAAAACAGTACTTGGAAGCGAACTTATTACTGACGACGAAGTTGCTATCTTTGAATTGGTAAAAAATTCATTTGATGCCGAAGCTACTCGAGTTGATTTATTCTTTGATAATAATCAAATCATTATTTCCGATAATGGGATGGGTATGTCATATGAAGACATACAAAAAAAGTGGCTATTTGTGGCTTATTCGGCAAAAAGATCCGTAAATAGACAAGATGATTTTCGCGACAACATTGCGGAGCGTAGACATTATGCAGGTAGCAAAGGCATAGGTCGTTTCTCATCTGATCGTCTGGGCGAAATAATCAATCTTCAAACCAAACCCAAATCTCCAGCAAAAAGCCCTGTTCATTCAATCATCGTAGATTGGACTCTCTTTGATCGAAATCACTTAGATCGCTTTGAGAAGATTGGCATCCAATATCAACTGCAAAATAATGGTTTTATTCTTCCTAAAGATCTTCCTACTCTCAAGTTGCGTATTCTCATTAAAGTAGCCATGATTTCTTACGGCAAAGTAGCCAGCGATTCTCATTTCAAAATAGCCGCCAATTGGCACCATAAAGCAGCCGCTCATTCTCATTTCAAAATAGCCACTGTTTCTCATGCAAAGTAGCCACCTGCATGCATTGAATTGATTTAGCCTATAAATTCAACAATGGAAAAGCTGCCCAGAGCGTGATTGGAGTGGCGGACCAACAAACTATCGCTGGAGGCATTCGACAAAGCTTTTTGGCTGATTAGCTAAATCGGAAGAACTCCAACTGGAAAAAATTCTTTCGACGCTAAGTCAACAAATGGCACTGCAACAATAGTCAAATCGCTCTGTGTGGCCCTCTATTACGCCACGTACAGCAATACCGCGCCAAAATGACAGATGCTTCCGCCAAGCACGAACAGGTGCCAAACCCCATGTCCGTGACGCCATTTGTGATCTGTGGCATAAAACGCGATGCCGCCGGTGTAGAGTGCACCACCCGCTGCCAGCCACCAGAAGCCGTCCATCGTGAGCGCATTGATGAGCGGTTTAGCTGCGATCACGCCAACCCAGCCCATCACCACGTAGATTAGCAACGACATTAGCCGCGCTCCTTTGGCATACCACAATTCTTGCAGGACGCCAGCAACGGCAAGCCCCCACACCACGCCGAACAGTAACCATCCCCACGTCCCGCTTAGGCTGACCAGCGTAAATGGAGTATAAGTACCAGCAATTAGCAAGTAGATCGCGCAATGGTCGAGCCGACGCAATACGTCTTTGGCTGGCCCTTGGGTGCTGTGATACAGCGCAGATGTAAAATACAGGGCAAATAACGTGGCAGCGTAGATGCTGAAACTAACAATCTTCCAATAGTCACCACCGCGAGCTGCTATCGTAATCAGCGATACTCCGCCCACTGCCGCCAGCGCAGCACCCACCGCGTGGGTAATGCTGTTGAAGCGCTCTCCATAATACATGCGTATCCCCCTAAAAATCTTCGCTATTGAAAGCTGCGGCTCAAACATTGTAATTTGCTTGGGAGCGTTGTGCATTTCCTGGCTAAGACTACCATCCCGTTGAGTATTCTTATACAATCAGAAAGCAAATAGCCTGTCGAATCTACCGCTTATTCTTATCCGAAACTGGACACTCTCTCGCATTTCAAAGTGTGCACCTAGTCGCCTGATCAGACATTTTTGGGTCAAACAATTAAGTTTCAATGTAATAACCGTCCAAAATATCTTGATTCATTGGGGCATTGCTTCGATTGAAAATTTCTTATCCAAAGTTAGTTGCCGCACAGACCACTAAATGCTCTTTTGACTATGATCCTTGAACTCGTCGATTTGCGAGTCATCAAGGAGATAGAAATGATACATCTTAAAAAAACTCTAGGTTTAACAATTGCATTGTGTTTGACAGGTAGTGCATTTGCACAATCCTCTAATGGTGCACCTGCTCCAGCATCTTCGGCTCAGGTAAGTAGCAGCGCTGACAATACAAAAATGAATGCTCGCGACCGCGATGGCGCGATGGCCACACCCCAGACTCAAGACAATCAAGCTACAAACCGCAGCGTACTTGCAGCAGTAAGGAAAGCGATTGTCAAAGATAAAACCTTGTCCACCCTGGCACATAACGTCAAGGTCATGGTTCAAGGAGGTGTCGTTACCTTACGCGGTCCAGTGAAATCTGATGCCGAGAAGACGAGCGTTGAAAGTGTCGCCAAACAGGTTGCCGGCGTTAACAGCGTCGATAACCAACTCGATATTAAATTGAAATAACCAGGAGATCAAAATGAAAAATGCTGTTTATTGCATCGCGCAAGGCCGTATCAGTGCCGAAACTATTGTTGATAATCTGAAAGCGGCTGGATTTTCGCCAAATGAAATTTCAGTTCTCTTCCCTGACACCGAGGGCACACGAGATTTTGCGCATGAACAAAATACCAAAATGCCAGAAGGTGCTGCAAGCGGTGGCGTGGCAGGTATGGGCGTCGGTGCAGCCCTTGGTTGGCTTGCCGGTATAGGCTCATTGGCAATTCCTGGGATCGGTCCATTCATTGCCGCAGGCCCTATCATGGCGGCATTGGGCGGTGCAGCAGTGGGTGGCGCAACAGGTGGCCTTATCGGTGGGCTGGTCGGTATGGGGATTCCAGAATATGAAGCCAAATTGTACGATGGAAAAATCCGTGGTGGCAACGTGCTGATCTCTGTTCACACAGAAAATTCAGACCAGGCTAAAACGGCAAAAGACATCTTCACCCGCGCTAATGCCGAGAATATTCATTCAACTGGTGAATCAAATCCTCCAAACTAAATGGCCAAGCTCGAGATTGAAGCAGTTCTGAAGCGAAGAGGTAGGGCACTTAAGCCATAAGTTTGTTAAAGGCGGCGAAAGCCGTCTTTACATTTAACACGACTTTGGTGAATGTGCACAGGATAGTCTCAAACCGACCGTATCATGTCTATTATCAGAAGTACTTTCCGATTCTCAAAATAGGGGCTCGCCAAGCGTTTGGATCAATTGGTATTTGAGTTGAATCCGCTAGTAGATTGTAGTTTCTTAATATCTTTACGGGTCATGATAATCAATTACTTTGAATTGTGTTTATACGCCCGATGTCATCATGTGCGCCTGCATCGTAATTATTAGAATCCTGCATCAAGCACACCTTGCCAGGATGCAGTTTTGGTTTCAATGCTAAAGGCACTAACCTACTCATACAGGCATAACAAATTCCCGCAAAAAGGTTTTCACAAGATTATCTGGAAATTTCACCTTGACCTGTTCACCTTCGACTGCAATGACAGTACCCACATCGAATTTCTTCAACCTGACTTGTGATCCCACTTCAAAAGTGGAGGTGAGTTCTTTATGTTCTTTTACTGTATGCACAGAAGGAATGAGAATTTCCAGCGTACTATTGTCTTCAGCCTTGACTGTCGGTGGAGACAGGCAGTTATCGCAGTGGCAGCATTGTTTGAAGTCATGATCATCGTCAAAATAATCCAGCAATAATTTCCAACGGCAAAATCCGCTTTGCGCATAGGACACCATTTTTTCCAAAGCGACGCGGCTTGCTTCCTGCTTTTGCTGGTAAGTTGAACTCAATTCAGAAAACATTTCCTGCTTAGTCTGCTTCGGCTTAATCGAGTAGTTCAATTTACGATCCTGTCGCAACACGCCCCCATCCTTGAGCAGCTTGAGGCTGATTTTCAATTTGCTGGCAGGGATATCGGTCAGCCTGCCCTTGATGTCGGCAAACGACAGCCTTGGTTTTAGTGCAGACATGTCTTGTAATTGCAGCGAAAGCGCTTGCAGTTCCTGCGCCTCAGGATAGTTTTTTGTCAGGAAGAATTGCTGTACGCGTTTATCGTCCTGGAAATAAAGCAAAGTGCAATCTGCTGGCAAGCCGTCGCGCCCGGCACGGCCTGACTCCTGATAATAGGTTTCCAGGCAGGCAGGTACCTGCCAATGGATCACAAAACGTATGTCGCTTTTGTCTATACCCATACCAAAGGCATTGGTTGCCACCATCAGGCGACAGGCGCCACTCATGAACAATTCCTGGTTTTGTTTGCGTTCAGTGGCTGACAGTTTCCCATGGTAGCAGGCGACAGTTTCCTCACCCTGTTGCAAGTGTTCATATAATGCATTGACCGCCTTGACCGTCGTGCCATAGATGATGCCTGCGCCCTTACTTTCCCTGATCATGCGCGTCACCAGCGCCAATTTTTCTTCTTCACTGGTTGTCTGGATGACGCGATACCGCAGGTTTTTACGGTAGATGCCGGTGTTGATGACATGGGGTTTGATCATGCCCATTTGTTTTTCCATGTCTGCAATGATGTCTTCGGTTGCGGTGGCAGTCAGTGCAAGTACGGGAGGACGGCCCAGGCTGCGGATTGCCGCTGCCAGTTCCAGATAGGCAGGACGGAAATCGTGGCCCCATTGCGAAATGCAATGTGCTTCATCGATGACTACCAGGGCAATGTCGATCGTTGTCAGCAACTGCAAAAAATCTGGCGACGTCAGGCGCTCTGGCGTGCAAAATATGATCTTGCTGTTGCCGTTGGCAATGTCATCCAGCGCAGCATGTTCTTCAGCATGAGTAAGGCTGCTGTTGAGCTGGCTGGCATGCATGCCCAGCTCCGTCAGTTTTTCCAGCTGATCCTTCATCAGTGAAATCAGCGGCGAAACGACGATGGTAACACCATCAAACACTGCCGCAGGGATTTGATAGCAAAGCGATTTTCCGCTTCCCGTCGGCATGATCGCCAGCGTGTCCCGGCCTTCCAGTACACTGTCTATCACAGCCTGTTGACCATTGCGAAATTTGGTAATACCAAATACCTCGTGCAGCAGGCTGTAGATCTGTTTCTTCCTCTGGGCAGCGGCTTTAAGTGATGTTGTTGACATGGATGGCTTTAAAAAAATTGAGTGAGACAGAAGAAGGGAACATTATCTACGCGTGACTTTAAACCCCAGTTTTTTCATACTGGCTGTGAGTGGCCTAGCAGAGTCTGCATAATCTTTCCATGGCTCATTTCCCACATCCAGGCGTTCATGCGCGGTATGCACGGTCCAGTGATTACCGCCATGCAGTTTGTCCAGTTCTTCCCAGGTGGCTGGCACGGATATACCCATCCCCGGCCTGGCACGTGCGGACCAGGCGCAGGCAGTGGTTGCACCCAGGCCATTGCGCAGATAATCGATGAATATTTTCCCCACACGGTTTTTAGGGCCACTTTTTGCAACAAAGCGCTCGGGGAAGGTATTGGCCATATGGATCACGATGGCTTGAGAAAAATCCTTGACGGTGTCCCAGTCATAGCGTTTCTTGATCGGCACCACGACATGCAAGCCTTTGCCACCGCTGGTTTTTAAAAATGGCAGCAGTTCGAGCTCCACCAGCATGGCCTGCATTAAACTGGCCGCTTCCTGCACTGATTTCCAATCGACACCTTCGCCGGGATCAAGGTCAAACACCATGCGGTCTGGCTTGTCGAATGTAGCCGCGGTAGCATTCATGGTGTGCACTTCTACGGTGTTCCACTGTGCTGAGTAAATCAGTCCTTCCGGTTTCTTGATCACCAGCAAACCGGGGTGGCCCGGCAGTAAATTATCGCGGGTCTGGCTGACGCCCGGCATGGCACGTGTATCTGCATGCTTCTGGAAAAATAATTCGCCATTGACACCGGAAGGGGCGCGTACCAGTGCCAGTGGCCGGTTTTTCAGGTGTTCCATCATCAAGGGCGCGATCAGTGCGTAGTAACGCACCAGTTGCAGTTTGGTGGTGCCGCTTTCTTCGTCCATGATGCGCTCAGGATGGGTAATCTTGAAATCTGTTGGTAGGCTCTCATGCACATCTGCATTGCTACTTGTCTTCGCTGTCGCTTCTTTATCAGGCTTTGCTGCATTCCTGATTTTTTTCCATTTGCCTGCCCGTGTTTTTTCTGCTGATGCTGCATGTGCAGGACTTATCGCTTGCTCGCGCACGATGGAACTGGCTGGTTTATCTGTTCTCAGACCCTGGAAGACCGAATGCCGGATATGCCCGGCACTGGTCCACTCCCCAAAACTGACTTCGGCAACCATCTCAGGCCTGACCCAGTGTGATTTGCTGTCTATGCCGGTATTGCCAGCGAACGGACGTTGTTCACTTACCAGGCCATCAAGTTGTTTACGCAAGGCTTTGAGGTTTTTGTCATTGAAGCCAGTACCGACATTGCCGGCATAGTGCAGCTTGCCGTCTTTGGCATAGACACCGAGCAATAATGAACCTAAGCCTATGCGTGAACCTAGCGGTTCGGTAAAACCGCCGATGACAAATTCCTGACGCTGTGCGCATTTCAGCTTGATCCAGTCATCGCTGCGCCTTGATACATAAGTCGATGATTTCAGTTTTCCAATGACACCTTCCAGACCCATCTGGCAAGCCGCAGCGACAATCTCGCCAGGATCATGGTCGAATATGCCGCTGAAGCGCACGAGTTCAGAGGTTTGTCTTTGCATGATACGTTCCAGCACCTGGCGTCTTTCCCACAAGGGTACATCGCGCAGATCGTGACCGGCACAGTAGGGCAAGTCGAAGATGAAATAATTAATGGCCCTGGTATTGCTTTCATCAAAGGCCAGTTGTAGCGCGCCAAAGTCTGGTTTGCCGTCTTCATCAAGTACCACAATTTCACCGTCATACCAGCCATCAGGTAAATCCATGGCGAGCAATTCCTTTTGCAGGCGCGGCAGTTTTTTTGTCCAGTCATTCTGATTACGGGTGAATAGCTGGATCTCACCGTTTTCTACACGGCTTAGCAGGCGGTAACCATCAAACTTGATTTCAAACAGCCAGTCATCTACATTCGCCGGGGTGCTGCTCACCAGTGTGGCAAGCTGGGGCTTGAGGTCCACTGGTAACTTCGCTGCTTTTGCCAGTGCCGGCGGTCCGCTGGTGCTGGATTCTTCTTTTGCAGTTTCTGTCTTTACCGCTTCTGTATTTGATTCATTATCTTCCATGGACGGCATACTCAATGCCTTGACACTCTCTGCCTGTTCATCAACAACACTGAATTCACTGGCAGGGCGGGCAAACGCATCTTTTTCCTTGATCAGCAGCCAGGCTTCCTGCTTGCCTTTGGCATTGCGCATTTTGATCAGTGCCCATTTGCCGCGCAGCTTGTGACCAAACAGCTCAAACTTCAGATTGCCATTTTCATAGCCTTGTCGCGCATCGCCCAGGGGTTTCCAATAACCCTTGTCCCAGATGATGACCTTGCCCGCACCATATTGTCTGGCCGGGATAGTACCCTCAAAAGTGTTATAGGAAATAGGATGATCTTCGACATGTACCGCCATGCGCTTGTCATGTGGGTCAAAACTTGGGCCGCGGGGCACTGCCCAGCTTTTCATGGTGCCATCGAGCTCTATACGAAAGTCATAATGCAGGCTGCTGGCCCAGTGTTTCTGGATAACAAAAGCCCGCGCCTTTTCGTTAGGCGTGCCACCTTCTGCAGGTTCGGATGTGATGGAAAAATCGCGCTTAGACTTGTATTTTTGTAGAGCGTCTGGCTTTGCCATGATGAACTTTCTGCCGTGAAATACGCTTGTACTAATCAAATGTGATAGCGCAAAGCATAAATTCATGGAGACAGATGGGCTATCAGCCAGGTGATTAAAAGCGTGTAGGAACAAGCCTAGCTATCCTACATCTGCTTCATTTATCCTCCTACATACAAGGCGAATGGCATTGTCTACTCTGGCACTTCACGACATCTGCTGTTCTGGATGCTTGAAATCATTAAATTATTTTTCAGGAGAAATTTATGACAAAACGCATAGGCAATAAAGACGAAGCGCAACACCGTGGCAAACAGGAAAAACGCGACATCAAGCGCACCAATATCGCGGCAGAAGCAGAAAAGAAGCTGGCCGCCAAGGCTAAATATCGTAACGCCGTAAAAGGCCAGCCAGCACCATAACAGGGTACTGCCCAGCGTACTGCGTCCAACAACAAATCAAGGAGGCTGACATGGCTGAAAATCCGCAAAACCGTGGTCCGCAAGACGCTTCAAGAGTGAATGTGAGTGAACCCTGGGAGGTCGCTTACTGGACCAGGAAATTTGACTGTACCAAAGATGAACTGGTCACTGCCGTGCAAGAAGTGGGTACCAGTGCTGTTGCGGTAGAAAAGCATTTGCAACATTAGTTGTAACAACAAATTTAAACAGCCTGGCAGTATTTTTAATACTCTCCAGGCTGTTAAATTTTCACAGCGCTTGTTTGCCGGATATCAGGCGCTGCGTCTTTGTCTGGGTGCAGCAGCCTTGCCTTTGGCTGGTGCGGCATTGCTAGTTTTTGTTACCGGTTTTGCCTTGCTTTTGCTGACAGCTGCGTTGGTCTTTTTGCGGATGGGAATCGGTTTGCTGGCTTTGTCGGCTACGGCTTTGGCCGTCGTCCTGGCAGTGGTTTTTGTGGTTTTAGCAGGTTTTTTGCCCAGGCTTTGTTGCAGCAAACCGACCAGGTCATACACCTGTGCACTGCGCGGTTTTTCTTCTTTCTCTGCCTCAGGCATGGTGATGGTCTTTGTTTGTCTGGCCTTCACTTTTTTCTTGACCAGTGCCAGTACATCTTCGCGGTAAGTATCATGGTATTGTGCGGGATTCCATGTTTCTGTCATGCCATCCACCAATGACATGGCCATGTCAATTTCCTTGTCGGAAATGCCTGCAGTCTTTACACTCTTGGCGGGCAATTTCAATTCATCCGTATCGCGTATTTCATCACTGTAACGCAAGGTATTGAGGACTATCGCATCATCGATGGTCAGCAAGGCGCACAGATGCTGTTTGGTGCGGATCACAACTTCAGCAATCGCTACCTTGTCTGCCTTGCGCAGAGTTTCCCGTAACAGGGCATATACCTTGTCGCCGCCCCGGTCAGGTACCAGGAAATACGGCTGTTCATAATAAGTCAGTGGCACTTCACTAGCATCGACAAAAGACTGGATATCAATAGTCTGCGTTGCTTTCACGTTGGCCTGTTTCAAGTCTTCATCTGAAAGAACGACATACTCATCCGGCTTGTATTCATAACCCTTAACGATATCTTCCCATTTGACTTCCTTGCCGCTTGCTTTGTTATAGCGGCGGAAACCCACAGGAGAAAAATCACGCTTGTCCAGCATGGTCAGATCGAGTGCATTGTCTGTTACTGCCGAGAATAGTTCTACAGGTATATGGACCAGACCAAAGCTGATCGCCCCCTTCCATATTGCATGTGCCATAACGACTCCTGCTTTAATACATTATTTATTGTTAATCGAATTTATAGCGTTCACTCGCCACTCTACACTTTACGATGTGTACAAGATGTAAGAAGATAACGAAAAACGTGTAGGCGTATGCTGGGGTAATGAGTCAAAAGCTATCTTTTGGCCTGCGTTGCTACTTTCCTCGTTTTTGATTACTCCCCGGATATTGAACGTCGCGAGACAAATCGGTAGAGTGATCGTCCTTTCAGCTTGTCCAAGACTGCCCTTTACAAGTCAGCGGTGCGCTATCAGTCTCTCCTGATATTGTGAAAGACTTAAAATTGACAATGCACCTACAAAAATTTTTCTGGTTTTCCTACCCGCGTCCTATTTCCAAAATAAATTTTTCAATTTAGCATTATTTCGTTCCACAATATTTTGATTTGAATTCGATGTGAACTGAGCTTCCTTTAGAAATTTCGTTCACCATTTGGAGGGCTCAAATTTCTATTTTTTTGGAACATACTCAAATGTAAGGCGAAATTTCAATGAAAGAACCTCGGGTTCTACTGGGTGGAATGGCAACCTGTATCCTTACTTCAACATAATCTGACGGCTAAAGGAGAATAATGATGGAACAAAAATGGCCTCAGAAAATCTGGCTGGTCAGGCATGGACAAAGTGCAGGCAACGTCGCGCGTGATACAGCCGAAGCAGAATCCCGCTTGCGAATCGATATTGCGTCACGCGATGTCGATGTGCCATTGTCCGAACTTGGAGAACGGCAATCCGATGCGATGAGCAACTGGTTTGCAGCTTTGCCTGTAGATGAACGGCCCAATGTGGTGTTGTACTCGCCTTACATACGTGCACGCGCTACCGCCAACTTTGTCATTGACCGTCTTAGCAAATACGACGTGCTTGCAATGCAAGCCGATGAACGCCTGCGAGAAAAAGAATTTGGCATTCTTGACCGCCTGACGCCATTGGGCATACGCCAGCAATATCCCGAACTGGCAGAACAGAGGGCCCATGTCGGAAAATTCTATTTCCGTCCACCTGGCGGAGAAAGCTGGTGCGATGTCATTTTGCGCTTGCGCAGTGTATTGGACACCATTTCCCGTGAGTACAGAAAGGAACGTGTGCTGATCGTCGCACATCAAGTCATTGTCAATTGCATTCGCTATCTGATGGAACGCATGGACGAGGAGGCGATTTTGGCTATTGACCGTGCTGGCGATGTGCCCAATTGCGGCATTACAGAATACCGATTTGATACAGCGGCAGGTAAAAACGGGAAACTGGTTCTGGTACAGGCAAATTTCGTTGCCCCACTCATAGAGACTGGTACACCTGTTACAAGCAAGCCTGATGTGCCCGTTGCACCAAAAGCCTGATATGAATACTACAACTGACGACACCGATATTAGCTCACACGTTCTGCGTAACTGGCCGCTTCCTATGCCGGATTGCGAGGACGATAAAGAAGCGCGGGGTCATATCCTCATCATAGCTGGATCACGCGAAATGCCCGGCGCAGTATTATTGGCTGCCACGGCTGCATTACGTGCGGGTGCAGGTAAGTTGACCATCATCACGGCGGCAAGTGTGGCTGTTGCCCTTGGAGTAGCACTACCAGAAGCAAGGGTAATTGGACTGCAGGAAACCAATGACGGGGGATTGGTTGCACAAGACGGCATACTTCAGGAAGCATGCGATTGTGCCAGCGCGGTATTGATTGGCCCAGGCATGCAGGATGAAAGCGCCACCTCCGCGCTTACTCGTAAAATCATTGCCAACTGCGTAGATAAAGCAGTCATCCTGGATGCTGCCGCAATGAATGTCGTTCGCCTGGAAACGCCAACTGATGATACGCACAGTACCTGGCATTCCAATGCTCAGGTTATCCTGACACCGCATGCAGGAGAAATGGCGTATCTCACAAGTACTAACAAGTCAAAAATAGAAGCAGAACCAGAGCAAGCTGCACGCCGGGCGGCGATGGACTGGAATGCCATTGTTGCGCTGAAGGGAAGTACTACCTTTATAGCTAGTCCAGATGGCCAGTTGTGGCGACACAGGGGCGGTAACACGGGTCTTGCCACCTCTGGATCTGGCGACGTGCTGGCGGGCTTGATTGCAGGTCTCGCTGCCCGTGGGGCGGCACTTGAGCAAGCGGCTGCCTGGGGAGTTGCACTGCATGCGCTGGCGGGCGAACAACTGTCATTACAACACGGTCCATTAGGCTACCTTGCTCGGGATATCAGCGCCAAGGTACCGCCTTTGTTGCGAGTCTTAGGAGTATCCTAGTGGCAAAATTTTATCTGATTTTCATCTGTTAATTCAAATGCAACAATGAAAATGAATGATCTGCGCGATCAATAATAAATTACAAATAACATTGCAGACGTCAGAAATTTCCCTTCGGAAATAATCGATATTTCGACGCTTCACGGAACAATGTAGTTAATTTTTTAATATTGCAAGATAAATATCTTTCTTATAAAATATCTTCTAACTCTCAAGTTCATTGTAAATTTTCGACTTAGATAGACGACAATTCGTACTAAGTTCGGATATTTGGAAGGGTCTCCTATGTCCACAACTTTTGTAAAAAAAGAGATTCTGGATTTTCTGGCAAAAGATAGAACAGAAGAAGGTCAGCCACTCAATCTTAATGCGTTATTTCATTCCCGCATTATCTTCTGGAACCCTGTTCAACAAGCATCAGTGGAAGCAGCGCTTACTGAATTGGTAGATGACCATCTCCTGAAACGACAAGATCAAAAGTATGTACTAACAAAAGCAGGGTTTGACCAAATTTATCCCCCAGTAAACGATTTTATTAAAAGCACAGTCTTCGACTGGTTTGTGAGTCGTGGGATTAAGGCTGACGAAGGCCTGGATATTCATGCCCTGTATTTGCACCATACGCTGACGTGGACACCACGTCAAAATAAATCTTTTCGGCCTGGCCTGGATAAAATGGCGGATGATGGTTTAATAGAATTGAAATCAGGCAGCATTTTTCTGACTCAAAAGGGTGTTGAAACATGCAAGGCGTCACACCGCCAGTCAGCGCATGAAAATCACTAGGAAGATTTGTAATTACCAGGGGAATTCGCATCTCAGCTTCCTGTCAATGGCGCACCCCCACATGAAAACCGCTAATAGTTTTCGTTTTTCATAACGCCACGAATATTCATTGCCGCCAGACAAATCTGCAAGGTGATTAACGCGTAGGCTTGGTCCGTCCATCCCCAGATAATCCATAGAAAATTGCTTGCCAGGAATATCCAAAACCCTGCCTTACGTTTTCCTTCAGATCGCGACGCCACATACCATGAAGCCAGTACAGTCACTATCATAGCTGGCCATTGGAGGAAACTGCATAAGACAGGCAAGTCGATAGTCATCTCATTTCTCATTCAGTAAATCACTGGTTAAATACCGCAATGGTCTGAAAGCCGAATAAATCCTGGATACTGGGCAACACAATTCACGCTTTCTTTTACAATGCTGCGGAACTGATCTTTTAACGAATTTGTTTCTGAAGGCTTGCGCATGGCAATTTATTGATTGAGAAAAAGGCGGGCTAAACCCGCCTTTCAAACTAATATAAAAAAAACGGCTTAGTCAGGCGTCAGCACAACCTTGCGACAATCCTGCTCTTTCTTGTCGAAGATTTTGTACGCTTCTGCTGCTTCACTTAATTTCATCCTGTGCGTAATGATCGCGTCAGGACGTAATTTTCCTTCCTCAATGAATCCCAACAATTCTGGCATGAGCTTTTGCACATGAGTCTGTCCCATGCGTATAGTCAAACCTTTGTCGAAGGCGTCACCAAACAAAAAACCATGGATGAAGCCACTATAGACACCGGGAACACTGACGACACCACCGCGACGCACCGCAGCGATACACTGCCGCAAAGCACTGCCGCTGCTAGATTCAATCTTGAGACCGGTCAGCACGGTTTCGAGTGCACTGCCTTTCGCTTCAAAGCCAACTGCATCGATCACTGCATCAACACCGCGTCCTTGTGTGTTACCAATGATAAATTCAGCAGCATCGGTGTCGTCGAAATTGATAGGGATAATTCCATAAGTCTCCCTGGCAAACTCAAGGCGGTAAGCATGGTGGTCAATCATGTAGATCTTTTCTGCTCCCTTCATCCTGGCACAAGCTGCTGCCATCAACCCAACCGGGCCAGCACCAAAAATAGCCAGTGTCGATCCCTGTTTCACTTCCGCGTTCAATACGGCCTGATAACCAGTGGGTAGAATATCGCTCAGAAACAAAACTTGCTCATCTGCCAGCGAAGACGGTATTACCAAAGGACCGACATTGGCTTTGGGGACACGAACAAATTCAGCCTGTCCGCCAGGAATACCACCATACATGTGACTGAAACCAAACAATGCTGCCGGTGGCCGGATATGTTTGCTGTTCAGCAGGCCGCCTTCACCGGTATTCGTCGTTTCACACGCAGAGAATTGTTGTTGTGCGCAAAAGAAGCAACTGCCACAAGCGATCACGAAAGGAATAACCACGCGGTCCCCCTTTTTGATATTTTGTACGTCAGGGCCAGTTTCTTCGACGATGCCCATGAACTCATGGCCCAGAATATCGCCTTCCTTTAACTTTGGTACCTTGCCACGGTATAAATGCAGATCAGACCCGCAAATGGCAGTGGCTGTCACACGCAAGAGCAGATCATCGCTGGCTTGTATAGTCGGATCAGGGACATTGTCGACCCGTACGTCATGGCTGCCATGGTAACTTAGTGCTTTCATAGTCTCTCCAAATGTTAAGGCAATAAAAAAGAGCTGCCGGCAAGTGCAGCTCAAACTGGGTAAAGTCAATCAGACGCCAAGCCGCTCTTGTAAATCTTCTTTAGCCACAGCCATTTTTTTTCCGAGGTCGTCCAAGTCGAGGCTGGTTTTTTTAAGTTTGGGAAAGAGTTCTGTTTCCTCTTCCTCCACATGGTGTTCAATTTGCTCGCTGAGCACTTTGACCTTGGCATCGAACATAGGGTCGTCAGCTTGTGTTTCACCGAGTTGCTTGATCAGGTCTTTCGCGCCGTTATGCTCTACTTCTGCTTCATTGAGCAGGTCGTCACCCTCTTCATCCAGGGCAGCACGCGCGGCAGGATAGAATATGCTTTCTTCGACTTGCATATGAATCAGGAGAGCAGCACACACTTTGCGCGCTATCTCATATTTCTCTTCTGTTTTGTCTGCCTCTTTGGCTCTTTCATATTGCGCGAATAAATCTTCGGCTTCCCGGTGATCTGCTTTTAACAAGCTGATAGCGTCTTGGGTGGCTACTTCTGTCATGGCGGTCTCCTGTTGGCGATGGCTGAAAGGTCGTTTTATGTCTACGCGACGAGCACAGATAATAGTTTTTTCTAAATACAATGAGAGTCAGCGAGTTTTACCATCGAGCGTAGGAAAACGCGCCAAAAAGAAAAAACTAAAGGTGGTGTGACGTGCTTACTGAATTGGTTTGGGAGAGCAGATTGAGGATAGTAATTTCCAATAGGAAATGGCTGCCAAAGATCGGACTAGATTTATTGTAATAAGAAAGATTACTTATGGCATATCTGTGAGGAATTTACTCATGAAGAAACTGCATATTTTCCTACACACTGCATTCACGTTAGCCGACTCCCTGATCCAAATGTTGTCACTATGATGACGTTTCTGGTCATCACCGGCCAGGACAATGTGACCGCGACAATCAGCGGATTTTTTTGGAGAAACATTATGCCTACAAATTCTACTAGCAACAATTCCGGTTCTTCTAAATCCAACGGCTCTGCAGGTACTCAAGGTGGCACTCACGAACAACACGTGAAAGCAGGTCAACAAAGCCATAAAAACGATGGCAACAATTCCAGCAACAGCAAATCCGCTAGTGACTCTGACCGTAGCGATTCCAAATCTTCCTCTTCTTCTGGCTCGCACTCTGGCAGCGGTTCAAAATCAGGTTCCGGTTCTAACTCCAAAAATCGCTAATCAACGGCGATTTGTTTGAAACTAAGGGCGCTTCCAGCTGCCTTTAGTTTTTTTATGTCGCTGAATGCATTCAAGAGCACTGATCGCCGGTGTTCAGTGAAAATCAGTGCATCAAAAGTATTCGGTTATTGGTCAGCATGGGATTATGTGCGTTGCCGCACAAAATACATGTGCAGACTTTTATAAAATTAATTTTCTTTACTCAGGGAGGTATTCCATGAAAATTACACCGAGTCTTAGTCAATTTGTCTTTCGCACAGGCCAGGCATTTGCCGCAACAGCTGTGATGACAGCATTTTCATTATCTTCATTTGCTGCAGACACTCCTGCTTCAGTCAGCGCGGTTGACAAGCAGTTTATGGTAGCGGCTGCTCATGCAGGTGCGACAGAAATCACGGCCAGCAAGGACGCCTCACGTAAAGCATCTTCTGCAGCAGTCAAGGAATTCGCTGATCAGATGGTAACTGACCACACCAAGGTAGCAGACGAGTTAAAGCAACTGGCAAGCACAAAGAAAGTCGATATTCCAGATAAACCTGACGCGAAGCAAGAAGCGACAATCAAAAAACTTGCTGCCCTCGAAGGCCAAAAATACGATCGCCAATACGCTACTGACATTGGAGTGGCGGCTCATAAAGACGCTGTTGCGCTGTTTAAGAAGGCATCAACTTCTGCTCATGATCCCGACGTCAAAGCATTTGCTGTCAAGACATTGCCGTCACTGGAGCATCATCTGAAAATGTCGGAAGATATGAAAGCGAAGGTCGATAAATAGAATTCAGCTCAGACCCCGAAGCGTCCAGTTTAAGGGCCATCTGGCCCTTCTTTTTGCGTAATCCCATTCTTACGTCCACGCAGCGTCTCAACCGATTCAAGGCCGCTTTGTTTGAGCGGATAATTGCTACCTAGTCGCATTACACGAATTAGGAGAATCCGTATCATGAATACTTATCCGACCTTTACCTATTCCAGAGCTTCCATAGTCCAACAAAATTCGAATGTCTTGTCCTCGAAGAAATTTTGTGGCGTGGCTATACAGTTGCCAATTTTCCCCAGAACTGGCACTACTCCAACACAGCGTAAGGAAAAGAAAAGCAGCACGCCCGTCTGCCACTTCCCAAACCGTTTTTATGATCTATACAATCAACTAGCAGATACCGGGGCATTCAACGTAAATTCTCAAACCGGATTAAGGTCAAGCGCTTTGCAATTGGATTAAAAGTTATCGGCTTTGCAGCCAGAAAATGAATCTATTAACGATTAAAAAAATTATTGCCCTCACTGGTGAGGGCAATAAATCGAAGTGGTGCCTTCTGAAATTAATGCTGAAAATGTCTTTCTACTGCATTTGCACTAGTGCCTACTTTCTGCACGGCCTTGACCAATTGTTCTCTGGTGCAATTAAATTTCTTTGTCCAGTAATCTACGTCCCACTGCACACTCACATTTACTCTTGATGGATCCTGCGGTCCTGAATTATTTTGATTAATCATGATAAGTTCCTTTGGCGCTTATGTTGTCAAACTTTGCGCGGATATCCACATGTAACTTAAGCCAACTTTGCGTCTACTATCCTTACCCCACACTCCCGGTCACAGGCAACACCAGCCCCGAAATATAGCTTGAGCAGCAAGGCGCTGCTAAAAAAACATAAGCGGGAGATAATTCTTCTGGTTGTGCTGGCCGGTGCATATCTGTATCTTTGCCAAACTCTTTAATATCTTCAGGCGTCTTGTCGGCTGGATTCAAGGGTGTCCACACCGGGCCAGGTGCTACTGCATTTACGCGTATGCCCGTTTCTAGAAGATTCAGTGCGAGGGACTTGGTAAAGGCATGGATAGCCCCTTTTGTCGCGGAGTAATCCAGTAATTCCTTGCTCCCTCGTAAGCCGGTGGTGGAACCCGTATTGATAATACAGTCCCCTTTTTTTAAATGGGGTAATACTGCTTTCGCCATATGGAAATAGCCGTAGATATTGGTTTTCATGGTTTCGTCGAAACGCTCTTCAGTTAAATCTAGCAGTGAACTAGCATGCTCCTGAAAGGCAGCATTATTGACGAGAATATTCACATGTTGGAATTCATTGATGACATCTCCAACTGCTTTCTTGCAAAAAACCGGGTCTTTCACGTCACCCCGGATGAGCATGCATTCACGACCTTCCTCATTCACATGCATTTGTGTTTTTTCTGCGTCTTGTTGTTCTTCCGAACTCAAATAGATGATGGCGACATCAGCGCCCTCTCGCGCAAACAATACCGCAACTGCTCGGCCAATGCCCGAATCCCCGCCGGTAATGATGGCCACCATATCTTTCAGCTTGTTACTACCTGAGTATGCTTTCGCCAGGAAGCGAGGTTGCAATTTCATATTGGCTTCTACACCAGGTTTTTGCAGATGCTGATCTGGCAAGGGCGGTGCTGGTTGTTCCTGCCCGGTTTGTACTGCTTTCTTTTCTTCTTTCTTCGGCTTTTTCTTTTCCTTCATGTCTTGTTGTTGCTGAATATCTTTTTGCTTCTCTGTCGTGGCTGTAGTAGCAGAGCCATCGTCGTTGGTATGAGCAGAAGTGTTCATGGATTTTCCTTTTACGAAGTAGTAATAACTCCAATTGTCCAAGCAAGTAAGCAAACGCTTGAATTAAAAGAATAATAAAAATTCGCCCATAAAGGAGTAGGAGCAGCGTAGGAGACGATAACCAAAAATCGTCAGAACAACAGCGATTTTTTTTACTAGCGAACAAGAGTTCCCATTTTTTCTACAGGGATTTTTAAGTGGGTTTCATCGCTATTCATAGCAAAACATTGAATTGATACCTACAGGGACGTAAGCTTTTACGTTCAAAAGCATAGCGCCATTTCCTACAAATTGAATTCAATATTTCCGACTGAAAATAATCGATGTTGTTATTAAGATTACGTCACTGATCGGGCCCGACTAGTGAAATGTGACCGCGGCATTCAGCGGATTTTATTTATCAGGAGTATTACCATGCCTACCAATTCCAACAGCAACAACCAGGGTTCTTCCAAGTCTGCCAACTCTACTGGTACACAAGGCGGCACGCACGAACAACACGTAAAAGCAGGTCAGCAAAGCCATAAAAACGACGGCAATAATTCCAGCAACAGCAAATCTGCTGGTAGTTCCGACCGTAGTGATTCCAAATCTGGTTCTTCTGGTTCGTCTGGTTCTAAATCAGGCTCCGGTTCCAGTTCTGACAATCGTTAATAGCGGGTAATTAGCGACGGGCACTCTATGCACCATACGGCAGGCACCTGTATCACGGGTGCCTTAACCAGACAATTTTTTTTCGATAACTCTTGAAAGAGACATCATGGCCACTACCTCTACTCCAGTTGCTGATGCTACTTCCCAACCTCAAAATAGCGGTTCCACAGGCAACAGTGCGCCTGACAGGTTTGACGCATCAGAGCGCGATATCGCCGAAGGTGATGATCAGCAACAACCAGAAAAAATTACAGCAAAAAAACAAAAGAATATCGGTAACGGAAATAACCTCGAAAATGATGGTCTTGATGATGCTGGAAGCCAGTCTACCGTCCCTTTGGGCGATGAAGACGACGAGGACGACGAAGACGACAGTCGATAAGAGGGTCAATATTCGTTGCTACCAGCCGTAAAAAGCGAAGAATAGTTTTACCGTTCTTGCTCTTGTTATTCGTTATTTCGCTCCTTTGGCAGTAGCTGCTTCAGTGTTCCATTTATTCATCGATGAATATTTAATATTCCGTAAATCTGCTGCGAAACCGAAGCACAAATTTACATTTCATATTTTTCCGTTCTTACTCGTTGAGGAAGTCATGACTAAAAACTCCACTGGCGCTTCATCTGCTAAGGCAACAAGCCAGACAACAAAAAGCAGCTCTGCTAATACTCCCGGTAGTGCATCTGCAGCAAACGAAAAAGTCAAAGCAGCAACAGAAGCAAAAGCTGCCCAAGACATTTCAGAAAATCAATCGGATGCGGAAGTTCTTTTAAAAGAAGATCACCGCAAGGTTGAAAAATTATTCCAGGAATACGAATCAGCAGAGAACCTGGAAGACAAAAAAAACCTTTGCAAGCAAATATGCATGGAGCTCATTGTCCATGCTGAGCTTGAGGAAGAATTGTTTTACCCTGCCTGCAGGGCAGGTGGCGTTGAGGACGATATGCTTGACGAGGCGCAAGTCGAGCACGATGGTGCCAAGGTTCTCATTACCCAGTTGATTACCTTACCTGCAGACAGTGCGTATTACGATGCAAAGCTAAAAGTGCTTTCTGAATATATCAAACATCATGTTGGCGAAGAAGAGAAAGAGAACGACGGGATATTCGCCAAGGCTCGCAGTGCGGGCGTGGATATGACAGAACTCGGAAAGCGCCTTCAATCGCGCAAGGAAGAACTTTTGGCACAGGGAGAAAGCAATATTTTGCAACCTCCTATTCCCCGTTCGCTCGAAGTACCTGAGTTTATCAAACATTCTTTCAAGGAGAATCAAACTATGGCAAATCAACAAAACAGAGATAGTCAAGGCCGTTTCACCAACGATGGCGATCGCGGTTCCTCAAATGGACGCTCTGCTTCCAATCAGCAGTATGACGATCGATACGATAACAATCGCAACGGCGGACGTTCTGCTTCACAATCCGGCAATCGCGACCGTGACGAATATGGCCGCTTTACCAGTGATGATGATAACCGTGGCCGCGGCGGGTATTACGACCGTAACCAGGATGACGATTATGCACGTTCCACTGGCGGACGTTCAAACCGTAACGATGACGATTATGAGGACGATAATAGCTACCGTCAGGGCCGTGGTCAATCTCAAGGCCAGGGACAAGGCTGGTTTGGTGACTCAGAAGGCCATTCCCAGGCTGCACGCCGTGGCAATCAGTCGTCTGCGCGCTCAGACCGTGGAGGCTATGATGATGGTTATGATAATCGCTCATCCGGCAATCGCGGCGGTCGCGATGGACAGGGACAAGGCCAGGGACAAGGATGGTTTGGCGATTCTGAAGGTCACTCGCAGGCAGCGCGCCGTGGCAACCAGTCGTCTGCCCGTTCTGAGCGCGGAGGCTATGATGGCGACGATGATGATTATCGTTCGTCCGGTAACCGTGGTGGACGTGATGGTCAGGGCCAAGGCCATGGTGGCTGGTTTGGCGACTCTGAAGGCCATTCGCAGGCTGCACGCCGCGGTAATCAGTCGTCCACCCGTTCTAACCGTGGGGGCTATGATGACGATGATGATGACAATCGTTCATCCGGTAACCGTGGTGGTCGCGATGGTCAGGGGCAAGGTCATGGCGGCTGGTTTGGAGACCCTCAAGGTCATTCCGAGGCTGCACGCCGTGGTCATCAAACGTCCAGCCGGTCCGGTCGCGGAAACGATGATGACGATGATGGCAATCGTTCGTCTGGCAGCCGCGGCGGCCAAGGTGGCCAAGGAAATCAAGGACAAGGCCATGGCGGCTGGTTTGGAGACCCTCAGGGCCACTCCCAGGCTGCACGTCGCGGTTGGGAAAACCGTTAATCACAGACTATTTCTGAATCGATAGCGACGGGCTTGATCCCGGCTCTGTGTTGTACCTTTACGTACGGTTACGTCCAGGGGCCGGGATTGAGTCTTTTAAGTGTGGTTTTTTCTGGAACATTGATTTTCTTGCTGTAGGTGGTGCTCTTTTAGGCATGCGCTTTTATTGCGAGCGTTGCTATTAACGCATACTGACTCGGAAACTAAATATGAATTCGAAAAAAAATATCTGGGTCCGCTATGGTTTTTTTTGGGTCACTCTCGTCCTTTTTCTGGGCAGCCTGATAGGTCACTGGATCTTTGGCTGGTATGCATTTGTTGATGAGCAAAGAGCGCATGGACAAGCAATCGATGTTTCCCAGTACCTGATTCTCATGGGCAGGGACACATTGGAGAACTGGCAATCCGAATTTTTGCAACTGATATGGCAGGTTGCCGGTTTAGCCTGGTTGTTACACGTCGGGTCACCACAGTCTAAGGAGGGTGATGATAGAAAAGAAGAAAAGCTTGATCGTATCCTGGCCGCGGTCGACGCCAATGGAGCAAAGATTATCCGCGAACTCAATGAGAAATACCCACGAAAATGATGCAATGTCTTTGTAGGACTATCATTACAGGATGTGTGGGAGCGCGCTGCTATCAGGTCCGCGAGCTTATATTTAGCATAGTCAGCAACCGAACTATATTCTGACTGGTCTACCATGCCAAAAAAAGAAAAAAATCCTGATCAAAATTTTGTTAACTTCGATAAAAATGTGATCATCCTGGGCTTTGGCAGCATTGCACAAGCGGCATTGCCTTTACTGTTCAGGCACATTGGGCTCCAGCCAGACCAAGTCAAAATCATTTCACGGTCACCCGATAAAACCGGCATTGCTAAAGAATATGGAGTGACTTTCGTTGCGCAGCCGCTCAAAGCTGATAATTTCGAGGCTGTGCTGCAAGAGTATTTGCAGCCTGGCGATTTCCTGCTTAATCTCTCTGTTGATGTTTCCAGCCTGGAATTGATACGTTACTGCTGGAGAAATGACATTCTCTATCTTGATACTTGTATTGAACCATGGCCTGGCCGCTATGACAATGCGTCCTTATCCCCATCGCAGCGGTCGAATTACGCTTTGCGTGAAGAGTTACTTGCCTTCCGTCTTGATAAACGCAACGGGCCTACCGCGGTAGTCACACAAGGAGCAAATCCCGGTCTTGCTTCGGTGATGGTAAAACAAGCCTTGCTGAATATTGCAAATGATACCGATACGGATGTCGGGCCACTGAACTGCTATGAAGACTGGGCAAAGCTGGCGCAAAAACTGAACATCAAAGTCATTCATATCGCTGAACGAGATACACAAATATCACTACAGCGTAAACAGAAGGATGAATTCATCAATACCTGGTCAATAGAAGGTTTTGTAAGTGAAGGGATGCAACCTGCGGAAATGGGCTGGGGTAGCCATGAACTCCATTGGCCATCAGACGCTGAGAGACATGGTTATGGCTGCGATGCGGCAGTATTTCTGCAGCGCCCGGGTATAACAACGCGGGTACGTAGCTGGACACCGCTTGAAGGCCCTTATTATGGTTTCCTTGTGACTCATGGCGAATCGATTTCGATTGCTGATCACCTGACGGTCAGGGACAGTAACAAAGCTGAGGTTACCTATAGACCTACGGTGCATTATGCCTATCACCCGTGTGACGATGCCGTACTCTCTCTTCACGAAATGAGTGGTAAAGGGGGCCAGTTACAGCACAACAAACGGATCATGCGCGATGAAATTACTGAAGGTATGGACGAGCTGGGCGTACTGCTCATGGGTAACCCAAAAGGGGTCTACTGGTTCGGTTCACGTCTCACGATCGACCAGGCGCGGCAATTGGCACCGCATAATACGGCAACCAGCCTGCAGGTAGTAGCTGGAATCCTGGGAGGAATGGTATGGGCCATACTTCATCAGGATGCTGGTGTCGTCGAACCCGATGATCTTGATCACGCACTGATAATGGAAATTGCATCCCCGTATCTGGGCGAGCTGGCAGGGGAATACGGAGAGTGGACACCGCTCAAAAACAGGACAGATTTGTTCGAAGAAGAAAGCGACACTGACGACCCATGGCAGTTCATCAATTTCCGTGTGCATTGAAGCACTGCCGCCATATAGGACGCTAATAAAAAGATTGACGCATATCTATCCAGACAAAAACCGGGCATGCTATGTTGCTGCAAAAAGAACTTGGAGTTATTGAAAATTCCTACTACGAGCATAGCGTTCAACGTCGTGCAGCTTCTCCTGTATTGACAGATGAAAAACATGCGGACGTTTGTGTGGTTGGCGGTGGATATGCCGGACTCTCTGCTGCGCTGGAGTTGGCAGAGCGTGGGTATGACGTTGTGTTACTTGAAGCGCAAAGACTGGGTTGGGGAGCTTCTGGACGCAATGGTGGGCAAGTGCTTGTTGGGTTTGGCAGCGAAGGTGAGCATGCAATAGAAAAGCAGCTCTCACCCGCAGACAGCTTGCGCGCTTGGGACGTCTCAGTGGCCGGGCTTGATCTCTTGCACAGTCGTATCGAAAAATACAAGATCGACTGTGATTATGTCGCAGGCACACTCAGTCTGGCTGTCAAACAGAGCAAAATGCATGAGCTTGATGCTTGGGCGAACAGGGTCACGAATCACTACCATTATCCTATGCGCAGGATAGCACCCACAGAAATACGTCAATGGATTGGCAGCAATCGCTATTACGGCGGCATATTCGATGGGCGATCAGGCCATCTGCATCCATTAAAATATTGCCTCGGACTGGCTGACGCGACATCCGCCGCGGGCGTGCATATTTACGAAAATTCACCTGTGCTGGTCCTTGAACGCGGCAACAAGGCGGTGCTCAAGACCGCACAAGGGCAGGTGAGTGCAGATTTCGTTGTTCTTGCGGGGAATGTATATCTTGCTGAATACGGAGACCTGGCCCCTGAGGTCAGTTCTCGCATTATGCCTGTCGGTACCTATATCGTGGCGACTGAACAGCTCAGCCCTGAAATGGCTGTGGAATTGCTCCCGAGGCGCTCGGCTGTATCTGATACAAATTTTGTCTTGGATTATTTTCGTCTCAGTGCGGATAGCCGCTTATTATTTGGTGGTGGCGATGCTTATAGCGGACGGACGCCACGCAATGTGCAGCAGGGCATGAGGCAGCGAATGCTGCAGGTATTTCCACAGCTTGGGAATACAAAAATTGAATATTCCTGGGGAGGCTTCGTTGATCTTTCATTAAACCGTTCACCAGATTTTGGTCGTCTAGGTTCTAATATCTACTTTCTCCAAGGCTTTTCTGGTCACGGCTTGGCTATGGCTGGCATGGCAGGGAAAATCGCCGCCGATGCAATTGCCGGGCAATCAGAAAAGTTCGACCTCTTTGCCAAAATCAAGCATCAGCGCTTTCCCGGAGGAAAATATCTTCGTACGCCAGCTATGGTGCTGGGGATGACATATTTTAAATTGCTGGATTATTTGGCTTAACCGATTTTGGTATCAACAAGCGCGAGTTCTCAAACAGAAGCTTGTCCGACGCTATCAGTGCCCTAAAGTCATGAACTACACAATTGTTAAAGGCGATGGTTAATATCTCGCTTTTTGACAGTGCAACATAGTTGCGTTGGTTAGACGCCATATTTAAGGTTGAATTAGCGGAGTCTTCGATCAAATCAATGTTTTTGCTTCTGCTTCGCGCCACCACCTGCACCTTCATCGCTCCCAGCTTTAACACGAGATTTGTCGTTCTTGCTGCTTTTAGCCTTTGCTGCAGTGCCTTTTTTGTCAGCTTCAGTTTTGGTATTACTTTCCTGCCGACTTTGGATACTTGCTATTTTAGATTGATTCATGATTACCCCTTATCGAAAAATGGAGTTCAATTTAATCCCTTACTCTGTAGATTAGCTCTTCGAGAGAGGGTAATTTATATTTCAGAATTACTGATAAGCATATTTTTTCCCCGCAATTTGTATAACTAACTGAAGGGTTTCGGAAGACAATTCTAATCAGGGATGCCTGAATTATCCTGGACCTTAAGGCGGAAGATATTGCTATTAACGCTATGCGCTTGAACTGGCGCGATTACTGCCGTTTTGATTTTTCGCCATGATTATCTCCATCTTCAAGTTGATAGATACTGTATAGGTATCTTACGATTGTGTGATTTAACAAGGTATAGGTAAAGAGATAGCAGTTTTGTAGGCGACGGCCTAGAACCGAAGAGCCTAATTACATATGTATTCGCAATTCTCAAGTTAAATTTTTGATTGATTTTTAAAATAGAAAGAACTGTCGATAATTTTGAAAGCAATATTTACAGACATTTCAGTTCATTAAAATGGTAAGTATTTTAGGAAATTTGAGGGAGTGGAGTCTGACTATCGATTTACCAGCCTTTGTCTATTCTGTGCAAAAAATAGATGCAGGCGAAAGCGACTATGATCTTTTGCGCACGATAGCAGCATGCATGTGGGTCAGCACTAGTGGCAACTGCAAATCTCATCGGCTGACCATACAAAATAACTGTCTGCCTTGAAATCCACAGTGGAGCAGTACGAGCTGTAAGATCTTTTCACACTTTGGAACTTCATCAAATGCTTCAATGCACCTTATGGTAAGTAGTTGGTTTCTTCCGAATACGGTCAAAAATCTCCGCATCCAATACACTTTGGGATGGAATCCTTCATAGCACCACCTATGTGTTCGTAGTCATTACACTGTAGCTCATTTCATTTCCCTGGCGAAGAAGGCCGACGCATTTTTTAAGATGGTCACATCCATGCGCAATTGCCGGCTCTCTTGCTCCAGCTCACGGATGCGCTGTTGTTCTGCTGTCAGCGGCTGATTTTGCCAACGGTTCTCCATCCAGTTCAGTTTCGTATTATTTCATCAACCGGCGTATCGCCGTTTCTCCTATGTGCATACTTTGACTGACTCTCGCTATGCTCAGTCTTTGTTCTTTCACCATCTTCACCACTTCCAGTTTAAGCGCTGTGTCGAAGTGTTTCTTCATTATGTAGGAACAGGATCAATGTAGGAGCACCGTGTTCCGCAGTAAACTGACGCAATCGTGCATGTTGATGGTGCAGTCCATTAGAAATAGGCAAACTTGCTTAAGTAATATTCGTACCGTTCAAGGAGGAAGAGACTGCATATTTTCCTACATTACGGTTTCATCTAGACCGACTCCAAAGATTGAATGTTGTCATTATGATGACGTTACTGGTCATCATCGGCCAGGACAATGTGACCGCGACAATCAGCGGATTTTTTGGAGAAACATTATGCCCACAAATTCTACTAGCAACAATTCCGGTTCTTCTAAGTCCGGTGGCTCTACAGGAACACAAGGCGGCACTCAGGAACAACACGTGAAAGCAGGTCAACAAAGCCACAAAAACGACGGTAATGATGGTAGCAATTCCAACAGCAAATCAACTAGCGGCTCTGACCGTAGCGATTCCAAATCAGGTTCCACTTCTGGCTCGCACTCTGGTAGTTCCAAATCAGGTTCCGGTTCACAATCCAACAATCGTTAATTAATAGCGGTTTAGTTGAGAGCAAGGGTGTCCAGCAAGTATCCTTGTTTTTTTACTGTTCATTCTAATGTATCTTGGGAGGCACATCATGGATACGACCAGCAAAACATCCGCTATCGATACTTGTAGCAATTCCCCTGTTCCCGGTTCTGTTCCTAATGATGAAATACTTTCACAAAATGAACAATTCACAATTGCAGAACTTGAATTTGTAAAAGGCGATAGAAATTTTTTGGAGGAAAATCATTCAAAGGAGGATGCCATTCCCGATAACGAGCAGCAAATTCACAACACCGACGAGTTTTATACGAATGTAGACCAGCAAGACCCTGAAGGCCCGAACTTCACCTCGATAAAACCTTCAGAACGCCAAGACAAAAATACTGTTCATCAAGCTCCTGAAGATGTCGATTTTTCGAAATTATGATTGCTAAAATATTTTCATAAAAAATAAAATTTGACACATCATGCACATTGCACCAATGCAATAATCAGAATCGCGCTCTGCGCAACCGGAAGTAAGTATTTTCAATTTCTATCTTGATACCAGGTACCGAATGGCACCTGTTATCAGAAATAGACTATGCGGGAAGGCATTCCAATCACACCACAGGTGGATCCGTCTCACGAGCAAAGTAACGGTGAGTGGTCAGCATTTCCTTGAACTTTGCCAATGCTTCTGGATCAAACGATTCATCTGTCCTGATTACAGAAGGATCGGAAGTACCATCCAAAAGCAAACTGGGTACGTCAGCTGCATCGAGTAGCTTGCCAGAAGCACCGAAAGCCATTATCGGCTTACAGTGACGATATTGGAGTCGTAGAAATTCTAAAGCCTGTGCGTTCGTTACCAGATTTTCTACAGCATCATCGCTTGCCAGGATAATAGTCGCGTCATACAAAACTGATGGTCCAGCTTCGAATGTAATTTCCACATTAAGTGGATCCCCCATAACTGGCCTTAATTTACCTAGCGAATTGCTGACGATGCGGGGAATGGCACCATCGTTGAGCAATGATGTATAAATTTCTCTGGCTGCTATGGCATCAACACCATGCGCCGCTAACAAAGCTATTCGCCTAGTCTTGATACCTCCGATCCCCGGACGGGCAAGCAACGATAACGCTGGCGACGGGTCGTAGTCTGTTACTTCCCCTTTAGTTACAGATGGCATAGGCGCAGGCGCTGCCATCCCAAGACCATCTGCAACCCCGGCACAAAGGATGGGATCGACATTGGCAAGTAAAGAAACGACACGTTCACGCACCGCAGGAGTTTGTACGCGAGTCAATTCAAAACGGAATGCATTGACAATATGAACTTGTTCAACCGGCGTTTGACTTATCCAGAAAAGCCTGGCTTGCGCAAAATGCTCTGCAAATTTTTCTGGTTTCCCACGCACCTTGTCATCGTGAATTACTTGCGGGAAGCTAGTGAACCCTGCACGGCCCGCCTGGAATGGACAGCCACCGGCTAGGGAGTTTGGTTCGTAAGCGACCTTGCCTCTATGTACCGCTTGACGGTGCATACCATCGCGCTGGTTATTGTGGACCTGTACTACCGGTGAATTGACAGGAATTTCATGGAAGTTCGGCCCACCAAGGCGGCTGATCTGCGTATCAAGGTAGGAGTGAATCCGTCCCTGCAGCAAAGGATCATTAGAAAAGTCGATGCCAGGAACAATGTGCGCCGTGCAGAACGCAACTTGCTCGGTTTCGGCAAAGAAATTGTCCGGGTTGCGGTTAAGCGTCATTTTCCCCAAAGGCGTCACAGGAATGAATTCTTCTGGTATAAGTTTGGTGGGATCCAACACATCGAAGTCGAATGTATCTGCCTGCTCTTCAGTGAATACCTGAACTCCGAATTCGTACTCAGGGAATGCACCTGCCTCAATAGCTTCCCACAAATCACGGCGGTGGAAATCAGGGTCTGCCCCTATAATTTTTGCCGCTTCGTCCCAGACAAGTGAGTGCGTGCCAGCGAGAGGTTTCCAGTGGAACTTACAGAAGACAGATTCACCTTGTTCATTGATCAGCCGGAAAGTATGCACGCCAAAGCCTTGCATCATCCGGTAGCTGCGCGGAATCGCACGGTCAGACATTTGCCACAGCAGCATATGGGTTGATTCTGGCATCAGTGAAACAAAGTCCCAGAAAGTATCATGAGCGCTGGATGCCTGAGGCATCGCATGATGAGGTTCCGGTTTTACAGCATGGACGAGATCAGGAAACTTCATAGCGTCCTGTATAAAGAATACAGGAATGTTGTTACCTACCAGATCCCAATTACCTTCATCAGTATAAAATTTGACAGCAAAACCGCGAACATCACGCACCGTATCCGCAGAGCCACGCTCTCCCGCGACCGTCGAAAAGCGGACGAAAACCGGAGTACGCTTGCCCGCACTCGAGAGCAAGGATGCTCGGGTCAGGTCGCTAAAATTATCGTAGCTTTCGAAGTAGCCGTGCGCCGCTGAGCCCCGTGCATGGACGACACGTTCAGGGATGCGCTCATGATCGAAATGGGTGATTTTTTCCCGGAGGATAAAATCTTCGAGCGCCGTTGGGCCGCGCAGACCTATCTTCAGCGAATGCTGATTGTCCGCGATCGGAACGCCCTGATTAGTAGTGAGGCGCTGATCCGATCCATCTGCCCTTACACGGTCAAGTGAGCCAATAGTTGCGTTAACGCCCAACGCTGGTTGGTTAGCACCGACTTTGTCAGAGGCCACCGACTCCGTCACAGTGCTGCCAGTGGCGGCTGGCGAGCCCGGTTGAACTGTATTGCTTGATTGTGGTTCGCGGGCCAATTCCCCGTATTCGCTCACCTTGTTTAGATTGACCGGCATAGCTGCTGCAAGATCAAAACTACTCTTGACTTTGTCAATTAACGTGGGAGACGAGGAATCCATTGCCCCGAGGGACGCAGGTGGCTTGGTAGAAGAAGGACCGGACACGGTGCTCAAGACCGAGCCTGCACCATCGGTAGATATTGAAGAATTTTTTTTAACCATTTTATATGCCTTTAGCGGAGAAAAGTAGATTGAGCTGATACGCAAATTCTAAAATGCAGCTTTTCTACCTTAACGCCAAAAACGTGTTTGTACTGTTAGGTCGTTCACATAAGCGGTTTTGTTGGGAAGGTGTAACGAACTGAGCTTTGTTGATTTCAAAACACCCACCAATCACTTCGCCTTCACTCTGCCACATGTTCTTACACCAATGACCTGCTTCAATTCTTACTTCATGCCGGATTGAAACACGTCGTGGCAAGCTCCTCACTTGAATTATTTAGATACCTATGTCGTTTTGATCTCGACTATTGAGTCAGTACAGCTATTCTTAGCGGTTTTGCAATTCGTGCAATTACAATAATCTACTAAGTTAGGCATATTTGCTGTCTACAGCTTGGCAGTTACCATCAAATCAGCAATGGAAATGCCTAAAGCTTTTGCAATTCTGGAAATGTGAAGAAGTCCAGAATTCTGCTGACCACGTTCAATTGATCCCATATACGAGCGGTCAATATCACATTTCAACGCCAGTTCCTCCTGGGAAATGCCATTTTCTTTTCGGATTTGCCGCACGGCTGCGCCGAAGGCGATCAGCACTTTGTCTTGGGCGTGGGGGGAAGTAATTGGCATAAGCCAATTTTCACGATATGATGGTAATCAAACCACGGGTAATCTTCCTCATTTTAATTAAAAGGATATGGCAATGAAATTATGCGGCCACCATCGGCTGAGACTTGTACTCGCCATTTTCCTAGTTAGTATCTTTATACTCACCGGATGTGTCACTGCACCGACCGCACAACAAGAAGGCAAGGATGGTCAGCCTACCCAGCCTTCCGGTCCGACCTTTGGCGAGCGACTGAACGCATCCTTCAATACGGTTGGTAATGCCATTGTTGCCCCTGTCCAGAGCGGAAATAACAAAACTGGAGCTGCAGCACCACATGGTCGCTTGCGTCTAAGCAACCTGCCTGCCAAAGACATCATTGGAACAAGTGGCTCTGCTGACTGGCCCAGGGTTGCCGTCAACATCAATAAGCTACCCAAGTGGTTCTACGGTATGCCACCCGGTGGCGTGCCTGGCCGCTATTCAGCCAACGACTGCATCAACGTGTCATTCACTGTATGGAGTGACGCAAAGCATTCGGTCAATTACGACAATCTCAATGTCTGCGGTGACGACATTGTGCGGAACACGCCATTCAAGGATGTCGGCCTGATGTGGAAGAGCTTCGGTGTCGCTAGTGGGACGCAGCAGACCGGTACGCAGCGTACGCGGGGCCCACTGCCACCCCAGCACCTGTTTCCCAATAAACCAGGCTACGACCTGTTCTTCAATCCCAATGGTAACTACTACATCGGCAGCATCATGATGACACTGGGATATAACTGGAATGAAGCCCAGGATTACCGCTTCTGGCTCGTCAATGTGCCATCTCAGGCAGAGGTGGCCAGGCAATAGCGCATGTCCATTACTTCACGCAGGCGCAGCTGAATTTCTGGCCTCGGTATTCACCAATTACCCTGTTTTATGAAACGACCAACCCCTTACGATATCTCGACGTCCGCTTCTTCGCACACGCTCTTGACCCTTTTTGGCACGGCTTATCTCTTGGTTTGTATCGTAACTGCTCTCATCCTGCTCTTTGGGGGAATGGAGAAATGGACCGAGAAGCTGGTCGCTATCCTGATCATCGGTGGTTTCATCGTTTGGATCAGGTATATAGGCAAACAAGAAAAGACCCGGTTTGCCTCGACCCTGGCATCGGTCAATCAGGAATATGGTACGACCTTCCAAGTGGGTAAGTCCTTAGGATTTACACGCGAAGAAGATTGCACTATGTTTGATCCAGAGGCCAGGAAGGTCTTGTTCATGAAATACAACGGGCATTGCGTCTGGGTCGTGGATTTTTCCGAGATCAGCAACTGGGATATTTTGTGGACCAACGACATCAAAAATCAAGGAGGTGTCCACCAGGTCAAGGGCAGCAACTATCGTTTCAAGTTTTATCTGAATGACCTGGAGTCCACCTCAGTGACCATGAAGGTGGGGAGCAATGCTGCTGCGGACGACTGGAGCCATCGCATCAATCTGCTGATGGCAGGTAAGAAACTGCCGGACAAGAAATAACAAATCAAAAGACATTGTTTATGGAAGAATTCAACTTAGTAGCTCATACTTCAGCTGAACAGCACGATTCTGTTGAAGAACGGCCGCAGCTCAGAAAGAAAGAACTGCAGAATCAAGAGGGTGAGTTTACTGATATGCAGTTGGCATCTGCTATGAAGCAGCATTTTTCAAGATATATTGATCTGCTGTTGATCGATGAGCGAAATCGTCTCCGATCTGCCATCGCCAAAGTCAAGAAAGACGGTCTCGATGATCTGCATTCGCGCATGGCGGAGCGCCAGGAATTCTTCAAAGGCACTGTCAGATTGGGTCAATTACTAGGTCTCGTTAGTTCTACCGAGGCCAAAGCTAATAATGCTCGATTTGCCAATGAGATGATAATCCTGACAGAACGCTTAACATGGCACAGTCAAATACTGACATCGCCCGAGTCAATAGACTTTCGCACTAAACGCCAGATGCGGTTGAAATACGCATTTTCCGACATGATGAGTTAATGGAAGAACAGCGGCTACTAGGGTTGCGTTAATGACGATCGTCATCGCTTTCCTGAAAAGCTGCCAGATTCGCCCTGGCATCATAGAGAGCATGGTGTTGAGGTAGTTCATGCTTCTTATAAAACTCGTACTTTAGAATTTCATCGATGTTGCTGGCAATCAGGCGCGGGGGACACCAGGCCGGAACTTGATAATCGATAGCGTCAATAAATAAGTCTAAATCTGTCTGATAGTCGTAGCAAATCCCGATGTCCGTGTTCTCAGGGCGAACTGCAGATAGCCAGGCAAGGAGCTGCTTGCACAAGCTATCTCTAGACATCACCGCATCAGGTATCCTGCCTAGCAGTGGAATGACGGCCTCGCGCACGAACGCGGAGCAGCTTTCATCTGGGAACGGAACTTCCGCATAAAATTCCTCACCTGCAGCACTCACCAAGCCTATGCTGATGAGGTGCAGGTCGAGAAAGTCAGTGAATTCTGTGTCGATGAATATGCGTTTCATGAGTAATTAGTGACCAGATGCGAAATTTATTTTCAAACATCCGAGTTCAGCACTTAAAGGAAGTTTTATTCCTATCCGTTATACAAAGAGGATTTTATTTATTGAAAGTGATCATGCGCATTTTACCTTTATCAGACCTTCACCATGAGCTGTGGCGTGAGGCAGCTCCTGTCATTGATCCTACCATCAGTCGCCCGGATGTGGTGATCCTGGCTGGAGATATTAACACCGGGGCGAAAGCGGTCGAATGGGCCGCACAGTCATTTGCAGATATTCCTGTGCTCTATGTGCATGGTAACCATGAATCCTATGGCAAACATCTGGAGCATGTGCAGGAGGATATTGAGACTGCATGCGTGGCTGCAGGCAATGTGCATTTTTTGAACTGCGGTGAATTCATCCTTGGCAGCGTTCGTTTTCTCGGTGCGACGATGTGGACAGATTTCCGATTGTTTGGAGATGGCGATCGCCAATTTGCCATGCGAGAGGCTGAAGCAGTGATGAACGACTACAAGCGCATACGGTTGGCCAGCGCCGGGTATCGCAAATTGCGATCGGCTGACACTGCCAAATTTCATTCACAGCACAAGTCATGGCTCAAGCAAAAATTGACCGAGCCCTTTGCAGGAAAGACCGTGATTGTGAGCCACATGGCACCCTCCATGAAATCCGTCTCGGAGCGCTATGCCAATGAAATGGTGTCTGCGGCCTATGCCTCCAATTTGGATGAGATCGCCTCGCAGGCAGATATCTGGATTCATGGGCATATGCATGAGTCATTTGATTATCGGATCGGTGATTGCCGCGTGGTGTGTAATCCTTGTGGTTATAAGACCCGAGCGGGCACACCTGAGAATGCTCATTTCGATCCAAACCTGATTATTGAACTTCCAGAATAGTTTCCCAAGTAAAGTCAATTTCGACATTCAATAGCGAGCATAGGGAGTTTTTGCCATGACTAATAAAACAAGGAAACAGCTGATTGATGATTACCTCAAAGAGCTTCCTGGTCCTGCATTGGGAAAAGAAGATTCTTTCTGGGCTAATGTCACACCTGTCGGACGTGAATTCGGCAGTAAGGATTATGAGCGCTTAGTGGAGCATGACCATCTGGTGCGCACTGCCAGGACATTATCCGATCCTGCCTCTCTGGTCCTACGCGTATTCCTAGATGACGAACGTATCACGCCAGAAGGATGGGTACGCGTATATTGGCCAAAAGAGGCAATTGACCTGCTAGAAACTAATGCGGTAGCCGAAATTAGCTTGGACCATGATCTGGGCGATGATCAGCGTGGCACAGGCTATGATGTGGTGCTGTGGATAGAGGAAGCTGTCGCATTGCATGGCTTCAAGCCGCCCAAGATGGCCGTGCACTCTGCCAATTCTTCTGCTAGAGAAAAGATGGAAGCGGGAATCCGGGTAATTGAAGGACTACTTTAAGTCTGGACTAAACTGGCTGAATTACGACCATTTCTTCAGTGATAGCAATTTCGGTTTTAAATGGGAGTCTCAATGTCACCAAAAATTAGCCTGGCGCATGGACCAACTTTTCATTTATATATGAAAACATTTGAAGACGATAAGATTTATCTTGAACTGAGTAACGTACAATTTGAAGCTGGCCGTGATAAATATCAAATGACCGGAAACGCGATTGAAAGGCTGTTCAGTTAGTGGCCGCATTGACGCGATAACTACTGGCAGAATCAACTTGAATTTGCACACATTGAGTGCCGTGTACGAAATAGGATTCATGGAGCACTCGCGTTTTTCTTATCTTGCATATGCTAAAAATCTTTGTTGACACTGAATTTACCGACTTTATTGATACACATCTTATCAGTATTGGACTTGCGTCAGCATCCGGCGAAGAATTTTATGCAGAGGTGCCGTATCCTGAACAGGTGTGCAGTCCCTTCGTCCGTATGGTGGTGATTCCAATGTTGGGCATGATGGCGAACGCCGCCTGCAGTGCGGAGGAGCTTCGAGGTCGTCTTCTGTCATGGTTGAATTTGGTCCGACCACGCGGGGCAGACATTGAAATCTGTTTTGACTACCAAACCGACTGGGATTTATTCGCCGATGCCCTGGACTATCGGGTACCAAATTGGTGCCATCCACGGCTAGTAGCGAATGAAATCAACGAATTACTGCGTTACGAATTCCACCAGAAGAACAGTCTGCCCGAGCATCACGCACTCTACGACGCACAGGCAAATCGCTATGCTTTCCGAGAACGCCCTTCGACAGATTCATGATGATACGACCTAAACGATGAAAATTCCTGCCCCTTTTGCAGCATTGATGCAGATTGCATTATCAAAAAAATATCAATGGCTTTGTGATTAGAGACTTCTTGGATCACAACCCTGCTCTCATAGGAATGAATATGCATTTCAACTTCATCATCAAGGCAATGCTCGACCACTTCTAGGTTTTTATATTACCTAGGAGTAGTCATGCATATCATTCGTCCACACCAGGCTTCCATCACGCTTTTTTCGCGTCATGGAAGCGTCGATGTTTTTCCATCCGCAAAGCAAGCGCTCAAGAAATTGGGCTATGCATGGATAGTTGCCAACGTCGGCCCGCACTTCCGTACTTTTAATGGCAATATCCATGCATGCAAAACGGTCATTGACACGCGATCCTGCCTGCGGGATATAATCTCCCCACTTATACTATGCCTGACGACAAACGGCCTGCGCTTTACCCAATATGAAAAAGGCAATCCTGATTTTCTTGATGATGATACTTCCATGGCAAGCTATTGCTGCCACGGAGCGTAACGTCACGCATGTATTGGGTAGCGGTAAAAGCCATGACATGGAGTTCGTCATCAAGCACATTGCCGAGCATGCCGATCACGTCCTGCATCACCATGACGACGATGCGGATGAAGATGATGACACGCATGTGGATGATTCCTTGAAGTCCGTACAGCATCTTGCTGACTACGATCAGGCTGGCAGTTTGAATGTCTTGTTTTTTGTGCCCAGTCAGCCAGACGGGGCATACGTTTCACCTACGCCTACTGTCAGCTGGTCAGATACCTATTCTGACCGCACGACCATACCCTTATTGCGTCCGCCCCGTACACCCGCCTGACACGCGGGTAATTCGTCATGTGTGGCCATTGAGTGTTTGATGGTCGCTCTGTCTTGTCGCCCGCCTAACTGCAATCTATTTCATCCCGCAGAGGCTATTCATGCACAAAATTTCCAAACGCTTACGCGGCTTATCGCGTGCGCGTCTATTTACCAATGTCACGATCAATGGGGCAATGCTCGCTTTGTTGCTCAGTTCCGGCGTCTCAGCGAGTCATGCTGCTGAAACCCCGCCTTTTGCTGCCTTGCTGCGACAAGCGCAACTGAACGCGCCATATTTACTCGAACAGGCTGCCAACGTCAGGGCAGCCAGTGCCGACGCACGCCAGGCTGGTGCCTGGGCTAACCCATCCCTGAGCGTCACCGCTGAGAATCTGGGCGCACCATTGTCCGGCGGGCAGAGTCAGCGCCAGGACACTTATGCTATTACCCAGGTCTTTGAGGTGGGTGGCAAGCGCTCGGCGCGCATTGAGGCCGAACAGCTCAAGTCCGCTGCCGTTGGCACTCGCGAACGCCAGGCCCGCATATCCTTTGCCAATGAGCTGGCCATCAGCTATGCCACCGCAGAAGCCATGCAACAACGCAAGGAAGTGGCCGATGCCGAACTTGTCAGGGCAGAAGATGACTTGCGTGCCGCGCAAGCACTGGTAAAGGCTGGCCGGGAAGCAGAGCTGCGGCTGGCACAGGCACGCGCCAGTGTCGCTGGTGCCCAGGCTGCCGTGCAGTCGGCATCCGCTGATGCGACCGAGGCGATGGAGCGATTAACCGCCCTGGTCGGTGCCACAGAGTCCTTTACACGAATCGACCATCCTTTTTTGGCGACCGCAAGCGCAGTTCGTCCAGAAGGTGCATGGTCGGCTGATGCCACGCCCGCATTGGCGAGCGCCGTGGCAGAACGCGATGCAGTCGCTGCACAAATACGCGTGGAAGAAAAGCGCTGGCTGCCAGATATCGGTGTCAGTGTTGGCATGCGCAAGTTTGGTTGGAGCAGCGAAAAAGCCGCGACCATAGGCTTGACGGCAAATATCCCGCTATTTGACCGCAACCAGAGTGGCGTCACCGCCGCCAGGGAACGCGCTGCCAGTGCATCCATGCGTGTAGAAGCTGCCCGGCTCGAAGCAACAGCGCTGCATCGCTCGGCCCTGGCTCAGGTTCTGGCATCAGAAAAGCGCCTGCAAGCAGCAGAACAAGGTGAAGTCGCAGCAGGAGAAGCATACCGGCTGGGCCGTGTTGGCTATGATGCTGGCAAGACCGCGCTAGTCGAATTGCTGGCTATCCGTCGTGCCCTGTCAGAAGCCAAGGCACTCACTATTGATGCCCGCCTGGCCCGAGTGCGCGCACTCGCCACCCTTTCAACGGCTGAAGGCCGCATCGCATTTGGAGAATCACCATGATAGAACAAGAACGCCGGTCCATGAACTGGCCTGTCACCGCAGGGATGGTCGCAGTCGCCGCCGCATTGGGATTCGGTGCATCGCACTGGATGGCGGCAAAGAAATCCCCTGCAACGACACCTGCCGCTGCCAGCACAGCCAGCGCTGCTGCGTCTGCACAGGCAGAGAGTGGCACGCCAGAAATCAAGATTCCAGCCGAATACCTGAACATCGCCAAGATTGCCGTAGAACCGGTGCTCAATGGTGGCCTGGAAGCGGAGATTCTGGCTTCGGGCACCGTCACAGCGCCACCGAATAGTGAAGCCATCATTGTGGCGCGTGCATCGGGCAATCTGTCTCGCATCCATCGTCAACTGGGCGACACTGTACGTGCTGGTGAATCTCTGGCGCTGGTAGAGAGTATGGAGGCGGCTACCATGGCTGCTGACAGGACCGTCGCCAACGCCAAGGTGGAGCTGGCACGCAAGACCTTTGCCCGCGAATCCACGCTATTCCAGCAAGGAGTGACGCCGCGCCAGGAAATGGAAGCTGCACAGTCTGCGCTGGCAGTAGCAGAGAGTGAAGCACAACGCGCTGCCACCATAGCCCGTACCGCGCAGGTCTCTGGCGATGGCAAATCAGTGGCAGTTGTCAGTCCTATAGCGGGCAAGATCACTGCGCAAATGGGAACGCTGGGTGGTTTTGTGCAACCGCAGACCGAACTTTTCCGTGTGGCTGGCGCTGGGCCAGTACAGGTCGAAGTATCCGTATCGGCTGCTGACATAAGCCGCATTGTCGCAGGTGATAAAGCCACCATCATTGCTGCGAGCGGGACGCCGGTTGCAGCAACTGTCCGATCAGTAAGCTCCATAGTCAATGGCAGTACCCGTGCCGCCACTGTAGTACTGACTCCGGTATCAGGTGCACGCGCACTTGTTGTGGGGGAAGGTGTGCAAGCCCGCCTGCATGTCAAAGGAAACCCGGCTGCCATTTCGGTACCGGAAGATGCAGTACAAAACGTCGATGGCCGCGATGTTCTGTTTGTCCGCACCAAAGAGGGTTTTAAAATCCAGCCCGTCATGGTGGGCACGCGCAGCGGTGGCGTGGCACAAATAGTTTCCGGCATACATGCTGGTGAACAGGTTGCAACTCGTAACGCTTTCCTGATCAAGGCCGACATGATCAAGAGTGGCAAGGAAGAATGATGATTGATTCCATACTGACTGGTTCAGTCCGTTCACGCTGGATGATACTGTTCCTGACCATCGTTATCGCTTTGGTCGGCGGCTGGCAATTGAACCTGCTGCCGATTGATGTTACTCCTGATATCACCAATAAACAGGTACAGATCAATACGGTCGTGCCCACCCTCAGCCCGGTCGAAATCGAAAAGCGTGTCACCTTCCCGATAGAAACAGCCCTGGCAGGTTTGAACGGCGTTGAAAGCGTGCGCTCTTTCTCGCGCAATGGCTTTAGCCAGGTTACAGCGATTTTTAAAGAAAGTGCCGACCTCTACTTCATGCGCCAGCAAGTTGCAGAACGCCTGGCACGCGCCCGGCCAGACTTGCCGGAGGGCGCAACACCGCAACTGGGGCCGGTATCGACCGGGCTTGGTGAGGTTTTCCACTATAGCGTCGAATATGCCCATCCCAACGGCAAGGGAACAACGCGCAATGACGGCAAACCTGGCTGGCAGACTGACGGCAGTTTCCTGACCGAGCAAGGCGAACACCTTAAAACTGAGATTGCCAGGCTGGCTTACTTGCGTACCGTGCAAGACTGGATCATACGACCACAATTGCGTACCACGCCAGGTGTAGCAGATGTTGACTCCCTGGGCGGTTATGTCAAAGAATACGTGGTCGAGCCAGATGCGGCCAGACTGGCAACACACGGCATTTCCTTCGCCGAGCTGGCGCGGGCACTGGAAGAAGCCAACGTCTCGGTCGGAGCGAACTACATACGCCGTTCGGGCGAATCCTATCTGGTACGCGCCGATGGCCGCATACGGACTGCGGATGAAATCAGCCGTACTGTGGTGGCAACACACAAAGGCGTACCTGTCACCGTGGCCCAGGTCGCCACGGTCAATATAGGCGGTGAATTGCGCTCTGGTGCGGCCAGCCGCAATGGCTATGAAACCGTGGTTGGCAGTGCATTGATGCTGGTAGGTGCCAATAGCCGCACCGTTGCCCGTGGTGTCGGCCACAAGCTGCAAGTGATTGGCAAGACACTGCCAGATGGCATTACCGTGGTGCCGACGCTGGACCGTTCCCAACTGGTGGTCGCGACAATTTCTACGGTTGCCAAGAATCTTGCCGAAGGTGCCTTACTGGTCATCGTCATCCTGTTCGCCTTGCTGGGTAACTGGCGTGCTGCCCTGATTGCGGCCCTGGTGATTCCTTTGTCGCTGTTGATGAGTGCGATAGGCATGAACTCGCTGGGCATTTCTGGCAACCTGATGAGTCTGGGCGCACTGGATTTCGGGCTGATCATCGATGGTGCCGTCATCATAGTAGAAAATACCCTGCGCCGCCTGGCGGAACGCCAGCACAGTGAGGGCCGCTTGCTGGTACTCAAGGAAAGGCTGGAGGAAGTGGTGGCATCGTCACGCGAGATGCTGCGACCTACCATCTACGGTCAGTTGGTGATCTTCCTGGTTTTCTTGCCGTGCCTGACTTTCCAGGGAGTTGAGGGAAAAATGTTCTCACCCATGGTTATTACGCTGATGTTGGCGTTGGGGTCGGCCTTTGTATTGTCGGTGACCTTCGTACCCGCATTGATCGCGGTGCTGATGAACAAGCCGGTGTCTGAAAAAGAAGTCAGGGTTATCGTCGCCACGAAGAACCGCTATGAACCCTGGCTGCGTCGTGCGGTGGCGCACCCACTTCCATTTATTGGTACAGGTCTGGGAGTACTGGCTCTGGCAGCAATAGCCTTCAGCTTCGTCGGACGGGAATTCATGCCTACGCTGGATGAACAAAACCTCAACCTGTCTTCGGTGCGCATACCATCAACCTCGATTGATCAGTCGGTAGCGATAGACTTGCCGCTGGAACTGGCCGTCATGGAATTGCCGGAAGTCAAAACGGTCTACTCCAAGGCGGGTACCGCCAGCCTGGCTGCTGACCCCATGCCACCCAATGCCTCGGATAATTACATCATTCTCAAGCCCAAGAATGAATGGCCGCAAGGCGTAACGACCAAGGAGCAGGTGATTGAACGCATCCGTGCCAAAACAGCGTCATTGGTCGGTAACAACTATGACGTGACCCAGCCTATCGAGATGCGCTTTAATGAGCTGATCGGTGGTGTGCGTAGCGACGTGGCCGTCAAGATTTTTGGTGATGATCTTGACCAGTTGGCCGACTCTGCCAAAAGCATTGCGGCAGTGCTGCGCAAGATACCAGGTGCTGCGGACGTGCGTGTAGCACAGACAGAAGGCTTCCCGACCTTTGATATTGTCTTTGAGCGCGCTGCGATTGCCCGCTATGGACTGACCGTCAAGGAAGTCGCCGATACCGTCTCGATTGCGCTGGCCGGACGCTCAGCAGGCCAGATTTTTGAGGGAGACCGCCGCTTTGATATCGTGGTTCGCCTGCCTGGGGCGCTGCGTAACAATCTCGATGAGCTGGGAGCATTGCCCGTCATGCTACCAGGCACCGGCGAACAGGCGCGTGCCTCAGTACCGCTGAGTCAACTGGTGCAGTTCAGGTTTACCCAAGGCTTGAACGAAGTCAGCCGCGACAATGGCAAGCGCCGTATTTATGTGGAAGCCAATGTCGTTGGTCGTGATCTTGGTAGTTATGTCGATGAGGCACAAGCCAGCTTGAGCAAGGAAATCAAGCTGCCATCCGGTTCATGGATAGAATGGGGTGGGCAATTCCAGAACTTGCGTGCGGCCACGGAAAGGCTGATGATCATCGTCCCTATCTGCTTTGTACTGATCTCTGTAGCCCTGTACATGGCAATTGGCAATATCATGCTGACCGCAACTGTCCTGACGGCAGTGCCTCTGGCACTGGCAGGTGGCGTGTTCGCACTGGCGTTGCGCGGTATGCCGTTTTCTATCTCGGCTGCGGTCGGCTTTATCGCAGTCTCAGGTGTGGCTGTACTGAATGGGCTGGTGCTGATCTCTGCCATCAATAAGCGGCTGGCAGATGGCATTGATGCAGCGACGGCAGTGATAGACGGTGCACTTGAGCGCCTGCGGCCCGTATTGATGACTGCGCTGGTCGCTTCATTAGGCTTCGTGCCCATGGCGATTGCCACAGGCACTGGTGCGGAGGTACAAAAACCGCTTGCTACCGTGGTGATAGGCGGTTTGATTACTTCAACCATCCTGACCCTGTTTGTATTGCCAGCCATTACCGGCATGGTATTGCGCCGCCGCAGAAGCAGGCAGGTAGCAGCGACAGTCAGCCAGGTGGAACCATCGACAATTTCAAATTGAGGGAGTGAGCAATGATATTTTTAAAACGCGGCCCCAACACCTGGCGATGGCTGCTGGCTGTAGTGTTGAGTGCATTGGCCGGGGCGGCACTGGCGCATGGCGTATCCGAGTCGGATAAAGGCTTCCTGCAAGGGGCTGCTGGCGTGCAGATCGTGCCCTATCTGTATCTGGGAGCCAAACACATGGTGACAGGCTATGATCATCTGTTGTTTCTGGTTGGTGTGATATTTTTCTTATACAGAATGAAGGATATAGGCTTGTATGTCACGCTGTTCGCAGTCGGCCACAGCACCACACTGTTACTGGGCGTCTTGAATGGCTGGCATATCAATGCCTACCTGGTGGATGCCATCATTGGCCTGTCCATCGTCTATCGGGCATTCGACAATCTGGGTGGTTTCCAGACTTTCTTGAAGGTGCAACCCAACAAGAAAGCCGCTGTACTGATCTTTGGTTTCTTTCACGGCCTGGGTCTGGCGACGAAACTGCAGGACTTTTCCTTGTCACCGGATGGTCTGATCCCCAACATGATTGCATTCAATGTCGGTGTTGAAATTGGTCAGTTGCTGGCATTGAGCATGATACTCATCGCCATGCGTTACTGGCGCAGTACTGCAAGCTTCGCCCGCCATGCAGTCAGAGGCAACTTTGCCCTCATGACAGCAGGATTTGTGCTGGCCGGTTTCCAGTTCACCGGCTTCCTCATTAAATAGGAGTTCTATCCATGTCCCAAACAACACAGAGCGGCGCTATCTCCGCCCCCAAAAAAGAGCTATTGCGTGGCACCGTTATTGCGGCAATTGTTGCAGGTGTGATCCTGGCTATTGCGGTATTGCCTGCCGAATATGGCATAGACCCTACCGGCATAGGCAAGAAACTGGGGCTGACAGCAATGCATCATGCCGCCGCAGCCACAGTACCGGAAGCAACGCCAGCATCAGCATCGGCCACGTCTGCTACTGTGGCAAAGCCAACCGTAGCGAACCTGTCAGCACCGGCGCGGAAGCCATCGACAGTCGCCGCGCCCGGTGAAGAGCGT
>Ga0207952_1000029_pt1 | contig 188759 bp, 199 predicted proteins | sample SubbioR12Aug_8Ca_FD_184831 | JGI IMG/M metagenome (GOLD analysis project Ga0207952, IMG submission 184831) | Serpentinite rock and fluid subsurface biosphere microbial communities from McLaughlin Reserve, California, USA - CR12Aug_8Ca (SPAdes) | ecosystem: Environmental > Terrestrial > Deep...
CATCGGCACCGTTGGTCCCGTGTCGCTCGTCCGCGACTATCAAGCCTTCATGTTCGAGCAGCACTGCGCCATGAACAGTCGGCGGGTCGGCGGCGTGGACATCGTGTACGAGGGTGAATGCGTCGGCATCCCGAATCCGAAACAGGCCATGCGTATCGGCGCGGAAAACTGCCGTGCCTTGCGCGACGGCAAGGGACTCATCCGTCTCAGGAACATCATGGAGGCGCAGGCTATCCAGCTCACTCCGTTCGTTCCGAACGGAACACCCTCCCTCGAACAACCTGACGGGACCGAGACCGCCATTGACCCGTGGGAAGGCGGACCGTTCGACGCCTTCGCAGACTGTCCAGCAAAACCTTGGGAACTCCTGGAAATGACGGCTGATGAGACCTCGGCAGCGAGGATCATCCTCGCCAGTGCCGGCTTCAACGAAGCCTGTCGGACCGGCGCTATCTGATCCGTTGTTCTTCGTACCGCTCCGCGCTCCGCGGGGCGGTTTTTTTATAAAAAAACGGCTGGTGCAACACACCAGCCGTACCGCGACACAATCACCCTCTGCAACATTCGCGCAGATTCTCTGCGCACGACCGACAGAACGGCTCTTTCCCCTTCAATCGCAGACGGGTGAGCTCGGTCCAATCGCCGGGAACATACCGCGGATGCTTCATCACGCATTGATTAGCGCAGTGAGGACCGCACTCATCGACAACATCCTTAACCCTCCACTCGGGAAGGAGCCCAAACATATGTCCGGCCGCATGCATGACGAGCGTTCTCATGTGCTCTTCGACAGACGGATCCTTCTGATTCTCGAAGCTCTTGATCGAGACCGCCGCGCCGAATGTCCATCGGTACCAATTGGGCGTAAACCCGTACTGATCGGACCGCAATGGATCCGACGTGACCAAGACATAGTAGGGATAGATCTTCTGTTCCCAGACCGAGGTCTCGAGCAACAGGAACGCTTTGTCGGCATTGACCTTTACCGTACTACTCGCAGTATCCTGCGCGGCGATGAACAGCCATTCAGATGATGCGATGATGTCGTCCTCGCGCGAACGGATCCGGCTTACGACATCTTCATCTTGAGCCAGCCTGACCGGCAACTTCGCCTGGGCGACCGACACGACGTCGCGCACCCCCTCCAAGATCGCAGCCGCGACAGACGGAGCGACCCGTGCATCAGCAATGATAAGGATCTCACTTCTTCTTGCCATAGAACTTCCTTTCTTCGGATTATATACAGGGAACCCTCAACCAGACTACGCGTGTTTGCTCTTTTGTAAAGACTCTATTTTTTCGATAAAAAACCGACGCGGCATGCGCGTCGGCGGTCTTCCGTACCGGTCAAACCTGGCACACGGCGGAAGCTTTCGGACCCCTGTCACTGTCCTCAAGGATGAAACTCACCCTCTGGCCATCCTTGAGAGTTCGGTATCCTGAACCCTGGATACAGGTGTAGTGGACGTACACGTCGCGTCCGCCCGACCCGTCGCACGGTTCGATAAAGCCCCATCCCCTTTTTTCATTGAACCACTTGACCCTGCCTGTCAATCGTCCGTTACTGGCACTCATGCTGTCATGTCTCCTGTGTTGATGGTGGAACGTATCCCTCGAAACCCTGACCATCAGAGTAATCCTCCTCACGCTCTATGTAAAGCACCTTCGGGGAGCACCTTCCCTGGTGTACAATCAAGCTATGGAACAAAGACCCGAAAATGGCGACACAAAAAAAGACCTGCCAAAAGAGGCCTCTTTCGATATTTCCAAATACCGCCTGCTCCAAGGCGAGGTCCGTGGCACCGGTATCGTACTCCCAATCGAACACCTCATCACGGGCATGAACGACTGGTGGGACGACCTGTGCAAAGAGCGCGGGATCGATCCCGACGCCAACGAAGAATTTTCAGAGATCGGTTACCAACTATTGGAACTTGTTAAGAACGCTTTCGAATACGGCACCGGTGGCGGCGATATCAAAGTAACATTCGATAAAGATGCGGTCATCGCGACGATCGAGAATTCCGGCGAGGCCTTCGACCCTCTGGAGGCGATCCACATAAGCGCCGGCGGCGGACATGGATTCTATCGCGCCATTGAATGGGCCGACGACATCGAGATCGAGACCGGGGGCAAGCGATACATAAAAGACGCAGAAGAAACGCTCCGTGAGAGCGGCACCTCGCCGATAACTGACGGCGCCAAGATCACCCTTAAGAAAAAAGTTTGATCGAATACTTTCCTACCCACGGCAGAGGTTCTGTCTTTCCTGCAAAGACATTCCGAATACCCGCCACGATGAGATAGATGAGGGCAACCCTCAATGCCCAAACCATCGGCAAGATAAGACTCCCTAAAAGCGGGGACGGGAGCGTGAATGACCAATACCCGACGACCGAGATGAATCCCTGTAATGCAAACCCGGCAATCGTCCCGCCAAAACCCTGAAAGGCGTGGTACCGCACGAACGGGTCGTTCTTAAACGCGGTCATGAAGGGGACGAAAAATAAGATGTACCCGAGCGCCGCAATATATTTTTTGTTCTGTTCCATAATGCACCGATTATAGACCCACAAAGCACGAATGCAACAGCACAAAGAGGACATAGACAACCTCTTTTGAGAGGAGTACCATTATCGTATGACCAAGGCCGTAGCAATCGCCATACTTGCCAGCTTCATAGCCCTCGGGGTCTTCGGATCCTTGGGAGTGACCCACGGCACAGCATCTGACAACCTGCGCTGCATCACCGAGATCATCCAGGGCGGAGTCTGTTCCACGAACGACACGCTTGGCATCATCTCCTTCCACTTCAGCGCCCTCCAGTCATTCTCATCGACAACGCTCGACAATGGCCTTCTTACTCTTACGCTTACCATCATCAGCATAGCGGCAGCCATGTCCATCTTGAGACGGGGCGAGGACGCAATCGGTCTCTATGAATCATCGCGGATAGATGATTACCAAAGGACTCGCGAGACCACCTTCATTCCCGCAGAGCACAGCATTCGACGAGACCTTTCTCTTAAAGAGAACAGCCCCTCTCTATAAGGAACGTCCAAAGAGACTCCCGCTTTTATTCGGAAAGCGGCCTTTGGACATCGCTAGGCACCCTCCCCGAGGGTCCTTTTATTCGTTGAAACGATCACCATATCTATGAAAAAACACCGGACACTCATCCTTATACTCGTTGTGGTACTTGTCGGCGGCGCCATCGTCGCAAACAAGATCAAAGCCTCGCAGGAACCCATTGTGCCGATCGCGGAACACCAGAGCGGCAATCCGGCAGCAGCAGTGACGCTTGTCGAGTACGCCGACTTTCAATGTCCCGCCTGCGCAGCATATGACCCTGTCGTACGACAGCTTGAAACAGAGTTCAAAGACCGCGTACGCTTCGTGTTCAAGAACTTCCCTCTCTCGATGCACCAGAACGGCGTTCCATCCGCGCAAGCCGCAGAGGCCGCAGGTCTTCAGGGAAAATTCTTCGAAATGAAGGATATGCTCTATGCAAAACAGCGGGAGTGGTCAGATAGCATCGGACCAAAAAATGTATTCGCCGATTATGCTCGCTCGCTCGGTCTCAATGTCGATCAGTTCAAAAAAGATTACGGCTCGCGATCGGTGAAAAACAAGATAGAAAGCGACCGAGCTGAAGGGCTTGCGCTGGAACTTCGCGGAACCCCGTCATTCGTGCTCAACGGCCGGCTCATCGAGAACCCGCAAAGTTATGAAGCATTCAGAGAACTTATCAACACCGAACTCGCACGGGTTCAATAACACAACACGCCAATGAAAAACATCCTTATCATCGCGGTCATATCAGCCATCATAGGCGGAGTCGTCGGCAGCATCTTCAGTTCGGCGGCGACAGAACCAAAAAAACCGACGAACGAACAGTTGATCAAAGAGTTCTACCTGACAGAGAACGCCGTCCACATAAGTCCGCACGGACTGCGACGCATGATGGACAAGGGCGACACAAGCTTCGTCTTGGTCGACCTACGAAGCGCACAGGAATACGAAAAGGAGCACGTCGTAGGGGCCATCAACATCCCGGCCTACAAAGACCCGGACACATCAGCATACGACGAAAAAGAAAGGATCGTCAGCGCTTTTAGAGCATTGCCGGCTGGTAAAGATATCATTGTCTACTGCTATAGCATTCCCTGCATGACAGGACGGAAAATCGGAAAGATGCTCGCAGAGGAAGGAATATACGTCAAACATCTCGGTATCGGCTGGAACGAGTGGCGACACTCCTGGACCATGTGGAATCACGAACACGAATGGAAGACAACCAAGGCCGAGGACTACATCTCGACAGGGAAAGAACCTGGCACTCCGGCATTACGAAGCCTCCCGTCACCCTGCGGCGACGGCGAACTTGCCTGCTAACACAGAACCTGCCGCCTGCCCCGACACCAACGCCACAACCACCTCACCTCCACAGGAGGTGGTTTTGTGTATTCTGTGGCATAATTTCGCCAATGGAGATTGTCGCTTCACAAACCCCGGAACAACGAGGTGCACTTGCGCGCATCAAACTCGTGTACGAACGTTACGAGCGATTCCTTATGTCGGGCGCCTTCCTTCTCGGCTTCATCATCGACAACCTGACCCTTACCCGAATAGATAGGGTCATCGACAATGCGATACTCACCGGCTATCTCTCTATCGCGACCACAAGCATCATACTCTGGGGAATGTACATCGCGGGTAAATTCCAGAGCACGTTCTTCCGAACAATTGGCCGACGCTTGCCCTACGTGATCCAATTCTGCTTCGGAGCACTTTTCAGCGGATTCATCGTCTTTTACTCCCGAAGCGGGTCGCTCATCGCCAACTGGCCATTCTTCGCACTTCTCGCCCTTCTCTTTCTTGGCAATGAAGGATTGCGCAAACACTACGAGCGGCTGACCTTCCAAGTTCTTATCCTCTTTACGACCATCTTCTTGTATTCCATCTTCGTACTACCGATCATCACGGGAAGCATCGGTGCCGGCATGTTCATCGCCAGCGGCATCGTGAGCCTTTTTGTAATCCACCGCATCATCTGGATACTTTTCCGGGTCGGTCCGGACGGTTTCAAAGAAAACCGTGCGCTGCTATGGCTCGGCGTGATATCGATCTTCAGCGCGCTCAACTTTCTCTATTTCACGAACATGATCCCTCCCCTGCCCTTATCGCTCAAAGAGATCGGCGTGTACCACAATGTCACAAAGGTTGGCGATTCCTATATTCTCGACCGTGAATCAAGATCTGCCGTGTCGTGGCTTTTCAAACCGGTATTCCATCGCGTGGGCAATGAACCGGTGTACGTCTACAGTTCGATTTTTGCTCCGACGCGGCTCTCGACCACCATCTCTCATGAGTGGTCATACTTCGATGAACGTTCGAAAAAATGGATCTCCACAGGAACGATAGAATTTCCCATTAACGGGGGGCGCGATGGCGGATATCGTGGGTACAGCATCAAAGAGAATGCTTTTCCTGGGCGCTGGCGAGTCAATGTTTCAACCTCTCGAGGCCAACTCATTGGCCGTATTGATTTCACCATCGAGCAAAGCGTCCGACCTGCACCGCTAAGACAAAACATCCAGCAATTCCCTCTCTAAGGTCACCCTTTTGGCGCAGAGATAGAAAAAACGCCCCGGGAACATCCTGGGGCGTTTTGCGTATGCATCACGAGACAGCTGACTTCTCGATAATCGTGGAGACTGCAGCAGGAAGATCATCGACAAGATAATCTCCCCGCACGTCGCCGAGCCACGGCGAACGGACAAGTACCGATGCGCAACCGGCAAAATGAGCGACCTGCGCATCATCCGGGTGATTCGAAACAAGGAACGAACGCCTCGGATCGACATGCCATTTGAAGGCGCTCTCGATGATGAGACCCGGTCGCGGGCGGCGACAGGGGCATCCGGAGCTTTCCGTATGCGGGCACACGAACATGTCATTGATCAATCCTGGGAAGGCTCGATACAGGACACGGTGCATCCCATCGAGTACTGTCCGGGAAAGATCGCCCTGGATGAGTCCCGGCTGATGCGTAGTAACGATCAGCGTGAAGCCCGCAATGTGCAGGCGGCGAAGAGGTTCGATTGCCCCTTCATTCACGCTGAACTCTCCGAGCGTACGAGGAGTGACCGGTCCCTTCGGACCGCTCTGAATTTTGTTGAGAAGTCCGTCTCTTTCGATGAACACAGCACTTTTCATAGCTTCCTTTCTAGGCTGGGGTTTTGAGTGTATCTACTTACAATTATATAACATAAAGTCATACTTGGTCAATAGTCCCTAAGCTCCTCTGTTGACATCCGGACCGATACCTTTACAGTTATCGAAGATCTCCAAAAAATATGCTCCTCGACCTGTACGTTGGAACAAAGAAGTCCCCCGTTGCGACGATCCACAACATCGGAACCGATGCAGACGCCGAATGGTACGTGACACGTACCGCCCAAAGAGACTCCGGCATCGTCCGCTGGATACTTACCGGATCAGAAAAACGAGCAGAATGGAAAAGGTTCGCTCAACAACCGGCGCTACCGAACCTTGTCTTCAAAGCTGCTGACTACTCCGGTTCATGGAAAGACCCCTTCGACCATCGAAGCGCGGCGGGGACCTAAGGAACACTCCATCCGCATGGGGTGTTTTTTTATGATTGACGAAAGGTGCCAATTGACCTAGATTTGTCCGAGATATGCAGTGAACCTTCAATGAAAGAGTCTTCTATGAACGTAACGTACGACATGGTCTCTGTTGTCAGACGGATACCCTGGAGAGTGATAAAGCCGATGCCCGGACAGCCCCGAGAGTCGTTCGACCCGGTAAGCCTCAAGGAATTGGCTGACAGCATCAAGGAGGTTGGGCAGGCCGTCGCGGCCATCGTCACGCCTCTTGATCCCCCTGACGGCGAATTCCTGTTCCAGCTTACCGATGGCCAGCGCCGTTGGATCGCTTGTCAGATTGCCGGCATCGAATATCTCAAAGCTGAGATTGATAATGAATGCGTCACTGTCGATCAGAAATTCATTAAATCGGTCATCACGAACTTCGCCCGCGAACCCAACACCGTGATCGAGACCGCGAAAGCGGTGAGGCGGATCAGGGATATGGGAAAAACACTGGAGCAGATATCCAAGATATTCGGCAAATCGATGAGTTGGGTCAACCAACACCTGAACCTCCTCAAACTCCACCCGAAGGTCCTCGTACTCCTCTCTCCCGAGACTCCCGAGGACAAACGGCTGGCGCTGAATACCGCTCTGACCTTAGTCGGTCTGCCGGAAGAGGAACAAGTTGGGCTTGCGAACATCATCAGTGAAGCGGGCTTCACCATGGTCCAGGCTCGGCACCTCATCAAGAAGACAATCCACACGCGCGGCATTCGCCTGAACAAGAGGACCCGAAAAGACAAGGATTTCAAGGTTCTTGCGGGATTCTTCGAGCGGACGAAGGCGCAGTGCGACACGATCCTCGATATGCCCGACAGTCAGCTTCGAGAAACGCTTGCCGGCGGAAAGAAAAAGGACCGTGACAAGCTACTCGAAAAGATCGGCTATCTCATCGAAGACATGAGCTCTATCAAAACAGCGATCGCTCGTTTGGCAGGCGCGATGACCTGACAGGCCGTCTGATCTCCAAACCCCGCATAACCTGCGGGGTTTTAACTTTCCTGACTGTACACAACACCAACAAGCACGATATTTGCTACGATAGGCTATATGGACACCGCATCCACCGCCGTTAAAAATCACCGGCACGGCGCTCGCGCCTTTCTCTCCGATATGGTCTACGGGGCAAGCGACGGAATCGTTACGACCTTCGCTGTTGTCGCCGGAGCAAGCGGCGCAAATCTTCCTGGCGCCGTCGTCATCATTCTCGGACTTGCCAATCTTCTTGCCGATGGCTTTTCGATGGGTCTCTCAAACTACATCTCCCTCACATCAGAACGAGACGCGACGCTTCGCGAGCGCATAACGGAAGAGCGCGAAATCGAAGAAAAACCTGAAGAAGAACGAGGCGAGGTCCGCAACATCCTCGCACGCTGGGGTGTTCCAAACGAACGCCTCGACGAGGTTACTACGGCGATCACCACAGACAAAAAACGCTGGGTAGACCTCATGATGCGAGAAGAACTCGGGGTACGAAGCGAGACAACAGAAAAACCGCACCTTCATGGACTGGCGACATTCACGGCCTTCATCATCGCGGGCGCACTTCCTCTGTTCCCCTATATATTCAGCCTCCCGACCACTATCCAATTCCAGGTTTCAATCATCGCGACAGGCATCACGCTCTTTGTTGCCGGCTCGCTTCGATCGCTTGTGACCAACAAATCTTGGCTGCAATCAGGAACAGAGATGTTCTTGATCGGAGGCTTCTCTGCGGCTATCGCATATGTAGTCGGAGCCTCAGTAAAGGCCTTATTTGGAGTATCTTTGTAAGGATTGCCGAGACCTCCTTTGATTTCACTATTTCCAAGGTATAAGATTACCTGTGTAGAAGGTAATCATAGTCCCCATGAGCAAGATCAGCCGAGCGCATCGCCATAATGTGATCAAGCGAAAACGCAAACAGCGCGAGCGTATCAAGAAACTTCGCGCTCAATACAAGACTGCTTCGGAAAGCCGCAGGAAGACGATCGTCCTCCTTGCCTGCCGAATAAATCCGAATCTGTCAGAAAAAGAATTCTCGCTCTCTTGCCAATAAAGAACCTCTCCTATGCGAGTCCGCAATGCCTTTGTACAGCACGGCCGTGCGCAAAACCGCAATGTGACCGCTCGAGATGACCCAGCATAGCCTTTTGTGCACATTAACTCGATCTTAAAAATCCGGCCGAGATATACAGAGCCATGACCTCGTTAAGATTACCGAGAATCTTCCTTTCGTCAGCCGCAGAGAAGAAAAACCCGAGCGGGGACTTGAACACTTTTCGATTAACACGAAGGACTGACCGCGCTCGAGATATCGGATCATCGACCAGTGGATTCACTGACCGCCTCCCCAAACAAGACGCGACTAAAAATTGCGTCCATTTGCCACTTTGACATATAAACCCATACCGGTACTATGCTTTCGGACACATGGACATTTATATGAGATACGATATCTACTGCCTATTCACCAAAGGAGACCAGCCTGACAACGCCTGCGCCAAAAAATTGAACGAGATCGCCCGACGCATGAAGCGGTCCAAATCAAAGAAACGAGCGTTCGAACTGCCCGATGGTAAAGCGACCGTATACACCAAGTATGCGACGGCGATCGTTGGCGCGATCTCTGGAGTCATTTTCTGGGCCGACATCTCGCGCCCGACCGGAAACGATTCCTACATCCGTTTCCTCATCACCCACCACGACCTTTCAGACGAACAGGTTGCTCGAATGGAATTCGGAAGTGTTCCCGTCGAAGCGATCTTCGGCAGCGAAAGCACCTCTCACAACAACTGACCTCTAGCGCCACACGTGTGGCGCTTTTTTATTGAAAAATAAAAAATACGATATTCCCGAATATACTGCTAGCCGAGATGCCGCGCATCTTCTACTCTGTATGGTCCGACCGAGATCCTCCGCAAAGCACCGAGTGTCGCGACAGTACCAAGTCGCCGACCGACCTCTTCTGCCAAGCTCCTGATATACGTGCCGCTTTCAACATCAAAACGTATAGAGATAAAACCCGAACCGAGATCCAACAGGTCTGCCGCGCGTACATACATCCGACTCACCGGCGGCACAACACTCTCTCCTTTCCGAGCGCGTTCATATAAAGGCGCGCCCCTCTGCTTGATGGCTGAATAAACCGGCACCGGAAGGAACACCTCTCCGCACAAACCTTGCAAAACAGCATGGATCGTATGTTCGGATAAGGTCGGCACAGGAGATGTCTCCGTAATCTTGCCTGTTATATCACCTGTATCGGTCTTTGTTCCCAGTACGATGCGTGCGTCGTACACCTTCGGCAAACCGATATACTCACGAAGCTTTTTGGTCCCGTCGCCGACCCCGATGATCAAAAGACCCGTTGCCAACGGATCGAGCGTTCCCGCATGACCCATTTTCCTGATACCCAACTCCTTGCGCAGGCGACGTATCACGTCGAATGACGTTATGCCAACTGGCTTATCGACAAGAAGTATCTCGTGCTCCATAGGTAGATATAAGAATAGGCTTCGTGGGAATTATTTCAAGGTCCTTGAACTTCCCCTAGCACAGTGGTACAGTCGGTCTAGACAGTATCCTCGACCAACCTCCTCAAAACAACGAAAGGACAGATCCTATGCACCCTGAAGATATCGCCCTGGTCAAAAGACTCCGGACCGATGGCGTGCTCGAAGATGTTGATGCTCATCTCATCAATGGCGGGGACGGTAAGAATGTCGTTGTAATGTGCGCCGACGGCCACCAGTCAGTGGACACTATCAGTGCGCACGCGAATTTCTTGCGTGCTCCCGAACAAGGAGAATGCTGCTGCCATACGCTCTCATTCAATGGTGGAGCACTCAATCTCTCTCCGAAATTCTCGCCTCGTAGCCGTCTGCCCGTCCGCAAAGTCCTTCTCTCTCAGATCCGCCAAGCTATGGCGCTCAAAAGTGCGACGACCATCGTCCTCTACGTCCACGCGCCCTGTGGCGCAGCGAAGCTCCGCAAGCTTTCCTTCAGCCAGGTCCTCGACCATCTTTTCCTGGCCAAGACGACGGTCAAACAGCGTTTCGCGCGGCGGAAGAATCTCCGGCTCATCTGTTTCGTTCAGATCGATTATAGCGAAGAAAAGAAGAAACGGACCTACCGCATATCGCGCAAGAAATGGCAGGATTGGAAAATGACCAACGCATCGGCCGCTTAGAGGGGCCTTAGACACCTCACCCGGGGGTGTCTTTTTTTATATACTATACGCGCTATCATAGTAACTTCCTCTCTGTAACGGCGCCCTCTGCGCCCATACCCCCCCCAATGCCTGATCTGATCAAAAAAATAAGTGCCAACTGGAAATCAGGCCTGACAGTATCCCTTGTCTCGATGCCTCTTTCGATATCTCTGGCCGTTGCTTCGGGTTCAACGCCGACGAACGGTATCATCACCGCAATATGGGCGGGGCTCATCGCAGCGATATTCGGCGGAAGTAACTTTAACGTTACCGGCCCGACGGGCGCCCTTTCTGGACTTATCGCCGCTCACGTGGTCATCCACGGTGCAGGAAGCCTGCCTATCCTCGCCCTTATCGCCGGCGGATTCGTCCTTGTCGCATATGCATTCAAACTTCAGCGATATCTCATCTTCATACCCTCGAGCGTCGTAAACGGATTCACACTCGGCGTCGCCTTGATCATCGGATTCAACCAGCTGAACGCCGCTCTCGGCCTCTATGGCCTACCTAAACACGAAAAATTCTTTGAGAACATCATCGAGTCATTCAGACACATATCCGATACCTCTCTTTCGACCTTCGGTATCTTTACCCTTTTTCTCATCGCTCTATTCGTGCTCCGAAAAACACTTCCGCGACTTCCCGGCGCGCTCGCTCTTTCGCCGGTAGGCATTCTTCTCGGATACCTCGCAACAACAGGGACTATCCCCCTCAAACTTGCGACACTGGGGAGCGTGTTCGGCACCATAGAGTTCAGGTTCTTCGAAATACCGAACTTCGAATTCTCACCCGTCTTTATCACAACCGCTGCCGCCATTGCTCTGGTCGCCATACTCGAAACCATGCTTTCGGCAAAGATCGCTGACGGCATGACAGGAACGAAGCATGACGAAAAGAAGGAGATGCTCGGCCTGGGATTGGCGAACATTGCTTCGGGTCTTGCCGGAGGTATCCCCGCGACCGCAGCTCTCGCGCGAACAGCATTGAACGTCAAAACCGGCGCTAACGACAAAGTGTCCGCCGCGATTAGCTCCGTCTCCCTCGCCCTCATATCATTCTTCCTTCTGCGTTATTTTTCATACATTCCCATGGCGGTCATCGCGGCGATACTCGTCTTTGTCGCCGTCCAAATGATCGAACGGGAACACTTCGCACGGTTCTACCGCTACCAGCGTTCTGGCTTCTGGATATCGATACTTGTCGCAGCCGTCACCTTCTACGAAGACCCCATCATCGGCATCATCTTCGGCACCGCCCTTGCGCTCCTACTCTTCGTCGAACGATTGTCCCGGGGGCATTTCGATATAAAACTCAACACATTCGAGGATGGGATCGTACGGTCCATTTCCGGAGACAAACTTGAAGAGATTGAGGAGAACGCCGACGTTCTGCTCTACTCCATAAAAGGCAAACTCGCGTACATCAATAGTCGCGCCCATATAGATCGCTTCGAACAGAATTTATCGAAATATAAGATCGTCATCCTGCGCCTACGGAGCGTCTATTTCATCGATCTTGATGGCGCGGAGGCACTCGATGAAATTATCGAAATAATCGAGAAGAGAGGCCAGAAGGTCTGCTTGACAAGTATCAATCAGAACGTCGCCGACCTTCTTGAACAGGCGTCGATTAACTATAAGAAATTACGCGGACATGGTCTCGTGTTCACAAAAGCCACCGAAGCCCTCAGGCACTTCGGCGTGACTCCGAAACCTGCTTTGAAAGAGAGATTGGGGTAAACGATCTCGTGTTGAGATTGACCACTCCTGCGAGGACATCGAGATACTCGACAATCCCCGGCACCTCGCGAGCAAGCGTTTCCTTCGCAAAACATGCAAGTGACTCGGCTTTTTTTGCAGCGAGGTGCTGTTCCGGCCCCTCTTCCTCGCGGTACACGGCGGACGCAAGCAGCGTCAAACCTTCAGACCTCGGTACGCGTCCTTTGCGCAGATTTTCGAGCAATATCTTCCCGGCAGTCGCGATGGGTTCAGTGAGATTATAACTGTAGGGACCGATGATGAGCGCCTTATTCGGCAGATGAAGCCAGTCGAACCCTCGACCGACAGCGAGAATTTGCTCAGTGTGATTGAGAGTGACGACGGGTCGCTTTGTCGCGCGAATCTCTTTGATGTGCTCGATATTACCGACCAAGAGAGGCAGAAGATTTTCGACCATCCCCGATTTCATATCCGGATAAAGCCTCTGCAAGATGACCCGAAGCTCATTATCGGTAATGTCCGAAACTTTCGATAGATCGAGTATCTCCCCTTTTTCGCCGTGCAGGATGAGGGCATCTTCATCAGTCTCGATGCCGACCTGAACAGGATAGACGACCGCGTGGTTCTTGCCAAAAACATCCTCGATGTCATGCTTGAGTTCGCTCGTATAACGTTCCGCCGCCTTGGTATCATAATTGAATCCCCGGCACCCGCGGTGCTTGTCGCCGCGCGAGAAGTGGTAGGTTACGAGTATCACGCAGTCGCTCCCTTTGGCGATTGAATTACCGACCCACTCCTGCAGAAGTTTGCCGAAGAACGGCCAACCGATATCGAACTTGCCGCCGATATTGCGGAACGGCTGAATGATACCCAGCGGCGTTTTGGTCATGACGGAAAGATTCAATCGCCCATCCATACATTTCAATGCAGCAATCTCCGTTGGATGCTTTGCTCGATATTGAATGCGCCAGAGCGATTCGTCGGGACTGCAAAAACGTTTCGATTGCTCGACGTTGTGGCTCAAAAGGAAACGGATGATTTTCTTTGCCCTACTCATATGGCGCGAAGCCGTTATGTCATATCCAGACTACCAGGAAGCTCACCCTTTCTCAACAATACCGCCTACCGAATGTCATCTATCCGATATTTGACAAAATTGGTTTTCTATTTAATATACAGTCCCGGTGGGGGTGGTCTTATTTCATAAGGCCATAGGCCTCATCTGCTCATTCACACACCAACCGAAGAAAGGTAGTCACCTATGACGGAAACTGCAACACCCCAACGCTCATCCCTCAGCGCCAAACTCGAACAAGCGTTTACGGGCCAAATCCCCGAAGGCACGGCTCCGAACGTCAAGATCAAGGACGGCGAAAAGATCATCGGCCGGCTCGAGAACCCCGCGCTCAAACGGCTCTACTATCTCGTCGACGAGATGGGCACGACGCTGGAAAAACTCATGCCCGAGAAGCCACCGACGAACCTCGTCGACATCGCCCAGCTCGTCGAGAAGAGCATGCCCCTCCGCGAAGACCTTGAGTTGGCCTCGAATCTCTTCTGGGCCCTCTTGCGTCGGGAATTCCCCGACCCGTCCATCGACGAGATCGGCATCGGCATCCGCGAGAACTGGGACGTCGTCGCGCTGGCCGCAGGAGAGGAAACGCGCATGATCATCGAGGTTCCGCTGGGACTCCTCGGCGCTCTCCGTACGATGCGTCGGCCGAAGAGCTGACCTATCACCGACACCTCGGTTAGTTCATTACCGCCCCGCAGACCATGCGGGGCGGTTTTTCATATAAAAACCTCCGGCTATTCGGCCGGAGGCTCTGCTCTATTTCACGTACTTTGACGCTCCGCCGGCAACACCAGAGAATTCGGAAAACAACTCCGTGAATCCCCGGGCGAACGCTTTGGTCCGCTGATACTTATCACGACTCACATCGTTCACCTCGACATACTCGACAAGATTATTGTGAAAGAGTATCCGGACCTCGGTCTCATGTCCCGTCGTATATGTATCCTTTCGGGAAAAGTATATTCGATGGGATTTCGATGCCACATTTGAGCATGGAATACGGACCAGTTCGTATCCGTTGCACTTAGCGATGAGTGCGTCCAGCCTGTCGGGGTCAAGATCCCGAAACTCCTGTTTGAATAGGCTGTTGAGAGCATTGAACCCCTCGGACTTATCGACATTCGGAGCTTTGAAATCGAACCCTTGAACCTCAAGATCCTTTCGAGTGGTCTTTCTAAGTTCGATCGCGCGAACAGCCGCAAGAAGCCGTTCGCGATTGTTCTCAAAGAGGCCGGTCAGCTCTTTGTCGCTTTGGGTCCTCCAGCGGACATTTCCGCATCCAGACAGCAAAAACCCCGCGACCGAAAGCATGACGGTCAGCCTGACGGAAGAATACTTCATATTGATCCCCAATAGTTGTGGTGGAAACTAAGAAGAACAGAACCTTCTACTGGGAAGGAAGTCTAGACCAGACAGGCGCGAAGTCAATATGGAGAAAAAGGACCTTAAAGCGAGACAAAAAAACCCCTGAAGAGGGGCCCAAAACCACACACCGCCAAGAACACATAACAATAGGAAATTATTAATTCCTCCCGTCAAGGGCGCGTGCGATAACGTGGTCCAAAAACTCCGGGAGACTTGAACCGACAGCATTGAGCGACTTCGGCAACAATGATTCCGCAGTGAGTCCCGGGAGCGTGTTCACCTCAAGAAAGTATACTCCGCGCCGTGGATGAACGATGAAATCACTCCGCGAATAGTGACTTAGGCCAAGAGCGTCATGGACAATTCCGCTCAAGCGCTGAATCTCTCGACGCTCATCGCTCGAAAAGTTGCCTGGGCATATCTCCTCTGATGCCCCGCCGTATTTTGCCTCATAATCAAAAAATCCCTTTTTCGGGCGTATCTCGACCGGAAACAAAGGATAAATCCGCTGATTCCGAAAACCATCGACTACGCCGCAAGTCGCTTCCTTACCGCCGATATATTCCTCGATGATGGCCGTATCGGATATCTCGAGCGCTTTGTATATCCCCTGCAATAATTCCTCAAAACTTCGCGCGATGGTAACACCGAGCGACGAACCAGAACCGACGGGCTTGACCACTGATGGTTGGGGTATCGTCCTGAAAAGCGCCGCGGCCCGCTTTACGATATCGTCACCCACAAATACAGTCGAATAGATGGGTGTTTTGACGCCATGCTTCCACACCTCGCGTTTGGCCATCTCTTTATTCATTGCCATAGCGGATGGAAGAGGGCGCGAACCGGTATATGGCACTCGAAGATCTTCGAGGATGCGTTGGACCTTACCGTCCTCCCCATACGTCCCGTGTAGCGCATTGAACACGACGTCTACATGACGAACGATGTCGGCCGCCGGACGAGGAACCCCGTGCATATGCCATTCCCCGTCGCGAGATATGAAGACATCGACACCTCGATATTTTTCCGGCAAATGCCTAAGAACCTCCCCTCCCGTCTTGAGAGAGACGTCATACTCACCCGATGGTCCTCCGCGGAGGACTGCAACGCGAACATGGCTCATAAAGAGTAGTATACCAAGAGGAGCCGGTCTTCTGCATCCCCTACCGCGAACGCCGCGTGAATCCTTTGCGTGAACGGTATCTGAAACGAGAGATGGCGAACCGGTGGGCTTCGGCATTAAGCCGCAGGATAGCTTCTCGATGAGGTTCTATATTTCGAACATCTCCGACGATTCTTGAAGGCCGATGTCGTTCGTCTTTCGTCACCGCAACGACGGGCACTGTCCCGAAAAGCGATACCGCAACACCCCTTTGGACGTCATTGCCATCAACAACCACAAGGTCCGGCGCCGGCCACTCCGGATGACCGAGCCGTCGAGTAATGATCTCCCGAAGAGCTCCGGGGTCATTGGACACTGAAAAGCCTCGAACGTTAAAAGACCTGTACTCGCTCGGTCGGAGCGTTGATCCATCGGCGACCACCATCACTCCAACCATATGAGACCCTGAAATATGGGCGACATCATATCCTTCGATCCGAAAGGTGGAATCTCCTCCACTGGAATCACCTCGCCGGACCAAAGCGATATCCTGGATATGCTTCAGGCTGAAGAGGGTCCGTTTGATATCTCCCGCTTTCTCGAATTCCTTACGAGCCGCGTATGACCTCATGTCCCGCTCGAGTGACCGTACGAGCGAAGAGGTCTTGCCTTCGAAAAAAAGTTTTATGCGAGAGATAATCTTTGCATATTCCTTCGCACTTATCTCTCCGGTACAAACACCGGGGCAAAGACCGATCTGCCGATTGAAACACGGTCTCACCTGACCGGGGAAACACTTCTCATCCCGATACGGAAATATCTTTCGTATGATCTTTAGGCCCTCTTTCAAAAGACCTCCTTGCGGAAACGGCCCGAAAATATACTTGGCATCTTTCGATGAAAATGCGGTATCAAAATCCTTGCCACGGACCAACAGCACACGTGGAAATATCTCGCGGGTCACGACAACATGATTGAAGCTCTTATCGTCCTTCTCTCTGGTGTTGTAATTAGGCTGATGTTTCTTTATGAGAGCGGCCTCAAGAATGACCGCCTCCAGAACCGACCCTGTCTCTTGCCACGATACGGCATTAGTCATGAAAACCATGTCGCCGATGAGCGGTCCGCGGGCCTTCATAAGATCAGGGGTAAAATAACTGCGCACCCTGTCTTTAAGGGATGTCGCGCGGCCTATATACAAAATATCATTCCCCGCCTTGAAAAAATACACGCCGGGAACATCCGGTAGATCAAGACGCTTGAATTCATCGAGGGTCATATGAGGTATGTACCACGATTATGGAAAACCTTCAAACGGGCGCAATCTACGCCGTGGCGACCGGAGCTATAGGAAGCCGGACCGTAAAGGTCGCCCCCTTACCCTCTCCGGAAGAATCAACAGATATCTTACCCTCGTGCTTTTCGATAATCTGCTTGGAAAGATAGAGCCCTATGCCCAACCCTTCGGTATCAGCGAGCTTCGCACGAGCATTGCGGAAAAATTTGGTGAATATCATCGGCAGATCTTCGGCGGGTATCCCCATACCGCTATCGCGGACCGAAAAAATAGCGCGACTTCCCGTCTGGTGGATATTGACCGTAACGTGGCCCTCTGCGGGGGTGTAGGAAAGCGCGTTGTCTAAAAGCACCTCAATGACGAATTGGATGCGCTTGATATCAGCGAAGACCATGACCGGTCCGCCGGGGAATTCTTGCGTAAGCGCAACCTTCTTCTCTTCGTATTTATGCTTCACTTCATCAATCTGGCGCTGCACGAGCGAACGAAGATCCTCTGCGGCGAACTGATAGTTGTAATCTGCACGTTCCGTTTCGGCGACACTTACCAGTGCGTCGGTAAGTCCCGTCAATTGATCGCCAGCGTCAATGATGTGATTTAGCGCGAGCGCCCCATCCGGACTTACGGCCTCGTGTTTCAATTCGTCCGATGACCACCGTATACGCGTAAGAGGCGTGCGAAATTTATGCGTAATAATGGTGATGAACTCATATTTCAAAACATCTATCTCCTTCATGCGCAACCAGACAAGCGCGCCTATCGCAACAGCAAAAAAACTTGAGACAAGCGGAATGAGCCACAGTGGAAAATTCTCTACCTGTTCAGAAAGGATGATATTGACGTAACTCACTGCGGTGATAAGAAGACTGGTCAGCGCAACAAGCGCACCGTAGATAAGCGCTCGCTTCGCTACGACAGAAATATCCATGAGTTCGTACCGGACGATGCCGTATGCCAGAGGGACCGTATACAGAGCCATGAACATCGACCATACAGGGTCGAAAGCGATATCGAACGCGAGGAGAAACACAAATGCTGCGGTAAGGTATCCGAACAATAGCGTTATGATGAAATAGACGAGCCTGTTCTTGAGGATGGGATTGGCTTCGCGAAATACGCGAACGACCTGAGACAAAAAATAGGCTCCGCACAAAAAGGAAAAAATAACAAAAAGCCACAAAAGACTACCAGCATCGTAGTAATTCGGGAAATAAAGTTTCGTGATAGATAAGCCGAGATATCCTTCAGGTATGAATATATAAAGGGCGACAAGTGCCGTAGCGAGAACATACATCGTTATGATCGCATTGCGCTGATCTTTCACGCGATCAAGAACGCCGAGCGCCCAATGCACGCTCAACACGGGAACAAATATGAATGGGAGGGTCAAATTAAAAAACATCCGCGAGAGCCCGATATCATAGGTGTTAGTACCGAGAAGGTGCCCTATCTGAAATACGACAAGGACCGCGACCAGGGCGATAAAGATCTTGCCGAGCATCTTGCGGATACCTTTCCGTATCACCCACGCCGCGATAGCGATATTGAGGAATATGCCTAAAATATAACCGACATTGACTACAACGAGCCGGATATCCATACCTCCATTATATCCGCAAAAACACCGCGCAGTGGTGTGGACAGGAAACTTGGTCCCCCACTAACGCAACGCTCGCTTCAGATAGGTACCCGTGTAGGACCTGGGGCTGTTGGCCACCTCTTCCGGTGTCCCCTTTGCCACGATCTCCCCTCCGCCTGACCCGCCCTCCGGGCCGATATCGATGATATAGTCGGCGCACTTGATGATATCCATGTTGTGCTCGATGACAAGAACGGTATTTCCCTTATCAACAAGCCTTTGCAATATCTCGATGAGTTTACGCACATCGTCATAGTGGAGACCTATCGATGGCTCATCCAATAGATAAATGGTCTTCTGGACATGGGGCCGGTACAGCTCGGATGATATCTTCACGCGTTGAGCCTCTCCGCCGGAAAGGGTCGTCGCGGATTGGCCGAGTTCAAGGTATCCGAGCCCGACCGCATCGAGGGTCGCGAGACGGTCGGATATAGCGGGGATATCCTCAAAAAACGCGAGTGCCTCCTCGATCGTCATCGAGAGAACATCGTGAATATTCTTCTTCTTGTATTTAACCTCGAGCGTTTCCTTCATAAAGCGCCGGCCTTGGCAGACTTCGCACGGAACATAGACCGTCGGCAAAAAATGCATCTCGACAGCGATCTCACCATTTCCTTGGCACGACTCGCACCGTCCTCCCGCAACGTTGAAACTGAAGCGTCCGGGACCCCATCCGCGCGCGCGCGCCTCTGCCGATTCGGCAAAAAGTTCCCTAATGAAAGAAAAAGCTCCTGTGTAGGTGACGGGATTCGATCGAGGCGTTCTGCCGATTGGTGATTGGTCGATAAGTATCGTGCGGCTCACATACTCCGTCCCGGTGAACGACCCGCAGTTGAATATCTCATTCGATCGATACCGCCGCTCGAACCGAGCCTGAAGATTCTTATGAACGATCTCATACATGAACGATGACTTTCCTGAACCCGAAACTCCGGTGATCGCGACAAGTTTGCCCAGCGGAATATCGACATTGGCATTCTTGATATTGAATATATTTCCCCCGCGGATCTTGATTGATCCTTTATCCGCAGTGCGGCGAGATTCGGGAAGAGCGACTTTTTCCTCGCCTCGCAAGAACTTCAGCGTCAACGACTTCGATGCGTCACCTGAAAGCTTCTTCGCCGTGAGTAAGGGCTCGAGCCAGTCAGCAACAATGATCTTACCCCCGTGGACACCGGCCTTCGGGCCGATATCGACGATATAATCTGACGCAAAGATGGTATCTTCGTCATGTTCAACAACAATGATCGTATTCCCCAGATCACGAAGGTTCAATAACGTCTTGATGAGGCGATCATTATCGCGGTAGTGAAGTCCGATTGTTGGCTCATCGAGCACATAGAGTGCACCGACAAGACCGCTTCCGAGCTGAGAGGCAAGTCTGATACGCTGAGCTTCGCCGCCCGAAAGCGTATGGGCCCTGCGATCGAGCGTTAGATATTCGATCCCGACATTGACCATGAACGACAACCTGGCTTCTATTTCCTTGAGTATGACCTTGGCAATACTCTTCTCTGTCGGCGTCAATTTGAGATTCTTGAAAAAGCGAGAACAGTCCTCGATCGACATGCCGACAAGTTCAACGATATTGATACCCGCAACAGATGAGGGACCCGCAATCTTCGCAGATTTCGCTTTCTTACGCGATGGCTCCGCGACTGTTTTTTCTCCAAGCCACACATGAAGAGCCTCGGGACGAAGACGCGCTCCTTTGCACACAAGGCATGATTCATCGCCAAAGAAATATTTAGTACCGAGACCGTTGCATTCAGGACAAGCACCGTAGGGTGAATTGAAGGAAAAAAGGCGCGGTTCAATCTCGGGATACGAAAAACCATCGTATGGGCACATGAATTTCGAAGAAATGAGTTTCTCGATATCCCCCGCCTCGATCTTCACCAGCCCTCCCGATTCATGGAGCGCGCGTTCGATGGCCTCTGACAATCGCTCCCGCGGGAACGTATCCCCGGAAAACTCGCTTACGAAAAATTCATCGACAAGAGCGTCGATGTCATGCTTTTTGTTCTTATCGAGAATGATCTGGTCTCGAAGCTTCTTTGCGGCCCCGTCCACCTTCACCACTTCATACCCCTTACCTAAAAGGTCGTAGAGAAGTTGATAGTACTCACCCTTACGGCCAACAACGACCGGCGAGAATATCCTCACCTTAGCGCCGCTTACCTTAATACCCATGACTTTCGCGCTGTCATTACCGACGTCGATACCTCGCACGGTCTCGACGATCGTGTTCATAATCTCTTCTTGTGACAAACGCTTGATCTCCCGATCGCACACGAGACAATGCGGCCTGCCGATCCTGGCATAAAGAATGCGCAAGTAATCATATATCTCCGTGATCGTCGCAACGGTCGAACGAGGGTTATTGGAACGAGATTTCTGGTCAATGGATATGGCGGGAGAAAGGCCTTGTATCTCATCAACGTCTGGCTTCTGCATCTGTCGCAAGAACTGTCGCGCATACGACGACAGAGACTCGACATAACGTCGCTGTCCTTCTGCAAAAATAGTATCGAACGCCAACGATGACTTGCCGGACCCTGAAAGGCCGGTAAATACAACCATTTTATTGCGCGGCATCTCGACCGTCACATTTTTGAGATTGTGCGTCCGAGCCCCTTTCACCACTATCTTTTCATAAGCGTGATCCATCGATGTGTGTTTAATACGAAACGCCCCGTGCCTGAGCATAGGGGTTGTCATCGGAACTATAGCAAGAAACCGCTTCTCATGAAAGCGGCTGAGCACATTCAATCTAGAACCTCCTCGTTATTTCTTCTTCGTCCGCGCGAGGACCTTCTTCATCTCCTGAATGATCTCATCCAAGGTCACGGTCGCTTTCACCAGAAAAAGCTCCGCGCCGAGCTTCTCCCCTTTCTCGATATCGCTCTTCTGTCCGAGATTGGAGGTTAGGATGACAGGAACCTGTTTCAGCTTCTCGTCCTTCTTCATCCTCTCCAACACATCAAAACCGCTCATACCTGGAAGAAGGATATCGAGCATCACGACATCCGGGACATCTTTGCCGGCAAAGGTCAGCGCTTCCTCGCCCGTCTTCGCGTGCACGAATATGCATTTTTCAGCCGCCAACTTTCGGGAAATGATATCGCTCAAGTATGTGTCATCCTCGACCCACAATATCCGGTAACCGGAAAGATCGACAACAGCTGCCGATGAGGACTTTTCCATGCCTGCATCAGAAACAGCGCCGTCGCTTGTCGTATCGAGCTGTAAACGGATCTTCTCAATAAGCTCGCGAGGTTCAAGTGACGATTTCACAACATAATCCCGAACTCCATACGAGAGAGCGTCGTCTATATTCTTCGGATCATTCGATTCCGAGACAACAATAACCGGTATTGGGGCGATATCCCTATCGGCATGCTTCTCCTTGAGGACTGCGAAACCATCTTTAACCGGCATCAGAAGGTCGAGAAGAATCATGGCTGGTTTATGCATCTTGATGAGACGCAAACCCTCCTCCCCATCAGCAGCACCGAATACGACAAAACCGGCATCCGTAAGGTGCCGCTTCAACGACTCGACGAATGCCGAGTCATCGTCAACGATGATGACTTTCTGCGTCACACCATCATTGTAATATGTAACGCTTTCCAGTAGCAAGGAACTTCGAGGGACGGGACCTTAGTCGATCTTCCTTCGGCGTGGTAGGGCTTTTTCGGCCTTTAATGCCCTCGCCTTGCGTTCCTTGAGGATATCGTTCAGCGCCCGCATCTCATCGCGCAAGATGGCCGCCGTTTCGAAATCGAGTATTTTGACCGCAGCATTCATCTGGCGTTCTTTCTGTTTCAATAGCTTCTCCGGATTCTTTTCCAAGAGGCCTTTATCAACAGACAGAAGCAAATCAACCGCGCGGTGATGTTGGGTCTTCAGCTGTTCGGTGATATCTTTGATCTCCTTTTTGATCGTCTGCGGTGTAATGCCATGCTGTTTGTTGTACTCTATCTGGCGCTCGCGACGGCGATTCGTTTCTTTGACCGCCCTGTCGATGGAACCGGTAGCGCGATCGGCATAGAGAATGACCCGCCCTTTCACGTTGCGCGCGGCGCGGCCAATGATCTGGATGAGCGATGTTTCCGACCGAAGAAATCCCTCTTTATCCGCATCGAGGATGCCGATGAGCTCTACTTCGGGAAGATCGAGTCCTTCGCGCAATAGGTTGACCCCGACAAGACAATCAAATTCTCCTTTGCGAAAATTCGTCAATATCTCGATGCGCTCGATCGTCTTAATATCGCTATGAAGATATGCGGCGGTCATCCCTCGATCTTTCAAGAATTCCGATAGGTCCTCAGCCATCTTCTTCGTAAGCGTGGTCGCAATGACTCTTCCTCCTCCGCGTATAACCGTCTCTGCTTCGGCGATAAGATCCTCGACTTGCCCTTTGAACTTTCCGCCTTCAGTAATGGGACGAATGAAGAGTTCCGGGTCTATGAGTCCTGTGGGTCTGATGATCTGCTCCGCAACGTTGGTACTGTGCTCGTTCTCATATGGTCCTGGAGTTGCAGACGTGTAGATCACCTGCCCCACCTGCGACTCGAACTCGTCGAACGAAAGAGGACGATTGTCTTTTGCCGATGGCAGTCTGAAACCATGTTCGATGAGCGTTTCTTTGCGGGACCTATCACCAGCCTGCATACCGCGGATCTGTGGCACCGTCACATGCGACTCATCGATGACCGTCAAAAAATCAGGCGTGCCATCAGGGCGATGCGGAAAATACGATAATAGGGTCTCGGGCGGTTCACCTGGCGCCTTACCGGAAAAATGGCGTGAATAGTTCTCGATGCCGTTGCAATATCCCACCTCACGGATGAGCGCGAGGTCATATGACGTGCGGCGCTTTAACCGCTCGGCCTCAAGAAGCTTGCCTGTGGCCTCAAGCTCTTTCAGCCGCGAGGCAAGCTCTTGCTGTATATCTTTAAGGACCTCGGGTACGCGTTCCTCGTCGGTAATGAAATGTTTTGCAGGAAAAACAAAATACGCATCCACATCACCTGCAAGACCGCGTGTAATAGGATCGATGCGCGTGATCGAATCAATACGCGGGCCTTCGAAACCGACCCGATAGATCATCCGTTCATTGACCGGCATGATCTCGACCGTATTACCAACGGCGCGAAACAGTCCCGGGGAAAGATCCGTTGGCGTTCGCGTAAAGTGGATATCCACGAGTCGGCGGATAAGTTCATCGCGCGACATAGCGGCACCTCGTTCGATCCTCATGTGAACCTTCTCGTATTCGATCGGACTGCCTAACCCGTAAATACATGACACCGAGGCAACAATAATGACATCCCGGCGGGTCAGCAAGGCTTGCGTCGAAGCATGGCGCAACCGTTCGATCTCTTCATTTATCTGGGCTTCTTTCTCGATATACGTATCCGTTACCGGCATATATGCCTCCGGCTGATAGTAATCGTAATACGATACAAAATAGTGGACCGCATTATCCGGAAAAAACTCGCGGTACTCCTGCGCGAGCTGGGCGGCAAGCGTTTTATTATGAGCGATGACCAAGGTTGGCTTACCCCATGCCGCGATGACATTCGCCATCGTGAATGTCTTACCCGAACCGGTAACTCCCAAAAGCGTCTGTCGTGACGCATTTTGGGCAAGCCCCTCGAGAAGCGTAACGATCGCTTGAGGCTGATCCCCGCTCGGTTTGTATGACGATCGAATACGGAACATACGTATGAAAAAGACTATACCATGATGTTTCCCTGGAACACACGGGCGTGCAAAGGGCCCGGCAGTCGTGAACGACCGCCGGGCCCGTATCTTCGCTTCGCGGAAACCGCAAAGCTTACCCCTTCCCCTTACGGGGACCATTACCGTTGAGGCACTCCGCCGGAACCCACCCCGCAACCTCACGAATGGTGATCCTCGGCGCGTTGATCATCGTCGGACACCCAAGACGTTCCTTCACGAAACTCGTGAATCTGTATCCTTCGACTTCCGAGTCTGGGGTGAATTCTTTGGGTTTTCGGCGAAAAAATTCCGCCGCGATCCCGATGACTGCATGTTCCTGTCGCGTATACCCGTTCACTCCTGCCATTGCTATCCTCCGGTTGGTTGGTTTTTGGTGTACTTATTAGTAACACACATCATGTGTGCGCCGAGGTATGTTATAGACCGAAACAGCAGCATAGTCAATAAAAAAACCGCCTCGCATACGCGAAGCGGTTTTACACATTATTCGGCAGTCTGATCGACAACGATGGGTACCGCGAAATACGCGGTCCTCGCCAAGATGCGTTCGCGAACCCAGCGGCCCCCAACATTGACGACCCTTACTCGTCCTCCGCACGGCATTTGCCGATATCCGACAGTGCCCTCGAACTGATCCGCTTCGACAAAACCCCGACGCGTTTGAAAGACAACTCCGACCGTCTTCGAATCGCGGCGCAAGCGCTCGAGAGCATCTCGATCAACCCACACGGCCTTACCCAAAACATCGACAGCAAAGACCGGCGTGCGCGGACCGGATCCATTTTGATACCACGCTTGCTTCCCGGCCTCACAGCATGCGATTTTTGTGCCGGTCTTGCGGCAATACACCGACTTCGGGTCGTAGTGACTGTATTCGATCATATCTCTCCCTCTTATGTGTGTTTGTAAAGAACTCGTCATCCTCCACTCGAAGAAAAACGCGGACCCTCGTTTCGAGAGCCCGCGTCTTACATTGTTTGTTTGAGTAGTGTCCTCTGATCAACCATGCAAGAAGCCGGATCTCGAAACGAGTTCCGTAAGGCGGACATGCTTAATCATTGAACAGTTGAATATCATGACTGTAAGTGAGATTCTATCCAAAAGGACCGAAAACGCAATACCCTCTATCCACATGCTCTTTTTTATGTATATCGCCGCAAAAAAGACGCTTTGAAACGGGAGAACGTACCATCGACGATCGCCTGGCGCATCTGGTCGACCAAACGAATAGTGAAGTAGAGGTTATGAATGCTTCCCAGAGTACCTGCGAGGATCTCTTTGGCCCGATACAAATGCGCGAGATACCCGACCGTGAAGTTTTTGCAGGTATAACATCCGCACTTCGGGTCGAGCGGCGCAAGACTATTGCGAAATCTTGAATTCTGGATATTGATCTTACCGGACGATGTCATAAGCGAACCATTGCGCCCCAAGCGCGTCGGAATGACACAATCAAAAAGATCGCAGCCGTTCTCCACCCCCTCAAAAAGATCGCGTACCTCTCCGATACCCAAGAGATGTCTCGGCTTCCCCTCCGGCAAGATCTCATTCACCCACTTCACTGCCGTGCCCATATCCTCCTTAGTGAAAGAGCCGCCGATACCGAACCCGTCAAAATCCATCGCCGCAATGACCCGCGCGCTCTTCTCCCGCAGATCCTTAAATCGTCCGCCCTGCACGATACCAAAGAGAGCCTGTGCGGGACCTTTATGTTTCTTGCGGTGTTCAGCGAGACTCCGCTCTGCCCAACGATGCGTACGTTCCATCGCTTCGATCTGGTACTGTTTCGATTCATCCGGCGATGTACACTCGTCGAACGTGAAGATGATATCGGCGCCTATCTTCTGCTGTATCTGTATAGACTTCTCCGGCGTGAAGCGATGAATACTGCCGTCAACGATCGATTTAAAAGTAACGCCATCCTCATCGACCGTGGCCAAAGGTAACCCCTGACTCACCGCCATAAGTTTTGGAGAGAATTTCTTTCTTCCCCCATCCTCGCTACCTGCCACCTTCGAAAGGCTCTTACCAAATGCCGCGCCGAGCGAGAACGCTTGGAAACCACCGGAATCGGTCATGGTCGGGCCCTTCCAGTTCATGAACTTCCCTAATCCGCCGGCTTTCTCAATAAGCTTTTCGCCCGGCTGGAGATAGAGGTGGTAGGTATTCGCTAGAACGACTTGGGCACCCAGATCTTTCAGCATCTCTGGCGTTATCGCCTTAACCGTCGCTTTTGTGCCGACCGAAACAAAGGCCGGGGTCTTGATCGTCCCATGAGGAGTCTTTAAAACGCTCGCGCGGCCAAGTTTCCCCTTCAGTTTTTTCTCTATCTTGAATGAAAAAGACATTCTGTGAGGATACCCGAAATCACGCATCACCGCAATTTGACCTTATTGGATATATGCGTAGTCTTGTCCCCGGAGTGAACATGGTCGTTCACATATACGCACATCACATCAAACAAAAGCAAACGAATGAATACACCTCACACGCTGGGCCTGGAATTCTGGGTTCACTGGCTCGTCTACGGGTTCATCCTGGACAACGTCAAAAAATTCGAAGCCTTCCTCGCCCTCTGTAAGAAGAACGGCGTTGCAGGAGTCGAACTTCCTTGGAAACCTTTGATGGGACTTACGCCGCTCCAAGTGGCAACGTCGCTCAAGCGATACAAGATCAAAAAAATGGCGCTCTGCATCTTCTTCGGCGACATCGACCCGCTCGATGGCCACGAAGGTCGACGCGCGGCGCTCGTGCACATCGAGAACGCCATGCGTTATATCGCAAACCTTCGCGATCTTGGGATCGAGGTGACCTGCATCGACGGCCCCTTCGCCTACCAGATCGGCAAGAAATATGGCGGGGGCATTCATCATCGCCTTCATCCGTTCCTCAAAAATGTCAGCAGGATCGCTTCGCGGTACGAGACGCTCTGTTGCATCGAAAGTCTCAGACCCGAAGAGAACGATGCTATCGGCGACGGCACGACGACCGCACGAGTCATTGAATGGGTCGGAAGTCCATGGATCAGGGCCCATCTCGACACCTTCCACATGGATAAACACGGCGAAGAAATGATTGGGACCTTGGCGCGAACCGGCGATGGACTTGGATGGTTCCACGTCTCGGGCCGCGACCGCCACACGCCGGGAAGCACAGGCGACAAGATCGACTGGAAGATCGTTGCGGCCGCCCTCACTCGCAACAGAGCCGACTGCGACGGAGAACCCATCACCTGCGTCTGCTTTGAGGCCTTCGGTCCGGCATTCAGAAAGGGTGTCCCCGCGATCGGGGCCGGATTCCCGAAAGACTTGCCGCCGGCCCGAGCGATTGCAACCTGTAAAGCGACACTGCGTCGCGCAGGCATCATCTGATCATTCCGTTCTTTCCGACCGGCGTCTCTGACGCCGGTCTTTTTATTATCCTGTAAGCAACGAACCCGAGGAACGCAGCAACAATGACAGCCAGTACGACATCTTCGACGCGATCGATGACCGAAGCATATTCAAAATATACGCCGCCCGCCTGCCAACCGACGAACCCCATGATAACAGCGCGTACGAACCCTCCGACAAGAGTAAGTCCCACATATTTAACAATGGGCATCCGAGTCAATCCGCAGAAGGCATTGACCGCAACGCTTGGCACCAAAGGCAGAGCTCGTAAGAGGATGAACAAGACCTCGTCACGATACCCTCTCCCCATATACCCTTGAACGCGCTCGATATCGCCCCACGACACCCCGAGATACCGACCCCACTTCTCAATCGAAAACCTACCCAACCAAAAAGTGATACCGTATACGAAAAGTGACCCGACGGTAAGTCCCAAAGAAAGGGGGATTGCGATCTCCAGAATAAGTTCTTGCACCGAACCCGCGTTCAACGCTTCACCGCCGAGAAAAAAGAATCCCGCAGACATCATGACCGCTGATGAGGGTATCGGAACGATGACCTCCTCGATGACCTCCGCCGCAAAAAGCCCGAACATCCCATACTCGAGAACGATATCCTGCAAAAATTCGACGAATCGCGAGATCATTGATTGTTCGCGTAACGGCCAAGAAGCCACGAACTTGACTGCACTTTGCCGCCGCCTATATTAAAGACCATTTCAATACCCAACTCTTTGCACAACGCGACCTCCGGGATATTATCGTGAGTCCTATCGCCACCATTGGCGAATATGTGCGGACGTACCATACGGAGCGCATCGCACACGCTCACATCCTTGGGATCTTCGGGGTGCGTTGTGATGACCACCTCATCGACACAGGACAAAGATTCGATGAGCTCCTTCCGCTCTGCTTCGGGCATGAAATTCTTACCCTTCTTTTTCTTAAGCCAATTATCATTATTCAAAATAACGACCAACTTATCGCCCAACGCCCGCGCCTCTTTGAACATGCGCACATGGCCCACATGTACCGGATCAAACCCCCCAGAAACAGCCACAACAACAGCCTGCTTCTTGCGAGTATTCGTTCGACGCGCCTTTTTTTGTTGCTTCTTCATATCAATATAAACTCTTTACCGTCCGACAATATGCCACATGAGCATATCATGCGCGAGCAGTGTTGTGCCCTCTGGCGGCCGCCAATCGGTATATGATGATCTTCATGCCTTCAGTCACGACAAAATAGATAGCGACGATCGCAAGAATAAGCACTATGTGGGACATCTCTGGTGGAACAAAACCTAAATATCCGGCAAATGGCGAGAACGGCAGAATGACCGTTATCACAAATGCGAGCAAAGACAGTACCACAAGAGGCACAGATGGGGCGCGGGCGCGCATGAAAAATCCTCGTGTACGGATCGAAAAGATCAATACGAGTTCGGTCAAAATACTCGCGACGAACCAGTTGGTCTGAAGGACTTCGGGCGATATGCGTGCGAATAGGGCGAAGAAAACGAAATCAAAGACCGTACTGATGAACCCGAGAAAGATCGTGACCATCGTAATCTCTCGAAGATCGATCTGTTTTGGACGCCGAAGTTCAGAGGCGTCGACCTTATCTGTCGCTATCGCCATCATAGGAAAATCGGACAAGAGATTGAGGAGAAGGATCTGGATCGGAAGCATCGGCAACGTATCAATGAGAAGCGAAGCGATGGCAACGGCATAAAAATTACCAACATTCGACAAGAGAGTGGCTTTGAGATATTTGACGGTGTTCGAGAATGTCTCTCGCCCTTCCCTCACGCCATTGATGATGACGGAAAGATCGCGCCTTAGCAATATGATATCAGCAACACTTCGAGCGATATCAGAGGCAGTGTCGACGACGATAGAAACAGTTGCGGCCTTAAGAGCTTGGACATCGTTCATGGCCTCGCCGAGGAACCCCACATCATGAGAACGCCTCAACGTCTCAATGATGATCCTCTTTTCATCCGGTCCAACACGGGCAAAGACCGCATGTGTTTCAACGGCACGCACCCTCTCAGCGTCAGAGAACGCTTTGAACTCAGCTCCCGAAAGAACAGCCTTCGGATCTGCCAGAAGACCGATATCGACACCGACGGCACCCGCGACCTCCTTGCTATCGCCTGTGATGATCTTAATCGATACGCCCAAACGTCTTGCTTCATCGACGGCATGCTTCGTTGACGGCTTGATAGGGTCAGTGAAAGAAACCGCGCCTGCGAAGGTGAGTCCGTGCTCTTCGTCCGAAATCTCATATGACGTAGCAGAATGCTTCTTCCTACCCAGAACAATAACCCTCCGGCCACGTTCTCCTTCCTGTGCGACCCACGAAACGAGCGCGTCTTGACGCGCGCCATGCAACTCACAGTACGGGATGAGCGTCTCCGGAGCTCCCATGACAAGGAGCTCCTTCTTACGACTAAACTCGACAAGAACACTGTTGCGCCTTCGTCGAGGATCGAAGGGTATTTCCGCCAAACGCTTCCATTTGGCCAATCGAGCACGATCTGACGAAGGTAAGGCGGTAAAGAGAGCTTTATCGAAAGAGTTGTCAGAAGATTCGAGACTATCTGCATCGACAGAGCTGCACAAATTGGCATACAGCAAAAAATCATCTGTCGACACGTCGTAGACGGACGCGACCGTAAGACGATTCTCCGTAAGCGTTCCCGTCTTGTCGCTCGCTAAGACATCGATGCTGCCCAAACTCTCTATTGCACCGAGACGCCTGACAACCACCTTTTTATCAACAAGCCTCATCGCCCCGCGAGAAAGCGAGAAAGTCACCACCAAAGGCAACGCCTCTGGCACAACGCTTATAGCCAACGCTATCGCGAAGACCGCAAATTCAGGTATTGAAAGATCAGGCTTGATGAACCAGTTCGCCCAAAATACGACAGCAAGAGTAGCGAGGACAAGAATGAGAATGGCCCGGCTGAAACGGGCAATGCTTCTATCAAGGCCTCCTTCCCGCCGAGAAGAGTTTCCCGGGAGAGCAATCGAATCCATGGTCCGATCTCGGCCGGTCGCAACAACAATGGCCCGCGCGCGCCCTCCAACGATAGTGGTCCCCGCGAACCCTATATTGCGCGCTGTAAAAAGATCTTGGGGGACGGCCGAGAGAGGTTTGGCATCTTTCTCGACAGGAACGGACTCTCCTGTAATAGATGATTCATCCGCCAAAACACCCGACGTATCGATAAACCTGACATCAGCGGGAATACGATCGCCCGCCTCGAAGACGAGAATGTCGCCGCGTACGATATCTCCCGAATCGACGATTTGCTCTTCACCATCTCGAATGACACGCGCCTTGAACGAAAAGAATTTCTTCAGGAGTGATATTGTCTTTTCGGAATGATATTCCTGTTTGAAACCAAGGATGACATCAATAGCGACAAAAAGAAGGATAAAGGCCGTGTCGACATATTCATGGAGCGCAAATGTGACGGCCGCGGCACCGATGAGAAGGTACACGAATATGGAACGGAATTGGCGCCAAAACACTTTCCGCCACGATGTCTCTGCGATCACAACCTCATTCCGGCCGCCGCTCGCGAGCTTTGATTGAGCAGCGACCTGCGAAAGACCGCGGTCAAAGGATGTGCCGATATCATGGACGACACCGTCAATATCTTTGACCGAACACGAGGCAAGATGAGAATTCATGAGGAAAATCGCTGCTTCAAACCGCACCGGGGGCAGTACCACAAAGTTCCTATGGTTGGAGCATCACCGACACTCCACCACTGGTCGCATGCACCACAAGAAAAGTGACTGAGCCGTTCAACGCTCAATTTTCCCTTCACGATACTACGACGTGCGTTCAGAGAACGACCCGTTGTATCTCTATTATTCGCCTTCATGGAGAGGGGGGTTATTAAAAATCACGCGCGGGCGAACCATTGGATTCTTCTTTGCCCTTACGGATGAGCCCCTCGATGTCGTCTGTCGTGATTGAAAGATTACGCGTACCACGGCGGAAGATATCTTCTCCGACAAGAAAACAAAGATGTTTCAGAGCTTCCGCATATCGGACACGCTCACTTCCCGTTGCTGATTCTGCGTTTTGCTTAAGAAGACCCGCCCAGCCCGAAAGGAAACGTTCTTTATGCCTCTGGATAACTCCAAACGATGTCAGGGTCCCATCGCCCTTCTGCTCTCGAACATCCGGATCACCCTGATCCCCTTCTCCTCGAAGACTCCGCCACGCTTCCGCGATAGTCGCCATAAGCATATCTTTGTCGAGGAAGATCTCCTCTTCTGCGTCTCGCGCTTCTTTCTCTTCGGCTACCTGCACCTCTTCTTTTCCCGACAACTCGTCGATCGCTTTCTGTTCTTCGGGCGGGACCTCTTCCGATATCGAAAGCTGTTCTGATTCAAAATGCTCTGTCATGCGTCAATTATACCTTGCCCATGATTCTTTCATAGTGGATGAACGTCGTGCTCAAGTATCCGCTGATCTTCGTCGAACAAAAATCTGCCGGAGAACTTTATTCCCTTCAAAAAAAGAGGCACCCAGTAGCGATCATCGGGCCACATCAGTCCGAACGGTATATCAGCAATCTCAAACCACTGAGGACGCATCTCATCGCTCTCGACGGGATCGCCCTCGAACTCAACCGCCTTCGAAATATGAACCTCAAGAATCTCTGGATTGCCCTGAAACTCGAAATGGACAGTGCCGAGAGGTTCGATCGAGCGGACGGTGATCCCTGCCTCTTCGAAACACTCACGTTTAGTCGCCTCCTCGATACTCTCTCCCTTCTCGACCTTGCCACCGAACCCGTTCCAGCGCCCCTCTCCAAAACCGCGCTTCTTCATACCCAAAAGCACGCGCGGATGCTGATGCACGATACACAACGTCAGAACCTTCTTGGTTTGATGAGGCTTCAACATGCAGATATTGTAACAAAAAAGAGCGGCCACGGCCGCTCTTCGCTTATGACTCGTCAAGAATTATCCGCTTCTCGAACTTTCCTCTTTCGTCCGCCTTTGCTTTTTTGATCTCACACACCCTGTCCCGCGAAAAACGCGAGAGTTCTTGTATGGCATCCACGACCTCGAGCACGTCAGCGAGCTCCTCTTCGGAGGGATTTTTCATGAATTCTTGAGCCTCTTCGATAAGCTTCTCCAAAAGCTTCGCCTCAAACTCGGCATCATTAGCTACATGGAAACGGACGGGCTGGCCTTTCGCCTTTATGATGTCGGGGATATTATCCCGGACAAGTTTATTGTATGTACTCATTCTATTTTCACGCTACACCCTAGCAGACTGTCCCGCAAGTCTATTTTGAAAGACCGTCATTACCTGACGAGACCTCACGCGTCAAAATAACTCCCACCGTTCTTGTAGCTCTCTACCGTCGTCCTGCATGGGCCAAACAGAGGTTCCGGCAACGCGTTCAGATCATACCAACCCCATGATTCACATTTTTCTGGCTCCAGGACCTTCGGCTCACCCCTCTTCCAATCCGCCACAAGACCGATATGGGCATAGTGTTTAGGAGCGTACCGCTTCACGTTCGCTAAAAGCTGGAAACGAACATTCGTGATCTCAATACCGCACTCTTCCTGCGTTTCCCGCTTGGCGCACCCCTCAAAGGATTCCATATATTCCAAATGACCTCCGGGGAATGCGTATTCCCCCTCGCCGTGCGAACCCTTCCTTTTGCCAAAAAGGACCTTCCCGTCTTTAAGGATCATGACCCCGATGCCGACTTTTGGCCTAGGCTGCTCCATGACACTTCTTGTATTTTTTCCCGCTTCCGCACGGACAAGGGTCATTGCGTCCAATCTCCTTCTTTTTCGAAATAGGAGCCGTGCCGGACTGATTCAAACCCGATATCTCCCGTGCGCCGGCTTCGGCCGCGCGCAGATTTGAAATCACCGCACCCTGATTCGGCAAAGCGATATGCGGAATGAAACTTACAATCTGCGCATTGATGGAATCCTGAAGTTCTTTGAAGAGCCTCAGTCCCTCTTTTTTGTACTCCACGAGGGGGTCACGCTGGCCGAAGGCGCGCAAATTCACGCTGCCCCGCAAATAATCCATCATCTCGAGGTGATCTACCCAAAACATGTCAACGGCTTGGAGGATAAGACGGCGGACAGCGGCATAAAACCCGTCGCGTCCCAAAGCGTCAATCTTCTCGTTCACAATCTTCATGAATTCGGCGTCGTTCTCGTCGATGATCTCCTTGAAGTTCCCTTCGACGTCCTCGACCGTGCCCAAAAGCATCATGCGGCGGCGCTTGTAGATCGTCGCGCGCTGATGGTTCAGCACATCATCGAACTCCAGAACATGCTTGCGCGCGTCAAAATGGAAGCCCTCAATCCTTGTCTGTGCTGTCTCAAGAGACTTCGTAATGAATCGGTTCTCGATCGGCATATCGTCCGGCATATTCGCAAGCGTGAAGGCCTTCTTCATCATATCGTTGGCAAAAACCCTCATGAGATTATCCTCGAGCGATACATAAAACTGCGTCTCGCCCGGATCACCCTGACGACCGGAGCGGCCGCGCAGCTGGTTATCGATACGGCGCGCCTCATGCCGTTCGGTACCAAGAACAAAAAGTCCGCCGACGGCCTTCACCTTATCGTACATATCCTTGTTGAAGGGAACGCCACCAAGTTTGATGTCGACGCCACGGCCGGCCATGTTGGTTGCGATAGTCACTTTACCGACACCGCCAGCGCCAGCAATGATTTCGCCTTCGCGCTCATGGTTCTTTGCATTCAACATCTCATGCGGAATGCCTTCGCGCTTAAGATATGCCGACAGAAGCTCGTTCTTCTCGATCGAAGCCGTACCGATGAGGACCGGCTGTCCTTTTTCGTGAAGCTCTTTGACCCGACGCGCGATGGCCTTGAATTTGCCGCTCTCATTCTTGAAAATAAGATCGTTCTTATCGATACGCTGGATCGCCCGGTTAGTTGGAATGATGACAACCCGAAGCTGGTAGACCTTGAGGAACTCTTCCGCGCTCGTATCCGCCGTACCGGTCATACCGGCAAGTTTCTTGTATTGGCGGAAATAGTTCTGGTACGTTATGGATGCGAATGTCCGCGATTCCTTTTGGATCGACACCCCCTCTTTTGCCTCGATTGCCTGATGAAGACCTTCCGACCAGCGCCTGCCTGGCTGAAGACGTCCTGTGAACTCATCGACAATGACAACCTCGCCGTCTTTGACGACATATTCTTTATCCTTGCTGTAAAGCGCCTTGGCTCGCACTGCAGTCTCCAGATGGTGAACCATCTTCACGCCAGCATCAGTATAGATATTCTCGATACCGAGCATCTTCTCCGCCGCATTGATGCCTTCATCATTCATGCTTATCGCGCGCATCTTCTCATCAACGGTGTAGTGAACATCCTTATCCAAATGCCGCGCGATTTGAGCAAAACGGACATACAACTGTTCTGACTCACCGGTCGTTGCCGAGATGATGAGCGGTGTTCTCGCCTCATCGATCAATATCGAGTCGATCTCATCGACGACCGCATAGTTGAAATCACGCTGGCGCAGAGCCTTCGGTTCATACTCCAAATTATCGCGCAGGTAGTCGAAACCGAATTCACTGTTCGTACCATACGTGATATCAGCGTGATATGCCTCGCGCCGTTCGCATGGCTTCAAGAATTCGTAGATGACCTTGTATGAGCCTTCCTCGTCGCGCTCTTTGTCGAGTTCGCGATGCGCCGGATCATACAGATAACTGGCATTATTGTTGATGACACCGACGGAGAGCCCAAGAAGATTGTAGACCTGACCCATCCATATACCGTCACGGCGAGAGAGGTAATCGTTCACCGTTACGACGTGCACCCCCTTTCCAGAAAGCGCATTGAGATACACCGGGAGGGTCGCGACAAGGGTCTTACCTTCTCCGGTGCGCATCTCGGCGATGTTTCCCTTATGCAACGTGATACCTCCCAGGAGTTGAACATCGTAGTGTCGTTCACCTAAGGTACGGCGGGCGGCATCACGAACAAGAGCAAAGGCGTCCGGCAAAACGTCATCGAGGGTTTCGCCCTTCTCGAGTCGCTGTTTGAGTTCTCGGGTCTTATCTTTCAGCTTCTCGTCAGGAAGGTCTTTAATGGATGCCTCGAGAGCATTTATCTTCTCAACGATAGGGCCATATTCCTTAAGCAAACGTCCCGATTCACTGCCGAACAATTTCGTGAAAAATGACATAAGTAAAGGCCATGGTAACACAAATCTGGCCCCTAATGAACAAAAGCTCTCGACCTAAGTGTCAGGAATATATTATGAACCTTGCGGCGGAACCTCTTTTGCACAGTAAGGAGCAATCGAGGACATATCCACCCCTTGGTCGCCCTTATAGAACGTCTTTATTCCCAAAGATCGCGGCACGCGACATACAGTATCAAGAGTGAAATCCCACTCGGGATTCTCAACCTCTTCCCCATAACGTAGAACACAAGAATCGCCCTCGATACCCTCGACCGAGATGACCGTCGACCCGAAAGCAACAAAGAATGTCTCCTGGGTCTTGTCACAGCGGGCAAAATCTATACGCACAGGCTGTTCCTCCTCTTCGAACACGGGAATACCGTCGATCTTCGATACATTATTTATCCAATTACCGGGATACACCTCGAGCATCCCCGTATCAAGCAATGCGAACGCGACAGACTCATTGTCGACAATGCCCGGCAGACCTTCGACCTGCACGATCTCGATGTCATTCGGCGTCTTTCGTGAAGTAATGACCGCTTCAGGCGAACCTCTATAACGTCCGACCACAACATCCATCATATCTGAGACGGTCTTAATAGGACTGCCTCCGGAGGCGTTAGCGTGGAAGTAGAACTTTACCCCCGCAAGCGCCCCTGTACCCTTCTGACCAAAAGAAATCAAACAATTACCTCCGCAGTCGGAATGCTCCACCCATTGAAAGGGATACTTGAACTCAAACCCGTACTTTTCATTGCGATATGTTTTCCAAACAGAAGATTCCGACCCAAGAAACTCCTCGACAAAATCAATAAGCACCGGACCCGTACGCCCAGGCTTTAAGGTAAAGCGGTAGTGGACACCGGACTTAAAAGAATCATCGGTGATATTTTTCTGACCTGATAACACCTCTTCTAAACCAACAGAAAGATCACTTTGGACCAACTCCACCGCCGCTCCACGCGGATACGGATGAGATTCGGAACCGATAATGATATAGGAAGGAGGGCATGGTGCGCATACGACATTCTTTCCGACAGGGCACTGGCCGCAACGGGTGACTGCGGACAAATTTACGTAACCAATAGTCTGGTACGGCCCTGATGGATCCGCTGCGCTAAAGAACAGTAGGCGATCCTGCTGTTTGATGTCTTCAATAGAATAAAGCGGAAGGTCTCGAAGCGTCATATCAGGCTGGACGGGAACCGGCGGATCATTATAAACACGCGGGAAACTCCTCGCACCCAAATAAGCCGCACTACCCAGAATAATGGCGCCAATAATGATAACGAGAGGTAAAGGAACACTGCTTAAAGGGGAGGATTTCATCCTCTTATAATAACAAACAACCTCTGCGAAATGCAGAGGTTGTTTGTGCACAAATTTATCGGCGTGACTTCTTCTTGGTCTTCTTTGCCTTCTTGGTTTTCTTTGCAGCCTTGCGTGCTTTTTTCTTCTTTGCCATAGAGAGTGTGGTGATCAATGCGACGATGAATTCAATATCTTTGTCGCTTTGAAAAAATATTCTTTATAAAAAGTTCGACGCACAAGTTTCTCGACCAGAGACCGCCGCCGTGACTTGTATTCATTATCGAACACCCGCAGAGAAATACAATAAAATTTTCTCACAATGTGTGGAAAACTTTTTGCAAAAATATCCGAAGAAAATTTTTACGAAACGTAGAGAACCTCCGATTCGATCTCGATGCCTGTTTTCTCTTTCACATTCTGCGCAATGAACGCGGCGAGCGTTCTCACATCGCGCGCCGATGCGCCGCCATGGTTGACAATCACAAGCGCCTGCTTGTCGTGCACACCCGCGTCGCCAATCCTATACCCCTTGAGTCCGCAAACGCGATCGATGATCCACGCCAACGGAACTTTGACGTGCGAAAAACCTGCGGGGTACGATGGCATCTCGGGAAATCGTCTTTTTAATTCAAGATACGTCTTGCTCGGGATGATCGGGTTCTTGAAGAACGAACCCGCCGTACCAACAGTCGCCACATTCGGCAACTTTGCGGTACGAATAGCGATAACAGCATCGCGGACTTCCTTAAGGTCCGGCGATGTTCCCTTCTCTGAAAAATATTTCGCAAGATCAGGATATGAAATATCCACACGCCCATGAGACGAAAGCAAGAAGGCGACCCGCGTGATGACATACCCTTTCCCTTCCGTGTGTTTGAAAATACTATCGCGGTACCCGAAAGCGCACTCTTTTTTGCTCAACCTCTTCAGAACTCGTTTTTTCATATCAAAGACCTCGACCCACTCTATCGCCTCGCCCGCCTCGACGCCGTATGCGCCGATGTTCTGTACGGGAGCGGCTCCCACTGATCCAGGAACAAGCGAGAGATTTTCGAGTCCGTACAAACCCTTCTCCACCGTTGCTTTGACGAGACCGTCCCACTCCTCTCCCGCGCCCGCAACAACCTCGACGCCCTTCGGAACATCTTTGAACTCAAGACCCTTGATCTCGATCTTCATGACAAGGCCCGAGATGCCATCATCATCGACAACAATGTTCGACCCTCCCCCAAGAATGAAGACGGGCACTTTCTTTTCATCCGCGAATTTCAGCGCTTCAGAGATATCTTCCGGAATCGCGATACGGCAAAAAAAGCGGGCCGGCCCGCCAACCCGAAACGTCGTAAGATCCTTCAGAGAAACATTTTCGAGTATTTCCATAGTCCTTGTGATTTCGCATGCGCCGAACTGCGGTCGGCGTGTGCTGGCTCCAAAACAAATGTCTTATGTGAGTGCAAACGCCGACCACAGCCCGAAACATGCCTTGATGTCCTTATATAGTAGCAAAAAAGAAAGGAGCCCACACACGTGAGCTCCGGAAAATGGGTGCCCGTGAGGGCGAAAGAACGAACATCATCAAACGATGATATTCAAAATATATCACCCCCCTCACAAAGACGAAAAGTTATCGCTGTGGATAACCACAAAAAGAAAAACCCGTGCGTTACCGCACGGGTTGCAGATGGAACGTGGAGTTATGAAGGGGGCAAACTCGAACCCCGGGACAGCCTCCGCGGACCTTTACATGTTTCTGCCTCTCTTCTCGCAGAAAAGGAGACAAAGATCGCCTCTGCCGGGTAACGACCTTATTGTTATGCCGTCCCAAAACACCAACCAATCATTAAAATAACGCTTGATACCGCCCCTGTCAATCTACCCCCGGCTATTAAAGACGCTCATTGTCTTCTCGATGCCGAAAGCTGGAAATTCCCCGAGCGCTTCGACGAGAGACTTGGACACCTTCTTAATGATAGCCATATCCTTATCCGAGAACTTACCGAGAATGAAGTCGCCGACAGCCTTCTCTCCTTGAGGTTTTTTTACGACACCCTTAGGCGTTGCCGGCGAGATGCCGACACGAATACGGGCAAATTCGATCGTTTTGATATGGCGGATAATGGACTCGACGCCTCGATGGCCGCCTGAGTTCTTGTTGAACGATATTTTGAAACGTCCGATCGGCAGATCGAGGTCGTCGTGGATGACGACAAGATCCTTCGCTTTTTTAACCGATGTGATGAGAGGTTTGAGAGAAAGCCCTGATTTGTTCATGAATGTCTCGGGCAATACGAGTACCACTTTCGCCTTTCCGACCTTCCCCTCCGATACAAGAGCATTCAGTTTCTTGTCGAACTCCCATTCCGGCAAGTCATACTTCGAGCGAAAAGACTCGAGCACGATGCGCCCGACATTGTGGCGCGTATTCTCATACTCTTCTCCGGGATTTCCCAGACCGACGAATACAAATGACATACGAAACATTGTACGGGAGGAGAAAAAAAACGCAAAACGTATTCGCACCTTGTGTCAAAGCCTCTCGGCGTACTAAAATTCTCTCATCATTAATGTCCTTCATCATGGAACCATCATCCGCAGCGCCCCAACCAGAACAGGTCGAAGAGAAAGGAGAGTCATTCTGGAAGGAGCTCATCAAGTTCACACTCATTGCGGTACTGATCGTCGTTCCGATACGGACCTTCATCGCCCAACCCTTCATCGTATCCGGCGCATCAATGGACCCGACCTTCTGGGATGGTGAATATCTCATCGTCGACGAAATAAGCTATCGATTCCAGGAGCCGCAGCGCGGCGAGGTCATCATCTTCCGCTATCCAGAAGACCCCTCGAAGTTCTTCATCAAGCGCGTTATCGGCCTCCCCGAAGAGACGGTCACCATCTTCGGCGATACGGTCAAAGTAAAGACCGTATCCGGCGAAGAATTCGAACTCGAAGAACCTTATATCGAAGAAAGCAGACGCTCGAACTACGACAACATCACGATCACACTCGAAAAGGATCAGTTCTACGTCCTAGGAGACAATCGCATCGGGAGTTCCGATTCGAGACGCTGGGGACCACTGCCTCGAGAGAACATCGTCGGTCGCCCCTTCGCTCGCCTTCTGCCACCCTCACAGATAGCACTCTTCCCCGGCAGACATACCTATAACGATGCATCATTGACACGCGCATCATCAACACCACTCAACCACGCAACGAGTAGCGCACAGTAAACATTCGGGCATTACGAGCATAGCTATCATCACGCACATGAGCGCAAAAAGAACAAAACAGAAGAAAGGTCGTCCGGAAGAGAAAACGATGAAGCTCAATGAACGAAGCGCTACCGCCGTCTACTACGGATTCACTCCGAAAGATATACGGGTCGCCGATACTGCGACGCTCGCAAAACTGAAGAAAAGCCTTGAACTCGACCCCAAAAAAACATCCGAAATTACCCAAGACTTCGATGAGACGGTAAACCTTGAAGAAAAGATATCTCTCATCCACAAACTCATTGATGAAGAGACCAATATCTCGCACCCGCTGATGTTCTACTATGGGAAGAAGAATACGGAAAAATTAGTCCGTGCGGGACTTGAGATCGTTGGAAGCAACAAAAGCGTCGCCGAAGCGACACTGATCAAAACAGCCATCGAAATGCTACGCCAGGAAGGATATGAGAACCTCTTCGTCGAGATCAACAGCGTCGGTGACAAAGATTCTCTCGCGCGACTTACAAGGGAGCTCACCGCGTACTACCGCAAACACATCAACGATCTTCCTGCGGAGTGCAGACAGCTCCTGAAAAAAGATGTTTTCGACGTACTCCTCTACCCCCACGAAAAATGCATCCTCTTGCGCGAAGACGCGCCTAAACCGATGAACTATCTCTCCGAAGTCTCGCGCGAACACTTCCGCGAAGTGTTGGAATTCTTGGAACGCATGGACATCCCCTATCAGATCGTCTCGAGTCTTGTCGGCAATCGCAAGTATGTGAGCCATGTGGTATTCGAGATCAAGAGCGGAGAGACCGGCGACCAAAAAGCCGAGGTTCTTGCGCGCGGTATCCGTTATAACGGTATCGCCAAAAAATTCGGATCACGCAAGGACATCCCCGCGGTCGGCGTCGCCCTCTCATTCAAACCGTTGAACGGAAATCGATCAGAAACACTCGTTACGGTAAAGAAACCCCGGATATATTTCATCCAGCTCGGCTTCGAGGCTAAGCTCAAGAGCCTCAAGGTGATCGAAATGCTACGCCAGGAAAAGATAGCTCTTCAGCAATCTCTTTCCAGAGACAAGCTCACGGTACAACTTGCGACAGCGGAGAACATGAAGATACCGTATGTCCTTATCATGGGCCAGCGCGAAGCGCTCGAAGATTCGGTGATCGTACGGACAATGACCAACCGCTCCCAAGAGACCATAAAGATCGACCGCCTTTCAGAGCACCTGAAAAAGCTCAAATAGGAGGTCCGGCCTAGTTGCGCGAATAGATCCTCCGTGGTAGCATGGCGCCCATGGCAATAAATGTTGAGATAGTCCGAACAGGAACAGAGAACAGCGCGAGCCTTTTGCGCCGCTTCACCCGACGCATCCAGGAAGCTGGCGTCGTAAGCAAGGTGAAGTCCTTGCGCTACAAAGACCGCAAACAATCCCATTTCAAAGTAAAGCGCGCGACGCTTGAACTCATCGACCGTCGCAAAGAATACGAACGTCTTCTTAAGCTCGGCAAGATAAAACCGCGAACGCACAAACGGCGATAGGACGATGAACGATACCCTGTCAATCAGATACACGACACGAAAAGGCAAGCTTCCCCGCTTGCCTTTTTTGCGCATGAAAGACGCGGTGCTTGGAGCGTCATATGAATTGAGCGTCGCCTCTGTCGGTCGCGACCGGATGAAGACCCTCAACCGCGGATACAGGGGTAAAAACTATGCGACCGATATCTTGAGCTTCCCCATCTCGAAAACATCAGGCGAGATCATTCTGTACCTGCCCGCTGCATATGCTAAAGCAAAAAAACAGGGGGTTCGCGGGGCCGATTACCTTGGTTTCCTATTTATCCACGGTTTGCTTCATTTGGCCGGGCACGGCCACGGACGTATAATGGAGCGTGAAGAGAAAGCGCTCTGCGCGCGGTTCGGTTTCCGTGTAGCATAAGCACATAGGCACGACATGCGCTCTGCCGGCCAGGGACCCCTCTCTCTTTCTTTTTTTCATGTCCCGCCTCATATCAGTCGGTATCGATATCGGCACATATCACATAAAGGTGGTAGCCGCAGAAGCCCCGCAAAAAGGCGGTGGTCTTCCACGCATTGTCGGATACGGTTTTGCTGAATCAAAAGGCCTGCGGCACGGATACATCGTCAACGACCAAGACACGATCGGCAGTTTGAAGCACGCTCTGCGACAGGCGGAAAAATCAGCCGGCATCAAAATCAAGCGGGCCTTCATGTCTGTTGGAGGTATCGGGCTCGGAAGTTTCTTATCGCACGGGTCAGTCATGATTTCGCGTGCCGACTCGGAAGTCACTGATATCGATATCCAAAAAGCGATCGATGCAAGCGAGGAAGCTATTCCGCCGTCCTTCTCCCTCAACAGACGCATCATCCACACCATTCCCCTCCAATACAAAATCGACGGCAAAACCGTCTTTGGAAAACCGGAGGGTATGCGCGGAAATAAACTGGAGGTGAAAACGCTTTTTGTCGCAGCGTTCGAACAGCACTTAAACGACCTTATCGCCGCCATTGAAGAATGCGGCGTTCAGGTCGAAGACGTCACCGCCGCACCCCTCGCTGCAAGTCTTGTGACGCTCACCAAGAACCAAAAAATGGCTGGGTGTATCCTTGCCAACCTCGGAGCAGAAACCGTCTCTATCGTCGTCTTTGAGAACGGTGTGCCTCAATCGCTTGAGGTCTTCCCTGTCGGTTCGAACAACATCACCAACGACATCGCGCTCGGACTGCGCGTACCGATCGAAGAAGCCGAACAAATCAAGATCGGTGCAATCACCTCAACAAGCTACCCCCGCCGAAAATTGGAAGAGATCATCGAGGCCCGGCTCTCGGACATCTTTGAACTCATCGACGCGCATCTGAAAAAAATGGGCCGAAGCGGTCTCTTACCTGCAGGTATCATCATCACCGGGGGCGGCGCCGGACTCGGCAACCTCGAAACCTTCGCACGATCATCGCTCCGCCTGCCGTCAAAGATCGCCTCATCGAGCCTCACACAACAACAAAATCAAAAAGTAAGCCTTCGAGACGCCTCCTGGTCGGTCGCCTACGGACTCTGCATCTTAGGGCTCACGAGCGACGAAGATCCGATGGGCATACGCTTCGCCCGCGAAACAAAAAGCAAGATTGTCTCGTGGTTCCGACAATTCCTGCCCTAGCAAATAAAAAGTCCTCCTTCCGAGACCCTTTTATAGGTACCAGATTTTGAGGAGTGTCAATTCTTTCCTTTTTTTCCGCCATTTTATATCATGGTGGCAATCGGAAGGGGTTCTTCATTATTAACCGCGCTTGTTCGGTATCGCGTTGTATTGCCGCAAGCAAAGCCTTAAATCGTATTTTACATGCCACAAATCAAGCCTGAAATCGAGTCGTTCGCCCGGATCAAAGTAGTCGGAACCGGGGGGTCCGGCAAGAATGCCATAAACCATATGATCAACTCCAAGGTCCGCGGGGTGGAGTTCATCGGTATCAACACCGATGCTCAGGATCTGCACAATACCCTCGCCAAGCGAAAGATCCATATTGGAAAGAATCTCACTCGCGGCCTCGGCACCGGCATGAACCCCGATCTCGGCAAGCGCGCGGCTGAAGAGACCAAAGAAGAGATACAAGAGGCCTTGAAGGGCGCGGACATGGTATTCCTTGCAGGAGGTACCGGCGGCGGCACCTTCACGGGAGCGGCCCCTGTCGTCGCGAAGATTGCCAAAGAACTCGGCGCACTCACCGTCGCTGTTGCGACCAAACCGTTCTCATTCGAGGGGTCTCAGCGCATGAAATATGCGGAACAAGGCATCGAAGACCTCCGCAAATGCGTTGACGCCATCATCGTGATTCCAAACGACCGCCTCCTGGCGACAGTGACCAAAGAGACGACCGCCAAGAACGCCTTCGCCATGTGCGATGAGATACTGAAACAGGCCGTCGAGGGTATCTCCGACCTCATCACGACCCCCGGTATCATCAATATCGACTTCGCGGATATCCGCGCCATCCTCGAGAATTCAGGCTCGGCGCTGATGGGCGTCGGTTCGGCTTCTGGAGAAAAGCGCGAAGAAGAGGCTGCTCGCAAAGCGATCAACTCCCCGCTCCTCGATGTTTCCATTAGCGGAGCAAAGGGAGTCCTCTTCTCCATTGCAGGAGGCGACGACCTCACGATGTTCGAGATTCAAGGTGCGGCAAAGATCATCACGGAATCAATCGACCCGAACGCTAAGGTCATCTTCGGAACCGTACGCGACGAGAAACTGAAAAAGAACGAGATCAAAGTCACGGTCATTGCGGCAGGCTTCCCTGAAGGATTGCAGCCAGCTAAAAAGACCCTCTTTCAATCCGTCGATATGGATCTTAAGGACGACAAAAAAGGAAAGATCTACAATACCATCGGCAGCGCCATTGGAGGTGCGATTGGGGGAACCAAGGAAGCCAAACCTACCCCGGCACCAGCACCGACGCCGGCTCCTACCCCGGCACCAACCCAGACCCTCCCAGCGAATGAAGAAAAAAAAGAAACCAAACCGGTCATTGACGACGATGATGATTGGAGCGCCGTCCCAGCCTTCCTCCGACGCTCAAAACTCAAATAATTGCCTCAAACCCCTTTCCCTCACGGAAAGGGGTTTTTGCTGCGCGCGAAAAAGCTGTTGTACTCTCGAGCGGTTCCGCTTGAGAGGCAAATTTGATATCATGTGATGACTAGTTACTAACACATACACACACGACCATGAGTTCTGAGTCACATACATACGATCTTGCTATCTTAGGAGGCGGACCTGCCGGCGTCGCTGCGGGTGTTTACGCATCTCGTAAGCGCCTGAAAACCGTCTTCCTCACTGAAAGTTTCGGTGGACAATCGGTCGTCTCATCGGGCATCGAGAACTGGATCGGCACGATCAATATCCCGGGCGAAGAACTCGCCAAACAATTGAAGGAACACCTTTTGCACTACGCCGGAGATATCGTCGACGTCAAAGAGGGTGAGCGCGTTGCTCGCGTCGAAAAAGGAGGTGACGGAACTTTCATTGTGAAGACCGAAAGCGGCAAAGCGTTCTCGACAAAAACGGTCCTCATCACGACTGGCAGCCGACGACGCAAACTTGAGATCCCTGGCGCCGCAGAGTTCGATAACAAAGGACTTACCTACTGCGCAACCTGCGACGGCCCCCTCTTCTCCGGAAAGGATGTCGTTGTTGTCGGAGGAGGCAATGCCGCTTTCGAGACCGCCGCTCAACTTCTTGCCTACTGTTCATCGGTCACGCTCCTCAACAGGACCGACCAGTTCCGCGCCGACCCGGTGACCGTCGAAAAGCTCCAAAAGAATCCGAAATTCAAGATCATTACGAACGCCATCCCCGCTGAGATCAAAGGCGATAAATTCGTGACCGGTATCGTATACGAAAACGCCCTGACAAAGGAAAAGACTGAACTTACGGTCGGCGGCATCTTCGTTGAGATCGGCCTCATCCCAACCGTCGAGTTCGTAAAAGATCTCGTCGCACTCGACAAGTGGAACCATGTCATCACCGACCCGCGCAACCAAAAGACATCTGTCCCGGGAGTCTGGGCCGCCGGCGACTGCACCGACGGGCTCTACCACCAGAACAACATCGCCGCCGGCGATGCCGTAAAGGCGCTTGAGGACATCTACTACTTCCTGCATAAATAATCGGACCCTATCGCGAAATAATAAAACCGCCCCGTGCACGCACCGGGCGGTTTTTTCTGACCGATCAATGTTCCTGTCGATGCAACAAACCCAGGAGACCTTCGAGATGGTCGATGACATGATGAGCGCCGGCTCGCTCGAGAACGTGACGGGTCTTCCTGCCACGAGTAATGCCGACAGAAGTGACTCCGGCCCTGCGCGCATCCCTGACATCGGAACAAAAGTCCCCGATATACAGCACTCGTTCCGACGGCAAGGTGTGCATCTCGCGCACCCTGCTGATTTCGTGAGCCTTATCTTCCTGTTCCCCGACAATAAGGTCGAAGTGACGAGAAACGCTCTCGAGCTGCCTGACCAAAACCGAGCTTCTCTGGGCGCTCACGACCGCGAGCGTACACTCGAGTTCAACCCGCGATAAGATGCGCAGTATCGGCGCCACATCGGCAAAGAGGGGTGCTTCAGCGTGCCGCGCCTTGGTGTGGTACCACTCATAGATCTGCTCTCGCGATGCAGTAATGCCGCGCGAACGGTAGTACTCCGTGAACGGAGCCGAGAAGTGTTCGCAATAATCTTCGAATGAAGGTTCGGGAACACCGGATTGCCGAAATACTTCACAGACCCCGGGGTATGAGAATCGTTCAATGCTGTCAACAAGCGTGCCGTCTGCATCAAAGATAAGGACATACGATCTTTTTCGTGCCATGCATTACCCTTTCGTGTTTAGGTTCATTCCATCGCCGATACTATCTAATCCACAGGATAAGTTCAAGCATCTTGCGGTTTTTTTTCAAGAGAGTACCATATTCGAGGAAGTATGCGGCCGCTTGCCATGAGGGTGAGGGTCGTCCAACCAACCGCAACAATCAGAGAAACGAAAGGAAGCACACAGTGTCGACACAACCTGTCTTCGTCGGCCCCTTCTTCTTGGGGCGCAGGATCAATCCCTTCACTGGATCCATGGGGCAACATTGGAAGCCCACTGCCGCCGGGCGCTCCCGGCGACTGATCCATGCGAAACCCTCGCGTGGCAAACCCAAAACGAACACCTGAAAGTTTCTCACCCTGAGGCCTCGCATTGCGAGGCCTCATTCTTTATCTCTCGTATCGTCTATCAAATAATAAAAAACAGCCCTCATACTCGGAGGGCTGTTTTTCTTGCCACGCAAAATCTAGTGAGCGTGCCCTTCTCGCGGCTCTGCCCAAAATACATGAGTGAATACCTTCTTACCTTTACCGAGATCGAGCTCAAAAAGCGATGCCCGTCCATCAACGGACCGTTCGATCTCTCTGCCCCACGCCTTCGGATCGCTGTTGTCTGTGTCCGCCGGAAGTGAAGCTACCGAATGGCTCACCGTCGTCGTTGTGTCGAGGTGCGCATAGATCTCTTCGAGCATGTCGTAATCGTGCTGATTCGGATGTTGGTTCGGCGTCGGGTCACTGGTGTAATCCATGCAGGTGCCGAGGGCAACGTTGCTGAAATCCTCATCCTGATGATCAAGACCGAGGACGTGTCCAACCTCCTGACACATGACGAGGTTGCGCCATGCGGGCGTATTGTATGACGAGGTGTTGAAATACGTATCGTTCATCTTCACCGCACCCTGTGTGATATGCGTGCCCGAAACCCAGACCTGTGCGATACCCAACCATCCATTGCTGCCATACTTTGCGTTACAGACCTCTGCCCGACCGTTCGTCGGCAGACAATTCTTTGGCGTATTCCTGCCCTTCGTAGCATTGGTGCCACCGGCAACAATCGCTGTATCAATGACGGACGAGGCTGTCCAGTCACTTGACGTTTGAGCAAGATACGCGTCCCATGCGGAAGAAACATTATCACCCAATTTGATCGTAAAAGGATTTGCTGTTCGAGCCCAGTGATACCCTCCCCACGAGTGGTCTGCGAGCGCGAGCGAGGCCGAGGCAAAAACCCCCACCAACGCGACCGCAACAAATAGTCTATGTGAATTCTTCATATAATTATGGAATTAACCTGTACGCCCTATATGGTAGCACATATCCACCATAGCTAGGTCGCCTTAGAGAATACGCCCCTCTTTCTGTTTCTTGAAAGGGTTTACGGATAGCCTTAGCCACCCTTACGACTGATTGTGAGATACTCGGATTCAGTACCCCAATACGTGAGCAGTATAATGATTTTTCAGAAACCCAAACAGAGTTAGGTTTGAGATGTATTGGTCAAAGACTTTTTTTGATTTTCTATTTCAAATCCCGCCTTATTAAATAACTTTAAAAGTTCATCCAATTTATTTTTTATTTCTTGCACATCTGAACTATTAAACAAATCGATTATTAATTCCCACCTAAGTTGAATCTTGGCACTGTTATCCGGATACCTAAAAATATCATTTTCTGTGTCTGTAATTTCGTAAAATTCTTTAATTTTTGTTTTTAAAAAACTAGGTTTATAAAAATAAATAATTAATTGTTCCATTTTCCTTAGATCGTCTTGGCTTAATTTTACAACCATTCTCTTTTTAAAACTTTGAAACAAAACATGGATATCGTGCCCTCGTTCATATTCTCCCACATCTAATATACCCAAGCTTTTTATAAAAACTTCAATTCCGTGCTTGATATTAAATAAAATGGCGATATATAAATTTGCTGTTTTATAAGGTAAATCGATGTTATTAAATAAACTTCTATTATGTTTTTCTTTCTTGCCATCCAACAACTCTTGGCACGCAAGCCGCGCTATATAAAAATAACTCTGGGCAAATATAACCCAATCAAATTCAGTAGTGCCATCTTTAACAACTTTTTCTTTTTTCATAATATAGATATTTGAGCTACGCCAATAAAAAATTGTGTTGTCAGTGAAATATTAGACTTTGCTCGAACCCACTTCACATGCATCAAAAGATGCCTTCTTCTAAAATCTGGATTTGGATAAAATACAGAGAGGGGGATTCGCCCGCGACTAAACTTTTGCCGTCGCAAAAGTTTGTCTGGGCACCGGCTCGTCTTCTCTTCTGCTGAACAGAAGACTCCGCCGTTCTCATCCCATCTATCGCGCACTGGTGTCCTGCTCGGACAGCTGCAAGCTGTCCTTGCAGACCACTGCGGAGAGAGTGGGATTCGAACCCACGGTACCCTTTCGGGCACACCGCATTTCGAGTGCGGCGCTTTCGACCACTCAGCCATCTCTCCAATTTCAACATTATCCGAGATGGCCGAGTGTTCGACAAGTCGTCCGCCTATAGTCGGCCTCGCCGACTCGGCACCGACTATTTCCGCTTCGCGGAATCGGATGAAATATGAAGCAGTTCATATTTCATCCACTCAGCCATCTCTCCAATTTCACCCTGATCTACCGGGCAAAAGAACAAAGAAATCCTAGCACTTTTTGCCAATTTTACAAAAAATGCTATCATTTTTTTGCACCGCACTAGACGGCCCTATCGTCTAATGGTTAGGACGCGGGCTTTTCAAGCCTGCAATCGGGGTTCGATTCCCCGTAGGGTCACACGATTACAAAAAAGACCAGATTTATTCTGATCTTTTTTGTGTCGTTTGTGATCGCCTGTGGCGAAAATCGAAAGACGGAGCGAGCGTAGGCGAGCGAGTCGGGGTCGCGCAAATTTTCAGCAGAAAATTATGCGTGACCGATTCCCTTCACCTGCGTAGGGGAATCGAAACCGTTCTCCATTATTTGCGAGAATTTCTTAATTTGAGCAAATTGGAAACGGAGACTGGTCGAGTAACGACCGATATCTACGTAGGGTCACATTCAGAAACTTGGTCGGAAGTAAGCGCAAAATTAAAAGGGGCGCATATACGCCCCTTTGCACTACGCGGCAACCGCCAGAAGAGCCATGAACTGCTCGATGACCTCTTCGACCGTATCCGAGACATGATCCGGACCCTCACCGTACGCGTGAGCTGCCAACGAGGACACTCCGAAAGCCTGGTGCTTCGGATTCCATTCAGCGACAAGCGCTTGATTCCCGAATCGCGCCGTAAGCCACGCCGAGCCTTTTTCACTATCTTCCGGCTCGTCGACCTCTATCGTCGCCTCTGGAAAGACTGCTCTCACTTCAACCTCGAGTTCTCGTATCTTTTCCATATTCAGTATCCCAAGGAGATTTGTACAAAACCGAGGTAAAAAATAACACGCATGCTTCATAAAGTAAATCAATTCCCATTAAAAAACACACCTGCGTATCACTCTATATCACGGGTATAGGTACGAAGCCCGCTCAAGCATATACTTAAGAAATGAACCCTCGAAAAACAGCATGCGCGGGCGGCGTTGTTTTGAACACCCGCAACGACATCTTGGTCGTCAATCAGCGCGGTAACGCGTGGTCGCTCCCCAAAGGACATATCGATCCCGGAGAAGATGCTCGGACAGCTGCCGAACGAGAGATCTACGAGGAAAGCGGGGTCTCCCGCCTGACGTTCATCAAACCCCTTGGCGGATACGAACGCTTCCGCATCGGTAAGGGGGGTATCGGCGAAGACCGCTCCGAACTGAAACACATCGAGATATTCCTCTTTAGGACCGACGAAGAAGAACTCTCTCCGAAAGATGAACTGAACCCCGAAGCGCGTTGGGTAGCGAAAGACAAGGTCGCTTCCCTCCTCACCCACCCGAAAGATAAGGAATTTTTCCAAAAGATACTCTTTGAAATCCCCTCGTAGATTGACGGAAGTACGTCTGGCCGTTAGAGTTGTCCCGGAAACTCACCGAAAGCTCTTCTTTATATGGCACATATCAGAACTTGTCCCTACTGCTCTTGTCAGATCACTGACCGGCCATGGCACGACCGTTGCCGTATCGCATACCTCGAAGGGTTATTGCACAAACTTCGAGAACTGACAAAGATCGGCGCACATGCGGACATTCAGACCGTCTTTGGTCACCTGACAGAAATGACCCATATCCTCCACCTCGAACAATGGTGCTCGTCCGAAAAGATGGCCCAAGAACTCCAGGAACACCAGCGTCAGAAGCTCGCGGAAGAACTTCGCCTTTCCGCCCATGCGGAAGAAATGCGAAAGGCCTCTCTGCGGTGGTTTAACGAACATCCATTACAGGACTTCCTCCTCCAACTGGACTCATTCCCCGAGCAAGAACTCTTGCCACTCGTCGGGCGCCCGCCGACACAGGTCTGATACCCTCGAAAAGCCGTTCGAAAGAACGGCTTTTAATCTGAAAGATTTGTGGTACCATATTCCTGCTCGGGCGGTTAGCTCAGTTGGTAGAGCACATCGTTGACGTCGATGGGGTCAGAGGTTCAAATCCTCTACCGCCCACAGATTATAAAACAGTATAGAAGTATAAAAATACCCTGAAATCAGGGTATTTTTACTTGTTTAAGTTTTAGAGTTGAGAAAAGTTATATTTCCTTTAAACCTCTGATGCTTCGTTGTAATTCCTTTCATATTCTGCCATCATCGACTTTTGTTCTTCAAGTGACGCATTCTTCATTTTAGCCGCAGCGACTTTGTGAGCTTCCTCACCGACGTTGATTTGCTCCATAACATGCTCATGACTCTTCTTTCCTATTTCTTGAAACGAGTTTCCTATGAGTTCCGCATCGCATGGCCCACCAAGATCTCTACAAGTTAATTTTTTCATACATTTCATTGTACCGATTCTATAAGGTTTATCCACCTTTTTATAAAAGGTTCTAATGTCATTCATTAAGTTTCCACAAAATAGCAAGGTCTCATGAATATATCTTGTGCGGCGGCAAAGAAGCCCTACGGGACCTTCCTACAGGATGCACCTTGAAAGAGGGTGTTTTTTGTTTCCAAAGATATTCTCTCGATAATCCCGAACCTGTATAATACCTGCATCGTGAAAAACACCGATGTCATCATCTTGGCGGCAGGTTACGCCACAAGACTCTACCCCCTTACGCTCACCCAACCGAAACCACTCCTGAAGGTCGCCGGTCGGCCGATCCTCGAGCATATCCTCGACAACTTTCACAATATCCCTCACATAAAGAATATCCACATCGTCAGCAATAAAAAATTCTACTCCCACTTCGAGCAATGGCTCGAAGACCGCCCGCCGACCATTAACGCTCCCACCATTATCCTGACGAACGACGGGTCGGTCGACGAAACCGACAAACTCGGCGCCATCGGCGACCTCGACCTCGTCATACGCGAACAAGGAATATCCGATGATGTCGTAGTCGTCGCGGGAGACAATCTCTTCAAGCACCCCCTCCACGGATTCATTGAACATGGATCCAAAAAACAATCTCCCGTCCTCGGAATCTATGATGTCGGTAGCCTCGATGACGCCAAACGCTTCGGATGTATCACCGTGAACGAAGATGGACAGATCACCTCATTCGAGGAAAAACCTCCCGAACCAAAAAGCTCGCTTATCGGCATCGCTCTGTACCACTATCCAAAACACACCCTCCCCCTGATCGCCCAATACGTGCACGAGGGCAATAACCCCGACCAGCCCGGCCGTCTGGTCGAATGGTTGCACACGCGTGTTCCCTTTTACACATGGCAAATACCCGGCATGTGGCACGATATCGGCTCAAAAGAGACCCTGGACCACGTACACAAGACCCTGTCGCAAAAGGAGTGATCCAATACTGTGTAAAAAAACAGCCCCCAGCCGTTATAAGGACTGCGGGCATGTATCTTTTTTTATTTTTTATGAACGACCTTCAAGTCATCATCCTCGCAGCCGGAGCTGGCACACGAATGGGAATAAATATGCCGAAAGTTCTCACTCCCGTTCATGGCAAACCCCTCATCTTCCACCTCCTCGAAACACTTGAGGATATAGGACTCGCCCATACCCCCGTAATCGTCGTCGGACACAAGGCGGAAGAGGTAAAAACCGCTCTCGGCGACCGATATCGCTACGTACACCAAACCGAACGAAAAGGGACCGCACACGCTGTTGCATCAGCAAAACACGCCCTCCGCGACAGCGCGCCGATGACTATCTCATTCTTCGGCGACACGCCGTTCATATCGAAACGCTCGATACGCGCCCTCGTTGAAAAACAGCGCACAGAAAAACCTCCTTTTACGATGGGAACCGTCCGCGTTCCGCATTTTGATGATTGGTACAAAGGATTCTTCGACTTCGGACGCATCATACGCAATGATCGCGGACAGATCATCAACAACATCGAAAAGAAACAATTCACCAATGACATCGCCTCGATACAGGAGGTGAACCCGGGCTTCTACTGTTTTGATTCCTCATGGCTCTGGGAAAATATCGACTCTGTGCCCCCGACACCCCCCGCCAATGAACACTATCTTCCCCATGTCATCACCATAGCCCTGGAGCAAAACCGGCCAATCGCGTCGATCGATATGGACCCCGCCGAATGCCTCGGTGCCAACACACCCGAGCACCTCCGCGCGATCGAACGATTGCTTTCAGAAAAGACCCGGGATAGAGTTGGTGCATGATCGTTCTCGGTATCGAAACAAGTTGTGATGAGACCGCCCTTTCGCTCATAGAGATCGAGACGAAAGGAGGCCTTCCCCATGTGCGGATCATCGGTGAATCGCTTTATTCTCAAACTGATATCCATGCCCGATATGGCGGTGTTTTCCCGATGATGGCAAAGCGGGAACACGCCAAGAATCTTGTCCCTCTCCTCGTCGAACTTTTGACCAAAACCGATCTCAAACAGGACACCGAAAAGAACGTGCCGTCCGAAAAAAAAGATGAACTTGCTTCGCTCTTGGAACGCGAACCCGAACTTCTTGAGCATTTCATGAAAGATATCGCCCCGATGAAAAAACCTCGGATCGACACTATCGCGGTCACCTACGGGCCGGGCCTTGAGCCCGCCCTGTGGGTCGGTATCAATTTTGCGTTCGCGCTGAAAACACTTTGGGACATCCCTGTCATACCGACAAATCACATGGAAGGACATATCTCGGGAGCTCTCATCGACAGTACGTCCAGCACCGAGAGCCTCCCTCTTCGGACCATCATATTTCCAGCGATCGCCCTCCTTATCTCCGGCGGACACACCGAGATCGTGGAAGTGCGCAAGAACAGGACATACTCGGTCATAGGAGAGACTCGCGATGACGCTGTCGGGGAAGCATTCGACAAAGTCGCTCGCATCCTCGGATTGCCTTACCCCGGAGGACCGCACATATCAAGACTTGCAGCAGAAGCTCGAAAAAAAGGTGTCGTTTCCGCATGGAAATTGCCCCGTCCAATGATCAACTCGAACGACCTAGATTTTTCTTTTTCCGGACTCAAAACCGCAGTGCTTTACACAACAAAAAAGATTCCTGCTATGACAGAAAGCGTACAGGAACAACTCGCGCGCGAATTCGAAGACGCCGCTACCGAGGTGCTTGTTGCCAAGACAAAAAAAGCGATCCGTGAGGTTGGAGCCCGAACACTCATTCTAGGTGGCGGGGTCATCGCTAATGACGAGATACGCAACGCCATGAGATCCCTTGCTGTATCAGAAGGTGTTACGGTACATATTCCTGATGCGAAATTCTCTACCGACAACGCATCAATGATAGCCGTCGCGGGAGCACTACGAATGCTCGGTGGAGAGACAGGCGCCTCTCTCCGCGATGTCCGTGCAAAAGGAAGCGAGCGTTTAGCCTCTCCGCGCGAGAAGTTATAACGAACCTATCGCTGAAAGCACACTGACGGTAGGCGTCAGTATCGAATCATAAGCGAACAAAAGCAATGCCATGAGAGCGATAACCCCTACACCGTAAGCGATATTGCGAGGGTGTTGGATCTGTATCTTGATGAATATCATGAGTGCGAGTCCTAAAGCGACGATCATCGCAAGCACGGAATACACAATGGAAAGATTACGTTTTGGGCTCACCGCAAGGGCTTCGACAGCAGTCGAGAGCGACCCGACGGGCTCTTGTCGTGCAATGGACGGGGCCGGTTCAACATTGTCAGGATTAACCACCGCGACGAACATCTCATCGCCGCGTTTTGTTCCGAGAACCTGTGAAGACGATACCTCTTCGAGCGACGATTCTGTCCCTGGTTCGGCAGAAACCTCCATCGGCACTTCCGACACTTCTTCGGTGCCATCATCAATCGGGCGCGAGGGAGTCGTCTCGGCAACGGCGACCTTTTTCTCGGCCGGCCTACCGAACATCTGAACAACGAATGTCGTCTCACGACCTTCATAGACACCCTTGGCGGTGGCGATCCCTATTTCTGTAAAATTATTATTCAAAATATTCGCCCGATGACCCGGAGACGCCATCCACGCCCGATCAACGTCTATGGAATCAGAGAAATCGATCGCGAGATTCTCACCCGCATACGTGAATTCATATCCCGCGGCACGAAACCAGAACCACGGCGAGACGCCCTCCGGACTTGTGTGGGCAAAGTACCCGCGACGAGACATGTCTAATGCCTTCAAACGAGCAGCCTCTTCAAGAAGAGGGTCTGGGTGGAGCGCCTGCAGATTGGTGATACGACGGTTGTTATTCGCAAGATCGACAAGAACCTTAGGGAACACTTCTGCCAACAGGTCGGTCTTCAAAATAATGACTTGATGAGCTACCGCACCAAAGAATGCCAGAACAACAACAAGAGATACGACCAATATGCTCATTTCCCTAAAGAAATGCGGCTTGTATTCATTATGTTCGTGTGGGACGAAATAATTCTTGAGCACAATGATGATCCTACGCATTAGAGCAATTATGCCACAAAAATAATAAATAGCAATATGCCCCTCTGCCCTACCCGCCAATTCTACCATGTACCACAACAGCCTCCACCACCTATTTATTACCATCGCTCACTATATAAAAATCCCGGGTACCAAAGGTACCCGGGGGTGGAAGAACAAAAGGAGTTCATTCGTCAGGATCGTTTGCCGACGCCCCGTCAGAGGCCGGCACATCCTGTGCAACAAGCATCAGCGGAGCTGTCGATAGTTGGACCAACCTGAAGAACTCTGCCGGCTGAACGAGCGATATGGGAATACTGTCCCCATTACGGTACGTTCCGGCCCGTGCCGACCATGGAATGGAGGACGGCGGACTCGATAACACCGGGGTCGCCTGGAGACCATACGTGACATCTGGTTGGCCAGATACCGTAAGAGAGCCTCCCGCCCCGACTTTCGCGATAGAGATACGCGGTTGAGGCGTAACGATCAGCGTCGTCGAAGCACCTCCGCGAAGGTAATACCTTCCCCCAAGAGCAAATCCCGGAGCAAGAATAGAATCCTTCGCGGACGCCACCGTCGATGCCGTGGCAGCAAAGAATGCTGTGCGCACGCCGATATAGTGGAGTTCGTCCACGCTCGTCGTCGACGACTCACCTCCCTGATACCACACATCGTCGCCGGTACCTTTGACCCTATCAGAGCCATACCAAAGACCCCGAAGGGTACTCGAATACCTGATCTCGGCACCCGTGGAAGAATTCGTCGCAAGACTGCCGCTCAAGGAAGGGATGGAGTTCGAATTGAAACACCACACATCGAACCAAACATCCCTTGATTCAAACGACACTCCATTAGTCGAACGGACCACAACGGACCATAGCAACCGATTGCCGAATTCCCCCGTAAAATCGCCGGGGGACCTCGCTCGCCACAGATTGAACGAGGAGGAACTCGACGCGATCATGTCGCCGTACTCGAAAACGGAAACGATGTGCCGCGCCGCAGGACTGATGGTCCGATCGCTCGGAACAACAAGGCCAGCGAGACCACTCATGATGGCGTTGCGATTCAACGTAACATTCGGGCTATTCGTGTTAACCCCGGACGTGAGGGCGATCGAAATGGAGACCTGCGGAGAAGCCCCGAATGCAAGCATCGGGATGATAAGACAGATGACCGACAGTAGGTGCTTCATAGGTTAGTTATATGCGGTTGTGATGAACTCAATGCTTCTGCACGCACGAGAGCAAGCACTCATGTGCTGCTTGTACGCTCTAGACGTAGACGTGAAGATCCACACGGACACTTCCCGGCTTCTGCATCGGAGGTTGATACTACGACATATTCCCAGTAAGTCAACATCTTTTACCGCGCGTACCCCCTTGGCTACACAGACCGAATACCAAGACTCTCCCTTACGCAAAAAGCTATATTTGATATGATGATTCCCGTATATGTCGCTCAACGAACGATTCCTTAAACCGTATAACCCGGCCGAAACAGAACGACCCCTCTACACCCGCTGGGAGGAAAGCGGCTTTTTCAACCCTGATACCTGCATCGAAAAAGGGGTAACCAAAAAAGACGCCGCTCCTTTTTCTATCGTCCTCCCCCCTCCGAATGTCACCGGAACCCTCCACATGGGAAGCGCCTTCATGCTTGCCATCGAAGACACCGTCGTGCGGTACAAACGCATGCAAGGAGCTCGCACCGTATGGATCCCCGGTACCGATCACGCCGCAATCGCGACCCAGGCAAAAGTCGAAAAGATACTCGAAAAAGAAAAAGTACGGCGACACGACCTCGGCCGTGAAGAATTCCTGAAACGGGTCCGTGCGTTCGCCCAAGAAAGCCGCGACACGATCGTCAGCCAGATGAAGCGCATCGGCTGTTCTGTCGATTGGAGCCGCGAAGCATTCACCCTCGATGAAAAACGAAGTCTCGCTGTACGGACGGCCTTCAAACGGATGTTCGACGACGGCATCATCTACCGCGGATTCAAGATCGTGAACTGGGACACAAAGGGACAGACCGTCATCTCGGACGATGAGATAGTCTACAAAGAAGAAAAGACGACGTTCTACTATTTCAAATATGGTCCGTTTGTCATCGGGACGGCTCGACCCGAAACAAAGTTCGGCGACAAATATGTCGTCATGCACCCCGACGATGCGCGCTATAAGGAATACTCCCATGGACAAACGCTCGAACTCGAGTGGATCAACGGCCCCATCAAAGCAACGGTCATCAAAGATACGGCTATCGACATGGAATTCGGTACAGGCGTCATGACCATCACGCCGTGGCATAGCGCTGTGGACTTTGAGATCGCCACTAGACACGGCCTCGACAAGGAACAGATCATTGACCGGTTCGGCCGCCTCTTGCCGATTGCGGGAGAATTTGCCGGAACAAAGATCAAGGACGCGCGCGCAAAGATCGTTGAGAAGCTTAAAGCAAAGGGGCTTCTCGTTAAAGAAGAGCCGTATACGCACAATATCGCGACCGCTGAACGCACCGACGGCCTCATTGAACCTCAGATCATGAACCAGTGGTTCGTGAGCGTTACCAAAGAATTCCCATACCCCTTTGAGGGCATACGTGGCATCAAGAAAGGTGAGATGGTTTCTCTAAAAAAGCTGATGAGGACTGTCGTCGAACATGGACAGATTGATATCATCCCCGATCGCTTCACTAAAGTCTATTTTCACTGGATCGACAACCTTCGAGATTGGTGCATCTCCCGACAGATCTGGTACGGTCACCGCATTCCCGTATGGTACAAGAACACCTCAAAGAACGAGGGGGTCTATTGCGGCGTCGAAGCGCCTGCTGGAGCTGACTGGGTCCAGGACGAGGACACTCTCGACACCTGGTTCTCTTCAGGACTATGGACCTTCTCAACCCTCGGTTGGCCTGAAAAAACCGACGACCTTAAGATATTCCACCCGACCTCCCTTCTTGAGACCGGCTATGACATCCTATTCTTCTGGGTTGCGCGCATGATCCTCATGTCAACCTACCTCATTGGCGAAATACCCTTCAAAACCGTATACCTCCACGGTATCGTCCGCGACAAAACGGGCCAAAAGATCAGCAAATCCCTCGGCAACAATATCGACCCCGTAGATATGGCGGAAAAATACGGTGCGGATGCCGTTCGCATGTCTCTTCTTGTCGGCACCGGCCCAGGCAACGACAGCAAGATGTCGGAGGACAAAATCCGAAGCTATAAATTATTCGCGAATAAGATCTGGAATGCTGCCCGGTTCGTCCTTTCGAACACCTCTCCGACAGATGCGACACGGCCCGAGGCGCTGTCACCAAGCGACCAATTGATACTATCCGCGCTTGAGGCTACTGTACGCGATGTGACCGATGATATGGAGCAATACAGACTTCACCTTGCCGCAGAGAAACTTTATCACTACTTCTGGCATACCTTCGCTGATATAATCATAGAGGAGGCAAAACCGAGACTCGCGGGCGCGACGCCCGACGCACTCTCGGCTCGCTGGACTGTGCGCACAGTATTTGAAACAACACTACGCATGCTCCACCCTCTCATGCCATTCGTTACGGAGGAAGTATGGTCTCTTATGGACCACAGCGAGAAGCGCTCGATGCTTGTCGTCACCCCGTGGCCGAAGGCGTAACCATCCGCCATGTCGTGCTTTGAAAACGCCTTTATCGGGCTTGGAACGAATTTGTCGTTCTTTCCTCTCGTCGGAGGTTTCCTGCCGGCGCTGTTTTGGCTCTGGTTCTGGCTCAAGGAAGACCGTATAAAGCCGGAACCGCGGCTCATGCTCATCGTGACCTTCATCGGGGGTATGGGAGCCGTCCTGACATCGATCATTCTCCAGAACTATTTCTATTGCTCGAACCCCGATGGCGGACGCCTCATGCTCACCCTCTACGTCGTCATCGAGGAACTTTCTAAATTCGCCTTCGCCTACCTCATCGCCCTCCACAGCCAGTCCGACGATGAACCAATCGATCCTTTGATCTACATGATAGCGACAGCTCTGGGATTTGCCGCCCTTGAAAACACCCTTTTTATCACCGGCATCCTTACACAGGCTCCTCTTGCCGAGGGTGTCATCACCGGCATCTTGAGATTCTTCGGAGCGACCCTTCTCCACACCGTATCTTCCGGAGCAATCGGTGTTGCTCTCGGACTCTCTTTCTATAAGAAACCGAGCGAGAAGTTCGCCTACGCGGTGGCTGGCACGTTCATCGCTATCATTTTGCACGTGCTGTTCAACTTGTTTATAATGGTAAGTGAAGGAGTGAGTCTCTTCATCATATTCTCGATGGTCTGGCTTTCAATCCTCGTCATCATCCTCTTTTTCGAGAAACTCAAGAAAGTCTACCCTCCCGCCCCCTATAAAAATATTCCTATTTACAAGTAACCACAAACACCATGTCCAATAAACGATCATTCTTTGAAAGGCTCACCGGAAGCGTGCGCATCGATGATGACTTCGAAGAGCTCCAGAATGTACCGCGTCCGACCGTCCGCGGAGGACAGGTGCAACCATCCGGGAATGAAGGGTGGTCACCCGAAGAAATGGACGGTGAGTTGACCGTTGATATGTACCAAAATTCCGACGCTATTATCGTCAAAACAATGGCTGCGGGCGTAAAGCCGGAAGATCTTGATATATCCATCAGCCGTGATTCGGTGACGATCAAGGGACGCCGCGAAAGTTCTCGCGAAGTGAACGAAGAGGACTATTTCTACAGAGAGTTGTACTGGGGATCATTCTCACGAACCCTCATGTTGCCTGCCGAAGTGGACGTCGAGGGATCCCAGGCTGTTGAAAAACATGGACTTGTCATTATTACCATGCCAAAGATCAATAAAGAACGTCAGACAAAACTCCGCGTCAAATCGAACTAATATGGATCAAAAAAACCGGCATATGCCGGTTTTTTTGATGAATGGTGCCGAGGACCAGGGTTGAACTGGTGACCCTTCCCTCTTCAGGGGAATGCTCTACCAACTGAGCTACCTCGGCATGTACAATAACGCCATATACCATACACCAATTTGGCGGGTTTCGCAAAAAAGATCGCGCGAGATACTATCGAGACGGGCTCATTACCCCCTTCAAAGAATCAATGACCTTCGTGGCCTCATTGAGACTCTCAAGACCATTCTGAGTCGCATTGAAAAGTTGAATCGAATCCTCTATATAGGGCTGCACGTAATAGTAAGCGCCAACAGAGATGCCAATAATGACAAGCCAATAGACGGCGTGGAATATCCTTCCCCACACGATCGAGCGGCGCATTTTTCGAAGGATTTTATTATTTTCCTCCGTCAGCTGTAATATCTTCTCGACTATTTCTCGTGTCTCAAAATCCATATTCGTCATAATTCTAACACACCTCTTTCCCATTGAAAGAGATGTTGGAAGTGAATTATTCACCCCACACACGACCATTCTCATTTTATTCGTGTCCCCTTGGCCAGAATCGAAGCTTACAGCTTCAGTACAGGTTTCCCATCCCGCCTTGGGCGGGATATGGGAGAACCTTTTCGATTCTGGCACAAGACATGCGCAGGCACGTCTTTTTCAAGCGGCCACTCATTTTATTCGTGTCCCCTTGGCCAGAATCGAACTGACATCTACCCCTTAGGACGGGGCTGTTCTATCCATTGAACTACAAGGGGGTCATTAAAATGTACCATACCCTCTTTTAAAGAGCGAAAAAGCCGGCAATGCCGGGCTTTTTCTCTTGAGATATTTTTGAAGCTATAGGCCCAGCGCCTTTGAGAGACCGTCTGGGTCGTACCCAACGATGACCTCATCATCAACTGTGATGACCGGAACCCCCATCTGCCCACTCTTCTCGATCATTTCCCTGCGCTTATCGAGATCGGTCGCGACATTATATTCCTGATACTTGATGCTGTGCTGACTGAAGAACTCCTTCGTTGCCTTGCAATATGTGCACGTCGGCGTTGTGTAGATCGCTACGTTTTTCATCGAAAAAATAATTTATTTGCTTTGACCGTCGGTAATTATAGCATATATATTCATTTGCAAAACCCACAGACACAAGGCCGAAAATCACGATTAAGTTGCGGGATATGGGAGAACCTTTTCGATTCCCCTACGGAATGCGCGAAGGCGCATTCCTACCCTTCCCTCGAAGACTCGGTGCGGGTACGGGGAATCGAACCCCGATCTCATGCTTGGGAAGCACGCATTCTACCACTGAACCATACCCGCATATTGCGCAGAACGAAGGCTATTTTACACCAAACCAACGCATAATTGAACGAAAAAATCCTGTCTTCTGCGAAGGTTCCGTGGCTGGCTCACGTGCAGAATCAAGAACTATCGCCATCTCCTCCCCTTCGCGAACCACGCTAAATTGCTGGCGTATCTCCCGCTCGACGCCTCCGGGGGTCTTTAGACGCTCAATATCGGTGGAAAGAACCTCGGCTCGAGCTTGAAGCTCTGCGAGTTGGCGTTCAGAAACACTCCGCCGAGCGGCACTCTCGCGGTATTTGCCGTACATTCCAATGGTCGCCTTGAGCGCGATAACAGACAATACGATGAACAGAACAACAGCCATCCGAGAATGGATAAATGACCTGATCATTCGTCCTGCTTGAAATTCCCGCATTACCCCTGTATTATATCAACGCCTATAGAACCACACCATGATCCTCGATCCTAAACACCGCGGAAAGGTCAAAGTCATCTGGGCGACCCTATCGCTCTTGGTCATCCTCGGTATGGTCCTCTTTTCGATACCCGGCCTCTTCTACTAACGACGACACCGGTCAATTTAAAAACTCCGCCGTTAGAGCGGAGTTTTTCATCTTGACCGGGACAGAAATGCCCGTCGAGATACCTGTGCCAACAGGAGGAAGACGCCCGCACAAGCCCAAAAACAAAAGGCGGACAGGAACATGAAAAGCCACAGTCGTGCGTGAAGACGTCGGGCTCGGGATCGCCAATAGACCAAAAAGTAGAGGGCGATCCAAAGGACAAGAATACCGAGAAGTATCGCAATGTTCATAAGGACTCTCTCTTCTTGTATGATACCAAGAAGATACACCCCGCAAAAGCCTACTCGGATTTGATCATTTTAAGGAAAACGTCCGGTGGGATCGTAACCTTAGCATTCTCTTTAAGCCTTTTCTTTCCCTCTTTCTGCTGCTGCCAGAGCTTCTTTTTACGGCTGATGTCCCCGCCATAAAGATACCCTGTCACATCCTTGCGCATCGCCGATATCGTCCGAGACGAGATGATCCTTCCTGCAGCCTTGCCCTGAACCTTCGTAGCAAAAAGCTGCCGCGGCAATATCTTATAGAGCTTCTCGACAGCGGCCTCTGCCTCTTCATTGACCCTCCGACGCGAGACGATGCGAGAAAATGCAGGAACAAGTTCGTCCGCGACCAACATATCAAGCTTCACGACATCCGCCTCGCGCAATCCACCCATCTCGTACGAGATCGAAGCATAACCAGACGTTAGACTCTTTATCTCGTCGAAAAAATTGCGCATGAGCTCCCGAAGGGGCATCTCGATCTTAAGTTCGGTGCGGTTATCACTGAAGTTCTCCGTCGCGATGACGGTTGCCTCATGGACAAACAACGCCGGCATGATATTGCTGATATAATCGGCGGGAGCGATAAGCCGAACAGAAACCCATGGTTCATGGATCGCACTGATAAGGTGATCTTCCGGAAATTTATTCGGCGAGTAGATCATCTCTTCCTTGCCATTCTTGTACACGATCTTATATGTGATACTCGGAAGGGTCACGATGAGCTGGAGGTTGAACTCCCGTCGCAGACGCTCCGTAATTATCTCAAGGTGGAGAACTCCGAGAAATCCGCACCGGAAACCTCGGCCCAACACGCCCGACGACTCCTCCTCGAACGAGAAAGCTGCATCGGATAACTTCAACTTCTGCAACGCAAGGCGCAGGAAGTTGAAAGAATCCTGGCTCTCCGGATATACCGATGCCCAAACAACTGGCTTCGGCTGCATATATCCCGGGAACGGCGGGTGCGGATCCCTAACACTTGCGACCGTATCTCCGACAGAAACGACACCCGCCTCCTTAATCCCGGTCACAATATACCCCGTCTCACCGGCAGACAATGACTCGACAGGAGTCTCTTCTGGAGAAAAAATGCCCACCTCAAGTGCGGTGAATTTCTTATCCGCGACCTTGAATACGAGCTGGTCACCCTTCTTTATCGTTCCATCAAAAACGCGAACATACACGACCACACCACGATGATTGGAATACTGAAAATCAAAGACCAGAGAGCGAAATTCTCCACCGGCATACTCTGTCTTCGGTGAAGGCACGCGTTTGATCACTTCCTTCAAAAGATCACTGACCCCGTCCCCCGTCTTTCCAGATACGGCCAAGATCTCGTCCTCGGAACACCCTAGCGTATGTGAAAGCTCCTTTTTGGTCTCAGCGACCCGCGCGAGCGGCGAATCGATCTTATTGACAACAGGAATGATGACCAATTTGGCATCCTTTGCCATCTGAAGCGTTGTAAGCGTCTGAGCCTGCACTCCCTGTGTCGCATCGACAAGAAGGATCGCTCCCTCCACCGCCTTCTGCGCTCGCGAAACTTCGTATGAGAAATCAATATGTCCTGGGGTATCAATAAGATTCAGTTCGTACTCGACACCCTCGTGAGTATAGAGCATCCGCACAGGCTGCATCTTGATGGTAATACCTCGTTCGCGCTCAAGCTCCATCGAATCCAACACCTGCTCCTTCATCTTGCGCTTCTCGATCGTTCCCGTAACCTCGAGCAAGCGATCCGCCAACGTCGATTTTCCATGATCGATATGAGCAATAATGCTGAAATTGCGTATATGGCGTATTTCCTTCATGTGTTGGTGTATAGTACAAAACCCCGGGGAAAAACACAAAAAAACCGCCGCTCGAAAACGAGACGGCGGCCACGATCACAGCACGTTCTGAAGCTTGGCCGTCCAACCGGACAACGGCTCGGCCAGTTCAAAAGTATAAGCCTCGTTCCTAACAATCTTATTCCTCACGTACTGTCCCAGTTCCAACGTATGAAACAACTCGTCGACTGCCGGAGCAATCTCGGCAAATGATACCCCCTCAACCGAAGAAACAATGAGCACGCCCCATGAGCGCTCATCGATCTGATAGACCGAACCGAACAGACCTGGCCACCGTGGACGTAGTGGATCAAGAACGCGCCGCGATGGTAACGCCATCACAAGACCCGCCAAAACGCTTGTCATAGATAGTAGTAGCCTTTCCAAGTGAATTCTACTGGAAAAACAGCCCCGGTCAATCTTACAAAGAAACGTTCTCTGTGGCGTCGGGACCGACGACTTTGACCCTCCATATCTTGCGATGGAGGGTCTCCAAGACTTCGGATATCTCCTGATTGCCCAGAAGCTTCAACATGAGAATCCCGACAGCAATACCCACTATCCCCGCACAAAAGCCCTGAAGAAACACCCCGATAACAGTAGAAAGATCGAACACCCCGTCGAAGATATTGAGACCGATGTAGGAAGCGACGCCCATAACAACGCTCGCGGCGATACTATGGTAGAGCGTTGCGAGTACAGGACGGGAAAAACCGCCGAAAGCTCTCTCAAAAAGTATCCAGATGATGACCGCGTTCAGGATCATACCGACCGAATACGCGAGCGGAAGCACGAGAACTTCCGTACCCGAAATACCTTCGACCCGCAACAAACTCTCGATGAATCCGCGAAAGAATTCCGATGAGGCAAATACCGCGCTGAACCACACCGATGCGACGATTATTGCTCCGGCAGAAAAAAGGTTCGCGTACAACGGCGTCTTGGTATTCCCCGATGCATAGAAACCGCGCACGAAGAGCAAAACTATCCCCTGTGCAAGAACAGATATGGTGAAAAGCGCAAGCGCGGCAGCTGTGAGACGCGTATCATTCCAATCGAAATTTTGGCTTGCTCCGAGGATCGTTCGCACCACTTGAGCGCGTAATACGATAAAAAGCGCCGTGAGAGGCATGGACCAAAAGATGATGTGCCGAGCGGCAACAATCATCTCTCCGAGGAACTTATCCCTCTCGCCTCGCGCAAAGAACGATGAGAGCACCGGAAATGCGGCGAGCGAGTAGCTCATGCCGATGATAGTTAGCGGGACGGACTGAAGATTCCACGAAAAATTAAATACCGATATCGAACCCTCCGCCATGAAAGAAGCGAAACCAACAAGAACAAGAACGGCGATATGACTTACGGCAAGCGCGAGCGTCCGCGGTATCGACAGAGCGACCACATCGCGGATGCGATCGAGACGAATCGGAAATCGGAAGGTCGGAAAGAGCTCTTCCTTGATGATGAAGGGTATCTGTATCAAACAGTGGAGGGCGGCCCCGAGGATAACGCCGTACACGATGCCGATATTGCCGTAGATAGGAGCAAGAGCCACAATGCCGATAATGATGCCGGCATTATATAAGACTGGAGCAAGCGCGTAGACGAAAAAGCGCTTATGCAACTGAGTGATGCTCGCGAAAAAATTAGATATACCGAGAAGTATCGGCGACAAGAGAAGCATTCTACTCAAAAGAATGAGCCGCTCCATATCGGAAGGATCGGTAAAACCGGAAAATATCTTCGGCGATATCACGGGCATAAGAATGAAAGCCCCGATACTTACAGCCGCGATGAGAATCGAGAAAAATGAGAATGTGTGATCAATGAACTCCCGCGCTTCGTTCTTATCTCGCTCCAATCGAAGAGACAGGAACGGGACGAGAACAGAGATCGATACCAGGGATGCGACGGTAACAAATATGAAATCGGGTATCCGAAACGCCGCGTAGTAGATATCGAGTTCTCGGCCCGCTCCGAACATCGACGCGAGAAACCTGTCCCTCACGATTCCCAAAACTTGGGAAGCCAACGCGAATACGGCCAAGAGATAGGCGGCCTCATGAAGACCGCCTATCTCTTTATGGAGCAGTTGGAAAAATTTCTTTACCATACCGCTATGCCGTAGAAAGGCACTCTATGAATTATTCCCCTTTTTCTACAGGGAGTTCTTCGCGACTCTCTGGTCGATCGTCGACTGGCGGTCGGGCATCAGCGAACGGCGAGCGTCCGGCTTTGAGATTCGAGAGGATGAGATTCACCTCTTCATTATCTGCATTGGTCTTCTGGATCTCCTCGAACTGAGCGATGGCGCTATTCCACTCGCCAAGCCTGTGGTAGCCCAAACCGAGGAAGTAACGAGCATTCGCGTACTGTGGATTAAGACCGACGGCACGCTCGAGCGCAGCCACAGCCCCCTTCCAATCGCGACTATTATATTTCAGAAGTCCGAGCTGGAAGAAGACACCGACATCATTCGGAGCAATGAGAGAAGCTTTCTCGGCCGATTCAATAGCCGCCTTAACATTACCTTCGCTCGATTCGATCTGAGACAAAAGGAAGATCGCGGCAGCGTAATTCTCTTTCTCCTTAAGGGCGGCATCAATATACTCGCGGGCCTTCTTTATGTCCCGATTTGCAACCTCGAGTCGAGCACGAAGAAGATAAAGGGCTGGATGGTGCGGATTCAGCGCGATTGCCTGCGTATACGCAGTGTCTGCCTGCGAGTACGCACCGTCAATCGCCGGAACCAACTCATGGTACACCTGGCCCAAAGCGACCCAATTCTGATAGTTCGTCGGATTTATCTCAGTCGACTTGCGAGCGTGGTCAATCGTTTGCGATAGGATCTCTCGGAACTCCCCTTGGAGCACCTCCTGGGTCGCACCCTTCTCTGCAAGGATCGACCGCATTCGGACGATACCGAGCTCCGCAGCCGAACGTTCATAGAGATCAACACCGCCAAGCCTCACCGCTTTGTTCAAGAGCGTATTAGCCTGAGAAAGATCACCTGTTTCATTGAATGTCGCTAACGCCTTTTGGAAGCTCATGCCCGCCAGAAGGTTCTTGCCGGCGATAAGGCCTCCTGACACCGATGCAAGGACTAAGAGCACAAGAACGAGTACGCCGACGAATGCAGAACTTGGCGTCGAAAAGACATTGAACTGTATCGTCTTGAAGTTCTCGTGCTGGTATAAGGTCGTAATGAAGATTGCTGTGAAGAGGTAGGTCAGACCGAGAATGACCGGTCCGGGGACATAGATAACTGTAAAGACCCACAGGAACGCTGCAGTAAAGAATGATGACACCGACAGATACCGGAGAAGCTTGTCATCGTGATGCGTAACCGCGAACTTGAAGCCGAGATAACAGAGAGCGATAAAAAAGAGTATCCATGATGCGAATCCCACAACGCCAGTCGTCACAAGATACGTCGGAATGAGACCGATGCCGTATGTGAAGTCTATATCCCAGAAGAACGGGTTCGTATTGACGGCTGACGGCTTGAACTGAAGCCATTGCGAAACGAAGCGGCTAGGTCCCGCACCGAAGAACATGTCGTTTTTGATCGTCTGCTGGGCGACATCAAAGGTAGAACCCCACGACGGGCGCACCTCCAATTGATTGACATTAAGCGGTCGCGAGAACCATCCAGCGACCGGAGTACGGCCGTCATCGCCTGGCGCACGGAAACCATCAATGATGAAGACCGCAGAAACGATGAGGAGAAGTATCGGCAACATTCCAACGCGTCGTCCCTCGTCTGCCGGCGGACTGGAGACATCGCTCGGATTGGCTATTTTCTGACGAACAATGACCGAGTACACAATGAAGACCAGGCTAAAGATCGCGAGGACGTACCACACACTCGCAAAGTTGACGATGGCCACCAGGAGCAACGCGATGATGGACGCGATGACCAACAGCGCTTTGGGCCATTTCGTCGGGCGAAGGAAATGAAACGAGAACATGGAGAGTATGAGCGCGGCTCCAGAGAAGAGCGCGATATCGTTCCACTTGCCTAGCGGATTCGACGTGATGTCAGAAAAGATACCGAAAGAAAATGCGCTGCCGCCGTTAGCGATAGAGAGGATGCGGACAGCATAGAAGAGTCCGACCAGGATGAACGCGGCGAAAAATGCCACGTAAAGAGTGAAGACGGATTTTTTAGATCCAAACGCGGATGGGACGAGGAAAAAGAGCGATGACAGGAACAGGACCGCGAGAAGAGAATCGACCTCTGCCCCAGGACCGACGAGGGAGATGCCTTTCACCGGCGAAAGGAAGAATGATATCAAGACCGCGACAGGAACAAGCGCGAACGCGATGAACGGGACGCTCTTCGGTATCGTGAAGCGTCCGTCAGTGAGACGAAGCAGCAACCATGCAATAAGAGCGATGGCTATGCCCCCGAACAAAAGCGTCTGTTTCGTCAGAATGAACGGAACAGATGCTGAAGGAACGAAAAGGAATGGTAATAGGAAGAACGTTGCTACCAACACGAAGAATGGTATCTTCTCGATAAGCTTCGAATGCGGTTCGATCGCCTTTTGTATTTTTAAATGGATCTGCTCCATATCGCGTTAAGTCTTTTAAGCCACTAATAAGTAGGTTAAAGTATAAATTCTTACACCACCTATTTCAAGGGATTTTCGTCCAAAACACGATTTCAAAAAAGACACAACCCCGGGGAGTTCCCGGGGTTGTACCATAATGCTGCACCTATAAGCCGAATTCTGTATCCCGCCGAAGGCGGAACGACAGCTATTTATCTGGGATCGCTGTCGCCAGCGACCTCAAGCGGCACTTCCCCCGATTGCTCGGGAGACACGGCCTTGCACAGAGGTAAGGATTTAGCCGTTGCACCCCCGCTGTTGCCAACGGGACTCACCCACACCCTCCAAAGAAGACATGGGGCCTGCATCCTTTCGTCTACAGGCGTCTCTGTTCGCACCTCTCGCGTTACCGCGTACGGGCGTTACCCGCTACCCGTGTCTGCTTGCGCAGACCCTGTGTTCGGACTTTCCTCACCCCGCCGAAGGCGGAGCGCAGCTGTCCGGTGCACCAAAGACAATTATACCACAAAATGAAGAAAACTAAAACCCCCGCGATGGGCGGGGGTTTTCTCATATTCGTTGGCTACGCTGCGACGGCTTCCTTCGGTTGGACTTTGATATCCTCGATCTCACAGACACCGCCGGCGCACGCAAGCTCTTTCTTATTCTCGGTCTCGTCCACCTTCTCGTATGTCACGATCTTCGAGAAATCTATATGTTCAAAGCGTTTCAGCAATTCCTCGTAACGCTCCTTGTTTATCTCTTCGTATGGAGCGAGCTGGTAGACGTGCTTCTCGCGCGGCAAGAACGACAAGCCTCCGAGGATATCCCAATTCTTATAGAGCCAGTTCGCGACATCTATCCACTCATCATCACCGATCGATACCGTGACCGACGGATTGTGCTCCGTGTAGTTCACCTTGATCATCTTCCAGTACTCAAGCTGTTCGATGGCAGAAAGATCGTTCTTGAAGACAGAGCCGTTCGGCGCCTTCACCGGGAAGTCAATAACGTACGTCGTTGCATTCTCGAGCGACTGACCGACCTCCGGGTTGAACGGGACACCCTGATCGCGAAGCATCTTGAAAAGAGAATCTGTCGAAGCGATGCGAACACGGCGGATATAGTACGGCGCGTGGCGCGGATGCATGCCTGACGAACAGTCGACAGTTTGCGAAAGATTACCCGAGGGCTTTACGCAGGTAATACAGGTCGATTGATTGATACCGAAGCGCTTCGCATACTGCTTGTTGATCTTGATCGCTTCGAGTCGGAGCTTCTTCAAAACATCTGCCTTGCGGACAGCAGGGCAATCCCACTGACCAGTGATCGAAACGCCGAGAAGCGCCTCTTCCCTGCAATTATCCGTCCACTCCTTCGAGAGATACGGGAAATGCGTAAGTGATGCTTGGTATGTACCGACGATCGTCGCAACGCGTATCTTGCGGAGAAGATCCTCCTCAGAATCATTCGCGCGGCACACGACCTCTGAAAGATTGCAGAATTGCTTGGAACGCAAAATGATCTCTCCGCACGGATTGGTGCCCCACTGCGGCATAAGCCGTCCTTCGAGGATATCCAAGCGGCGCTTCGGAAGCTGCGTTGCGAGTCCTCCGCGATTGAATATACCTCGTTCACCCGAACCCGATTTGACCAACGACACCCACTCTTCCAAAAACTCTTCGGCCGACGGCTTAGCATGATAGACAGCGGAGTTGTTGGCGAGGCTTCGCTGAGGCTCCGTAAGGTAAAATTGGCCTTTTTTGGCATCACGAATCTGTTCATCATCAAGGTCCGAAAGCGAGATCATCGCGCTGCGGCGAACACCGCCCGATACGACTATCTCACCGATCTTGCAGATGATGTCATGCGCATCGATGTTCTGGAGACGGCGACCCTGCCGTGCGATCATCTTCTCGCGAGTGAAGTCGAGAAGTTGACGAAGAGGCTCCGGACCGGACGACTTCCCTCCCATGGTCTGCAATCGCGCACCGGCGGGACGAAGCAAAGAGTAATCGAACTTCACATCGTTGCCGTCTGCCCACGTCTTCATACCGAGCTTCAACGCGTCGCACCATCCTTCTTTACTATCAGGAATGACATAGGTCGGGAGCATCTTGCCTGTCTGTTTCTTTATCTGCGGAAGCGATTGGATGTTCTGACTCTCGACTGACCACCCTGCGCCTGTTCCGCACATCGAGATGTACATGATCTCCGCAAAGTCATCCCATGCAGCAGGTGCGATGTATGAACAGTTGAATGCACAAACATTCGTCTTGCGCGCAGCCGGACCCGCGAACTGAAGAAGGCGCATTGATGGCATCGCCTCTTGTTTCAAGATCGACTCGCGGACTTCCGCGTACTCACCGTCTTTCAATTTCTTTCCGAGATTCTCTTTCATGAATCCCATGTAGCGATCGACTGTCTCGATCCACGTCTCGCGTCGCTGTTCGCCGTCCATCCATCGAGAGTAGGTTCGATAGTAGACGAACTCGCCCAACGGGCTCCGGAAATATTCCTGGCTCTTCGCGGCAAGCTCCTTGACCCTCTGCGGAACCTCGACTCCTTTCTTGCGGAGCTTCGAGCGCTCTTCACGGTAAAGGATAAAAGACTTCGCCGTCTTCACGTACTCGCTCAAAATAAGCTCTTTTTCCACGGTATCCTGGATGCCCTCCACGGTGGGCACGAAATTCTTGAATTTCTTGGTTATCCTCACGAGTTCGGCCACAACTTTGTTGGCGACCATCTCTGCCTCCTCTTGCGAACCCTCGCTTGAGGCGACCATCGCCTTGTTGATCGCATTAACAATGCGAGAAAGATCGAACGGAACGACTTTTCCGTCGCGCTTCTGTACAAACTTTACGATCGAGTGTCCTGAGGACGACCCCTTTTTCGACTTGGGCATGATAACTTCGTGGAATTAAACCTACTCTGACCTGATAATTTTTTAGTGCATTCATTCTACCCCTCAGCCACAGACCGCGAGTGTGGATAAACAGAAAAATTTTCAAGAAAAAACAAATCGCGCGGGCTGTAAACGCCCGCGCTGAAAAATTGTTGCCCCATAGGCGCAGTTTGAGATGTTTTTTCTAGAATTCGACAGCGTCGCCGACAGTAATGCCGTGGTCAACCGCAAAACCAGCCGGGAGTTCGAGGACGTAGAGGGATTGTTCGCTCGGATAAAAGACCTTCGGAAAGGTCTCGGGTACGACCGCATGTTCAATGCTTATGATCTGCCGAGAAGCGTCGATCCAAACGACATCAATCGCGAAATTCATACCCTTCATCCAGATACCATGCCGATCGGAGAACGGGAACATGAAAAGCATCCCGCGCCCTTCAGAAATTCCCTCTCGGCCGGACAATCCTCGTATCATTTTTTCTTCCGTATCGGCGACCTCTGCCGTGATGGGAACATTTTTGATGCGAATAGTCTTCGTTTGGTACGAAATGCCCGATGAAACAGATGTGTCCGGCGCATATTCGCGAGACGATGGCCCATCCGCGCGTAATGATAGAAAAAGCCAGGTGCCGCCAAGCGCGCACGCGAGAGCGATACATACTATAGAGAGCGTCTTTCGCATGGTCACATAGTACCATGGCGACTCATGCTGCGTGATATACTTGCCGCATCATGAATATGAAAAAGATATTCATCATCCTTGCGATCATCCTGTGCATCGCGCTCGCGATCATCGCCGCCGCTGGAAAAATTCTCACCGTGCGTCCGGCGCCGACGTCGACCTCTCCTGATTTTTTGAGAATGCCGGAACATTTTCATGCAGAAGTGTTTGCCGACGGACTTGAAGGTTCTTCCCTCTCAACGCCGGGACCGAATCCCGGACCTCGGATGATGGAGTTTCGCAACGACACCGTGCTGGTGAGCGTTCCTTCGGCTGGCGCAGTATACGCGCTCGAAGACCTCGACCGTGATGCGCGCCTCGACGCGAAAAAAATATTTCTCGACGGACTTAATAATCCGCATGGTATCGCATTCAATGATGAGTGGATCTACATCGCCGAAGAAAGTCGCGTCATCCGCGTGAAAGACACGGACAATGACAACATCGCTGAACGCGACACTCTCGAGCATCTCGTGTCGCTCCCCGAAGGTGGACACTTTACGCGCACGATACGGATCTTCGACGATAGACTCTACATATCGATCGGCTCGTCCTGTAACGTCTGTAACGAAGAAGATCTGCGCCGTGCAACCATCCAGACCTGCGACCTTTCCGGAAAAGACTGTCGGACCTTTGCTAAAGGCCTGCGCAATACCGTTGGGTTCACCAGACACCAAGGAAAGATCTACGGAACGGACAACGGCCGAGATTGGCTAGGACAAAGGCTTCCGCCGGACGAGATCAATATAATAGAGGAAGGTGGCAACTACGGCTGGCCCACCTGTTACGGCAAAAATATCCACGATACCGACTATGACACGAACACCTATATACGGAATCCGTGCATGGAACCTTTTGAAAAAAAAAGCTTCATCGACCTGCCGGCCCACGTTGCTCCGCTCGGACTCTCGATGTATTCCGGCACAACATTTCCCGATACATATCGAAACACATTATTCGTCGCGCTCCACGGCTCGTGGAATGCAGAAACGCCGGTCGGATACAAGATCGTCACCGTCGACATCAATTCACACGAGGTGGCGGATTTCGCGACCGGTTTTATGGGTGACGGGGTCGTCTACGGCCGCCCTGTCGACATCCTGAATTTTCGTGAAGGACTTCTCGTGACCGACGACAACAAGGGACGCATCTACCGCATCTATTACGATAAATAAAAAACGGCGCGAACGAATTCGTTCGCGCCGCAACGCACTATGCGTCAAGCGGCCGTAACCGCTCCATCTTTTTCTTTATCCTTCTTCGGAAAGTACTTCGTCCACTCCTTCTCGCACAGCCCCCATGCAAGCGCGCGCGCATGCCTCTCGCGAAATCGGTCTCGAGAAGCGACCTTTGCGAATCCGTGCTGTTCGTCTACCAACCGCCCGTAATCAAGAAGGATCTCTCCGATATACTTGGAGAATTCCTCGCGACTTATCCTACCAAGCTCGACGCTCGGCGTAACACCAAATTCCCTGAACAATTCTTCAAGCGAGCAAAGATACTCCGCGTGACACCACTCCTTCCCAATCCTACTGATCATCCAAAAACTCGTAACCGTGAGACCGGTGCCAAGACCAATGACCGGAAAAGCCTTCCAATCATGAAAACCTTGCCACCACATGAGCACCGCTCCTGAAAAGATCAGAACGAGGCCGACGATGAAGAATGTGACAGCCAAACGCCCCACTCTGCGTTCACTACGCTCGGAAGCAATGGGATCGCCACCGTGCGTCGTACGCCAGTACTCGAGAAAAAATTTCGGGACGAGACCTTCTTCATGTAAACGAGCTACACTATTCATACCAGTGTTCCTTTCGATACATCTCCACACTTCCTGAAGGCTTCGGGCCCATCCCGTGAGGCGTCAGTGCCACACGAAACTGGTCAGGATAGAGAGGTGTTTTTCTGCAGTTTATTATATACCAAATATCTATATATGTCAATATCTTCCCGCGCACACCGGTACCCCTTCAATAAGAAAACACGGTGCTCTATATATAGAGCACCGTGAGACCCCTAACACCGCTATACCTCACCCTTCTTAAGGTCAAGACAGACTGAATTGATACAGTAGCGCTTCCCCCCCTTTTCAACCGGTCCATCATCAAAGACATGGCCGAGATGAGACTTACAGCGAGAGCAGACGACCTCGGTCCGACGCATACCGTGACTCATGTCTTCCCGAGATTCAACGCTCCCTGGTATTGCATCAGAGAATGACGGCCACCCAGTCCCTGAATCGAACTTCACGTCCGAATCAAAAAGTTTCTGTCCGCACACCTTGCAGCTATACATACCCTTACCGTGCTCATTCCAATATTTGCCGGTGAAAGGGGCCTCTGTCCCACGCATGCGCAAAACCTGATACTCCTCCTCGGTGAGTTTCGCTTTAAGGTCATCGTCAGCGGGTATCTGTGCGTTATCGTTATTCATTGGTTCAATGATACCACCATTACCCCCTATCGCTAAAAATTAAAACCGCTTCTGCGAATGCAGAAAGCGGTCTTGGAATGATCAGGGTCTCCTATAGAAGACCCAGCGGATGGTCCGATCGAAGACCCCGACCTCTTCGCTCTTGAGCTCGATCGGAAACGCGTGCCGGGACCAGTTCGTGTGGAGCCAATAGAGTCCGTATACGACACGGCGGCGATCCTTGTGGACGACCTTTTTCTCGGCCTGCTTGATGATCTTTCGGCCATTGTTGATGATGAACTGTTCAGGCAACACCTCTGTGTAGTCATGAACACTCACCGTGACCGAACCGGGAAAGAAGAGGAAGACCGGCATTCCGTTCCGCTCCTTGAAGGCGTCAGCAGGAGTTGGACCATTCACCGCCTTCAATTCTCTGAAATGTTTCTGCATCGCATCGAGCATGAATGCGTCTCCCGGAACCGCTTCCGGCATACCAGGGACACCCTGTTCGAGGGCAGACATCATTGCATTCGAGCGCACATAGTCGGCGAACCATTCTCCAGACTTCAAGCTTGGCGGCTTCTTCGGAGCCGGAGTTTCGACAAGCACAATGTTGTTGATGTCGAAGGTAAACGATCCCCGAGAGGTTGGAGGTCTCTCGAGACGACCCTCGAGCCACGCTGGATCGCTGTCATAGGTAACATCGAATGTATCCATATGGTACTGGTATCCTTTCTGGCACCATGATGCCTCGATATAGGATTATGTCAACCATGTATAAAACCCCGCCTTCCGAAAAAGGCGGGGTTCATATCACCGGACGAATACCCGGTAAAAACGATTACTTAGAATGATAACATCGCTCACTACCCACGGGAACGCCGTGAGAACATTCGTTGCCACCGGATACCAGAGAGAAAGATCGTGGCTTCGTAGAAGCACCGCCTCGCTCCCCACAGGACCAACGGTACGAACCTCAACCGTACCACCGGATATACGCGTCACGGAAAGTGCCGGCGGAGAACACGGAACGAGCATGAGCTCCCGGTCGAGATACATCACCCGACGAGAATTCCCCGAAGATATCCGCAAGAAGACATGTGTCGTTCCTTCAAAGGCAGAGCCTGTCCGAAACGGGATCTCCCGATACCCGACCGTCGCCCCTCCCGTTCCAACAACGAGAAGGCTGGCCGCGATGACCTCATTCGTATTCCATGGATTGCGGTCACGGTCGAGGACTACCTCTACCCGAGCGGTCCGAACCGATGCCTGCGCCCATTGATAGTGGAAGCCTGCTGTGAACGTACTACCGCACGTTCCCCTATTGGTCCCCACCACTGAGGCAGTGATAATGTTTGGCACAAGACCCGATGTGAATGGAAGCGACACGCGATTATTCGTAACCGAAAGACCAAGGTCATATCGGCGATTGAAACCGTCGCGTACACGAGAGGTGTCCGGACCGGCAGGCCGTACATCCGACCGCCTATCGCCCTTGCCTATTCGGCTGAAGCGAAAACCTGTGTTCGCACCCTGTGACTCATCACCCTGCCACCAATGCTCGCGTTCGAAGATGTCGATTGCCGCCGAACCATCTGACGCGGGATTACCGAGATCTATCGTGCCGTGATACCACAGGTGCGTATCGAAGTGCTGGGAGTATAGTCCGAAATACCCCCCTTCGAGATACGTGAGCTCTCGGTTATATGCTCCCGCGACAGGATCGCCTTGGAAGGTGAATGTCAGATGTTGCCAATAATTGTCGGCATACAAAACATTCACTGGCACGACCGCCGGCCCATCGCCGGTGAAAGGCAGAGGATCGATAAAGGTCATCTGATCGACCCACACGCCATTCGTCCCGAGAACCCGAGCGATCTGCGAGATGAGCGAGCCTCCGCGGCTGTGCCCCACGAGATGTACCGGCAACTCGATGGGCGCATGACCGCGAAGGTCCCCAATGAAGTTCGTCCAGGTGAGGACCGTCCCGATGACCCAGCCGACATCATATGTGCTGATGCTGCTGGAGGATATCTCGCTCCAGTCGAGACGGACGATGACCTCGCCCGAATCATTCGAGAACGGATCGGTATCACCGACCCTTCGCCACGACGGAACGTACGACACGCCGTTGTTGGTGAAATATATCTCATAGTAGGAGACATTGGTCCCCGAGAGACCGGCGTAGCGCGGAATGGCCCGACACATACCGTCGACCCAGGTCCGCGCGCTGCTATTGAAACCGTGCGTCACGATCGTAAGCCCCGCCCCGAAAAGTCCGGAGCAGGTACAGAGAAACATCGCGAGAGACACTGCGGAGCGCTTGAACATGCGATATGCCCTTTCGTTGGTTGATTGTTTGCGGTTTTGAAGAACAGGATCACAACTCGACCCACACTACCATAACCGCCCTTTTTATCACCCCCCTCTTGCAAAAAACACCACTGGGTGTAGCATACCCCTTTGTCGGTCCGCATACGCGCCCGACACACCGGAAATGACGGCACAGAAAGCCAGATGACAAACGCAGGAAAGAAGAACCTGGTCAGTCGAGCCTAACAGGCTCATCATCCATCGGCCCTGCCGAAACACAAACGCGGACGTAGGTCCGCTCTATGCCCCCACTATCGGGGCTCACCCGGTAACCACATTCCCTCTATTCCGTCGCGAGACGCAAGACAAGGGGATGTGGTTTTTATTTTCTTTTAATTACAAATACCCGCGCTCCATCGGGAACAGAGACAAATAAAAACCGCCCGGGAGGGGCGGTTCGCTAGTCTCTCAACAGCATCGCGTCGGTGATGCGAACGATGAGTCGAGGACGAGGCGCGTGCGCCTCGAATTCACTTCGGGGAACTCTTTCCCCGTGAAGATACACTCGCGGCCACGGCGCATACGTACCGAGGGTCAGATCGGCAATCGGTATCCCGAAGAATCCGCTGATGTTCTCGTTCAGCTTCACTTCCGCATGATGTCGCAGGTGGAAGCAATAGAACGATGTCCACCACTTCCCAAACGTCGGGTGCATAACCTTCGGTTTCCAAAACGTCTCAAACGACAGATGTTCGGCCATGTGAATGATCTCATACAACGAGATCGCCCACGCTATAGCAAGCACGGAGCCGACCGTGACCGGCCACTCCGGCAACACAAGCTGAAGCGGTATGATGACCGGCATCGCAACAGTGATGAAGACAGCGAGCGAATACCACGGAAAGTACGATGCTTCGTGCTGTTCAGTGGAAAGGATCGGGTAGCGATTGAAGACCTTGCCCTCCGCGTCGGTGACGCTGATGAGCTTCATGTTCGTAAGCCCGTGGTGCAGAGTGTGCTGGCGATATAAGCGCCGCAAGAACGGGAACGGTGAATGAAGGAAATACCGGTGGAAGTAATGCTCGGCGAACGCGGTCCCGAGGTGAGCGACAAGGAAGACGACCGCGAGCCTCCACAACGGAGCATCGAGAGACGTCTGCCAGACCGACGGGACGAAAAACTTCATCAGGAACGCACAAACGATGAGCGTCGAAACGATAGTGATGACAAAGAGTGTGACAGAGAACGGCTTATCATGCCGCCTGGGAATGGGTGTATTCATAATGGTAAGAGCTTTCTGGCCCCAGTCTAGCACGAACATGAAAAGACTTAACAAAGGACACACTCTATAGTATGGTAAACAGTGCCTGCTTTTGGAGCAGGCATCGAGAAAACGGCTATGATCGCTCATACCAACTCCTCGTAACTCGCGCTAACCTTCCCTTCGGGGAACGGTTAGCGCGAAATAAGACAGCCGTGCGCTGTCGGCGAAACGGACACGCGAAAGGCCTCACACACCTGTGTCCCTAGTAACCAAAACCCTAGCCGAGTGCGTTGCCTTTGTTGCAGCCTCGGCTTTTTTGTACCCCACCATACTTTAGTGGTACTATTTCCACGACTGACGAAAATGGAGAGATGCCAGAGCGGTCGAATGGGCCACCCTGGAAAGGTGGTATATCGGAAACGGTATCGGGGGTTCGAATCCCCCTCTCTCCGCAGTGGTCTGCAAGGACAGCTTGCGGCTGTCCGAGCAGGACACCAATGCGCGATAGACGGGATGAGAACGGCGGAGTCTTCTGTTCAGCAGAAGAGAAGACGAGCCGGTGCCCAGACAAACTTTTGCGACAGCAAAAGTTTAGTCGCGGGCGAATCCCCCTCTCTCCGCCAAAAAAATATTTAGTATCGAGCGGTCCAAGCGCCTGAAAAAATAAAACTCGACACGTGTTTAGACATTCGTCGAGTTTAGTTTTTGAAAATTTTCTTCGTCACTCCAAAACTTACAACAGTGAGGGTACCCGTAAGAATTAATTGCGCGATCAAGTAGTGAAGGTGGACATACTCCACAAAAGAATAGAGCAATACCGTATTCACCACAAGAATCACTAATCCCATCCCGAAATACAACGTGAGTTGTTTTGGAACAGCTTTCGTATTTGTACTGTTGAACGCCCAATATTTCTGGATAAGGAAATTTACACCATTATTCAGGGCGAACGCGATAACCGCCGAGGTCACGTACCACAACCCTGCCATCTCGGTGAGGATATATAGGGTCAGATAATACGCAAGTACCCCAACCCCTCCCCCAACAAGAAACCGGAAGATTTGACGAAATTTTCGCTTGTTCAATGAACCTCCTTTCGTTTAGTTCAAATTGGATACTATCGAAAAAGAAGGTAAAAGCAAGAAAGCGATGATGACTCGAAAAACGAGCCAAGATACCTTTACAGGATCTCAGCACTTGAACACTCGCGGGCCGTAAAGACAACTGGGTCGTCCCTCTACTCCCTCGCCCAAAAAGCCTTGCTGTAACTGGCAAAACGTTCGAGACTCTCGGCGCGCGCCGCAACTGCTGACGGTGAGATATCGCGCGAGGGCGACAGATAGACCGCGTGCGTACCACGGACATAGCATCCCGGCTTCGTCGTCCAGACCTTCGGATCCACAAAATGCCAATCGTTACCGTAGCAATACCGCTCATAGATAACGTCGACATTCTCACAAACGAGAGCGTATGCTTGCGGTTCCAAAGCTCGCAGGAAATTTATCGCGGCCTTGATCGCATCCTGGTCCCCTTTCAAGACATCATGTTGTATGTGGATACGGCACCATGGGAAAAGGTTGAGATATCCGACCGACGATTGCCACCACAGCCATATACCAAAAAGTATCGCGATACTCACTGCTGACCGGACCACAAATTTAAAGAGAGAGAATATCATCATGGTTCAAATTGAGCGAGTTCGCTGAATATCACATCATCCGCCGCATAACATTCATTCTCCTCGAAAGGCCTCCCCTCTTCCTGCTGTTTCAAATGACACAATTCATGAACGATGATCGCCGCTGACTCAAGGACCGCCCCTTGCGCGGTACTTACGTAGATACGCCCTTCCGTCCCCGGCCGATAACACCCGCCACCAAAACCTCCGCACGCAGTCGCCGTATCTATGATCTTCACCTTGGCGCAGACCTCTTTATATACTTCCGGCTGACCGAACTTTAAAGCCCTCATCCCCGCCTTGATGGTCTTGTTGCTGAACTCGAACGAGGTCGCTATCCGTATCTTGCAGTCGATAAAAGGATCCTTGTAGTAGATAAAACTCGTCCTGACATAATTCAAGACAAGAAGGATGATAACGAGATAGACTATCCTTTTCATTTGTAATTTTCCGCACTTACCCCTCGCGAAGCGCTTTGACGCGTTCTTCCACCGGCGGATGGGTCGAGAATATCTTGGTCAGAAATCCGGCGACACTTCCCGTCCCGCCAAACGGGTTGGCAATGAAAAGATGGGCCGTCGCATGGTTGGCTCGTTCCATGGGGCGTGAGTAGCGAGAGATCTTTTCCAACGCCCGAGCGAGACCATCGGGATAGCGCGTGAGCAACGCTCCTGAAGCGTCGGCCAGGAACTCGCGCTTGCGCGATATCGCAAGTTGGATAAGGGTCGCGATGAGCGGCGAGAGGATCGCGAGAACGATACCGATGATGAACATGACCCCCTGCACGCGCCCGCCGTTATCTCGATGGCGTCCGCCGAAGTGAGAGAAGCGCAGGAACATGTCAGAGAGAAGTGTCACGAAACCAACAAGCACGACGACGACGGTCGCGACTAGAATATCGCGATTGCCGATGTGGGAAAGTTCATGCGCGATGACCCCCTCAAGTTCGGACTTGTCGAGTATCTGCAGAAGTCCCGTCGTAACCGCAACCGCAGCGTGTTCTTTGTTGCGCCCCGTCGCAAAAGCGTTGGGTGCAGGGTCATCGATGACGTAGAGTCGCGGCATCGGAAGCCCCGCAGTGATGGAAAGATTTTCAACACTGTTCCAAAGATCGAAATATTCCTCGCGTGTTACGCTTCGCGCACCCGAGACAGCGAGCGCTATTTTGTCCGACCACCAGTAACTCGCGAAATTCATAACGAGACTGAAGATGACCGCGATGTAGAGGATGGATGAATCGCCATACGCCCGCGAAAAGATCCACCCAAGACCCATGATGGCTACGAAAAAGAAAGCCATGAGAAACCATGTCTTTCGGATATTCGCTGCTTGGTGTGTATATAACGTAGCCATACGCTCGATCAATGATACTAAGAAATAACGGAACCTACGAGGCGCCTCCGCCGCCCCCGCCGCCTCCACCACCAGCCCCACCCCCGCCGCCTGATGCACCACCGCCCGCACCTGAACTGGCAAAGGACGATGAAAAACTCGAAGCAAATGAAGATGAGAAGGCCGAAGCGGAAAAACCGCCCACGGCCGAACCTGCTCCACGTGAAGAACCGAACGATGATACCGTGGAACCGCCGTACCACGACGGAGGTGCGACCGAAATGGAGTCGAACGCTCTGCCCCACTTTTTCTCGACCCCGAAAATAATCGCGTAGGGCAAAAACCTCTCGAACATCTCTGGCGTGAGATTCTGCATCCGATGACGCTCGGCAGTCTCGAGAAAAAGCTTGAAACCAAGCCACTCCTCCCGTAAGATCGCCCCCTCCTTGGACAGCCTTGCCTCGAACTTGATGAATAGGAACAAAAAGAACACCGAGAAAAATGCAGTGGCTCCGATAATACTCCTGTCACTAAGTGAGATATGCTCTACTCCAATAATGAATCCGCCGATGACGACCGCGAGGATGATGGTCCCGGAAACGATCCAGTCTCGTATTCCCTGCCGCGTTATCGTCTTTTCGAACGCCCCCGTGTCCTGCTCAACCTCCTTATAAAGTTCACGCTCAAGCTTGCGTATCTCCTGATACACTTCCCGGGCCCTCTGGTGGTCGTGCTTGAGCTCCCGGGTCGAAAAACTATTTTTCTGTCCAAGCACTATCCCTAAAAATCTCGCCTCGTAGTCCTGAAGCTTAGGATCGGCCTCGAATGACCTTACTTTCGAAATAATATACTCCTTGAACGGATCGCCGGGAACAAACTTGAAGAGACCCGCCACAAACTTCTCTACAGCGGTCGGCGGAGCTTCGGCGATTGCGACATACCCACGCACCGCAAGGTCAATAATGGTTGCCGCCCAAGCCTTTGGCGTCACCCGTTCACGGATAATGACCTCGGCCATAGCGGGGGGCAATGATTTTGGCGGTTCATACTCTGGGATAATGGTTCCCCTTCCTTGCCGGAGACGCTCGGTGATATACCAGTAGACTAGGCCTACGATGACAGAGAGAAGTGCAATCAATCCAGAAACAATGACGGCGAGTCTCTCCGTGAACAAACCCTTCCAGTATTCACTCTTGAGGACAATACCTTTCGGCCACCCGGCCGCAATGGTTACCTTACCGTAAGGCAGGACGTTGTCTGCGGAAAATGCAAACGTCCGATAGTCGAGCTGCCGATGGATCGGGTTCTCCGCCCCCTCGACATAGATAGCAGCCGGAAACGTGTTCGCATAATCACCAAGCGGATCTGGAATAGTGACTACCGCTTCGACACGCCTGACCGAAACATCGAAGTCAGTCATGAGATTCCAGTAGAGTTCATCCTTGTCTTTTAAAAATGTGACAGCGCCGCTCGCCCGATACCGGATAACCCATGAACGCACTTCATCCTTTGCTGAAAAATACCATTCAACCTCCTCCGCTCCGCCACGACGGGCAACAAAGAATTTCCCCCAACTTTTAGGATCGGTCTTCTCAAGGGTCCGGTTACTCTTCGTGTACACCTCTCCGGTCATTGCATCCCGGACCTCGAAAATTTCAATACTGCCGACACCGCGCAACGGTATCGAACGAAACCCTTTGTGATACTCACCGATGAACCGATACGTAATCTCCTCTTCAACAATGATCGAGGCGTCCTCCTTCACCTCAATATTGACGCGAACAGAGTCATATGAAAAACTCCGTCCGTCCTGCGCGTTCAATACAGCAGGTACGGCGACTAAAAAACAAAGAAAGAAAAGGGTGGCGCAGCGTGTGCGCATGGATTTTTTAGAAACTGACCTTGACCGGATCCTTAGCCGCAGCTTCGTCCGCATCAAGCTCGAAGAACTCCATCTTCGCGAACTTGAAGACATTGGCAATGACATTGTTCGGGAACGATTCAACAGCAGTGTTCAGATCACGGACATTACCGTTATAGAAACGCCTCGCAGCTTGGATCTTATTCTCGGTATCCGACAATTCACCCTGGAGCGAGAGGAAGTTTTGATTCGCTTTAAGATCCGGATACGCTTCGGCAATCGCAAAGACCGACTTCAACGCACCCGCAAGCGAGAGCTCCGCAATGCCCTTTTCTTCGACTCCCTGCGCTCCCATGGCCGCACTACGAGCCTTCGTAACATTCTCAAAAGCAGTAGACTCGTGCTTGGCATACCCCTTCACCGTCTCAACAAGGTTCGGGATGAGATCATATCGGCGCTTCAGTTGAACGTCAATGTCCGACCACGCCTCTTTGGTCCGGTTGATGAGACTGACGAAACGGTTGTAGGCCAGAACGACCCAGACCGCAATGACCGCAATAATAAGTAGGAATATCTCCATATTATATGAACGATTAATAGTAATCACTCCCGACTAAAGAACTATTTCTTCCTCTCGAAATACCTGACGGAGAGCCGAACGACAATCTGCCAGAGCACGAAGATGATACCGACGAAGACTGCGAGCTTGAGGAGAAAGACCGGCAGACGGACGATACCTGCGATAAGATAATCAACAAAACCAGCGAGATCGGACAATGCATTCTTCGCTGCCTGTTTCAAAACAGTAAGCGGGCGCCACACGATACCAAAGACCTCTACTTCTGCCTCGGAGGTGAGAGATACCGAGATGGTCGACATGCTGATCTGGCGAGACAGGAGGTTGAGTTCGCCCTGCAGGCGTTCGATGCGTCCGCGAACATCAGCGAGCCGCGATGCGACGTTCAGCACATCCTCGATCTTCACTGCGCGCTTCATGATCTCTTGGTACTGCTCTTCTTCTGCACGGTAATTCTTGAGCTGGGCATCAAGGTCCGTGAATATCGCCGTAACATCCTGGGCTGAGGTATTCTCATAGCGGACCTTCACCGCAAGTTTCTTTATCTCGTCGAACGCTTTATTGAAATTATCAGCCGGAACGCGAATGGTCACTGACGCGGCCTTTATGCCGTCGCTCACCTCATACACATTCGATGCGTCAGTAAAACCATCGAGGCGCGCCGCGATGGCAGAGATAGAACGAGTGGCGCTTTCTGCCTGCTTCACCAAAAGATCAAGCGAGCCATTCTTGATGATCTTGCGGTCAACGATCGGAACCACCGGGGTCGATGCCGGGGCGCCTGGCCATGGTCCGGGACTTGGAATGACGATGGTATTTTGCGCCATATCGCCGTCGTATGCCCCCCGCAACACGATCTTGCCAGAAAAACCGCCGCCGCTCATCGTCGGTGCGACCATTGACTCTTCTCTTGCCTCCATAAGATCGACACGGTAGTGGTCCCCGCCCATACCTCCCGCAAAATATTCAACAAAGACCGCGACAACAATAAGTATGACGAACCCTCCTACCGCAAGCTTCGCAACGCCGAAACGATCCTTTAGCTTTTGTATCAATTCGCTCATGGTAATGAAAGATAATATTTTCCCTATTATACCACGATAAGACGCTGTTGTTCAGCAAACCTTACCGTGAACCCGTATGAACAGCCCCGGACCGAGAACAAAACACGCACCCTTCGTTGGTCAATTTAAATATAAAAAATCCCCGAATTACTTCGGGGATATACAACTGATTACGCCTCTAGGCATTGGCTGTTCTCGGAATCCATCCAGACCTCTGGAAAGGATCGCGTGGCGCGATCTTCCACACAAACCACTTCAAGACAAGAACGGCAACGACGCAGAGGAGTGTTCCAAAGAAAAAGGCTCCGGATGCTTGGGACGTATCCTTTACAGCTCTGACCGAAAGAGTCGAATCGGAAAGAAGGTGCGCGGTCTCGGTTTCGACCATCTCACCTGGATATCTCCGTTCAACCTCGCCCTGGTGCCTCTCCGTAGCCACGAAGGTCTGCCCTTCCGTCTTGGTGAAGTAATGGATGGTGCCATCGCTTTGCGCAACGAGCGTATTCTCCCCGTTCTTGGAGAGCAATTTGTACGCCTCGATCGGAACCGCAATGTTCGTCACATTGAGAGACTTGATCGAAAGGTACGACCCATCGGATGCCTTGTTGGCGATACTGAACTTTTCTGGTGTCCAGAAATTTACCCCTTCAAGACGCGCCGGAAAAGGCTTGAAGCAGTACTTCACGAGACTCATCCAATTCATCCCGATGTAGTAGGCCCCAACTGAAAAGACTGCGATGGCAGTAAAAAGGCGGAGTGCCCGCCAGGCGGTTTTCAGAACAAAGAGAAAGCCTGTATCATTCATGAACGTTCCTTTCGTGTTGATGTTTGAGAACTATACCGAGCTGAACTTTTGCATATTTGTCAGGAAAGTCAATTATACGAAAACCGCGCTCATTATGAGCGCGGTTTTCAGACCTCACATTCAATTTAATAGTCCATCCCTCCTCCCATCCCGCCCGGCATCGGAGGCATTGGTTTCTTCTCCTCGGGATCCTCGGCAATAGCCGCTTCGGTCGTCAAAAGAAGTGCGGCGGCCGATGCGGCATTCTCAACGCCACTGCGCGTGACCTTGACCGGGTCGACGATACCCGCAGCAACCATATCAGATACCATGATATCTTTTAGGGCATCGTATCCCGCAAAAGCCTTCGATTTGCGAATCTCCTCGATGATGACCGCTGCATCATCCCGTCCGGCATTCGCCGCGATCTGTCGGAGCGGCGCTTCAAGCGCCTTGAGTACGATAGAAAAACCTATCTCTTCCTCGCGGACGATGGCTTTTTTCGCTTTTTCTGCCTTAAGCCACTCCCCGACCTTAGCTGCAGCCTTGATAAGAGCCGTACCGCCGCCCGCGACGATACCCTCGGCAATCGCTGCCTTGGTTGCATTGACCGCATCTTCGATCTTTAATTTGAGATACTTCATCTCGGTTTCGGTCGCGGCTCCCACGCGAATAACAGCAACGCCGCCGGAAAGCTTGGCGATACGCTCGTCTATCTTCTCAATGTCATATTTGGACTCAGTCTGCGTTTTTTGTTTCTTGAGCTGGGAAATGCGAGCGTCAACATCGGACTTCTTGCCCTTACCGCCGACAATAGTCGTCGAATCCTTGGTCGCAATGACCTTATGCGCCTTGCCGAGGACCGAAAGACCCGCCGTGTCGAGCTTCATACCGACCTCTTCAGTGACCACAGTAGCCCCGACGATAGTCGCGATATCAGCGAGCATTTCCTTTTTCCGATCACCATAACCAGGAGCCTTGATGGCAAGAACGCTGAATGCACCACGCAACTTGTTCAGCACGAAAGTCGCGAGGGCTTCCCCTTCAACATCATCAGCAATAATGACCAACTCCTTCCTCCCAGTCTGCGCCATCTTCTCGAGGAGGGGAAGTATCTCTTTGACATTCGAGACCTTTTTGTCCGTTACCAAAATATCCGGGTCCGTGTAAGACGCCTCCATGCGATCGCTGTTTGTCACCATATATGCCGAAACATACCCCTTATCGAACTCCAGACCCTGGGTAACCTCGGAATCGACACCGACGGACTGAGACTCTTCGACGGTGACGACGCCGTCTTTGCCGACCTTATCGATCGTATCGGCGATGATCGTCGCGATCTCGACCGATTCGGCAGAGATGGTCGCGACCTGCTTGATCTCATCCTTGTTCTTGATGGGCTTGGCGATATCCTTGAGCGTGGCAACAACCATCGCAGAAGCCTTCTCGATACCGATCCTGATGCCCATCGCCGATACTCCAAGCGTTGTATGCTTCAGCCCTTCAGCAACGATGGCCTGCGTCAATATGACAGAGGTCGTCGTACCATCACCGGCGATATCGTTGGTCTTTCCCGCGACCTCTTTGACGATCTCTGCCCCCATATTCTCGAACTTATCTTTGAGAGTTATCTCACGCGCGATCGAAACACCGTCATTCGTGATGGTCGGTGCTCCATACCCTTTGTCGAGAACGACATTGCGGCCCCGCGGACCAATAGTGACCTTGACTGCGTCGGCGACCTTGTCGATGCCAGATTTGAGACGCTTGCGAGCTTCTTCTGAAAAAATGATCTGCTTCGATGCCATAGACAACGTTATTACGCTTATAATCCGCGTTTATTATTTAGTATTGATGACCGCGATAATCTCGCTCTCGCGAACGATGAAATACTCACTGCCGGAAACCTTGATCTTGTCGCCCCACTGAAAGAGCACAGTATCACCGACAGAGACCTCAACGGGTACCAGTTTGCCGTCATCGAAACGACCCTTGCCAACAGCGACGACTTTCCCTCTCTTTGAACCCTTATCTGTATCGACGGTGTCAGGAATAATGATGCCTCCAGCGGTCACACTCTCCTTGTCAGTGATCTCCTGGATAAGCACGCGATCCGAAAGCGGACGGACAGGCGACTTCACTGAAGACGGCCGTGTACCGTGAGATGAATTCTTTTTCATATCACTTCGTATGATTAGCTTATAAGCACCTTTTAAGTAGGGGTATTATAGTATCTGCGACCCGCCTGTCAACAATACGGGGTACCCCAATATTGTAAGAACTCGATCCGGAAACGCCCTGTTACAGAGTTTGCGAAGGTCTCCAGGCTGTGGTAGTATCCTCCCCGTGAACGACATTGCTCAAAGCGTCTCGACCGTGTTGCCGTATATCCAGATCGGTCTTTCTGTCCTGCTTGCTATCGGCATACTCTTGCAACATTCGGATGCAAGCCTCGGGGGGGCGTTTGGCGGCTCAGACAACTGGAGCGCCACATTCCATACGCGGCGAGGATTTGAAAAGACCCTCTTCTATGGTACAATCGTCATCGCCATCTTGTTTACTCTTGCCTCGATTCTCGCGATCGCGATCTAGCGACGAGTGGCTTTCGTTCGTAACTATATACTCGATCACTTTAGCAATAGTTCAGATTGGACACCTTTTCGTTCCGGCATGGTCTTCGACCGCCCATAACGATAAGGGTCCGTTCGCACTCCTGTGAATCCGTACGAATCAATCGACACAACCACCACTTCTGACGGCGCGCGTACGCCGCAGCCTCGCGCGAGGCTTCTTTCCGTCATCAACGAGCTCTCTTTGACCGAGCGAGGCCTTTTTATGATCCTTCTTGCAACAGCGCTTGTGAGCGGACTCGTGCTTCTGCTCGACCTCACTAAACGATTCACCGTCGAAATACCCTCCCCGGGAGGAACCGTGCGCGAAGGCATCATCGGGACACCTAGGTTTATCAACCCCTTACTTGCGATATCCGACGCAGACCGCGACATGACCGTCCTCGTCTATTCAGGACTCCTCCACACGACCATCGATGGAGAGCTTCTGCCGGACCTCGCCGAAACCTACTCGATATCCGACGATAAAAAAACGTACACCTTCACCATCCGCGAAGACGCGGTCTTCCACGACGGTACCCCCGTCACCTCCGACGATGTCATTTTCACAATCGAACGAGCCCAAGACCCGCTCGTCAAAAGCCCGAAGCGCGCCAACTGGGAGGGTGTCGTCGTCGAGAAAAAGGATTCACGGACCGTCACCTTCACGCTCAAACAACCGTACGCGCCATTCATAGAGAATATGACACTCGGGATTCTGCCCCAACATATCTGGAAAGAAACCGATGCAGAGACCTTCTCATTCAGCCCGATCAACACTGAACCTATTGGATCCGGACCGTACAAGATCGCGAGTATCAAAACCAATAGCTCTCGCGTGCCAACGCTGTATCACCTTGTTCCCTTCAGCAAATACACCCTCGGGAAACCCTACATACGCAATATCTATATGCGCTTTTACTCGAGCGAACAGACGCTCCTAGAGGGGTATGAACGCGGCGAGGTAGACAGCATCAACACCATATCGCCGGAGTATGCCGACAAGGCACAGGTGCGCAACGCTCGCATCGAAACGACACCCTTACCTCGTATATTCGGACTCTTCTTCAACCAAAATCAGGCGCCTGTTTTCACCCTTGCCGAAGTTCGCCAAGCTCTCGACATAAGCGCTCCGCGAGAAGAGATCGTCAACGGAGTACTTCTTGGCTACGGAAGCATCGTCGACGGCCCGATTCCTCCGCGCCTTCTGCCGCAAGTCCCAGCAACGACGACCGCTGCAACAACGAGTCCTCTGGCACTCGCCACCTCGACAGCGCCCGTCGCAACAACAACTCCCGCCATAGAGCTTGCCCAGAGACTTCTTGCGAAGAACGGCTGGAAACTCAACGAGACAAGCGGCGTGCTCGAAAAGAAAACAAAGACCCAGACCTACAAGCTTGAATTTTCAATATCGACAGGTAACGCTCCGGATCTTAAGAAAACAGCGGAGATACTCAAGTCCGAGTGGGAAAAACTCGGGGCCAAGATCGAGATAAAAACCTTCGACCTCGGCGACCTCAATCAAACCGTCATACGCCCACGAAAATATGACGCTCTATTGTTCGGAGAGATCATCGGGCGCGACCTTGACCTCTTTGCCTTCTGGCACTCATCACAACGCAACGACCCCGGCCTCAATATCGCCCTCTACACCAACTCGAAAGTCGACAAGATACTCGAAGACGTGCGTTCTATTTCAGACCCGGCGAACCGAGCGACGAAATATCTCCAGTTCGAATCCGAAATACGAAAAGATGTTCCCGCCATATTCCTCTACTCGCCGAATTTCATCTATATCATTCCTGGGAACGTCAAAGGATTTTCGATTGCCTATGCCACGGTGCCTTCTGAACGGTTCGAGAACGTCAATGAATGGCACATCGAAACCGACCGCGTATGGAACATCTTCGCCCCGAAACAAACATATTAATCACTCGTAACAACCACACCACCCTATCACCACAGCGTACCAGCAGATCTTTATCCACCCTTACTAAATAATAGAAGTACCACCTACCATGATCAGAACCCGCGTATACCACGCAGACAATAACAGCACGCCCAGTCCCTCCCCAGCCACACCCGGAGGTTCTCCAGGAAGACACAACAGGGGCCCCGCTTCCCGCGGAGGCCGCAATGACCGATCCTCGAGGCACGGACACGGACATCGGGAGCGTCCGCCTCAACAAGGAGGACAGCCTCACGGGTCGCGGCGCGGCGGCGGGAGCGGAGGAGGGCGCAATCGTCGTCACTCCGATAGGCGCGGCGGGCGACCGCCTCGAGGAACCTTCCCTCCTCCGCACAAAGAGGGTCACTCTACAGCAAAAACACTGACAGCCCACATCCCGCCAGCAGGAGATGCGATACGTGTGATTCCTTTGGGCGGCGTCGAGGAAATCGGTCGAAACATGACCGCCGTTGAATTCGGCAATGATATCATCGTCATCGATGCCGGTATCCAATTCTCGACCGAAGAGACTCCGGGCGTCGACTATATTCTCCCCAATACCAAATACCTCGAAGAGAACCGCGGAAGGGTCAAGGCTCTCGTCATCACGCACGGCCACCTTGACCATATCGGGGGTATTCCTTACGTCATAGGACCCCTCGGCAATCCTCCTATCTACACGCGCGAATTCGGAGCGCTCCTCATCAAGAAGCGCCAGACCGAATTCCCCCACCTACCCGCACTCGATATCAAGATCGTCGATAAGAATGATCACAGTGTTCCCATTGGAGCGAATCTTAAAGTTCGATTCTTCGGACTTACCCATTCGATCCCCGATTCAACCGGCGTACTCATTGAGACCCCGTACGGAGACCTCTTCTTTACGGGCGACGTACGCGTTGAAAATAACAACGGCGAGCCGACAGACAAAGAGAAGGAGCAATACGCGGTCCTCAAAGATCGCAACATCCTTCTTTTGGCCATGGATTCAACGGGTATCGAAAAACCAGGATGGGCCCTTTCCGAACAGCGCGTCATCGACACCGTCGACAAGATCGTCCGTGAAGCGCCGGGCCGCGTCATCATTGCGACCTTCGCCTCACAGGTCGAACGCATCATCGCCTTCATCAGAATGGCAAAACAGTACGGACGCAAGATCGTTATTGAGGGTCGCAGCATGAAGAACAACGTCGAGATCATTCGACACCTAGACCTCGCCGACGTAAAGCACATCGTACCCGTCGATGAGATAGAGAATTACGCCAATAAAGTGATGGTCCTTGCGACTGGAGCCCAAGGTGAAGAATTTGCCGCACTCATGCGCATTTCGAACAAAACCCACAAACAGATACGTCTGTCGCGGTCCGACACGGTAATCCTTTCCTCATCGGTCATTCCCGGAAATGAACGCGCCGTGACGATTCTCAAGGACAACCTATTCCGACATGACTGCCGCATCATCACCTACCTCGATAGCGATGTTCACACATCGGGACACGGCAAACGCGGAGAGCTCGAGTGGATACACGGACAGATTCCCTACCGTTTCTTCATGCCCGTCCACGGCAACCACTTCATGCTAAAGATGCATGCAGAGCTCGCGCGTACCCTCGGGGCAAAAGCAGAGAACGTCGTCGTACCCGACAACGGCTCGATCATCGAGATTGTCGACAAAGGCACGAAGCTCACTGTCCGTAAAGAGAAAGTCCCTTCGAATAGCATGATGGTCGACGGATTCTCCGTTGGTGACATCCAGGAGGTCGTCATTCGCGACCGCCAGCTACTGGCCGAAGACGGCATGTTCGTCATCATCGCCACAGTGAACAGTCAGACCGGTAAATTGCGCAAATCACCCGATATCATTTCTCGCGGCTTTGTCTACCTACGCGAATCGCAGGAACTCCTCCGAACAGCTCGGTTCATAATCAAAAAGACCGTGGAAGACACGGCTGTCGGCATGAATCCAATCAACTTCGAATTCGTCAAATCGACCGTAACGGACAAGGTAAGTGAGTTCCTTTTCCAAAAGACCGCCAAGCGCCCCATCGTCATTCCGGTTATCCTGGGGGTCTAACGCCTGCACACACCGATGCAACTTCTCACTCAAAAGATCCGCGACCATAAGCTCGTATCAACAATATACGTTGCCGGCCTGCTCTTATCCTTCCACTATGCCTTCGTCATTTACGTCAATTCCAACTTCCTAGAGAAGTTCATCTCCGAAAGATCCCTCGGCATACTGTATGCGATCGGCGCCCTCATCAACATGCTGGCGTTCCTGTATATGGCGCAAATCCTCGAAAAAGTACGGAACTACCGACTGATGCTGTACCTTACCGTACTGGAGATATCCACCCTGGTAGGACTCGCGACACTGACAAACCCGTACCTGATCATGGTCCTCTTCGTCGTTCACCACGCCATAAATGCAGTGATCTTTTTTGGGCTCGATATCTTCCTCGAGAGGTCTTCAAATGACGGCGAAACCGGCGGGATCAGAGGCGTATTCCTGACCATCATGAACGTTACCTTCGTCCTCTCACCGCTAGCGGTCGGACTTATTCTAGGCAAAGGCGAGAATTTCTCTCTGATCTACCTCATTTCAGCCGCCTTCCTCATACCTTTCTTCTTTCTCATCTACCGCAACTTCCGAAACCTTCCGCACAAACCCTATATTGCCATCGACGCCTGGGCGACCCTCAAGACCTTCTGGTCCAGTAAAAAACTCTGGAATATATTCACCCTTAATCTCATCCTCCAATTCTTCTATACGTGGATGACCATCTACACCCCCCTCTACCTGCACGATGTCGTAGGCTTCAACTGGAAAGAGATAGGCATCATCTTCAGTGTCATGCTCCTGCCCTTCGTTATTTTTGAAATACCGCTCGGAAGGATCGCGGATACGAAACTCGGCGAAAAAGAGATACTTTCCACAGGACTTTTTGTCATGGCGGTGACCACGATCGCTTTGACCTTTCTCGAGGCTCAAAACATGGCCCTCTGGGCGCTCATCCTGTTCCTCACCCGTACCGGAGCGAGCGCAGTTGAGATCATGGTTGAAAGTTATTTCTTCAAACAGATCAACGGGGACGACACGAACCTCATAAGCTTTTTCAGGAATGCTCGCCCGATCGCATACATCATCGGACCTTTGGCTGCCGGCCTTGCACTCATCCTTGTAGACAACCAGAGCCAGTACCTCTTTTTCATCCTCGGCATCATCACCCTTATAGGACTCCGCTACAGCCTCTCACTCGAAGATACGAAATAGATAGAACGAAAACACACCTCGCGTTACGCGAGGTGTGTTTTTATTTTATTACATCAATCGTTGAACTCCTCTTTGTCGCCCACATCACCGGCGCCCTCATGCATACCATCTTCACACTCGCACTCGACGAAAGGCTGGCCTTCCTTCGGGCAGTCCTCGGCCTGACATACGCCCGGCCGATCCGACTCGCCTCCGCAACCGCCGGTGCATACATAATGTGACATTGTAACGTCTATGTTATGCGATTAATGAGCATAGTATAACGCGGTGAAGACAGTGACCGCCACAAATAGCCCCGTTGACACCCGAGCATCCCCATGCTAGGATATCTGCGGTTGGTTGGTTGCTCCTTGGTTGGCACACAACAGACAGCGTCAGCGCCCCGTGCGAAAGCATGGGGCGCATTTTTATATCAGTATCCACCACAAGACCTTGACAAAATGATATTTTCTACATACATTGGTATTGGCATGGTACCAGTAGCCGAAACGCCAGCCAGCGACGAAGCTGGCACCTCCGGACCGTACTCGTGCGCATTCGTGCGAGTACGGTCTTTTAATTTTTATACCCTAAGAGCCTCTACCATGAGAAACAAGGGGAACTCTTTGCGAGCCTGATCTTCGGCCTTTGCCCGAGGTCCCGCCTCGCTTTTTTTGTGTGATGTCCACTCCTCAATTCGAGAAATCAGAAAACCGGTATTATGGAGATGCTTTGCATAATACTGCAGCGGACGATGAAAACTCATCGTCGAAGCTCCTGTCCTTGCACCTGGAGCCATATCGATATGCTCTCGACTCTCTGACATATACCCGTCTACCCTGCGGTACTGAATTCCCTTCTTTTCATCAAAATCCCAACTACTTCTCTTCGGTATCCGGAATGATGGATGATTGAGCACAAGAAAGATCTTCCCTCCAAGACGCAGTACGCGAGCGCACTCCCGAAACACCTTTGGAACAGCCTCGATATTCTGGATCGCAAGAACAATCGTCACAGCATCAACGCTCCGATCGCCGATCATGGGAATATCATCCGCAGAGGCGACGTGATACGAGATGTCTGACGACCTATTACGCGCGAGGGCGATAAGCTCCGGCGATATGTCTGCCGCACTGACCATAATACCCGCCGCGCGAAATGCACGAGAAAAATACCCCTGTCCGCATGCCAGATCAAGAAGTTCTTTGCCGTGGAATGGGGCCGTAAGACGCACAAGATTAGGGAGGAGCACCTTCTCCTGGTACGTATCAGAACCTTCTTCAAGAAGAGCGTCGTACCAGTCGGATACGCCGCCCCACGATGTCTTCTTGGGTACTGCCATATGGCCTATCGTTTCTTCGCGCGACCGGCCGCGACGGATTTCTTGACCCGCTTCCACTGCGACTTAAGTTCGCGCCCGAGAACAGAGAGCTCCTTAGCGTCGATATTCTTGAGACCGCGATATTCACGCATGACAAGCGCGACAGCCTTGTCGTACCCCGCCTCACTTGTATCTTTTAGCTTTCCATACTCCCGGACCGCCTGTTTCTTTGCTTTTGAAACGAGAGCGTGCAGTTGTTTCTTCGTGCGAGCCGGCGCCTTCTTGTATAAAAGGTAGGCTCCTGCCGTCGCAAGAGCGAGACCCATACCGATCATCGCCCCCTTCTTTCCACTTTTTTTCTTACTAGGCATGATGTTGTTTTTTTAATTTGTTAATGGTTCGTCATCTGAAGCTTTTGGTCTCGCCTTGCGTTTCTTAGGCGAAAAACGGGTCAGCATCTCTGATATCGATTTCAACTTACTTCCCTCTTCTCGTATCGCACTCCGCAGATCCCGAACGTCAACAATAACGCTCTCTATTTCCGTCTTCGCTTTTTCAGAGATCGCCAAGACCTCTTTTAGTATCCGCACGATGTAGACCGACACCGCAATGAGCGCTGCTGACACACACACGACAGCGATCGTTGTAACAAAAAAGAATATATCAGCCTTGATGAGAGTACTCATACTAAAAATTGTACCACACCTGCCCCTTATCGTTTGAAGCGAATGGGGATTTTAAGGAAATCTGCCCGAGCAGGATCTCCGGAAGGATTATCCTTCTCAAGGACCAGATACCCCGTTGCCGTAGTCGATGTGGCGAATGGAACAGAGACCTTGAATGGCACGAATTCCTCCGTCATCCACTCACCCTGCGCCTGAGCTGGGGCAACACCGATCTCGGTCCCCTGCTCATCGAGGATGCGAACAGGAAACGATGCCTCAAAATACCAATACCCTCGCGCAACACCGCGAACCTCGAGGGGGCTCGCCACCTCCATCCCCGGTCGGGGCGATTCAAGGCGAATAAGGTTATCTTTCTCCAACTCATTACCGATATCCTCCGTAAAAGATGCTCCTTCCGCGGTCCGGCACTGACGAGGATAACTTTCCATGACCGGATTACCGGCCGCGATACACTCCTCGAAATTCACGACAACAGGACCGGCTGGTTCAGCGGGCGCAAAGACATCAAAAAGGAACATCCCCGCGATGAACGAACCGACAAGTATGATGAACCATGTGATAATGAACAGCGTCCTCATGGTGGATAGATTATTTTCCTGCATTCGGGATCTTCACCCACTTGTTGGCCTTTACATGCCAATCGGCTACATCGACAGAGCCTAACGTATCCCATAATTCCTTGGCCGACGCAGTGTACAACTTCTCGTCCCTGACCTTCTTTCGGAACGCGACCCACTTTTTCGGCAAGAGCGACCCCCGTTCCTCGAGCTCCTTCAGTTCAAGATCAACATCGATATTATCCGCATCTTTAACGATCTTCGCCTCGATCGATTTTCGCTCTTCATACTCGTGCAGAACATCCTTATAGAAATCGGATAAACTGGTCAAATCAAAAAGATCATGCGCGGCTTTGTCCTCATCGGACGTGACATACACTTTTTGGATATAACTCAAGTCCGTCGTTCTGGTCTCAGCAAGGTCGTGAACCATCGCCATCTTCAATATCTTCTCTTCATTCTTTACCCCTTCTTTGCGGGCAATCATGAGAGCTATCCACGCAACTCTATACGCATGCTCCAAGATGTTCGCGACATCCATGCCAAAATGCTGTTTCCATCCGCGCTGTATATTACGTAGCGAGCCGATCTCGAACAAGAATTCGATATCCCTATGGTTGAACATGCCACAATAGTAACATGGTCCACACGCCCCGTGGTAGCACGAGACCAAACCCGTGACCCTGCCCGACCACCTCCTTAGAACGAACTCATTCCCGTCATCTCCATGAGCCGGTACATGGCTTTTTTATGGAACGCCTCGTCTCGATACGCATCATAGTCAGCCGTATAGATCTTGCCACCTTGATTACCCCATATCGTTTCAAAATAATCATACGCGTCGGCGATCGCGCGTATCTTCTCCGCGCTCCGGACAACGACATTAGTCTCGAGATTGTAATCGCCGATATTCCGACGCGTAAGATTCGCGGAGCCGCCGAACATTTCATACCCGCTCTTCGTATGTATCAGCACGAGCTTGGCATGGCACTGTTCCCCATGTGTATCGCACCAGCGAATGCTCACCGTATCATTCCGTCCAATCATCTCTGCGGCGACCGGACGGTTCGGCACCCCGTTCTTCTTATGACCGAATGCATCTTTATTCGGGTCGAGAACCAAACGAACCTTCACCTGACGAAAGACCGCCGACACAAGAGCATTCACGATATCCCTGTCGGACAAATAGAACATGGCGATATCGATCGTGTCGTTTGCAGCCGCCGCTGCGATCGACGATGTGAGCCTGCGTTTGATAGCCCCTTCGGTCAAAAGCGACACTTCAACGGGGCCGCTTTCATCTTTTGGCACAAAATCTCGTGGCGGCATCGGCACGACAGTACCAGAGAGAGTGCCTACTGCCGATTCGGTCATAAGCGCATCAGCATGAAGAGCATCCGATACCTTGATGGCGATATTACCGTGAGCACTCGAACCATCGTGCGGATTGGCGGACGTGATAAGAGTCGCTAATTTGTGCCCTCGCGCCGTCACCTCATCGGCAATAATCAGCTTGCGGTGATTTGCTTTGAAATTAAGAAGTGCGAGCCATGATCGAAGCGAGACCTTCTCGCCTCCCGCCTGGAACGGATGCGGCATGGTACCTGCGGAGGGAGAATTGCCGAACCACTTAACGACCGTTCTCCAAAAACCCGAATAGAGAGGATTCGAATCCCGCAAAGCCGTAAGATCGGTCGTTACGACCGTGATACCCGCGGAGCGCAGTCGTTCGAACTGTTCCGAATTATCGCCGCCATAAACCTCGTTCAAAGGATCCGTGATAAGGACGATAGTGATATCAGGAATATCCTTCTTTTTCTGAAGCAGTGCAACAGTAAGTTCTTCTGAAAGAGCTCTTGTTAATTCAGGAGAAGAGCCCTGAAAGGGATTGTACAGGAACATGTCCAAGAGAATATACCGGCGCGCGCCGGCAATCATCCGAATGACCTCATCGAAGATGCGCTGTTGGGAATGCCGGGCGCCTTTCTCGTCGACATATGTATGATCTGCAAAAAAAGCAACGGATGAGGAGGGCACGCGATGAACCTCTCCTTCGAATGAGGTTCCTGCAGGTAACGGACTGTACATGTGCCGTACACCAGTGATGATCGAGATCACGATGATCAGGAGTATCGCTTTCTTCGCCAAACGCATAATACCGATCATTATCTCATATCATCCTCATACGCGCCCAGCGGTTGTCGGAAACAAAAAAGAGGGTCCCTCCCCCTCTTTTTTGGGAACTTTGGCTGTACCGTGCGTACATTACGCCATACGAACCACAAGACCGCGCAGACCGATGATTGCCCGAGCAAGATCCCTCATCACAAATGCTGTCGCCATGATGGCGCCGAGAACAAGAAGTTGGACAACCGCCTCTGTATTGAAGAATGCCCTGAAAAAGAATGTCGAAACATCGTACACTCTAGAAAGATCAGGAGCATTTTCGATGACCTTGGCCACAAAAACGTACTTGCCCACCCCGTAGAGCACAACGGCACAAAGCGCGAGTTCGATAGCAAGAGGACGCAGCGCGCGCTTCAACACATGAAGGAAACGAACGCGGAGCATGATCTCCCGGCGCATACGAGATTTGTCTTCCATCGAAAACACATCCTGCGTATCATTATTTATTTCCATTGTTGATATGTGAACTTACTTTTTTAAATTCCTTCTTCGCCCGATGCAAACGGGTGCGGATGGCCCCGACCGAGACCCCTTCCGTAGCAGCGATATCCTCGAAGGATTTACCTTCAAGTACTGATAACTTCAGTATCCGAGCAAATGTTACAGGAATACGGGAAACAACAGAAAGGAACTCATCAATATCAAGACGGCGACGCTCATTCTTCGGGAATGACGTGTCCGGCAGGTGCTCTATGAAGTCCGGGTCATCGTCGATAGCGACCCTGCTTAGGTCACGCGACACGCGTTTTACTTTCGTCAGACAGGTGTTAATGAGTATCTTATACCCCCATGATTTGAACGACGCCCCCTCCTGCACCTTGAACCGCCGCGCATTGAGGTAGATCTTCACAAAAGCCTCCTGTACCGCATCTTCAGCGTCCTCTTTGCGCCGAAGGATCGTGTGCGCTTTGCGCAAAAAAGCATCCTCATAACGAGCAACTATCACCTCAAAAAGGGCCGGGGTGTCGGCCGAGCGGGCGAGAATGACCTCATCGGGTATATTTTCGGACGGCTCTTGGGAAAGGAATTCCATGGTTAGGATTATTCGGCATATGCTCGCTCTGGCGCAGCGCCACCAGAGACACTGCTCTTGTTAAAACCGCGGGGCATACAGGAATAATACAGCGTGAGTGTACGCCCTAAAACCGACCGTGGCAAGATGCAACGATCGAAGTGCGGATTACCTCTCAAAGGTGCCTGGACCAGAAGGGTTCGTCCCCCGCGTCAACTCATCGGCATCGCTATATCCATCAGCATCCGTGTCCTTTTTCGCAGGATCGGTCCCTATAAGAGTCTCAAGAGCGTCGGCAACGAGATCAGCGTCGGCATCTTTGGTCGACTGTATGATGGCCTCTTTGGAAACAACTTTCGATGTCGCAGTATTCACTCCATTGACATAGCGGATGAGATACGAGGTTTTACCCGGAACGCGCTCTCGGTCGATCGCATAGTAGGCACTTGGGTTGGTGCCCGCTTTATATTGAGGTGCCGCCATCTCATACATCAACGTGAACTCATCGCCGACGACAGCATAGCCATATGGCTTGCCAGTCAGCGCATCTTCGGGAACACGGGAAAGAAACGGCTGGTTGTCATATGTTGACTGTATCCACTTCGTATTGAAGTCAGGCTCTGGCACATTCGCCTTGACCAGAACACTCCCCTTCTTCGTCAGGTCAAGAAGTGTCGCCGGCAAGGTTCCGGTGTACGTACGGTATGCACTGATCGCCGAACGAACAGCCTCCACATTGCGTAACTGTTTTTTCATTCGATACTCCTCACGGCTCTCACCGGTGATCTTTATGATCGCATCCTCCTGGGACATGAACTGTTTCGGGGCTTCGATGTCGACCGGCACATTGATATCGGACAACGAAAGCTCGATCGATGTTTTGAGCTGTTTCTGCTTCAGGGCAACAGCGCGGTCCCCGGGGACGATACGTGATTCGAGGCGAGCGCGGACCGGAAAACCTGTTTCAGCATCGAACCAGAGCGAAATGGTGTTGTTATCCTTAAGATAATCGAATACCTCGCCAAACTCATCGCTCTCCAAAAGCTCGATAATGCCGGGACTGAAATTAGCTGACCCTGTATCACCAAACATCTCCTCAACTTTAGATAATGCCCGTCGATAGAACGGCAAAAGACTCTCACGATCAAGAGAAAGGTCGTAACGATAGACCGTGACACCCCCTTCTTTCTCCTTGACCGGGTCGGACTTGAACCGAACCACCTTTTCGTCGTCGGCTATTTTTACCAACGCCTCATACAACTCGAACACCTTCTTCTGTTTTGCTTCCACTTCATCGATATCGTCCGGCGAAACGCTCGGGACAAGACCGCTGGACAATTCATTGGGGTCAAGCTGTATCCATTCTCCGACCAACACGGAAAATGTTCCAAAAAACGGAAGCGAGCTCGGGAATTTATTCAATCGGACATAATAATCACCACCCACACCGCCAATGGTCATACCCTCGACATCGACATCGATCTTGAAATTAGAGGTGTCCACAGAAAGCGCCCCACGAAAACGTCCTCCGGCCTGTACCGCGACCTCATCCCTCCGAATGCTCCCGAGAACAGAGAGACGCGCCTTAAGATCGGACGGAACAAGAGCGAGCATTTGATCGCTCTGTTCAAGAAAACCGACAAGCGCTGGACGCTTTGGTTCTCCAGAAAAATAGAAGTAACTCGAACTGGAACTTGTGAATGTCGCTGTCGCGCCATCAACCGCGACGTTATCTGCACCATTGACCGTTTCGATCGCCTCCGGTGTTTCGAACGTGACCGAGAGTTCATAATCCCGTCCGGTGCTCGATACGCTATAAGGGAAATCTCCTCCTTTTGGATCCTTAGGTGCGACATCAAGAGCTGATAGATCGTTAGGATACTGACCTTTATTCTTCGCACTGTATGACGAAAGACTATTACGCAGATCAAGGAGCGCTCTGAAGCGATCTTGATCGCGTTTGTACGAAAGGAGCCTTTCGGCCTCGGCCTCCGGCACAGAAAGACTGAATGGTCGTGCACCTCCGTCGCGATCTTCAATGGTCGCGGACAACGAGGTCTCATAACTGGCCACCTTGATCGCTTTGATCTTCTCTGCCAAAGAAGACAGGAACGACTCCTCGGTGTACGGCGCGGGCTGGTCTTTGGAGAGGAATGGAATACTTGGTACAGGGATCCATCCTTTGTAGAAAGCAAAAGCGACTCCGCCGCCAAGTCCTAATACGCCAATAATAATGATTCCGATGACCGTTGCCTTACGAAATCGCCCTGATGACTGGTGACCGAGGCCTGGAGCGAACGAGACTGCAACTGTATCCTGCCTCGGTGAACGCGGTTGGGTTGGACGAGGATCATCGCGGACCGGGGATGTCGGACCGGAGGAGCGAAGCGGATTGTACCCGGGACGCAGATTCGTCCGAGGTTGTTTCGACTGGAGAGGAACAGGCTGCTGGGGTTCATGGGCGGGACGAAGTGAAAACGCCTGCATTGCAGGATGATCATCGGGAACAACAGGAGCTGGACGCGCATTAACAGAGACATCACGAAAAGGATTCCGTTCGGGACTCGCCACTGGAGCAGACGCCGTCATGTTGCCGGACGGAGAACCGCCTTCAAGAGAAGCCATTTCCATCGAGAGTTCTTGAGCGGCTTGTGACCTTTCATCGCTCACAACATCAGCGGTCTGTGGCGAAGGAGAAAGCGATGACGCCTCGATGCCTTCCGGTCGATCAAATACGACGCTCGGTGACACCTGTTGCGGAACTGCCGGAGCGGGTGCCGGCGTGGGCACGGGTGCGGGAGCCTCGAAACTCTGGTAGAACGCGACAGCCTCGCGAATATCGCTATCATCCCACCCAGCAGAAGCAAGCGCTATGCGCAGGTCATGGTCCACCGGCGGCGGTTCCATGCGAGCAAGTCCTCTCAAATACGCTTTGAGTTCTGGGGTGAGCATATATCGCACTTAGTATATCAAGCGAACCGCTTGAAGTTATACACAGAACGGCACTCTATGCCCTCTTCGCTCGGGTTCGTGCCCGATAACTGATCTTGCGCAATTCATCGACTGCGACAATAAGGAACCCTCCGGCAAGGATGGCGATCCAATCAACACCCGACAAAGGTACCGTGCGCAAAACCTTCTGAAGGAAGCCGTTATGCAGCGCCGCGATCTGCAAGAGAACGACCGCCGCAAGTCCCCACACGAGGAACATATTATCCTTGAATCGCGAAGCGAACACGGATGTGCTTTCCGAACGACAATTCCACGCATTGAACCATTGAAAGACACACAGGATGGTCAGGGCGACAGTCCCCGCCTTTTCAGGTGCGATGACAAGATATTGATCATAGAACACAATCGTACCGAGCATCATGACCGCCCCCATGAGAATGACCCTCTCAACACTTACTATATTGAAAAAACCTTTCGTAAGCTTCCAGCGCGCCTTCAGAAGGTCCTTTTCTTTCGGTTCGAGCGCGAGGGCGATGACGAGAAAACCATCCGTGACGAAATTCAACCAAATGATCTGGCTTGGAGAAAGCGGCACTTCGTATCCGAGCGCGAGCGCGAGCGTGATCGCAAAGACCTCGCCGACACTCGTAGAAAAAAGATACAGAAGGACCTTCTGGATCGTACGGTAGATATTGCGCCCCTCCTCGACAGCTGCGACAATCGATCCGAAATTATCATCGAGAAGCACGATGTCAGCAGCTTCTTTGGCCACCTCTGTGCCGATCTTACCCATCGCGACCCCGAGATCCGCAGCGGCAAGAGAGAGAGCGTCATTCACACCATCGCCTGTCATGGCGATCGCCTCGCCTCGCGCCCGATACGCCTCGATAATCTTCAACTTATGTTCAGGAGAAACTCTGGCAAAAACAGAGACGGTTCCAAGCCGACGCGAGAGCTCTGTTGGAGAGAGCGCCTCGATCTCGCTGCCAAGAAGGACCGCATCGCCATCCTTGAAGATGCCTATCTTTCGCCCGATAGCCTCTGCTGTATCGGCATGGTCGCCGGTGATCATCACAACCTTCATCCCGGCACGCTGTGTATCAGTGACTGCCGCAAAGACCTCAGGACGGATGACATCGGCAATACCAACAAGGCCCACAAAACAAAGGGGTGGGAGCGCATCAGGCGACAGGGCCTTGAGTCCATGCGCGTTGATAGCAAGCGCCAATACACGAAGACCATCTCGAGATAATTTTTTGAGCGCAGCATTGATGGATTCGATATCCTTCTTCTCTGCCTTGTGGACCTTCCCCTCACGCCAAACCTCCTCAACACGCGACACGATGACTTCCGGAGCGCCTGTGATTGAAAGAACAGATTTACCATCGAACATATTAATTGTCGCGTGATACTTCAGGTGCGAATCAAATGGTATCTCCGCCATCTTCGGATTCTCCTGCTCAAGAGCATCTATATCGAACCCCAGTTTCCGCCCAAGCACCACGAGGGCCGCTTCCGTCGGATCACCCGAAACCCTCTCCCACTCTTTTTTTTCGTTCGAAAAGGCGACACTTGCGGCCGCATTAACGACTGCGGTTCGGCCGGCAATAATGACATCCTTATGGTTAAGCGGCTCGATCCGTTGTCCATCCAACCGAAAATCCCCCATCGGCTCATATCCATTGCCTGTGATGTCGAAAAACTTATCTCCGGTATACAAAGAACTCACCATCATCTGATTGCGCGTGATCGTACCTGTCTTATCGACAGCGACGATCCGCGCTTGGCCGAGAGCTTCAACGGCCTGCAGCCGTTTGACCAGTACGTTACGCGCGCTCATACGAGAGACGCCCGTTGCAAGCACAAGCGTTACGACGACAGGCAAACCCTCTGGAATGGCGGATACGGCCACGGCGATCGCCGTCGTGAACATCTCTCGGACAAAAATACCTTGCAGCACGCCAATGATGAATATTGCGATCGAAGCGATGACAACAACAAGAAGAATGACGCGCGAAAGATATTCGATGTCGCGCTTGATAGGCATATCGGCATCAATGGTGGACAATTTTACCGCGATAGAACCGACGATGGTCGAGAGTCCGGTCGCAACGACCACGGCGCGCGCATGTCCAGAGACAACGAGCGTACCGCGAAATACCATATTGCGCTGATCGGCAGTGCCTATTCCCTCTGAAACGATGACCTCCTCCACCTTGAGCACGGCCTCTGACTCACCCGTAATCGCCGCCTCATCAACCTTAAGACTCGATGAAAAAATGACCCTCGCATCAGCGGGAACCTTATCCCCTTCCCGAAGCACAATAATATCGCCTGGGACAAGAGCCTTATCGGGCAGGACTGTTTCCAGCCCGTCTCGGATAACAACCGCTGTTCCTTCAGCGAATCGTTTCAAAGCTGAAAGTTTTGCCTGCGCGCGACCTTCCTGCAGGGTTCCGACGACAGCATTGATCGCAAGTGCTGCAAAGATGACAGCCGCATCCACCATCTCGCCCATAAGATACACAACGAGAGCGGCAAGAAGCAGAATGTAGACCAACGGACTCTTGAACTGCGACAAAAATATAGAAAAAAGACTGCTCACCTTTTCCTCAGGAAGCGAGTTGGGACCATACTTCTTTACTTGCTCGGAGACGGCCTCGCGCGAGAGCCCCGACTCGCTAGATGAAAGCTCTTTAAGAACGATATCTACGGACTTTGAATACCAGTTCATTTTGGACAGTATATCACGCACATAATGGGAGAGTTCGCCACATATGGAAAGGTCACAGGACTAACACCATACTCTCATTGCTCGATACTAAAAAACCCGCGAACAACGTCGCGGGTTTCTGCTGGTCATGGCCACATCGGCCAACATGGATCATAATGATAGAAATATGGGTACGTATAGTACGGCGGCTCTTGATAGACAGTCTGCCGGTACACAACCCATCCGCTCGAAGCGCATCCGTTCACCAAGAACAAAAGCGCGCAAAGGAACACGAGGAACAGGGATCGGATGATATTCACAAAGAACCTTTCGTTGGAAGTATCAGATCGGGCAAACTCTATAATACAATATTATAATGATTTTGTACAGTACTACACGGTGAACTCCCCGTTCTCATAGATAACCCTCGTCGAACCACCCCTCATATGCGCGGTGACCGTTCTTGGTGCCGTACTCACGATGTCAGTATGAACCGATGAGTTATTGAAACCAAGTCGTTCCCATTCTTTCTTTGAAACTTTCGATGGATTACCTGCATAACAATCATGGTAGGCATTCCCGAGCGCAATGTGCGTGTTCCCCTCCGAGCCACCGATGTTCTCGTCAAAAAGCGTTTCGGCCATGAACTTGGTAATTCGGGAGAATCTGCGATCAGTCATCGAGAACTCTCCGACCTTATCCGCATTCTTTGTAGCAATCATATGCTTCAAGACCGCCTCATTATTTTTTGCACTCGCCTTCACCACCTTTCCGTTCTTGAATTCAAGCTTGATGCCAGTGATAAGATTTCCATAACGATACAAAGGCTGGTTGAATTTGATCCAACCTTCGGTCCCGCGCCAATCAGGTGAGGTGAAAAGCTCGAAGGAAGGAATGTTGCGCCCCGATCCACCCATCCATTTCTTTTTCTCACCCAACGTTATCCAGAGATCCGCGTCAGGACCTTTAATATGGAGCTTATCGATCGGCATACGATCGAGTTTCTTTCGATAGACGTCGAGTTTTTTATAGACCGACCTCCATTTTTTAACAGGGTCGACTTCGTTCAAAAAACAAGCCTTGATAATCTGGTCCCAATACTCCTTTTCACTAAGACCAGCTTCGCGAGCCATTGCTGGGGTGCCATAAAGTGCCACCGTCCAAGTGAATTTACCCTTACTCTCTTTCGCGCTGCTCCACTCCATATATGGCTTGTGTGCCAGGCCGCGCATCATCATCTTTTGTGGCGGAACTCCTTTCAAAGCCTGTTTATCGGTCTGACTTATGATCGAGACCGAATGATCGATCGTATCGACCAGACCCTTCATGTATGTTGCTGGAAAAAATTCGAGTTGATGATTCTCGGCAATGAGAAAAAAATCTCGTTCAAAATTATGTTTATCGTCGACCGAAGGACGATAACTACCAATGACATGTCCGCCGGCGCGCAAGATAGTGTTCCTAAGAGCAACGTAAAGCGGCTTTGCCACTTCATCGACGACAAGGTACACAATGTCACCGCGCTTGATACCTTTCCCGCCACCCAAGGCGAAATTGACTAAGACGTGAGCGTAGCGATCAATAATCTTTTGCGACGGATGAAACATACCCTACACACTACTATATATAGGAGTAACAAAAAAGCGACACGTTCAAAATGAACGCGTCGCTCGAGAACCGGACCATGAGCGAATCTGCCCTAACGGAACTTAACGTAACCAAACTCACTCAAGACCAAATGTAAGAAGAGACCTACGCCTCCTCTTACCCAAGACGTAGAACACCTAACCTTAGTGTAACTCTGGCAACATTACCCTAACCCAACGAAGATCGAAGGCAGCAAGACTATGAGCCTTGCTGCTCGACAAGGGAACAAAAACTCAGTGCGCCATAAAACTCCGCGCGTTAAACTACCCAAGATGCGACACACTCTTTCAAGTGCATCGCCTTTAAGGAACAACCAGCGTTTGCACAGAGAAGTGCGGATGAACTAAGACTTACTCAGAGGAGCGGGTTACCAAACAAGAGACCACTCTTGTTTGGTCGATACAATGCCGCAGGCTACCACTGACCACCATAACATGACATACATTAACTGACTCTTCAGGAATCTTACGGACAAAACCTAAGAAACAGACATCACCAGAAACACCAGTGATGTCTGCCGAAGCGAAGGACGACCGACCGTTGCCTACCTCAAGCGACCTAAGAGCATAGTCCGGCACGTTTCCATGCCGGAGGAATGGATTAGCTCACGAGATGATACCAGTCATCACGTAAGAGTACCTTACCATTGTGTATAGAACGAGATGTTACTCTCGTTCGCATACCATACCAAGGCGTACACAACCTAACCACTACGAACCTTTCTGTACACCACCTTACTGCACAACGTGAGCGGTGATTAATCACCGCTCACAGCGCACCATACCCTACCCTACAAGAGAGAAACGCGACGGAAACAACCTAGACTTTCCTCACGCCACCTAAGCTTTGTGGTGAGGGTCCCTTTCGAGACCCTCACGCCCCAGAAGAGAATTGTATACGTTTGGCTTGCACGACCCACCTTAACCAACGCTACACTAACGCACATGGCGGCAATTTTATGAGACAACCGCCCCAGACCAGAACGTTGAAGACGATTAGATTGATGAGCTGTGCGTACTCTTCCTTACCATACTGTAGAGAACATTACATACTCTCTCCTAGTGTGAAGGAGAGAGCCGAGTAACACACTCCAACAAAGTGGTGCATACGCGAGACTACCTGACGCCTCCGAAAGCCACCTTAGAGAAGACGCCCGACCTCTCTTTCGAAAGGTCGGACCCATACCTATAAGTACCAATGATGAGGATTCGGGAGATTGGCGCAACATACCGAACTGAACCATTACGCAGAATAGTAGGACCGGCAGAGATATGAATCTCCACCGGTCCTCATCACAAAACCCTGCAACACCCAAGGGCGCTATTGTTTACCTTACCAGAAGTAACCGCGAATATAGAGGCGATCCGTCACCACCCCCACCCGCACCCAAACTCTGACGAGCGCGATCAGACATATGTCTTAGAGCAAAGGTGCGGTGCGGCCCGGAGACCGCACCGCGAATAACCAACATTACTTTTCCGTGCGGGAGCAAACCTCTTTGCAACGGAGAGGAACACGCCTTACCAATCGGCACCTTTGAGCACAAGCGATCTCTCGAAAGAGGTCGCGCAAAGAGAACCAAACAGGGACGAACATAACATCAACTTTCAGGAGATTTGCGGACAATAGGTTACACGAGAGTGAGCACCCGCTCACTCTCGGAGGAACTTAACCGAACGGAGAAATGACGTGTTTACCGTAGAGAAGAATACCTGTGCTCAACACACCAAAAAGTGAGCGTGAATTGTCAGTCCACGCTCCCAAGAAGCAGTGTTGCGTACTGTTGCGTACCATACACCACAACGCCATAGGGTTCCAAAACTCAAGCGACCGAAGCAAAAAGTAGTGTCGACGTACGTCAACACTACACACAGCTTACGCGAGACGACGCTACTTAAACCGACCCTACCTAGGACAGGACAAACAAACCTTACCCTAGCGAACCGCAAATCCTTGCAACGGAGCCAAGGGTGAAAGGGCCCGCTGGATCCTCTACCCACTGCCAGGCCACCGCCTCGAATGTTCCGAACATTCCCTTTGAGAAGGGTGTGAAGAGACCGATACCGATCTCACGGCCGGCAATGCCGACCATGCGCTGAAGCAGCTCGAGCGGAATAAGAGGGCTCTCGAAAGCGATTTCGACGTCGCACTCCCATTCATTGAACTGCGGACATAGGACCCTACCCATTTTTTTTGAGCCGGGATGCAAATGTCTCAGGTGATCGTACGTGCTCATGACAAGCTCGTTGCCACCTGTACCAACCAAAGGGATGAACTCGCGAACAATGGAAATGCTCGCTTGTATCGCTTTTCGGCTGACCAGTCGGTAGAGAGAATTCGAGCCAGTAAGCTCGAGTGCGCGACGAAACCACGGTGCTGGTATCGCGACCTTGCCTTTGCCATCGCGAATGATAAGCGCGTCAATTCCCTTTTCAGAAAGCTCGACGATTTTCATGCGCTGGTCGTTGTGCACAATAGGGTGCATGAGAAGCGGCGAAAGGCCGCGACAGGAAACGGTTATGTGTTTTCGCATATTTTTAGGATATTCTGTTGACAAAAATCCAAAATCTGTTGCAAGACTAACACATATTATATATACGTCAATAAGCACGTTGAAAGAAAAACGGCAGCATTTCTGCTGCCGTAGAGCCACACAATTTGTTACAGGAACATACCCGAGAGCACTCCACTGATGCGAAGCGTAGCTGCCCCACCTCGAATGAGGTGGGGCGAGAAGAAGAGCCTGCGGCACACGTGCTAAAACTACGGGGACCTAGAAGTGACAACGGGAGCGAAGTCTGCCGTACCAGAGACTATTTGCTCGGGGTTTTTGCCCCGAGCGCCAAACTCTACGCCACGTTACCTTGCGCTACCGAAATGCAGCGTATCGGAGGACACCATACTCTATCGCAGAGCACGACCTCTCGGTCATACGATCGAGAGGCACTGAGAGCACCTAACCATTCCGTACTGGTCCGAAACGTAAACTACGACACCGAGACATACCTAAGAGGAACCTTAAAGCTGTGCCCGCGGGCACAGCCCCTACCGAACGAGACACAAACTTACCGAACCATTGCGGAAAACACGCAAACGTATTCTTGCCCGAACCTACCATAAAAAGAAAAAACGGCAAGTTCGTGAGAACGTGCCGTCGCACAACCGACCTTACTGTAATTAACCTATGACAACTAGAACTTTCTTTACCGGACCACACATGCCCAGGTTTCACTCCCGCAAAACCTAGACCCAGAACGCAAAGTTCGCAAGAAAACCTAACCTGAACTTGCCTAAACCTAGCGGACCAAACCACAGATGTCCGAGTTCCACTTACTGAAACTCGGACCCGAAACTTAGATTTCCGTACGCTGGTGTAACTTTGAGAACCAACACGTACCGAGGCCAACCTGAAATCACCCGAATCTGAACTGAAACTATCATAAAATAAAATCACAGCAAGTCGTTGTTAACCTGCTGTGATACGCAGACGAGACAAACTTAAGTTAACCGAACAAGAAACACCATACGGAAACCTGCGTTACCCTTACCTTTCTCGAACTTACCCACAAAAAGAAAACGGCACGTTCGTGAGAACGTGCCGTGAGAAGAACAACAAACCAAACGCGACGCCGGGGCAGAATTCCCGAGAGTACGCAACCTAACCATAATTGTGAGTGCTCAGATCCGAGCACTCACCCATAGAATTGACCGCTGCAGAGTTGCGCAGTTTAAACCACGCTACCTAACCATGAAGGACTTGGGGACGTGGTCCCCAAGTTAAACACAACAGAACACCAAAACGCTGGGCAGCCTAAGCTATGTTTGCTTACCGCAACAGATGTGGAAACCACTGTCTCCACATCCCTGACCACAGGGCAACTAAGTGCACCTGACCGGAACCGACCTAACCAAGAGGTACAGTATTGTGTACGCCAAACATTTTTTGAAGAATATTTGGCGTACAACCGAAGCGAAACGAACATTATCCTGACGTAACAAACCTAACCGCTGACCACCGAAGCTTAGATGCCTGGCCTCTCTAAGAGAGGCCAGGCCCATAGCGCAGCTAACCTGTGCCGGGCTAACCAATGACCACTTGAGCGGAGACCCTAACGCAGAGAATTCATGAGAGCGCCACGACTGCGGCATCAGTGACCGAATCACTGAAAGACTTGTCGCCGTCGTAGTATTTGCGCAATTCCTGCGGAAGCGACGCAAACACGAAGTTGCGATACTGCTGGGAGATGAAGATCGTCACCCCGAGGTCTTCGGGGCCACGAAGATTCCTTCCGCGCACCTGGAGTGCACGGATCGAAACTCTCCAGTTCCAGAGCATCCAACGCTGTTTACCGAAACGCCGTTCCTCAAACTTCGTCGCCGGATCATCCGGCGGCGGATACCCAGGCCGCCATGAAAAGATGACCGGAGCAATCTGACGTGGGAGGTCGATTCCCTCGCCATAATTCGCCTCAGTCCCGACCAGAGTCGTTCCCTGCCCTTTGTCCCGGAAGGCCTCAACTGCTTGTCGGGCAGTCACACCGTTTCCGTAACTAATAGCATCGAGACCTTCCTCCGCGGCCACCTTCATGAAGAGATCACGCTCCTCATTTGAGACGACAACAACGAGTGAACGGATTTTTTTCTTACCGAGGTCAGTACATGCCTTGGCGATGTTGCGAAGCCAGCGCTTCACATCACCCGGCTTCCGCGCCTTCATTGCAAGATTTGGCGTATCCAAAGGCATGTAGATCCGCGCATTCTTCGCCGGTAATGACGCAGGAATGGAGAGAAAATCCCCCCTGATTCCCGTTTCCCAGGAAAAAATATCCGGGTTTCCGATCGTTGCTGACATGGCAACCGTCCGCGTCCCCAAGATCCTCTTGATCAAGGGCGCAACGTAGTGACTTTTGATCACCAAGCGATACTGCACGTGTTTGCCGTCCTCCTTTTCATCCGTGTAGAAGGAGTAGGTGTAGTTGAGGCGCCCGCGATCACCCGCCTCAAGCGAATACTCGATCGAATGGATGTAGCGAGCAATGTTTCGAACTAACGTCTCGACCTTCTTCAAGGTCTCGACCTCGTCCTTGGCATCGATCGCCCCCTCCTTGATCGCCTTCGTAAGCTTACGCTCCAAGGCTGATGCATCGATCTCTTCGAGAATCGTCACCAGTTCGATGAGTTCCCGGTCCTCCAGAAGCGTCGGCTTGTGAGCGGGTTTGCGCTTCACGAAGTGAATCATCTTCTTCAAGAACTTATCGACGACCTTTGACTCGTCCGCACCGAGACGCTCCAAGAGCTTAACGGCGCGGCCAAGGTGATAATCGGTAATTTCGTACGAGAGGCAGTTGCGGACGACATCAGCAAACCGATGCGCCTCGTCGATAACGAGAAGTTCTGGCTGTTCCCATCGCTTCGTAAACAACTGGGCGAAGAGATAGTACGCCATCGTACAGAGCACGATGGGAGCCTTCATTGCCTGATGCGTGTGCCACAGATACGGACACGGCGCTGCGCCATCTTCGAGCGTCTGACCGGTCTTGAGATCGACACGGTGAGGACAATCCCGTAAGAGTGAGCACGGAACTTCGTCTGCTCGATACGTCGTCTGTCCAACAGACGTCTCGAGTGTGAGCTTCTCCTCATCCTCTTCGTAGTAGAAACACGGATGCTCATTGCGGCCCAACACTGGAGTGAACGCACCCGGAAATCTTCCGAGCGTCTGATACAGGATCGGCTTGTTCGGCACGACGAGAAACAAAGGATGCATTCGGGCAGCCTGTGCCGCCCTAAGCATCGTGTACTGGATCTCTGTTTTCCCCTCACCGGTCCCAAGCTCAATGATCGCTTGCGGATGATTCGGCAAGAACTCGAATGCCGTACGCTGGTTAGCCCTCACCACCGGATGGATATGTGTGGGCCAGTTAGCCATGAGGGAGGTGAACGTTATTCCCCCCGAACTGTTGTCGTTCATGATGGTACCTTTCGTTTAGATATGTCAAAACCCTAGCTTTTCACTAGGGTTTTCAGTCTTAGCACAAGCCAAGTCCAATGAGGAAATTACCACATAAAAATAAAAGTGGCAAGGTCAGAGACCTTGCCACCCGGAGCCCGCCTGAGATTTCAGTAGACCACGGCGGTACAGAAAACTGAACCATTGGCTACCAAACCACACATGTCCGATCGAGCAAACTCGACCGGACCCCTAACCACAATGAACAGGACGCCACCATGCCTATGCGAAACTCACCATACCTCTTTTGTAACTCTATCCATTTGCAAAATTATCACAAAAACAAAAAGCGGCAAGGTCTTTCAACCTTGCCGCCATGAAAAAGAGTTCCCGTCGCGACATTACCAAGGTGCAACTAACCTTACCTTTCCGCATATGACCGCCAACAGACCGTCGGCGGTCTCGACACGCTACACTACCGAACCGCACGACAGTTGTCGTTACGTTTGAACAGACTAACGGACCTAAGCATTCCGTAAAAGAGAGCTCGAGGAGCAAGGTATCCCCTGCTCCGAAGCAACGTTCCACAGATTACTCCGCGCGAGAGCACAGAGGCATGCAATACCAAACCGATCGCTTCAGAAGATGCTGCGGGAATTGATCCCGCAGCGACGAAGAGACCTCCACACCGGAGACTTCCATACACGAGGACAGCTTACCGATGACCTGCTTACCACAAAGTGCAGAAGGGTTCCTGAACTCTTCTGCCCACACCATAGATCTGAAAAACTCACACTAACTCAACGAACCAAAACCTACTAAACCTCTCATCCCCTACAAGGCAAAACCTTGTAGAAAACGAACCTTATGCAACCTACCACACAAACAAAAAACGGCAACCCTCGAAAGGATTACCGTCCCCATAACCGACCACAGCCGAAATCTCGCAACCTATCATCACAAAAGAGCGGGAGATGTCAGGACAGCGCAAATATATGAACTCACAAGCACGCGGCGACAGAAACTGAAGCCGCGTGCCGCAGGGAGGAACTTGCCGCACCCCGCCGTACATAACGATAATCTAGCAAACCTTATTTTTCAGTACCAAAAAGGAACAGGCCCACAGTAGCAAAAAATAAAAAAGCGGCAAGTTCGTGAGAACCTGCCGCAGAGGAGCCAACGTAGCCGAGCGAGGAATAACCAAGCCGACCATGACCTGCTGAACCAAAGAGCACATGACCTGAGAGACGAATCTCTGCAGGTCCCATAACCGACGCCACCGGAGCAAACCATATCAGAAAATACCATACCACTCCGCAGATCGCTTCGAATAAGAGCGGATGCTCTTACTCGCCAAAGACCAGCCTACGCCACAGAACGATAACAATCTACACGCTAGTGTAAGAAACAATAAGGGACAAAACCGCACATGAGCACATCAAGAGATGATCTCGATGCGCTCCCAAACAAAACAGGAACTTACCTATGGGCACGCCGCGCAAACTGACCACAGCTAACGGGAAGGCAACGAACCCTTCCGCAACGATCTTGCCAAGAGACTCTCGGCAAGATCCCATAACCGACGCCGCCAAAGGCCACCGGTACGAAGACTTGAATTGAATACCTTACCAAGGCACACTGTGGCCGAAAAAACCTTCAGCCACGCTTAGAGGAACAGACTCATGCGCAACGGAGCGTTGTTAAACTCACGTTACCTGAACACTGATTCGCCCGCGACGAACGTCGCGGGCGACCGAAGACGGGATTAGAGCACAATGGACTACCTGAAGGTACCCGAGACATCCGCGGGCAAAGACACCGGGGCAAGCGGAAAAGATGACTGCCCAACCTTGCCGTTGAGTAAAAATGGCCGGGGTTCATGTGAACCCCGGCCATGAAGATCAGGAACCGACGATGACTTTGTTACTTGGCCGCGACAACCTCATCCGCCTCGGTCAAGGGAGCAGGCGTCGTCGCGCGACGTGGCGGGGTCTCGCTGTGACCATTACTGCGGCCGTTGAGCGCCGCACGCTTGGCTTCGGCCGCGGGAGTGTACGTAACAGCGACGACGTCCTCGACCTCCTCGATGTCCGTAATGGTGAAGGACTTCAAGGCGAAGGTGCCGTGCATGCCGGGTTTATTCGGCGCAGAGGGACGGAAATCACCGAGCCCGGATTTCTCGCCGCCCTTGCGGATGAGTTCGGCGATGGTTTCGGGGTTGAGCTCATCATTGAACTGAAGGTCGAGCTCGCACTCCCAACTCGGGATTTCGGGACGAACCGTCCGGTTGCTGCCACCCGTCTGCGGGTTGACCGTCCGGGAGACATTCGGCACCCACGGAACCTCACCCTTCTCGTCCAGGTTGCTGAACGGGAAGAATTGAACCCCCGGAAGGGGCCGCAAAATGGTTCCGATATCCGACTGGCCGCCGGCCTTGGTAAGCGCGGCTTGCCGCTTGGCATTGCCACGCTTCATCTGGATGTGCTTGCCGCCGTTCACGATGGTGGCGATCATATTGATCGCCGGCCAGCCCATTTCATTGTTCGGCCCGCGATAAAGCTTGGGCCTGGCAATCGCTTCGTCAGTCTGGTCGTTGCGCTTCGGACCGGCCGCCGTAACACCCCCGATGACATCAAGAGTCGTCATCTTGTTCTGGAGGGCCGATGCGGTGGACCGAATAACAATGTGTGCTGTGTAGCGTTTCATAACGTAAGTACCGTCTAGTTTTATGCCTTCTCGGGCGTTTTTGTTGACGAAGAACTCCACAAAAGCTCTGTAGAGCTATCTTTCGCACACGCGAGAGACAAATAGAAAACTACACATATTTTAGATTATGTAAAGTTGACAATATACAATTATATTGTGTTATAGAAACCCGCGGATTTCTATTTACTCCAGTATGAGACCCCGTTCGGTTCGACACCGACGAAGATCTTCTCTGTTTCGGTGTCGGTCGCCGTGTCGATGACCGAGACATCGTTCGAAAGAAGGTTTGTGACGTAGATGCTCTTTCCGTCAGGCGAAATGGCGACCCCATGAGGAGCCTTTCCTGCGACTATCTCCTTCACGACCCGCCCCGCATGGATATCAATCTTGTATACAAGATTACTCTCTGGTTGGCCGAAATAATATCCCTGGTCTGCAAGATACATAAACCGCGAATCCGGCGTCGGATACATCTGTACCGGCCCCTTAGCACCCGCGGGCAGATCAACATACCGCACGCTCTTCATGGCGACATCATAGACCGCAAGCTTCTTCGTATCGTAAAGCGATGCAACAACGAACGCTCCGTCGGGAGTAACCCCGGTCTGCACGGCCTGACCATCGAGAGGAATCGAGGTGAACGTGTCGCTCCCCACCGAAAGCATGCCGAGCGCCTTACCCTTGAGCATCGCGATGTATGCAGTGCTCCCGTCAGGAGAGACTCGCAAACCATGAGGTTCAGATCCTGCTCCTGTCTCGATGCGCTTCTCGATAAAATATGCCAGCGCATCTATCTTATAGACAGCACCCTCCTCTTGGGCGGTGATGTACGCAAAGCGACTATCGGGAGTGACGGTGACATGCGCAAGATGAATATACGGCGCTATCGATATGCGTGCCTTGATCGTATCGGTCAATGGATCGATGACAATGACATCATCGAAAGGCTCGTCGCTTCCGTTCGCGAGCACTTTTTTTGGCGACAAGAAACTCTCATGAGAATGTCCGTCCTCGCCTGCAACGTTCGCCGTAACCCACACGCTCTTCCCATCCGGCGCGACCTGGATATTGTGAGGAGTATACATCTGGACGTGACCCTCGTGGTCGAGCGAGAGATCGATATAACGAACGGTTTTCTTCTGTACCGGATCGATGACAGCGACCTTCCCCGCCCCTTCGACCGCGACGTACAACTTCTCAGTGAGATTGGCGACCGCGGCCTCCTGCGATTTCCGGAACATGATCGCTCCGACTAACGCTGCACCGATGATAAGAACCGCGACGATCAAAAACTTTTTCATTTCGATAGATCCTATTATTTGCTAATGATTGACACGACCACGGTCACGATACATCTATATTCCTGTCGCGTCCCTCAAGGACCATCGACCTGAATGTTTTGACACTGAAATAGAGTGCGGTAAAAAAGACCAACGCAAGAACCTGATTAAAGATGAAATATGCATCAAAGATCATATGACTGCGATACCACCCGATCGCGGTCAGTTCGAAGACGATGCTTGCAAGCGCTGACACACACACATCAAAGATGAAGACCCATTGTTCGCGCGGACTCGTAAGGCCTGCAAATATGCCGATGATGAGGATACCCAGAGTCGCAGAAAACACCGTCAACTCAAGATTGTCAGCGAAAAACGGCAACCCTACGAGCATAAGAACACCTGACCCTAAGAATAACTTACGCACAACATCGCCATAATAATGGGAAAGGTGCGTCGGATGAGTGCGCCGCTCCTCGACCCACTGTTTTATTTTCGAATCGCGTATCTCTTCTCGCGGCATGTCTATAGTATACCCCCGCATCTTACCGCACGAAACCTCGCATCATATCGACATTCTTCTTATCGGGCCCCTCATCATCGAATCCGGGGACTTCAAGGATGAACGGCAGCTGGAGAAGTTTGGGATGATTCAACAATAACTGGAAGGTTTTTTTGCCGAGCGTTCCCTCTCCGATATTCTCATGACGGTCACGCATCGAGGCAAAGGGGTCGCGGCTATCATTAGTATGAATAAGTTCAAGACGACCCAATCCAATCTTCGTATCAAATTCCTTCAAAAAATTATCGAGACCTTTCTCGTTCGAAATATCATAGCCAGCCGAAAAAAGATGGCAGGTGTCAAGACATACCTTCAAACGCGACGAGTTAACCTCTTTCACGATACGCGCCAGTTCATCAAGACTCTGTGCAATTTTGCGCGTACCGGCATTCTCAGCAATAAAAAAAACGTTCTCCGGCATTTTAGCGATGACATCTTTGATGTTCGCGATAAGCGTCGCCCACACCTTCGGATCAGGCTCACCTGCGTTGCCATTCTTGAACGACCCGAGATGGACAACGCTTCCTCGGATACCAAGTTTCGCCGCAATGGAAAGTTCAGCGATAAGCATTTTCACCGATAGATTGCCCGTCCGACCAGCATCGGCAAGATTGATGAGATACGAAGCATGAAAATAAACTGGCTCGATAGAGTGCGTCCTTGCCTCACTCTTGAACCTCGAAGCATCCTCGTCTGAGATATTCGGAAACTTCCATCCGCGAGGCGACGTAGAGAATATTTGCAACGCGTTCGCGCCTATATCCGCAGCCCGCGCCGGAGCCTTCCATATACCACCTGCCGTCGACAAGTGCGCACCTATCTTTAGTTTGTGAGCAGCGGACATCATTAGCGATCAGCTATCCTTGCGGTTATCACCTGAAGAAACTCGTCCTTAGGGTCCGGTGAAAGAAAGATGTATCTGCCATTGCGCATGGTAAGGCGGACCAGATTATCTTTGTTCATGACATACGCCCGAAACATTCCACCAAGCCCTTTGTTCCAAAAAATACCCTGACTCCCGTAGATACCATGACTTCCGAAGACCCGTATCGTAAAACCTTTGATACCGCCCACATCCCCGCTCACCGAGACGATATCTCTAAGCGGTATCCGTATCGAATTCATGATACGCCTAACGATGAGATACTCCTCCGTGATCTCGAACCTCGTTATCCTCCAGGAAAGAAACAATGCAGTAATAACTACTGACGCTATCGGAAGGAAAAATATATCCGGATCGCGCAACACGAACCAAAAGATGATACACAGGACAATCGGAAGAGCCACAAAAATACCGTATCCGAAAATATACGTAAGCCGAGCATTCGACCTATCCATTGTCGCCTCGAATATCCTGCGTTCCATAGGTCCCTTATTGTATGGTGCTTTCCTTGTATTTGACAAATATCTTTATTATGATATAATTGAAACAGATTATGGAACAGCTCATTCAAGGCCTTCTGGCCCCCCTGCTCGCCATCTGGATTGTGGGTTACGGAACCTGCTACATGGTCGGCAAGCATGGAAGGTACGCCGCGGTATCGAAGAAAATCTTCGTTGACCCGCTCATCCGCCTCCTGAAGGGATTCTGGGCGCGAAACAAGAAAGCGATCCTCCTGATCGCTATCGGCATCATCATCGGATTATGGCTCGCGAGCCAGATCACCACCCCGTCATTCTGACGGGGTGTTTTGTTGAAGGTGCCCCTACGACATACCGACAACAAGAAGTGTGCCGCTTCCAACACCTCGTGTGTTCCAACTTACGAACGGCGACCTTTCGTCCGCTCCCATTGTTCAACGCCCTCCTCGCTCATGCCAAAATAGTGGGCGACCTCATGTTCGATCGTCTCACGAATGACCTGTCGAACGGAGAGACCTGACTCCTCGGCCTCGTCAAGTATAGGAATACGAAAGAGCGTTATCGTATCGGGAAGCACGACACCAACACCGTACCCGTCGCCTCGTTCGGTCGCTGGAATACCGTGGTAGTGACCCAGAAGCGTTTCATCGAAAGCCAGCCCTTCAAGGTGCCTCAATTCATCCGATGGTTCGTCCTCGACAAGAAGGGCGACATTCTTGATACGCGCCTTGAACTTCGAGGGCATACGCTCAAACTCCTCGGCGACCACGCGCTCGAATTCATCTCTCTGCATACGAGTGATATACTACCCCACATGGAACGCATCCACCACATCGACTTTCATCTCATTCAATTCTTGAAAAAGATATTCGTACCCGGAGCCCGGTTATCGCTCTTCATCGTTTTCTTCTGGTTCGGTATCCTGAAAGTGCTCGGTTTCAGTCCGGCGGGACCGCTCATCGAAACGCTCTACCAAAACACCATCGGTCTCGGCGATTTCGACACCTTTTATCTTCTCTTTGCCCTCTTCGAGTGCCTGATCGGCATCCTATTCCTCATCCCCTCTGCGACCCGCGTCGTAATCCCTCTTCTCTTGATACACATGATAACAACCTTCGGTCCGCTTGTATTCCTCCCCGAAATAGCGTGGCAAAAAGCGTTCGTGCCGACCCTTGAAGGCCAGTACATCATTAAGAACCTCGTCATCATTGCCTTAGCCCTGGGCGTAGCCGCCGAGATATCCCCTCTCAAAAAGAGACTCGATATTCAACGCACCTAAAGGTTTTTCATCGAGAAAAACTACCTCAACTGAAACGACACATTGACTGTCGCAGTCACCTCTTTTTCTTTGGTTGAGAGATCGTACGTACCATAATCAGACACATCAAGAGAGTTCGGCGAGAGCACCTGAACGACGCCGGTTCGAGCGGTCTTCAGCGCGCCAACCCTCGCCCCCGTGCCGCCGGCGATTGCCTCTGCGCGAAGCTTGGCGTCTTTGGTCGCCTCAGCGAATAACTCCGGCCGGAGTTCCGCTATCTTCGTATACAAATAATCCGTACGCTGGAATTCAGGAATGATGCCCAGTTCAACGAGCTCGGCTGACGACTTTGCCAAAAGTTCGACCTTCGCAAGGTCGGTGCTTTCGACACGAATCTCCTGACGTACCGCGTACCCCACCAAAGACTGGCTTCCCTGATTGTAATCAAAAAGAGGTTCGGTTTGGATCGGAAGCACGCGGATCGCTGTCGCAGGAACACCGAGACCAATGACGAATTTCTTGACCGTTTCGCCATCCTTCACCGCCTGGGCGAATTCTTGCTTCACGTTAAAGACCCCTGATCGGCGCGTGAAGGTAGCTGTCCACTTTGCAAGGTCGGCAACCACCGCGCGCTTAGCTGAACCGGTGACAGTGATCATGTCGCTTGTGCGGCTTGCCATATACACGCCATGGACCCACAAACCAAGGAATATTCCACCCGCGACGACAAATGCCGGCACCCAGATTAACTTTTTAAAAGATTCAAAATTCATGGTCACAGTATATCACGCTGCATAGCCTCATATTAGAGAACAACATCGGCTACCCCTAATCAACATGTGACTCTGCGGTAGAAATCGTCGCAGACATGTCCGATGTCCGAACTCCAACCCGATCACGCACAAGCCATATCTCCGGACCGGAAAATGGTATCGCTGTAAGGCGATGTACACCAGGCGAGAGATATTCTCCGAACGGCACAAAAAATTCGCTTGTCTCACGCGGACGCACAAGGTCTGTGACAACCTCACCTAAAATAACCCTAATCTCCTGGTCCGTATCATTCGTTATCCTTAGATGTCCCGTATCCGAAACCTTGATACATCGTGGCGACGGAACATCGTCCCGTATCACAACGGTCGCAGTCTGATTTTTCGAAGTGTCGCAAACAGGAGCGGTCGGAAGAAAACTATCTGCGGGACGGAGGGATACCGGCGCTGTCGCATCAACACCGTCATTCGCACCAAACATACCGAATGCGAAGACCGAGAACAATGAAAGCGATATGACTGCAAATACCCTAAGTATCATGGATTATTCGACGTTGAACTCAAACATCATGCCACTATGAAGATGTTCTGCGATGTGACAATGCGCCATCCACTGTCCTGTATTCGACGCATCAAGAAGGATGTCGACAGTCTCCCCCGCACCGATAAGAACGGTATCCTTCCAAACCATGTTCGTATTTTCGACCCCATCCCGAGAAAGGACGAGGAATCGCTGACCGTGGAAATGGATCGGGTGCTGCATCGGATGCATCGAGTGGTCATCGTTAAAGATACTTATCTTGATGCGATTGCCTTCATTGAAGGTCCAGTGAATATCCATATTCTCTTTCTTCGTCTGGCGATCGACGATCTTCCATACGGTATTCACGTCATCAGATACGGCGTTCATCTCGGGCATATGATCCTCCCACTCAATAGGCGCTGCGGCACCCATTGAACCCATCATTGAACCCATGGATCCGTGATCATGAGCATGTCCGTCCGATGACCCCCCTTGCATCATCGAGGACATCATCCCCTCCATACCAACTGATAACGTAAGATATTTATCGGGGCGGCGGGAAAGATGAGAGTCAAGATCGGGAACCTCGGTCCGGATTGAACCGTCATCGCGAATGGTCTCGAACTGGCGAACATAAGACGGGCTAGCGAGCCTGTCAGTGATGGTAATCTTGCCGAGAACGTACTCGGTCGTAGGAGTCATGTGCCTAATCTCATACATTCCTGCATCCTTGAAAAATACCTCGATAACGGCGCGCTCCGATGGTGCCAACATAACCTCTTCGACGAACGCTTCTTTCTCATACCGGCCGCCATCACTGCCAACGAGCTTTATGCGCGTGCCGGGAATGCTCAAGTTGAATACACGCGTATTAGCAGAATTCGTCAGATAGAACCGTGCCACACTCCCCTTTTCCACAGAAAGAGAGAACTCCGGATCGCCATTGAGCAACATGACATTCCCAAAGCGACCCATGAGTGTCCGTTCCACCGTGTCGGTCTTGAACGGAGCGATACCTGAACCATCAAGCAAGATATCATCAACAAAGAGAGGAAGTTCGATGTTCGCCGGAGACCAAAAACTCGAGTTCGTAGGTACAACGATATAATTGCCGTACAGACCGAGCTCCTGCGTATAATCCTCGCGCATGTGCGGATGGTACCAAAAGACGCCGGCATCCGGAAAACGTATCTTGTATGAGAACGAACCGCCCGGCGGAATCTCAGGCTGGGTGACTCCTGGAACGCCGTCATATGAATTAGCAAGTCGAACACCGTGCGAATGAATGGTCGTAGGAACATCCATCTCGTTCTTAAAGTTGATGGTCACCTCTCCTCCTTGAGGAACTTTGATTACAGGACCGGGAACCGACCCGTTATACGCAAGCATCCTGACCTCGCGGCCGCCAATCATCTTCTTTACATACGAAGCAGTAAGTGCGTATTCATCGCCGTCAGCAAGCTCGACCGTCTCGACACCCTTAACAACAGACAAACCACCGGTGCTCGTCTCAAACACGTCCGATACAGCCTTCGAGCCGCCCTCCGGACGATCGGACAGGAACGACATGCCGACAATAGCAAGTCCGATGAATAATAGTATGACGAAAAAATGGGCTCGAGTGAGTTTCATATGTATAGTATATCCCAAACGCTATCTATGCGCGTTGTGTATATGCAAACCCTAGAACGTGCGACTATCGTATGCCCAATGGAGCAATGCCTGGCGCTGACGCGGATGACAAAATATATCTCCCGACCGGCAACTTTTTTTGATCTGGGCGATATGCCGCCGCATCGCCTTCCAACGCTTGATCTGGCGGATATCCTCTCCGGGAATGCGCCGTCCCATATAATAACGGCAATACCACTGGAACCATCCCCGCGGATCATCTGCGTGTATCCACCCCTTCTTCTGCCACATCGAAAGCGGCTGGCTCGCATTCACCTTAAAAAAGTTAAGAGATGGATCGCGCGTGCCAGTCGAACTTAACTTGCCCTCCACGAACCATTCCTTTGGGAATTCGCCTGTACAGTCGCGCATGTAGACACCGCCAAAGACCCCGAGCGCGAGCATCTCCTGCGGAGTAAGATCCGGCTTGAATTCCGGATCGAAACCTTCCCCCATAGGAAAGATCCTCGCATATACGTACCCTTTCTGCATCTCATCATTCACGATGACCTGGTCCTTCATTCCACACATGATACCAGACAAACCATCGACCCCGAGAAACAAAACGCCCGGCTTCTCGCCGGGTGTTTTATCGCATCTCTCGTCTTGTGTTTCTTATCGGATATTACCGACAGAATTCTTCGCTGTGTCGTGCTTCGACTTCATAATGTTCGAGATAGTTTGGAATATTCGCGCCTGTACCGAGATCGGATCTGCGTTGATCGAGGCCGACACCTCGGCCTCTACGGTAGCCGAAAGATCGCTCTCCTCGACCGCCCCTGATCGATTCACGAATATCTCGTACCATGGAAATTTGACCTTCACATTTCCGTCAGCGTCAGCTGTCGCCTTAAGTACCGGCTTCACGGGAATGACACCGAACAGACGACCACGATATTCATAATCTATTTCGGTCAGATCGGGCTGTAGTTTGATGAGCTTCACCCGAGGATCATCAGCAAGAGCCTGTTCTGCAAGAGCTCTCAAATCTGCTTCGGTCGAAATTGATGTTGATGACACAAGCATCACTCTGACAGAGGTCGTACCGCGCTTCGACCCCGAACGGTCACGGTCAAGGACAATGGGGTCATACGCCCCAACGCGCGCGCGGAGCGTCGCCGTTGCACTTGCTTGTTCAGGAAGTCCTGTCGTGGCGCCTGTACCGGTAGCCGTCCGTCCCGTTGCCTTCCCTGTACCGCTCTCGCGCGGAGCAACGACAGCGTTCACCGTTGCACTGGCGTCAAGGTCCACGGTCTTGCCGTTCGATTGGCCGCTTTGAGCATCGCGAGGCGAAACAACCCCAGTTTGCACTGACGTCTCCGCCTCAACGGTAGCGTCGAATCGAACTGCTCCCGCCGATACCTGCGCTTCGACAAATGGCGCTATTACGAGACAGGAAATAATGATAAAAAGTTTGACGATGTGTTGTTCTTTCATTGGATCAAAAAAGAATTAATAATGACTATACGGTTGATATAAAAGACCATATCATGATGGGTCCGTATATCCAAACAAGACGTAGACACGGGGTCATTCTTACCGACTGTCCACTGGCACAAAGACTATTTTCAGGTAGTATAGTGTGGCTATGGATTTCAAAACAAAACACCCGATACTCTATATCGCCCGGAATATGTCGGTCGTCATCGGCCTCGTTCTCATCTGGAGGGGCATCTGGTACATACTCGATGAGGTCGACATTCTTTTCTTCGGTGGCAGCCACACCCTCAGTGCGATCTTAGGCATCATCGCAGGACTCCTCATCCTTTACATACCGGACAAGGATCTCAAGGAGATCGAAAAACTCTAAAAGCTCGGGCAGGTACTCTTGCCAACAAGAGCATACAATCCGCACCATCCCGCAAAGGTCTCGAAGAACGCAAACCCCGAGATGAACAGGACGATCGGGTTCCATGTCGTCGAAACGGCGACGATGAAAAGTATCGCGCCGATGGAAAATCGAGCTGCCCTATCGACAGGTCCGATATTGCGACTGGCTCGGACAGAGACCTTCGCGAGAGCAGACCGGCGCATATACGCGCGGTACCCCATACCCGCGGCGACAGCAGCTCCAAATATAATGACGATATACGCGAGACCGAAAGGTGAACGCAAAAAGGTCGCTGGCGAGACGAACAGGAACCGACTTTTGATCTCCGGTATCGATCGTATGGCACTGATCGCACTCGCAAGATCGAAATCTTCTCGTTCGCCGATGGCCAGCGCATACGTGCCCGGCTGATTGTCGGCAGAGACAACAATATCAAATGTCCCCGCGGGCATCGCGCGTCGCACCTCCGGCCCGTGCCAGTACCAATCGCCTGCAAAGCTCTCGTAGTACTGGCTCCAATCGGCAAAGATATCGGTACCATCGATAGGAGCCCGGCTCTGCACATCGTACACCCTCACATCATACGTATAGTTGGGAACCACGGACCACGGCGTAAGTATCGTAAGATACAGCTGCCACGGCGCCGTTGTAACGATCCTATACGTCCGCGGACCAGACGTAAGATCATCATAGAACACCCTCGATATTTCCGGCTGTGTGATAAGAACAGGGACTGACTTGACGATATTCGGCTGATGAGCGGATGTTCCTAGAGGCCACCACGCAAGGATCAAACCGAGACACATCACTATGTATGTACGAGGAGACATCACGATACACACAGTATAACAAAAGCCGCCCTGAACCACATGGTCAGGCGGCTTTTGTAATGTGCCTCTGCGAGAGATACGATCTACTCCCAAATAATATTACGGACGATATCCCACCCAGCGCTCAACATCTCACCGAGTCCCTTTCGGGTTGGCTGTTGGTACTCGATCTTGAACTTTTCGTAGTTAAGACTCAATGATTCAGTCGGCGCATCGCCTCCCCCCGACTGCTGGAGCGATGTACAGAGCACATTCTCAAGCTGGTAGTGGAGATAATCCTGACCGTCTGAATTTCGAACGGTCAACGTGGCCTTGTCGATATGCTTGCCTGTAGCACATGCCTTAAAAAGTGCTGGGGATGATTTGTCGACAGACTTCATAAATGAGATATCAGAGAAACTTACCTTCCCCGCTCCTCCTCCACCGCCCGTTCCTGACGAACCGGAGTTCGACATTCCCCACGACCAACTCTGGATATCGATCTCCTTAGCATGACCCTTCGAGGTGGATTCGCCCTCAATCCCATCAAGCTTTAAAAAATAATCGCTTGCCGCGAACGCGACGGCCGATGAACCGAAGAACACGAACGCTACCAGCACCGCGATGAAAGAATATTTCTTCATGTGTCCGATAATCTTATGGATAACCGTCTAGTTGTACATCCGGATGATGTTTGGGTCAACTATACAAAGACGGCTGATGTTGTTTGACTAAGGATATATACCGGGCATATCCTTATCAGAAGGTATGAGCACTGCACACATGACCGGAAGAACATTGGGGTGGGATGAGATAGCCGGCAACAGCAAGCGTCCTGTACGCAAAGAGGTTGGCAGAGTATGCCTCGGTGATTGCGGGACGATACTGCGAAGCACCAATACCAGCGAATACTGCGGCCTCTGCACCCAAGCAAATCGGGAGATTGAACTCATGACGTTGGGCTCAAATAAAGCCGCGCGGCGCATGGCTCTCGAACGGTTGGCGCGGCGCAAAGGAAGACAAGGCACGCGCGTAGGATTCACCGTCTTCTGATCACGAAAAACACCCTGAAGGGTGTTTTTTATCGGCGGCGACGGGAAAAGAGATGCTTTCTCTCTCCCCACCAATGAGGGTACTCGCCCTTATGAAGAGAGAGGAAGTCGAGGACCAAGAAGCTTACCAGCGCCCACGGAACGAAATCAATAATCGCTTCATTAAGGGATGAGGACCGAGAGTAGATGATGAAAAATACCATCGCCTTGAATAGAAACGTGATAGTGGTAATAAGCCACCCCTGCCACGTAGCCGGGTAGTACGCAGCGAACCATTTCCAAAAACGAACGGGTCTGAACCAGTGACGCATATCACCAATTGTACCTCAATCTTTGATCTTTTTGTGCTCATCAGCTATGCGCCACAGATACCAACTCGCGATCGTTCTATACGGCGCCCATCGCCTGCCGAAAAGCGCAAGGGCCTTCGGCGTCGGTTGGCGGCGCTTGCTGTACGCGACACGAAACCCTTCGCGAATTCCAAAATCATCGACAGGCAGAACATCCCCCCTGCCCAAAGTGAAGATCAGGAACATCTCCGCGGTCCAACGACCCACGCCACGAAGCGGAATAAGAGCTGCGATGATCTCCGCATCGGACAAGTGCCGCATAGCCGATTTTACCGGCACGATTCCCAAAGACACTTTCTCTGCGATATCGCGTATGGCAGTAACTTTACTCAGAGAAAATCCGACAGAACGAAGAGTCGTTGGTCGTAGCTTAAGAACCTGTTCAGGAGATGGAAAATATTTAACTTGGGGGAACAACGAGAGGAAGCGTTTCAATATGGTCCCCGCAGCTTTGCCGTGCAATTGCTGGTGCGCGATCGCCCTGACCAGCGCCTCAAAAACCGTCCTGTGTCCTTCGGGGCGGAATTTGCACGGGCCAATATCGCGAATGATCTGACGCATGACAGGGTCATTGTGAGAAAGTTTACGGACCACTTCTTTATATCGCACGGATACGTTCATAGATACAAAGCCTATCACACAAGAACAACCCCGCTCCAGCGGGGTTGTTCTTGTTGTTGTTATTGTCTAAACGACAGACTTACCGCTCTTTTATTCCGTCACCTTCAAAATACCCTCCTGACCGATCTGGCGGTGATTATATTTGGAACAGTAGTATTTGAATTCTCCGACTTTGTCAGCCGTGAACTCGACGATCGTTGTCTTACCCTCCGGGGTATCCGCTGAGATCTTGAACTCATCTATCTTGAAATCGTGCACGCCAGAGATGTTGTTGATCGCAATACGAACCTTGTCGCCCTTCTTCACAGCGATCTCTTTGACCGAAAATCCGGCTACACGAGTCTCACCCTCCATCTTCATGAATGAATCCAGGGAGAACTCCTTAACCGAGCTCATCATGCTCTCTGGCGAAGTACCGTCTTCCATCATCATGCCATTCGAGGCATTCATGGCATCATCCCCATCCATCATCGAACCTTCAGGCATGGTTGAACCGTCTTCGTGCATCATCATATTCTGATCGTTTGGTGCCTCAACCTTCGCGTTATTGAACATATATACCGCCCCGCCTATCACCGCTATCGCGATGATCACTATAATGATTTTTTTCATGTGCGTGATTATAACACTACCCGTCATTAATAATACTACCACTTAATAATGCCCGTCCCGCTCCGATCGATACCTACGCTACACGACCGCCTTGCCCAACTCGGCAAGAAGATCGGAAAAATCTCTAAGTACTCTCATCTTTGATTGGGGAATAAGATCTTCCGCCACCATATCAACATCCTCAAGAGATTCGGCGAACAAACGCTTGCCACCGGGAGCAAGCGCGACAAAACTCACCCGAGCATCGCTCTCGTTAACCTCGCGCTTCACCAGGCCGATTTTCTCCATCGGGATGAGCATGCGGGTCACACCCGAAGCCGTAAAACCGATACGTTCGGCGAGATCGATACGGCGCAGTTTCCCTTCTGGCGCCTGACTCAAGTGGTATAGGATCATGAAATCACTAAAGCCTATCCCTCGCTGACTCAACCGTCCGTCAAGACGGCGGGTCGTGACCGTTTTGGCCTTTGCAAGATCCATAAAAAATTCCGAACGAGGGGAAAGTGTCGCCATAGCAATTACTTGATTATTATTTGATTAGTCAAGTATATATCATCCCTCCCTGGCGGTCAATCCTGTCCGCAAGAAGACGGTGCATAACTGTTTGCCGGTCGCAATGAAAGGCGTACCATTATATATAGAACTGCAAGTGTTTACTCCGTGTGGAGCCGACCTCCTTGCGCACACTGACAACCATAACGCGTATGAAGATAGTACAGCTCGCGGCACCTGCAGTGCCCCCCGTTACAGAAGACCACAGAGCCGATCGGCTCTACTCGCACCCCGACCTTGCCCTCATGGACAATGATACGGGGTTCGTCCCCGCGGCCGCACGACTCGCCCGGCCGGTCACCAAAGAACAACTCTCGTACCTACCCCGATTACGGGAGGCCGAACACCGTCTCCGCACGGTGCTCAAGAAAACCCTCCCGCTCGAGACCAGCGTGCGAAAATCCTTACAGGCGCGGATTGTGCCTGTGCAACGCGAAGTCAAACGCCTCGAACACGCTCATGAGTATGACCTGCCGACCCTCGATCCGAAATTCCTCGCGTGGAAACGGACCGAGGATTGGCTGCCTGTCTTCTCGATCTACGACCTCAATTCCGACACATGCAGGATCACCTACCATCACCGGTCGCATAGTGGCTGGTGGCAACCCGCGGGAGCCCCTGCGCAAAGTACGGAACCGATCCAGATGACACCACAGCTTCCCGGGATCATGAAGCGCCACTACCTCAATCCCGAAATGACTGCGGCGCTCATAGGCACCTGCGAGGACGAAAACTTGGGCACGATCGAGATCACCGCGCGGTACGACGGCGCTATGCCACACTGGGTCCGTGAGAAGATACACGCATACATGGATCCTCGACCTGGGAGTCCCCGATTCGATAAGATCTTCATCGTTGCCGAAGCTCCTCAGTGGCAGATAAACAAGATCGCGGCCATTCCCGTCGGAGATCCGCTCGTCGTGGGGGTTGCTCATGACAATCTGTGGCTCATCGCCGCATACGACCTCACCTCTGCCGAGGCCCACGCCAAAGCCGTCTTCAGCGGAGTTGAGAAGATCCCCCTCAATTGACCGCAAACCCTTCGCCGCCCCGTTTTATGGGGCGGCTTTTAATAGACCTTGTATCGCCGAAACAAGTTCCGGAAATACCTCTTGATTGAAATGTCCTCTATCATTGAACACGCTGACCCGAGCCTCCGGCAAAGCGTTCCTATATTTTTCAAGATCTGCGAACGGAACGACAACATCATCTTTGCTGTGATACAAAAAGATATCTCCCCCCTGCTCCTGCAGGAGTTCCAAACGGTCCGGCACGATAAAATCCGCTAACGTATAGTCGGAATCCAAAGCGTCATAGGGCGGAGCCACGAGGAACGTTGCGCGTATCTTCTTCGGAAATCTATTTTCCGACAAGAACTTGACCAAAAATGTTCCCCCCAGCGAGTGTCCCACAAAGATAACCCCGTCATTCAAAAAAGGGATAATCTTCTCGAACCATATCTTCCACTCGCGATACTTGGCATTGCTCTTATTCGGCATGGCAGGAGCTATGACATCGTACTCGTTGCCGAGCACTGACGCGAGCCCGTCCTTCCACCCTCTCTTCGATAGGCGTCCGATATCAAGCTCAAAACTCTTGAGGAACGCGAGATATTCTTCGTACGTTTCGAATGTGTCACCGCCGTGTATCAGCACTATCTGTTTTTTCGCTCTACCGTTCATTTATCTGAAGATGACCGAACCGCTGTCGAACTTGAGGTCGAGGATGAGTTCGCCACGAGACGTGAAATGATAGGTTGCCGCGTTGTTCAACAGCGCGGTGAATTCGCTCTCCTGCGAACCTTCGCAGTACATTTTCGTCGAAAACATATCCTTGAAAGCGATGCTCCCGTCCTTCCCGGCCACGTATGAACCCCCGCCTGAATTACAGTCAGTCGTGATCGAAAACTTTCCATCATTCCCAAAAGTGACGGTAAACGCCTTCGTCGCGCGAGGCACGACTTCGGTATCGTTATTCATGAGCGTCCGCACCCATGTCCAGGTATTCATATCGAGAGTCATTCTCTTGGGATCAGCCTCGCCTTCAAAGTCATTAACGACCTCGCCGAACTGCATCGTTGCCGGATCAAGCTTCAACCAAACGCTTGTACCGATAGATGGCCTGTCAGCAAAGCTCTCGCCCGGGGCTCGGTCGGCATAATTCACAACGATGACATTCACATGGTTCGGATTCCTGCTTATTTCCGTCGTTTGTGGGGCGATACGATCTCCCAAAAAGAACGCGTGGGAGCCGACGTACCCGCGTTCGGTATTCAATGCCGCAACGACATAATAGAACGTCCCCGTACCGCCGGTAGACTGGGTCAACAAGAATACGACATCCTCGCGCCCATCACCATCGAGATCGTGCCGCGCCTCATTGCCAAAATACCGCGTAATGATCTTTGAGGCCGAACCTGGAGCAGCCTCGACCTCGGATACCCCCTTGATAAGACCGACAGGGGTCGCGTTGATGATATATGTCGCATCCTTATACCCCGCCGCTCCGATCTGCGGACGAGATTCACTGCCACCCCAATCGATAGAAGCGCTTATAAGAAAGAAGAAACCAAGAACGATCGCGGTGAGCTGTAAGATCTTTATTTTATTCATCGTATATATAAGTATATCGTACCTCTATGGCGACGTCCCGAGGCGGAATATCTTACATGGTCCCTTTTATAAAAGACCATTGACAGCACGGGTGTCCAGGACTAGTCTCAAACAAGAGTCGAACCGTTTCGACAAAGCCGGCACAGCTTCTCGATCGTGCCAGTTGTTTGAAAGGATACCGTTATGCAGGGAGTAGAAATATCTCATCTCAACATCGCTATCTCGGCGGGCCTGAAGGCTTACTATGACTTCAGGCACTCGACCGTCGAGGACGCCCTCCGTCCCGTTGCTGCTTACGGCAACAAGAAGACCAAGGACACCCTCGGCATGGACGCCGGACCCGAAATCACCATCTGCGAAGAGCTTGGCCGGTATGATGCGGGTGCGGTCGTCGTCACCGAAGAGATCGGCTCGCGCGGCATGCGTATCAGCGACACGTTCCGTCCGAACGACCCTCAAACCTTCCGGACGGTCTTCATCTGCGATCCGACCGACCGGTCGAATCAACTCAAAGAGTTCCTCGGCGGCTTCCCCAAGGGAAGAAAGATCGGGGATATCCTTGGCGATGCGAAGGCTGTCAGGAAGTGGGAGGAAAAGTTCGGTTCGCCTGTGTCGATCACCGGCGCGACCTCGGCGATCAGCTGCGTCAGACGGGGCGTCCCCATCTTCGCCGTGATCGTCAACTACATCACCCAGGAGCTGGTGGTCTCATGTGCTGCGGGCAATCGCATTCTCACATTGCCCAAAGAACGTCCACACGCGCTCGATCTCGAGTATGTGCTGATGCACGGGAAGCTCATCATCTTCCCCGGGATCGACGGAATGAAGAGCATGCGCCGCTTCGTCACCTTCCTCGGCGACACCGGCAAGGTGGGTTACAAGGAAAACTTCATCGACAGCGGACTCATGAGCGAGACCGACATGAGCCAAAAGCGCATGCAGGAACTGCTCCACTACGGCAAACCGGGTGGCCCGTCGCGAGTCCTCTACCTCTCATCGGTCCAACCTCGCGAAACACCCGTCGGGTTCATCCTTGCGAACGGCGAAAAGATCGGCGAATGGATCCACTGGCTCTCCTTCGTTCAATTCGCCCGAAGCCAGAACGACGACAGTCAGCCCGCCCTCATCCTCTACGAGGTCTTCCAGGACCGTCCGTGGACCAAAGAAGGAGTCTTGATGTCGACGCCTCCCAACTACAGCGTCTTCCGCGAATACGAAGGACGGCTCTACATCGACACGAGCTGGCTCCTCCGAATGCCGAACCCGAGCCAGCTGCGTTCGACCCTGATCGTGGCACCCTACGACAACCGCTGGGCCGTGCGCTCCAGCAGCCAGTTCGGGTACCGGCCGATCAGATTCTAAAACGGTACATCTTGTACGCAAACCGGACTCGGTATCGAGTCCGGTTTTTTTATTGATAAAGAGCAGACGCAATGCGGATTTTTCATGAAAATTAAAAGGCCCGGCAAAATGCGGGCCTGGTATAGGAACTGTCTTCTTCTGTTGCGCCGGACGCTATACTCCTACGCCTGATCGATCCTCAACGCCGCAAGCTTTTCCAACGGAAGAGAAACGATTATCGCCTTGTGAGGGCCGTGGCAAGAAACGGTCACATCAGCTTCATTACGCTTGAAACTAAGCGCCGTGCCGACCTCGATCCCAGGGAGATGATTCGTGACATTCGGACCGTCAACTCTCTGCAACTGGTCGATGACCTGACAGAACGCCGGGGTTAATATCTCCACCCCAACACTGTCCTCTTGATCCTCTTCTTGGTGGTCCCACAGCTCGGTGCAGTAGACGCACACCTTGCCATCCTGCAGATAGAACCCGAGACAATTCTCATCGGCCCTCCGAGAACTCGGCCACCGATGTTCCAACAACGTTCGAGACTCACTCATATGATTCGCCTTTGTACGAGAACTTCCTCCGCCTTTATTTCGACTCCCGCTTCGGATCTGGAGCTTCGGCCAATATATCACCGCCACCCCACTTCATCAACAAAAAGAAAACCCCGCTCATCACCATCCAGAACAGCCGCCACGAAAATGCTCAATCCCCTTTCTTCATGAGTTCGAACACTTTTCTTGTTGTGTTCACGTTCCTAACCGTCATTTCCTGGTAAATATCTCGTGACGAAAGTTTGACCATGGCCGTCTTCGTAAGATCGCTCGTCTGCGCCGACCATAAAAGCGCCCCGGGGTGGTATGCGACCTCCTCGATACCTTTCTTAGGACCCAATCCCTTAAGAATGGCCTTCGAGTCTATCGAATCCTTGAGAAACATGACATTGAATCTCCTTTTTGGGTCAGTACCCCAGTCTGCGGGGATAGCTTTATTGAGACGCTCCATCTCCTCGTAACTCCGAACCACCACCTTGGGCTGAAAAGGATATGTTTGCGCAAGCATCTTCTCTATCACAGCCTCGAGTTCGCGGCTACTATCGGCGGAACTCTCGAATATGACGTTGCCACTATTGATATATGTACGAACATGCAAAAAGCCCATTTCCTCGAAACGAGCCTTGAGATCACCCATTTTCACAAGGGCATTACCACCGACATTGATACCCCGTAAAAATGCGCTATAGACATTTAAAAATTTTCTTTTCATTATTTGAGACGAATCCAAAATCGCCCGATAAATTGGGTCATCCGACCCATGATATAATCGTAATTCATAATGTCAAAAAAAAATAATCTCACATACAAAGCGTACACCGCCACTCGGTCATTCATTCGAATGCTCCAAAAGGATCCGCGGCGAGAGAAAAAGCAGAAGACAGAAGGCGCTAAATTGAAAATAGCCTTCATACATAACGAAAAAAAGATATCGACAGGGGCTCACCACATCAATGAATTGATGACGACCGCTCTCGCTACACGAGGAACCTCTGTACGAAATTTTTACCCGCGACGACAACTTGCCGACACCCCGACACATCTGCGAGGGATAACGAACATTCTCTTTTTTCATTCCCTACTCGAACGAAAAGATGAAATACTCACATACGATATTATCCAAGGAACGACCTACACACCCCTGCCGTTCCTTACATTCAACCAAACCATAGTGAGTCATTTTGGCTCAACAACCAAAGGTTTCCTCGAATACACGCCAAAAACATCGACTCTCTCCAAAACAGAAAGGGATATTTGGCACGAATTTAAAAGACTTAACATCATACCGTCTCTTGAGCCAGAATCATTTCGCCCCTTTCAAGACATCGCCGATATAGAAAAAATCGTAGCGACTCGCGTAACGATGTGTATTGCCACCTCAAAACACGTCGAGAGTGAGCTCTTAAAAATGGGGGTACCTTCTCATCGTGTACGGGTCATACATAATACGATAGAAGATTACTGGTTCCATGAAAGAAAAAAACCGGATGATGCCCCGCCTCCCCACATTGTTTTCCTCGGGCGTATCGGGGGGGATATTTTTACTTTAAAACTTAAAGGTCTCGACAGACTTATCAGACTGTACCGTTCATTTCCCGACACACCCAAAACAACCGTGTGCATGACGACAAACCGTAAACTCAAAAAATGGATGAAAGCTGCGTTTCCATTACATCATCTCAATATCAACACTCGAAAAGACCTGATTCCCGGCGCCCTCTCATTACTATACGGCAGCGTCCTGTTCCTCCCATCCCGTTATGAAGGGTTCTCGCTGAGTCTTATCGAGGGGATGTCCCAGGCCCTCGTCCCTGTCTCCTATCCGGTCGGAGTTGCACCTGAAGTAATTCGAAATGGTGAAAATGGATACATCATCTCTTCAAACGAAGAGGCCGAGGAACGAATTCGCGAATTGCTGGCGGATGACAAGAAACGGTTGTTGATGGCTCGCGCGGCCCGCGCAAGTGCCCTACAATTCAAAAGCGATGTGATCATAAACGACTTAGTCGCTTTGTACAAAAGGCTCAAAAACAAAAGATCTACTTAATTGAGTGAATACTAGCGCATCCCTACGCTACCGGCGGCTGCAGCCTATACCCCCAAGAAATGCCAAAGAAAGAATGCGAACAGGATAAGTCCGCAGAGGATTGCATGGACCACGACGAGCGTGGCGCCTCGGGTCACTTTCTGGGCCTCTGCTGACTTGTGTAAAACCCCATATAACAAAGAGAAGAATATCAAAGAGAAGATGCTTTTTGTCGTCCAGTGGTGCCCTGCGATACTGGCAAGCAAGTCTTTGAAAGGCGTGTAGAGCTCGCCTGCAATAGTGATGATCACCACGAACCACATGGTCCCGATCGTCGAGCGAATGAGTGCGGTGATGTTCGACATTACAAGGCTTTTAATTCTAAGGCGCTCCTAAAACCGCTTGAGATAAGGTATCCCATCCCTGCCATAGAGAATGCTATTGCGACGACCAGTCCGGCTATGATGACGACCGCCACTCGCGCATCGCGGTTCTCAATTATCGAGTTTCCGTAATGCTTGAGCATTCCCCACGCGAGGATAGCCAAGAACGGAAGGAAAAGGAATATATGCTCCTTCGTCTCGGTGACAACTGAGTGAGCCCACGGTGTCGGGCCGGCTTTTATGAGGGCTTTAACACTTGGTCCATAATGCACGAGATAGTAATAGCCCCCGCTCACCCATGACAGACACAAAAACACCACACCGATGAGCGCCGCGATTTTAGCCCGTTTGATACGCGCCTCATTCGGACTCAAAAGCTCAACAAGGACCCACAAAAATGCAAGCGCTCCAACCTCTCCAAGTCCAGCATGTAAACCTATCAGTAGGTGCATCGCGTGCTAAGTATAGCACCGAGAATCTCACTCGAGACAAGATTTTTGTGCACAAAACGATTAAGCTGCGGCTCTGCGGGCAATACGCGCCTGACATTCGGCCCCACACCCCACAGACGTATCCTCCGGCGAACAGGCTTTACACGCGAGAAAATGGAGATGGCAGTCGTCGTCAGCGCAATTCACATACCGCTCCGTCGCCGTGCCACACAACGCGCACCGCCCGATGACCTTTCGTTCGCCTCCAAAGTCCATAGTGACGCGCTGATCGAACGTATAGAGCGTGCCGAGAAAGTCCTGACCCGGATATTTCTCCATATATGAATGAATGCCTCCGTCGAGCTGGTACACCTCCCTGAACCCTTTGTTCAGTAAATATGCCGACATCTTTTCACAGCGTACGCCACCCGTACAGACCGTAAGGACCTTCTTTTCCTTAAACGGAACCAGCCGCTCCATCGCCTGCGGAAGATCGCGAGAATTGCGAAGTCCAGGGTCAATCGCGTTCACAAAATGGCCGGAGGAGAATTCATAACTATTGCGCATATCGATGACGACAAAATCTTCGTTTGCTTCATACCACTTCTTGATTTCATCCGGCCCGACTCGAGGAGCGGTCTTCACGCGCGGATCAGCCTCCTCCGATGTAAAACGTGTTCCGACAATCTCCGTACGAACTTTGACCGACAGTTTCGGGAATGTCCTTCCGTCGCCCGCGCTTCGCTTGATATCGATACCCTTAAAGCGCTCGTCCGTTAGAAAATCCTTCAAGAACAATGTCGTATCAGAAAGACGCCCCTCAAGAGTGGCATTAATTCCCTCTTGGGCGACAATGACCCTACCAAGAAGGCCGAGACGCGTAGCGCACTCCTGCACCCGCTGTGCGACAACCTCGGGATCAGCAATGGTCACATATTTATAGAAAAGCAGGACCTCGTATGTCATGGGGCGATTCTAGCACAGGCCGAGCTTCTTCATCTTCGCTCGGTAACTCTGCGTATCGGCAAAGACCTCTGCCTCAAAACCATACTCTCGAGCGCCCGCAACGTTCTCGGGGTCATCGTCCCAGAACAGCACATCGCCAAGCGTGATCGATGCGTCGCGTTCATTGAGATACTTCATGATCTCATCGAAGAATTCTTTTGTTGGTTTCTTGTGGCCGACATATGCAGAAGAGAATACTCGATCAAAAACATCCTCGTAACCGAACTTGTCCGAAAGATATGCCGTTCTGTATTTCTCTTGATTGGTTGCAAGAATAACAATGACCCCCCTCTTCCGGATCTCGATGACCGTACCGAAAACCTCTTGGTCCAGAGTATCTCCCGTCAAAAACCAGAACGCGAGGAGCTCATCAACGGTTCCCTTCCAACCCCACCGTTCGAGCCAACCCCTATCCAGCTCTTCCTTAAGATCAGCAGCGCCCACAAGACACTTCTTGAAGGGGCCTTCGAAGAAAGGCGTCATCGCAGAAAGAGGCACATTGAACGTCGAAGAGTATGTATCGCTGAAACGTAGACCGTGAGAAAGCATCCCGTCCGAATCAAAAACGACCGCCTTCTTCGAAGGAACATTTGAGCCGTCTAACGTAGCGCCCAGGCCCATGCCGCCCTGTGTAACTGCTCCCGCACCCACAGAACTAAGTACGCATACACGATACGCTGACTCAAGCCGAGCGACCCCGCCAGCAAGCTCCCCCTCCCTCACCCTCAAAGCTTCGAGCAGCCTCGACACTTGTTCGATCTTCTCCGTTACATCGTCATACCCACCCTTGACCTCTTCGGCAAGTTCAACCGCTTTCCTCACAACGCCGCCACCCTTAAGCATCCGTTCTCGCACCTCATCCTTCACCACCTCAACGACCTTTCCCTTTATCCTATTTTTCGCATTACCAACAAGCTCCTTCGCTTTTTCCCTCAAAAGCTCGATCAAGGTCGCTTGCACAAACACCTGCTCTCTAACGGAAGAGTACTCCGCCTTCTTCCTCTCGAGCTCTTCTTGTATCCGCATGCACGGGTCCCCCTTCTTTGACTTGGTTTTGGTCTTCATGAGAAATGCTCCCGTGGCAACAAGGGCGGTGAGTGCGAGGGTAGCAATGGCAACCGCGATTAAAGTATCTGGATTACTGGGCACCGTGGCGGGTCCCGATGTGGTAATGGTGGTTGTTGTTGCCACTGGCTCCGTTGGCACAGGTGATGCCGGGATAACTGGCGAAGGAACAGCCGATCCTGGAGTGATTGCCCCTGGTTCAACAGCGCTGCCGGACGAGTCTTCGCGCTGAGAAAACTCTCCCCCCGTGAACGCCGGCTCTTCGAGAGAAGATGTTGCCGGGGATATTTCGACAGGAACAAGGTCAACTTTAGACATTGCCGGGTCACTTGCTCCATCAGCCGGCGACATGATGACAGAACCGTCGGACTGCGCCAAAAGCACGGACGCCGGCAGAGCCGCACAAATCAGCACAAGAAGCGGTGCAAGTACGATCGCACGATCAATCCGAATGCGACACAAAAAAGGATACATATCGCTGATTGTAACAGATGGACGTAAACGAAAGAACCACTCCCCGCCTTTCGGCAGGAAGTGGTTCTTTGTGGATGATATTACGCTCGAGCTACGTTCGTAGCTGACGGACCCTTCGGGCCATCAACGACTTCGAAAGTGACGGTGTCGCCAACCTTCAATTCGTCGAACATCACGCCTTTCAACTCCTTTGAGTGGAAGAAAAGATCCTTCGTTTCGCCTTCGCGAGCGATGAATCCAAATCCTCGATCTGTCAGGGTCTTGATTGTTCCTTGCATGTGATTGTTTGTTTTTTTATTTGTGAAGAAAATCGACTTTTTTTCTACATTCCTGTGTCTATAAGGGAACCGTTTCCCAACTGCCAACTCTGTGATTCTATACTGATTCTGCTTTCTGCGCTACTTTTTCTTCTTAGAATCGACTTTTTTCTTGGAAACCTTGAGAACAACGGTCTTCTTTGGCGCCTCTGCCTGGACCGCGGCAGGAGCCGCGACTGGTGCGGACACCGGACGCTCCGTTGCATGAAGCAAGCGATCGAGTTTCGCATTCACCGCTTCAAGCTGGCGTTTCAATTCATCGATACGTCCGTCACGAACTTCAGGCCGTGCGGATTGTGCCGGAGCGCTGAAATCGCGTTTCTGGAAGTCATTTGACGGAGCGTGTTCTTTGCGTCCAAAGCAATCCTTACAGTAGACCGGCTTCTGTCCGTTAGGACGGAAGGGCACTTCGCAGCGTTTGCCGCAATTGGCACATATCGCCTCGAACATCTGAGACCGTCCGAAACCATCGTCTCGGCCCCCTCGGTTGCCTCCGCCAAAACTCGGCCGTCCGAAATTAGGCCTGCCGAAACCTCCGCCTCCGCCAACTCGCGGACCCCCGAACCTTCCTGGCTTCTTAAAATCTTTCATAAAAAATAAATTGGTGAACTGTCTGAATAATCCTTATAAATGAACCGTGCTACCTTGCCTCTGCATTCCGTGGAAGCCAATCGATGATCTTCTTGCGGTGTTGATCGAGCGACCAGAGGTCATCGCGCTTGAACAACAGCGGGTGCTCCTCCTTGAACTTCTTCATGAGCGCCGCGGATATCCGTGGGAAACCTGCCGGTATGTTCTGATTGTACGACTTCAGAAAATCTGCCGGGGTGATCCGCATCTCGTGTACCTTGGGTATTTCCGGGTGCTTGCTCATTGAGTTATCATAATACCACATGTCAATAAAAAAATCAACTCCCCGCCTGGCGAACCCCTTATTTGGCCCTATCCGTCGCTCTATTGAGCTCTTGCTCCGTAGTCCTAAGCCTGCTCTCACTTCGCTGTTTTTCCTGTTCAAGCAAGCGTATTTCTGACATAAGCGCTCCCGACGCCACCTCGAGTGCTGCCAGCTCTTGTTTAAGTCTTTCCACGCTGGCATGCTCCTTGTCGTATTCTTGCTTCTTGCGATGAATCTCTTCCTGTTTCATCCGCAGATCTTGGGTCTTCTTTCGAAGGCTCATTTCTCCCTGCTCAAGATCCCGCTTCAGATTTGCGACGTCCTGCCCCGAGGTTGAAATGCTCATAGAACGTTAGTTAAGTACTACCGGCGAATCATAGCATGCCAAAGACGCCCAGTGACATACCAGCCCCCATCCTCGACAAAAAACGGGGCCGAAAGCGTACACAGAGTTTTACCCTTTGCACAGAAAACCATTCATCAGAGGCCGCGCCTACTGCACAGTATGCGACGCGAAAACCCTGAACACTGATTGTCTCGGCCGTCACCAAACCACACAAACTTAATTATCTAATCGAGTTTGTGCGATTCTAAAATCCGGACGACACCGTGCTCCTGCTCTGCGACCGTAAACTTGCGCCAAATCTGTAGAACCATGCTGGCGTTAAGAACAACGAAATAGCTGCAGAAGAAATGAGCCCTCCGAACATAACGACCGCAAGAGGATGAAGCATCTCTTTTCCGGGATCGCTACCAGAAATAAGAAGTGGAATAAGTGCAAGAGTGGTAACCGCTGATGTCATCAGAACCGGTACAACGCGGTCAAGGGTTGCTCGTACGACGGTTTCTGGAGTCAGCGAAAAACCCTCATCTTGCACTAAAGCTAAACTTCTTCCGATCAGCATGATTCCGTTCCTTGATACGATACCCGCGAGCGAAACAAATCCAACCATATGTGCCACATTAATTGACCCTCCGGTTACCCAGATCCCGATCATTCCGCCGATAAGAACCGTCGGAATATTCGCCATAACAATAAGTGCGATTGAGGCGGACTTGAAGGCGTGATACAGCACTGCAAATATCATTGCGATACCCGCGATAGAGATAAGCAGCAATCGACGCGAACTTTCTTTTTGGCTTTTATAATTCCCCTCGAACGAAAGCGCTACCCCGGTAGGAAGTTTTTGTCTTTCGAGCGACTCCTTAGCCTTCTCGACGGCACCCACAATATCAGAACCTTGATAATTTGCTGATACGACAAGCACTCGTCTACCTCCCTCGTGATCAAAACTTGCCCGACCACCCTCCACGCGGACATTTCCAACACTCCCAAGCGAACCGGCTTCAGCGTACGGAAGAGCTAAATCGTTAAGAGAGGCCATCGTCCCTTTCGATTCGACGTCAAATCGCGCGACAACATCGACCGATGCGGCGCCGAGACGAACCTGGCCTATCCTGTCACCCATAAGGCCCATTTCAAGATCGCGCGCCACCTCACCAGAAGAAATACCGTACTCCGCAATCCTGTTCCTATCCACATAGATACGTAACTCTGGAATAATAGTGTTCTGCTGGACACGGGGATTTTCAATCCCTTCCTGTTTTTCCAACTCTGCAAGTACCTGCTTCGCCGCCTGATCCATATCCACCGGACTATCGCCGTAGACCTTCACCACAATCGGTGCGCGAACCCCTGAAAGCAGCATCTCGACTCGATGTGTTATCGGTTGACCTAAACTGAAGTCTGCGCCAGTAAAACCATCGAGAACCTTCTGGATATCCTGCATAATTCTGTCGCGTTCTTTTTCATATCCCGGCTTCAAGGCAATCTGCATCTCGCTCGAATTCGAACTGCCTCCATGTGGATCAGCTTGGCTTCGTCCGGCGATGTTACTCACCTGACGAATGCCCTCCACCTTCAAAAGCGCCTTCTCAAGCGTTACCGCGTACTGATTCGTCGTCGAAAGAGCTGTCCCTGGAGGAAGATAGAACATAACGACCATAGAACCTTCGTTAAACGGGGGTATACCCTCTTTGCCCGCAAAGAAATACATTCCAAGCGTCACGCCTACCGCCACGGTCACCACAACGCTCAAAGTCCTTACGTTGTGTATACACCAATACACCCACGGGGTGATGCGTTCTTTTATAACTCGCACTATTGCCGTTTCTCTTTCGTGTCCTCTCAAAGATTCTCCGTCCAATAAAAGACTCGCGAGTACCGGAGTGACCGATAACGATACAATCATAGAGGCAACAAGTGAAACAAGATATGCTGTACCGAGGGCGGCCAACAAACGACCCTCTATTCCCGGCATGAAGAATATTGGTATGAACACAACAGCAACGAGAATAGTTGCATATACGATAGAGTTACGGACTTCGTTCGAAGCGGACAAAACAACACTCTCCCTATCATCCTTTTTCCCACCATTAAACCATCTCCGCAATCGTCTAAAGATATTCTCAACATCAACAATGGAATCATCGACCAACTCGCCTATCGCAACCGCGACTCCGCCGAGAGTCATTACGTTCACCGATAATCCAAAGAGTTTGAATACAATAGCAGTCGTAAGTATCGACAACGGAATAGCAACGAGGGTTATCAGCGTCATCCTTATATTCATGAGAAAGACGATGAGAACCGCAATAATAAGTATCGTCCCATCACGAAGCGCATCCTCGACATTGCCCAATCCGGCGCGAATAAAACCCTCCTGTCTGAAAAGATTTGAATGCACAACGACATCCTCCGGAAGACCCGGCGACAACTGCGTGAGCATTTCGTCAATCTTCTTGGTAACCTGTAGCGTTTCAGCATCCGGTTGCCTGATAACCCGAAGCACAACACCCGGCTTTCCGTCGATCGCACCGCTCCCACGGATAATGCTGCGACCCTCTACGAGGGTTGCGATATCACCCACGCGCACAGACCGGCCGGTCACGCTATTCCGACCAAGGGATATTTCTTCCAGATCACTGACATCTTCAGGAGCAACGATAATACGTATCGGGTACTCTTTATTATTTTCTGTGAGCAGTGACCCACTCTTGTTCGTGAGTGCTCCCTCAACTGCCCTGCGGACATCATCTGGCATAATGCGGTACCGGCGCATACGTTCCGCATTGAGCTGTATCTGCCACTCACGAACATCTCCCCCCATGACAAGCACACTCGCAACACCGGGGACTTTTAAAAGAGCCGGCTTAATCACAAAATCCGCGAAGGTTCTCAACTCCATTGGTGAAACGAGTGAGTTCGGCGAACTTACCCCAACCCAGGATATTTCTCCTAAAAGCGACGTTGATGGACCAAGTGCCACTTTTACTCCCTCCGGCAAAATCGCCTGAGACAAACGCTCTTGTGTAATCTGTCTATTACGCAAAATATCCGTACCCCAATCAAACTCAATAATAAGGACTGCTTGCGCGAACGACGCACTTCCCCTGACACGGTCAACATCAGGCGCTCCGAGTACGGCAGATTCCAACGGGTAGAGAATAAGACGCTCAACCTCTTCAGCGGCCATACCATCGCTTTCCGCGAAGACAGTAACTGTTGGTTTATTTATATCCGGCAGAATATCCACTTTCATTGTCGAAACACTCCACGCGCCGGCAGTAGCAACCACAACAGCACACGCCAAAACCATCACTTTGTGCCGCAACGACCACGAGATTATGTTATTGAACATATGCGGGTAATATTACATTTCCATCCCCTCCGTATGCTGATGACCGCCCGACCCAGTACGGCCATCTGAAGAACCCCCTCCTACCGACCTCTCGTTACCCGCAAGTTCACTGAGAAACATCCCCTCCCGTATCTTTATGCTCGAATCAATGATGTATCGATCGCCATTGGTGGCTCCGCTGTACACCTCAACGAGAGCGCCGAGAATACGCCCGAGCTCCAATTTTTGAGAAAAAATTTTTCCATCCGTAGACACTTTCCACACCTTTGAAAAACCGTCTTCATCCCACCAAACGGACGAGAATGTGATGAGTGGAATATTCGAAGATTCAGGGGGGATGACCCTTACCGATGTGCCTGCCGGCCAGTCTACATCCTCTACCATAATGGCATCGGCCATATACGAGCCTGTATCATCGAGCGAATCTCCTGCACCAATGATTTGAGCTTTTTTCTCATCAGTCGAAAATCCTGGACGGATGACAGAAACGATATCCCCGCGCACCGGCTTCCTGGTATTATTCGGCACCCTCATACGCACGATGCGCTCATTTGAATAACCAGTGATAACCGCAACAGGCACTCCTGGACCAACCGAATCTCCCGTCTTTTTGTATATTGCCGATACAGTTCCGCTCCTCGTAGCAACTATAAAGGTCGCATCCTTTATTTCGCTGGATATCGCCATATATGCCGCGCGGGCGGCATCGGCTTCGGCATAGGCCGACGCCTTGTCTCTTTCAACCGCTGAACGGCGTTCACTTATCATGATTTTATACTCGGTTTCTTTATCAGCCACCTGCGCCTCGGCCTCGCGATACTCCGAAAGAAAACTGAAAAAATCACTTTGATCTTCGGATGCGATTGTCCTGAACTCCTTCCCTGATTCTGCATCTCCAGAATTATTCGCGAGGCGTACAGCGAGAGCAAAATAATCACTCGCGCTGTCGACGGGAAGATTCTCTGCATTTTTTAGCTCTTCCACAAACCTCACAAGAGAAGACTCATATAAACTCTGGATGTTCTGGTCGTGTGCTCCGTACTGTTTGTACAGGCCCCCGGCGCGCACATACCGCCAATCCGTATAATTTGTAAGTAGAGAAACGTGCTTAGAAAGAGCGCGCTCCATAAATGAACGCAATGCAATAGACCTGTTCGCCAAATTCTCTCTCATGCGATTAAGCGCGGTAAAAGAGCTGCCGGGATTGGTCTCGGACACCTCACCCTCAAGTGAACGCTCAAGAGACGCTATGCGCACAGCTTCTTCGATCGCAAACGTATCGGCAATAACCGCCTGCGCCCTGAATCGCGCTGAATTTTCGGCGCTTTCCGCAAGCATAGCAATTAATTCCGGTGTCGCAGGCGGAGCCGATATCTTTCCCAACACGCCTCCGGCAAAAACAGCATCTCCAATGCGTACATACCAATCGGTGATTACACCATCTCGTGATGACTGTATCTGTGATATCTCCGATGAGATTATCTCCGCTGGCCACGAATCGCGCGGAATAACAGCATCAAGAAGAACAGGGTCGCTCTCTCCAATAACCGCAACGAGCTGGCCATCATAAATACCGTCAGCTACTGCTTCCATCGTGACAACACTTTCTGGTATTTTATCGCCATACACAAAAGAAATTGTGTATACTCCTCCAACACCAACAAGGACGGCGACCGACATAACAACAAATAAAATCTGCGGACGGCGACGTGCGACTCTCATCATATTTTTTATTTTTTCCATAGACTTTTATCCTTTAAAATCAACTGGTACGGATCATCAATAATCCGGAAAATAAGTAAAAAGCCCTTGTGGTATCAAGGACTTCTCCAGCATAGAAGAACGCAACTATTCAGTCGCTCTCTATGCTGGTCTTACATATCCAGGACTCCTTTCAAAAAGGGAAAGCCATGAAACAATTTTCTGTATCGCCAGGTGTAAGACATCACGGTCGTCAAATCGTGCGTGAAAGACCTCTCCATCGTACACCAGTGAACCCGCCCCCCTTAACAGACCACTGAACACGAGAACTATCAATGCGATAACCGATACAGCCGCAGAGACAACAAGGACGTCGAGAGACGTTAGTACTATCTGTTTGGCATGTATCACATGAGTAATCATGTTGTCACCATTTGGTATTGGGTCGTGGCCTATATGGCCACTGAGCGCTAAACCCATATATGAACAGAAAAGAACAGCCCCGGCTATTCCAAGGGTCAGAAAGACCGTGACCATGTTTCTGAATACCTTACTCATATCCCCATAGTACTCTTATGCCTGCCCGCGTCAACAACCAGACCTCTTACCCGGCCCCCTCCTTAGATCTACTCCCGCCAAAACTCTCTTCTTGTCCCGTGGCCAGCTTTTGATCTCCGCTTCGCGCTTCAAAGCAGAGCTCCTATCCGGCTGTTCCTCGCTGTACAGCAGTCGCGTAGCACCTTTTGCTCTCGTGTAATGGCCACCCTTACCACTCTTGTGTTCGTCGAACCGGCGCTTCACATCAGTTGTGATGCCAGTATAAAGCGAGCCGTCACTGCATTCGATAAGGTAAACAAAATACATACGTTCTCTTTTTTTTCAAGACAACCCTAAGATCACCTAAGAGCATTCAGTGCCGCACGCGTCTTCGGGCCGACGATGCCAGATGCTTGAATACCTTGTGAATTTTGAAACGCGATAACCGACGCCTGTGTGATGGGGCCAAAATATCCCGTCACTTCAGCGCCGAAATACCCTTTCTTCTGGAGAAGAAGCTGGAGTTCTCGAACGTCATCACCCTTTGCCCCTTGCTCTAGGTCCCTCGTAAAGAATACCGTTGGTCCCGCAACAGGACTACCGGCCGCCTCAAGAGCTGCGCGCGTCTTGGGGCCGACGATACCCAAGGGCTCTATCCCTTTTGCTTCTTGGAACGCGACGACCGCCGTTCGCGTTATCGGACCGAAATACCCAGTGATGTCAGCGGAAAAATATCCAAGGTCCTTGAGTTTCTGCTGTATTGCGCGAACCGTTTCACCACGCGCACCAAGAGAAAGCTCTGATGACGCACTCGACGGCAACACAACGGGTGCCGGCGCAGAGAGAGCTTTTACTAGCGTACTTAAGGTCTTACGCGTCAGCGCATCAGCAATACCGGTCGGGTCGATCTTCTTTTCATTCTGAAAACGCCTGACTGCTTCGCGTGTCACTGCATCATATGTTCCTGTAATAACGCCGGTGTAGTACCCGAGAGCCTTAAGCTCTTCGTGGAGCGTGACTATATCCTGATCCACCATTCCCTCGCGCAAACTCCTCCGTATAATGAACGCCTCCTCGTCCTCAAGAGTCGCTTCGGTAGAGTGCTCTATCGTGACCGGCGATTTACCCGATGCATTGGTCCCTGCCGCCGCAAACAAACTGTCATATGGATTGATGACGGTCCTGCTTGCGTCGCGTATTTCAAAATGGAGATGAGGAACGGTCGCTTCAGCATTACCGCTATCGCCCACCCACCCGATACGCTGACCTTTGGTAACGACCGAGCCGCGCTGAAGACCTGACACATACGCGTTCCCCGGACCTCCCTGTCCGTCGTCAGTGCCAGGCGTGTCATTGTTCAAATGAAGATAGCGGTAGGTATATCCCTGCGCATCACTCAAGGTCATCGAGTACCCCCACGATGGTTCGGGTATAGCAATGAACGTTATCGTACCGTCAGCAACAGCGACAACGGACGTCATCTTGTCAGCAATGATGTCGATGCCGAGATGCTCCCTCGTCCCGCCGCCTCTCGGTTCGGCAAAATCGTTCCTAAAACTAAACGCGCCATCAACAGGAAAAACGATCATGCGAACCTGCGCATGAACATAAGAAAAAGAGAGACCGAACATGAGGACGGCTACCCCCGCGCGAAGATACGGTGCGCATGATCTCATATAGTTCATTTGGTATAGACGGCCATCTGGCACCCTTCATTACACAACGCCCTAGCGGACCTTGAACTTCAGACCGCGCAGACGGAGTGCCCCCTTCAGTACCTTCACCGTCTTTACCTTTGTCGGCCTAAACATGTTCCCCATGACGCTATTTCCTCTCCGCGTATCGGCGATAGCTACCGAGTATCGCCTGCCAGCCGGCGCGCTGGACCTCTATTGGATTTTCTTTTTCTACTTCGAATGCAACCGAAACATGGGTAGACCCGTTCTTTGTCTCAAAGATAACGCTCGCTTTCCGACCGCCGAACGTATAGGCGATGCGGTCATTTGGAACCACTTCCGTGTACGTCCCTTCGAAATTGAACCCTCCGCTTCCGTCCTTTGCCTGCATACGATAACTGAAAGTTCCGCCAACCTTCAGGTCATTACCCGCGCGCGGACACTCCCAATCAGGTGAGGCGTTGTTCCACTGTGTGATATGTTCCGGTTTGGTATAGAACTCCCACGCCTTATCGCGGGAAACATTTACATCTGTTTCTATGGTTATTGTTTGCGCCATGGATATCTATCGCACCGACACAATTTTTACACAACCAGTATAGCAAATAGAGTCCTGCAACGCAGGCCGACTCTAATTCGCCGGCCGAACTTCCGATCCATCCAGGTTCGTCCGATAAATGAATTCCTGTCCTTTTACGTCAAGAATCACTTCATACCCCGGGGTAACAAGTTCTGCGCACATCTCGTCTTCTGGTACGTTGCCTGGCATGCCGAGGCATGCGTTAGGCCAATCTTTCTGTGTCACAGAGATTACCATCACTTCGCTTTCATTTACTTTTATCCTTTGTGCGACATATGTCCGCGCAACAGAAACAGCCTTTGGTATTTCTGTTGGAAACATGTCGACACCTGAAACGTGCCGCAATACACGCTTCGCAGAATCTGAACAACCTTTGTAAATGTTCAGTGGATCATACGGAAGGAGTAGGAACTTTTCCTCGCCCGTCTGCGGGTCACTCCAACGAACTTCTACTGAACCCTCCTCCACATCAAACACAGTATCGATTGAAACAAGAGGAATATCCGCTGTCGCGCACGCGCGAAACGCCTCTGCCCGCGGGCCAAGATCCTCGATGAATACCTGCCCGTTGGAAAGATGGCATTGTCGCGGATAATCTTCTGAAACTGGATTGCCGTAGGACTCGCATTCCTCAAAGGTCGTAACCGGGCGACTTGCTGTATCTGCAAATAGATACCACCAAAAGACAGTACCGATCAGACCCGCAACGATAATTCCCAAAACTATCCTTGTCTTCATAACGCTAGATACTCACCGGCTCAATCGGGTTCGCATTGATGCCCGCTCGAAACTCCATCATGATGATGGCCCCGTCCATATCGTCACTTTTTACAGGAACGTCCAAGGTCGCATCGAACGTGCCGTCGCCGTTGTCCGTGTGGAGCATGGCGATATAACTTTTGTCGTCCTCCAAAGCGGACGAGAGGGTAACCGAAACGTTGTTCGACTCTCCGGCATTAAGATGTGCACTCGCGCCGATGATCTTGGCCGGAACGCCGTTGGCCATCTCGTGTATAACGACATACCCGCCCTTCTCCAACACGACGAACGAGACCGTTGCCGTCTTGCCAACCTTCTGCTCATTGACATTGAGTGCGTTCTTTCCTACCCTCATCCCCATCGAACCGCCGTCCTTCGGGATAAAGCGGATAGACTCGACGAGTGGCGCGAAGTCGCGGCGCAGATCGGAATCCTGATCGAGGAACTGGCCGGTAATGACATAGATATTCTCTCCGTGCGCGACAACAAAATTCTCCGACGCATAGAGACCGTCGGCCATGTAGCGGATAGCATTCGCCCCGCCCACGACCGCCTCGGCAACATCACCTGTCTTTAGATTGATATTGCTGTATTGAACGTTAGCATCAGCCCAAACGCCCGGGAACTGCTTTTGTGAATTATTGAAAACAGCGATCGTTATGACCGGAGCACCTTCTCCACCCACTGGCGGCGGAGTATTGAAATCCTCGGTTTTATGAAGGATGATAACCCTCACCGGCTCCTCGCCAAGGTCGACCGGCATCCGCTCGTCCACGACATAACCTGCCGGACCAACACGATAATCGAACTCAAGACCGATCTCGGCATGACTATATTTCTCGAACTGAACATTCAGACCCTCCGGGGTCTTGCCCCCGTCGATACGAGTGATGTAATACCCAACAACCGCAACGATAGCGACCGCTATCAGAATGTATATTGTTTTTTTCATATTAGACCAAGACGTTTATATAAGAATAATCTTACACATAAGTCGAAAAACACACTAGACTTTTCACCGATGCGGACAGCCGGCCCAGCAACAAGGACGGCGCATACCGCCCTTCATTTTCGAAAGCGCCTTTTCGATACGAATGTTTCTTGTCTCCGCTTTCTTGCCGGAGATGACCCAACAGATCCACTCATTACGGGCCAATGGAGTAATGTCATCCCATAACGCTTGAACGGTGGACACAGAAATAATCGCCTTCCGTAAGTCTTCAGGCAACTTATGGACCGTCCTGCCGGCTAGGTTGCTTTTGTTCATGAAATTATTTTCTCAAAAAATCTATATACCCTCCGCCCAACTTCATATGCGAACCAACTTACCCTTTCGCTTCACGATGTTTTTATAGTCCCACTGAATAAGTACGGACTTTTTGAGCCAACGCTTGATATCCTTTTCGCGTATTTCACCTGTGCCAGTGTACGTGATGGATGCATCTTTAAACCCTCCCCCACCTGGAGTAAGGAGTGGTTCGTCAAAATCCCTTCCGCTCCAAAACATCAGACGAACGCCTGCTTTGAGCTTTGAGTACCCCGCGACCGGATTCCCATCAAGAAACCATACCGGGTGGCGGTGCCACACTTTCCCTTCACCTTCGGGCAAATATTCTTCAATAAGATGACTAAGCTTAGTGCAGATTTTTTTATCCTCCCCTTTCTGTTCGGCGTTGTATGCATGTATATCTGAGATCATATGATGAAAAGTATAGCGTCCTCTTTAGCTGCTATCACCTGGGAGGGTTTTGTAAAATTCGTTCGAATATTGCCGCAACAGCGACAGTTATGGCAGAAACAAAGGTCAGCACAAGGCCCATCGCAACACCGCCCGCGATATCATCTTCGGGCCGGACTATGACCAAATAAATCAGCGGCGCTGTGATAAAACCAACAAGAGCGAGTGCACAACGTTTTATCGTCCTCACAGCCTCTAAACTCTCCTGCGAAAATGTTTTATCCTGCCGCACAAGACCTAACACGTTGAATACCCGATGAAGCGCTGTGAAGAAAGCTATCGATGCGATATATGCATATGCCAAGAAGGGATCCTTGAAATAGATATCGAAGGTTGTAGCGTTCACATTCCTTCCCTCAAGGTGCGGTTCCCACAACATAAAGGTAAGAGCTCCGATGCCGATGAGCGCGATAACCGCCTGAAGAAATAGTGTCGGGAGCTTTTTCATTGTAAACAAGACCCTTCGCTCTTTTATTTGCACCCGCCGCCTACTGGCGCTGGGCACTGCGCTCGCCTACGCTCGCTTGCTGCGGGACTTGGAATCGAACCAAAATTTTCGCTTTCAGAGAGCGACGTCCTACCTTTAGACGATCCCGCAATGTATTCAATTTTCAATACCGCACATACAACTTACAACAAAAAAACCTTTTGCTCAAACTCTTCGGCTGATGTTCACTTTTACTGCCACAGGTATATACTGGGCCTATGATAAAGCCGTACAGCAGCCTCATTCTCTTGGCACTCCTCTTTCCTTCAGCCCTCTTTGCTGAAAAACTAATCAGATCCCTCGATTTTGGTACGTACGACCCGAAAGAAACATTCTGCGGTTCCTCAATTGACGCCCGCGTCTGCAAATGTGCCTTTCACAATGATTTCTGCAAAGATATCGGCAAAACGCGAAACGAGGCGAAAACCGAACTCGAAACAAAATTTAACGCTTTTGTCGAAAACAGGCGTGCGTATTTCATCGCACAATGCCTTGGAAGCAATGGAACATATAACGAAAAGAAAGAGCGCTGTGAATACTACGAACAAGATGACAAAGAGAAAAAGTGTCTCCCCGTCGACTTCGATATTTCATGGGAGAAATACTCTGATATCGATCCGGCTATCCCTGACGACGAGCGCAGTTACGAAGCCAAACGATACGTTGAAGCATTCAAAAAGCTTAGTGAGGTCACCGAGAGTGAATTCTTCCTGAACCGCGACTTCGAACTCGCCCGCCTTATGCAGGAAGAACTCCTCTCCTACAAAGAAGCCCTGGTCAAAGGCCTCAAAACCAACCTCCTGAAGTCATTCTGGCGAGTGGCGTGGATGAGCTATGATGCGGTCGCCGGATCAAGTGTTCCAACCGTCGGGTACAAAGCCGAGTATGTACAGGGGGCCTTTGACCTTGGGCGCTCCTACGCGAAACTTTTTACCGAAGCAGACGCCATCACCCACGTGGGTGTAGGTCTCAAGCTGTTACGTTCCTTTACTCCAGAAAATTCGAGGTTCGCCATTAATACCAAAGAGACGGCTGGTAAGATGCGCTCTGCCTTCACGACTGGCGTTATCAGCACGCTTGAGGCGGCAACCAACCCGCAGGGCGCGATCGATTTGGCAAAAGAACTCTTCCAAGACGTCACAGCGACAACCCTTATCCCTGACGCAAAATTCAGCGACGAAGAGCTCGCCATCCTCCGCGACCAACATCTGAAGAACAAGCTCATTGACGACGCTTTGCAAAAAAGCTACCGCGCCAATCACGAACGCCGGCAAGAAATCGAGCGGTTACAGCAAGAACGCGAACAACTCCTCGAGGGAATCGTTAAGTGGTCCGAAAAAGAAAAAGAACGCGTCGTAAACGCCATCATCGACTCCTGCAATAAATAACCATGATACACATCAAGTGCATATTTATACTCTCGACCTTCCTGATCCTTTTGCCATTTTCCACAGAAGCCCAAAACGCATCCTCGACTAAAACGATTGTCGTGGACTCTTATTCGATACATTACGACGAGGCATTATCCGCAGACGAGAATGGTAACAATGTACATGATCGAACAACCTACTATCTTGCCGGAAAGATGGTCCTGACTGCCTATGACAGCGATGAGAACGGCGCGGACGATCTATGGTTCCGCTGGGACGGCAATGACCGGGTCAACCTGGAAATGTCCGACAATAACAATGACGGCATTGTAGAGACGGTGTCATCGGTGGACAGGAACGGCAAAACGACAATCATCAAAGCACCCGAGCCGACTCAAAAACCACGAATCAGCGCCGAAAATAGAATGGGTGGAAAAACTATCCTCTACTGGCTCATCGTCATCACCCTCGGTTACTTCACCTACCGCAAAATTCGCCCGCGCAAGAATTGAAAACCGGCGCGCCTCATGCCGTGGCCGGTTTTCCCGTATCCAACAACTCAACTAAAACGCCAGAGAGGCGCCGAGGAGCGCCATATTCTTGTAAAACTGAACTTCGTCATTCATCTTCATGACCGGGTCGGCATCATTCCAGAATGCATGCATCTTGAAGGTCACCCCTACAAGAAAGATCGCGATAAGCATCGTTGATTCGCGTGTGTACTGACCGAGTACAACACCCAAGCCTCCGACAAGAATGAGCAACCCCGAACCGATGACTGCCGTCCGCGCATTAGAGACACCCTTCATCTGAGCATATCCCGTAAGCGCATCGGTCTTCAAAAAAACATGATTGAGACCCATATACAAGAAGTACCCCCCGAAGAGAAGTCTTCCCACGAACTCCAATATACCCGAATCCATATACATCATCGTATTTAAAAATTTATCGCCTTCTAATACCCATTTCGAACCACCCATCCATTCTACCACCTTCGATGGTGGCTACGGTACAATAAAAAAACCGCGCGTACACGCACGGTTTTTGCCATCAGGGAACAAGAGGTGAACCCTTTAATCTGCCCCTCAAACGCAGTAACGCATTTGCAAGGATCTGCGATGCCCGACTTTCGGTGATGCCCCCGAGAGCAAAAGCGATATCCGCGAGTTTTACATTGTGCCAGAAGTACAATTGAACGACGTGCTTCTCTTTCTTCGGAAGACCTTCCACCAGCCGATCTATCTCCCGCTGAAGCTGAGGATCGTCCATGGTCTCCGTCGGATGGTGCCAATTCTCGTCGGATATGACATCATGCTGACACATATCGTGGTCCTCGTTGAAACCCATAGGAGAATCCAAACGAACCTTATGCGGTTCATGCAGGATAGACGCGAAGAACTCTTCTGGATTCTCTATTCCAAGATGACGGGCGATCTCTGCTTCGGTCGGCTCGCGACCAAGAATCGAATGAAGTTGCATTTCAGCCTCCTCCACCCTCTTCTGTTTATTGCGGTCTGACCTGGCAAGCTCATCGAGCCTGCGCACTTCATCGAGGATAGCCCCGCGCACGCGCGTCCGCGCGTAGGTCTCGAGCGTTGCCCCAAAAGAAACATCGTAATTCTGGACCGCTTGCCATGCGGCCACAAGAGCGACATTTTCCATATCATCAACATCGACGAGGGAATGTTGGGGGAACCTCATTGCCGTTCTTCTGGCGATTGCTCGTGCCACATCCACAAGACTTTCAAATCGGCTTAGGGCCGAACCGTCCACTGTTGTGTCATTGCTCATAGAACCTCCGTATTCAAAAACTCCTGCCTAGTTTTACCAGCGCAGGAGACAAAAAGCAACGATACGGCCCGTCCGACACCACAAAGCCTGAAACCTATTTTCGGAGAGCTGCTTTGACGAACGCGCTGAAGAGCGGATGCGGAGCAAGAGGGCGTGCTTTGAATTCCGGATGAAATTGGGTACCCAAGAAGAACGGGTGGACCGAACGTGGGAGTTCAGCGATCTCACAGAGCGTACCATCTGGCGATTTTCCGGAAAACACAAGACCAGCATCCTCGATACGCGACACATATTCAGGATTTACCTCGAAGCGGTGGCGATGCCGTTCATTAATAGTATCCGTGCCGTACGCCTCGCGGGCAATGGTCCCCCTCGAAAGTCTGGCCGGATACGTGCCGAGGCGCATCGTCGCGCCATACTTCCCTTCGGCAATATTCTTCTTCTGTTCCGGCATGATATCGATAACAGGATACGAAGACTTAGGGTCAATCTCGGTCGTATGAGCGCCTTCAAGACCCAAGACGTGTCGCGCGTACTCGACGGTCATCAACTGCATACCGTAGCAAAGACCAAAGTACGGTATCTTATTTAGGCGTGCATACTCAATGACCTTGATTTTTCCCTCGATGCCGCTTCCGCCGAACCCTCCCGGGACAATAATACCGTCGAACTTCTTGAGCTGTGACACCTTCATTTTCCCACTCTCGATATCTTTGGAATTCACCCACGTGAGGACAGGGCGTGCGCCTTGATGGAAAGCCGAAATCTTCAGTGCCTCGATGACCGAGATATATGCGTCGGAAAGGACGAAATCTCCCGTATCAAAATATTTACCGATGACAGCAATCGAAAGATTGCGTTTGGCCCCCTTGGCCTTTGCGACAAATTTCTTCCAGTCCGACAAATCACGGCTCCCCTTCTTGGACTTGAGACCGAGATTTTTTAAGAGAGTCACGCCGATCTTGTCCTTCTCGAAATTGATGGGAACATCATAGATACTCTCAATATCTGGCGCAGAAACGATATTTTCCGGACGCACGTTGCACCAGATGGCCAACTTCTCCTTCCGCTTCTGATCGAGAGCGACCTTGCTTCGCGCGATGATAACATCAGGCTGAACGCCGTAGGAATTGAGTTGGCGAACTGCATTCTGCGTCGGCTTGGTCTTCATCTCTCCCAACGTGCCGGGTATCGGCAGATAACTCACCAAAATAAAAAGCACATTTTCAGGGTGCTTTAACTTAAGAACGCGGGCCGCCTCGATGAACAGGATATTCTGATAGTCTCCGACGGTGCCGCCGATCTCGATGAGCGATATGTCGGACTTATTGACCTCGGCCGCGCACTCGATACGACGAACGATCTCTCCCGTGATATGCGGTATCGCTTCGACACACTTGCCTCCATATCCCAAATTACGCTCCTTTTCGATGACGTGCTTGTAGACCATACCGCTCGTGATGTAGTCGTCAGGAGAAAGGTCGATGTTCATGAAGCGCTCGTAATTGCCCATATCTTGATCGGTCTCGAGTCCTGAATCGAGAACGAAAACTTCGCCGTGTTCGGTCGGATTCATCGTACCTGCGTCAACATTAAGATAGGGATCAACTTTGACTGGGTTGACCTTGAATCCTTCCCCTTGAAGGATAGCTCCTATCGAAGAAGAGGCGATGCCTTTGCCAACGCCAGACATCACCCCTCCGATAACAAATATATATTTATGGTTCTTCGATACCATGATTAGACCTTAAGATACCGCCTGACTGCTAAATAACTCGAAACAGCTCCCAATACGATACCCGATACCATGATGATACCGAAAAATTGAATGAAATGAGTGAAGTAATATTCCATGATATCGATGCCGGAGAAAAAATCCTTGGTCGCTCCGCCAAGCCAGTAAGTTGCCGGATAGAAAAGTGCGAGTGTCGCAATCCCCGCAACCAAACCATAGAGTATCCCCGCAACGACGAACGGACCCCTGATGTAGGTGTTGGCAGCGCCGACAAGACGCATCACCGATATCTCCTCGCGGGAAATATAGATGGTGAGACGGATCGTATTGAATGCGATGAGTATCGAAATGACCGCGAGGACAATGTTTATCCCGAGACCTAAACGCTCCGCTGAACCGATGATATTCGAAAGGCGTTCGATGGCCTCTTTGTTCTTGCGGTAGTTCACCGAATCAATGATTTTCGTTTGTCCCTCGCCAAGAGCATTATCACCTTCCAAGAACTTGGCAATGCTTTCGTACTGATCGGGATTTGCGGCCTTGATGTTGAGGCTTGCTCCAAGAGGGTTCTCGCCTATCTCTTCGAGAGCTTGAAGGGTCAATTGTTCGTCAGCGTGACGAGCCTTGAACTCTTCGAGGGCCTGCTCGCGAGATACATATTCAACAGCCTCAACCTCCGGCAAACGCTCAAGCTGGGATTTCACCGCGAGCACATCCTCTTCGGGGGCGGCTGTCACAAAATAGACATTCACATCGACTTTATTGCGCAGGTCCTCGAGCGAAGACTGGAGTATTGCTGAAAGGAAGATGGTCCCACCGATAACGAAGAGCGTCACGACCATAACAAGCACAGCCGAAAGCGAGATGAATCCGTTGCGCCAAAAACTCACCAGACCGGACCGAATAACACGTTTGAGTGCGATAAATATCATAGTGGTCAATTATAAAACATATCTGCCTTCTGGGTCATCACGCACCACCCTGCCGCGCTCCATCGTCACAACGCGCCGGCCAAGAGAATCTATCACCCCCTTGTTGTGGGTCGTCAGGACCACGGTCGTTCCCAGATCATTGATACGTTTCAATATCTGAACGATATCGAACGTGTTGACCGGGTCGAGGTTGCCCGTCGGCTCATCGGCAATGACAACATCGGGCTGGTTGACGATGGCTCGCGCGATAGCGACGCGCTGGCGCTCCCCGCCGGAAAGTTCGTGCGGGAAGTTCCATGCCTTTTCAGCAAGATCGACAAGTTCGAGGACGTGAGGCACATCAGCGGCGATCTCGTTATCTGTCCTTCCTGCCGCCTCAAGAGCGAACGCGATATTCTCGTATGCTGTCTTATCGGGCAACAAACGGTAATCCTGAAAGACCATACCTATGCGCCGACGAAGTTTGTTAATGTTGCTCTTGCCGACCTTATGAACGTTCAAAGACTCGAAAAAGACCTCGCCTGAGGTCGGGACATCCTCGGCAAGGATCATCTTAAGGAGTGTTGATTTACCAGCGCCGGAATGCCCGACGATCGAGACAAATTCCTTCGGTTCGATGGTGAGCGTCACCTCATCAAGTGCACGAAAATCACCTGGGTAGACCTTTGAGACTTTGTTGAAATAAATCATGCGTCACGTATAAGTATATAGCATCTAAGACGCTCCACAAAGAAGATATTTCAAAAAGACACACGCCGGAACAACCCGGCAACGAATGCCCTAGAGAGACTTCTCGGCCTCGATGAATTCGTCGATGTCGCCCTCAAGAACTTTGTCGACCTGCGACGTTTCGATGCCTGTCCGATGATCCTTGACCATCTTGTACGGGTGCAGGACATACGAACGGATCTGATTTCCCCACTCGATATCGGTCGTCTTCGATATATACATGCCTGACTCTTTCGATTTACGCTCATCCTCGATCCGGCGCCACAACTTGCCCCGAAGTATAGCCATCGCGCGGGAACGATTGTCAGCTTGGCTCCGCTCGGAATCAACGTGAGCCGAAAGATTTGTGGGAAGATGCACGATACGCACAGCCGTCTCACGCTTGTTCACATTCTGTCCGCCCGGGCCGCTCGATCGAGCGAACTCGACCTTCAATTCATCTTCACGGATCTCGATATCCGACTCGTTCGTCTTTTCGAATTTCGGAATGACCTCCACGAGCGAGAAAGAAGTGTGTCGTTTCTGATTTGCGTTGAATGGCGAAACACGCACCAGGCGGTGAACGCCTGATTCATTCTTAAGAAGACCGTAGGCTCCCTTGCCGCTGACCTCGAATGTTATATTGCGAAATCCACCGTGATCATTCTCGTGCTTATGAATGACCTCGAACCCCCATCCCTTACCGGCAAGATATCTGCTGTACATGCGAAAAAGCATACCTGAAAAATCTTCCGCATCATCGCCACCCGCTCCCGAGAATATCGTCATAACTGCACCGCCCTTGTCATATTTGCTTCCTCCTTCTGCAACGGACCTAAGTTCCTGAAGCTCTTTTATCATTGCCTGCGCCTTTGTTTTGTCAGACCAAAAATCACCGGACTGCATGGCCGTCTCGATCTCTTGGATGCGCCTCTGCGATGCGGTCTTCGTATCTTCCATACCGGCGATTATAGCCGAAAATACACGGCGAGAACAGAAAAAGAAAACCCGCCGGAGGTTGCCTCCGGGCGGGTATGGGAGCCGCGTATGAAATGGTGCTGGGCGGGAAGAACTACAATGAGACTGCGTTGCGCGTCTGCGTATTAAGGGTTGTTTTACATTCTGATGCACCTACACGGCGATCACGGACAAAAGTGTTCAGCCCATCCGTGATTTCTGTCTCGTACTTTTTCCACGAAGTCGCGACAGACCGAGGATAGTACCAGAAGCGTCGTACGCATGTCAAACTAATGATATAATCCGTATCACTAGTCATTAAAAGAAACATTCGCATGTTTGAACAACTCATCGCGCAGGTTTCGACCACCTGCACCGTTAATGGCCAGACGGTCGGCTGTGAACCAATAGGTACTTTTCTCGGCCTCATCTTCGGAGGTTTCCTCATCATATGGCTCGCGGTCGTTGTCATTCTTATTGTCTCGCTGTGGAAGATATACCGCAAAGCCGGTAAGCCGGGCTGGGCTTCGATTATCCCCGTCTACAACATCGTCGTCCTTCTTGAGATGATAGGTAAACCGATCTGGTGGGTCATCTTCATATTCATCCCCGTTGTGAACATGATATTCAGTGTGATTGTCGCGTATCACCTCGCCCGAGCATTCGGCAAAGATATCGGCTTTGCTATTGGCCTCATGATCCTCCCCTTCATCTTCTACCCCATCCTCGCCTTTGGCAGATCAACATACGTCGGAAACGCTCCCGTCGCCCCACAAGACCCCTCACCACCGCAACCTGCACAAATCCCTCCCCCGTTCGTCCCAACAAACCAACAATAGTCTTCGCTACAATCTCTGCTCTCAAGCAGAGATTGTCATATAAAAACGCCAGGACCGGAGCTGTACAGTGACAGTTCGGCTCTGGCGCAGGTCCCTCGGACAAATGTCCGTCTAAAGACCTACGGGAGAGTCTACGCCCTTCACCTTAAAAATCAATACCACAAGATCCTTCCCGTAAAAATAATGAAGGTGACAGCGAGCAAAACCCACCCGAGCACCTTCAGGGCTGTGGCTAGACCATCTGCCGACCCATAGTGGCGAGATCGCCGGAGCATCTCCATTCTTCCTATCGGACCGCCAAAAAATACGAGCACCCAACCAAGGGTGGCAACCCCGAAAAGTTCCCCTAAAGGACTTTTTCCCCGAACAACAGTATCGCCGGAGATGCCCGAATACCAACCCATAACAAGTATCGATATCCAAACAATAGTAACGATAAAATTATTCTTCATTATCATAAAGACCTGCCGTCAGCCGATGTGTGTACATGTTACCGGATGGAACGAGAGACCTGGAGCCACCTCCCGGGATTGAACCGGGGACCTACGGTTTACGATACCGTCGCTCTACCAGCTGAGCTAAGGTGGCTTGCGTGAAAGCGATTCTAACACAACAAACACCAACAGAAAACATTATTCGAAACCCGCCTTGATATAATCCAAAATCGTTTCGATATCGGCTCGCTCATCAGACGATCCGACAACAGCAATCATGATAGGCCTCGTCTCTCCACCAAGAGAGACCTCAAAAATTCCGACACCGACACCTCCCGCCGTCGCACTCTCATCGGTCTTACCCCCGACAAAACCAGGAAGTCCTCTGATGCTATTGTGATTCTCCAGTCCAGACCACTGCGAGGGACTATATGCCGCATTATCAAGGGACTCCGAGGAAAATCGCAGAATAAAACTACGGTTGTGGTATATATACTTCGTCATAAGGAACATGTCTTGAAGTGTCGAGGTGTTCCCGCCTTCAACACCCGACGGATCGACGAAATACGTATCCTTCATGCCCAATGACTGCGCTTTTATATTCATCTTCTGTATAAAGTCCGCTCTTCCCGGCCCCGCTTCGGCCAATGCCTCCGCTGCTTCGTTAGAAGATTCAAGAAGGAGCGGAAAAAGAAGTTGATACGCAATAACGCTCGTTCCTGCCGAAAGTCGCGGCTTCGCAGTCGGTACGATCATTGACTGATCGACGAACGCTCTCTTGTCGAGATTCACATGCTCCGCAGCAGTAAGAGCAGTCATGAGCTTGGCCAGCGATGCGATGGGCACTTCTTCAGACGAGCGCTTCTCCATGAACACAAAGTCGCCCTTCATATCCGCAGCGAGATAATACGGTGCTGTCACAGATGGCTTCTTTATCTCAAATTTCTTACCGTCGCCCATAAGGTCCTTCTCAAATACCAGCACCGGCATACCCACCTCAACTTCACTGAAGACTCGTCCCGCATCCTCGGTTGAAAGCCTGATGCACCCTCCAGAGTAGCTTGAGGCGACAGGAGACCCATCAGAATACTGCGGCCAGCCGTGGATGAAAAAATTGCCTTGGAATGCCATGCTCCATGGCTGATACACATTCCCAAATGTCGAGAAGTGCATGTCTTCCTTCGTCTCGATGCGATAAAGACCTGAAGGGGTCTCCCACCACGAACCTTCTTTTCCTTTGGCCAAGATGGGAACCTCGAGAACCACGTTTCCCTCCTTATATAGGACAAGCTTCATCGAAGAAAGATCAGCAACAACAAAATTGACCTTGTCAGAGACCAGTTGCCCTTGGACCTCTTCGAAAAAATTCCTGTTCGCAAGCGCAGGTTGGGATCCATAATGAAGGATGTTATTCGTGATGTCCGGCTTTTCGGGCAACGCGAGCTCATAGCTGTAAACCGCAGCCTTAAAATGGCCGAAATATACTCCCGTACCAAGAAAAGCTCCGGCAATAAGAACGACCGAAAGCGCCTCGACCCACGCCGGTATCTGCGCCGTGAACATCCGAGAAAGTGAAAAATGCTTCAGGCGTTCCGGATACAGCGCATACTCGAATGCGGCATCAACATCCGACCTGGGCCAACCGTCAGCAATGAGTTCGCGTGCGATATCTCTCTCGGAGACCCCTTCGCGCAGACGATTGACGACATGCCGCAAGAGCTGTTTACGAAACATTAAAAAATTATACCACCGAACTGAAACGGCTCATTTATTGGGGGTTGGTTATCTGCGCCCTACTTAGAGCCGTTGGCCAGGGACTTGCCCGCAACTCAAAGCTCGTCGTCACTCGCTTTGGTCTGGGCACCGCCTCACAGTCGCTCGAAACTCGCGACATGCTCCGGCGTTCAATTCTGGACGCACGTGAATAAATTCACGTGCTCCGCCGCCTCCTTCACTTCATTCAGGAGCCGTTGGCCAGAATTGAACTGGCGACCTACTCCTTACCATGGAGTTGCTCTACCAACTGAGCTACAACGGCATACATTCAATACGCGAGAAGCATCATAGTATAAATACTAAAGCTTTTCAATCTCATCACACGAAAAATATAAAGGCCTTTTTGATACAAACGGACACGTACCGAGCGTGTTAAAAATTCGATTACGATACACTGTCAGCGTACTGCAACAGAACCACCGTTCCATCAAACTAGAAACTTGCGACCGAATCCAACACCGAAAGATATGCAGGAATGGCGACGATAAGACCGATGAGCGGCAACACGAGCACGACAATGCTCCCTATCATCGTCCAGAGTATGTATTTCCTTGTTCTCTCGGTCGAACGGTACACCGCATCGATCTTCGCCGCCTGTTCATCAAGTCTTTTCAATATATCCTGTTCCATATAACCTTAGTAGGTGAATTGATAAAAACCCTATCGTTTTTGCATATACACAGAAACCGTCCGCCGCTTGCCCACCCTGCCCCGAATGACATGCTTATGTGAACGCAAGATCTTCACGATATGAAAGGCGGGGCGAAAGAAATCGATGATTTCATCCTCGCTCCACACGTGCTCATACACGCCCAACCGTGGATGGATATAAGAACCCTGTTCATCAGCAGCGTGGTCTTTCAGGAGACGCCTTGAGTGAATATCGCCGTCACGAAGATGGGTCTTGAAAAAAAGCCACCCTCCCGGACGAAGCACTCGTCCAACCTCCGTAAAGAACGCGCGCCGTTCGTCCTCCCGAAGAACGTGCGAGGACATCATATCAAGGACGAGATCGGCCGATCCGTCGTCGAGCGGAAAAGGTTCGGCCAAAGACCTGACCTCGAACGTGATGGGCAGCTTTTGTGCGGCTTTCTTGGCTTGAGTGATCGCCTCTTCAGAAATATCGAAACCAAAACCCTTGCACCGATATTCGCTTACCAAAGAGATGATATTCCGCCCGTTCCCGCAACCGCAATCAAGCACAAAAGAGTGGCTTGTGACCGCATCCTCGGGGCTGTTGCGGCTAAGCCACCGGGCAAACTTACCCAAGTCCTCGGCCGGTTCATCAGAGAGTGCGAAATGCGGATTATCGCGGTACTCTCTGTTCCAGAACTGTTTCATTCGCTTCATGGGGTCAATCATATCAAAAAGAGGCGCGAATAGCGCCTCTTGACCCTAACACTCACCGAACAAGTCCCTTTGGGTACGAACGAAGAGTTTCGACAGCATCCTTAATAGCAATCCAACTTGATTCCTCCGAGAGCCCGAAGATCCGCGCGAATCGGCGACGCCGAGCATCAGTGAGCACAAGACGGACACGAGGATCGAGAAGCATCGCCTCCCATGATGAGTTCTCGGGAAGGCCGAGAAAGACCGCGGCATGCGGCCTGATATCTTCGGCGGTTGCCGAACGAGGAAGCTTCAAATAATCGGTTACCTTTGCCCGAAGGGCCGAGTACCGAGCCAGATAGAAGCGCTGCGTCTGGGTCATCGCCGACCTCTGGGTCGGATAGGTGCGCGGCGACGACACGCATCCACCCATAAGAACCGCTATACAGACGAGAACGACGAGGTGCGTTTTCACAACAAGTCTCCTTTCTAGATATTCAGGGTAACAGAAGTGTAAAAATAAAAAAAGCACAGATGGTGAGAATAAAAAAGCCGCCCCGCAATGATGCGAGACGGCGCAAGGGTCAATATTTCCAGCCAGAGTAGCGATCATGGGAACCACCGCCCCTCCCCCTCTCCGAGAGAGGAGGCTTCGGAACCTTAGGACAATCAGGGACCGGCTTGCCGTCGCGAGAGAAAACAAGGGTGCCGTTTCTCCACTCAAGATCCGCACCACGGTGGATCGACCGATACTGCTGTTTGAGTCTCGTGCGTTCAATGCGCCTATCTCTGGGCGTATCCCGCGTAGTATTCATGATACCTGCCTTTTTTGTTTATGAGGAGCGTTCAAGGCGAGAATAGCATAGAGGGGCGCCAGCGCAAGCCGAACACGGAGCGACAGTTCGAGCTTGAACAAAAGCGAATAAATTCGCTTTTGTTGGCTGTCCACAAAAAAACCCGTAAGGGGTTTTTGGTGGCGCGGCCAACCGGGCTCGAGGGTCAAGTTTCTAAACTCGCTATGCTCGTTAAGAACTTTCTCCCCGAGCTCGCCCGTTTCTCGAAGACTCGAAACATGGCTCCGCTTGTTCGAGCCTGGACGCGAGTGATGCAGATCACTCGCTTTGGTACGCGGCAATACAAAAATCACTAGCACATGCTAGTGATTTTTGATTGTGCGCGGCCAACCGGGCTCGAACCGGCAACCTCTCCCGTGACAGGGGAGTGCTCTAGCCAATTGAGCTATGGCCGCAACGTGTAAAATCTAACAGATTTAATTCTCTCTCGCAAACACCCCCCGATCAATAGCGTCCTTAATGTAAACCAGAGAAAACACAAACCAAACCAGAAACGATGCGAGACCAATGACAAATGAGACAGCTGCAGCCTTAGCGGCAAACTCCGATGACGGCCCCTCACCCCAAATAAAAGTGAGGATGATCGAGGAACAGAGAGAAAGACAAAAGAAAAATATTGAAAGTAATATACGTTGGGTCATGCTTTATAGAACCTCCCTCCGGGGAAAAAGTTACCGTATCGAGGACCAGGGACTCTTTCGATCCTCGCCGCACTGCGCGAAGGCGCAGTGCTTCCCCATCCTCTCACTTACGTTCGTGTGTCGGGGGCGAGGATACGGTCCTTACAGAACCAGTATGGGTTTCCCGTCTCGCGTCGCAAAAGCCGTCGCTCGACATGGGAGAACCCTTTCGATCCTCGCCGCACTGCGCGAAGGCGCAGTGCTCCCCCATCCGCTCACCTGCATTCGTGTGTCGGGGGCGAGGATCGAACTCGCGACAACAGGCTTATGAGTCCTGTGCTCTACCAACTGAGCTACCCCGACAAGCGGTGTAAACTATACCATGAGAAAAACAAAAATCCATTCCGCGCCCGATTACGGGCACAGAATGGATGATTGAGAGACTTACGCGCGAACAAGCCTCTTCAGAAGAACATCGGTTTCGAGAGCTTCATTCTCCACGACGAACCGATGAATCATCGGCGATAACAGCGCCGCAAAGACGATGTTCCCCGCAACGTGATATGCCGTGAACGGTACCTGTCCGACAAGGGCCTCCATAAAGGGTTGCCCGAAGAACAGGGGACCGATTGAAAGGCCCGTAACAGCATCGTAGAGAAGCGTTCCAACAACCGAGAATCCGACGTAGTGGCCGACCCCGCTTCTGCTCCTGAAATACCACCCGCCCGCAAGACCCAAGAGTCCGTACGCGATACCCGTTATCACGGTCCAGCTTCCCAGGTTCCCTGTCACAAGATCAAAAATGATCATAGACAAAAAACCGAACCCGAAACCGACGACTGCGCCATATCGCCCCGAGAATGGCATAAGGGTCGCCAAGACCGGCTCGATGTTCGGCATCCTCCACGGGATAAGCCGCACAACAAGGACCGTAAGCCATCCGATCAATATCTTTACCGCACTTGTCCTGTATGTAGTATTCATATGTACCATTGTGTGTTGTTTGTTAATGCTCTCGACCGTTTTGTCCGCACGCACAGACAAAAAAACCTGCCGCATAAGACAAGTTCCTTTAAGGAGACGTTATGCCTTCTGCGGGCGCGTGGACCATGCCCTCGAAACAGAGGACACGGCGCATGCAAAGGATCGGACTTATCTCAACCGCACTCGCGGAGAGACACACCGTTGCGCAACAGTGAGGGAATCACACCCTCTTCACCTTGCAACCACGTAGGTTCACTCGTATCAGTGTACCTGTTCGTACGACGAAAATCCAGATGGACCAGAGCCCTCTTGCCATTTTGACTTTGTATGATGAACGGTGTACCCTTACTTGTGCCGCGGGGTGGAGCAGCCCGGTAGCTCGTCAGGCTCATAACCTGAAGGTCGTTGGTTCAAATCCAACCCCCGCAACACGCATGAAAATAGTGAGGCTAGAAGCCTCGCTATTTTTCTTTGCGTGTACCCTGATGGGCGAATGATCTACATCATTCGCGTTTGGATTTGAAAGGCGGAATGTGTCGCGCGGTTTCCAAGCGACCATGAGCCGGGGTCGCGAGCGTTTTGTGCGGCGGCACAAAACGACTTGTGACCAAATCCAACCCCCGCAACAAGGAGCCGAATGGCGACGCGGTGCCCAGTGCCAGTAGGCAGCGGGTACACAATTAAAAACCGACCCTCTCTGGGGTCGGTTTTTGCATTTCATTCTACAGGGGAGACTCGGCTTCCCGTCTTTCTTTATATAAAATAAAATTCCTCGAACACTTCGCGGTAGAGATTCACAATACGGCGAGCCTCTCGCTCGGTCAAAACAAAATCCGATCCGGCATGAACGATCTGATTGCGCGCCTTATGAGCCTCCCATGCACTTTCGATCGTGGTAAAGTCGCTCTTCTCGATTCCCTTCAGTTTGTCGGATATGGTCTCGCCCGGATACGGCATACGAGAAAGCATTTCGTCCAACAGAATATCTGCCTCAATGATAGCCAGGCGCCAATCGCTTGGATTCTCGGAACCGACAAGCTGTTCGACGCGTTGCCACTTGTCATTGCGGTGTTTTTTCATGGCGCCCTCTGGCGTCCCTGCGGGACCATCATCAGGACCCGCCTCATATATCTTCGCTTCTTCCGCACGTATTTGATTCAGACGAACCGTACAGTAGGCGATGCCCGTCGCCAAGAGAACGCAGATGAGCGTCGCGATGAAACGATAGTAGGTATAGATTGTAAGCAGTATATTCTTCAACGCATCCCAAAACGAAATGCCCATGATGAGTTGCATGATGAGAGGAACGAGCGAGCCCGCGATCGCCCCAGCAAGAAGCAACAGTAAAATAAGATCGATCGTCTCATTCTCGACATTGACCGGCGGTTTTGGTTTAGGCTTAGGCTTAGGTGCGGATTTGCCTTTTGGCTCTGCCATGTACGTTATTGTACAGCTTCTTCGAACATTTTTCCCACAGAGAACAGAACATCCTCCCTGCCATAATCAGCCATGAACTGGATACCGAGAGGTAACTTCTTTCCAGAAACAAGGGTCGTGCCCGAGGGAACAGACAACGCGGGAATACCCGCGATATTGGCCGTGACGGTAAAGATATCAGCAAGATACATCGCCAGCGGATCGGCGGCCTTCTCTCCGATCGCAAATGCCGGAGCCGGGGTCGTTGGCGTCAGCACAGCATCAATACCGGAAGAAAAGCATTCCTTGAATTCCTGCGTAATAAGCTCGCGAACCGCGTTCGCCTTGTCGTAGTAGGCGTCATAATAGCCCGCCGAAAGAACGTACGTACCAAGCATGATACGGCGGCGCGCCTCCTTACCGAACCCCTGACCTCTGGTCTCAAGATAGTCTGTGAGAAGTCCGCCTCCATCCTTATGTAAGCCATACTTAACGCCATCGAAACGAGCAAGGTTTGAAGAAACCTCTGCCGGCATGATGATGTAGTACACGGCAAGAGAGTATCGTATGGTCGGGAGAGCGATATCGCGGATCTCGCACCCCTGCGCCTTCAAGCGAACGATCGACTCTTCAAAGTTCTTACGAACGGAAGGGTCGATGCCATCCTGATCGGTAAAATCACGTGGCACACCTATGACAAACTTCCCTTTCTTCGTGTCGATATTAGAAAAATCTCTACTGGTCGCATCATAAGGATCCACCCCCTTCATCGCATTGAACAATATCTCTGCGTCATCAACGCATTTTGTAATCGGACCGATCTGGTCCAAAGATGACCCCATCGCCATGAGGCCATGCCGAGACACCCTTCCGTATGTCGGCTTGAGACCAACGACTCCGCAAAAACTTGCGGGCTGACGCACTGATCCGCCCGTATCCGACCCAAGCGCGGCGAGAGCGCCGTCCATCGCAACAGCCGCGGCTGAACCACCGGACGAACCTCCGGCGACACGCGCCTCATCAACCGGATTGCGCGTGACCCCGAATGCAGAATTCTCTGTTGACCCGCCCATAGCAAACTCGTCCATATTGGTCCTCCCAAGAAACACTGCTCCAGCAGACTTCAATTTCTTGATAACCGTCGCATCGTAACTCGCTTTGTATCCAACAAGTATCTTTGAGGCTGATGTAACCTCACGTCCCTCGATCAAGATATTGTCCTTGATCGCAAGCGGGATACCGGCTAGAAGGGACCCGGACTTGAGCTGTTCACTGACACACGATGCCTGATCTTTGATGTCAGAAAAAACCTCGAGATACGCATTGATCTTTGTATTGCGAGAACTAAGCGATGAGCGATACGCCTCTGCTAACTCAACAGGAGAAAAATCCCCTTTCACCAGATGTTCGTGCGCCGTGCGTATAGAAAGTTTCGAGAGGTCGATTCCCATAAGATCCTATAGTATCTTCTTGACCTTCACATGATCCCCATCTCGAAAAGGGGCGGCCGAAAGCACGCGCTCCGTATAAACCCCGGACCCGTGTGGCTCTGCATCATCACGAAAGACATTTCTGTGTTCAGGAGCCCTCTTCCCTTTGGTTTGAAGAGAAACCTCTTGAACCTCCGCAACATACGTTAAAATAGAGTCCATTTCGGCACGAAGACTCTCCTCTTCGCTCGCGGAGAGCTTGATCCTCGACAATTGCGCAAGTTTTTTTATATCCGAAGCCTCGAGCATGGGGGTATCATAACACAAGAGTACTATCCGACGAGGGCCCTTACGAGACTCTCTTCAAGAACTCCTCCTCCGATATCACCTCCACCCCAAGACGGTGTGCTGTATCCAATTTAGAGCCTGGATTCTCACCCGCCACAACAAAACTCGTCTTTTTCGAGACCGACGAGGAAACATCACCCCCAGCAGACCTGACCTTCGCATGCGCATCCTCTCTGCTTAGGGTTGGGAGTGTCCCGGTCACAACAACGATCTTGCCGGACAGCGTCCCCTGCGCCACTCCCTTTTCATGAACGATAGTGACCTGTTTCAACAAATCGTTGAATATCTTCTTGTTCTGCGGGTCAGCGAACCAGTCTTCTATCGACCGCGCCACAATCTCTCCGACTCCTTTGATCGCTTGCAGGTCGGTAAACGCCGCCGACGCGAATTTCTTGATATCTTTGAAATGGACCGCCAGGTCGATAGCTGTCTCTTCGCCGACTTGCGGAATCGAAAGCGATACGATGAATTTCGCACACGAAACGGTACGAGCCTTATCGATCGAAGAAAGAAGATTATCAGCGGACTGTTCGCCGAAACGAGGCAGAGCAAGAAGGTCACCGCGTCTCAAGGTGAAGATGTCTGCAAAATGAGAAATGAGATTGTGTTCCAACAATAGATCGATATTCTTGGGACCGAGATGTTCTATGTCAAAAGCTTTCTTAGATGCAAAGTGATACAACTTGCGCTTATGCTGAGCGAATGAGTTCTTATTGACGCAGCGCCACGCGACCTGACCGGGAACGCGCTCGATGCGACCATCCCCTCCGCACTCCGAGACATGATCGGGAAACACCCACGGCTTTTCCTTTCCCGTTCTCATCTCCTGAACGACCGACACGATGTCCGGTATCACGTCTCCCGCCTTCTGAAGGATGACCGTGTCGCCGATGCGGACATCGAGACGCTTGATCTCATCTTCGTTATGAAGTGTCGCGCGCGAGACCGTGGTCCCCGCAACAGACACTGGCCTTAGATGCGCGACCGGAGTTATCACTCCCGTACGCCCGACCTGGAGGACGATATCTTCGATGACCGTCGTTACTTGCTCCGCGGGAAACTTAAAAGCAATCCCAAAACGCGGAGCTTTGCCGGTATACCCCAGCATATCCTGATACTCCCGCTCGTTAACCTTCACCACCACACCGTCCATCCAATAATCCTGTGTATCCTTCTTGACCTGCCACTCTTTCCAATATGCGATAACATCCTCGATCGTCCGGCACATCTTGAAATGAGGGTTCACCTTGAAACCAAGTTCGCGCAACAGCGACAACTCTTCGAACTGTGTCTTTGGAAGAACGCTCTTGATGTATCCGATATCGTAGATGAAATTATCGAGAGCGCGAGACGCGGCCACCTTTGGGTCCAACTGGCGTATGGAACCCGCGGCAGCATTTCGAGGGTTAGCGAATTCCGGCTCGTTGTTTTTTACACGTTCTCGGTTTATCCGCTTGAGTGTGCTCGTTCCAAGCCACACCTCCCCCTCAACAATGATATCGATATCTTTCGTGAGTTTAAGGGGCACCGATCCGATGGTCCGCACATTTGCGGTCACATCCTCGCCCATAACCCCGTCACCGCGCGTTGCCGCAGTCTTAAGAATCCCCTTCTCGTACTCCAACACGATCTTTAACCCATCGATCTTCAACTCAACGGTATATGTTGGCGCACATTCACGACCCGCCTCCGAACGCAGAAAGCGCCTGACACGAGCATCGAATTCCCTGATATCCTCTTCACTGAACGCGTCATTGAAGGACCACTGAGGTACCTTGTGGGATATCTTCACGAATTCGGGCAATGGAGCGCCGGCAACCCTTTGCGAAGGAGAATCTGGAGTTACTAACTCTGGATATTCAGTTTCAATCTCGACAAGCTCGCGTTTCAACGAATCCAATGCCTCCGGAGACATCGTTTCTGTGTCGTGTACGTGATAGTTATAGCGATGCTCGTCAATCGCTTTTCGCAACCTTATAAGACGGTCCTGAACAGCGCGAGACGCTTTTGTTCTAGCCATACATCTACTCTAACAGCGAGAGAGGTTCGAGACAAACCCCTTAGGACTGAACGCGGATCGCACGCTCGATACGCCGAGGGCTGTCGGCACACGTGTTGTATCCGCGAGATTCGATAATCGTCTGCATATAAAGAGATGGAGGAGTGTTCACAAAATCAAAGGGGTCCGGAACGGCCCTTTTCAAAACAGTGACGATAGCGCACGGCGCATCAGGATATGTCCCATAAGAGACAGTAAACGAGCTTACCATCGGATTATTAAAGGTCCCGATGCCCGTTGTCGGACTAGCCGAAAAAGGATTACACGCTGCTTCGATCTGACTATTATCGAGCATATTCGTTGTATAACATCCGATACGACTATCGATCTCGTACGGCGGAGCGTCTGTCGTCAGTTGACTATCCGTCAATATCGCAACCCCTCCACACCTAATCGTGTTGGCATTACTCGTCGTACTCCCGAACCGCGTACCTCCAAGCTGGACATCCCAGTACGTTGCGCATTCAAGACCACTATCCGCCGCATAGAACGCCACCTGCGACTCCCGGGCAGAAGACGAGAGTGTGTATTCTTTGGACAGAATACGGATCATCGAAATAGTGATCGTAAGAACGAGCCCCGATACAACGACGGCAATATAAAGCGCTATACCTTTTTTCTGTGAGGGTGTTGCCATTAGAGATTCCTTATCTGTTCAACAAGCAGAACGCTACGCGCCCCTGAAGGTGTAGACCACGAGACAGTGACCCTGATCTCGGCTTCGTCTGGATCCGTCCCTGCAGGATTATTTACGATGGCGATATCGCGAGTGAATCGCGTGATCTCCCGAGCATTAGCAGGAAAACCGTATCCGTACACTCCCCTAGTCGTATGATACTCAAGCGGAGGACACGGCAAAGGATTACACCGGCCGATGATCCGACTGAGGGAGTTCTCCATGTCCCCATTATTACTGAAGAAAGAAAAAAGGCAGTGTTCAGTCCCCGTGGGACTAACACAATCGGACACGCCTGGAAATATGAAGCTCGTAAGCCAATTTACATTCGCCAACTTGTTGCCATCACGGACGGAGCGAACGAACTCGATCCCCTCCTGTGCAAGATAGAACGCTGTGATCTGGTCACGCGATAACTGGGCAGAGCTCAAGCCTCGCTGGGTCACCGTAGCGAACGCCGCGATCGAGGTCGTCAAGATCAGGATCGCAATGAGCGTCTCGGGGAGGGTGAAACCTTTTTGTGTGTTCTTCATAGACATATACGGTAAATTTTACGGAACATCGAGAAGCCTCTGCGTTACCATCGTTTGAATATGGAACGGGGTCTCTGCTCCGGCCCCGCCTGCAGTTCCTGCCAAAACAATCGTGACGCGTGGCTGCTGGGTATTGTTCAGCGTCTGTGACCCGGTGACATAAAAACGGACATAATCAAGTCTTACCAAACTCGATGTGAACGGCTGAAATGTTGCTCCGCCATTACTTGAAACTTGAAGACTTGTTCCTTGGAGCCTGTAGACGACCCTCTGGCCATTTTTACCTCGGAACACGATAGAGGATGCTCCCTGTGCGTTCCCCAGAACAAAACCATTACAGTCCAGGGGAAGGTTGTCCGTCGCGGGCACACCGGTATACCCGCAGTGATACGTCGATCCAGCGCGCATATCACGCGACATCTTCTCAACTCCAAAGTTGAGATTGTTCAACACCAATTTCAGTGCCTGCGCTCGACGATTCATATTGAGTATTGCACTGATCGATCCGAGGCCCACGACCAAAATAAGCGTAAAGACCGAAAGCGATATCATGACCTCGATCAGGGTGAATCCGCGGGCACCTTCTCGATAACACGTTCTTTTTTGTCTTAGATTCATCATAAAACATCAGCACCCGACACCTCCACAAACAGCGACCTGGCCATTGGAATAGACGATAATGTCCCGAAAATTCGAAGGGTCAGGAGCAAACACTCTGACCCTCAACTTGTCAAAAGAAGCTGCTCCGATCCAGCCGAGCCCCTCCTCGTAATACAAGAACTTCGCATCAGGGTCAGGTCGGACGAACGTGACAGCGGCGGCCTCGATCTCGGCAGGAATAGCACCTGTGCAAAAATCATAGGAACTCGGATCAGCAACCGTCGCATCATGGACACAGACCTCCAAACTATACCCTTCATTCAACGTGTAATTCGATATGACGATGTCGTCTGCCGGGTCGAACATCTGGTCCGGTGCCCCGACACCATGAACAATGTTACCCGAACCATCATCGTACGGTCCCCTATCAAGGAATAACGTGTAGGTCAGGATCGGATCATCGGCATCGGGCTCTTGGAAATACACTCCATACCCGTAATCAAATGATATAGCTCCACCGATATCAAAACCCTGAACAGCGATGCCGTACACCTGAGATTCACGGATCGAGAGCGCCACATCATACGCCAAATTGGTGACTGTAACCGATTCATTGAAACGTTGTCTGTTGCCTATGATAATCGAGGTCATCACGCCGAGGATAGCGATGACAACGAGCATCTCGAGCAATGAAAAACCCCTCGAGAACATTCTCGAACTGTGCACATGTCTATTCTTTTTCGGATCGAACAACGTCATCATCACCATGAACCAAAAGACGACACATCAACAAGACTCACATCCCAGAAAAATACGATCCACAGGCCAATGATAAGAAAAGGCGCAAATGGTATCTCACCGTTCATTGTAAGATTTTTGACAGAGAGAAACAACGAATTATTCCCTCCCCTGCTGTAATGCGACAAAAGTCTCCTGAGTGCCATGAGCACTATTCCAACCGCGGCACCTATATAGAATGATAAAAGGAGAGCAACAACACCCGGCATAAATCCCAAGAACCACCCTATACCGAGCGCGAGCTTCGCGTCGCCGAACCCCATCCAGCGACCATTAGATACGAGCCACAACAGCGCAAAAGGAAGAAAGAATACTGGCCCCGCAAGAACGTTTCCTACCGTAAGATTGACATGGCTGGTAATACCGGTCAGCATCCCCAAAAGACTTATCCCGGAAAAAGCGTAAACGAAGCCGTCTGGTATGATCTTGTGCCGAAGATCGTACACGAAGATGACGATGAGCAGAGAAAAAATCGTGAGATACAAAAGCGCCTCCGGAACCTGATCTTCCCGAATGACACCCTCGGGAAAAAGCGTGAATGAGGTCAGCGCAAAAATGACGGCGGTCAGAACCTCCACCAACGCGTACTGGGTCGATATCGCCGAACGACAACTCCGGCATCGTCCGCGAAGCAGAACAAAACTTACGATGGGAATCAGCTCATACCACGAGAGCTCTGTCTGGCAGGAAAAACATTGGGACCGCCCCGAGAGCCCCTTGCCGGTGTTGTAGCGTAAGATGACAACATTAAGAAAACTGCCAACAATAGCTCCAAGAACAAATAGAAAAATGGTCATCACCCATGAATTATATTCCAAAAAGAAACTCGACGATACGGATAGATAACAAAAAACCCCCTTGTAGGGGGCTTTTTGAGCTTACACGATATTCACATTAACAACCTGCGAATGTCGCACCTGCGTCGGTGATGGTCGCTGTACACACGCCTGAAATGTCAAGAACCGTAACACTGAAGGTCCCGCTTGCCGTACAATCAGTACCAATGTTTGCGGCTGACCACGCGGTGCTGTCAGTGTCCGCACCCGGAACAACGTTTGCCAATGCACCACCACCAGGAGTATCACACTCGATAATCATTGCACCAACGATACCGGTCGTCTCTGAGCGGAAGGCTGCGAGACGAGCGCGGGTTCGGGCATTACCTAATGAGACCAAGACAACTGACGAAAGGATACCGATGATCGCGATAACGACGAGAAGTTCGATAAGTGTAAAACCTCGATTTTTCATTTGATTATGCATAAAGTTACTTGTAACCCAAGGAAGAATTAGCACGAACCGACCACGTGAACGTATTCTACCTTGAAAAATAATATATACGTCGACCGTATATTGCTCCCTTGATAAAGGAAGGACAATTTCTAGCGACAGGATAATTATATACCAGAACGGACCCCTGTTAGGGCCCGCTTGTGGATAACCGTGAAGAAATATGGCCCTATCAACCGAAGACCGACCAAGGAACGGGGATCGCGGCTAGGCGCGGACACGGTCAGGACACGGCGTACAAACTACTGAATGCCCGAAGCGATGTTGTAGATAGGAATGATAACGGCCGTGAGGAGAAAGCCGACGCATACCGCCAGAGCGATGATCATGGCAGGTTCGATCATACCAACAAGCGTATCAACGGCATTGATGACCTCTCTCGAATAGAACCGCGACAGAGTCTTCAAGATACTGCCAAGCTCTCCCGTCTCCTCGCCCACCTTTATCATCTGAACCATGATACCGGGTATCTCCTTGTGCTTGCCTAAGGCTTCAGACATGAGTTTGCCTCCTTTGACATCATTGACCGCCTCTTTAAGGACTCCCTCGTAGACCTTGTTGTCGACAATACTCCCCGTCACCTCAAGGGCGCGGACCATAGGTATAGCACTTGAAAGCATCGTGTTCATGTTGTCCGCGATACGAGACAGATAGAGCTTCGTATAGAGATTGCCGACGTACGGGATGGCGAGTTTCGCCTGCGCCAAAATGACCTTGCCGGCCGGCATTCGCGCGAACCAAATAAGTCCGCCGATTCCGGCAACCACAAGACCCAAAAGAACAAAACCGTAATTAACGAAGAATCCGCTAATTCCCATGACCACTTTGGTATAGAGGGGTATCTCCTGCCCTGACTCGCGGATGATATCGGCAAGCTGGGGGATGACCTGCACCATAAGAAAGACGATAACCGCAATGAAGACAACGACAATGAATATAGGGTATACAAGAGCATTCCGAGCTTTCGCGTTGACCTCGTAGGTGCGGTCGAGATAGTCCGCAAGGAAATTGAACGATTGTTCGATCTTTCCGGACTCCTCCCCGGAACGTACGATGTTGACATAAAAATCAGAAAAGACGTTAGGGTGCTTGGCCATTGCCTTCGAGATCGTGTTGCCCGCCTGAAGATCGTCAGCGACCTCGGAAAGTTTTCGGCGCAGGACCTCGTTCTCCGACTCTGCTCCGAGCAGGCGGAAAATCTTCAATGCCGACACCTGCGAATTGAACAGGGTTGCGAGCTGGCGGGACAGTATGACCATATCCTTTGAGGCGACATGGTCGAATATCGAAAGATTGGCAAGGAAGTTGCCCTGTCTTTCTGGTTTGATTGTCGAAATGACAAAACCGCGCTTCTGCAGAGCGGCAATCGCGACATCCATCGAGACCGCGTCGATGCTACCGTTAGTCGGAATACCCCGTGAGTCTATGGCTTTATATTTGAACAACATGGATTGAGCAAGTTACAAACTAGAGCATCCTTCCCAGGGTGTCAGGATTGTTGGAGTAGGCCATCGCATTCTCGACGGTAATCTCCCCTCGGCGGACAAGGTCGACAAGGCACCGATTCATATTGATCATTCCCTGCTCCGAGCCTGTCTCGATGATCGAGTCGACTTCATGGATGCGCTTATCGCGGATAAGGTTCGATACCGAGGGACGACTGATCAAAAGCTCATATGCGGGAACGAGTCCGCCAGCAATACGCGGGATGAGTCTTTGCGACAAGATACCCGAAAGACTCGCGGCAAGCTGAATACGAATCTGATCCTGTTGATTCGGTGGAAACGAATCGATGATACGATCAATGGTCTGTGATGCCGTGTTGGTATGAAGGGTCGAGAACACCATGTGCCCTGTCTCGGCCGCAGTCACCGCCGCACCGATGGTTTCCGCATCGCGCATCTCACCAATCATGATGACGTCAACATCCTGCCTGAAGATGTTGGTTAACCCGGTATGAAAATCCTTTGTGTCGATCTTCACCTCGCGTTGATCAATGATGGATTTCTTATCTTCAAAAATATACTCGATCGGATCCTCGATAGTGATGATATGCTCGGTCCTTGTTTGATTGATCATCTCGATCATCGCAGCGAGCGTCGTTGACTTTCCCTGACCAACAGCTCCTACCACCAAAAAGAACCCTTGGTTCTTTTCCGTGAACATTTCAAGGATTGGCGGGAGATTGAGCTCGGCGATAGTCTTTATCTTTCGAGGAATGAGACGTAGAGCCACACTTACGACCCCGCGCTGGTAGAAACAATTGCCGCGAAAACGGGCTTCCGGATTGAAACTAAAGGAAAAATCGACCTCTTTCGTATCCGAGAACAATTTTTTGTTCTCGGGAGTAAGAAGAGCGTCGGTTATACCCTCAAGATCCTCGCGAGTCAGCTGTTTGTGCTTCAGCAACGGAATAAGGAACCCCGAGACACGCAAAACAGGCTGTTTACCCTCTGAAAGATGGAGATCGGACGCTCCTTCCTTAATGACCGTCTCAAGAAGATCGCTGACTTGTTTTTTGTGATCGGTTGTCGTCATTACTTTTTATGCTTCTCGTGTATCTCGTTGACCTGCTTCAATACTTCCGATGGGATAGTGCTTGCCTTAACGATATACCCTGCGACGCCGAGCTCTTTGGCTTTGTTGATATCGGCTGCCTGACCCTGGTTCGAGAGCACGATCGCGATCGCATTCGGCGCGAGTCCTTCCTTCCGAATGACGCGCAGAAGTTCAAGTCCGTCCATTGCCGGCATCACGATATCGAGCATTAATATGTCAGGCGATATTCCCTCCCGAAGCCGTGCGAGCGTCTCAGCCGCACTATTCGCAGATGCAACCTCAAAACCATTCTTACTGAACTTCACCGTATACATGTTCAGCAGAAACTGATCATCATCAACAATGAAGATTTTTTTCTTTGAATCCATAGTGCGTATAGTATATCACGACCCTCCTAGAGACGGTTGACCTCCTCAAAGGGAATTTCCCTTTTGATTGCCCGAAGCATTGCATCCTCCTTCATGGTGAGCATGCCTTGCGAACGGACCACCTTGAATATCTCGGGCTCGGTAGGATTGGTCAATATGACATGCTCCAACTCCTTTGACATTGAGAAGACCTCTGCAACAGCACGGCGGCCGCGAGTACCGTTGGGACATTCGGCTGACGGAGAAGCCTCCCACACCTCCTTGAACTCGGGCAGTTCGTTCCTAAAATGTGCTGGCAGATCGGAAAACTGCTTCTCAAACATAATGTTAATGCTGTCTTCGACGGGTATAGGCTTGCCCGCCCCAGGACAGAGCGCCTTCACCAATCGCTGGGCCATGGCCAAGACAAGGGTCGGCGCAATGAGGTACGGGTCGATGCCCATGTTGACCAAACGCGGAATGACACCGATAGCGCTGTTGGTGTGGATGGTCGAAAGAACGAGGTGGCCGGTAAGAGCAGCTTGAATGGCCAACTGCGCCGTTTCGCGATCGCGGATCTCACCCACCATGATGATGTCGGGGTCCTGACGCAGTGTACTTCGCAAGCCGTTAGCGAAAGTATATCCGATCTCCGGACGAACCTGCGATTGATTCATGCCTGGAATGTTGTACTCGACCGGATCTTCGAGCGACAAAACATTCTCGTGGTCCTTGTCGACCTCCGAGAGCATGGAGTAGAGCGTTGTGGACTTTCCGGACCCTGTCGGACCAGAGATAAGAATAAGTCCGTACGGCCGATCGATCGCTTCGCGGATAAGTTTCAAATTCCGACCTGTAAAACCCATCGCATCAAGACCAATGACGCCTTTTTGAGAATCTAGAATACGCATAACGACCTTCTCTCCGTAATAGGAAGGAAAGGTCGAGACGCGAAAATCGATCTTGCGCCCTTCGATCGTCGCAGAAAAGCGGCCGTCCTGCGGCTTTCGCTTCTCATCAAGTCTCATATTGCACAAGATCTTGATACGAGCGAGCACCGCTGAATGGACTTTAATAGGGAGAACGAGGCTTGTATTCAAAACACCGTCGACTCGAAAACGGACGCGCACTCTCTCCCCCATGTGTTCAATATGGATATCGGACGCAACCCCTTCGACTGCATAATGAAGGATGGTCGCAACGATCTTCGTGACCGGCGCGTCTTCAATGATCTTCGCATCGCTCCCGGAACCACCCCCGTCTTCCGCCTCAAGAGCACTTTTGAGCTCAACATCCTGCTCGCTTGTAGCGAGCTCTGTCAACGCTTCCGTGACCTCCCCCGAAAGACCTTTATACGAATCGATGACCTTGGCAAAATCCGTCTCCGTTATCAAAAATATCTTGAATGGCATCCCCGCCTTCGAAGCAATGAAAGCGATCGCGTCGCGGGCCTCGATATTGTCCGGATCGATGATACCGACCTCGAGCGCGCTGTCCTTCACGCCCAACGGAACAAAGCGATAATATTTCGCCGATTCCTCGGGGACATATTTCAACACTTCGAACGCGACCTTGTGGTCACCCAACATCCTGGTCGGGAGTTTGTAGTACTCACCCTTCACACCCAAGACATCCTCGAGAGAAAGCCCTCTTTTGATTAACGCCTGTTCGAACTTCTCCCCTGACGTACCGGCTTCTTTCTTGATAGCAGAAATATCCTCACTGCGGATAAGTTTCTTTTGAATGAGGAGGTCAAGGACTCCCATATGTATTTATTCGAAAAGCGTGCTTTCGCCAGAACTCGACCCGCCGGTGATCGGCGCAAAAGGATTTGGTCTTTGCTTCGGCTCTTGATTCACAACGATCGAAATGTCGACAAGGCTCTGGAATGCTGGTTCTTTAAAGACGTCTCCCTTTATCTCGAGAGCTTTCAATTCATTCAACGTGTCGAGGATCTTCCGACTCTCGACGCTTATCTCGCTTGCAACAGCATCGACCGAAAGGATCTCATCTTCGTTAGAGCTGAAAAAATAAAAACCAAAGAATCCTATGACTCCGAGGGTCACAAGAATGAGTATGAGTGTTTTGACCAAACGTACGCCGATCTCCATATGATTATTCTAAGCTGTAAATCTTTCCACTAATGGCAAACTCATAGAGATTGCTGCTTTCCGACTCAAAAGCGATAGACTGAACATCGATAAGATTCAAACTCGTCTCGAGATCGCGGAGAAAATCAAGCAATGTCTCATATGATGTCGTGACCTTGAAGCTAAAATCCGTGGCTGCATATAGCTGCGGCGTGACTACCGCTGCTACCACCGCCCGGCGAGTCGGAGTCGAACGAGAAGCGGGCGACTCGATGGCCTTAGCAACACGGGCAACCTGGATATCCTTGAGAATGAGACCTCTTTTCGAAGCGACGCTGCTCACATCAAGGATGAATTTGATGCTCTCTATGCGTCGCGGCAACATCGTCTTCAAACGAAGGTCATCCTGGCCATTATTCTGCGCAATGAGCAGTTTGTCTGCCTGGACCAGAGCCTCCTTCTTCTTTTTAACCTCATTGGAGTTGGTCAGCGCCTTCGCATACTCATCGCGCTGAACACGCAACACCTTCACATCCTGGAACTGAGGATCGATGAACGTAAAAAAGAGTCCGAATGAGAGAGCAATGAGCAGTATGGGAAAGACGGTTTTCATGACGATGGATGCTAGTTAGGGATTGTACCCTCCTCTAAAGTCGGAACGATACTGTCCCCGATCGTTTGTTCGTACGACACGATACTCTTGTTGACCTGGGTCTCGAATCTGAATTCAACGTTACCGAGATCATCGAGCGCAAAATCAGAGAACGAAGGATTGATGAAATCTTTGTTCAGACCAACAAAAACCTCGGACTGATACGCCACAGCATTAAATCCGCGAGCCTCACCATCCATAGCGAGGGTGACCGTACCATCATCCCCTATCTTCAATTCGAATGACGTGAACCGGACGTTGCGAAGCGTATGCTCCTCCAGGAATTTAAAGAGAGATGACGGAGCCAGGTGCTTGCTCAACACCTCGCTGGCTGCAGAAAAATGACGCGCACGCAGCTTTAGATACTCAATCGTCTCAAGCCCGAAAGATTGCTGGGCACTTTTAATTTCAGCGTCCTTCTGCTGTATATCCTTCTGGAGAGATATCTTGAAGAGGTATACACCACCTGCCGCCGCTGCTGTTATGATGAAAGACAAGATCGAAAGGATCAGCAGCAAATTAACATCCCCTGACGGCCGAACAGACCCGGTATCGACAGGTTTCTTAGGAATGAACGAGGTTTGAAATCTTGTATCCACGAGAAATTATGCTGAAGCTAGTCAAACAACGAGCGCCCGTACGCCACAGTACACTGATTATATACTATCGAGAGTGAAGGTTATCCACTTTCTACACCGATTCCTGTATCCTGCGCAAAGCAATACCAAGAGCTACAGCGAATTCAGGCCCCGCGGAACGCAACACGTCATCCAGAAACGCAGGGGCCTCGACTTTAGCGTACGGGTCTGCGATCTCGACAGGAGCCTCGATCGCCTGCCGAGCAAGTTCTGAAAATCCCTTAAGATTGACTCCGCCACCGGTCAAAATAACTTTCTCGATGCTTTTCTTTGTCTGTTTTTGATAGCTTACAACGGTGTGGTTCGCCTCTGCGAAGACATATTCAAGCGACAATGAGATGATCTCCGCAAGATTCTTATCCTTAGGTTCGGTTGAATACCCGATATCGCGCTTCATGTTCTCTGCTTCGGGAACAGGAACACCCAAAGACTGCGATATCGCCAAAGTGATGTCTTGTGAACCGCGATTGATGATATGCGATTTCCTCAAGATTCCCTTCTCGATGATGTAAAGCTTCGCTGATGCCGCACCGAAATCGAATATCATGACCGTACCCGACGCATGATCAAGCGTCGCTCGTATCGTTGAAAATATCTCGATCTCAAGGAAACTCGAATCAAGAGACACTGCCTGGGCGATGTTCTGGTACTTCGCAATGGCATCATTGTGAATGACAGCAAGCATGACCTCTGTGTTCGCCACTGTTTTTACTGGCGACTCTGCCGCTTTCGGACCGGAGCCATTGGTTTGAGGCGGTTCGTCCTTAGGAATCACCCACCAATCAAGCGCGACTTCTGATATAGGCACGGGAACATATTTACGCGCCTCGATCGGGACCATGTTTGATAATTCCTTTTCTCCAAGATTGGGCATTTGAACGACAGATACTAGACTTGATACGATAGGAATAGCGATACCACAGCTTTTTGTTGTCGTCTTTGATTCACGAAGTACGTCAAGCAGCGCCTCTGCTATCCTCTCGTACGGCAAGTTAGTGGCCCGACCGATGTCGGTGTTCGCGTACGGACCAAGAGCGATCTCTCCGTATGTTTCGAGGACCGCGCCATCATTCTTCTTGCCGAGCTGAACGACCTTGATCGACGAAGCTCCGATGTCTATACCAAGCACGCTATCGGCGCGAGAGGCCTTCATCTTCTTAAAAAAGGAAGCGAACGGATTAGGCATATTTCATTAAAAGGCTATACAGCAGAAGTATATCACACCCTCCCAAAGACGGTGCGACGGCATATGCGACAATTCCTATCACTGATACTTGATCTCATATTTCCAAAACCTCCCTATGTTGAGAGACTTGGATCAATGAGCGCTGAAGAGTGGGCGGCCTCCCTCCCCGCAGCCCGAGACCTTCCAGATTCCATGATAGCTATTTTTGAATACCGGCACCCTCTGGTGCGCGCGCTGGTGTGGGAAATAAAATACTGGAAGAACGACGACTTCGCACGGCGAGCAGCGACGCCCATGTACGAACGTATCGCAGAGGAACTCGGGGACATATCTCTCCTTGCCGGCAGATCTCGTGCTGTCATAGTACCAGTGCCGCCGTCCAAACACCGCCTACAAAAATACGGCTACAGCCAGTGTGAATTGCTCGCCCGGCACATCGCAGCGTGTGATCCATACGGAAAAATCGGTTATGTCGACGCGCTCACCCGAACCCGCGAGGTCCCCCCTCAAACTTCGATACAACAACGCACTCGCAGGCTAGAAAATATGAAGGGTGTATTTACAGCCCGCGGCCACACCTTCGACAGAGATACGGTGGTCATCCTCATCGACGATGTTGTTACGACGGGAAGCACACTTCGAGAAGCCACGAGGGCACTCAGAGAATCAGGAGCAAGAAGCATCATTCCCCTTGCCCTGGCCCACTGACCCGCGACCACCTCAATGGATAAAAGGGGTCGTTTATGATATTTTAGTTCAGCATACAAAGGAGACGTGGCTGAGTGGTCGAAAGCGCCTCACTGCTAACGAGGTAAGCCCGTTAAACGGCTTCATGGGTTCGAATCCCATCGTCTCCGCAACGATTTGCAAAGATAGTCTTGCAGACTATCTGCGCAAAGCGTCTAACTGAAAGACGGCGATGGGATTCGAAAGGCGGAACCGGAGAAATGCACCGGCATTTCTTTCCGGCGAGCCCGGGCAGGAGCCACACAATATTTTTGGAGCGAAGCAAACAAAAATATTGATGTGAGCTGCGCCGAATCCCTCCCATCGTCTCCGCAGATAGAAACTTCGAACTCGAACAGAGCCGCGCCGCAAAGCCGGCGGCGTCAATCGTGGAGCGTACAATCAGGTTTCGCTTCACCACGCGCTCCGCGTGTGGAATCACTGCCCCAATTTGGTAAAATAAGTTCGAGCAAAGGATAGTATTTCACCGCACTGACAGTCCGAGCTAGCGCTCGTGCTAGCGACGGCTGGCAGCGGTGAGGATTCGAAAGGCGGAGCCGGAGAAATGCACCGGCATTTCTTTCCGGCGAGCCCGGGCAGGAGCCACACAATATTTTTGGAGCGAAGCAAACAAAAATATTGATGTGAGCTGCGCCGAATCCCTCCCATCGTCTCCGCAGATAAGGTAGTATTACTACTATATGGAAAATTATATTTTTCACACGTTGATCGCGGCCCTACTAAGCTACTTCATCGTAAGTATTTTTTATCGCGAGTTTACTTGGGCGCTCCTAATGCCGCCAATTGACGCAACGCGTTACCGCGGTAAACGTGCGCTATGGTTATCAATCAGCATGCTATTTCTAACCAGCTTTGTCATCATTCCTACACTTAATGACCGATATGAGTGGTTCAGTTTTGAAATGTTGGCGTATGGGTTTCTTCTTGGCCTACCTATAGCCTTGGTATTCCACAGGATTCTTAGTGACATAGACTCAAAAAATCTGTGACTGAACCAGATCGTCTCTAAATAACCCCCGAAAATTGCTTATAATTGCCCGAACCGAACACATCTTATAGTCGATACCTTCTATGGCAATATGCCCCCGATGTAAACGTAAAATCTCATTCATCCGATTCTTGACACCGGGAGGTTTCTTTGTATGTAATCACTGTAAGTTACAAATACGAAAAAAGGCCTCTAAAGAACTCTTCATAATCCTCGGGACGCTCGCCGTTGCTTTACCCGCCACGTGGACAGCCACCCACCTGGTGCTTAGCCTATACCCTAACCTTATCGGAACTAGCTATACTGCCCTAATACAGACCATCTTTGGCGTCGTCTTTGCGGGAATTACCAGTCTTCTTTTGTGGAGCACTACTGAACTTTAGCAAAACTTTTATTCCCCCTAGGTCTGGTACACAAACCCTCGAATGGAAAAATAAATATGTTATCCCGGTTACAAAATAACTACCGAATACTTTCTGACGCGCTCGAGTCGTTTGCTAGAGAATTCGAACGGCGTGACTACACCGCGCTCGAGCAACTACTCGGACCTTCATCGGGCCCACAAGATGAGCCTGTTTTTGAAAAGACCTTCGAGGAGAAAAGAATGTTGATATCGGTTGATCTCATCGATAAATATGAGAATGGTGACATTCATATCGTACTTAATATTGACGGTCTCCCGACACTTTTGGGAATCAAACCTAGCTGGCAGTTCTATAAGCGGAGAGATGGCAGTACGTACTACTAAAATAACTTGTTTGAAACGAGACAGAAAATCCTGTAGGATACGGCGAGTATGCTCCAAAAATTCTGGTCCTGGTATGAACGCTCCTACGCCACTCAACTTCGGGTGGCGGCCTTTATTTTTTCTCTACAGATCATCCACCTTGTTTGGCTCTCGTGGGACGTCGTACTCCACCGGCTCTTTGAAACTCCGGCGATCCTGGGAGAAATATCCCTCTTCCAATTTCTCCTCGCCGTCGTGGACTACCTTGAGATACCGACCATCGTCTCCATCAGTCTTGTGTACATCAACGCACTAAGAAAGAATTTCCGCGTGAAAGAACTGCTCTATCTTGCCCTCATCAACAGCCAACTCCTCCACATTCTTTGGATAACCGATGAATTCGTCATCGGCGGGGGCCTTGAATTGAGCCCCCTTCTTGCCTGGACCGCTATCGCTATCGACTATCTTGAGATTCCCGTTATCATCGACACCTTACGCCGAGTCAGATCGCTTGGACTTGAAGCTTTTGATGAAAAGGCGGAGAATGAAGGTACTCTTAGCCTTAACACATAAGAACCCGTGAAAGGATTTCTTGAGTTCATACGAAAACAGGGTGTTGTTGGACTTGCTGTCGGTTTCATCCTAGGTGGCGCCGTATCAAAGGTCGTGTCGGCCATCGTCACCGACATCATCAATCCCCTTCTTGGAGCATTCTTAGGCTCGGTCAAGGATCTCGCCACTGCAACAATCACGATTGGTTCGGCGGAGATACTGTGGGGTCATCTCGTGACCGTCGCGGTGGACTTCATCGTTGTTGCCCTCGTCGTCTATTACGGAGTGAAGATGACCGGTCTCGAAAAGATCGATAAAAAAGATTAACGACATCTCATGAAAAAACACCCCCGGCTCGAACAGGGGTGTTTTTGTATGCGCGCAGACGAACACTGATACAGAACAAAAAAGAAAGAGACCTACGCAAGCGTAGGTCTCTTAAATTGGGTGGACCGAAGTCCAAAGGAACTAAATGTCATCATTACGATGACAGTAGTAGTATTGCATATCTCACAAAGGAGTCAACTATTCTGGGGTGGGGATAACGAATGCGTAATCTTAGTGGCTCAACAGAGCTTTGAAATTATCAAAACATCGACCCATTGCTATACTACTCCCCGTGACAATACAACAATTTCAAAAGGTCATCTGGCAGTACTACAAAGAACGCGCGCGAGTATTTCCCTGGCGAAAAACACGGGACCCCTACCTCATCTTGGTATCCGAGATGATGCTCCAACAAACACAAACCCATCGCGTCGTTCCAAAATTCGAGGCCTTCGTCAAAGAATTCCCATCATTCGAAGCGTTGGCCCATGCACCCCTCAAAAAAGTCCTCACTCTCTGGCAAGGGCTGGGATACAACCGCCGAGCGCTGTATCTTAAGAGAACCGCCGAGGTGATCCTTCGCGAACATGCAGGCAAACTCCCTCGAAACACAGAGCAACTCGTGCAACTGCCCGGTGTTGGGTCCTATACCGCCGGAGCGATCAGGGTATTTGCGTTCGACGAGCCTGCCGTATTCATCGAAACAAATATCCGAGCGGTCTTCCTGTATTTCTTCTTTCCCAAGAAACAGTCCGTCCCCGACAGCGCGCTACTCCCTCTTATAAAACGCTCCCTCCCCACAAAGAGAGTCCGAGAATGGTATTCAGCCCTCATGGATTACGGGGCGATGCTCAAACAAAAGATCTCGAACCCGAGCCAAAGAAGCCTTCACTACTACAAACAAAGCACCTTCAAGGGGTCCTTTCGAGAAAAACGCGCAGGCGTACTTCGAGCGATACTTGCCGGAGCGCGCCGGAAAACAATCCCGAAAACTCTCGCCCTATCGCCTACCGATGCCGAACGGTGCCTACGTTCACTGGAAAAAGAAGGACTCCTTAAAAGGAAGGGGGCGGAATACACGCTCACAAGCTAAGGTATACTGTGGCAATGTTAATTCAGACTTTATTCATCGTCATCGCGTCGATTGCCCTTGTCGGTTCTGCACACTTCTTCTCCGCCAAAAACCTGGATACACCCCCTCTACCAAAAACCGGCGCCCTTGAAATCATAGACGACCTCACGGCACAACCTGACGAAAGACAAGATCGGCGCATAGAAGGAGAAGAAACGTACCGCAGTCCGCTCAAAAATACCGCCTCGGTAAAACAAAGCGGGGTGACCCCACTCATGATCGAGCTTTCATACACGCCCACAGGATTCACGCCGGCAAGCACCACCCTCAGCCTCGGCTCGACCATAAAATTCGTGAACAACTCGGCTATACCGATGTGGATCGCATCTGGCCCCCACCCGGAGCACACTCTCTATCCCGAATTCGACGCAAAGACCGCCGTCCCGCAGGGCGCGGCCTACTCTTTCACCTTCAACAAAAAAGGAGCCTTCACATACCACAACCATCTCAACCCGGGACATGTGGGAACAGTCGAGGTACAATAAAATCGGAAGGATCGTTATTCGCTAAACTAATCAATAACCATGACTGTCAACACTCGACGAGGAATCGCTCCGATCGCCATCGTCATTCTCGTCCTTCTCGGCATCGTCGGTACCGCAACCATCCTTAAAAAGAAAACCCCCGCGGCGACCACACCTTCCGCAGAAATACCGTCTGAAGAACAAACAACAACACCCTCGCCCACCCCGACCTCAAAACCAGCCTCCGCAGCTGTTGGATCCATCACGATCAAGTTAAGTGAAGAAAACGGCTCCCGACAAAGCGGTGAAGCGGTCTTGAGCGACGTGAACGGCAAGACGAAGGTTGTCATCTCCCTCTCCGGAACCCCCACGAACACCCCGATGCCTGCTCATATTTATGTGGGATCGTGCTCGAAACGCTCAGACGTAAAGTATGCCCTTGCACATATTGAGAAAGGCGCTTCTCAAACGATTCTCGATGTGCCGCTACGCGATGTCATCGCCGGCGCTCCGTTCTCGGTCAACATACACAAGTCAGCCTCGGAACTTCTGACCTATGTCGCCTGCGGTTCGTACGTCCCTGCTCCAGCACCACAACCGACACCAACACCTCAAGCAACCGCTCCCAACAGCGTCACGACCGTCCGCTACACCTCGACTGGCTTCGTACCCAACACGATTACCGTCACCCGAGGGCAGGGCGTCAAATTCATCAACGACACAGGCCTAGCCTTCTGGGTCGTCTCCAACGACCACCCCGGGCACAGTATCTACCCGGGATTCGATCAAGGACGCTCTCTCGGCAAAGGAGGCGTCTACACATTCACCTTCAATGATCCGGGAACGTGGAAGTACCACAACGAGAACAATCTGAATCACGGAGGCACGGTGATCGTTAAGTAAAAAACAAAAAACACCCCCGGCTCGAACAGGGGTGTTTTTGTATGCGCGCAGACGAACACTGACACAGAACAAAAAAGAAAGAGACCTACGCAAGCGTAGGTCTCGTAAATTGGGTGGACCGAAGTCCAAAGGAACTAAATGTCATCATTACGATGACAGTAGTAGTATTGCATATCTCACAAAGGAGTCAACTATTC